>CEVQ01045255.1_pt1 | contig 446360 bp, 413 predicted proteins | sample 356551 | NCBI WGS metagenome assembly CEVQ01 (sample SAMEA2623756, study PRJEB7988) | marine metagenome | biome: marine biome (ENVO:00000447); feature: mesopelagic zone (ENVO:00000213); material: "saline water (ENVO:00002010), including plankton (ENVO:xxxxxxxx)" | depth 250 m | reverse complement strand
TTATAGTGAAACTACAAATTCAGATAAATAAAAATGAAAAAATTAAGTTTTCTTGATAAAAACCTCACTTTATGGATTTTTATAGCAATGGCAATCGGTGTTGGACTTGGATATTTCATCCCAACATTCCCTAATATCATAAACTCATTTAATAGCGGAACAACCAATATTCCCATCGCCATTGGTCTGATTTTGATGATGTATCCACCTTTGGCAAAGGTTAATTATGCTTTATTGCCCAAAGTTTTTAGAAACACCAAAATACTATCCATTTCACTTATCCTCAACTGGATAATTGGTCCTGTTTTAATGTTCGTTCTAGCCATCACTTTTTTACGGGATTATCCCGAATATATGGTTGGGCTTATTTTAATTGGCCTGGCTCGTTGTATCGCAATGGTTTTGGTATGGAACGACCTTGCAGAAGGAAGTAGTGAATATGGGGCAGGTTTAGTGGCATTGAACAGTATTTTTCAAGTGTTTGCCTATAGCTTTTATGCGTGGATTTTCATAACCGTGCTACCGCCTTATTTTGGGTTTGAAGGTGCCATTGTGGATATTTCGATCGGAACGATTGCGGAAAGTGTCGCTATTTATTTGGGTATTCCGTTCGTGATGGGAATTTTAAGCAGATCGGTTTTAGTGAAGTTAAAAGGAGAGGAATGGTATACCAATAAATTCATTCCAACCATTTCGCCAATTACCTTAATTGCCCTTCTATTTACCATTATGGTGATGTTCTCTCTAAAAGGAGAATTGATTGTAGAAATTCCAATGGATGTCCTAATCATTGCTGTTCCACTTTTAGTATATTTTACATTAATGTTTATCATCGGGTTTTTCTTTACCAAGGCAATGGGAGCGGAATACGACAAGACCGCATCGGTCGCATTTACAGCGGCGGGCAATAATTTTGAATTGGCGATTGCAGTAGCCATTGCGGTTTTTGGATTGAATTCAGGACAAGCCTTTGCAGGTGTTATCGGCCCCTTAGTAGAAGTGCCGGCACTTATTTTACTGGTTCGTGTTTCCTTTTGGTTAAGGGATAAGTATTACAAACCACAAACCATCTAGACTTAAAAAATACTAATTCATGTAGATTTACGATTTTCCTGTAAAATGAACTTTTTACGGAACCATAGAACCTTTTTATGAAAACATTTTGGCCTAATTCTTTCTAAAAAAACTTGGTTTTTAATAGAATATTTAATTAAGCGAGGGAAGAAAAAGTGGCTTTATGCCGTAATCTTTTGATGATTGTATTTTACGAGTTTACCTTTGCGCTATTTTTGATAGATTGTCTTTGCACAAAATTAAATTTCTGTTAATCACAATAAAAACTGTTAAAATTTTGTAATTTTGCATCGATGAAAAGGGTTTTCCATAAGATATTGTCCGTTTTGATGGCATTTGCAGTGATGTTCACTACAATGTCGTTTACGGTGGATATGCACTATTGTGGGGACTATCTGGTCGATTTTAGTCTTTTTACAAAAGCCGAAGGTTGTGGGATGGAAAAAGCACAGCCAGCCAAAAGCTGTGAAAATCCCTCGATGACCGAAAAATCCTGTTGTACCGACCAACAGATTATCAACGAAGGACAAGACGACCTAAAAACTTCATTCAACAAACTGACATTCGAGCAACAGACTTTCGTTGCCACATTCTTCTACACCTATATCAATCTCTTTGAAGGACTTGATGAAAACATCGTTCCCTTCAAGGATTACTCACCCCCCTTTATTGAACGGGACGTTCAGGTTCTTTACGAAACATACTTAATTTGATTTTTAGACAGTAAGCTATAAGCCCTGTCCCGCACGTGCGGGATTGAGGGCTCGTTTTGTTGTATTCTTTTTTTAGAGGACGGCAAGACAACCTCTTTGTATAACTGTCTAATTATCATACTATATGCTGAACAAAGGCATAAAATTCTTAATAGAGAACAAGCTCGTTGCGGTTCTGATGCTCGCCCTTTTTGTCGGGTGGGGTGTTGTGAACGCGCCCTTCAATTGGGGTACTGGAATACTTCCCAACGACCCTGTGGCCGTGGATGCCATACCTGATATTGGCGAAAACCAACAGATTGTTTTTACCAAATGGCAAGGGCGTTCGCCTCAGGACATCGAGGATCAGATTACCTATCCGCTTACCACATCCCTGTTAGGGATTCCGGGTGTTAAGACCATCCGCAGTTCCTCGATGTTCGGGTTTTCGAGCATCTATATCATTTTTGAAGAGGATATCGAATTCTACTGGTCGCGTAGCCGCATCCTTGAAAAGCTAAATTCTCTTCCAAGTGGTCTATTGCCCGATGGTGTGAATCCCGCCTTGGGTCCGGATGCTACGGGATTGGGTCAGATTTTCTGGTACACCCTCGAAGGTCGTGATAAAGATGGAAATGTAACGGGCGGATGGGATTTGCAGGAACTTCGCAGCATACAGGACTATTACGTAAAATATGCACTCTCTTCTGCAAGCGGCGTATCGGAAGTGGCATCCATAGGCGGTTATGTTCAGGAATATCAGGTAGATGTTGACCCCGAAAAGATGCGGCAGTACAATATCGGTCTGGCCGATATCGTAAAGGCGGTCAAGGAAAGCAATCAGGATATTGGTGCGCAGACCTTGGAAATGAACAAGGCCGAATACCTGGTTCGCGGTCTGGGTTATGTAAAATCCATTTCCGATATCGAAAATGCCGTAGTCGATTCCGAAAATTTCACCTCCATCAGAATTAAGGATGTGGGCAATGTCCATTTAGGCCCGGCTACCAGACGTGGGATATTGGACAAAGAAGGTGCCGAAGTTGTAGGCGGTGTGGTTGTCGCTCGCTACGGTGCCAACCCTTTGGAAGTCATCAATAACGTAAAGGAACAGATCAACGAATTAAGTGCGGGACTTCCCTCAAAGGAACTGGCAGACGGTAAAACCTCACAAGTAACCATAGTCCCCTTTTACGACCGTACCGAACTCATTCAGGAAACTTTGGGTACGCTCAACGAGGCCCTGACCTTGGAAATCCTGATTACTATTTTGGTCATTATCATTATGGTTTTCAATCTTCGAGCCTCTATCCTGATTTCTGGACTGCTACCTGTGGCGGTATTAATGGTATTTATCACGATGAAACTTTTTAATGTAGACGCGAACATCGTCGCCCTCTCTGGAATCGCCATTGCCATCGGTACCATGGTCGATGTGGGTGTCATCCTTGCCGAGAATATGATCCGCCATCTGGAAGATGAAGGCTTACGAGTAAATGAAAACGGTAAAGCCTATACCACTAACGAAATCGTCTATAATGCCACCGCCGAAGTTTCGGGCGCTATCGTTACAGCGGTAATGACTACGATAATCAGTTTCCTTCCGGTGTTTACAATGGTAGGTGCCGAGGGAAAATTGTTCCGACCCCTTGCTTTTACCAAAACAATGGCACTCGCTGCGGCATTGGTTATTGCACTGTTTCTTATACCACCTTTTGCGGCAACTTTTTTTAGGGAAAGGAAAATGCGGGAGCGGCTCAAATATGCCATCAATGGAATTTTGATTCTATTGGGATTCACTTCCGTAGTCTTCGGATATTGGATAGGATTGGTACTTGTCGCTTTTGGTGCAGTAGCCTTTCTATCAATGCGTGTTACGCTTTCGCGAAAGCAAAAAAATCTTATAAATACGGCTATCGCCACCATTGCCGTAGTGTTTCTATTGGCGGAATACTGGCGACCCCTCGGGTTTGACCGTAGCCTGACAATGAACCTAATTTTTGTGGCTGTAAGCTGTTTTGGTGTTCTGGGCATCTTTTCGCTGCTTAGGAAATTCTATGATAGTATCTTGAAATGGGCATTGCAAAACAGGTTGCTGTTTCTTGTGATTCCTACTACGCTGCTTGTTCTCGGTTTCTTTATTATGCGTAACACGGGCAAGGAATTTATGCCAGCTCTCAACGAGGGTTCGTTCCTTCTGATGCCTACGTCGCTTCCACACGCTGGGGTTGAAGAAAACAAACGGGTCTTGCAGCAACTGGATATGGCCGTGGCCACCATCCCTGAAATTGAGACCGTGGTCGGAAAGGCAGGAAGAACAGAATCCGCACTCGATCCTGCACCGCTCTCGATGTACGAAAACGTGATTCAGTACAAGTCCGAGTATATGCGCAACGCTTCAGGGCAACGGCAACGCTATCGGGTAAATGATGACGGACTCTTTGTTTTGAAGAATGAAAGGTTCCATATCAATCAGAACAATGAAGTTGAAAACGATGCCAATTATGAGGCATCCCAATTGCAAACTACCATCACAAGAAACGAATTGATTCCTGATGACGATGGCGGGTACTACCGTAACTGGCGACCTGAAATCCAAAGCCCGGATGATATCTGGAACGAAATTGTTAGGGTAACAAAATTACCCGGCGTCACATCCGCACCCAAACTACAGCCCATTGAAACCCGTTTGGTGATGCTACAGACGGGAATGCGTGCGCCGATGGGCATCAAGGTCAAGGGGCAGGACTTACGTGAGATCGAGGCGTTCGGACTTAAGCTCGAAGAAATTTTGAAACAGGCCGAAGGGGTCAAGGAACAGGCCGTCTTTGCAGACCGTATCGTGGGCAAGCCCTATCTATTGGTCGATATTAAAAGGGAACAACTGGCACGCTACGGTGTTTCGATTATGGACGTGCAGGAAATCCTGCAAGTGGCCGTTGGTGGAATGCCCCTGACCCAGACGGTGGAAGGCCGAGAGCGGTATGCGGTTCGGGTACGCTATCCCCGTGAGCTACGTGATAACCCGACCGACTTAAAGAACATCTACGTTCCCGTAGAAAAAGGCAGTCCTGTTCCATTAGGCGAATTGGTTGATATTCGATATGAGCAAGGCCCACAGGTTATCAAAAGCGAGGATACGTTTTTGGTAGGTTATGTCCTGTTCGATAAACGCGACGGCTTTGCCGAAGTCGATGTGGTGGAAAACGCCCAGGCAATGATTCAGGACAAAATAGACAACGGTGAACTGACCGTTCCCAAGGGCATCAGTTACAAGTTTACCGGAACTTACGAAAACCAGTTACGTGCCGAGAAAACCTTGTCCGTCGTGGTACCCCTGTGCCTGATAATCATATTCCTCATTCTGTACTTTCAGTTTAAGTCCGTATCCACCTCATTGATGGTGTTTACGGGTATCGCCATAGCCTTCGCAGGTGGCTTTGTGATGATTTGGCTATACGGACAGGATTGGTTTCTCAATTTCAGTTTGTTCGGCGAGAACCTTCGCGAACTGTTCAATATCAAGACCATCAACCTGAGCGTTGCGGTCTGGGTAGGGTTCATCGCGCTTTTTGGCATCGCTACGGATGACGGTGTGGTGATGGCGACCTATCTAGACCAGAGTTTTGTTAGGGAAAAACCCAACGACAAAACGGGTATCCGTCAGGCTACCCGCGAAGCGGCAGGAAAGCGTATCCGTCCCTGTTTGATGACAACCGTAACCACAGTTTTGGCATTATTGCCAGTGCTGACATCCACAGGAAAGGGAAGTGATATTATGATTCCAATGGCCATACCCATTGTGGGCGGGATGCTCATTGATGTAACCTCGTATTTCCTGTTGCCAGTCCTTTATAGCTGGCGGGAAGAATATAAACTTAAACGCACGAGCAAATGAAAAATATAAAAATCATAATTGGATTGTTGCTTGTTTCCGCTGAAGTTTATGCTGAGCGAACACGAAGTGCGAAAGCCCTCCTGAACGCATTGCTAATATTGAGCATTGGACTGATTTCAATCGGCGGGCAGGCGCAACAATTACAATCCTACATTCAAGAAGCCGAAAGAAACAATCCTGAGATTCAAGCCTACGAGCTGCGGTACAATATTGCCGAGAAAAAGGTCAATGAGGTCAATACACTACCCAATACTACAGTAAGTGCGGGCTATTTTGTAAGCGAACCCGAAACAAGAACGGGTGCGCAACGGGCAAGGTTCTCTATTTCGCAGATGTTGCCGTGGTTCGGCACTATAACCGCTCGGGAAAACTATGCGGGTTCGATGGCGGAAACCGAGTTTGTGGAAATTGCCATTGCCAAAAGAAAACTGGCACTCTCGGTCGCCCAATCCTATTACCAACTGTATTCCATCAGGGCAAAGCAGGATGTGCTCGATGAGAATGTCCAACTGCTACAAACCTACCAACGGCTGGCACTGACCTCGGTTGAAGTTGGGAAAGCCTCTGCGGTGGATGTGTTGCGATTACAGATTCGACAGAACGAACTGCAACAGCAAAAAGAAGTTTTGCAGGAAGACTATTTGGCGGAACAGGCGAGCTTCAACAATCTCTTGAATCGCAAAGAAAGTATTGCCGTGGCAGTCGTCCCAGAAATCACCATTCCGACGGAAGACCCGATGTATAGCGAAGAAGGCTTGGCACTCAATCCCGAACTGCTCAAATACGACAGGCTTTACGAATCCATCGAGCAATCGGAATTGCTCAACCAAAAGGAAAGCGCACCGAACATCGGTTTTGGATTAGACTATGTACCTGTTTCCGAGCGGCCAGATATGACCTTCAGTGATAATGGTAAAGATATCGTGATGCCAATGGTATCGCTGTCCATACCCATTTTCAACAACCGTTATTCCTCGATTTCCAAACAGAACGAACTGAAACAACTGGAAATCGAATCCCAGAAAAACGACCGATTGAATACGTTGGAAACCGCTTTCGCGAAAGCAACATCGCAACGCAATCAAGCACGAATAAAATTCAATACACAGCAAAAGAATCTTAATCAGGCAAAGGATGCCGAGGAAATCCTGATAAAGAACTATGAAACAGGCACCATCGATTTTAACGATGTGCTGGACATTCAGGAACTGCAGTTAAAATTTCAAGTGAACCAAATCGAATCAGTGCAATTGTATTATGTGCAATCGGCAATTATCAACTATTTAATCAATTGATTATGGTCAAGGATTTCTATATAAAAAATATGGTTTGTGAACGATGCATCAAGGTGTTGAAGGATGAATTGAATGCACATAACATTGACTTGCTCCAGGTAGAATTAGGCCGTTTGCGATTGGATATTGAAGACCATGATGTAGATAAACTCGAAAATTTATTGAAAGAAAACGGTTTTGCACTCATCACTTCGACCGAGGATAAATTGACGGAGAAAGTAAAAATTGAATTGATAAAGTTACTGAATATGATGCCACTTGAGATTAACGGTAAGCTATCAGATTTTCTTGCGGATAAATTACAAAGGGACTATTCGAAAATCAGCAAGGTGTTTTCCATTACAGAGGGCATCACTATTGAAAAATATTTTATCAAACTGAAGATAGAAAAGGTCAAGGAACTTATCCAGACACCCGAATACAATTTTACGGAAATAAGCCAGATGCTCGATTACAGCAACGTCAATCATTTAAGCAAACAATTTAAAAGCGAGACTGGAATGAGCCTTAGCGACTACAAGGATGGCCAGAAAAATTTTAGAAATCCTTTGGACAAAATTGTATAGATATGAACCAGAATTATGATACAACATACTGAATACCAGTAATATTTTTGTTGAACAATAACAATGAGAAAACTATGAAATTACTAAGAATTATCACATTACTCCTGTTTTCTTCTACGGTATTCGCCCAAGTGGGAACTAACGGACAGGATAGAAAGGAAGAGGGGCGACCTGTTAAGGAATACAGTCTTGTTTTGGAAAATAATAAAATAACGCTTGGAGGGGTAACGGCAAACGGGATGACCATCAATGGTAGTATTCCCGGCCCAGTCTTGGAATTTACCGAAGGCGACTTGGCCATCATCAACGTAACCAATAAAATGGACGTTGAAACATCGGTACACTGGCACGGATTGATACTCCCCAATTTTTATGATGGGGTTCCCTATTTGACCACACCCCCAATAGAACCTGGAACCACTTTTCAATATAGAATACCCATTAACCAATCGGGTACCTACTGGTACCATTCGCATACGATGCTCCAAGAACAAAAGGGTGTTTATGGCTCCATTATGATTCAGCCCAAGGAAAAAACATTGGAATATGATAAGGATTTGGTCGTGGTACTCTCTGACTGGACCAACGAAAAACCAATGAACGTACTGCGAAACCTTAAGCGCGGGAATGAGTGGTATCAAGTAAAAAAAGGTACGGCGGTTCCTTTGGGGAGGGTCATCAAAGAGGGTGCATTTGGTGCTCAACTCAAGTTTTGGAGAGACCGTATGGAAGGTGCGGATATAGCCGATATCTATTATCCGGCATTTCTGACCAATGGGAAAATTTTGGCGGAATATCCAGAATTCGAGGCGGGCGAAAAAGTGCGGCTTCGTTTTATTAATGCCTCCGCTTCCACCTATTATTGGATGGATTTCGGTGGCGGCAACCCTATGGTGGTCTCCGGTGATGGTATCGATGTGGAACCGGTTTCCAAAACTCGTTTCCTTTTTGGTATTGCCGAGACCTATGATGTTATCGTTACCGTTCCCGAGGGTACCTTGGAGGTGACGGCCACGGCACAGGATGGCTCTGGAAGCACTTCGTTGCGCTTGGGCCAAGGAACCCTGTATCCGGCAAAAAGAATTGACAGGCCCGATAAGGTGGCAATGATGAAACAGATGGCCAAAATGGATATGAAAATGGGCGCACCTGCAATGGCCGGTAACAAAAAGAAGAACACTCCGGAATATCTGATGCAAAAGTACGGAATGAAGATGGATATGAAAGACGGCAAGATGAATATGGGAATGCACGATAAGATGTCAGTGAATAATGGCCAAATGGATAAAATGAAAATGGATGACCAAAAACCTATGGATATGAATGAAAATCATATGCAAATGGAGATGGACAAAAAGATGGACGGTATGGAGGGAATGAACCCGCCTGCCGGACCGGCAGGAAAGGATTCAATGCCTATGAACCAAAAGAACGCATCCAATAAAATGAAGGGTCATATGGGTCACAATATGTCTATGATGAAGAAAGACACTTCATCTTTTGATTATGATACCCGAAAAACCTACTTCAACTATGATTTCTTAAAGGCAACCGAAAATACGACCTACAATGCTGATTTGCCCGTGAACGATATTCTATTGAACCTGACCGGGAATATGCAACGGTATGTATGGAGTATGAACGGTGTGCCGCTTTCAGAAACGGATAAAATTAAAATCAAAGGAGGTAAAGTAACCCGCATTACGCTCAACAACCTTACAATGATGCACCACCCGATGCACCTACACGGGCATTATTTTAGGGTAATCAACGAAAATGGCGAACGTTCCCCATTAAAGCATACCGTCAATGTGCCACCGATGCAGAAAGTGGTCATCGAGTTTTACAACGAGGAGTATGGCGATTGGTTCTTTCACTGCCACATCCTGTACCACATGATGGGTGGTATGGCACGCATTTTCAGTTATGATACCCCAAGGGATGAAAGGATGCAGGATTTTCCTGTTAAAAAACTGATTGACGAAACAGACCATTATTATTCGTGGGGGATGGCGCGCTTGGGCTCAAACTTCAATGAACTCTTTTTAATGTCAAGCAATATCCGCAACGAGTTCGGACTACGGGCTGAATTTGACTATGACAAAAACTTTGAAGCCGAAGTAAACTATAACAGATACCTTAATGATTGGGTGCGCCTCTATGTAGGGGTAAATACCGAAACCTCCACACCCGATTCTTATAACACCTTTAATACGGTAGGTTTGGTGGGTTTAAAATACTTTACTCCGTACCGCTTCAATGTAGATGTGAGTATGGACCACCAACTAAGGCCAAGAATTCGTCTGGACCGGGAATTCTTGATTTTTCCGAGAATTTTTCTGGAAGGTGAATACGAATACCGGGCCGACTTTGGTTGGGTGAACGATATTGGGGATTCATCTTATCAAAGCGAAACCCAGTGGTTGGTGGGAGCCTCTTATATCCTATCCCGAAATTTTTCAATACAAGCAAATTACAATAACCGATATGGCTGGGGTGGCGGCCTTTTAGCCCGATTTTAACAAGTAACAATTTAAAACAAACACAAAATGAAAACAGTAAAGAGAACAATAGGTACAATGGCACTTGCTGCCATAGTGATGGTAACAGTTTCCTGCAAGGACGGAAATAAGAACGAACCCGCCAAGCCAATGAGCAATGAAATGCATCAGGAAACGATGGATGACAAAACAGATATGGCTATGGACAACAGTCAAGATGCTAAGGCCGAGGCCATTTTAAAGGGTTATTTCAACCTAAAAGATGCTTTGGTTAACGATGACAATTCCAAAGCAAAGGAACTGGGTAACACCTTGGCGCAATCGCTCAAATCATTTGATGCATCGAGCTATTCGGACAGCCAGCAGAACGAACTAAAGGACATCATCGAGGATGCCACCGAACACGCCGAGCACATCGGCGAGAGCGATATCAAACATCAACGCGAGCATTTTAAAACGCTTAGCAAGGATATGACCGATATGGTGGCGATAACGGGAACTTCAATGACCATTTATGAGCAGTACTGCCCTATGTACGATAACAATAAAGGCGGTGCTTGGCTTAGTATGAACGACGAAATCAGAAATCCCTATTTCGGTGATAAAATGCTTACCTGTGGTAAGGTACAACGTGAAATAAACTAAGTGAAAATAGTAAAAATCATAGCGTGGGTAGCTTTGATTGTCTTTGTGGTCATCCAATTTTTTCCTGTGGACTATAACCGGAGTGAAACGGTACCAGAAACTGATTTTATGCTCGTGAACAATGTACCTGTAACGGTAGAACAATCGTTGCAGGTTTCCTGCTATGATTGCCATAGTAATAATACCGAGTATCCTTGGTACAGCAAGATACAACCGTCTGCTTGGTACTTGGAACATCATATCAAAGAAGGAAAGTCCGAATTGAATTTCAACGAATGGGGCAACCTTTCCGACCGAAGAAAAACCAGCAAGTTGCGGTCTATCATAAATCAGATTGAGGATGGGGAAATGCCTTTGGATAGCTATACACTGATTCACAGAAATGCTTTTCTTTCTGAGGCGAACAAAACAGCAGTAATTGACTATATGGAAAAATTAAAAGATAGCTTGGAATAAAGTCCTGCTGCGGGAAGGGAAGTTTGATGGTTGGTTAGTTACCCTTCCCGTGACAGGCACAAAAAGTAAAGCGCATGAAAGATTTTTTAAAACAATGGGGCGAAGCGGCCTATACCACAACGGGATTCTTCTGGATGGCACTTTGGGCGTTTATCTTGGGTTATATCATCAGCAGTATGATACAGATTTTTGTGACCGAAAAGCGGATGCAAAAAACGATGGGCGAAAATGAAGGAAAAAGTGTGGCTCTGGGAACGTTTTTCGGTTTCATAAGCAGTTCGTGCAGTTTTGCGGCTTTGGCAAGTGCAAAATCCATCTTTAAGAAAGGGGCAAGTTTTGTTTCCTCGATTGCCTTCCTATTGGCATCCACAAACTTGGTCATCGAATTGGGAATAATCATATCCATCTTTCTGGGATGGCAGTTCGTAGTTGGGGAATATGTGGGCGGTCTTTTACTGATATTGATATGCTGGATTCTCATTCGGGTCATCAATCCCAAAAAACTTATTGAAAAAGCGAGAAAAAATCTCGAAGGGCAGGATGATGATGAGATGGATGATTCCAAGGACTGGAAAAAACAGATTCAAAATGAGGACAGCTGGGCCAGGGTAGCCAAAAAATATAAGATGGAATGGCAAATGGTCTGGAAGGATGTCACCGTTGGCTTTACCATCGCAGGAATCGTAGCCGCCTTTATACCCGATTCCTTTTTCCAGACGCTTTTTATAAACAGCGGCCAGGGCAAAACGGATTTCACCTTTCTCGAAATTCTCGAACATATCGTGGTCGGCCCGGTGGCCGCATTCTTGACCTTCATCGGCTCTATGGGCAATATTCCGTTGGCAGCTTTGCTCTTTGGTAAGGGCGTAAGTTTTGCAGGGGTGATGGCGTTTATTTTTAGCGACTTAGTAGTTTTTCCAGTATTGAGAATCAATGCCAAGTACTACGGATGGAAAATGTCCTTCTTTATTTTATTTCTGCTATTTACCGCATTAATAGGTACGTCATTGGCATTGCATTATGGTTTCGATTTGTTGGGAATGCTGCCCGACCCGTCGCAGGTCAAGATTCAGGATAAAGAGCATTTTAAGATTGACTACACATTCTATCTCAATCTTGCCTTTCTTGCAATTTCAGGATACCTAATTTATCTGGGATTCTATAAGAAAAAGGACGTCGAACATTCAATGAGCGAAATGGCGCCCAAAAGCCCTTTGCTCGAAACCATTTTGAAATATGCAGCCTTTATCTGTTATGTCTGGCTTGCGGGTGGATTGATTGTAAAATTTTTCATCAATTAAGTAAAACGTGATGACAGCAGCACTCATAGGCATAGCATTCGGTATCGGTATCCCGCTCTTGACGGAACTGTTGCGTTTCGATAAGAGAACCATCGGGGCGTTGACCCTCACGGCCATCGCTTTTATCTATATCGGTTTTGTGGCCACCAATTTCCCGGAACTCTATATTGAGGCCATCGGTGCTTTGGTGTTTTTTATGTTGGCCTATTTCGGGCTTACAAAAAAGCCTATGTTGATTCCCTTGGGATTGTTCCTGCACGGGCTTTGGGATATAGGGCATCTGCTTTGGGAAAATGCGAGTTTCCTTCCCGAAGGTTATGAAATACTGTGCATCGCAGCAGATACCCTTCTCACTATTTACTTCTATACAAAATTAAGAAAATGAAACACACCTATCACATACACGGAATGACCTGCAACGGCTGCAGAACCCACGTCGAGAAAACCCTTTCTAAAGTTGATGGTGTTACTAATGCATCGGTCGATTTGGAAAAAGCCGAAGCGACCATTGAAATGGAATCCCATATTTCCATCGAAACGTTTCAGAAAGCACTGAAAGAAGATGGTTCGTACAGTATTCACAAACCGGGCGAGCATCATCACGAAGATGATACCGCTTCTACGAAAAAGCAAAAACCCAAGGGCAAGGGAACGGGAACGTTTTACTGCCCAATGCATTGCGAGGGCGATAAAACCTACGACCAGCCGGGCGATTGTCCAGTTTGCGGGATGGACTTGGTCGAGGAACAAAGCCTTTCCACCAGTTCCGGCGGTGAAAAATGGACCTGCCCAATGCATCCCGAAATCGTAAAGGACGAACCGGGAAGCTGTCCTATTTGTGGAATGGACTTGGTACCGATGGAACCCGACCTTTCTGCTGAGGAAAAGACCTATAAAAAACTGCTCAAAAAATTTTGGATAGCCACGGCTTTTACATTGCCTATTTTCATCATTGCGATGTCCGAAATGGTCAACAACAATCCGTTGTACAATATTTTGGAACTGAAATATTGGAACTGGATTCAATTCGCGCTTTCTATTCCCGTGGTGTTTTACGCAACTTGGATGTTCTTTGAACGTGCCTATCGAAGTATCAAAACATGGAACTTGAACATGTTCACGCTTATCGGTATAGGTGCAGGTATAGCTTGGTTGTTCAGCGTATTTGGGATGCTCGTACCAGACTTTTTTCCGGACGAGTTCAAGACCGAAGCGGGCACGGTACATGTTTATTTTGAGGCGGCCACGGTCATTTTGACTTTAGTGTTGCTGGGTCAACTCTTGGAAGCCCGAGCACACAGCAAGACCAATTCGGCAGTCAAGGAACTTTTGAAACTGGCACCCAACAAAGCGGTCAAGGTTGTTGATGGTGAGGAACAGGAAGTTGCTATCGATGACATTGAATTAGGTGATATACTTCGTGTCAAACCGGGCGATAAGATTCCCGTTGACGGTGTTATCACCGAGGGCGAAATATCCATAGATGAATCGATGATAACGGGCGAACCTATTCCTGTGAACAAATCCGTCGATGACAAAGTAAGCAGTGGAACAATAAACGGCAATCAGTCTTTTCTGATGAAAGCGGAAAAGGTTGGTTCCGATACCTTGCTGTCCCAGATTATCCAGATGGTCAACGATGCCAGTCGCAGTCGTGCACCCATCCAAAAACTGGCAGATACGGTTTCTGGCTACTTTGTGCCGATAGTTGTCATCATTGCAGTCATAACTTTTGGGATATGGGCGATATGGGGCCCTCAACCCTCCTATGTCTATGCACTGGTCAATGCCATTGCCGTATTGATTATTGCCTGTCCCTGCGCTTTAGGCTTGGCAACGCCAATGTCCGTGATGGTCGGTGTCGGTAAAGGTGCTCAAAATGGGGTACTCATTAAAAATGCTGAAGCCTTGGAAAAAATGGATAAGGTAGATACCCTCATCGTGGACAAAACGGGAACGATTACCGAGGGAAAACCCACGGTCGAGAAAGTAGGTTCTTTTGACGATAAACGCTTTCGCGAAAGCGAAGTACTTCAATATATCGTTTCGCTAAACAGTCAAAGTGAACATCCTTTGGCGGAAGCCACCGTAAAATATGGAAAAGAACAAAACGCGGAATTCCTAAAAGCTGAAGGGTTCAATGCCGTTACCGGAAAAGGTGTTGATGGCAAGGTCAACGGTAAAGATGTGGCTCTTGGCAATGCTAAAATGATGGAACAAGCGAATGCAAACCTTTCCGATGCGATGGAAAATGAAGCACAAACCTATCAAAAACAGGGTAAAACGGTTTCCTATCTCGCTATAGACGGTAAAACCGTGGGCTATGTGGTAATCGGTGATAAAATCAAGGAAACCAGTGCCAAGGCCATCAAGGAATTACAGGAAAAGGGAATTAACGTGATAATGCTTACGGGCGACAACCACGATACGGCACAGGCTGTGGCGAGCGAACTCAATCTTGCCGACTTTCAGGCAGGAATGCTACCTGAAAACAAACTGCAAGAAGTGGAAAAACTTCAGAAAAACGGAAAAGTGGTCGCAATGGCTGGTGATGGAATTAACGATGCCCCTGCCTTGGCCAAAAGCGATGTGGGTATCGCTATGGGAACTGGCACCGATGTGGCCATAGAAAGTGCGGCGATAACCTTGGTCAAGGGCGACCTGCACGGTATCGTCAAGGCAAGAAATCTAAGCGATGTAGTGATGCGAAACATCAAGCAGAACCTGTTTTTTGCGATGATTTACAACACCTTGGGAATACCCATTGCTGCGGGATTGCTATATCCATTTTTTGGGATTCTGCTATCCCCGATGATAGCGGCCTTGGCGATGAGTTTCAGTTCGGTTTCGGTCATTGCCAATTCGCTAAGGCTCAAAGGTTCAAACATCGACTAAATTATATGGTAAAAAGAAAAACAGCGATAAAAATTAGAAAGGCACACCGCTATCTGGGCATCTTCTTGGGCATCCAGTTTTTGATGTGGACGATAAGCGGTATGTATTTCAGTTGGACGGATATTGACGAAATACACGGCGACCAGTTTCGACAGCACCCGATTGTAGCATCCGCCTTTACGGATTTGATAAGTCCTTCCGAGGTGAATCTTGAAGAAGCCATTGTATCCGTAGAACTTCGGGAAATCGATGGTGTACCCTATTACTGGATGAATGGTAGACAACTCTTCGATGCCCGAACAGGTGCCGAAAAGAAGGCGATTTCAGAAACCGAAGCTCTTAAAATCGCTGAACAGAATATGTTGCCTGAACTTGAAGTGAAAGGAATCGAGCTCATCGAGCAAGTGGATAACCATAGCGAATATCGCGGTAGACCGCTTCCAGCGTATGTTATAAGTTATGAAACACCCGAAAATATAAAAGCCTATGTTTCGGAAAAAGATGGTGCATTCCAAACGCTTCGTCATCGTGATTGGCGTTGGTTCGACTTTTTATGGATGACGCATACGATGGACTATGAAGGCCGGGATGATTTTAACACCATCGTGCTACGCGCCTTTTCACTGCTTGGTTTGATAACTGTATTGAGTGGGTTTCTATTATGGTGCATCAGCTCGCCCACACTTCGAAAAATAAAAAAGAGAAACAATAAACGCTAAAATCAAAAATTATGGAAGATTCAAAACACTCAAACAACGGAAAATACAGAACCTTTTTTATTATGCTGGCTTGCTCATTCGTGGCTATGTATATCACGATGTATCTCAACACCTATGAATGGGACCACGTGTGGTTCAGCTTAACACGCTTCTATATGGTCTGTCTGGGTATTGCTGCAATGGCAGTGATAATGTGGTTCTTTATGCGTAAGATGTACACCGATAGGAAAAAGAATATTGCCATACTTTTAGGTAGTTTGGTCTTGTTTCTGGGGGCATTATTTCTTGTACGCGACCAAAAATCAACAGTAGGTGATGTGTTATGGATGAAAGCGATGATACCACACCATTCCATCGCTATATTGACCAGTGAACGCGCCGATATTCAAGACCCAGAGGTTAAGAAACTGGCAGAAGAAATCATCAAGGCACAGCGTAGGGAAATTGGCGAAATGAAAAAAATGATTGAACGATTACAGAACGAAAAATAATTAGCTATGAATAAGAATATCATTTACATCGTTATTGCAATCCTGATTGGACTGCTCGGTGGATGGCTCATTTTCGGCGGGTCGTCGGAAGATTCAATATCCAATAAGGATGCTTCCGATATGTCCGACAGTCACGACCATTCAGCAGATGGGGAAGTCCAGATGTGGACATGCTCGATGCACCCACAGATTATGCAGCCCGAACCGGGCGATTGCCCCATCTGTGGAATGGATTTGATTCCAGCGGAATCAAGTGCCGATGGCCTGGCAATGAACGAGATCAAAATGACCAAAAATGCAATGGCCTTGGCGGGCATCCAGACATCCATCGTGGGCAATCAGTCCACAGTTGATGAAAATATGATTTCCCTTTCGGGAAAAATAAAGATGAACGAGGAAGAAAATGCGGTTCAGGCCAGTTATTTTGATGGCAGGATTGAACGGTTAAACGTAAATTATGAGGGTCAGGAAGTCAGAAGAGGACAATTGCTTGCCACCATCTACGCACCCAATCTGATAGCGGCACAGCAGGAATTGATTACTGCAGCTTCGCTTAAAGAATCACAGCCATCCCTATATAATGCGGTTCGTAACAAACTCAAACTTTGGAAACTCTCAGAAGCCCAAATCAATAGTATTGAGGAATCCGGCAAGGTCAAAGAGAACTTTCCGATTTATGCGACGGTATCAGGTACGGTTTCCGAAAAGGTGGCCGCCGAAGGCGACTATGTAAAACAAGGGCAGCCTATTGTAAAAGTCAGTAATCTAAATTCGGTATGGGCCGAATTCGATGCCTATGAAAATCAGATATCCGAATTCAAGAAAGGACAAAAAATCAAGGTCGTTACCAATGCTTACCCCAATAAGGAATTTGATGCGACCATTTCGTTTATTGACCCCGTTCTAAATACCCAGACCCGTACTGTTATCGTTCGTGCAAACCTAAAAAACAATGAAGGGTTGCTAAAGCCTGGAATGTTTGTTACAGGAAAAATTGAAGCTAAGACCAACGGAACAACATCACAATTGAGCATTCCGGCAAGTGCGGTGATGTGGACGGGCGAACGCTCATTGGTTTACGTAAAAACAATTCCTAGCGAACCCGTTTTTGAAATGAGGGAAGTTACGCTCGGCAATCGAACCGGCGAGACATTTACGGTCGTTTCCGGATTGCAGGATGGTGACGAAATAGTAACCAATGGCACGTTCACGGTAGATGCTGCCGCACAGTTACAGGGCAAGAAATCGATGATGAACAAAGATACGCCAAAGGAAGAGACACCTATGTCAGATATGAAAATGGAACTTTCCAAAAACACTCAAAGTATTTTTCAAAAAAGCCTAAAACCGTATTTGAAAATGAAGGATGCTTTTGTTGACAGCGACGCAAAAAACACTTCCGCTTTCGCAAAAGAAACACTGGAAGAAATCCAACTTATTCGGGAATCGGAATTGGGGACTATGGAAAAATCCCACGTTGCTAAAATCAAAAAGATGTTGGGGGCCATTTCCGAGAACGATGACATTGAGAACCAACGTAGCCACTTTGTGTTATTGAATCAGAATATGGTTCCCATTGTAATGAATATTGATAATATAGACCCAAAAGTCTTTATCCAAAAATGTCCAATGGCAAATAATAACAAGGGTGCATTTTGGATAAGTGCAGATACCGAAATACGAAATCCTTATTACGGGGATGCTATGCTTACTTGCGGAAGTGTGATTGATACGGTACAGTAAATCCCTCAAAAAGCATCTAAATAACTATAAAATTATTTTTTTTAATGCGACAGGCCATTTTCAGATTGCCTGCCCCTGTGCCTGCGGAAGTTAAAAACCCTTCGCCTCCAAGCCTGACCGAGCGAGCAAGCTGCGCTGGCTCGCACTCGGTCGTCTTTCCGGCTTCGGCTTTTAAACATCCTCAGCACCGCGCATAAAAGCATGGAGGCGCAAAAAAGCGCTCCATGCATTTATCTTGCCTACGCACAATTAATTTTGGAAATTCTTGTTTAAAATGTGTAATCCTTATTGATATATTTGTAGTAATCCTAGGCCAATTCCAATGAAACCAAATATTTTCATCTTTCTTGCATTCCCGATGCTACTATTTTTTTCGTGCAATAGCGATGATGACAGTGTCGCGGAATCGGATAGAGACCAAGCCTTGTTGGGTCAATGGGAATATGAGGCGATTGATTCCAATACGGCCGTGGACATCAACGGTGACGGTACGGTCAATGTAGACCTGTTCAACACCAACGAAATACGCCAATGCTTAAAGGATAATCTCACTTTCTTCAGCTCTCGGGGAGCTGAAGAAAAAGGTGCTTTTTCTATTAATGAGAACGGACTGTCCTGTGGGGAAGTACCCGCATTTCAAAATGTCGAGGACGATAGTTACGAACTAATTGACAACCGGATTATACGATTTGATAATCGTAACGATTGGATTATCGTGGAGTTTAGCCAAAACCGATTGGTAGTCGACCAAGAGGATTTTCTGGATGATCAGGACGTAGTGATTACCTATACTTTCAAGAGAAGCTAGTTTTAGTTATGTTTAGCTTACTGCATTAAAAGTGCTCTTGAGCCTCAAACTCTGACCACTCTCCCCGTCACTTTATCACTCCATTGGCCATTGGTATCCCTGACCCTGACCTCAAAGTCCTGATCAAGATATTTCAAACGGCTTTCTCGGGGTTCCTCTTCCAACATGAAATATCGATCCACTCCACTGCCCGTGGCTTCGTTGTAATTGAACAATCGGGTATCCCATCGGTTGGTACTCCGGTTGAATATCCTGATTTCCACCTGGTCCAGCGTAGCACCGCCATAGGCCTCCGAGCACCCGATATCAAAACAGGTATAGATCCTGACTTGATAATCACAACCGTTCAATCCTCCGCAACTGACATTGTGCTTTTCCCCTTTGACCAATGCCACGGGCCTTCCTAAAGTGTCAACAAATGTGCTTCCGCTTTTGGAGTGTCCTGTTGAGTTCTCCACCTCAAAATCAATGGTAAACGTATTTGGGGTCTCTGGATAGAAAGTAAGGTTGGTACTACCATAATTCAATGGAATTGTTTCCCCCTCATCATATCTATTTCCGCCATAAAAGAAATAACCGACACGGTTTCCATTGAAAGAAAATGTCATTTGATAGGTCACCGCCGGATCATGGGTGCCAATGGCATTGGTAATGACCGTGATGTTAAAGGGTTCTTCTTCCAAACGTTCTCCGGGAGCCTGACTAACGGTTAACTCGAAAGGTTCCTCGTACCTTTCATAGTTGATATTGACATTGGCCGTTTTTTCCACATCTGATGAGGAGCGCACCGTAAAAGTGATGTTATGGTTGCCTTCGGTCATTCCGACATACTTTCCCGAAAATGCCCCAACGGGTACATCAAAACTTTCCCCAGCGGAATAGCTTGTGCCCGCATATTCAAAAGAACCGTTGTTACCATTTGCCGAAAAATACATCACGTAGGTGTCCCCACCGATTCCGATTTCGGAAATATTGAAGTTAACATCCACCTGTTCCCCGATATAGGCCTGCTGCAATGTGCCCGATGCGGTAAAGGTGTAATCCTTGGCCGCAACGTTTACCGTTATATCCACGGTTTTCTCCAATCCGGTATCGTTTCGGACCGTGAAAGCCATTCGAACGGTACTTTCATTGGTACCTTCGAGCGTCCAGTTAAAGTTGCCCGTATTAACATCATAACTGTTCCCAGGGCTTACCTCTATACCATTGTTGTCCCTGATGAGCGCATTGCCGTTCATACTGAAACGCATCGTGTAATCCGAAGACCCGACACTTTCCGAAATATTAAAATTGAGGCCAGTGGTTTCCCCTACGGTTATGTCCGATTTTTGGGTGCCCCCGGTAAAGGTAAAATCGACCTGGTCAAAAGTGATGGTAGTGTTGGCCGTTCGGGTAACGTCCGATCCCGATTCGACACTGAGAACGATATTATGCTGTCCGGGTTCCGATCCGGTATAGGAAATATTGTTGACCCCGGCACCCAAAGGAAATTGTTCCCCCGGACCGTAAGTTATACCATTAATGGACATCGACCCGTTTTGACTAGAGGAAAAGAAAGCCGTGTAACTGTCGTTCGCTCCGTCGGGAACTTCGTCGATATCCACGATCATACCCACCGGAATGTTGGAAAACTCAGTAGCCTTGGACGGGGTCATATTGACCGTAAAGTCGTTGTTTCCAACAACTACGGTAACCTTATCTTCAAGTATCTGACCGTTGCTGTCACGAAGCAAAAAGGTTATTTCATAGGTTCCTGCCTGTTCCCCTACGAAATCATAGGCAAAGCTTCCCGGACTTACCGAAAAATATTGGCTAGGGATTATTGGCGAATTTCCATTGTACAATTGTGCGTCACCACCTGAAATAAAGTAATTCAGTTCATAGGAAACTCCATCGTAATCCCCTTGTTCGATAAGGCTCAATGAAATCGTACCACGCTGGCCTACCAATACCTCGTTGCTATTGGCCGAGGCATTGAATTCCAGTTCAAGGGGATTGGCATCCAGATCGATCTCCACAGGTCCGACCGCTTGCCCGTAATTGTCCGTAACGAGAAAATTGATGCGATGCGGGCCCAAGGTTTCCGGCGTATAAAACAATGGGAAATTACCCAAGTCGACCGGATAGTCGGTATTGTTCTGGATCGTATTTCCATTGACCCCAGTAACCCTTCCGTTTCCTTCTTCTAGGTCATAGGTCAGGAAATAATCAATATTGGATGTGTTACCGTTCGATTTAATGTTGAAATTAAGCTGTGTCCGTTGGTTTACGAATACCTGGTTGCTTTCCGAATTTCCGCTAAAAGTGAAGGGAATGTTGGCAATCTCGATCTCGACACTGTCCCTTTTCCTCTGGCCATTGCTGTCTCGTATATCAAAATAGATTTTGCGCTGCCCCAATTCATCGTCCTCAAAAGTATAGTTATAATTGCCGGGATCAATGCCGCGAAAAGTCCCGGGGTCCATGACCCCGCCATTCTGGTCCCGTACGGTTCCCGCGCCTTGGCTATCGGAAGAAAAGGAATGGCTAATATCATAGGTAACTTCGCTTTCCTCGTCCTGTGTCTGCAAATCGATATTGATTGCCAGGTTGGTGTCCAGCTCCACCTGTGAGGATGCCGCGGTTGCCCTGAACGTGAAATTGACATTTCCGACCGTCAGCAGCAGCTCATTCGTCAGGGATGCCCCATCGGGAGCCCTTGCAAGCATGGTCAATTTGTGCTCGCCCAAGGTTTCCGGCAGGTAGCCAAATTCGGTAACGCCCTTGGGCAACTTGAATGGGGTTCCAGCATCGTAGGTAACATCTCCCAAATGGAGCTTGCCCGAACCATCTTCCAGTTGGTAGGTAATCTCAAATTCCTCGGTCGAATCCCCATCCGGAGCTACCGTGTTCTTGTCCCGTAACAAGGTTACATTGACGGGGTTCCGGCTATTGATAATGAAATTCCCGGTACCCTTGCCCAAGAGAAAGCTGAAACTGGCGTACTTGACATTGTAGGCCAACTTCAACTCCTTTTGCAATCGGTTTGAATCCCAGGCCAATACCTTGACTTTGTGCATACCCGTATCGATGGGCATATAGCGGTAAGAAAGGTCAAAATCTTTGACGGGGATGGTATCGTTTTCGCGGATGGTATCGTTTTCCGTATCTAAATAATATCCTTTCCCGTCAAGGATATTATATTTCATGAAATAGGAAACGGTAGAGACCATCCGATCGGGTTCCAAGCTGAAATCCGTTCTTACAGCTTCAAATACAAAGCCGTTTTCCTCGTTCGTGCCATGAAAGGTAAAATCAAAGGAATCCTGCACTATTCCTTCAAAGTCCTTGCTACAGGCAATTATAAATATCATGCATAGCGTACCTATGGCGACTATGCGTTGTGGGGTATTGAATTTCATAACGTCGCTTTTTAAAACAAAAAATACCGTAGGCCGACGCCGACATACGGATAAAAATTTCCCACGTCCGAATTGACATGGTAGTATTCGTTGGCCTTGACCAATAGCGAAAAATCGTTACTTAGGCCTATTTCCATTTCCGCACCGAGATAAAGGCCGTAAATAAATTGGCTTTTGCCATTGATAAGCGCACCGGTGGGCAGTTCATTGCTTCCGTTGTTGATGACCTCGTATCCGAACAGCCCACCGCCACCAAGGAAGAGACTAAAATTTTTTCTTCGAGGCGCCATGAATACACGATAGTACAGCCCCGGCTGAATAGTGAAAATATTATAGGGAATATTTTGGGCACCCTTGTCCTCGGCAATTGCGGCCAAAACACTTATCTGAAAATATTGGAACCGATTGGGATGAAAATTAAACGTTCCCATAATACCATAACCATCCTCGACATAGCCACCGCTCACGCCGACCGAAGAAGCAAGGTTGCCCCGCATTTGGCCTGAAACGGCTGAACCCGCAAAACAAAACAACACCGTAATGAAAAATAACTTTGTTCTCATCTATTTAAAATTTAGCCAACCAGTGATGACAGTCTTTTTATTATATTGGTTGGAGTTGGTCATTATCTTATAAATGCGCATTATGGCCTTTCATAATTTAAATCCTGATGGGTTATTGATGACAAGTTGGTCTATTTCCAAAGACAGGTTTCGATTGCCCTTTTCCTCATCCAGGTCCACTACCAGGGACTTTCTCCGGTCAAGGGTAAACTTATCGAAGACCACCATGAAATAGTTCTCGGAATTCCCCTCGACTTTTTTGGGAACTTTGTACCTAAACAAAGGTTTGTGCTCCGTCTTGATATTACTCGAACTATTCTTGTAATTGGTGGCGATGCTGAACTTTATAAAATTGACATCATAGTCTATATGTTCCTTGTTCTCCAAACGGAACTGCAGGTATATTTCGTTATTCTCATAATACACGTTCTCCAGCCAAAGAAATATATCATCGTATTTGGAAAAATATCGGATGATCTTGCCCTTGTTGAACTGGTTGTAATAACATCTCCGCCGTATATATTCCATTCGATCCAAGACATACAATTCCTGGGTAAACGGCAAGGGTTCCCCATCTATCTCCTTTTCGGGTATAACTTCCAATGTTTCCGTAACTGTTTCGGTGGCTGCTATGGTTTCCTTTTCCTTTATGTCAGGATGTGAGGCAAAGTCGTATTCATCCAATTCAGTAGCACTTTTTTTATGGGATAGCTCTTCGAGGTTATCGACCATGTCGGTGGTTATGGTCCATCGCTTCTTGGCGGGGATGTCCACCAGTTCCAGGATAAAATCATAGGCACGACCGTCACGGGTATAAATGGTATAGTTCGTAAAATCGGAGGTGTCGGGTGCCACATCGTTATAGATAAGCAAAACGATACGCTCTGAGGTTGCGGAAGCACTTTTCGACGGGAAGGACTCCAAAAAATTCAGCTCCTTCCCATTGATGGAAAAATCATAAGGGGCGGGCAGTACCAGAATGGTCTTATAGTTCCTTGAAACCGGAATGGTGTCCATTTTCGCCATAACCGATAGAGACCACGATAGCCCAATTATTGTAAGTACAGCTTTTATTTTCATTGTGTTGCCAATAAGAGTTCATAATCATCCATCAATAGGATTTTTTCTTTTTCCCGTAACCTTTTTTTTCGAAGGAAAGTCCCCAACCCTTGGGCGATGCCTTTTAAAACATCCGGTGCGCCGCTGGTAATTTCGTCGGTGGCCCCTCGCAGTGCATCGCCTCCCATTTCGGCCTTGTACTCTCTCCAGAGTTCCCCGGCCCTTTTGTTGTAGATTCCTTCCCTGCCATCGTTATAGTCCCTGACGGAGATATCGACTGGATGGTGCTCGATATTGTCTATGTCCAGATACACCCTGTTTCCCTGTACCGAAGCCAAAGCGTAGATGAAGGTATTCTTCGGAAATCGTTTTTCGCTAAGGACCATATCTTCCATGAGTAGAAGCCTTACGTTCTCATTGGGCAAGATGAACTGGTCGCCATATACCGTTGCCCTAAAGAAAATCGGCTTTTTGGTAACGGGCATCCGTTCCCGTTGAGGCTTGCGGTTTCCGCTCAAGGATTCCCCGACTATTTTCTTTTTTCCCTCCAGCAGCATTTCACGGTAGGCCAAACGGTTCTCCACGAATTTTTGCTTCTGCTCCTCCGGGGTCATACCGGTCTTCTTTTCCCTTTCCACGGTTTTCTTTCTATCCGGAAGGTCGGCCTGCACCGTTTCCTGTGGTTTAGCATCCAGGGAGAGTCCTTCCAATCGCTTCAAGATTTTTTGGAGCGAATCGTTTTGCGAACCGTCCATTTGGGTCATGTCCGGTAAGGACGAAGATTTCACTACCTTTTTCTTTTCTGTTGAGTCCTTTAATTTCCAAGGCTCGGCGATAGCTTCGGATTCCAAGGTCGGAACCTTGCCGGGAAGTTCTGGATTGAAGCCATTCGTGGGATTGGTAGTGTCGCCGAACCCCATTTGGAAATCCTTGACGTTCTCAATGACGAAAAAACTGGTCAGTACCAGAATAAAAGGTAGGGCCATAGCAAAATTTCTGTGCCTTACGACCCATCGCTTCAAACGTTTTATGTTGCCACTGAATTTCATGTTACCTACGCTCGAGATCGGAATTGTCAACGACCTCAAAGTCGATAATCTTGATGCCGTTCAGGTTGTTCGGGGTAATGCCCGCTTTTTTCAGGTGCCCCTTAGTGACCAAGTTCCTATACGTTGTGGATTTGCCTTTTTCTATGGCCTGTTTGCCGTAAAAAGTAAACGGAAACGGATAGGTTGCATAGTCGATTTGAATCGAATCAAGTTCCACAAAGTAGTGATAGTCACGCATTACCACATCATGGAAGTATTTTTTTTCGACCAAACGGGCATATAAACGGTTGCCTGACCAATCGACCATGAACAAGGCTTTTTCCTCTATGTTTCTTTTGATCAGGTCCAGATTGGGTTCCAACGAGAAAAACAGTTCATGAAAGTTTTGGACGTGACCTTCGCAAAGAATTTCGAGGTTTTCCTTGGCATCCCTGATCGGTACCATGGGGAGGCGTTGCCCCCCGTGCAGCACATAGGCGTTATTGTTGGCACGCTCATGGGCCGATACCACGAAATAGATGGCAATCGCGAAGACCGCTATCATCAAGATCAAGCAGCTATAGACGAGCCTATTGTTGTGCCTTCTACTTTGGGCGATATCATTGAATATCTCGTATTTTCCTTTCATAATCCTAATTATTGCGTAAGTGTCCTAACCGCTTTTGTGGCCCCGCCGCTCTTTGCATCGATGACCGTTTGTATTGCTTTTTTGCCATAGTGCTTGGGCTTGGAGACGATGCCCCCACCCGATATGTTGAGTCCCTGCACTACAAAGTTGGCCAGTGTAGGAGCCTTGATATAGAAGAAGGAGGTCATCAAGATCAGGAGGGAGGAACTCAGGATCAATCCGAGGTCGTAAGCACTGTTACGCAACAAATGGTCCACGAGCGCATCGACAAGATTGACCATGAACATATCCACTACATATAACATGGGGAGCCATAGGCAGAGACTCATGAACTTTTGCAACCAGGCTTTCCAAAGGCCAGAAATGGCGGGAATGAACGAAAGCCCGATATTGATCGGCCCGAAAATGATAAGAATGAACAGGTAAATGGTGGCCAATGCCTTGATGCCCACGAAAATCAACGTGGAGATGATATGGGCAAAGGCCGTTATGGAACCGGCCAAACCGGTAAGGGCAAAGGATTGCAGTCCATCGATATCCATGCTGAACATGTTCCATTCTACCACATTGTTGGCAGCTACATCGATTTGGGCCAAGGCCACCTTTTGCCCGATGGTATCCCAGTTCTTTTGGGTACTGACAAACGAGGAACCAAGGTTGTTGTAGAATTCAAAGATGGCGTGTGCAAACACCGAGTAATTGAAGAGGATGAACATCAACGGAAACCACTTTAGGGCCTTGAACACATCGGCGCGGTCGCTGCCCACAAAATGCATGATGGCGAAAATGCCCAACCCGATCTTTGCCATTTGAAAACCAATGCCCAAGGTGGGCCCCAAATTGGCAAAGGCGTCATCGATATATTGGTCGAATATCGTATTGACCGTTACCCTAAAACCTGTATCCGATTGCATAACGTACATCAATTGGTCTTGATCAATGAATAGACCGCTTTGCGGTGTTCGTTTTTCTGTAAAAGGGAGGTGTTGACCTTTAAGATGGTTTCCAGCATGCTGTCCATCTTGTCCAAGATCGACCGTAATGCAGAGAGTCTATCGGCCGATTCGATGATTTCGCCCGTGGAGGCGATATGCGATCCTTGTGAAACCAAGGAGGTTACCTGCACCAGGGCATCGGCCAACGCTTCGGTCGCCCTTTCCTTTTCCACCTTTTCCAGATTGGCGAACGAGCGCAGGTTTTTCTGCGTGCCCTTATAGGCTTCCACAATTTTGTCCTTCAGGTCATAGAGTTCGGTCATTTCGGGACTTCCCATGACATAGCTGGCGGGGGTCCTTTTTGCCGTAAGGTCTTGGCTCAGGATTTTGGAGGCACTGGAATTGGCGGTAACGTTCCGTTCCATCTGTGCCAAAAGCTTGCCCATAGTCGAGTTCAAGGTGACCAGTTGAGAATTCAGCGTGGCCACATTCTGGTTGAGAATGACCAGTTGGGCGTTCGCCGCTACATCGGTCACGGGAATCTGGGCGGCCCCAAAGTAAGGGAGTAGCCCGATCAAAATTTTTAGGTATACAATTTTTGGTTTTAAATACTTCATCGTTTTTTATTTTTAGGGTTATAATCTATGCCGTTCAAATTTCCCGAACCGGATTCCGCCAGTTCGTTTTGCAGCTGTTTGTAGGCGTTGGCCGTTCTTTGCCAAACACGGCCATGTTTCTCATGGAGACGGTTGATCTTCGCTTTTTCGTTGGGATTGGTCTCGAACAGGCATTTGGTCGGCAACGAGGTCTCCAATCCGAACACCTTGACGCGGTCCTTCCAACAAATGGCCATTTCCCGCAACTTTCGGCCTATGGGTAAATCTTTGTTGATGGATAGAATCAGTTGCTTTTGTTTCTCGTTCAGGCCCAATAAACGTTGGATCTCCCCAAAGGAATTGCCGAACTCGCCAAGGTCCAGCAAGACCTTGATGTGGCTGTTGACCACGATAGTATTGCCGATGTACTTGGATTTGACAAAATCGCTTACCTTTTGCGAGATAAAAATGGGCTGGCCCCCATATTTCCGGGCCATTCTGGACTTGGCGTCAAAGTAGTTGGCCATTATCGGATTGTCGAACAGGTTCCACGCCTCGTCAACGACCAATATTTTGTTTAGGGAAAGTTTTTTGGGATCCTTCAGTTTTTTGTCGAACACATCGATCATCAGGAACGCCAGGATCGGAAAGAGCTGTTCGTTTTCGATCAGGTTTTCGAGTTTGAAGTAGACCAACCTTTCACGACCCAATTGGGCTATCCTTTTGTCCCTACTGTTCAACAGGTATGCCCTGGGGCCATCGTGGGCATATTTGCCCAAGAGCAGTAAAAACAGATTGGGGTCGAAGACTTCCTTTCGTATGCCCTTGGAATCCATAAGCCGCTCCAAATGCCTTTCCGAATACCCATAAAAAGTATTGAAGGAGTTATCGGGACTATCCTTGATAAACTGGTCCCGATAATATCCCTGTACCAACAATTCGATAATGGTCTGGATTACCGCACTGTCATGACCGTCGTCCGTTGTAGTATCCTTTCGCCCCAATAGAAGATATACCAATGCGATAAGCTGGGTCAGCTTGTGCTCGGTAAGCATCTTTTGGCCGTCTTTTTCTACCATATCCCCTGAATCCAGCATAAAGGGGTTGAACGTAAAGGGATTTTTGTCGTCGTTCTCTATGACGACCCCGTCCAAATGGTCCAGCAACTTGTCATAGGAATTCCCGTTCTCAAGAATGAGGATTTCCGCTCCCTCGCGATATTCGGAGAACAGATAGGCATTGGCATAAAAGGTCTTTCCGCCACCGGATCCCGAGGCTATGAGCATACCCCGGTTAAAGATCCAGTCCTTTGCTTCGGGATCGCGGTAGAGGCTTACCAATAAAGGTTTTCCCGTGGCCCTATCGACCATGCGCAGGCCGTGGGGGCCGTGCATCCTGTTTCGATATCCCCCTTCAAAATACCAAAGGCTGGCCGCCATCTCCGAGGAAAAGGGGCTGAAGAGTTCCATGCTCAGCCCAATGCCGTTGCCAAGGATACCCCCGAAAAAGAGGTTTTTCCGGTCCACGGTATTTTCCTTGGCATGGATGCCCAGCTTCCGAAAAGCCGATCGGACGGAATTGCACATCGACCTAAAGGACTTTTTGGAATTGGAAAGGCCCAATACGTTCAAGTGATAATAGACCAGTTCCTTATGCTCGTTCAGGATATGCTGCTGGAAATCATGGATTTGGTCCCGGTAGGTACTGTTCTTGTCCCCCTTTCGGTTCCGGGCATATTTGTCCAGACGTTTGGCCTTTGCCCTGAGTTTGCCCATGGCCTTCTCCTTTTCGGGGATATAGATATATTGGTTGACAATATGTTCCTGCGGAATCCTGAACCCTAGGGAAAACAGGTTCCCTATGGGGAAGAGGTTGTCCCCGGTGCTGTATTTTCCGAAATATTCGTGAAAGGCCATATCCTCCTTGGAGAACTGGTCCAGGTTTTCCAAAGTAAAGTATTGCCCTTGTTTGTCGCCGACCCGCAGCCCGTGGTCGGAAAAATCGATATCCTTGCCCGTACCTTCCCCGTATCCCGCTTCCAAATAGCAATCGTAATAGCCCGATTTTCCGAACAGTCCCTCGGAATCAAGGATTTTTGAGCTCATCAGGCCCGAATCGTTGATAAGGTCGTTGACGGCACCGACCCTGGCCTCGAAATCCGCCATCGCGTCCCTGTCGAGGTATTCTCTGGGAACATAGTTTTGGCCGTAGAACCGGCGCTCTTTTTTTAAGAAGGAATTGGCCCCGATAGGCGTTCGGCCGATATAGTTTTTGGGCACTTTGTGGATGGCCAGATAGCACCGGTGCTCCAAAAAAGGCCTGTCCTTGAAATAGCGTTCGTCCTCGGTCTCAAAAAAATCCCGTTCCAACCGTTGTCGGTCCATGGAATAGGTCTCCCCGAAGAACAGGTCCTGTTTGTGCAAAAGGCAGTTCTCGCCCAGGATTTCCAAGATACCCGAGACCATCCGGTTCAGGTTCAGATAATCCTTGCTGTCCAACGTGTAGATTTCGGGAAGTTCCAATTGCAACGGAATGCTCAGGCAACCCCGTTCCTTTGATACCAAGATGGGTGCCTCATAACCATAAATGGGAAAGGCATCCAGAAGATTCAATCTTTTTCCCATAACACCAAGTTTTTTTTATTGACATGGCCCTTAATGGTGTCCGGCCCCTTTCTGTCCGCTTGGGACTTGATAAAACCATTTTCCCCATAAGCCTTTGAATAGAAAAGCATGAGTGCGATATAGAGGGCCGCGGTACAGAAGGAAAGCAAAAGGCTAAGAAAGGTCGGGATGACCGTACTGAGGAACAGCCCTACCATCAGGGACAGGAACGAACCTTTAAAAGCTTGGTCCACATATTTGGCGCGAAGCCCAAAGAAGGAGACGTCCTTTTGCAGGGCCTTTGGAATTTTGACCAACTTGTTTTCCATGATCAGTTGGCCAAGTTTTCCCCGATTTCGATAAGGCCGTAAAAAATAACGAGCCCCACAATGGCATTGCCCACCTTACGGGCCATGTCCTGGTTCTGTTCCCTGATGATGAGAAAGGCCAGTGCCGCGATGGCCAGAAGTACACCTGCGGCAATCTTGATGATGCGGAAAATACTGTTCCCTATCTGTGCCGTACCCTGTTCCGCCTCGTTGACCTGATCGACCAGTTCGTCGATCTGGGCAAAGCCGGCCGAATGGAAAGCAACAATAAGGAGTAGGGTCAGGAAGACGTTAATCGGAGTCGTCCACCTCCGGTTCCGGAGGGGACTCGGAATTTTTGATAATCTTGAATTTTTCATGTTCTGGAATTAAGGATTCATTCTGAACATCTTTATCGGACGCATTGAAAATATCCAACAGCTCGGAGCTGGTTTCATTCTCATCGACACGGTTGAGTAACTGGTCCATATCTTTATCCTTTGAAGATGTATTTTTTACAAATATATGTGATTTTTGCATATATGAATCATTTTCCTGAACATTTTTTTTGTTTTTGGATTTTTTAAGTATGACAAAGACCCATAGGTACCACAACAGGCACAGGATACCGATGACGGCATAGACGATATGTTCCCACTGCCAATTCAAATCTTGTCGATAATTCGTTGAAGTTCCCGAATGTTTTCTTGGTGGTAAAGCTCCAAGGCCTTTCGCATGATATCGTTGCGCGAGACCTTTTTTTCCAACTTGTAGCTGCATGCGCTGGCCAGTCGCTCATAGTCCTCGAAACAGGTCTTGCTCAATCTAAAGATAAATTGCTCCTTTTTGTCGGTATAATTGTCTTGCTCCAGCAACGTCTCGAAATCCATTACCTTCTTTTGTTCCCTACGGCTTAACTTTGCCAAGGGAAATGTACGTCCCGTGGCCCCATGGGTGTTACCAACTTTAACGTAATCATCGTTTCTTTCGTTTTTCCGGACCGTACTTTTTCCAACTTTTCCGACCGTGCCGTGCCGTTGTTCCCTGAGTCCCTCGACGGCTGACTTGGTATCCGTATTCTCTAGAATGGCCGATTCCAGTAAGTCCTTAACATTTACTTTTTTGCCCATTTTTAATTTTTTGAAATTTTCATAACCTCTTCCATAAATCGTTTTAGCCCCAGTTCCCCGTTCTCTTTTGTTGCGGGAATAGGAATTAGGGTATTCCGGTATCGCTCCCTGTATACGGTCCGTTCCATGACGACCTGTTCCATCATCGGCATTCCCGCTTTTGCCAGGGTTTTTCTTACCGCATCGAACTTATTGACCTTGACCAGCTCGTAGCGGTTGAAGAACAGGTTCACGGAACGCAGTACCCGATTTTCGTTCCATAGATAGTTCTTCTGCAGTGTTTTGTAGAACACCGCCGTACTGTCGATTTCCAGTTCGTCAAGGAAAAAGGGAATGAAGATATGTTCGACATACAGCAGCCCCCTTACCATTTCCTCGTTAAGGTTTCCGGGAAAATCGACGATGATAAAATCCACGGTACCATAATACCTCTTGATCAACGGTTCCAAGGTCTGGACCGTTGCCCGCTCCACTGGAAATATCGGCATTTCGGTCGAGCCTATCTGCCCCAGGTCCCGGTTCCTTTTTTTGTACACAGAATATTGGGGATTGTCCATATCGATCAACACTACTTTCTTGCCGTACAGGTGGAACAGGTTGGTGGCCAAGATGATATTCAGGGTCGTCTTGCCACAACCGCCCTTTTCCCCGGTACATGAAATTATTTTTGTTTCCATAAATATACTTTTTAAAACCATAGTATCATATGACCATATGACACTATGAACATTTGAAACTATATCCCTATATAGCATTGAACATATATCGCATTATAGCTTGCTATATAGCAATGATTATATAATGCTATGGACATTACTATATAGCAATGAACCAAGCATAGGTAGGTGTTTGCAAACAATAATGGGGATATTGAGCCTAGAACCCTTTTAAAGGCAAGAAATTACGCCGACTGCAAAACTTATAACGACGATTTGAAATCCTTCATGGCCTCTGAAACCCGTTCCTCCAGCTCAAGGTATTTCTCGCGAAGTCCTTCCTGGTAGACCATATTTTCCCCGAGATTACGCTTTTGCACGAACTCGTTATCGGGCAACAGAATCCAAATGGGATTATAGCCCAAACTGTAGAAATAGAGGATGATCTTGATGGAATTGACCATTGAGGAACCGCGCTCCACATTGGCCAAGGTAGTTCTGTCCATGTTCAGGTAATCGCTCAGATTGGTCATCGAAAACTGACTGAACCTTTTGTCCTCGACATCGTCCAATTCCACCAGTTCAAGACGTATTTCCTTTAAGCGTTCCCCGATATACCCCAAATCCTTGGAGTCCAGATTGATGATCGATTCAATGTCCATTATTCAAAATTTTCTATGGGATACGAGGAAAATTCCTCTTCAAAATTATACTCCGTCTCTTCCTGCAAAGCTGCCAAACTTTGGGACAGGGACTCATCAAGTTCCTTCCCGAAATCGTCCATGAACTTTTCTACGGCCGCCTCGGAGTTGTCGATTGATCTTGCAATTTCACCATTTATTTTCTTTTCGTCAAATATGGCGCTCTCAAGCTCTTTTCCCGTAACGGCCTTATATTCCTCTTTTACCAAGCAGTCCACTTCACCGATGATCTTGTCGAATTCGGCTTGGGCCACACGGTCCATTTCCGTACGTACCAAAAATTCCTCCACAATATAGGCCAATAACCTTTGCCAATCGGCACCCCTTGGACCAGTATTCAGTAGTTCCAGAATATCCTCCCTGAAATCGAACAGGCGAAGCTCCTTGACCACATCCTTAAAAATTCGGCGTTTGGTACCATTGGTAAATGCATTTTTGGCCGTTTCTTCCAGACGCGTACCATAAAATTCGATGTACCCGATTTCCTTGGTAAACAAGCCCGAGACGTTCTTCTGTAAATCCAGCTCCTCTATGAGCTTCATCTGCGCTTGGAACAGTTCCCCGAAATTCTCCGGTTTGAAATCCTTGACAACGGGCAACTTGTGTTTCATGGCCCTTCGCTTGCCTTCGATGTCGGGGAGCAACTGGCCATAACATTTCTTTTCCTTGATCTGATGCTCGAAAGTATCGGCCACCAACCCTGCGAAATGTCCGGTAGACATGGATGCGATCTTGCTCTTGGGCAATAGCTCCATCATCTGTGTGCTCAGATTGGTGCTTACATCGGAACTGCTCGTGTTCTTTGAGACCTTTTCTTGATGAATCTTTCCGAAAAGCTCGCTCAACCGTTTGGCCGTCTCGCCTTTGGCCGCACCACAGATAAGGTTAGCACAGTTATCATAGATGACATCGGCCAGTTCCCGGCCGTAATCCAGGATAAGCTGTCCGACGCTCTGAAGCCCCAAAATGGTGGCGATCTTGTTTTCCCTCCCGGTATCGATAATGGTCCGCAACAACATGATGAACAAGGTGGGTACCTCGTCGATAAGCAATGCCATATGCCGCTTGCCCGGTTTGTTTACCCGCTTGAGAATAGTGTTCATGTACAGGCCCAAGGGTGCGGAATAGACTTCCTTTCGTTCGGGATTGTTCTGTAGCGATACGATTTTGGGATACCGGGGATCGTTCACCTCAAGACTGAAGTCGTTGCCCGACATCACATAGAAAATTTCCTTTGTCGCAATACTGGAAAGGCTTATCTGGACCGTACTGGTCTGGCCCGACAGTTGTTCCATGGCCTCCTTTTCCAATGCGTCCCGAAAGGGAACCAATATTTGGCGTACCTCTACGTCCTTGGTCATGATTTCCATCAATATATCGATCTTTACGGTGGTCAGAATGGCCAAATGCCCCGGAGTACAGAGATACTTGCCAGTTTCTTCCGATTTTTTCTTGAGGTACCAGATACAGCCCCCTGTATAACTGATGGCACTGCGTGAAAAATAGTCCTGTCGTTTGATCCATTCGGGATTCAGGTTTTTCATAAGGGTCGTGGCCGTATCGATGGCATCCGACTGATTGACCAGCCCATAGGGATCCATGGGGTTGTTCCGATGGGTCATCCTGAGGTCGTCAAAACAGATGCGATAGAGCTTCGGGAAGGGCATTTCGGAATCGTTGCCGTGCTTTTTTATGGCCTCCTGTAGATAACCGTACGCCTTGCGGGTCAGCGTATCGAACTTAAAATCGTAGATGACCATGGCGTATTTCTTGTCGATGAACTGGGCCATGATTTCCTCGATAACGGAAAAGGATTTGCCGCTCCCCGGAGTGCCGATGACCAACAATGCCCTGAAAAGATTGACAAAATTGATCCATCCCTTCCTTTGTTTCCCATTGTGGGAATAGGTGTACGGGATGTTGGCGGAATAGGGCGTGTCTATCCGTGTCCCCGTCTGCTCGAAGGTTTCCTTCGTATCGTTAAAGGGGTCATTTTTTGCCAAGTTCATGAAGTCCAAAAACTGGAACAATCGCATCCCGAAGGTCATCAATCCCAAGTAGGCCAATGAAAGAAATATCATGGAGGCCCACATCCCCAGCTCGGAAACACCGTGGCACCACCAAGAAACGAACAGCAAGGCCAAGGAAACGAGAAAGCCCGTAATACTTTTTCTGCGACCGACTTCCTCTTTTTTGACCGGACGGTACATCATGATACCGCCCATCAGAAGTCCCAACAAGAGCAGACGGGCGACCATGCCTTGGGACGGTAGCCCGGACCGTACCAGAAAGGAATGGATGCTATCCAAGAATCCCTGATGCCCGTAATGGAATATGTACAGGGCATATTGCTCCCGGAACAGGATAATGGCGAAGTGGAAGGCGGATAGGTACATGCCCATATAGCCCTTGTTCTTATCTTGCATGCCCTTTTCTTTTTTGGGTTTTCCTCGGTCTGTCCATGACAGTCTTTAAAGTAGATTCACTAGCCGACAACTGGACTTTTTTTTTACCGAGATCAGTTCCTCGTTCCAATCCTTCATGGTGGGGCATTTGTCCATTTTCAGGATGCCCGATGCGAAGCATTTTGAAAGTGCCTCCACTGCCAGCCGCCAATAGGTTCTGGAATGTTGGGGGAGGGAGACTATCCTTTCCAAATCCAGTTCCCAAAGCACCTTGTCGCGATAGCAGATGGCTTTTAGAAGACCTTCGGGCATTCCGTGGGAACCTCTGGAAATCCGTTCATTAATGTAATTGGTATCCCGTTCCATGATAGCAATGGATTTGGAAAGATAGTTTAGTTTCAAACGCATCACGGGGCGTTTCCAATCCGTTTCGATGAATACCCGGTTGGACTTTCGATTGATCCAATGGCTCAAAAGAATAAGGTCGTAGCGCATCCCCTCGATATCATGGTCAAAGGCCAAAAGAAGAGGGAGCGTATGGGAAGGGTCTACCGTACGGTTCCATTGGAGGAACTGTTCGAGTTTCCGCTCGTCGATATGGCCCGACATGGAGATGTAGAATATTTTTGGGCAACCGTGTAGTTCATGGTAGGCCATGGCATCGAAACCGCTCTCGACACAAACTATTTTTTCCGCATTGATATTTGGATTGGAAACGAAAAGGTATTCATAACGCTCGTTGAGGAACAACCGGAACTTTTTCACCTTTCCGTCCTTTCTGTCCCGATAGGGCCTATTATAAAGCGTATAGTTCTTGATGTTACCGTCCAATCCATATTTGGGAAGGGCGATATTGGCGATGCGGCCCTTGTTGTCACTGACGTGGAAGGCATTGAAGATCCTGCCCTTGAAGGCTTCGGATTGGAGGGTGTTTATGGAGAGTCCACGACCTTCCATTAAATAGTTCGGTCTGGTTAAGGGACCGATACGATAACGATCTTCCAAGCTGATGCGCTTGTTGTTCTTTTGGCTCACCTTAACGGTGGTTGGTTCAGGATAATCCCTTTGGATGATGCCCAGTCCCTGTTTTACGGCTTCGTAAAAATTGGCGGAGCGTTTGTGGAGGTATTTGAAAAATCGCCCCTTGTCCGAAGAGTCGTTGCGATTGAAATAGGTTACGGGATTTCTTTTTGTCTGTAGGACGAGGCGTTCCGCCTCCTTGCCAAATTCCTGTGAACCCGAACTTTTCTTGAGCAATTGGTAGCCCTGTGCGATCAGGTATCCGGGAAAATCGCCCTCACGATCGATCTGGGCGATCAACCGTTTGTAGTGCTCCGGATTTTCGGCATAATTTTTCATATAGGCATGGTTTTTTTGGGAGCATTCCATGTGGATATGTCGCAAACTTTACTCTATATTTTAAATTGATTTCATTAATAATACCTCGTGGGTCTCCCCCCGCGTTGTTAACTTTTGTAGAGAGTATCGATGAAAAGAAGGCCGTCCGTAATGGACGGCCCTTTTTTTGGTCAATCGGTCAGACTTTCATGCCTCGGCTGCGCGACTTTTTTTTTTCGCCGGGGTTTACCTCAAGCTTTTTGGCCTTTTCCAAATCGACTTTTTTGGTGATAAAGGTCTGCCTACGGGGGGACCAGGATACCATATATGGTTTGTTCCCGTGGACTTTGCTCTTTATGACCATTTCGAGTTCCTGGCCCCTGTTGAGCGCATCGGCCTGTTTCGCCGTCAACTTTTGCCCATAAAAATAGGTGTTCGTGGAAAGTGCCGGTTTGGTACGGATATCCTGTACCTTCGGCTCGTAATAGGCCAGTTTTTGGAACACTTCGCCGTCGTTGGTGCTTCCCTGGAACAGCACAAACTCCTTTTTGTCCACCATGCGCTCGAACTCGTCGGCACTGAAACTATGGTTATAGGCCCATGCATCGTCCAAGGTCACCATTTCATTTCTTCGGAACTGGACATCCATTCGGGAACCCAAGTTCCGGTCATAGACCATCTGTATCATTTTGGCACTTTCCTTGAGCTCGCCATCAGAGATATAGGTGGACTCGTGGAAATACTCCTGTCCCTCGGTCAGATTCGTGCGTACATTCGGGGCGAGCTTCTTATAACTGATGTACTGCCCCTCCAATTGTTCCCTGACATCCCGATAGGCGAATTTCTGATCCTGGGATTCGATAGGTTCAAACCATTTCTTGTTTCTCGTCAGCTTGAACGACTGTCCATCATTGGTCATAACGGACACCTTTCCGTCCTTTTCTCCGGTTACGGTCGCTCGCTGCCACCGTTGGTTTACTTTTACGAAAACCTTCTCTGCTTGTTTTTCCATTTTTCAAGTTTTAAATTAAGGATTAATAAACAATTGTTAACTTTGTAATTCTGGATATGACATTTCCATTTTTCATGTCCGGAATTAAGGATTGAAGGGGGCGGGAGCGCCCCCTTTATTTATACGGCCATCCTAAAAGCCTTTAATTCTTCTGTTCCGCCATAGGCCCCGTTCACTTCGAACTCCAGCCTCCAATTGGTGTGTACCGGCTTAACGATCTCAACGGTCTTGTCCATATAGTTTCGGTAATAGCTCCAGAGAAAATAGCGAAGTGCGTTGACCTCAAAGGGAATACGGCCCGATACCCACTGCTTTTCCTTGGTCAGCACGATGCTCTTCCTGTTAAGGAGCGATTGGTCGGGAACTTTGTTGTATTTGATATATTCCTTCGCCAAGCTTCCGTTGTATTTCAGTACCTCATTGTGCAGCTTCGCCAACGGTTTCTGCCCTTCGGGATCGAAGCGGACGGCCAAATGGTCCTTGCCCACCCTGAACAGAAAGCGCGAATCGTTGATAAAGGAAATGAGCATAAGGTCATGGATATAGCCCTCGATCTTGGAGGATCCGGTAAAACTGAGCACCATTTTTTTCAGCTTCGTACGCTTCAGAATCTGCACCAGTAGTTTTGAGGTGTCGTAATTGATGTTGGATATCGTAAGGTAGACCACATTCTCCAATCGGAACCTTCGATGAAAGGCCATGGCCTCCATGGGGTTGCGGAGTACCACTAAATGCTTGATGGTATCGGGGACCTTACTGAACCAAACGGATTTGGAAATATCGCTTTCCGCTATCAGGGAAAGCTTCCCTTCCTTGTCCATGGCATATCCCGTAAGGGTGTTGGCTAAGTTTCGATAGGGGAAATACAATTGGCCCTCCGGATTTTCGTAGATACAATCTTGGAAAATGTCGGAACCGACGCCTGCTAGGATTTTCGGCCTTAGGGAAAGTTCCTCGGTCAGTGCTTCAAAATGATTGAAACCGATGTCAACAACTTCAAGTGAATTTTTGGAGCCGTCATTTAGAAAAAATTCCGATTTTTTTTCAAGCTCTACATAGAAATCCTCGATTTTGGTCCACAGACCCGTTCTCGCCTCTGCATCCGTTCGGGAAAGCCGTTCCAATATAAAGTCAAAAACGGTCAGTTTTGTCTTGGGTCCGCTCGGTTTGTAATAGCGATATCCGAACTCGGTCCTTATGACGATATACTGCTCCTTCCCGATTTGGTAGCATATAATGGTACTCGTTTTTCGTTGCACCACAAGCCCAAAATAATCCATTAGGGCCGGTAGATCCAGCGTTACATCAAATTTTCGCCATGTGTTATTCATATTTGTAAAAATTACATATATTTGCAATAATTACTACAAATATAAATAAAATTTGTAATAATCAAAATTTTGTCAAGATTCTTCGCAATAAATTCGTTATGAGCACATGGAAGAACATTAAAAAATCTTCGATCGGTTGGATAAAGGGATACGCCCAAAAAGTGGGCGGCATCACCAATTCCACGGATAGCGGTCATTTTACACCACAGAACAGCAGTTACTGGATTTTTGTCGGGGTGTTCTTTCTTTGTATCGCCGCCAATCGATTTTTTTACAATAATCCCCAAAATACCAAAGACCTTGGAAAGCTAACAAGGCAAATAAACAAACCCATGACCGAGGAATCAAGGGAAGACCTGATCTATCAACGGCTCAACGAATTATTGCACGACTTGGAAAATTTCGAGCAAATGGACCGGTTAAAACCGTTTTTGCCCTTGCGCCCGGAAATCTTGGACAGTGTGCCCTCGACGGTTCCCCTGTTCCGGGAGCACTATGTTCTCTCAAGTTCCTACGGAAACCGGCACCATCCCATCCATCGGGTCACTAGGAAGCATTTTGGGGTCGATTTGGCGGCGGAAAAGGATACCCCGATCTATTGTACGGCTGCCGGAAGGGTGGCCCATATCGAAAACGATCCCAATGGGCATGGCCTGCATGTTATCATTTCACATGCCTATGGTTTCAGTACCCTATACGGGCATATGGAATCCGTGGCGGTCGAACTCGGGGAAGTACTCGATGCCCATGATTTTATTGGAACCGTTGGGAATACGGGGATTTCCACTGGACCCCATTTGCACTACGAGGTCATCAAGGACGGAAAGAGGGTAAATCCCGCATCTTCCTTCAATATAAAGTATGAGGCGTATTCCAATTTAAAAATCGATTGAACCGATAGCCATGAAATCGTATCTCACTATTCGCAATTCCATTAAACTCTTCCACAGGATCAAAAATTTTGTGTCCCAATTTTTGGACCCCGACTTCAGTGCATTTAAAAAATTTGAATTTAAGGCCGTTCCGACCGATCAATTGAACGACCTCAGAAAGTTGCGATATGTCCGTGATCTCAAATTGGCCGAATCGGGTTTTATCAATACGGCATTGAAAGAGCAGTTGGCCCTTTTAAAAAGTAAAGACCAGCTGTTCCAAAAAGACCGGAATATTACCCCTATAGGTCGCATATCCATCCATGAAAACGAAAATAAGTTGATGAAACTGTTATTGGGGTATCATAGGGTAGAGAATAGGACTTATATATCCTTTACCCATGTGAACAATTGTCCGGTCTGGCGCAACTATTCCATTTCGCTACTAAAGGAAAGGGTTCAACACCTGTATCCTTCCAGATCCGATCATTTGTTTATGAAGCACAGGTATTTCCAAAGGGATGTCGACCATTTGGATATGCAGACCAAAAACAGGCTGCTCCACCTTTTCAACGATACTTTAAGTAATATTTACTCATACAATCGGCATCTACAAAATGGCATCCAAACTCTAGGGCCGCCTGGCGATAAACCACCCAAATTTTCCAAAACGTTGCCTATTCAGGTCGAACAAGGTTTGGAGGGACTTTTCGTTCCAGCAACCCTAGGAAAAAACGTTGTCGTACTGGTGCCCTATCTAAAAGTCGCCAATGAAAAAAATCGCCTATATCTCTCGGTAGGCGAATTCCGCACATTACTTGGACAAAAATCAATAACCTTTTTGGCCGAGACCAAATACGGCGTTTCCCTAGGCATTCATGGGAACAGATTATTCCTAAAGGCTACGGACAGTGTGGGAGGTATCGATGTTTTAAAGCAATGGACATTGCTGGATGATTTTTTGGAATCCAAAAACGTCCCGAAACGGTTAAAGTACGAGGTCGTCAAAAACCTTATTGAGAAGAAGGACTATCTCATAGATGTGGACAAGATTCCCTTGCGGCAGACCAACGATACCCTACTGCTAAAAAAGCATTACGGTTCAGGTAAAACCTATTTTGCGTTGACTAAAAACGGCAAGAAACCAGAACTCAAGGAATATAGGCCCATTGCCAATCTAAAAAGCAAACATCCCGAATACTACCGTGGCTACAGGGAATATATGAACCGTACCAATCCCTTGGAACCATTGGGGACTAAAGAAAAAAGAAGAAATAAATTTTCCATTTGACACCATGCTTTTTGAGATAACGATTTTTGACACAACTGGACGCCCCTTACTACGGGATGCTTTCCTTATGGACAGTATTACCACGTTGTTGGATTTTACATCAGAAATATTACAACCATGGAGCGAAAGTGCTGAGCAGCAGGCCTATGAACTATTCATCCACTCCGAAAAGGGGCGACACGTTTTCTATCACTTCGATTCACTTGAAGGCGTGATGCTGTTCAAGAACGCCTTGTACGAACACCTTATCGAATTGAACGAAACTCTGCGTCCAAATATTGAAAACGCGAAAGATTTTACACTGTCAAACAAACCTTAAAAAATACAATCTATGACACAGGCAGAACTATTGCTTACCTCGGAAACCCAAAAATTCCGGGCCGAACATCCGGAAACGATCAAGGACTGGGAGCGTCAGCTTTCCAGTGGGGAATGTGGTCCCGACCTTCATTTTTGTTTTTACGCGTTGGAGGCTTATCCGAACCTGACCGCCCGTTTGGATGCTGCGGAATACCGTTTTGATTTTGCCATCAATGCCTATATCCTGCACGCCAAATTACAGGGACAGTTTCTTGAGGACGGCCACATTGGGCCCCTTGCGCTGGAGCATGCCAATGAAGCCCTGTCGGATATCTATCGGGCCTTGAACGAAAAACACGCCGAGGGCAGGGCGGCCATTCTGAAATCGCTTCAATAGTCCGGGATGAAACAGGAACATTTGGCCCAGATCGTTGCCTTGATAAAGGCATCGAATCCCAGGAACTATTATATCAACAATTCCGGACTTGCCAAGTTGGGGGAGCTGTTGTTCTATCCCGCCTCCGGAAATGAAGAGCAAGGGAAACAGTTATTGCGGAAGATTGAACAGGCTTTTCCAGAAACCTTTAAGGAAATTCTGGATTCGTTGCGGCGGTACCATCTGACCAGTTACTACACGCCCAAGACCATCATCGAATTTAAGATCGGTCTTCTAAAGAAAAATGGGTTTGAACCCAAGACCATACTGGAACCCTCGGCGGGCAATGGGGCCTATGTACAGGAATTAAAAAAGGTGTTCCCCGAAGCCCAAATCACGGCTTTGGAACCTGATATCCTATCCTTTGAGATCCTTAAGGCCAATAACCAAAAAGACGACCGTGTAACCGTACTGAACACCACTTTTGAGGATTTTTTTCTGGATCAGGTGGAAAAGGCCCGTTTCGATTTGGTCATGACCAATATCCCATTTGGCGACATTCCCATCACCAAGGCGTATCGACACGATTACCTGACTGAAGGCCTGCTCAAAAACGTGGGCAATTATTTCAATTTTTATGCCCCGAAGATGGTACGCCATGGTGGGATTACGGCCTTGGTTACCTCTTCGGCCTTTGCCGAGCGAAGTGCCTACAATGATTTTAGGGAGTCTATATTATTGGAGAACGACTTGCTCCTGGCCAACCGTTTCAACACGGACTTGTTCACCAACGAGGGCACAAAGGTCGTATCCGATCTATTGGTGTACCGTAGGACTTCCAACAAAAAAACGCTATCCACCGACGAAATGGATTTTGCGGAAACCGAAGCCGTTGAACTGGAAGGTCAATCCTTTCTGACCAATCGTTTTTTCAAGAACAATCCGGGAAATGTTCACGGTACGCCCAAGCTCGGCTTTTTCCACAACAGGCCAAGCATTATTGTTGAACCTAACGAAATATCCCTGTCGAATTTTCTGGAAGGACAATCCGATGGTTTCAAGTTCGAGGTCGGTCCGGCACCTTTAGATATACCGAAAAAACCGGAACCCTTGCCAAAGGAGGCCATAGCCGAGGAACAAACGGCAGCACCACCAACGCCTCCTATCGTCGATACGGTTTTACCTCCGATTGCCTTGCACGATAAAGAAGCCAAACAATACTCCCGGTTGTTTTTTGGTACCTACAATTTTAACAAGAAGGGCGAAGTTTTGTTTTACACCGACCCACAGAGCACAAGAAAGGTACCCCATAAAATCAGAGAATTGGTGGCGGACTATGCCCGTATGCGGAACGAGCTCGTACTGCTCAACCTCAATATCGAAAAAAGGGAACTTCCAGAGCAAGAAGTTGCCAGACGCTTCCAGGACTTGGACTACCAATTGGACACCTTCCATTTTAAGTGGGGATTCCTAAAGGGGCATCTCATATTTCTGAAGGACGACCATTATTTCGAGCAGGTCCGCCAACAGTTTGAGAAAAAGGTGGACGGAAGTAACTATGATAAAAATCCGTCCTTCACCTTGGAGCGATTTCTGAAGGTTTCCCTTGCCAAGGCAAAATCCGATGAAACCGTTCCTCTTGAAATCGGCCCAGATACATCCGACGCGAAGGAACCCCGATTCGAGAATCCCGAACAAATGGCACGTTATCAATTTGACCATAACGGACAGATCGAAATAGGGGCCATGGCAAAGGCCTTCAAAACCAGCGAGAAGGAATTGCTGTTAAATGGGTTGAAGACACGTTCCTTTTTTCTAGAGCCCGATAGGGAATCAGAAACGGGCTATGCAGTGGTGCCCTATTTCCTATTTTCGAGTGGCTATATCCAGGATAAGATCGAGTATGTCGGGAACCATCCTCCACCATTCGAAATCGAAACGGAAAAAATGGAACGGGCATTGACGGAACTGCTTCCCGCAAAGTTGGACCTGGACGATATCGAGTTCAATTTCGAAAGCCATTTTATTCCTATTTCCGCAAAAGAGTCCTTTTTGGAGGAACTCATAGGCGAGAAGGTACAGATCAATATGGCGCAGTTCAACTCCACCCTGGCCCTGATGTTCCCTAGGGACTTTAACCAAGAGGCCCACGAACGTTTCAGTGTGGTGCTGCACCATGAGGTCAAGGCGAACTATAAACGGATATTGCAACATTTTGCGGAAAATAGGTATCCGGTCATTTTCACTTCGTACAAGGACCGATCGGGAAAGACCATTAGGAAATTGGACAAGGATGCCACCTTGATGGCCCAAAATCTTTACGAGGAGCTGCAGCTCCACTTCAAGTCCTTTATCGAAGGGCGGCAAGAGTTGAAGGCCACCATTGAGAACAACTATTACCAGGCCTTTTTGGCCGATGTCAATATCACGGTGCCCAAGGGATGGCTCACCTTTCCGGATACCTTGGTCTACCCGCCCTACCAACATCAGATCGACTCCACCCTCTTCGGTCTTACTAGGGGTAGTGCCCTGAACGATCATCAGGTCGGCATGGGCAAGACCCTATCCATGGCGATGCTGGCCCATAAACTGAAACAACACGGGAAAAGCAGGAGAACCCTGTTACTGACTTTAAAAAGCGTAGCCCCCCAGATCGAGGCCGAGATCAGGGCCAATTTTCCCCAACTGAACATCCTCCGATTAAGTTCGAAGAACATGGCAAAGGGCAAAAGGACCAAAACATTGAGAACAATCAAAAACCATAGGGCGATCGACCTTATCATCGCCGAGCATGGCCATTTAAAGCAGATTCCCAAATCAAGGCATTTCGTCCTGGATATCCTTGGGGAAAAAATCGATATGATCGAACAGGATCTTGAAACGGCAAGGGAATACGGAAATATCAAGGAATCCAAAAAACTGATTAAGGGCCTGATCAAAAGGAAGGAACATTTAGAGGACAAGCTGCAGACAACTTTAAAGAAATTAGAGGAACAATCTGGGGAGACGGAAACGACCCTGACCGATCTGGGCATCGAGGCCTTGATGATCGACGAGGCCCATTATTTCAAGAACATCGGTTTCACGACCCGACACCAGAACGTTTCCGGCCTCAACAACCATTCGGATAGCCAAAGGAACCTGGACCTCGAAATCAGTATAAAGTCCATCCATCACCGCATGGGTGCCGATAAAAATATCTTTTTTTATAGTGGTACCCCTTTGAAAAACTCGGTCACCGAACTGTATGCCTACCAGCGCTACCTTACCCCTGCGGCACTGAAGCGCAAGAACATCTTCAATTTCGATGCCTGGGCCTCGATTTTCCTGAAGCAGAGCGTTAGCATCGAACCGAATATTTTTGGCGATCCGAGGATGCACGCTCGATTTCGATACTACACCAACCTGCCCGAACTGAGCAAGATGTATAACTCCTTTACCCATATCTGCAGGGACAAACATTTCAGGACCCATGACCTTGAGGTGGACAGGGAATTTATCATTTTAGAGTCGACACCGGCATATGAGGAACTCAAACAGGCCTCGCTCAGGTTTACCAAGGATCGGAACCAAAATGCCCTGTTCAAGGTTCCCATTTACAACGAGGATCAAATGAAGTCCGCCCACATAACGGCACTCAATATCAATCGGTCCCTTTTGATCGACCCTTTGGCAAAGGACAATCTCGCCATCGATTTTTCGGAACTCGATCAGTTCAAACTCCAGCGTCTGTGCCGGGATGTCGCCGGGCTTTATAAAAAAACATCGGAACACAAAGGGGTGTGCTTGGTGTTCTCCGACCTGAACGTTTGGAAACCTGGACAATATAACTCGTATGAAACTGTCCGTGAAATCCTTCGGGAAGACTATGGCATTCCAGCCCATGAAATTGCCTTGGCCCAAGAGGAAAAGGCGAAGAACAAAACGGATTTCATGCAAGAAAAGATACGAAATGGCGAGATTAGGGTAGCGCTCGGCAGTACACAGGTATTGGGTACGGGCACGAACATCCAAAAACGAGTCGTGGGCATCTTCCATATGGACATTCCCTATTCCCCAGATGCCTTCGACCAACGTGCCGGACGGGGCCTGCGAAAGGGAAATGAAGTGGCCCAAATCTATGGCAATACGGTGGTGGAGCGATTCTACGGCATCAAGGATTCCACGGACATCTTTTCCTATTCGTTGAATACCCATAAAGAAAGATTTCGGGAACAGATCAGGGAGGCCGATCCGAACAAGCGCATTTATGACGACCTCGTTCCCGATGACAAGAGCCTGTCCTATGAACAGATGCAGGCCGCGTTGATTGGAGATATGGACCAGTTTCAACTCGTCAAGCTTTCCGATGACCTAAAGTTTCTACAATCGCAAAAGCGGTTGCACGAGCTCAACAAGGCCAATTCCTTCAAAGCCATCGAGCGCATAGAAAAGGAAAACAAACATATTGTTTCCCAAGTGGCCGATTTGGAGAGGGCGCAAAATACGATCAGCCAGCTGAACCTGCCCATGGATGAAATCGAACCCGAGGACATGGGCCAGTTGCAAAGAAGTTTGCTAGGTCTCGTTTCGGGTTCCGAACTCGAATCGAGTGTCCATAACATAAGGGAACCCAAAACATTTTTCAAAGGATTGGGACTGGCGATGGTCGAACGGTCGAATTTGAACCTTAACATACAAAAGCAGAAACAAGTTGCCCGCTTGCAAACCCTGAACGCCAATTTGGTCTTTCAAGCGGAATATGTTCCCTCAAACCACAATTATCTCTATTGCTATCGGCTAGAGTTTAGGAATATCCACATCGTTGGCAGAAAACAGCAACGGTTCGACCCGGAAAAAGTGGCCCTGCAGCTCGTCAAGCTATGTCAAAAGGTACAACAGGAAATCAGCTCCAAAAAATTCGATCTGGACTATAACCTGCGTTCGATGGAAACCCATAAAAAGAAAACGGCTATTGGCTTCCCTCGGGAAAAAACGGCCAAGATGCAGGTATTAAGACAGGATATCAAAGAGCTCAAACGAAAAAGGGCAGTCAAAGTCTAACCGCGGCAAAGACTATTTCGTAAATTCCAATTTAGAATGTAAACACACCTAAAGTGAGATATAGCCACACTACCTTATAAATAAGTAGTTAAATGTTGACAGTTAGCCCCTTTAAAATGGATATTTCTTAGGCAATAGCTATGCGGTTGTTTTAAAAAGCAACTTACAGAGATTCCTGAGATTGTGAAGTTCAAATTAAATTGGAGTTGTTTGTCCGGCATATAATAGGGAGAAATTTCATTTAACCCTTTCAGAACCTATTATTAGCACTTTCTTTGAAAACAAAGAGCGATAAACTCTTTATTTTTATTATCCTGTTCAAATACAAAAAAGGAATTATCTTTAGGTTGTTATTTTTGTTCAAAACAAAATTTATATGCTCAACAACTTGCAATTTAACTTTAGGAAAGAAAAAGAAGGCCCTGAAAATGACTTGGTCAATACTTTTCTAAATCAATACACTCACAACTTTGAGAAGAAAAATTACAAGTTTAAAATATTGAAGGAAGTTTATGCTGAGACAGGAATCCCAGATATTCTGATTGTGGTATGGGAAGATGTTAATAAAAGTGATTGGTCGCCAAAGCGAAACAAACTCGATAAAACAGACATTAAAATCCTGCACCATATTTCTTCAAATGGTAAAAGAGGTATCCGTTTTAAAAGAATACTTCAACAACTTGGGTACTCCGAAAAATCCGCTCAGAAATCCCTTAAAAAGCTGGTGCAAGCAGAGCTTATATTCTTTAACGGAATGACTGCCAGAATAAAGGATTTTGAAAATTCCTTTTTTGTACGTGAAATCATTTCCATCGAAGCTAAAATGAGTGATTGGAAGAATGCGTTTAAGCAAGCACAGTTAAATGAAAACTTTTCCTCACATTCTTATGTGTTGCTTCCTGATAAAACCATAACCGAGAATGTAGTGTCTTCGATTAATGGCAACCTTGGAATTTTATCTCAATGTGAAGACGGCGCAAAATTGAAGGTAAGGGCAAAAAAAGCCAAACTACCTGGGTCTTATTTCTCTTGGATTATCAATGAATATATAGGCCGTCAATTGGCATCAGCTTTGTAAGTTTTATGATAGAAGAATTAAAGGATTTAAACCTAATCAAAAAAGGGGGGCAAAAGGAAGTTTTCCAAGGTACACATGATGAACATGGTCAAATCGTATTCAAGAAAGTTTTTCCAAATTCTGACAGTTTAGAGCGAACAAAAAGGGAAATAAGAGCGGTATCCGTACTAGACGAATCTCCGAATATACCTAGAATTATCGCTCATAATTGCGAAGAAGCTGACCCAGAATTTATTTGGATTGTCGAAGAGTACATTTCAGGGCAAAATCTAAGGGACGCCATAAATGACGGCAGAAAGTTCCTAATAAATGATATTGTTCGGTTTTTGGACACTATGCTCGAAATAGCTGTTCATTCCGAAAACAAACAACTGGTGCATAGGGATATTAAACCAGAGAATATTATCCTCGACGATGATGACAACTTTTGGCTTCTTGATTTTGGAATAGCAAGACACCTTGATCTAGAATCCATAACCAAGTCTGATGACCCCTTTGGCCTATTTACAGTGGGTTACGCATCCTCAGAACAATTTAGAAACTATAAAAAAGATATTGATATACGCGCAGACCTTTTTTCAATAGGGGTGGTTTGTTATGAATTGTTAAGGGGGCAAAATTTTTATATGGTCGATGTCGATAATGATATTTTTAAGGTTCTTAGAAAACTGGAGAATATATCTTTACCGCCTCTGAGAATAGAAGGCGATGGACAATTCCAACTCTCTACCTTTATTAGTCTTTTAGGAGACCATCGAAGAAATAGAAGGCCGAATACGGCTAATGAGGCAAAAATTATTTTTGACACTTTAAAGGAAACACTTACTTTAAATTAAATGGAACTATACCTTCAATTTGGATATGGAATGATGGCGCATTGCAAGCACCTTATTAAGAACTGGCAATCAGGCACTGTAATTTTGAGTCCAAGAGATCAAGACATAGATCAAATGAACGGTTTTGTTCCGGACATACATAAAGTAGGTGGTCAAGTTGTCTTTGACCCTCAATTTTATGTGCCGCACGCGGACCATGGAAGATTGACATCCCATTCGTTTTGGCCATCGGATTATTCAACAGCTCTTTTTAATTCGGTCGACGTCAGAAGAATGCTCGCAGTATTAAGGGACGAGTATAATAGCCCTTATGAAACGCCATTTTTCATCCTACCGGGAAGCAGAAGCTCTGAAATCAATGATAATTGGTATAACTACCATACTTTAATTATCAATGAAGCACAGAATTTAAATGTTCATGAAAACATTTATTTCACTTTGTGTTTATCTCAAGAAGCTATGAATTCTGAGGAGGCAATTCACGATGTTTTAGAATATATGGATACTTGGAATGTGCAAGGCTGCTATGTGGTACCAGAACCATCTAACAATCGCTATTTGGTTGACAACCCAAATTGGCTTGTCAATCTAATGGATTTAACCGCAGGTTTAAAACTTCAAGGTAAACAGGTTGTTGTGGGCTACGCCAATCATCAAATGCTCAATTTGGCACTTACGAAAACCGATGCAATAGCATCCGGAAATTGGCTCAATGTTAGGAGCTTTAATGCCAATAAGTTCAACAATCCGGAGGATTCTGTTAGTAGGAGGTCAACATGGTACTATTGTCCTCAGAGCCTATCGGAATATCAGATACCGTTTTTAGATATTGCGAGACGTTTGGGTATTTTGAGTGATTTAAGAACGGATACAGAAAACCTTTCTGCTTATGCCGATATTCTCTTTTCTGGTGCGCAACCAACAACTGTCAAATATGGCGACCGAGAGTCTTTCCGGCACTATCTACAATGTTTACGCATGCAAGCCCAAAATACCATGAAAGAATCTTATATTGAGACTAAGGAATCCATTAAATTAAGACTGGAAGGAGCCGATAGACTTACCAAATATTTTAATGACAATGGAATACGAGGAAAAGACAGGGATTTTTCGGATGTTGTAGACTCCAACCTTTCTGCTTTAGATGTTTTTCACAGATTAAGAGGAGTGGTCTTAAGTCACAAATGGGATTCTATTTAAATTTCCTATGGATTTATACATCTCAATTATCAACTACGAAAAGCGCATGAATTAACGAAAGCCCTACTTCGTATGCAACACAGCCTGCCATAGATACCGTAAACTACTTCCGCAAAAATTTTTACGGTTACCTAAAGTCCATCCAAAAATTTGCAGTGATTCCCGCCCAACTCCAATAGGTGCACACCAGTTCCAACGCCCCTTCGGGGCGTATTTTGTGGTTAGGGGAAGGAGAAGTCGATTATTGTTTAAACCGCTATTTTTCAACGACTTAATGGTTCTTAGGGGTATCTTGTACCAACAATTATAAGCAATACCTATGGAAACATTCTTTAAATCTTTGGGCAAGACGGGCATTGGACAATTCTCCATATCGGTTTCCTTTCACGGTACGGACTGTGCGGTCTCCCTACTCCCAAAGGCATCGGAGGGCGACAACGCCCTGAAAGCGATTCGGCCCTTCACACTCAAGGGCAGTATCGAGGAAATCGATACGGTCTTTTTAGAACGGTTGGGGAAACCCATGCAGGAAACAAAAGTACTGTTCGACAATGCCAACGGCTATCTCAGCAACCTGAAAGAGGCCGAGGAAAAGACCAAAATGGCGAACGACCGTAAGGAGAAAAAGAAGAAAGCCCTGTCCGACCTAAAGGAACTGGTCAAGGGCAAGAAGTTCAACCCTTTGGCCGACCACGACAAGGCCGTGGATCTGGCCAACAAGGTACTGGAACTCGATGAGAACGACGCTTTGGCAAAAAAGACCATCGAGGATATGAAAGCCTATCAGCAACCCACCTTTTTTTAACCCACATGCACCATGGAAATATTAGGACTGGAAAGAAAATTTATGCTAAAGAACGTCTCGGGCGAATCCGTCTTGGACGACATCGACCCGAATTGGACACCGGAGCGAATCAAAGATCACTATGCCTCGGTGTATCCCGAACTGACCAACGCCAAGATCGTGGACAACGGCATTGTCGACGGGCGTCATGAAATTATGTTCAAGACCATAGCGGGAACCAAAGGATAGCGATGAATGAAAAAGAAGCACATACCATCAAAAGAGGAACTGTCACACTTCCACAAGGCCTTGTTCGGCATTCTGGATGCGCGGACGAGGCCGTCTTCGGGAACCCGAAGACCCAAGCACATCCAACAAGGGGATCGTTTTTTTCTGACCTGACCATCCCAATCCTGCCCCGATTCGAGGTATTCGACTGTGGCGACGGAAATCGATGGGACACCCTAAGCATCCTGACGAAAAATGCATTGGATACGCTTACGAGCAAAGAAATCGCATTGATGAACGATAGCCCTGAAATGCGGTTCTTCGGACAATTGCAACGATTGCATAGGGAAATACCCGATGCACTGGTAAAGGAGGTATGCACCCAAGAGGGAAATGATGGCATCCTTGTCATGAAACCCGTTTTTGAGGCGCACCATATTTGGGCGATCCCAATGGCCCCGATATTTTCATTGCGTACCCGTAGCCCTAAACTGTTCGCTGGCCTGCTGTCCTTTGTGCATTCATTGCCCTTTGACAATGTATTCAAACGGATGGGCTACCTCTTGGAATGTTTGCTCGAATGGTCGTTCGAGGTCTCGGAATCCGAATCCGACCCCGAGACCGACTGTTGCATCGAGGGGCAATGTGTCCTATGCTTTATAGAGGCCCATGCTTCCGATTATGCCAAATACGAGGATTTCGATTGGTTGGCCTGTATGAGAAGCTACCGACCAAAAAATACCTTGTTCAAAATGATGCGGGATTTGCTGTTGGAAGCACCTACCATTGATTTCAATGCCTTTGCCAACCTATGTTTTTTGGAAGACGATATGGATATGGAAGTGGACGACCTGATCGTCTTTTTAGATAGGGAGGATTCGCAACTGGAAAATGGCTATATCAACTTTGTAAACGAGATCGCACAGTACGGCTACTCCCATACCATCTACGACACATCACTCACAGTTGGGAACAAGACCAAAGCCTTTGTTATGTGGGAGGAAGGGCAGGTAAATGCCATTTTCAATTTTATGGACCGTTTGAACGAACTCTTAAAAAAACTCTGATGGAAGAAAACGCCCTACACGACCCGAAGTTTCATTTTGAACCCAAAATGGCCATCATAGGCTATGAGGCCATAAACGGGTATTACGGACGGGACGAATGTTACTTTTCAAGGCACACCGTTCGAAACGGGAAATTGGGGGCAGGATCCCCGCTTACCATGGATATGGTAAGGGACATGCTCAAATTGGTCGATGTGGACAGATACGAGTTTTCCTTTAAGGGCCGGTTGCCCAAACAGTTGCTCTATTTCAGGGACAAGGGGACGTTGCAGTTGGTCTGGTCTTGTGACCGACCCACGGAAAGGCTTCTTTTTAAGGAGCAATTGGACATACCTACGGGAACATATCCCATACCCAAATTGGTATTTTCCCTTTCGGGGGAATCGCTTTCCGTTTTTGCCATGACACGAAAAAAGCCGATCCATGACGGCACGGAACTCTACCATGCCCCTTTTATGAACGTCTACGCCTCTGGAAAGGTGTGCATGGGCGATGCGACATTGCAATATCGCCATTTGGACTTTTATGAGGACATCATGGCCTTTACGGAAAAGCAATTTTTCCTGTCCGTGTTTACCCATACGAACCACGACCATCTGCTCAACGGAAACTACACGGAGTTAATGCTCCAAATGCAGGGAATACAGAATTTCGAGGAATCCCTTTTACTCCCGAACCACCAACTTTTACAGCATGTCTATGAAAACTGATTTCCACTACGCCCCGAATTATTTTTTTGCTCCCACACATCCCATTACCATTGCGTTGGTCGGGGCGGGGGGGAACGGTTCCCTCGTATTGGCACGTTTGGCAAGGCTCGACCATGCCTTGGTGCAGTTGGGGCATCCAGGCCTCTATGTGACCGTTTTCGACGGGGATACGGTACAGCCCTCGAACGTGGGCCGACAGTTGTACGCCCCACAGGATGTTGGGGGCAACAAGGCCATTTGTGCCGTAACCAAGGTCAACCATACCTTCGGACTGCAATGGGATGCCGTTCCCGAACGGATAGGCGCGGACGATAAAAGATTACACGCCAATTTGATCATTAGCTGTGTGGACGGTGCCGACTTTCGGTTGGAACTGGCAAAGGTGTTGGAACATCCCCGTTCAAGTTCCTATCCTTATGAGAAACAACATTATTGGTTGGATTTGGGCAACGGAGAATATTTCGGACAGTTTGTCCTCGGAAATCTGCAACACAATAATCGGCCTTCGGATGGGAAGGTTCAAAACTGCAAGTTAAATCATATCGTTGATTTGTTCCCTGACCTATTAAAAATGGAGGATGAGGCGGAACAGGGAAATGGGTGCAGCTATGCGGACAAGTTGCAGGAACAATCGCTGTTCATCAATGATGCCCTGTCATCAATGGCCATCCATTGCCTCTATGAACTTCTAACGAACAAGAAAATCAAATATCACGGGGCATTCGTAAACCTTGAAACGGGCAGAACGAATCCGCTCCCCATAAAATCCAATATGCATGCTGTCGCTTGAAATTCTATACGAAAAACTTCCCTTTTTGGGATTCGTCATTTTTATATGGATCATTCTACAGGGAATGCTCAGGCTCAAACGTTTTTTGGGAATGCCGTTCCTCCTCTTCCTTTTCATATTGGTCGGTATCCCATTTATCAAGGACTTGATATGGCTTTTCGGGGCATTGGAACTATCGGTCTGGGGATATTATATCGCTAAAAGATGGCCGAGGCCATATTCCTGATCTTACCATTGGAATGATCGATGTTATTAGTCCGTCTTTTTCTCTCCCTCCCCATGGTTTCTGCGGGAGTTGAAAACCCTCCACCTGCAAGCCTGACCGAGCGAGCACGCTGCGCTGGCTCGCATTCGGTCGTCTTTCCGGCTACTGATTTTCAACCCCCTCGAAACGGGACGCAAACGTATGGAAGCCCCTATCGGGGTTCCATACCTTTGCGGAACGTGTTTTGTAGTTCCATAGTGTACGAGAACTTTGTTCGGTGTGTGTACCGTTGATTCTCGTATTTAAGATATTTTACCGTTTTTTACGCAAACAAATTTGAAGGTAACTATTGTAGGAATAGATTAATAGCCAAAGGCATTCTGTAACAAAAATTTACTAAATTTGTTACAGATAAGATGAATGTGTTATGCAGAGTGTTGAGTCCAAAATAAAAAAATCAATTTCCAAAAAGGAGCTAGGAGAATTGGTGTTCCCCGATGATTTTCGGGGATTGGGTTCACCTGAAGCCATACGGCTAGCCCTCCACAGGATTGAAAAAGAAGGTTATATAAAAAGAGTGGCCCAAGGAATCTATGTACGCCCCAAGACAAGTAAATATGCGGGAGAGGTATTGCCAACGGCAGAGGAAATTGCTAGGGCCATAGCCAAAAGGGACAAAATCAGGTTGGTGCCTACCGGAGTGTATGCCTTAAGTGCATTGGGGCTTAGCACACAGGTACCCATGAAACTTGTCTTTCTTACCGATGGAGCTCCCCGGGAAATAAAATTGGGGAAGCGAAGCATAAAATTAAAAAAGACCACTCCAAAGAATTTATCGGCCAAAGGCGAGATAAGCAGACTGGTCATACAGGCCCTTCGTGAAATCGGAAAAGACCAATTAACGGCCGAGGAAGAGGCAATGATTATAGCCCTTTTGAAAAAAGAAGACAAAAAAGACCTGCTTCACGATATAGCATTAGCCCCGGTATGGATTCGGAAAATTATGGAAAAGAGCTTGGACAATGGATAAAAGGACATTTTACGATATCCCCAAAGAAGATAGGCTTGACATCTTTAAAAATGTAGAAAACAAAACGGGTATCCCCGATTTTGCAGTTGAAAAGGACTGGTGGGTCGTTCTGGCATTGAAGGTAATCTTTGAAATGGGAATAGCGGAACATTTGGTCTTTAAAGGAGGGACCTCGCTAAGCAAGGCTTGGAAACTGATAGATCGGTTTAGTGAGGATATAGACCTTGCTGTTGACCGTGGATTTTTTGGATATTCAGGGGAGCTATCAAAAAAACAGCTGACCAAGCTGAGGAAAGAAACGAGTTCCTACATTTCAGGGAAATTTTATCCCGAATTGCAAGATCGATTTAAGAACAACGGCTTTATGGATGTACAGTTCAATATCGTTCCTGCCGAATCAAGTGACCAAGACCCCCGTATCATAGAAATCTATTATCCCTATCTTACCAAATCCCCCGGATACATCCAACCAAGGGTGCAGGTTGAGATTGGCTGTCGCTCCTTAAGGGAACCTTTTCGATTAAAACCGATAAACTCCTTTGTTGATGAAGAATATCCCGATGCCGAATTTGTCGAGCCTCCAGTGAATGTTCCATCCGTAACCCCTGAAAGGACTTTTTTGGAAAAACTTTTCCTATTGCATGAGGAATTCCAACGTCCGAAGGAAAAGATAAGAGTGGATAGGTTAAGCCGTCATTTGTACGATATTTACCAATTATCGAAAACGGAATTTGCGACCAATGCCATTCTTGATAAAGGATTATATGAAACCATTGTAAACCATCGATATGTATTCACAAAACTTGGCGGGGTCGATTATAATCTGCATCGACCTCAAGAAATACGGCCCGTCCCATCCGCCGAGTATGAGGAGGATTGGAAGGCAGATTATAAAACCATGCAAGAACAAATGATTTATGGGGATTCCCCAGCCTATAAAGATTTGGTCAAAGGAATCCAAGGGTTTTTAGAAAAGATGACTGCTTTAGATTGGAGAATGGGAGTGGAATTTCCCTTGCCTAAAAGTTGAGAACAATCTATATTGATTAAATTTATACCATGTCGGAAACCCTTTATAAAGTGCTGGATTTCAGTCGGCCAATAGACCGACAGTCTTTCGTTGAGGTCATCAGTGAACTGGATGGTCTTTCCCCTTCCCACAAAGAGTCCACGCTTTCGGAAGGGCAACTGAAAACCCTTATCGCGACCATTTTTACGTATGGACTTCATTATGATGAAGTCCCGAAAGAGCAAAGGGAACTGCTGTTAAAGGCAATTCTGGAAGGTAAACAACCGCTGTTCGACCTGTCCCAAACTTTTGCGAGACATCTGATGAACAATCTGGATAGTTCTGAAAAATCACAGCTAGAAGCACTCCAAAATATCGAATATGATTTGAAACGGCCATTGTCCAATGAATCGCTAGTTGATTTTGTGGAGATGGAACTGTTGGACCAGACCACTTCGTACCGAAAATGGGAATATGGCCGATTCTCCGTAGCTTATTTAACAGCGCATTTTTCGACGCAGGCCCAATGGAAAAAAGTGGAGAAAACCATGAAAGAAAAGAAACCACGCCCCGAAGTTTATCTCAAAAGTTTTGGTAAGGAACTGGAAAATGCACGCTATGGTCTCGATGCCCACGAACAAGTACTGCTACATCTTGTCGTAAAGGCCAAGCTCTGGCCTGGGAAGACTACTATGGCCGATTATTTGTTGGCGGGTTCTATAGTGCAACAACATTTGCTCGGCCTCTCCCTTCGGTCCGAAAAACTTGCCAAGGCTTTGGTAAATGTTATAGAGCGAACTCCAAACATAAACAAACGCAGGGGCGGCCCTAAATTATGATTCCGTCGGAAAAACTGCTCAGCTATCTGGAGGAATTGGCCAAGAAGGAACATCCCGAGGTCAACGGCAAGGAATATTCCCGATCACAGGTCCTATTGGCCGAGCGTCTGGTACGCGATGTGCAAAATGCAATCGGAATCGCTTCGCAGAAACCGAAACTTTCCCGTAGACGGGCCTTTATCGTAATCTTGGAAGAGCTTTATTACGATGTCCCTAAATATCCCAAAGAGCTTACCCTTTATGGTATACACCGAAGGGCTTCTCAACGGTTCGAGTATATGAACAGGGACATAAAATCCTTTACAACGCCCATGGAGGTGCATCCCAAAGACCCCTGTACTTTTTATGAGGACAACGCCCATGGTAAAGCACGCTATAGATCCGCATTAAAGCATCTCGTATTTGAATCCCATAGATACTTTGAGGTCCCTGAAGCGGAGGCTTCCCTTAAAATCCTTTTTGAGGACGTAAAACTCTGCTGAATCGATTTACCGTACAACACTCCGTGTACGGCAAACCCCTTACTGACTTGCAATTTGTTTTAGGTTTGGCCTAAGTTAATCGGAGGTCACGTAGCAAGCCATGTTTTTGCAAGCAAAAACCGCTCACTTTGTTCGCGAGGCTTGTTGGGGATCCTCCCCAAACCCCTGAATTATGGCACGGCCAAAAAAAGATATTGAATCACTCAAGGCGATACGGGTCAATGTACGCATGACCGTCAATGAATACCTAATCGTCTCCGGAAATGCAGCCACCTTGGGCATGGGCATACCGGATTACATCCGGAAAAAAGTTACGGGCAGACCACTTCCAAGAACCAAGGTTACGCCAGAGGACAGAAGATTGTTCATTGAGTTGAGCCGAATCGGCAACAACATCAACCAACTTACGAAAAAGTCTCATTTGGGCATGCACGCCCCTAAGAATCTATATAGTCGTTTAAGAGAGTTACAGCATCTTTTGCAGGAACTAAAGTCGAAAATTGTCAACAAATGATAGCCAAACAGATAAAGGGAAAGGATTTTTACGGACTGTTGGCCTACAACCACAAAAAGGTGGAACTGGGCCAGGCTGTTGTGCTGGATGCGAATATAGATTTGGGCAGCTCTGTTGACATGACGAAGGAGTTCAATTTGATTCGTCAGTTACGCCCTAGGCTCGGTAAAGCGGTCTATCATGTATCCTTGAACCTGCCGCCTGGCGATAAGATGCGTGATAGTGAATTCGTTTCGATGGGACTGGACTATCTAAAGGGAATGGGATTCGATGACAACCAATATATCATGTACCGCCATGACGACCAAAGCCACCAACACATCCATATTGTTGCCAACAGGGTAAAACTATCCGGAGCATTGGTCAGCGATAGCAGGGACTATGAGCGCAGCGAACGCTTGGTACGCAAGCTGGAAAAGAAATATGGTCTTTCACAACTGCCAGACGCAAGCTTGGAAAGAGAGGCGGCACTAACTCAAAAGGAAATCGAAAAATCACTCCGGACGGGCAACCCACCAATTAAAAGCCTTCTTCAACATCAATTGAGAGAAGCATTAAAACGTTCAGCTACTACAGAGGAATTTCTCAATCAATTGCGGTCAAGAGATATTTGGCCAAAGTTCAATATCAGTAAAACAACGGGACGGATTTCCGGTATCTCCTTCAAATATGAAGGGGTCATCTATAAGGGGAGCAGCTTGGGCCGAAAATATTCATGGAACAACATCATAAAAGAAATCGATTATGAACAAATCAGAGACCGTACAATTATTCTCGAAAATAATCATCCAGAACAAGGAAATAAAGGAGTTGTTGCTCCGGATACAGGCCCATCAAGGAACACTATCGGAAAAGCAAAAGATGCTGAGGGAGGGACAATCCAAACTAGTGAAAAACCAAAATACGATTTGGGAGGCGCTCAAAAAGTTGGCCTGATCGACGAACCTTTTACGCCGTTTAAAATGGAACTGGAGGATTTTGACCGTTGGAAGCGAAAGAAGAAGAAAAGGAAATCGAGAAATATCTAGAAGCGGGGAATCATTGGATTCAATGGGTAATCAACTAAACATACAACCACTGAATTTGACCGGAAAGGCATTTTGCGAAAGGCTTGGCGTGTCTTATAATGGTCAAATTATGCTTGCTCTACGGGAGTTGGGATTGGTCAGTTTTTTCAAAGTGGGTAAAAAATACCTGTATGCTTATGAGGATATAGATTCGGTCAATCAAAAACTCAGGAAAGGTGAAATATCGATAAGGGTTGACAACGGCTATTATATAACTTTGAATGAATAGAAAGAAGGATAGGTTATGGATTCACAAGATGACATTTCGCCTAAAAAAATGATATATTAAAATTTTAGACTATTTCGAAAAATGATTATGTCTCTGATTTAGACTCTTTACAAAAAGCGGATTTTGTTAAGAGTTCTTATTTTTTGCGCCATATTTAGTTATGCTTTTTCATAATTCTAAAACCACGGTCGATTGGCGTAATGTAAAGAGTTCCAAAAAAGAGCCGACGCGTACAGAGCGTTATACCGGGATAGGCGGTATTCGGTTTGAGAAGCTATGGAAATAACAAAGTGCCTAAGTCTTTGGCCGTAGATTTTTCGGACTTGCCTGAGAGTTCTTCGAATCCAGCCAAGTCCTTTAGCAATCTTTCTTTAGTGAGACATTGAAGAAATTCAAAACACTTTAAATGACATCTTTTAAATTTTTTGTTCAGCCCGCAAATACATGGCCGGGTATTCCTGCCAGGAATAGTATTGCTCAAAACGGCTTTAAGAATTTTGATTATCAAAAGGTTGTCCTTTAGGAGAAGTTTTTTATGGTAAAACTGAACAACCCCTCTGAAAAAATGATCATATTCGCCGTTCGCGTATCTCCCGAAATTCATTTTATACAATGTATTTGCAAAATAGGGGTAGATACCCTCTTGATAAAAACGTACTAATTCAATACCTTGTTTTGCTTTGTACTCAAGCTCATGTTCGATATCCAGACAACAATAGCCTTTTTCATCAATATGCCAATCTTCATGTCTTTCAATCTTGGTGGAGCTTTCTCTAATAAGTGGTATGGAGTATGGATAGCTGTCATTATCCAACCAAATCTCAATATCGAAAGAGTCTAGATAATTTCCCCTGGTATCGCAGACATCAATTTCTCCCCTTACTACGGAATATTTCTTACCGTACCTTTTGTCGTAGGAGTAACTGGGGTAGATTTCCAAAAAGGACTTGATATCCTTTTCAAGTTGTCGATTTGTTACCGTTGAGATTATCTTCATTTTTATTTACCAAAATATGGCGTGCTCTTTACCGCAATAGGCCTTAGACTAGAATCGGATATGGGACGTGTGTAGTTCCTTATTTTAACCACTGGTTTACCATATTGATCTGAAGCAATGAAATCGAGAGTTTTTAGGAATTTTGACCAGAGAAAGTCATATTGGGTATAATAGAATTTCTTTTCACTATCAATAAAAATATAGCGATCTTTTTCTCCCTTTCTCGCGGCGACCGGTGTAAAATAGTCTTCCCCAGTTTTGACTATATCTTTCACGTGCGCCCCGACTACCACACCGTTCTTTTCGGCGGATGATTGCATTTTGCTTGCTAGGCTGGTGTGAAGACTGCATGTGGTAACTTCGCTTATTTCTCCAATCCCACAATTGCCCCAAATTACATCCCGTTCATATCCGAGATCTACCCCCGTTCTTATACCTATATATTCAATTCCTACAGATTCTAGATATTCCTTTAAATCTGTCTTAACGAAATGTGTGAAAACGCTCACCGCCGTAAGGGCCTTTTTGACAGCGTCCTCTTCGCTCAATGTTTTGTCGCCAAAATAAACAAATAGTCCATCTCCCTGTAATCGATGAACATAACCTCCAAAAATCAACATTGTGTGTATTCCGGCCTTCAAAATGGTATTCGTAATCAGGAAAACGGTTTGCTTGTCAAATTTTTTGAAAAGATTGGTACTGCCTTTTATGTCTATAAAACTGGATACGATATAATGTTCTTCAATTATATCCGTACCCTTTAGGCGTTCAAAATCTGGATGCAATCCTAGCTGCTGGTCATAGTCAATATGCCTGTTTACGCTTTCCGATAGCGTGACCATACTCGGTGCAATTTGATTATCCTTTATTCTTGAAAAAAGGGCCTTAAATTGTTCATCACTCCTTTTGAGAGATTGTGCCGGAACCCCAAGGCCTTTTGACAAGTAACTTGATGCATCGGAATCGACGGCATCTTTTATAAGCTTCATGTAATCTTGATATATGTTCATGCTTTAAAATTTATTGATTATTAATATTATTATTATAAAGGCGAGGAATACGAACTGTGAAAAAATCAGCCATCCAGAAATTTTCAAACGCACGAATTTCATGTTCAAGCCTTTAGATAGGGTATGGACTTGATTTCGAAGATCTTGCATTTCGGATTTTTTACTTAAGTTCTTTGAGCATTCAAAGAACTTTTCTTTGTCCATCGATCCGATACCACCGAAATAATAGAGGGAGTCTGAGTCCTTTGAAAAATAGGGAACGCTCGCAGCAGTTATTATGAGCAAGCCGGTAATACCCAACAGCATTTCAATGGTTAACAGTACGTTGAAAAAAGTCCGGAATTGACATACGTGTTCCTGAACGGAAATATAGCCCGTGATAATACCTCCTAATAAAAAGGTGTTCATTGCCAGATAGACAGCGGCCTTATTGTTGACGCTCTCAAAATAATGGTCGAAACGGTTGATAGAGTAAAGAAGTCTCTCCTTTTCGGTTAGTCGTTTTACGTTTTCCATGGGTTATTTTTCCTTACGCACCCCTTTGAATTTGCCTCCTGTGGTTTTTACATCCATAAACCTTCCGGTATCTGAATCCCTTTTCACAAAAAGATTTGTTTTTGTATTGAACACTTGCGATCGATTCTTTACTGCCCCTTTTCTTGCGTTATCCCCGAAAGGTTTATTTTTTGCCATAGCTTTTTGAAATTGATTTTAATACTTAACTTGTAGCTCTTTGCTTACATAGTATATATGCTGAGCAGAATCAAAAAATTACCACCCAGTGGTAATTTTTATTTTTTATTTAGCATTGATAAATGAAAGCAGTACAATCGGGTAAGCTTAAAATAGTAGAAAACTATGATGAAGTAGAGTGGGAGAAAGTAATTCCAGTACTAATGGCCTATGCTTACAGCCTCCTTGGTTATAAACAATTTACAAACCGAAGAGCTCAGCTTTCTTATGACTTTGCCTTAGAAGCAATTACCAAATACTTGGAGGACAAAGAAAAATTTAACCCACAAAGGAATCCAGATTTAGTAAATTATTTAAAATATTATCTTTTAAGGCGGTTAATATCTAATTTCAAAGAATCCGCTGGAGTTAGAAGACGGATTATTTTAAAAGGTCTTAAAGACAAAGAAAAAGGAGAATATGAATATTCTATTGATCAATTAATAGGTAAAGACAATCTAATAGAAAATAATGTTGATTTGAATATTCTCTTAGATAGTGTAAATAAAAAATTGAAGAATAAGGCCGAGGAAAAAGAGATTTTCACCCTGTTGTTCTATCGAGGATTAAAGAGATCTGAAATTTGTAAGCAATTGAAGATACCACTGAAAGAATATGACAATAGGTCAAGGAGAATGAAACGATTGCTGGATTCTGAAATAAAATTACTTTTAAAGAATGTTAAATGAGCAAAAATAAAAAAGTAGAAAAATTGAAAGATTTTCTTTATGAATTTGCTCAATCTGTGAGTTACAATGAAGAAATTTCTAAAAACTACTTAGAAGAAAATGATATCGATGTCGAAAAATTCGTTAGCAAGGGGATAAAACAAATTGAAGCTACATTGAAAAAGAAAGATGTTCAAAAAAGCAAAGCTCTTTTTTTTAAACGGGTGGTACTTGCAGCTGAAATTGTATACAATTTATATTTCGAAAGAACTTTTGGTCATGTAAAACTTCAAAAACTAATGTATTTATGTGAACAAGTATCAAATATGGAGCTGTCTTCGAGATATACAAAACAAGCTGCCGGTCCATATGATGGGAAGTTCATGCACTCCATTGATAGGGAACTTGAGCGTCAAAAATGGTTCAATATTGAAATCAAACAAGAAAGTAATTATAGGACTTATGAGTATTCTTTGGGCGAGAGGGTTGATTCATATAAGGCTTATTATAACAACTATTATAGTGAAAATCTGGATTCTATTAAGTGGTTGATTGAGACATTTAGGAAGCCTCACACTAAAAAAGTGGAGCTTGTGGCAACGATTTATTCATGTCTTGAGGAATTCATTAAAAATAAAGAAGAATTTACTTCTGATTTGTTGTTACAAAGAGTAATGGACTGGTCACTGGAAAAGAAAAAGAAATTTACTCCTATGGATGTTTCAAATGCTCATGAATGGATGATTGAAAAAGGGCTTGTGCCCAAATCTTAAGATATACTAATAAATTTAAATTATTCAACTCAAAATAAATCGTCAAAAATTGGATTTACTTTTTAAATTGTCATTTACCTCGGTAAAGGAATGAGTTACAGGAACTACTAGAAACCTCCTCAAATTATAACCTTTACAAATCTTTAGCTGATGGAGATGTTTTAAAGTCTAACTCTAACATTTAAAAAAAATAATGGCATGGACCAAACAATACCATAAATCCGGGGATCCTGTAGAGGGTTATTATTTTGATATTGGGACTTTCGTGTGCGGTGGCCATTTCAAAGATGATTTTTTAAACAATCATATAAAAGAGAATGGCGATAAAGGTTCTTGTTCGTACTGTGACAAAAATAGAATTGTCGTAGAGTTAGAATCAATCCTTGAAGTGTTAGCAGATGGACTTAGCTACCTTTATGAAGACCCAGCCGATAGCCGTTATTTAAATAAAGATTCAGAATATGGCTTTGATGGAAATGTAATGCCATTTGAAGAAATGTGGTGGCGCGACCCTCTTGATTTACAAATCGAAGATAGCCAACTTTGGGAGGATATTACAGGTCAATTAGAAACAGACCCATTATACTGTGAACGAGATGAGTTTGGTTCTCACGAAGATTTGCTTAACGATTTATGGGATAATTTCAAATTGATTTTAAAGCATAAGGCTCGCTTTGCTTTCCACTTGTCCGATACGTTCACGACTTGGAATTTGCTTGATCCTGCTGATATACTTCATCAAGTTCAGAATTCTATCTTGAAAAATGCCATGATAACAGAGCTTTCTCAAAACTCAAAATTATATAGAACAAGACAACATCAAGATAAAAATGAAGTGTTCGAAGCTGAACACATTGTTTCGCTTCCAAACTTTTTAAATAAAACAGCAGGTCGAATGAACGCTGCAGGAATTTCACTCTTTTACTGTAGTCAAGATAAAAACTTAACTATCAAAGAAGTCGTTAATAAAAGACGTATTTCATATCCCTATTATACAACAGTTACTTTTAAAAATAAGGAGAAATTACGGTTGGTTGATTTTACTAGATTACCTTCCTTACCATCAATATTTGATATGGAAAATAATGGCTCTAGGGATATTATTTTCTTCATGAAGACATTTATGGAAGAAATAAGCCAGCCAATAAAAAGTAAAAATTCTATTCTTGAATATCTACCTACCCAAGTGGTAACTGAATATTTAAGGTATAATCCTGATTTAGATGTGCAAGGGATGGTGTATTGGTCCTCTAAAGATGCAAATAAGAAGAATATTGCCCTTTTTTTTGACCATGAAGAATCTTTAGAAAATTTAATATTTATTAAATCTAGCCTAAGAACATCTCAAATTAGAAATTTGTAACTCTCGCAATGGAAAACTCTTTACAATTGCACCTTTTGTAAAGAGTTTCTAAAAAAAAGGTAAGGCTACAATTGAATGGCTATCCGAACAATCGATTCATTTCTTCAGCCTCTTCCTTGTGATAGAAATCTTTTAAATAATGCTGGGTTGTTGATAATTTGGTATGTCCCAAAAGTTTGGAAATCATCAATATTCCGGTGTTGGATTTTACCGCAAAGTCGGCAAACGAGTGTTTTGCCATATGCATACTTACCCGTTTTTTGATGCCCGCCTTTTCGCATGCAATTCTTAAAGACCGATTGGCAGCATTGTTTGAAATATACAGTCGGTGCTCAATTTCTTCTGCTGATTTGTCTGCCATACCATAGAGTGGGGGGAAAACGAATGATTCATCCTTTCCTTTATATCCCTCTAAAATATTTATTGCTTTGGGGGTCAACGGTAAGGTCCTTTTGGCACCGGCACGGGTTTTTGATTTAGCCATGGTATAGACAATCTCATTACCGATAATGTTTTGCCATTTAAGTCGGCATACATCCGAGAAGCGCATGCCAGCGGTGAAGAAAGAAAATAAAAACATATCCCTTGCTTTTGACATCCCTTTGTAATGTGCCGGAATTTCTAAATCTGAAAGCTTTTTGATTTCATCGAATGTAAGGGATTCTTTTTCCGTATTCTCGGTAACAATTTGGTATCCTTTTATTGGGTTTGTTTTGATGATGCCAATGGCAACTGCCTTGTTCAGAACCGCATATAGCGATTTAAAGTTGGAGGCAACGGTATTTACTTTGTTCCCTTTCTCAAGCATCCATTGTTCATAATCTTTAGCAAACTGAACTGATAAATCTGAAAATGAAACGTGACTTGCAAACTCCTTCAACTTTTTTATATACTTCTGCTGGGTATTGGCGGTACGTATTTTTCCTTTAAGCCTAGCCTCATCCACTATCTGTTGATAGAAATCCAAGAAGGAACTGGAGTCGTACTTTTGGGCATTTTTGTAAAGGAAAAGAAGTCTTTTCGCTGAAATGCCCTCATTTTCATAATACAGTTTCTGAAGTGAAAGCAAAAGGGTGTTTAAACTGGTGTTTAATTTTTCCTCTATGGGATGACGCTTAATTTTTTTTCTTTTATCGTCCCATTGAGTACTTTTAACGGAGATTCCCGAATCCAAATATTGCACATCCCTGTTAGAGGTCTCCATCTTGAGCCTTATCAATCGCGTGCCGTTTTTCTTGACGTAAGAAGAAAGATAGAAATTAAGGTTCATTTTAATTAGTTCGATATTAGTTCGAAACCCAATCAAATATAATCAAAAATAAAGGAATATAAACTTTTTATGAGTTATTGAAAAACAGTGTTATAGCAATAATTGTAAGGTTTAAGGCTGATTATTCCTGCATAGTGTGGTACACGTTCTGCACGTCATCATCTTCTTCAATTTTTTCCAAAAGTTTTTCTACATCTGCTGTTTGCTCTTCATCCAGTTCTTTGGTCACCTGAGGAATTCTCTCAAAACCCGAAGATAGAATTTCTATCTCCCGCGATTCCAGTTCTTTTTGAATGTCGCCAAAGCTTTCAAAGGGGGCATAAATTAAAATTCCATCTTCATCGACAAAAACTTCTTCGGCACCAAAATCGATCATTTCCAATTCTAATTCCTCTGGGTCTAAGCCTTCTGCATTGATTCGGAAGTTGCAAGTATGGTCGAACATAAATTCAACTGAACCGGAAGTTCCCAAACTTCCATTACACTTGTTAAAATAACTTCTTATGTTGGCAACTGTTCTGGTATTGTTGTCGGTTGCAGTTTCTATTAAAATAGCGATTCCGTGGGGGGCATATCCTTCAAACAGCACTTCTTTATAGTCGCCCAAGTTTTTGTCACTGGCCCTTTTTATAGCCCTTTCAATATTATCTTTGGGCATATTGACCGACTTGGCATTCTGAATGACCGCTCGTAAACGCGCATTGGCATCAGGATCGGGTCCTCCTTCTTTTACCGCCATAACGATATCTTTCCCGATTCTGGTAAATGCTTTGGACATGGCTGCCCAACGCTTCATTTTTCTGGCCTTTCTAAATTCAAAAGCTCTTCCCATAATATTCTGTGCTATTTATTCAGTGGACGCAAATTTAAAAAAATGTTTCACTACCCACGTAATTATCTAGAAACCTTCTGACTGTATCTATATAAGTACGACTTGTTATTCGCTCTCGATGATTTCTTCAATAGATTTGGCCAATTTAAAGTCTTTTTCAGTTACCCCGTCGGCATCATGGGTATTCAATCGTATACTTAGAGTATTATAGACATTCTGCCAATCAGGATGGTGGTTTTGCGCCTCACATTCAAAGGCTATTCTGGTCATCGTTGAAAAGGCCTCCTTAAAATTATGGAACTCGAAAGTAGTTTCTATAGCACCATTGTTATAATCCCACCCTTCTAAATCTTGAAGTTTTTCATTTATTTCTGAATCGGATAATTTTTTCATGATATTAATTTTTAGATGTTCAGGTATTGGTTGAAGCTACTAAAAAGAACGTTGATTAAGGGCTTCATAAAGAAAGAATTTAATGGTAAAGCTTTAGCCTACGATATGATGGTCGATTATATCTTGATAGGTCACTTCTAGATTCTTGGGTAGCTTATTGTCTTTGGGCAGAACGGCCAAATAGCGTTCTTCATTTGAGGTGAAGACCCTTTTGTAGATAGGATTGAATTTGCCGATGCGATCAACAACCTCTTTGATAAAATCTTCGTGATGTACCAAATCTTTACTGCCTAAATGAAAAATACCTGTTTTATTTCTATTGATGAGGTAATGTATCTGTTGCGTTAACTTGTCATCATTGGTAACGTTCAAAACTAGATTTGGAAAAACTTCAATAGGCTCATTGTCCCAAATCAATTTTTTAATTTCTTTTATACGCGGTGACCCGTTACCAAAAACCATGGGCAGCCTTAAGATGCCCATTTTTTTCTGGGGAATTCTGAGAAGCATGTTTTCAATCTTGATTTTTAACTTTCCGTATATGCTTTCAGATAGGGTCTTGTCGTTTTCGTACGAGGGATATTTTCTGTAAGCGTCAAATACATTGGCAGACGAAAGAAAGTACAACGTACATTCATTTTGGTTCAAGTATTCGACTATATGCTGATGCGCCTGAATTTGAGAAGCGAAATTTCCGCGAAGGGCAGATATAATTACGTGTGGTTTGACCTTTTCCAAAATGTTGAAAACGTCATCTTCTTCTAGATTATATCTCAAAAATTGCTGGTTGTTTTCGAATGACCGCCTAGCGGAATTATAGGTGCCGTAGGTATCATAATAATTGCAAAGCTCTTTATAAATAGCATTGCCCAAAAAACCGCTTCCTCCCAGGATTAAAATTCTCTTACTTTCCAAAATTAAAAAATAGATAATCCGGTTTCGGTAGTCAACATTTCCAAAGCTTCCATACCTAACTTTGAATTCCCTTTTTTATTCAGGCCCGGTGACCAAGTAGCTACCGTAAATTTGTTCGGTAATAAGGCTACGATACCTCCACCGACTCCACTTTTTCCCGGTAATCCTACCTCGAAGGCAAATTCTCCCGCTTCATCATAAAAACCACAAGTTAGCATCAAGGCATTGATTCTCTTTACTTGATTAACGCTTAAAAACTTTTGGTCTTGCATGCAATGGCCTCTATTACTGAACAAAAAGAAGGTTTCGGCCAATTGCGCGCAGTTCATTTCCAATGAGCACTGATGAAAATAGAAGTCAAGCACTTCATCAACGTTATTTTTGAGATTGCCATAAGACTTCAAAAGATTGGCAGCGGCGAAATTTCGAAATCCGGTATTTTTTTCACTTTTGGCAACCGCTAGATTGTAGTCTATGCTGGGATCATTGGCAATCCTCCTTATAAAATCGAGAAATTCGACTTTGGCATTTTTTAATTCAGATACCAGAACATCGGCAACCACAATGGCACCTGCGTTGATTAATGGGTTGCGGGGTATACCATTTTCTTGTTCTAAGAGTGATAGATGATTAAAAGGGTCTCCGGAAGGTTCAACATCGACCCTGCTCCAGAGTTTTTCGCCCACTAGGCTTAGCGCCATGGTCAATGACAATACTTTCGATATACTTTGTATGGAAAATTTCTCTTGCGAATGGCCCTCTGAATATTCATTTTTTGCAGAATCGACCAAATGAATGCCAAACTTATTAATGTCAATATCGCCCAACTCAGGTATATAGGTGGCTACTTTTCCCCGCTCTTGACGGTTGCCAATCTCTGAATAGACTTTATGTAGTATAACTTGAAAATCGATCATTAAACTTTATAGAACGGAAGTTTTACAATGGTGGCCGGCACCGCTTTCTTTCTAATTTGAATGTTTATTTTAGTGCCTACCTGAGAGCTATCGGCTGGTACATAACCCATGCCAATACCTTTGTTCAAGCTGGGTGACATGGTGCCAGATGTGACAGTGCCAATGGCTTGGCCATCATTGTCTATAATATCATAACCTTGCCTTGGTATACCTCGATCATCTAATTCAAAGGCAACCAATTTATTTTTTACACCATTTTCTTTCTCTTTGAGCAAATTTTCACTGTTGACAAACTCTTTGGTAAACTTGGTAATCCATCCCAGACCGGCTTCAAGCGGTGATGTGTCTTCATTGATGTCATTTCCGTAAAGGCAATAGCCCATTTCCAGTCGTAGGGTATCTCTGGCCGCTAGGCCTATCGGTTTGATTCCGAAATCGGCACCAGCTTCAAAGACCTTATCCCAGATTTGTTGTACCTCGCTGTTCTTACAATAGATTTCAAATCCGCCGGAACCAGTATATCCAGTAGCTGAAATAATCACATACTCGATACCTGCAAAGTCGGCAACTTCAAAATTGTAAAATTTAATTTTAGAGAGGTCTACCGAGGTTAACGATTGCATGGCCTCGACCGCTTTCGGTCCCTGAATAGCCAAAAGGGAAAATCCGTCGGAGATGTTTCGCATTTCCGCACCTACCTCGGTATTATATTTAGAAATATGGTTCCAGTCCTTTTCGATATTGGCCGCGTTTACCACCAAAAGATAGGTCTCGTCTTTCACGCGGTAAACGATCAAATCATCAACGATACCTCCTTTTTCATTAGGCAAGTAACTATACTGTGCCTTTCCTACGGTTAATTTTGAAGCATCATTAGAGCTTACTTTTTGAATAAGTTCCAATGCTTTCGGTCCCTCGATTAAAAACTCCCCCATATGCGAAACGTCAAAAACGCCTACCCCGTTTCTTACGGTTTCATGCTCGATGTTCACGCCATCGTAAGAAACCGGCATTTGATACCCGGCATACGGAACCATTTTAGCTCCCAAATCAATGTGTGTTGAGGTAAGGGCTGTATTTTTCATTGTAACTTTGCATATTAGAGTTGTGCAAATCTATTGAATAAATTAGGTTTTGAATAAGCTCAATTTGTTATGTTTAGCATAATATTTGAAAAAGTTAAGAATACACGTACATCTGAAAATTATAACCGTTATGAACTATAAAAAGATAATACTCTTAGTGCTCGTCGCCTTATCAATGCAATTGGCAAAGGCCCAAGATAGGCCGACCGATTTTTTGCCCGCTGATTTTCACGAGGGAAGAAGGCAAGCGGTAAGAGAAATGATGCCCCCAAATAGCGTGGCCATTTTTTTTGCCAACCCTGTCAGAAATAGGGCCAACGATGTTGATTATGTCTATCATCAAGATCCCGATTTTTATTATTTGACGGGGTATCATGAACCTAATGCCGTTTTAATGATTTTCTCTGAGATGCAAAATGGTCAAGAGGGCACTTATAATGAAATTCTGTTCGTGCAAGAAAGAGACCCCAGGGCCGAACAATGGAATGGAAAACGATTAGGAGTTGAAGGTGCAAAAGAACTTTTAGGTTTTAGTAAAGTATATAATGGTAGTGAGTTCGCAACTTCGAATATCGATTTAAAGAGTTTCGACAATGTACTTTTCTTTGATTTTGATAATGATGTGCGAGACTCTAGAGACGAAGCCGACTTATTCGATTTAATTACCAGTTTCAAGGCAAAGACCAACTACCCTTCTGATTATGATGCAGGAAAGCAACAGTTGTACCAGATGATCAAATCGACCGAAGTCGAGAACAGTGCCAATGTTGCCCAGATTCTAGGTAGGTATTTAAATCGAGATGAAAGCCTAAAAGAAGATGAGCTTTTGAACGGGTTTGTCAATGCTTCCAATGATGAAACTAGAACCGATATCAAAGAAAAAGTGTCATTAAAACTATCGGCTCATAATCTGAACTCGGCGCTATTGGGTGAAATTATGGCAACGCTTAGGGAAACCAAATCTGAAGAGGAAATGGTACTCTTAAAAAAAGCCATCGAAATTTCAGCGGTCGGCCAAGTAGAAGTGATGAAGGCCATGCACCCAAATATGTCGGAAACTGAAATTCAAGGGGTTCATGAATATGTCTATAAAAAATATGGTGCGGAGTATGAAGGGTATCCTTCTATAGTTGGAGGAGGAAATAATGGATGCATTTTACATTACATTGAAAACAATAAACCAAAAGTCGGTAATGATTTGGTATTGATGGATTTGGGGGCGGAATATCACGGGTATACAGCTGATGTAACCCGCACCATACCCGCCAACGGAAAGTTTACCAAAGAGCAGAAGCAGATTTATGACATCGTTTATAACGCTCAAGAAGCCGGTATTAAGGCCAGTGTGGTCGGTGCTCCTTTTCAGGCTCCGGGCCAAGCGGCCAGTAAAGTGGTTACCGAGGGGTTGTTGAAGTTGGGAATTATACAAAAGGAAGAAGAAATCCGTATTTATTTCCCTCATGGTACTTCGCATTATTTGGGGCTTGATGTTCATGATAAAGGCACCTATAGGGCTTTTAAGCCGAATACAGTGATAACCGTTGAGCCGGGAATTTATATACCTGAAGGTAGCGATTGTGACAAAAAATGGTGGGGCATTGCCGTGCGAATTGAAGATGATATTTTGATTACGGAGGAAGGGCCGTATAATCTATCGGCTATGGCACCCCGAACTACAGAGGCTATCGAGACCATAATGGCACAACCAAGCCCTTTGGATAAATTTAATTTGCCTGAGTTGGATTAATCTTGACTTGATATCAGGGATAAAAGAAGATTTATTGAGTTTAAAATTGTCCTTTATACTGAAGGACTGAGATGATTCCGTGAAAATTAACTCATGGCAGAACTAATATTTATAGGGAACTATGATATGTACGGAAATTAAATCTAGCGCAAGCCTCATTTTATTTTTAGTGCTGGCTGTGACGTGGATCACCCCAGGTTTGGGACAGGAACCAATGGATTTGAAGGAGAAGTTAATCCAAGAATATTTAGGGGAGTGGGTCAATACCGACCCTAATTCTAAAAATGTTACTCGACTGGTTATTGAAAATTCAGGTAAACTAACGGTTCGAGCATTTGGTAAATGTGCTCCAAAAGATTGTGAATTAGGTGAAGTAGAACTCTTTCTGATAAGCGACAGCGTTGACAATGAAGCGAATCTACTACCCTTTAATTACGCAATGGCCATTTGGCATTTAGATTATGCGGAGCATGTGATGAGGCTCAAGGTTCGGAATTCTCAGCTTCTTATTGAAAATACCGGTGTTTTCAAGGATAACTCAGGTAGGAATAATTATAGTTTTTCGGCAATTTTTAAAAAAGTAAATTAAAGATTTATAGAGTTCTTTTGAGTTTGAAATTGAAACTCTCAAGGTAATATTGATATTCCGCTATTTTTATTAATCATCTTTAAATTCTTTTCGTTTCGATTTTTTGAAAAGCTTGTATAAAAAACAGACCAAAATTATCGCTAAAATCAATAATGTTATTTGCCAAATAGCAATCATACTAGTCTAATTTAATGCCTACATTCTAAGTTATTTAGAAGAAGCTTAATAAGCATTAAGTTCAGATTAACTCTTCTTTATCAGAAAGTTTTCTTTTAACTAATAGGTTTTCAGTTGATATCGTATTTACCTATCAGGTGAAACGTACTGATTTAAGTTGCTTTAATAGATAATAAAAAAGACCCCAAAGGGGTCTTTTTTATTGATTTAAAAGAAAGCCTTTTAACTCGTCGTAAGACTTTATTTTGATAGACTTTTTCTCTTTGTCCATCACTTTTTTGATTTGCTCGGGAATGGCCACTTTTTTATTTATGGTTTTCTCTACAACATCTAAAAACTTAACGGGATGGGCAGTTTCCAGAAAAATGCCATAAGTTTCTCCATGACTTTCTTGGTGTTTTTTCAAGCCTAAATAGCCCACGGCACCATGTGGGTCGGCAACGTAACCACTTTTATCATAAATGGCTGACATCGCCGAACGGGTCTCGTCATCTGTAAAAGAACTGGAGGACAGATTGTCGGAGAGCTTTTCAAAATTATCATCAAAAAGGTGCCTTATGCGAATAAAATTGCTGGGGTCTCCCACATCCATAGCATTAGAAATAGTAGCTTTAGAAGGTTTGGGCGTATACTCTTTGGTAACCATGAATTGTGGCACCGTATCGTTTACGTTGGTAGCGGCAATAAAATGGTCGACTGGCATACCTAATTTTTGAGCGACCAGACCGGCGCAGATGTTTCCGAAATTACCAGAGGGTGTAGAAAAGACAATCGGTTTTCCCTGCTTTTTAGCTTGTTTATATGCAAAAAGAAAATAGAACATTTGGGGCAACCATCGAGCCACATTTATCGAATTGGCCGAGGTCAATTTCATTTCACTTAAAATGGAATCATCTAGAAAAGCGGTTTTGACCATTTTTTGGCAATCGTCAAAAGTACCGTCAACCTCTAAGGCTGTTATATTTTGCCCTAACGTGGTTAATTGACGCTCTTGAATATCGCTGACTTTTCCGCTAGGGTATAAAATGACTACTTTAACTCCATCTACTCCTAAAAAACCATTCGCAACCGCACCACCGGTATCACCGGAAGTAGCGACCAAAACCGTTAGCTCATTCTTCTCCCCTTTCGAGAAGTACCCAAGACATTGGGCCATAAAGCGTGCGCCTACGTCTTTGAAAGCCATTGTCGGGCCATGAAATAGCTCAAGTGTGGCTACGTTCTCTTCAATCTCTACCACCGGAAAATCAAAATCTAGGGTGTTCTTTAAGATTTCGCGAAGCTCATCGTTCGGTATTTCCTCGCTCACGAACTGATGAATGGCGTTGAAGGCAATTTCCTCTTTTGAAAGCTCTTCAATCTGTTCGAAAAAAGAGTCGGGCAAAGGCGTGAAGCTTTCAGGAAAATAGAGTCCCTTATCGGGAGCTATCCCGCGAATCACGGCTTCTTTAAAAGATACCGCTGGTGCTTTTTTATTTAAGCTATAGAATTTCATTTACTGTAAAATCTTTATTCCTTGAGAATTTATTTTAGACACATGAACATCGTAGTCGATGCCAATTTTCTGATAGACCTGTTTCATGGCTTCCCCCACTTTTTGGGCAGTAGCCTCTCCTTTGCTAAAAGCAAAAATGCTTGGCCCTGAGCCTGAGATACCAGAACCTAGCGCCCCAGCTTCTTTTGATACCGATTTAATCTTATCAAAGCCCGGAATTAATATAGAGCGGATGGGCTCAACAATATGATCGACCAGAGAGCGGCCTATCAAATCGTAGTCTTCCGTATAAAGCCCTGCAATTAAACCTCCTAGATTGCCCCATTGTTTGATGCCGTCTGCCAGGTTGATATGCGTTTTTAATATTTTACGCGAGTCGGAAGTTCGCACCTCTATCTGAGGGTGAATGACGGTAGCGTAAAGTTCGCTGGGGCTATGAATGGGTATAACATCAAGCGGTTCATAACTACGAACTAATGTAAAACCACCAAAGAGGGCAGGGGCTACATTATCGGCATGAGCTACGCCACTTGCCAATCGCTCACCTTCCATAGCGAACTTGACCAGTTCAAGTGTCGAGAAAGGCTTGCCGAGTAGTTCATTAATGGCCCACACTGCGCCAGTAGAGCTAGCTGCACTACTACCAATACCGCTACCAGCCTTGATTTTCTTGTATATTTCAATTTCGAAACCTTCATTGGAACCACTCTCGGCCAAAAGGGCCAAACCGGCTACACCGGCAACATTTTGATTGGTTTCCATAGGAAGGTCTTGACCGACAAGCTTGGTAATCTTAATTCCTTTCGCCGGAACCTTTCTAACGACCATTTCATCTCCGACCGAATCAAGGGCTGCCCCCAATACATCAAAACCACAGGAAACATTGGCAATGGTAGCAGGACAAAAAATTCGTAATTCGTTTTCTTTCATGGTCTAGAAATTTCCTATTCTAATGATATCGGCAAAGATACCGGAAGCGGTTACATCGGCACCTGCACCGGCACCCTTAATAATCATAGGTTGATTCGGATACCTTTCCGTGTAAAAAAGAACGATGTTGTCACTTCCTTCGAGATTATAAAAATCATGGCCTTTTGGTATTTCTTGAAGTCCTACACTTGCTTGTCCGCTTTCATATTGAGCCACATATTTTAACTTACTATTGGCTGCAGAAGCCTTGGCATACATCTCCTGAAAACTACTTTCGTATTTCTTCAATGAGGCAAAGAAATCATCATTATTGTCGGTATTGAGACTTTCTTCCGGTAAAAAGCTGTTGTTTTTGATATCGTCGATTTCAAGGCGATTGCCACTTTCACGTGCCAAAATCAATATTTTTCGCATAACGTCGATACCGCTCAAATCAATTTTCGGGTCAGGTTCTGTATAGCCTTCCTCTTGAGCCTGTTTAACAATGTCGTGAAAAGTGGTCTGGTCGTTAAAATTATTGAATACAAAATTCAAGCTGCCAGAAAGAACAGCCTGTATTTTCAATACTTTATCACCTGATGCTATCAAATGTTTTAAAGTATCAATGATAGGTAGGCCTGCGCCTACATTGGTCTCGAAGAGAAACGGCGCATTATATTCTCGGGCAAGATTCTTCAGATTTTGGTAATTGTCAAATTCTGATGAACAGGCGATTTTATTACAGGTAACCACCGAAATGCTATTGCCTAAATAAGAACTATAAGTAGAAGCAACTTCACTGCTGGCGGTATTATCGACGAAAATACTATTGCGGAAGTTTAGTTTTTGAACCTGCTCATAAAACTTTGATTTATTGGCCTTTTCCCCGCTGTTCAATTTGTTTTGCCAATCGGAAAGGGAAATTCCGTTCTCATCAAAGTGCATGGTTCTCGAATTGGATATTCCGATAACTCGAATATTCAATTTCAATTTTTCTTTGAGATAAGAGCGCTGCTGTCGAATCTGTTCCAAAAATTTCGAACCAACGTTACCCACACCCATGACAAAAAGGTTCAGCTGTTTTACATTCTCTTCAAAGAACTCTTCGTGTAAGGCGTTCAAGGCCTTTTTTACATCTCCTTCATTGATTACGGCCGAAATGTTACGTTCGGAAGCACCTTGAGCAATAGCGCGAATATTAACATTGTTTCGCCCGAGAGTACTGAACATTTTACCGCTCAAACCTTGGTGTTTTTTCATATTGTCTCCAACCAAGGCGATAATGGCCAATTCGGTTTCGGCAATGGCAGGTTTTATTTTTCCCCTTTCGATTTCAACTTCAAAAGCTTCATTGACAATTTCAACGGCCTTTTCAATATCATTCGCTGAAATACCAACACAGATGGAGTGCTCAGAAGAGGCTTGTGTAATAAAAACGACGCTAATGTCATGTTGTGACAAAACCTCGAAAAAACGCTTTGAAATACCCGGAATACCAACCATGCCAGGACCTTCAAGAGAAAGCAAGGCCATATTGCCTACATGGGTAATACCTCTAACAGTTTTGCCTTTCTCGTTCTTGTTTTTAGTAATTAGGGTTCCGGCATTGTTAGGCTCAAAAGTATTCTTGATGTGAATGGATATTCCTTTGCTTAAAACTGGTTGTATAGTGGGCGGGTATAAAACCTTGGCCCCAAAATGGGAAAGCTCCATAGCTTCCTCATACGAGATGTGAGGTATGGCCTTCGCTTGTTTTACTAATTTAGGATTGGCAGTATACATACCACTAACATCAGTGTAAATCTCTAGTACAGCTGCATCTAAGGCGGCTGCAACGATAGCGGCAGTATAGTCTGAACCACCTCGCCCCAATGTGGTCGAGTTGCCCTTTTCGGAAGAAGCGATAAAACCGCCCATTACGGAAACAGTGCTTTTGGCCTCTGCAAAATGTTCTTGACAATTTTGATTCGTCAATTTAAAATTGACCGAAGCTTTTTCGTTATGGTCGTCCGTTTTTATAAGGTTTCTGCTGTCTACATATGCGCAGTCTAGCCCTGATTCTGCAAAATATTCACTAATGATATATGACGATAATAGTTCGCCATAGCTTACTATTTTGTCCGATAGGCGAGGAGTGATTTCGCCGATTAGAAAGGCTCCTTCCAGCAAAGTTTCCAATGAATTGAGCTCGCTTTTTACCTTACTTAATACTTTACTTTGAGAATTGATGTTGATAAGTTCTTTGACCGTGCTGAGATGTCTATCTTCAATTTCCTTGAAAACAGATTGGTATCCTTCACTTTGTGAGGACGCTAAATGAGCGGCATTGAGCAGTAAATCGGTAATTCCCCCGAGTGCTGAAACGACCACGACTATTTTGTTAGAACCTGAATGAGCTACAATTTCTTTGACCAGGTTGATATTGGTAGCGTTGGCAACCGAAGTGCCACCGAATTTTAAGACTTTCATCTAAATAAATATTAAAAGAGACTTGATTGAAAAAAGCACTAAATAGCGCAAAAACGGAGAAATATATAGCTTCTTACCCCAAAGGGGTAGTGGTACCGGTAATAGCGGTGCATCCATTGGTAAATGGCGTAAATGTCTTATTTCTATGTGGGTTGCTCAAGAACATACCTAAAACAAAGACTCAAAAGTAGTACTTTTGATGACCTAATCAAATGAAACGATAAAATTTTACATAATCTTCAACAATTGTCAAAATTTCTTACTGAATGAAGCTTTTCACTGCCGAACAAGTCTATGCTGCCGATAAATTCACAACAGAAAAACAAAATATTACTAGCGATGAACTGATGGAGCGGGCGGCCATTCAACTATTTAACTGGTTGCATCTAAGAATGCAAGGCGCCCAAGTCAAAATTCATCTTTTTTGCGGAATTGGGAATAATGGGGGCGACGGTCTGGCCCTTGCCAGGCATTTGCAAGACCACGGCTATAATATTGAAGTTTACGTGGTGAATTATAGCAAGAAGCGTTCGAAAGATTTTTTAATGAACCTAGAAAGATTAAAAGAGCGTAAGATATGGCCCAATTTTTTAGATGAAGGAAGTGAATGGCCTCCAATTAAAGAAGAGGAAATTATTGTAGATGCCATTTTTGGTATTGGCCTCAACAGGGCACCTGATGAATGGGTCCGTAATCTTTTTGAACATTTAGAGAGTACCAAGGCATTTGTTTTAGCTGTTGATATACCCTCGGGACTCTCCACCGAAAGTGTTCCCAAAAGGGAAAAAGATGTTCTCAAGGCCAATTATACCTTAAGTTTTCAAGTGCCTAAACTTGTATTTTTCCTTCCGCAAACCGGTAAATATACGGTTCAATGGGAGGTTTTGGATATTGGATTGGACAAACAGTTTTTGTTTGAAACCGACACAGATTATTCATTGATCGGTAAAAATGAAATATTGCCTTTCTACCGGCCTAGGGAGAAATATTCGCATAAAGGTACTTACGGCCATAGCTTAATCATTGGCGGAAGCTATGGGAAGATGGGAGCCGTACAACTTGCTGCAAGGTCATGCTTGCGTATGGGTAGTGGTCTGGTAACGGTTTACATTCCCAAATGTGGCTATATTCCAATCCAGACGGCTATTCCCGAAGCGATGGTTATTACGGACAATGAAGATTCGCATATTTCAGAAATAGAACTGTCTATTGAGCCAACAGCAGTTGGTCTCGGTGTGGGGATGGGAACCAAAGAAGTTACTTCAGAAGCAATCGCCAATTTTTTAAAGGATTATAAAAGGCCCGTAGTGGTCGATGCAGATGCGCTAAATCTTATAGCTCAACACAAAGATTTATTAGAGTATCTATCTGGCCAAGCGGTATTGACTCCGCATCCGAAGGAGTTAGAGAGGTTGATTGGTTCTTGGAAAGACGATTTTGATAAGTTAGAAAAGGCCAAGGTATTTTCAGATAAGCATGATTGTGTATTGGTAATTAAAGGAGCCCATACAATTACCATATATAAGAACAAAGGATACGTAAATACTACGGGAAACCCAGGTATGGCCACAGGCGGAACGGGAGATGTACTTACCGGAATGATAACGGGGCTGATCGCACAAGGTTATGAACCACTGCAAGCGGCGCTGCTAGGGGTATACCTACATGGGCTTTCTGGAGATATAACGGTTGAAAATACAGGCTATCAGGCTCTTTTGGCAACAGATGTTATTGAGGGAATAGGGCCGGCGTTTTTAGACTTGTTCAAAGTAGAGGAAAAAGTTTCTGCCGAGGAAGATGGTAATGAATAAGCTCAAGCCTAAATAGGGAGCAGGTTTAGGCTTGGCCTTTCCAGTTTAACAAGATTGAGCAATCACTCTTCTTTTTACCCATTTAAGGGCGTTCTCGTACTCTATAAAAAACTTCATCGGTTTTTTGTAGAAGAGTTTTTCAATCTTAAAGTTGTGCATATCAATTTCTTTGACACTTACAATGGCAAATGCTTTTAGGTTTTCCAATTGCCTTAAATAGGTGTAAATTGTAGGGTCAACTGCAAATGAATGCTTTCTAAGGCTTATGTAGCCAAAGTTTTTGTTTCTGAAGTGAATTTCCGAGATACCGATAATCTGGTACATTCTTTCTAAGGTAAGGGTTGCTCCCTCGTCAAATAATGCCACCATGTAGTTTTCATATACCTGTACTTTTCCAACATCTAACTGATACTCCCTGACAATAATTGTCTTTTTCGGTCGCCTCACTTTCATTCCAATAAGATTATAGTGTTCGAGACGAAAGTAGATGCCAGTTGCAGCAAACTGAAAATTATTAGATTAAAAGCTTAAATATCGTTTTATCTGCTCAACTTGACCATAGCCTGTGATTACTTTCTTACTTGGTAGATAAAAGGCATAAAAAAAGGGAGTCGTATTTTGCGACTCCCTCATCTATAATTTCTTACGGTTTTATTCCGTTTTAGAAGACTTCTCAGGTTTATTTATCTTGATGGTCAGTTCTTCTTTCTTCTCATCAAAATCCATCAGAATCGTGTCTCCTTCATCTAACTTTGAATTAACGATTTCTTCGGCCAGGGCATCTTCGATATATTTCTGAATGGCCCTTTTCAAAGGTCGCGCACCGTATTGTTTGTCAAAACCTTTATCTGCAATATAGTCTTTGGCTTTTTCACTCAGTTTGAGGTCGTAGCCTATATCTTTAATTCTTGCAAATAACTTTCTCAGTTCAATATCGATGATTCTATGTATATCTTCTCGCTCGAGAGGGTTGAACACAATTACATCATCGATTCTGTTCAAAAATTCAGGTGCAAAGGCTTTTTTTAGCGCTCCTTCAATGACACTTTTTTGATGACTTTCTTCTTGAGCCTTCATGGCAGAAGTACCAAAACCTACACCTTGACCAAAGTCTTTCAACTTGCGGGCTCCAATGTTGGATGTCATGATGATAATGGTATTTCTAAAGTCGATTTTTCTTCCCAAACTATCGGTAAGGTAACCGTCATCCAAAACTTGCAAAAGCATGTTGAATACATCCGGGTGTGCCTTTTCGACCTCGTCCAATAGAACTACGGAATAAGGCTTACGTCTGACCTTTTCGGTCAATTGACCACCTTCTTCATACCCAACATATCCCGGAGGTGCACCAACTAATCTAGATATCGCAAATTTCTCCATGTATTCGCTCATATCTATTCTGATCAATGCATCTTCAGAATCAAATAATTCTTTGGCAAGCACTTTAGCAAGCTGGGTCTTACCAACCCCTGTTTGACCTAAGAAAATGAACGATCCAATCGGCTTGTTAGGGTCTTTTAAACCAGCCCTGTTTCGCTGAATGGCCTTGGCCACTTTTGCTACAGCCTCATCTTGACCAATTACATTTGATTTGATCAAGTCTGGTAGACCGGCCAGTTTATTACTTTCGGTCTGGGCGATTCTATTTACGGGAATACCGCTCATCATCGATACTACATCGGCAACGTTATCTTCGGTAACCGTCTCTTTGTGCTGTTTACTATCTTCTTCCCACTTCTCTTGGGCCACTGCCAACTCTTTTTCGATGCGCTTTTCATCGTCTCTTAGCTTGGCAGCCTCTTCATATTTCTGCTTTTTAACGACGCTGTTCTTAAGTTCCCTTACATCTTCCAGCTTTTTCTCAAGTTCTAGAATCTGTTTAGGTACATCCATATTAACAATATGAACGCGAGAACCTGCCTCATCAAGAGCGTCAATAGCCTTGTCCGGCAAAAAGCGGTCGGTCATATATCTGTTTGTCAACTTAACGCAGGCCGTGATAGCTTCATCGGTGTAGTTGACATTATGATGATCCTCATACTTCGCTTTAATGTTATGAAGAATTTCAATAGTCTCTTCAACCGAAGTTGGCTCGACAATAACTTTTTGAAAACGTCTTTCTAAGGCGCCATCTTTTTCGATATATTGTCGGTACTCATCAAGTGTAGTAGCCCCGATACATTGAATTTCACCTCTGGCCAATGCCGGTTTGAACATGTTGGAAGCATCTAAGCTACCCGTTGCTCCACCAGCACCAACAATGGTATGAATCTCATCAATGAAAAGAATTACATCGTCGTTCTTTTCAAGCTCGTTCATAACAGCTTTCATCCTTTCCTCAAATTGGCCACGGTACTTGGTACCGGCCACAAGTGAAGCAAGGTCAAGTGTTACCACTCGTTTGTTGTAAAGAATTCGCGAAACCTTCTTATTGATAATTCTTAATGCCAGACCTTCTGCTATGGCACTTTTACCCACACCGGGCTCACCTATCAATAGGGGGTTGTTTTTCTTTCGTCTACTTAATATTTGCGAAACACGCTCAATCTCTTTTTCCCTTCCAACAACGGGATCCAATTTGTTTTCCTCGGCCAAACGGGTAAGGTCACGCCCAAAGTTGTCCAAAACCGGGGTCTTGGATTTCTTGCTGCCTTTTTGGCCCGTAGTAGTGCCGAATGAACCCGAATCTTTTCCATCTCCGTTATCGTCATTGTCACTAGGAAAAGATTCTGATGTAGGAGCATCTACAATATCATCATCACTAGTAATCATAAACTTAAATTGTTCTTTAACGCCATCGTAATCTACCTTTAATTTATGTAGAAGTTTGGTCGTCGGGTCGTTCTCGTTTCTTAAAATGCACAGCAACAGGTGTGCGGTATTGATGGAAGAACTTTGAAACAACTTGGCCTCTAAAAACGTTGTTTTTAGGGCACGTTCAGCCTGACGAGTCAGGTGTAGGTTCTTCTTGTCTTTTTGTATATTATTTGGATTCGGATTTGACGGACTCAAAATCTCGACTTTTCGCCTGAGATGGTCCAAGTCAACTTCCAAGGCATCCAAAATACTGATAGCCTTACCGTTGCCGTCACGCAATAGCCCGAGCATAAGGTGTTCGGTACCAATGAAATCATGGCCCAAACGCAGTGCTTCCTCTTTACTATAGGCGATTACGTCTTTAACTCTTGGTGAAAAATTATCATCCATAAAACTTATCCTTTCATCTATAAAATTAGTAAAACTATACCAATCTAACGCAAATAGTGTACCTATTATTAGATAACGTTCTATGAATTGACGAAAAAAGAATCTAATTACAAAATATTTAACGTTGAAACGAGCATGGTTTCAAGGCCTTGTGATGTTGATAAAATGTTTAATAAAGTACCCCGTGTTTGCTTTGAAAGCCATGATTTTACGTATATTGGCATGTTTTTTTAACTAAAATAAAATATTAGGATTTTAATATGGCGGAAGGAGAAAAACTGATTCCTATTAATATTGAAGAGGAAATGAAATCAGCCTACATCGATTACTCGATGTCGGTCATTGTGTCACGTGCCCTGCCTGATGTCAGGGACGGACTGAAACCTGTTCATCGCAGGGTCCTTTATGGGATGCATGATTTAGGAGTTAGGTCAACCAGTGCACATAAAAAATCAGCTCGTATCGTGGGTGAGGTTTTGGGTAAGTACCACCCTCACGGCGATTCTTCAGTTTATGATACCATGGTTAGAATGGCCCAAGAATGGAGCCTTCGATACATGTTGGTAGACGGTCAAGGTAACTTTGGTTCTGTTGATGGCGATAGCCCTGCAGCAATGCGATATACAGAGGCAAGAATGCGTAAGATTGCCGAGGAGATGCTGGCGGATATTGATAAAGATACCGTAGACCATCAACTTAATTTTGATGATACCATAGAGGAGCCAACGGTTCTTCCGACGAGAATACCTAACCTTTTGGTCAATGGGGCTTCTGGTATTGCCGTAGGTATGGCGACCAATATGCCGCCCCATAACCTGTCGGAAGTGGTAGACGGTACGGTAGCCTATATCGACAACAACGAAATTGATGTCGATGAGATCATGACCTATATAAAGGCTCCTGATTTTCCGACCGGAGGTATTATATATGGTTACGATGGGGTCAAAGAAGCTTTTCATACAGGTCGCGGCCGGGTAAAAATCCGCGCAAAGGCCATTATCGAAGAGGTTCAAGGCCGTGAATGTATCGTGGTAACCGAAATACCTTATCAGGTCAACAAGGCCGATATGATCAAGAAAACGGCCGATCTGATCAATGAAAAGAAAATCGAGGGAATATCTAGTATTCGTGATGAATCGGATAGAAAGGGTATGCGCATCGTTTATATACTTAAACGTGATGCCATACCGAATATCGTACTCAATACCTTATATAAGTACACTGCGCTACAATCTTCTTTTAGCGTAAACAACATTGCACTTGTAAATGGGCGTCCTGAGCTACTGAATATTAAGGAGATGATCCACTATTTCGTGGAACATCGCCATGAAGTAGTGGTCAGACGTACCCAATTCGAACTGAAAAAGGCAGAAGACAGGGCCCACATCTTAGAAGGTCTTATCATTGCTTCCGATAATATCGACGAGGTAATCGCCATTATCAGAGGTTCATCAAATGCCGATGAAGCCCGGGAGAAATTGATGGAGCGCTTTAAGCTCTCTGAAATTCAAGCGAAGGCCATTGTCGAAATGCGTTTGAGACAACTGACCGGACTGGAGCAGGATAAGTTGCGTTCGGAATACGAAGAAATCATTAAAACCATTGCGGACCTTAAGGATATTCTTGCCAAAAAGGAGCGTAGAATGGAAATCATCAAAAATGAACTTCTTGAGGTTAAAGAGAAGTATGGTGATGAACGTAGGTCACAAATCAATCTGGCCGGTGGTGACTTGAGTATTGAAGATATGATTCCTAATGAGCAGGTGGTGATTACTATTTCACACGCCGGCTACATTAAAAGAACTCCTCTTTCCGAATACAAAACCCAAAATAGAGGTGGGGTAGGCCAAAAAGCATCTTCTACCAGAAACGAAGATTTTCTGGAGTACCTATTTGTTGGTACGAACCATCAATACATGCTTTTCTTCACCCAAAAAGGTAAATGTTTTTGGATGAGGGTCTACGAGATACCTGAAGGAAGCAGAACCTCGAAGGGTAGGGCCATTCAAAATTTGATCAATATCGAACAAGACGATAACGTAAAGGCCTTTATTTGTACCCAAGATTTAAAAGATGAAGAGTACGTAAATAGCCATTACGTGATTATGGCCACAAAGAAAGGTACTGTCAAAAAGACATCATTGGAACAGTATTCGCGGCCTAGACAGAATGGTATCAACGCTATCGGTATTCGTGAAGATGATGAGCTTTTAGAGGCTAAACTTACCACGGGTACGAGCCAAATTTTCCTAGGATTGAAATCTGGTAAGGCTATCCGTTTTGAAGAAAGCAAGACCAGACCTATGGGTAGAAATGCTTCCGGGGTAAGGGGTATTACCTTGGCAGATGATAATGATGAGGTCATAGGTATGGTATCGGTGCACGATTTTGAGGATAACATCTTGGTTGTTTCCGAAAATGGTTACGGAAAACGCTCTAGCATTGAAGATTACCGAATTACCAATAGGGGAGGAAAAGGCGTTAAAACTATTTCCATTACCGATAAGACCGGTGGTTTAGTAGCAATTAAAAACGTATCCGATTCCGATGATTTGATGATTATCAACAAGTCTGGTATCGCCATTCGAATGAGCGTTGAAGATTTGAGGGTAATGGGTAGGGCTACTCAAGGTGTTAGATTGATCAACCTGAAAGGTAATGATTCGATTGCAGCAGTAGCCAAGGTTATGAAGGAGGATGAAGAAGACCTTTCGGATACTGATATAATGGATATTGAGGTAGATACCGAGCAAGATGGCACGGCTCTTGATAATGATGGTAGCGAAGAAGAAAATAATTAACCCTTAATTATAGTAAACACTAACAAATTATTTAATTGATTAGAAAATGAAGAATAGATTTTTAATAGTTGCGGGCCTATGTTTTTCAATGGCGGCCTTTGCACAAAAGAGTGAAATTAAAACGGCGGAGAAGGCTTTAAAGGACGGAAATGCCACTGCCGCAAAGACAGCTTTGGATGCGGTATCTGGTTCTATTGCCGGAGCTGATGAGAAACTACAAGCTCAATATTACTTTACTAGAGGTAAGGCCTATGCCGATTTGGCAAAAAAAGGCGATAACAGTGCTTTTGAAGAAGCTGCATCTTCTTTTCAAAAAGTTTTAGAGGTTGAGGAGGCAAGCGGAAAAAGCAAATACTCCGATGAGACCCAACAGCATATGAGAGCTTTGAGTGCTGATTTGGTAAACTCTGCTGTTGAGGATAATGGAAACAAAAAGTTTAAGGAGGCTGCCGATAAATTGTATACTAGCTATAAAATTAGCCCACAGGATACTTCTTATTTGTACTATGCAGCAAGTAGTGCCGTTAACGGAGGTCACTACGAGCAAGCTTTGAAATTTTACGAAGAACTTCAAGAAATCGGTTATGATGGTAGTGGTAAAGTTTATAAAGCTACCAACGTAGAAACTGGGGAAGTTGAAGAGATGGATAAGAACCAGAGAGATTTGATGGTGAAATCAGGTACTTATAAAGATCCGATCGATGAAAACACTCCTTCAAAAAAAGCAGAAATCGTTAAGAATACTGCTCTAATCTATACTCAATTAGGTAAGGATGATAAAGCTCTTGAAGCTTACCAAGCTGCACGTCAAAGCAATCCTGAAGATGTGAACTTGGTTTTAAACGAAGCTAACCTTCACTATAAATTGGGTGATAAAGAAAAGTTTAAGGAATTGATGGCTGAAGCCGCTGCTATGGCTCCTGATAACCCAGATTTGCACTATAACATAGGGGTAATCAATATGGAGCAAGGTAACCTTCTAGAGGCTAGGGCCTCTTACAAAAAAGCTTTAGAAATCAATCCTGGTTACACCAATGCACAGTTGAACCTTTCTACTACCTATGTGAACGAAGGTAACTCGTTGATTGACGAGATGAACAGTCTAGGCAACTCGAAAGCTGACGTAGCTAAATACGATGAGTTGAAAGAGAAAAAAGATAACCTTTTCATGGAAGGTGCTACTGTTTTAGAAGATGCACTTAAAACGAATCCTGATAACCAAAGTATTCTTACCCAGTTAAAGAATATTTACGGTGCTATGGGTGACAATGAAAATTTCATGAGAATCAAGAAATTGATGGGCGAGTAAGCACGTCCGTATTCCTAAATAAAAAATCCCTTCGATATATTGAAGGGATTTTTTTTACTCCAATAAATTTGTGAACTAAACTATCTGTTTGATTACCCTGAGTTGATAAGTGTATTTTGAGGTTTCCGTATTGAAAATACCGGTGTGGTCTAAACGGTCGATACGAACTTTGCCGTCAACATGTATGATGTAGTTATTTTCCATAATGATGCCCACATGAAAAATTTCTCCCTCATTATTATCAAAAAACGCCAAATCGCCCGCTTCACTTTCTTCAATAAAGCTTAAGGCCTGGCCCTGTCTAGCTTGCTCGGAAGCCTTTCTAAGCAAATTGTAGCCATTTATCTTATAGACCATTTGGGTGAAGGCAGAGGCATCAATACCAAAAGGACTTTTACCTCCCCACAAAAAGGGAGCATTAAGATATAGAAGGGCTGTTTGAACCAAGCTGTCTTTTTCTTTTTTACAATCGAAAAAACTTCCTTCGAACTTATGGGCTAATCTATCGGCGATACCTACTGACGAACCTAAAACAACGGGCAGAAGTATAGAATCCTTGGCTTCAATAAAAGATACTAAATCGCACGATAGTTTTGAGCTTTCACTACCTTCAATTTCATTGTAAGCCGATTCGTCAATGAAAGTAAATTGTTGATTTTGAATCCAACCTTCACATTTATCAAAAGCGACCCTAATACGACTATAGAATTTACGCTCTTCTAACACTTTAAAATGGTCGCCATACAATAGTTGGGTAACCATTTCTGATGAGTCGTTGGCTTGCGTTCTGATTGAAACTATACTAAGGTGGCTAATACCGTATTGCATTTGGTCGTAAGGTGGAAATACGGTTTTAGGAACGTTGAACAATTATGGCAGATGCTCCGCCACCGCCGTTGCAAATAGCTGCCGCACCTAATTTTGCATTATGTTGTTGCAGCACATGGATCAGTGTGACCAATATTCTAGCACCGGAGCAACCCAACGGATGGCCCAAGGAAACGGCACCACCATTGACGTTGGTATTTTTATCGGTCAGACCCAATAGTTTGAGATTCGCGAGCCCAACAACGGAGAAAGCTTCGTTAAATTCAAAAAAGTCAATGTCTTCAATTGCCAGGCCTGCTTTAGAAAGTGCTTTTGGCAATGCCTTTGCGGGAGCAGTCGTAAACCATTTAGGTTCTTGGGCAGCATCGGCATAACTTTTAATATAAACCAAGGGTTTTAGATTCAGTTCCCTAGCTTTTTCCTCGCTCATTAGAACTAGTGCTGCAGCGCCGTCGTTTATAGTGGAAGCGTTTGCGGCAGTAACAGTTCCGTCTTTTGAAAATGCGGGCCTGAGCTGAGGTATCTTATCGATTTTTACATTTTTAAATTCTTCGTCTTCAGAGAAAAGTATCGGTTCGCCCCTTCTTTGAGGTACTTCTACGGGAATTATTTCATCATCAAAGCTTCCGTTTTCCCATGCTTCCGCTGAACGTTGGTATGATTGAATGGCAAAATTGTCTTGATCCTCGCGGGTGAAATCATATTTTTCGGCACAGGCATCGGCGCATACCCCCATGGCATTTTGGTCGTACGCATCGACAAGTCCGTCTTTCTGCATCCCATCCTCCAAAGTGGTCGGGCCGAATTTTTGTCCGTTTCGCATGTGCACATAATGAGGTATCAAGCTCATATTTTCCATTCCGCCGGCAACGGCCACTGAAATATCGCCCAATGCGATTGCCTGAGCCGCCTGCATTACGGCTTTCATTCCCGAGGCGCAAACTTTGTTTATGGTTGTACAAGGTACGCTTTCAGGTATGCCCGCAAAGAGCGCGGCTTGTCGCGCAGGGGCTTGGCCCGTACCTGCTTGCACAACATTGCCCATTAGCACTTCATCGACCATTTCGGGAGATAACTTAATCTTATCCAATGCCCCTTTGATGGCTACGGAACCTAACTTTGGAGCGGATATCGTTGATAAGGCTCCCATAAAACTTCCTATCGGTGTTCGTACTGCAGAAACAATTACAACCTCTTTCATCATACAAATTTGTTCCTGCGAAATTAAGAAATTAAAGAGTAATGTTAAGTGGCCTCTCGGTAAAAGCTAAATACACACTTTAATTTTCTATTTTTGGTACCAATACTACCAGTATGCGAACATTTCTTGATAACCTTTTTAAGAACCAATCGCTCATCTACAAATACTTTCTTTATGTGGTATCGGTAGTGTGCATTGTTTTCTTCTTTCCGAAAGGCGGTAAATTCAAATACGAGTTTCAAAAAGGAAAACCTTGGCAATACGAAAATCTGTATGCTCCCTTTGATTTTTCTATCAAAAAAGGAGCTGAGGAGATTGCCAATGAGCAGAAAGAAGTGCGCGGCCGTCAAGATAATTACTATCGGTTCGATAGTTCTATTCAGGCAGAGGTCTTTGAACAATTTGATGGGAAATTTTCAGATGCATTTCCGGGCGGGGAGTACGATGCAGATGAATTGGTAGTACTTAAATCCGCAGGAAAAGAAATACTTGATACCCTCTACGGTAGGGGCATCTTGATGAAGTCAAACTCAAGGCCCAGCGGCGGACAAACCTATCTGATTAAGAATAACGAGGCTAAAAAAATCAATTCAAACCAAATATGGAAGCTTCCTAATATCGATGATGTAATACTAGATATTTTAAGAAAAAACCGCCTAGATGACTTCAACAATGATTTTCAGGAGTTGTTTTTTGATTTGGTTAAACCAAATGTTTTTTATGATGATGGATTGACGGAAAGGGCCTTAGAGGATGAACTTTCTAAAATATCGCACACACGGGGTACGGTCGATGAAGGAAAACTAATAATTGCCAAAGGGGAAGTAGTAGAGGCAGAGAACCTAGAGATACTTAATTCGCTTAAATCAGAGTACGAATCTGAACTATGGACGGCCAATAATCAGTACTACATTTTATTTGGCTATACCGTTTTGGTGGCGTTGGTTCTCATCATGCTACTGCTGTTTTTAAAGAAATATCGACCAGAAATATTTGAGCACAACACCAAGGTCACCTTTATATTTTTTAATATTCTTTTCATGGTCTTTATCACGACCATGGTGGTGAAATACGACGAGCGCTTTGTATTCGTGGTGCCCTTATGCATTTTGCCCTTAATACTTAAAACTTTCTTTGACGCCCGTCTAGGTCTGTTTGTTCATGTACTTACCATTTTGGTCTTGGGTTTTGTTGTGCCCAATAGTTTCGAATACATCTTTCTTCAGATTGTAGCAGGTATTGTTACCATACTCACTGTTTCTGAACTTTATAAAAGGGCCAATCTTTTTATTTCTGTCGGACAGATTACCTTAATCTATGTGATAGGCTATTTAGCCTTTCATATCATCCATGAGGGAAACTTAGACAATATAGCCTGGTTTACCTTAGGATTGTTTTTGTTGAACGGTATGATAACATTGTTCGTTCAACCTTTGATTTATGTATATGAAAAGTTGTTCGGTTTGGTATCCGATGTTTCTCTTCTAGAACTTTCAGATACTAACTCTAAGCTTTTAAAAGAATTATCGAATAAAGCCCCAGGAACATTTCACCATTCTTTACAAGTAGCGAATTTAGCAGAGGCAGCAGCCAATGAGATTGGGGCAAATGCCATGTTGGTTAGGGTAGGGGCATTGTACCATGATATTGGTAAAATGTTGAACCCGACCTATTTTACCGAAAACCAGATAACCAATGTCAACCCGCATGATGAACTTTTACCGAAGGATAGCGGTAAAATTATATTAGATCATGTCATCAATGGTATTGAAATTGCCAAGAAGAACAATATACCCGATCGTGTAATCGACTTTATACGCTCGCATCACGGTACTACCTTGGTTTATTATTTCTTCAAAAAACAACAGGAAATCGACCCAAGTTCGGATGAAGAGGAATTTCGATATCCGGGCCCCACGCCTTTTTCTAAAGAAACCGCCATATTGATGATGGCAGATTCGGTAGAGGCCGCCTCTAAAAGTCTCAAGAACCCGACTTTTACAATTATCAATGACTTTGTTGATAAAATCATAGCAGGTCAAATGAACGCAGACCAGTTTTTAAACGCCGATATTACTTTCAAGGAAATAGAGACGATAAAAAAAATATTCAAGCAGAAGTTGATAAATATTTATCACCTTCGGGTCGAATATCCTGAGTAAGAGCGGTCTGTAAACTTGTCTAAAAAAAAGCAAATAAAATTTTGCTAACTCGAATAGTATAAAGTACATTTGCATCCGCATTTTGGCCCGACGGAGGTTGGGCAACGTTCTTAAAAGAATTAATATTGGAGAGGTGCCGGAGTGGTAACGGAGCAGATTGCTAATCTGTCAGCGCGTAAGTGCTGCCTGGGTTCGAGTCCCAGTCTCTCCGCTTTTTTCCAAATAAAAATAACCTTCGGGGTGTAGCGTAGCCCGGTTATCGCGCCTGCTTTGGGAGCAGGAGGTCGCAGGTTCGAATCCTGCCACCCCGACTTGAAAATCAGAGGTTTATGAATTAATTTTCATAAACCTCTTTTTATTTGCACTCAATTTGCATTTAAAAAGGCTATAATCTTAAATCGTCAAATATCTATAAACGCTCAGGGTCTTGAGAATGTACTCAAGTAATAAAATCAATAAAGAGTTAAAAATTAAAAATATTCTTTGTAGCTATGACAAAGTCGATTTTAGTTTTCAGCCTTTAAGCTTTAAGCCAAAGGCTTCAATATAAAGATCTCTATATTCGAAAGGAATGATTGTGTCACTAGAACTTTGATTTAGGGCCTTTAGTATAATTTCAGGTGGGGTATTCATGCTGACTAATTTATTTTCTATAGAAATATAATTTGGCACCTGAATTTGAATACTTTGAATTAATTTAATTATTTCATCGGAAGAAATATCTACACTGGGGTTTAATGCTTTTAATCTGTATCTGATGGCTGTGACATCTGGTTTTTCAGTATCATCTTTAATTGCACTGTGAATAACTTGTAAAACTTCTTTTATAGGACCTTGATTAACTGTTTTATTTTTTAAGTTATTTATCCATTCCGACGTTTCAAGTACGGTATGGCAGTTCTCAAAGAGGGGACGCAAATCATTTAATCCAACCTGTTTCGGACCAGCTAAAAGAACCAACATCATTAAATCACTAGCTCTAATCAAGGAAACTTTTAGATTTTTAGCTTCATCGTTAACGGCTGAATGAGGGTTATCTGCGCCCTGAAAGTCAATTGCTACTACAACCGCATAATCAGCTTCATAGTTTCTTCTATGTCTATCAACGCCGGAGATGTGAGCTGTGCTAGCCATAATTCTCTCTTTTGATGTGCTTTTTGCGTCATAGGTAATTGAATAATTCTCTTCTGATCCTTTATATCCAATGTAAGCGGATGCTAAACCGTCTGGTTTGCCGTTGCCTCCTATGGGTGTTGTTTCATAACCTAATGTGGAAAACGAATCCGTTAGCGCTTCTTCCAAACCATCAGGATCACTTAAGGTTGCTTTGATTAAATTAGCTACGGCTGGAGCACTTTTTTTGTCGCTAAAAGTAAGTTCTCTTAGAATTCCATCTCTACGATGCATGATTTCTTTAATGTTGTCTTCTGATACACCTTGTTCTACAAGGGAGGCTTCAGTTAAAATTTCAGTCAAACCAAAAAGTTGAAGGGGTAAAGGGTTTTTTATATCTTCTATAAAGTTGGCCATAAAGGGATGCATAATATTAATACCGGCGGTCCTTGAGATAATATTAAAGTTGGCAATTGGATCTTCGGGCCTCATTGCAATCATTTGAACGTCCTTAATTATTCCTTCTTCACTTGTTAAGTCATTTTCTAACCCCGAAATAATCTCTTGCTTATCCTTATCGGATAATTCTTTTGGTATTGTAGTAAGAACTAGGCTAGATAGGTCCCCTGAGAAGATTTTTCTTGCCGCAACTAACAGTGGTCGTCTAGAAAAACTGGAAGCAGCATGAGCAACTTTATAAGCTGCTCGATTGGCTTTTTTTTCTTCTTCAATAGTACTAAAATAGTATTCTCTTATCTCCGTAAATTTTCTTTGAATATATTTTTTCAAGTCGCCTAGAGCAGGGCTATCTTTTATGGACTCTCTAGTCGAGGTAATATATTCGTTTAAGCCATCGGCTTCTATTTCAATACGTATTCTATTGAACACACCATGAGTCATTGCATTCATGCCTAGAAGAGGATCGTCTAAATTAACCAGCCTTTTTCTAATAAGTAAAAATATGCCGTGGCTTCTGCCCCAATCTTGTGATTTTCCTCGGACTAATGAATCCCGGTATAATTCAATGGTTCCCCGGATTTTTTTCAAATTTTCGAAGTTCACATAAGGACCTAAATCATCAGTGCCTCCTGAATACTCTTCATATTTTTTTTCTATGTTGTCATCTTGCCCAAACTTCCACACTTTTAAAGGGGTGTCTTTGGATTTACTTGAGGAAATTTTGTCTCCGTTAAAATAAAGCTCGAACCCTGGGTTTAATGGAAGAGCAGTTGAAAGAATCCATTTTAATCTCCCCTCTTTAATTTCAAGAGCTTTAGGTTTCAAATTACTCATAATAGTGAAGGTCCAACTTTTTTCTGCTTCTTTCCCCCAGAGCTGAAAAGGGACTAATTCTTGGTCTCCGCTTTTTAAATAGGGAGTTATTAATTGTTTTGCCTCTTCTTCTGAGAGTTTAATTTCATCTAAATTTAGTTTTTCGGTATTGCTATCAATTTTGCTATAATCCATTGTTACAGCATAAAATCCCTCAGGGCTTTTACAGATATAAGTTAGATTATATGTTAAAATGTACGTTGCTAATTTTCCAATCCCAAACTGACCAATAGGCAAACGTTCTCCACTATTTACAGAACCTTTTTTTGATTCACCTATTTTCCAAAGGTCTTTCAAACCTTCTTGATTCATAGATATTCCATTATCACAAACCCACATGGTAGAAGAATCCAGAGATTTGTCGACAGGAACGTATACTGCAACTTTTGTAGCGAATGCGTCGTAAGAGTTGCTAACTAGTTCTTCAAATGCCTTGTTTGGACTAGAGTATAAGCCTGCAGAAAAAAGTTCAATAATTCTGTAGCTAATTTGAACTGGTATATCATCAACTTTTTTGCCAATACTATCAATTTTCATGTTCTTTTCGCTATTACAATGTATTCTTCAGGATAAACTCTTTGACTATTTTTGTTCGACATTGTGGTGAATTTTCCTGTTTTTTTATCTCTGATGGTTGGAATAAGCTTGTAAGGAATAGTTCTTTTAATTACGTTTTCAATTTTAAAACCTGTCATTGTAAGTATTTCACTAAAGACTTCGGCTGTATTAATCTTAACCTCCTTATAGGTAGTATTTCCAACTACAAGAAATACACGGCCCTCAGGTTTCAGAATTCTTTTCATCTCTTTAGCCACTAGGGAGATATCATTAAAATAATTTGAAACCTCCTTGGCAGTTCTTGTGTGCTTCTCCTCAATCTGACGAATTATTCTTTGAGCTAAAGTGGCTTCCGAAAACAAGTTTTCATTATAAGAATAGAAAGTCCCTATAAAGTTCTTTCTGAACTCACGAAGATTTTCAATGTAATCATACCAGTATCCGGTGAGTTGATGTAAATCAGCGTATTCATATGAAGTCACGTATGGCGGTGAGGTGATGATTGCGTCTATACTTTCAGTCTCTATAGAAGTGTTCCTCGCATCTTCTAATAAAATTTCACAAGCTACATTTGCAAAACCAAGTCTTTTAAGTTCATCAAAAAATTCAGCATTTTTTCTTTGCATTTTTTTTATTTGTGACTTAAACGCGGTAAATGGATCAGATGGTATTTTATTGGGATCAATTTGAGGTTTTGTACTTGTTTGTAGCCATTTCGAGCAATTTTTAAGAACATTAGATAATCCAACAAGAAAAAAGTTTTTAATGCCCCTATCAACATTTAGTTTTAGAATGCTTTCATACAAGAAATTAATCTTCAATTTTTCGCTCTCACCAAACCAATAATCTATTCTTTCGTGTACTGCTTTTGACCTTAGATTTTTAGTGTTGCACTTTTCTATGCATTTTTTAAGCTCCTCGAAACTCTTATCTAACTTAGAGGGCTCAATACACTTAATTTTTGCGTTTGCTATTAATTTTGCGACAGGGTTAATATCAACTCCAACGGATTTTCTACCATGGATTTTAGACTCCACTAAAGTTGTACCACATCCGGCAAATAGATCGGCAATCACATCTTCATCGTTGGTGTAATCTTCAATGATTTTTTTTACGATATTGGGTAGAAATTTTGCAGGATACCTGTGATAACCATGTGTCCACTGTTCGGTTGACCTTACATTTTTGAAGGTCCACTCTTCATTGACAGGTAATTTTTCAAAAGGATAAGTGACATTCATTTATTTTTACAAGGTAAGTTAATGGGTAAAATTAATAATATAAAGAATAAACCATAAACATTTCAATTGAAATAGCCAATTCGTATTATCGGTTCCTGCATTGTATGGCTTTACAGGGTAATACTAAATTTTCCACTTTATAGTTATCGACCAATATTGGGTGAAAAATTAATTACTAAAATATTTAGTTAAAGAATTCATTTAATTAAGACTTTTTATAAGTGACGTTAACCTGTAATGCAAAATAAACACCATTTGGGAAAGAAAGCAACTGATTAGATTTTAAACCAATCGCTCTTTTTATCTATATTAATCGTACAATCGTTATTATTAATTCTTTTACCTGTCCAATATTGCAAAACTCTAAATTCTTTATTGCCTTCTTTAGTTAGTTCTTCTATATCTTCTTCAGAATGTAGATACCCAAAAACATGCATATCATCCTCTAGGTCGACTTTACCAACTTTGAAAATAACTTCGGTCTGTGTTTTATCGTCGTGAAACTCTACGATAGCATTGATATAATTTCTTTTCTTGTTCATTTTTAGTTTTCCTTGATAAACGGAGCGAAGAAAAGAGAGCAAAACGACTGAGCCTTGAGTGCTATCGTTATTGCATTCTCTTTTCTTGCCTTCTCCTTTTGGGATATGTTTTGATGACTAAAGTTCTTTATTTTGATATACCTGAAATAGCAGGTTATCATTAACGGCTTTTTCCGCTGTGCCTTCTGGCGTTGGCGGCTTGTTATCATTAGCCACAATAGTCATCCGACTTTCAAGGGCATCAGCCCAGCAATAGAGATGGAATGATGAGGGAGTCCTCACCCCACATTCCCATTTGCTGACTAGTCGATCTGCAACCCCTAAAACATGGTTCAGTTCATCCTGGGTAATCCCGAGCTGTAACCTACGTTTAACGAGCAGAACAACAACATCTTTTAGAAAGTCTTTTCGCGTTTTAAACGGGTAGTTAAAGTTCATGTTCATGAGAACCTCTCTTTCTGCACACGGTTTAAAACTCAACTGGCAGGAACAATACGCACTTAATTATTAATTTTCCATAAAGATTTGAGGGGTAATTGGTATAATTTTCAATTTTAAGTGGTTTTATGTGCGTTTTTGGGGAATGTAGAGCGTTTTATGTTACCAAAAACTTAACAGAAAAAGGAACATTCCCATGTTGAACACTACTGAAAATAATAATGTTGTCCTCATTGACCCTGATGAAGAGGCGGAGGTCGTTGCTCATCTGCTTTTGAAAATGAATGCCTTTGCTTCTATTAAAACGGCAGAATTGGCTACAACCTTGGATAAGACCACCCAATATAGAGAACGTAAACAGGGGCGATTTCCTAATCTTGTTTCTTTAACCCATCATGGTCGTAGGAAAGCCTATAGGTTACAGGATTTGCAAAATTGGTTGTCAAGCCCACTTGAGTATTTGCCAATGGAGAAAGAACGGCAGGCTGAAAACGAGGATTGATTGTTTCTTCTCTTAAATTAAGAAGGGAAGGGACTTCTTCGAGTGATTTACTTTGGATTATACGCTGAATAGCAAAGTCTAACACTTCAAGTCCCTTCTTCTTTTCCCAATCATAGGCATATTGATCATAAATACCCGTAACGTCATGGTCTGTGTGATTGAGTAATAATTTCGCCCAATATCGCGGACATCCCATTGCCGTAATCATTGTAGCCGCGGTTCTTCTTAAATCGTGGGGTACAAAAGGTTCTTTAAAACCCTTGAATGTTCTGACCTTCCTGACCGTTTTACAAATGCTTGTTCTAAACAATGGCGTTAAATCTGAGGAAAGAATTTTTGGAGGCCATGGGCTTTTACTTGCGCCAAAAACATAGGGACAACTACCTGTATATTTTTTGACTTCCCTAATTATATTCATTGCGGTCTCACCAAGATGAACACGGTGCATTCGAAAGTTCTTTGTTTTTGGGATTGTCCATAGTTTATCCCTCTCATCCAAATCAGCCCATCGCATCTCTCTCACCTCGATACCACGTGAGGCTGTACAAAGCATGAATTTAAGGGCAAGACGAACAACGGGCACTGTATTGACCTCCTCTAAACGATGCCAGAATAAATAAACCTCCTTAGGGGACAAATGGCGTTCACGCCGATTGGGACTGATATTAAGTTTAATTGCCCTACATGGATTAACTTCAATTAAGTCCCACATAATCGCCATGTTGAACATCCGACGAACATAGGCAAAAAGGTGTCGCGCACCTTGAGGCGCATTCCGTACCATGATCATCTCGGAAAAAATAGGCACGAGATGTTTCTTTTTAACCTGATGAACCTTCATCCTCCCTATAGCAGGGATGATATTTCTGTTTAATTCATTGTATTCACTTTTCCATGATTTCTTTCCCATGGCTTTTTGATAAGTAATATACTGGTCAAGCAGCTCCTGTACTGTTTCTGCCTGCCGCTCATATTGATTTCTTTCAACTTTTTCAGTTGCAGGGTCTATTCCCTTCTGTTTCTTCTCTAACGCTTGGGAATATGCTTCAATTGCTTCACTTACGGATAGGCGAGGATAACGACCTAGTGTCATTTTTCTGAGTTGGCCATCAATTCGAAAGGTATATATCCATGTTTTTGACCCTTTTGGAGATACGCGAATACCGAATCCTTCAAGGCCTTTGAACCAATAAGTTTTTCTTTTGCTCTTGGGCTTCAAATATCGTATAGATTTATCAGTACAGGATATTTCAGACTTGGCTTTTTGGGTAACATTCTGGGTAACATATGGGGTGTCATTTACTGAATTCTTATGCATCCTTCTACAATCTCACTTTCTAAATTAATTAACGTATTCAGAGTGTTACTTGTAGTTATAAGCATTCACAAGATTGTATAATACGCACTTATGGAAACTTAAAATCGTGTGTCCTTGGACGTGCCGGTTCGAGTCCGGCCGGGGCTACCATTTGAAATCATTTAGTTTTTCAGAATTTCAAACCTACTGTAATATGTCCAAAAATACTCTGGGTAACATTCTGGGTAACAGCCTATCATGATCTGTCTTATAAGTGAATCGCTTTTACGCATCTCGCTTTCATAGGCACTCATTAAGTTACCGCCACGCTATCCAAAGACTCTTTCTAAAGACAAGGAATGCTCTTCTAGATTCCTCCTTGCTTTCTCACTCACCTTTGCATGGGTCACTCGCATAACTTTAAGGAGTACACCCATGAAACCAAATACAATCAAAAACCAACTCAAACTAATCATTGAGCATTATCCAGACACAATTAAAACTATCGTTGCCAATGAGGCTTTAAAATACGACGACATACCATCGTTCTTTTCTGACTTACGGCAACATGGTTGCGTCAGCGGAATGATTTGTCCCCTTATCTATTACACAGATACGCATAACTTCTTTGATAAGCATTATGATGAAATTGAACTCATCCGTCATCGCTATGAGGACAACATCGGAGATGGGCTTAAAATCAAAGATGATTTGAAAAACTTTCTCGCATGGTTTGCTTTTGAGGAAACTGCCTATCAATTATCTCTAGAATTGGGAATATAGGCATGCAGAGCAACAAAACCACATATTATAACCCGATTGAGCTTAGCGAGTATCAACAGCTTTCCAGACCTCTTATATCGTCAAAAGAGTCATGTTGTTTTTATATTAAGGTTCATGGATATTTACTGTTGGCAGAGTATGTATATGATTATTTCAACTTTCCAACCTACCCAGTTTGTCACTTTACATTTCGGGGTGAAACGGCTTCAGAAACAGGATATCGATCTCACTTCGTCATGCCTGCTAATATTGATAATGTAATCGATTATGCCATTGAAGCAGCAAGGCATTTATATCAAGAGTTAAAGCGAAAGCATCCCCAAAAAGTTAGCGGGCAGTATTCTTTATTTTGAATATTGAATTAAAAAAAAGCACCTTTCAAAGGTGCTTTTCTATTTGTTTAAAAGTATATGATTTAAACTATGACCGTTCCATCATTAATCAGGTCATCGAGGACCATCCCCGTAACATCGTTGACGGTCACGACATCTTGGAACCCATAAGTTGTGCCTGTACCGTCCTGATCAATGGCAAAGGTTGTATCGCCGCTCGCTTCTGAAAGTGAAATAAAATCCTCAATCAAATCGGTCAACGGATCATACCCTGAGACAAGATGTGAGAAGTCCAGTACATCCTCTTCACTCAGGTCAAAATCAATAATTGTATCCTTGCCCGTGAAAGTTGTATCGTCAAAGAGGAAAGTATCGGCTCCGGCATGACCTTTTAAAACGTCCGCGCCTACACCACCAATAAGGATGTCGTCCCCATCATAGCCGCGCAGATCATCCGCCCCATCACCGCCATAGAGTGTATCCTGTCCATCATAACCGTAGATGACATCATTCCCGCCAAAGCCGTATATGATATCATTTTCAGATCCGCCTACTTCAATGCCATAGATTGAATCATTGCCACTTGTTCCATGGGTTTCAAATTGCTGTGTTAATAAATCAATTTCTGTGTTATCGGATAGTCGAACGGTTTCAATTGCTTTGGCGGCATTCCAAAATTGCTCATCAATGATGATGCTATTACTACCATCAATCAGGATATGAAGATCATCGTCGTCGCTTGCGTCATAACGAATGAATGTTAAATCGCCAATTGTATACGTACTGTCAAATTCCAGAACATCATCGCCATAATTTTCGTTGAGAATGATGTCATGACCACTTTCATAGAAATAATGGTCATCGCCGGCTTTTCCTTCTAACTCATCATCGCCAGCACCCCCTGCGAGGAAGTCATTACCATTGGCACCGTCAAGTTCATCATCGCCATCAAACCCATACATAATGTCATCGATAGACCCGCCATAGACAATGCCATACATGGCGTCATTTCCGGATGTGCCGTGCGTTTCAAATTGTTGCTCTGCTAAATCAATTGTTGTCCCGGTGCTAAAGCGTATCGCCTCAATTCTATAGCTCGGCGAGGCAAATTGCTCATCAATTGTCAAGCTATTATAGGCATCAAACTGTATAATAGCCCAATCATCGTCCTCCAAACCATAGTCATATCGGATGAAGGAGATGTCGTTGATATCATAATCAGCTGATAGCTCGACGGTGTCGAAACCATTTCCGCCCTCTTCAATAACATCGTGACCGTAATCATAAAAATAAGTATCGTCCCCATTCCCGCCTCTTAGGATATCATCACCTTGACCGCCTGCGAGATAATCGTTGTCGTCGTATCCTTGCAGGTTATCGTCACCATCACCGCCATAGAGAACGTCGTCACCATCATAGCCTCTGAGCGTATCGTTCCCGCCCAATCCGTACATGATGTCATGGATGGAGCCACCTGAGGTCGTCCCGTATAGGCTATCATTACTGGCTGTCCCGGTAATCACAGAAGAGAGTGTCGACATATCAAAAGTGGTCGTATCGGCAAAGCGTAAGGTTTCGATTGGATACCCGTTGAATTGGTCTTTGATAAAGATTGAATTCTCGCTATCAATTTCAAGGAGCAAGTCTTTGCCTTGACGGGTAAACGTTATATCCGTTTGGTTATGTGTGGCAAAACTCAGCTCGTCTGCACCGTCATGATCACGATTGATGACATCATGACCGCTTTCAAAGACATAGGTGTCATCACCGTCGCCGCCTTCAAGAATATCATCGCCGGCACCGCCGTAGAGGGTGTCGTTCCCATTTTGCCCTTTAATTGTATCATCACCTGCATAACCATAAAGCACGTCGTCTTTGTCATAGATGCCAAATTCAATTCCCTGCAAAAGGTCATCCTCGGCGGTCCCATGCGTCTCAAAACTTAAGGAGCGTAAATCAAAGGTGGAGGTGTCACTGAATTCTAAAGTCTCGACCGTATAATCCAGCACAGAATTGTGCGCGAGTTGGTTTTCAATAAAGATATCGCCCGACCCATCTATCTCGATATGGATATCGGTATAGCTTATGCGCGTGATAGTTAAATCACCAAAGGTAATGCCTGCGCCAAACAAAATTGTGTCATTACTGCCCGAAAAGTCAATAATGGTGTCCGATCCGTCGCCAAAATTGTATTGGTAAATATCACTACCACCACCGCCATACAGCGTATCATTGCCTGTCCCACCAATGAGCGTATCTTGCTCATTAGCTATCGTCGAACCCGAATCCAGAATATCATGCCCGCCAAATCCATTAAGGGTATCCCCGCCCGAAGCACCATTGATGTCATCATTGCTAGAAGTTCCGTCAATCGTTTCAGATGAAGAAGTGCCCGTGATTTCGTTATAGGCAAAGAGCGAACTGGTCTCACTAATAATCGTGCCAATAGTTTCACTAGGGTCGGTTGTCTGAATAGCGTCGTTCAAAGCATTAAAGTCAGATGTACTTAGGTTTGAAGTGCCATAGACATTCTCAATGACCGTCACAACGGATTTCCACACATCCAGAGAGGTTGTCGCATTCCCCGCCAAGGTTTCCAAATCATCCAGCGCATCGGCGTTGATCCCAGTTATTCCTGTAAAGCTATCAGTAACTAAATCATATTGCGGTGTGCCTTCAAAGAGATCTCCCGCGGCGGTTTGGGTCAGAAGCTTTGCCATGTAGTGATCAACAATACTATCAAAATTTTCTTCAAGAGCAACAGAGGCTTCTTGGAATGGGTTGGAATAATAGCCGCGTTGCAAATAGTCCTGACCAAGAAGAGCCTCTTGAAACTCCAACATCCGTGCATCGCTGATAAAACCACCACGGCTATCGGTGGCAAGATTTTCAACGCCCGCCCATTTGTAGAGAATATTGGTCACCTCATTCTTAACAGTACCATCACCAACAAAGAGTTCATTAAAAGGTCGAATAGCCAAGTTGTAGACCATGTCCCTCAAGTCTGTATCCAAACTCATTGAAATATGCAGGTCGGGAAGCATACCATAGCCTCTTACAGTGGACCCGAATAAAGATTGCATATCTAAATCATAGTCTTGGCGATATCGGGTGTTGACATTATCATGTGCGAACCACGCATCAACAATTTCACCCGTGCCACCCCCAACGAAATTAAAGGTGCTTTCATGGCTAATAGGGTTGCCTTCAATATCATAATCGACCTCGGTCACACCCGCCAAGTCAATACTCAAAACTATATCTGACAGAGCGGTGAGTTCATCCGCATTTGAAATGCCATCTTGATTTAAATCTTGCCAGAGGAGGAGGTTGGAAAAATCAGTATCTAAATTATTAATCACACCATCGCTATTGCTATCTAGTGCGGATAAGATGGCAAATCCATCTACAGTGCCACTCCCAAATAGCTCGGAATTATCATTGATAATACCATCGGCGTTCCAATCTATGGCGAGCAGGGCATCGTCCGCTTGCACCCATCCCGTGTGCTCGGCAATACCATCCTCATCAATATCCCAATATGTTGTGCTGTTAACTAAACTTGATAACTCAACCCCATCCCCATCAAGGTCGAGGACAAGAGGAGAAGCGTAATCGTTAACTAAACCAAATTTAATTAGAAGGTCTTCGATGAAATCTGGTATTTGAAAAATATTGCTGTCGATTGGATTGTTTTCAGGTACTTGGTCTGACGATATCGGACCTGTTAAACCTAGGGTGCTTGTTGATACACTTACGATTTGTGCATTAACGGTGCTTTGAAGTCTAAAACTTACTGAATGAAGATGATCACCTGTACCTCCACCTGTTGTTAATGTATACTCCCTGATCCGCTTATTACATTGTAGATGGTAACATTTTCAGTCCCATTGAAATATATAATTTCTGCTGTTACTGGCGCTGGCGCTGAAGAAATGTTGTTAAAGTTTAGTGTAACATTTGTGGTATTTCCATTTCTTGTGATTATTCCACCTGTCGTATACCAATGTCCCCACCAATCAGTAGTCCCTGGCACATTTGGCGCAGCCCATACATCGACCATAGCCATACTATAATCCTTTCATTAGATTATGAATTATGATATTCATAGGAGAAATTGAACCCGCAAAAGCGAAGGTTAAAAGACTGATGATCATGAAAGAAAATACGAATATGGAAATCATGTTTTTGTTTACCAATGGTGCTAAATTGCGTTTTGTATAGATTTCTCTGAGTGAAAACATTAGGTATATAGCTGTTATTGATGCAAACGCATACCTATAGCTTAGGTTACTTGAGTAGATTGGCAGTTTAAGTAAAAGTTCATGAATAACGCAAAGGATTACATTCCCAACAAGAAAAACCCATGTTAACGTCTGCATAAAATTCAAACTTTTTATTTTGTAATAACAACTCATTCCAAAGCTCCTTCGAGGCAAACAAACATCCATATTGAACAGTTCAAAAGAATATCTAAACTAAAAGCAAGAAGATAAAGCACTTTGGAAAGACACACTCGATTTTTAAATACCACATATTGTAATTTCATCACATCCATTGCAATTTGCAATTTCGTTTTGTTCCTACATTTTCACCCTACGCACAGAAAACTTTTCGGTCAAGAAAATTTATTTCAGGGTAACTTTTCCATCCTCCCGTACCCAAAAGTGAATAACTCCCATTTTTTTGACCTCTTCAATAATATGCCCAAGCGTCGTTCTTAGGTATGGGTGTTCAGGATGTGCAATGGCTATTTTGGCGTTTGGATTGGCATGTTTGGTCTCTAAAGTCTTAATAATGGCTCTGCCCATATGAGACCTCAATTGTCCGGAATCAAAATAGGCTCTTTTCTTGGTGGGTGATTTATCACTTGCTCGCGCACCTTTGACCTCGACATACATTCTTTGTTTCTTCTTCGTGGCAACAATGTCATACCCTCTCGTCTGTCCTAAGCAATAACTTTCTATATCCCATCCCTGTGTTTTTAAGTGGGTCATAAGACGTTCAACGGTTTCATCTTCGGTCATTCTATTATTGTCCGTCATAGGTCTGAATGTTATTGAGCCATTCTTGGTCAATATTTAAAATTCTAAAAGGAAGTTGCTCATTTTTTACGAAGACAAAAACCTTCGAAAACATTCGGGATTTTAAGTCAACGGCGGCATTACTTCGAAAATTTTGGTCTCTCCACAGCTGGATAATTGAATCTGGAAGGTAGAAGCCAAACTCAGCTCGATTATTAATATTCAATGTCCAATAATCTAGATTCCTTCTTTGATAATGAAAGCGGGCATTCATAACCATTTCATTATTTAGAATGTAACTCATTGCATTGCTATTCTGAGATATAAGAAAAAGTAAATCTCCACTTTCTAATAAACCGATGAGAACCTTCCTCTCAAATTCTTCTAAAGCTCTATAAATCGTTCCAAAAATCGACCTTTGTTCCGTAAGAAATACTTTGCCCCTGTAATTATTATTTCCTTTTAAGAAATCATACATAGCCTTGATATCCTCCTCCTCGAAATCTTGAAGATACTCGGTCGTAATTCTATGAAATTTATCGCAAATGTCAGGGGGCAAGAACCATCGCAGAGAAATAAGAGGTATTTTATTATTCGCCGCAAATTCAAAAGCTGGCTTACTAAAATTGTCAATTGAAGCCACGCCAACTTGATAATTATATCTTTGTCTATTATCTAAAGCATAGCTCGAACGTCTATTGTTCTGCCTTGCACGCAAGTGCCTTCTTGTTACGACCTCAAATTCGTTGATGTCATATCTCAATCCTAAGGCATTTCGGATGATTGAAAGTCCAGTTGTGCCTTTATATGCCTTACACTCAAAATTTAAGCGAAAAGGGTAGGAGAAGGGCATTTGGATAGGAGGGTTCATCAAAACATCTGCATCATGAGCGGCACCCTTCCCATTAATCATGGTCAAAGGACCACGCTTGAAAATGAGTAATCCATCTTCATCAATCTTGGTAAAACCACAATTGGTCAATAATCGTCTGACGATATACTCTAATAGTGTTCCTTTTAATTTTGCCGGTCCCATATACTTCTCTTTAATGTGGTAGCTATTAAATGCTAGTCCAATTTTTTATCGCTGTCAGTTTCTTTTTTCCATTGAATACCAATATCGCTCACAAACACGGCATTCTCTTTCACTATTGAGATATAACGCTCATCCTGTTCTTGAATGCTCTTAATGGCGTGTTCCAAGAGATGGTTGTATAAGTTATCCAAACAGTAGCCTTTTATCGTTACTAAATGCGTCGAGAAGAATAGTTTAATAATACTTTTATTATCCTCACTGCCATACCATGCCGTAATAAAGTGGCTATATTGAAAACATTGACGTACGCCACTTCTGAGACGAAAATCTATGGTCTTGGTTTCACCAACATCGAAGACGTTCATATTTTCATCAACGCGTTCACCCTGCGTTTGCTCATCCTTAGAAATCTCTAAGCTTCTAAATCTATAGGTCTGGCTCATAATCCTTTGTCAGTGTATTTAACTTATCAATATCGGGATTTTCTCTCGATTGTGTGCGATGAATTGATTTGTATATCACGTCATCGGCTGTAATTAATTCGCTGGCACCTTGCCTATCCCCCGATTTTTGAATTTGGTAGAGCAGGCTCTCTTTATCATCTGTATAGATTTTCACTCCATCACGGCCCCGAGAAACTGAAACATAAAACTGCTTTTGGTTACTGGCAGGAAAGGTGGTGCTGGGTTGATTTATCAGAACTTGGTCAACCGTCTTGCCTTGCGCCGAATATGAGGTTGAGCAATAGGCATAGTCCAAATTACCAAAAGAGGGTGGGAGGGTGACCTTTCTCGATTTACTCTTTGACGTCTTGACCGCTTGGATACGCCCTTTTTTATCAATGCGCTTAACGGTGAGAACCGTACCATTGTTCAAGCGTTCTTTATTTTCATCAAAACTGTTCTTGGTAATCCTGATTTCATCCCCATCGGAGAGGACAATCTCTCTCTTGCGATAAATATCAAAATGAGCGGGTCGTTTTAAATCCAATGTAAAGATTTGACCCTGCCTGTTTTTAAAATAGACATTTTCCCTGTCTATAGCACCTATTTCCACTTTTCCACCACGTTTCAATCCGGCAATGTTTTGATGGGCTTGGATGACATCCCCTTTTTGGTAGATCCGTTTGTCTTTTTTCTGCGTGTCGGTCAGATAAAGATTATCCAAAATCGTCACGCTTCTTTCACGCTTTTTAAGCACACCCCTTGTCTTGAGGCCGCCACGAATGGCTTGATTAATGTGCCGTGCTTGCTCTCTCGTTGGTGAAATCACCAAGGCTGATTTTTTTTTGTCAATGGCTTTTAGAAAGTCACTGGTTACCCTTTGGGCGATATCTGAATAATCATCTTCAACTATGGCGTTCATATTATCTAATTGCTTAAAGCCAGTAAGGATATTTCCCTTCGAAATATGATTGACAGCCGTTTTATACATATCTTGTTTTTGGCGATAAATGTGCTCTAAGGAGGCTTGAGGAATACCGCCAACAGTTTTTAATATCCGCATGGCATCACCGCGATCAACAGCTGAGTGTTGACGCGGATCACCCGACAGGATAACACGCGCTTTATTTTTTGTTGCGATGGTCAAAATCGACGCCATATCCTTGGTGCCGAGCATCCCTGCCTCATCTACCCATATCACTTGTGCCCTAGACTTTTCCTGTAACGCCTTATCCATAAGAAAACGGGCGACGGTATCACTTTTTTTAAAGCCCTCCTCTTTTAAGACGTCATGGGCAGCGGTTGACGTTGGTGCAAGAAGAAGAACACTTTTATCCGATTTTTCGATTTCCGAAACAGCATGTTTTATGAGTGTTGTCTTTCCCGTGCCAGCCCCGCCTCTTATCATCGTTAACCGATCCGGCGCGGTAAGAATATGGGTCAGTGCTGTTTCTTGTTCTGCTCCTAATTGTGGCAGGTTGCCCTTAAAATCGGGCTGAAAGGGTTTGACCTGCCCCATCCCTGCCCGTGCTAATGAAACCATGGTCCGTTCTTCCTTGAGGACAAGAGCCGTCGTACAAAGCATGTCATTGCCTGACTGTATCTGAAAGATACGCTCATCTTCTTTGAGTGCCCTGTCCACCTCCTGCATGGTCACGTGCTCGGTATCAATCGCGTGCAAATAGGCTTGTGCTAAAATCTGACGCTCGCGTTTGACCGAGCTACGGGTAAAAACATGGTTGATGGCGTAATCCTTTGCCATCTCCGCGTTTAATGTTTTATCGGTGGTCTCTATCTCACTTTTTGCTCGTTCATCTATGCCCTCTTTAATCAATTGATCACGCCAAAAATCTTGTAATTCGTTCATCGACAGCGACTTTTGTTTCTTAGCCCTAGTCTTTGCGCCCAGCTCATCAAGTTCCTTTTTATCGGTAATCCCTTTTTCCTTGGCGACTTGACCAATCAAGTTGGTACGTTTGGAAAAATGGTCGATTGCCGCTTGCGGTACAACCGCCACTTCAAACCCGTTTCTTGTCTTTCTTATTCCATGTCCCATTTCTGCTAAACGGTCGGCCAATCGCTTTTGAAAACGAGCTTGATAATAGGGCATATCCCGTTTGATATTGTGAAACTGTCCGGCCTTAAACCGGTCTTCCTTGTCATCATGGGTGACATTAAACGTAAAACAATGACAATGCAGGTGGGGGTCGGGCGGATGTCCTTCAACAGGACGTGCCGTTTGATGAATAAAATCAGACCAGAGCATCGATGCCGTATCACGGTCATCATATTGTCCTTGCGTGCGGATACGTGTTTGCATATCCAATTCCATTTCATTCATGGTCTCATGTACACAACTGCGAAAGGCTTCCAAAACTTTATCATCATCGCTCAAACTATGAAGAATGGAAACCGACTTTGGCGCATGAAAACTGATATCATAACCCACCCGTCTATCCTTGACCGTTCTTGGTGTTAAAGACGAGCCGTCAAGGGGATTGATGTTATCACACAGCTTTTCAAAGGTTTCACGATCAACTAGATTGCCCTCAAGTCCCAATCTTCTTGCAATTCCGCCATTAAACGTGCCGTTGAGTTCTTGCGCTTTGATATAATAATCCGCCCTTGAGAGGGCATCCCTGAAATAGCTCTTGGCATGTGCTGATGTCTGGCTTTGGAACATGCGGATCATCCTCTCTCCCTTTTGAAAGTGAAACCTTAAATCTTATTATATCTGGAAAGAGCCACGCGGCTACGCACAGCTAAAAGGAGAGCAAAACGATACCTCTAAGGTAGAGAATTTTTTCCAGTGCCCAATCGCATTTCATGTATTGCTTTATGTGCGTATGAGTTTCATCCCCTTTGTCCTACTTCTGGCATCCGTTGAATTAGGCAAGCGATAACACCAACGCAGGGTTTTCCCCGACACAGGCCCGCATAAACGTGTGGTTCTGGGCAAAACCCTTCTGCCTTGGTGTTTTTATCGCTTTATCAACTTAATGCCATGAAACAAAGGAGATTTTATCATGACAACAAAAAAGACCGATACCAAAACTCAAGGGGCAGCCCCTTCACATTCCCTCTACGTTAAGAGCAATCAATTCGGTGATCCCGTCAATATTCGTATTGCCGCAATGTGGAACAATCCCGATAAAGGTTATATGGGCGTTTCCATGGAAAACCTCTCTCTTAAAGAGAATCCGAACAAAGGCGATGGACAACCGCCATACCTGATGTTCGTTAATACGAAAATCTACGGACAGGACGCCCTTGTCGAAATCGGTACAATTACCGAACGCGAAGACCAAACCGGATTTGATATTAATCTAGGCGATGTCGTTGCATTTGAAAATAAGCCGCGCAAGGCTGTACCAAACAATAAAAAGGCAGCCAATAAAAATCTACAACCATAACCAAGGGGGCATATGCCCCCTTTTTCTTTAATGCTTCAATGAAGGAGACAACAATGACAGATAAATCAAAACTGATTGCTCAATATAACGATGAATTTCGTGCCAATATGGGGCATCCCAACAAGGAAAATAGTCCAGTGAAAGGCAAGTATATGATGAGCCGTGGCATCGTCAATCTTGATACCATTGACCAAGTGGATATCATGATTAAAGTGCGAGACTTTAACGACTTTAACCAAGATAATGACCCCCACGGTGAGCATGACATGGGACGTATTCACTTAGAAAGTAATAAACAGGATATCCTTTGGAAAATTGATTACTATGATGTCAATTACGAAAATGGGAGTGAAGACCCGTCTGATTTGGAAAAGACGAGACGTGTCTTGACTACCATGCTTTCCTGCGAATATTAAACTTCTGGGATTATCCAACTTTGGATAATCCCTTTTTTCCCAACTCATTTTATCAATATTGTAATTGTATATAAGTACATATTTTTATATTTGTACTTGTATTAAAGTGCATATTACATTATAATGTACTTGTATATAAGTTAAACTAAAGCCATGAAAGATTTAAAACAAAAGCTATTAATAGAGCAAGTCGATAAAAAGTTGAACGCTTTTAAAGCGTTAGAAAATATCGACCGTCCTAAAAAAGGCTGGATTAATACAATCCGGCAAGCCCTGGGTATGTCCTATCAACAACTCTCTCTTCGCATGGGATTTGACGGGCGCAATTCTTCACGTGAGGTGGAGCAACGTGAGGAAAACGGCTCAATTACGCTCAATTCACTTTCCCAAGCTGCTCAAGCTTTAGATATGCGTCTTGTTTATGGATTTATTCCTAAAGACGGTTCTCTACAAGCCATCATAGAAAATCGTGCGCGGGAATTGGCAAAAGAGATTGTACTTAAAACCTCCCATACAATGGCATTGGAAGACCAAGAGACATCCAACGAACGGCGAAAAGAAGCGATTGAGGATCGTACAAAACAAATAGTCTATGAAATGCCGAGGTACTTATGGGATTAGACCTCACTTATCAGAATGGGCAAACCCCTCTTGACGAAGATGAAAAAGAGGGGTTACTCATCCCTTCCATCACAACCCGTGAAGAATTAGACGAGTTTGAACAACTTAATGTTGAAAAAGCCTATCAAAAACACCTTCTTAGACGCTCTATAAAAACAGCAACCATTCTTTCTGAGGAATTTATTCGCCGACTTCATAAAGATATGTATGGTGATGTATGGGCATGGGCTGGTACTTACAGGAAGTCTAATAAAAATATCGGTGTAGATAAGTTTCAAATTGGCACGCAACTCAGACAACTGATAGATGATTGCCACTATTGGATTGAGAATAAAACTTATTCCGATGTTGAGATTGCCATTCGATTCAAGCATCGTTTGGTCGCTATTCACCCCTTTCCCAATGGCAATGGCCGCCACTCCCGTATGATGGCGGATATATTGATGAAGTATGTTTTCAAAAAGCCAGCTTTATCATGGGGACAGAAAAGCCTCACCAGTAAAAGTAAAACCCGAACCGTTTATATCCAAGCCTTAAAAAAGGCTGATAATTTTGAAATTGAACCCTTACTTACATTTGCTCAATCGTAGTTTGTTATATAGCCAAAGGCACTTCATAGTATTAGCTCGGTAAGGCTTTGGGGCTTGCAGCGCTTCGCTTGCTTTTTGATTTAAGTACTCTTCTCTTTGCAAGAATTTTGAGACAATGTATATTCGTGCTAAGTGTTTATAAGCCAATCAATAAAGAACCTTATCCCAATACGAAATAAGTAATGAAAATTAGAAAAATAGAATTTAAAAATAATCCAGTTCTAGGAGACCTTGCGCTAGATTTTACGGATGCTGATGGTAAAACGGTAGATACTATTATACTAGCTGGTGAAAATGGTGCGGGGAAATCTTATTTACTAGATGCTATATATAACTCTACCCCTAGAATAATAAATGCCCATGAAAGTAGTACAGAGTTAAGATCGTACGAGGTAGAATTTAATGACGCTGAAATGGACGTGATAAAACTCATTCCCGAATTTTCTCAAAGAGTAAATCGTCCAGTAAAAGATAATATCTTTCATTTTCACATAAATTATTCAGTAACTGGCAATTGGGGCAGTACAATAATCTATGTCACATTGGATAATGGCAGCGAAGTAGCTTTGAACGGTGCACTATTTAACCGAAATGATTCGAAAAAAGTTTTAACGACCATATTTTCAGACGTTGAAATCAATTTTACACCGCAGGAAATTGCCTCAGTGACAGCTAAAAATATCGATGAGGATAATATCAGAAGTCAGCGATCAACTACTGATATAGCAACTGATATCACACAATTACTTATCGATATCCAAAGTAATGATGCTTTAGATCTTAATACATGGGTAGAAAAAAATCCAGGAGTCGCACCGAATTTAGACAACATCAATAGGAGAATGAATCGTTTTGCTAACGCATTTCAGTTCATGTTTCCAAACAAAAGATATAAACGAATAGAGTCCAAGAACGGAACTAAAAAAATTATTTTTTCTGAGCATGGGAAGGAAATGGAGATTAAGCATCTAAGTTCGGGGGAAAAGCAAATTGTATTTAGGGGAGGATTCCTTTTAAAAAATAAAGAAAGCGCAAAAGGTGCTTTAATCCTGATTGATGAACCGGAAATAAGCTTGCACCCTAGGTGGCAGTTAAAAATTCTAACTTTTTTCAAACAACTTTTCACAGGTGAAGAAGGGCAAACATCGCAAATAATTACTGCAACACATTCACCATTTGTCATTCATAATTCCAATCGCCGCGATGATAAAGTTATCGTGCTTCAAAAAGATGATGATGGAAAAGTTAGCGTTCAAGATACCCCGACATTTTATGACTGGTCCAATGAGAAGAAGGTTGAGTCAGCATTTAATGTAAGCGGCATTCTTAATCCCGACCATATTGCGGTCTTTCTTGAAGGTGAGACGGATGAAATGTATTTCAGAAAAGCCGCTGAAATAAATGGCGTAGATCGAGAAAAAATATCATTTCATTGGATTGGAAGGTTAAAGGAAAACGGCCAAGCTGAATTTACTGGAGATAGTGCTTTAAACCATGCAAGAACGTTTTTTCTAGCGAATGAACACATGAGAAAAGGTTGTATAGTTTTATTGTATGATAATGACACATTAAAACCTGAAGAAGATTACGATAATTTACTAATTCGGAAAATGTCAGATCAGAGAAATAATGAGATATTTGAAATTGGTATTGAAAGCCTTTTATTTTTATATAGCGGGTTTGAGAGAATAGAATTTTATACCGAAAGTGTAAAAATCAATAAATATGGTGCTAAAAGTGTAATAAGAGATTTGGACAAAATGAAGTTAGCTAAACATATTTGTAATGAGTTGGACGAAGAAGGGCAAAAAGAAGTTTTAAAAGGTATAGAAGAAGAAATATTTAGGCTATTAGGTTAAAACATATATGAGCAAATAAGGAAGTGTTTAATATATTAGTGCAGTGCTAATTGCTAAGTTGAAACAGTGCGTAAAATAATCAGACATCTCCCCTAAGCAGTGCTTTAGGTGCAACCTGCAAAATCAACCCTAACAAAACTTTCCCGATTAGAGCTTGAAATCCATAGAATTAGTGTTGTCATTTTGTTTAAGTTTTTGCCACCGCTCGTGAGTATTTTTGATTGCAGTTTTCGTCCAATCCTTACCTCTCATAGTTTTTACACCTAATGCATTTAGGTGTTTGGCCTTGGCATTGAGCGAAGTCAAACCATCTGTATGTAACTTATCAAGCTGTGGTCCCATTTTTTTCGCAAATAAGTCAGCAGAGTTAGTCATGACCTCACCTAAATCATGGCTATTTTCTTTAAATTCAGCGAACTTTTCATTCACATATTTAAGCGCATCAGAATACGATTCAGCTAGATTTCTATTCTCAATAGAGGTGAATTCGAATTGATTTTTTAATACTGAATCAATAAAATCTGTATTATCCAACAGCGGTAAAATATCGTCAAATTTTAGAAGACGATGTCCTTTTTTTATGTTCTCTTCTATAGCCTTAAATACATCTTTTGCGTCCGTAAATATTATATCAGCTTGATGATAATCGTAATCAGGTATAATGTCCTCCAATCGATTAGGCGTCGGATCGTCCTTGAGCTTAAAATCTGATGGCAAAAAATCGGATGGAATATAATTAGGTGTTCTAAAGTCTTCCTTATCATCCGCAAACTTTTCTAAAAGATTTAAAAGCTCCTTATTGTCCTCTTCATTTAAATCAAGGACTAAACGCCCAATAATTTCCGAATATTTTTTTTTGTAAAAATCGCTCCTAGAATACATCATATTACAAATGTAAGCAAAGAAAATACAATTATAATTAGGTGGTATAAATAATTTTATATACCTTTGAGATGTTATCTACGTAAATCATAAAGTTATGAGTAGTTCAAACAATCGTTACAAAGACAACAGAGGCAACACCTACACGGTGCAAAGTCCTTACAAGGTGCGTGTAGATAATCCGGTCAAAGGGACAAGCTACATAAACCAAGAGCAATTCAATCGCCGCAAGAACGGCAATTAATGAACTGGATCGTTGGAGAGCGAAACGGTATGTTGACAAGCCCTGATATCCTTTAGTCTTTATCAGGGCTTTTTTACCCCCTTATTTAAAGTGTTGCAATCAAGCGGAAGTATTCACAATGAAAGCTCTGCCAGCCACCCTTATGTCTAATTTTTAAACAAAAAAAGATGAGTGATATTCTGGATTTGGGCCTTTTTAAATGGGAAGGCTATGACGATTTTACGGTGCGAGATGCCTGTCAGGGCGTTTTGGTCACAGGCGGTATCGGGAGCGGTAAAACCTCGGCAACAGGACAATTGCTTGCCTCTAATTACCTTGAAAAAGGCTTTTGTGGGACAATCTTAACCGCAAAAACAGATGAGAAAGAGCGCTGGATTAATTATTGTAAAAAATACCGCCGCCTTGATGATCTCATCATTTTAAGCCCCGAATCTGGTCATCGATTTAATTTTATGGAATACGAAATCAAGCGAAGCGATAAGGGCAAGGGAATCGTTCATAACGTCGCGGATTTACTTTTAAAGGTCATCAAATCAGGCTATCCCGATGGCAATGGAAACGATCAGGCGTTTTGGGATTCCTCGCTTGAAAACCTAGTTGTCAACGCTGTGGATTTGGCGATGCTAACCGGTAATAAACGCCTTGAGCATATTCATGACATTGTTCTAAGTGCGCCCCAAACCAAAAAAGAGAGCGAGGATCCACAGTTTAGGAAAAAGTCTGCCTGTATGCTCGCGCTATACCATGCCACGAGCCAAACCAATGCGATGCCGGAAAGCATCGAAAAGCAAATCCTTTCACGTCGATGTAAGAATCTAGAAGACTATTTCCTCCAAACATGGATCAATTTAGCTGAAAAAACACGCAGTATTATTGAGCAAATGTTGAGCAGTTTCGGGAGCCGCTTTATGCGCGAGCCACTCTATTCCCTTTTTAATACCACAACCACAATCAGCCCTGATGATGTGTTGAAGGGCAAGATAATTCTCATCGATATGCCCTATCTCACCTTTGACAGAATTGGACGCGATGCCCAAATTCTTTGGAAATATATTTTCCAACGGGCGATGCAACGGCGCACCATTACCCCAAATAGTCCTCCGATATTTTTATGGGTTGATGAGTGCCAATACTTCCTTAATCCAAAGGAAGATGCGCTCTTTCAATCGATTTGCCGCGATAAACGCGTTTGCAGCGTCTATATCACCCAAAACCTGCCCAATTTCTATGTGCATGCTAGTGGGGTGGGCGAGCGAGGCGAGACGCTCTTTAAAGCCTTGGCGGGAAACCTCTCGACCAAGTTTTTCCATGCCAATGCGGATGTCGATACCAATGAATATGCCGCCGATTTGATCGGGAAAGATTACCTCCAAACAAAAAATACTTCTGTGGGTCGTGGCGACTCACTTGTTATCAATCAAGGCAAGTCCGAAACACTTGCGCATATCGTGCAACCCTCAGAATTCAGCAAATTAATGACCGGAGGCCCACTCAATAATTTTGAGGCCCAAGCCTATGTCCATCGACAAGGAAAGACTTTTCAATCCACTAAGAGTAATTACAAACTATTTCACTTAAATCAATTATTATGAAACGAGAATACAAGAATTTCGAATTTAGAAGCGGCGAGCATGACATCTTTAGAACCATCCATGCCGGACGAGAAAATGTTCTTTTTAACATCATTAGAGATATCCTTTTTGGTGTATCTTCTTATCCTGCGTACATCGCGGAAATCTTTATGCGCCGCAAGTTCGGGGAGCGTAACTTTTCCACCTTGCCGGCAATCATCATCGCCATGTTCATGCTGTGGCTGTGGTATTTTTCGCAATATTTTGGGCTATTCGAATTGGGCTTTATGTGGCTACCCTTTTTGATGGCAATTATTGCGCAAGCTATTCGCCATCGCTTGAAGATTAAAAAATTCGGCACGCACTATAATTTCGATTGGTACAGCTACTCCGATGGTCTCAGCCATCCGGTGCTTGAAGACCTCATAGGTAAAACACTTTGGGGCTTTAAAATAAATCAGCAACGATTCTATACGTTGATTGAGCCTGGTATCCCGATTGGCATCGGTTTGATTTTGAGCCTCCTGCCTTTTACACGCGGTGTGGGTCTCTTGATTGCCATTTCAGGGCTTTGTTTCGGCTACCGCAATTTCATGAAGACCTGTTACGCACGCGCCCTCGTTTTGGATGAAATTGATAAAATGATCTGTATGGATGCCAAATATGATGTGTTGGTCGAGGAAGAATCGAAGGAGCAGACCCATGGTATTTCAGTGCCCATAAATTTACCAGAGGATAGGGCGATGCGGGAAATACTAAACAAATCCCTTGAGGACCCGAAAAGCTTATGGGATTACGACCGCGCTGAAGACGAGGAAAAGGATGATGAAGATGAGGAAGGGTTGATGGCTACGCCCATTAACAGTTAAAGGATTCAAGGTGTTCCATCATCAATTTATTGACAAAGTTCACGTGAAAATCGATCCACTCTTCCAAGGGCTTATCCAAGCGTTCTTTGTTATCGAGTTTCCGGAGTTTTGCTCTGAGAATCATTTCCGAGAGGGCGGAGGCTCTTAAGGGTGGTTCATATCCGAGGCGGTCAACCAGAATTTGGCGGGCTTGGTCTTTATAGATCAAGTCCTTGCCATTGTAATCTTCCAGAAAATCAGCACCGATATCAAATATTTTATTCATCCGTTACTCCGAGATCAACCGGTCAAGAGTAACACAAATCCCAAGAATATGTCAATCCATGAGAACGATGCAATCCTTGTTTATATTCATGCCCGTGCCCAAGGCGATCAAAAAATAAGGGCGCTGATCGAGGAGAAAAATAATGAGGTAATCGATTTTAAGATGAGGAAGAATATCACCTTCAAAAAACCCGACCCCGCGCCCTCACCCAAGGGCGACAAGCGGCATTTAAAAAATCATAAAAAGCAGACGATGGATGATTTGACCTTTGAGCAAAAGCTGGACAAGCTCAAGAGCAAATATGATAGGCAGATCAAAAGCGAAGTCGATCGATTGCTTAAAAATGAGGAGCTACCCCAAGTCAAGGAGCAGGCAAGCAAAATGTTTCCCAAGGACCTCGCCATCTTATGTGAGAAAGGCAGGCATCTTTATTTAGCGGAAAAGGCGCAGCGCGAAAATGAGGCGCAAAAATCCATGAAGCTCAATTTGGATGACATCAACCAATCCTATTTTAGGCAACAACGAATTGATTATCGCGATAATTCTAAAAGCCTCTGCGATAAATCGCCATCACCAAAAGACGATTTTGAATAAGAAGCCCACCGTTACGGTGGGCTTTCTTTATAGGCTTAATTTCTATTCCAATTTAATGCTGTTCACATCACCTTCTAATGAGGTGATGCGAAGGGCATCAACTGCTCGACCATTTAAATTGAAAGCAATGTCGGACGGGTCATCGGGAATGTCCTTTGCCTCTTCGACAACTTCACCGTTACTCATAATGACAACGGTGGTCCCACCGCCATAATCGGAAACCGAGGCGGTAATCTTTGAGAGGCCAACTGTATTGCTCAGATCAAGCTCTATCCAGCTACGGTTACCATCTTGGGGAAATGCCAAAAGAATGCCATAACCTGGGCTATCCTCGTAGGACTTGGCCCTATAGGCGCTAAAGTCAAAGCCATCAACGCTGAAGCTTGTGTCCTCCAAATCAATATCAAGACCGACGAGACTTAAGGTAACAGGCTCGAAGGATTCTTCTTCAGGCGACGGCACACTGTCATCATCATTTGAGCACAAAGCCAGTTGAATGGATAAAAAGGAAAGGAGTAAAAATTTGCTACTTAAAATAAAGGTTTTCATAAATGAATGTTTTAAAACGGTGAGTTCTTACTGTTAAGAAAAGAGACTAGTAGACTGGACATAAAAACTCTACTCTCACGTAATGGAGAGTGGTTAAAAAGTAACTTCGCCGAGTTTGTTATCAAGATCATCTATTTGATAGAACTCAATTTTCTTGAAATGAATTTCAAATTTATCCTGATAACCTTTGAGCCTCTCGGGTTGTTTCAGGGCATAGGTCACCTTGACATGAACAGGTTTCTTACCCTTGAGCGCTTGAGAGTTAAAAGACTCAAATAACGCCTCAGCATCCCCTTTGGACACGGGAATATTATAGGTGGTGCGTATCGGTGTGACCGTCTTGCCGCCGCCATTATATATCTGGAGCAAGCTGAGGCGTTCATACCCTAAGCCCGCACCAACGGTCAGTTGCTCCTGATCGATATCATAGTCTCGAACGCTCCATGCTTCATCATCGTGATATATAAGATTGTTCGGGTCAACATGGTCGGCCTCATCTTTGATATCATCAGCTTTTAAAGCGATTTTTTCTCGGGCTTGTTTCATTTCAATCGGATTGCTCATGGCCATGTTAAGCGTGCGATCATCGTCCATCACCCCGACATAAAGTTCAAACGGATTAATATATGGGTATCCAATATAATTGCTGCACGGGGTGTTCTTAACCTCACTGGTCATAGTTTTACGGGTTGTACCGATAAGCTGGGTATAGTCCGTCCCCTTACAGAGCTTAATAGCGCCGAGGATAAATTGTCGGGTGTTTTCTTTGTTCATTTGAGTTTTAGCATCCCGTATCTCTGCAATTGTTTGTGGCTTGGCATCCTTGCAAGAGAGACACATGGACAACATAAAAAAGCATGACAGGGCAGAGGAATACGAAACTCTGTTTACAGTTGTTCTCATTCGAGTGAATTTTAGAAGATTAAACTTGAAGGAGTCTAATATATAAAAAAGCTACTAATAAGTATGAATTAATGTGTAGTAATGAATAAATAGATTTAGGATTTTATTTGCTCATGGCAAAAAAGAAACCGCAGAGCGAAGAGCAACTCATTAAACTCGGAAAGCGATTAAGAGAGCTGAGGATTGAAAAAGGATATACCAATTATGAACAGTTCGCCTTTGATAATGAAATTCCAAGAGCGCAGTATGGTCGTTACGAGAATGGCTCTGATTTACGCCTTAGTAGTCTTATAAAAGTGCTTGATGCTTTGGGAATTACCTTAGCGGAGTTTTTCTCCAAAGGATTTGATTAAATATTTGGACTCTTGATATAACCCTCATCTGCCAATGAAGTGTAGCCATCATCGGTGACAATGATATGGTCTAGCACTTGAATACCTATGTATGTACCGCCCTTGACCAGATTATTTGTCAGATTGATATCCGCCGTGCTCGGTTTTGTATTACTAGATGGATGGTTGTGCCCCAAGATCAAGCCACAGGCGCGGGCTTTAAGAGCGGAAGAGAAAATCAGCTTTGCATCTGCGACCGTACCCGATACGCCACCTTGTGAGATTGGGATTAGACCCATACATTGATTATTCCGATCCAAAAGCAGGACTTTGAACTCTTCAAACAGATTAATTGTTAGGTCGTTCCAGTTTTCGCGAAATAAAGTATAGGCATCGTTTGAGCATGTTACCTTGGGCCGCTCGCTTGCCTTAACCTTACGCGTGTAGGTCAGTTTGATTTCACTAATTTTATTAGGTATGCGTTTTTTCATACCTGATTAGTGACCCAAGTTCGTTTAGACTCATACGCACACAAGGACTAGTTTAGAGGATTGTTGAAAACTCGTAACTATCTGTTTCCCTAAACTTTGGAGACAGTCAGCTTTTTATATAACTTTATAAGTATTAAATATTTAAGCTATGTTTTTAATGAGTGATGAGGAGCAAGACGATATGCCTATTGACAATATTCCTCCACGTACCACTGATGAGTGGGTAACGTCAAACGATCCAATTGTAGACCAAATAAATAAAAAGAACAACGGCAACTGAGATAATAGCCGTCGTGATGGATTGAATCAAACGTCTACTAAAGGTGGTAACGACCGAAGCATTATTCTCAATGCCTTGGTTCAAGTCTACTATTCTTTGCTTGTAGTAGAGTTCTATTTGTTCTACATCCTTCTTTTCGTAATATGGATGAATTAACTTTCGAGGTTTGCATCCCGGCATGGTCATTTTTGATGGTAAGAGATTTTTAAAAATCAAGCCAGAGCTTATGAACATTGAAATGGTCAATAAATAATAAAACAGATCACTTTTTGCATATGCCTCATCAATCAGTTGAGTGGCACAATAAGAGATAATGGAAAAATAAATACCGATGGCAACATAACTTCTATCTGCTATGGCTCGGAAAGAGGTGAATGATTGAGATAATTGTTCAACCGCTTCCTTGTAGATAAATTCAAGTGCATGTTTGCTGTATTTGGAAAGATCAATTTCTAATTTAGGTTCTTGACTATCATCCTTTTTCTTAGTCATTGCAAACAACGATTATAATTCGATATCCATCCCTTTATCCCTATTCTTTTCGGATTGGTCGCGTTCAATGGGTGGTGTGTCCAAGCTATCTAAATCGAGAGGTGGGATAAGGTCTACATTTTTATGTAAAGAAATATCCTTATTATATTGCTCCATACCATCCTTAATCGCTTGCATACGTGGGTTTTCAGCGGCTAAATCTTTTAACGTGTTTGGATTTAAACCTATTTCTTTAGCAAATTGGTAGCCTTGGTTAAAAGCTTTCTTATATTCTTTATCAACTGTGGTTTCTCTCATATTCAAAATGTATCTCTTACGTGGGTTTCAATATAATTATTTATGGATTCCCGATCGTAAAGGATAATTTTTTTCTGAGGTTGTGAGTAACGGATTTTTCCTTCATCGCGTAATTTTTGCAAGGTTGTTTTTGAAGATATCTTGAGAAGAGCCATAGCCTCATCGCCATCAATCCATTTAGAGGGTTTTTCCCTTAATTTATTATCGACGTGTTCAATAACCTTATCAAAGAGAGCATAAAAAGCATCTTCTTGAAGACAGACAACTTGCATAGTTCTATTCGTCGCTACTGGAATCAAATATTTTTTCCAAGTTAATCTTTTTTGAAATATTAACGCTTACAATTGACTGATGGAATTCATCAAAATATTTTCGAATTTCCCCACTTAATTTTACTCCAAAAGTTTCCTCGATTAGTGAAAATTGGAATATTCCATATCCTTTGAGTTTTCTATCATCCACTGGTTTAAAAAATAAACCGGGATCTCCTAAACCTAGGATTGGATTTAAAAAAATTGTGAAATTGTTTTTAGTATTTCTGTAATTCATTGGTAAACCTACTCCATAATATGAATCAAAATACCTTCGGGAAAAATTACGAGACCGTGAAAGCTCAGAAAGTAAACGCCTATCCAATTCTAATGAATCCAAAGAAATTGTTGTTGATTGAAAAGAAACTAAATCGTCCTGTTCAAAAGTCCATTTTTCATTTCTTTCAATTGCTTCAAGGTGAAGAGCTACATGAGTGGTAAAATTTTTTTTATCCACTAATTTGAAGAGAAACTCTAAATAAAGTCCAAAGTTTTCGATTTCCACATTGGGAACAGATTGAATTGTCTTTGTTTGAAATGTGATTGAGTCACTTGTTTGACTTATGATTTGTCTGGTAGATTCTATTCTTGAAGACTCTTCTAAAGTGCGAGAGTTATTATTTTTATATAAACCCGCACGAACTCCCCATTTATCATCAATTAAATTCGGTAACCAAGCATCGATTTCAGAATAGAAGCTAGTGGCTTCAAATTGCTCCTTCAAGTCGAAATTTGTACCTAAATAAAAGCTGTATCTATTGTTGTCCGAGTTTTTCTTATTTAGGTTATAGCTGATAGATTTTTTCTTACTATCTAATTTTATTTCATTGTCTGATTTTTCGTTTAAACTTTTAACTTCAATCGTGATTTTTTCAGCCTCTTTTAACTTATCGGTGAATTGACGAAACAGCTTTTTGTCATCCTCCTCTTTCAATACTATTTTTTCAGCAGTTTCTATTCCAACAACTTTAAAGTCTTTTATTTTTTCATTATAATCTTCAATGTCCTTAATTCTTATGGATAGCGTGACAGAATCCTTTTCAGTTGGAGCATAGCCGGACGATATGATTTTGAAAGGTAATTCGATTGAGTCATCTTTTGAAAAATCCAAATCCAAATTTTCTTTTGTTGATACGATACTAATATTACTTTTTGGCTCCTCCTTTTTTTTCTTAAATAGGATCGTATGGGTTTCTCTACCAATTATGAAGGCTGTATTTAACCCTTTTTTTTTCAAAGTAAGTCTTATCAACTGATTGTCGATTGCTTTATCAATTATTAGAGGAATAGTAAAAATATAACTATCTTCTATGGATGCTGGGATAATACTAATATCTTTTCCGCTACTTTGAGTTGGTTCATAAAATATCCCTGGTTTTTCTAAAGAACTAACAACCTGTAAATTGATATTTTTCTCTGAATCATACTGATTCCCAAGATTTTCGATAGAAAGTTTAATTTTGATTTCAGTCGTTTCTTTTGAGTATTCAAATTCTTGATCAGGGACTGAAAAAGAGACGATTGTTGTTTGGGCTTTCAAGCAAAATGAAGAGATGAATAATACAATAGATAGCGCAGTTCTCATATTCTATTGGTTTGGTTACTAGGCTACTAAAGATATGTTTTCTGCTTATTGAAACAAAATCTTACATTAATTATTTTTTATTTCCTACATTAAGTTAATTATCTTCCCTCCTTAAATCTCTGATTGTACTTATTACTCATCAATAATATTTGTCGGTAAGTCCTTAATACAAATTTCTGTTGTTTGCAGAATGGTTTGGAGTCAAGTCGTAGCATTCTATCAACCAATGAAACAGGTTGTATACAATGATTTGGAATAATCCAAGTAGTGTGAAGTCCTGCTCTCAACTGCTTTGGGGCTTCAACATAAATTCCAACAAGTCTCTGTAGCTCATACCGCTGTATGCAAAGAATATAATTATAAGCGATACAAAAATGGCACCCATTGAGAGCACCATAAGATTCCGCATCAAATTATTGATTCCTCCAACAATCAGCATCCAAACGATTGCAATAACGGTTAATAGAATCAGTTTATTTACCACATACTGTATCGAAACTTCTCCGTTCACCTCCAACCCAAAATTCCATAGCACAACACCCATAAAGAATTCGGCAATGACGATGATTAGGATGAAGATATTGAAACCGTAGTTAATCTCGAGGATGCCATTGAGAAAACCAGTAAAAGAATACCAAATCTGAGCAATCCATGTTGACTGAAAAATTAAACTGATTTCTTCACCATATACAATTGACAATAGACTCGGGATTCCTATGAATATCGCTATCAAAGCAATTAGTTTGAAATTTCTCCATCGTGCGATATCGCATGCCTCCCCATATACTTTTAGGCAATAGGGACGAGCGGATTTGTTGCTCAAAGTGTCTCCTATCTTAACGAACCTGAAATCGTGGATGGTCACCAAATCGCTACAGATGGAATCACTCTCGATGATTTGATTTTGAACAAAGTACCGTGTTTCGCCTCCAGGGTTATCCGTGTACTTATCAATAACGATAGCCTTTTGATTTTCGGGAACACATGAACCTAGGTCCTTCCTGCTTCGGTTTTTTGCTTCGTAATCGCATGAGCAAAAAGAAAATACTAGAGTTACCAATATAATCTTGTTTAGGGATTTTGAGATGGTTCTATTAGTAATTTTAAATGTTCGATTCATTTAAAGTAATTTTATGATGCCCTTTTAATAAACAAACTTCTATATTGATGGAGGTGATAGTTTTAAATATACATCTTGAAGCCTTGACCTTCATATAAAGTGTCAGATAATAGCCGCTGCAAATAGGATGAATGATTCACCATAAATTTTGCAAAAATCGTACAGATACCAAATCTCAAGAAAATTTCCATGGGATTACCTTTAAAATTGGTATAGCGAGAGGCAGACTTGAACTCTGGACTTTAGGGATATGAATCCAAAGCTTTTTCTTGTATCTCATAACATAAGATTTTAAATTTCAAGCCTTTCCTGATATTCATCCATAATGTTCGTCGGTAAGTCTTTAATATAGATTTCGGTTGTTTGCAGATCACTATGACCAAGCATTTTGCTCAACGCATTGATCGGTACATCGTTAAGAATTAGGTTAGTTGCCATTGAGTGACGGGAAACATAGCTTGTGAGATTTTCTTCGATATCACACAGCTTGGCAATTTCCTTTAATCTCCTATTGTATTTTATTCGTGCATCCCTCACATCTTTGTGTTGCTCAAAAAGCTTCTCTCGCTTGACAATTGGAAAGATAAAATCATCAGAATGCTTATCGTGGAGATAATAGTCTAAAATCGATGCTAATTGCTCTGTGATCTTCAAATCATAAACTTTCTTGGTTTTTTGTCTGCGATATTGGATGCGACCATCGACGATGGTCTTTACCCTTAAGAAAGCCATATCGATAAAAGAAATTCCGTTCATCAGGTATGAGCAGAGAAAATAGTTGCGACTATGGAATAGGGTAGTGCCTGCCTCCAATTTAAGGTCTAAAATTCTTTTAATTTTTTCTTTAGAAATAGCTCGTTTAGCCGTCGGCTGTGACTTTATTTTATACAGTTTGAAGGGGTAAGCATCACGTGAAACCAAACCTCTTATAATAGCTTTATTATATATGGCGCGAATAGTGCGCATGTAGTTCGACAATCCGTTGATGCTGTTACCCTTACTAAGATGATATGTCTCAAAACGTTTGAGAAAAGCAAAGGTGATTTCTTCGAAGCGAAGACTTTCTTTTTCGTGGAAAGCTTTTATAACATTATAAATCTGCCTATAGACACGAGCATTACCATACTTCTTTGCGGCAATCATTTCCTCAATCAGCGTATCGGTAAATTTAAAAAAGGATGTCCCTGTATTAGCGTTTGTCAATGTTGCTTTTAACTCATTAATGGATAGACCTTCTAATTGACCAATTTCTTCTAACTTATTGATACTATCGACAAGGTCTGTTTTCTTCTTAGTCAATAAATTATTGAGGCGCGTGACAGAAGTAGTCCCGTGATAAGTACGCTTGACCTCACGGCTCGTTTTATTCCAATAGATTGGCTCCACAGCGAAACCGGTGGGAATGGAGATTGTCTTTCTGTGATGGCTTAATCGAAAGATAATCGGGCAGGTTCCATCGTTACGCTTACGGCGCGTATCGAGGGTTAATGTGACATTTGTTTTCATGAATCTAAAGTACAAAATATTTGCACTCAATTTGCACTCAAAATTGAGATTTATATGGTCTTAAATGAATTGATATGGTTTTCAAATAATTGAAAAACAGATAGATAAAATTATATAAAATCAGATTACGACACTTAAATCATGCTTTGGGAGCAGGAGGTCGCAGGTTCGAATCCTGCCACCCCGACAAAATGGGTTTTAAAAGAAATTTTAAAATCCGTAAATAAATGAAAACCAATGAAATACATTTTATTGGTTTTCATTTGATATCAATTAAGATCATATATCAAGGTGTCCTAATAGGTGTCCTATTTTTTCAGGCAGGGATTTCGTAACTTGCGGATATTGCCCGATTTGACCTTCACAGTGATTTGACTTTCGTTTAACGGATTGTTCCATTTAAACGAAAATCGTGAAAACCTCAAAAACATTCAATGTCTATTTTTGGCTCAAAAGGTCGTGCCGAAAAAAAAACGGGCAGATACCCATCTATGCCCGTGTCAATGTTGACGGCATCCGTGCCGATATCAGCGTAAAACGTTCAACCACCGAAGAGAACTGGTGCAGGGCATCGGGGAGGTTGAACCCCCGAACTTCCAAAGCGAAGGACACCAACGGATATTTGGACGATGTCTATGCAAAATTATTGGACTGCCATAGACAACTGCACTCGGAAAATGGGCTGATTACCGCCCAGGCCATCAAACTGCGTTATCTGGGCAAGGACAAGAGCTTTGGTGCGTTGTCGGAACTGGTCAAATACCATACCGACCATGAACTGCAAAAACTCGAACAGGGAACTGCCAAAAACTACTCGGCCACAATAAAGTACCTATTCAGGTTTATCAAGAAAAAGTACAATGCCCCCGATATCAACCTTGCGGTCATCGATTATGCCTTTCTTGCCAAATTTGAAACCTACCTCCAAACCTGTCCCCCGTTGAGGAAATCCCAACCATTGAACAACAATGGCATCATGAAGCACATGGAACGGTTCCAAAAATTGATGGGCATCGCCACGAAATTTGGATGCGTCCGAACAAACCCTTTCAACTTTTACGAATTTAAGTTTGAACAATACGACAGCGACTATCTGGATTCCCAAGAACTGGAAAAATTGGCCTCTTCCCACATACGGGAGATTGGAATACGGATGGTCAGGGACATTTTTATTTTCTCGTGCTATACGGGGCTTTCCTACATAGAGGTAAAGCTGTTGAAGAGAAACGATATCGTTACGGGCATCGATGGGGAGGAATGGATAAATGTGCGGCGTAAAAAGACGAACACCCCTGTCAAAGTTCCACTTCTTGAAGAAGCAAAAAGAGTCCTTGACCGCTATTCTGATTTTCCTCATACCGATAACGGGCACTCTTTATTGCCCGTTTATTCCAATCAAAAAGTGAACGAGTATTTAAAGATAATTGCCAAACGTACACACATCAAAAAACATTTGACGTTCCATGTGGCCAGACACACCTTTGCCACAACGGTAACGCTTTTAAACAATGTCCCCGTAGAAACGGTCTCTAAATTGTTGGGGCATACCAAACTGTCCACGACCCAAAAGTATGCCAGGGTCATTGAAAGGAAAATCAGTAATGATATGACCAAATTAAAGGCAACACTAAAGGAATCAAAAAGGAGCCCGAACTATAGAGAAACGGCACACGACCATTTAAGGATTGTTTGATGTAAAATATTTATGTGGGTGCTTGGAGAGCTTATCACGAATTGTGATAAGCTTTCTTGAAGCATCAAGTGTTTTAAAGACGAGTTCGATGTATCATTTTAGCTCTCCGTAGGATTTCAAGCCAATTTTATAGTCCTGTCTCCAAAACCACCTTTCGACTCCCGTTCAGCTCCTTCAGCTCCAACATCAGTTTTTCATTATCGCCCAAGACAAACTTCGGAAGCACAAATACAAAACGTTGTGATTGTCCATTGGCAATAGACTTGGGCATTTTATGTTTGTAGATTACTTCTTGCTCTAATCTTTGGAAAGAGGCTTTCCGTTTGTTGTTGCCGTTGGTCCGGTACACGTTGAGATAATCGATTTCAAAATCGATTCCGGATTTGTTCTTGACCTCTATGACCAGATACACTTCGGAAGCATCGTAGGTCATTTTCTGCAACCGTAACCGAATTCCTTTTTTGCGTTTTACAGCAATGGTTTTAGAACCGGACTTAAGCAAATATTCGCTTGCCCTTTGATAATAGGCAGTTTTATCCTTATTGGAAGCGGTGTTTTCAGCTTTGGGTATGTCCATTAAGGGACTTTCATTGCCTATACTTTCATCCTCATCAATGAAGTAGTTCAGTTTAGGAAGTTTTTCGGAATATTTCAGGATATATGAATACACCTTGCCGTCACTGGTAACGGCCAATAGATTGCTTTCGGTTCCCGGTTTTGCCTGTAACAGCCCGAAATACTGCTCCTTTTCACGGTTGTAGGTGAACACAAAATGGGAAGCTCCTGTGATGCCCTGTCTAATAGGATTGGGGAAAAATAGGGCAACGTTCTTTTGGTCGTTGGCATAAATGGTGTCGAGTGGTTTTTGTGCCTGTATCGACATTGTAAAAGTCAATAGCAATAATGTGATAAAAGTTTTCATAAGGGTAAGTTTAATAATTGCCCATCATGGGCTTTCCTTGAAATTTGGTCTTGGATATTTTTAAAATAAGCCTGTAGTTATCGGTAATCGTTACTTTGACATTGCGGTGGTTCCGCTGGAAAATCTTCTTGAACCCGCTTACCTGCGGCACACCGGCAATGTTGATATCGTCCACCATATCGCCAACGATTTCATTGGTAACTTCCGCCCTAAAGCTATTCTCCACATAAACCCCTTCGCTACCATCCTGATAGTCATGTGCCCTTAATTTTACGGGTCGATGGTCGATGTTTTCAATATCGATGATGGCCCGGTTGGGCTTAAAGCTGACAAATCCATAAATGGGTGTGTTCCTGGAATACTGCTGCCCATAAATCACGGCATCCTCTAGGAGCCGCATTTGTAGGCGATAATTGTTCTTGACGGTCTGTGTGCCATCCACACGGACGTATATGAACGTGTCCGTATTTTTTGCGTTCAAATCGTCATTCTCAATGGGATGGGAAGCAAAAAAGAGCTGGTGCTCCAAAGCACGTTCTTTGACCTCGACTTCGGTTTCCTGTTCATAAATGACATCGATAGTGTCCTTTTTCTCCTCAATAGTCGGTTTCGATGGCCTGTACCTCGGATTGATATTTTCATAAGATTGTTCCGAATATTTTATCTGCCCTTGTTGGTAGATACTGTCCACCAATCGCATCTTTTCCTTGTCCAACAAATCTGGGTCATAAACGCCCGTGGAATCCAACAGCCGTTCATCATAGATACTTGGTGCGTTGGTTTCCCTAACTTCTTTTAAATCGTTCAGGGCATCCAATTTGGAATCGTACTGCTTTTGGTCGTCCTCCAGTTCAGGAACGGGAACCTGGTTGCTCTCTAGGGTCGGTTCTTCATCCTCTCCCAATACCAGCATGGCATAACTGCCTATAAAAAGCAGGATACACACCAATACAATGGAAAAGATGATTTTATTTTTTTCAATTTTCATTCTGTAATTTTTTTAGTGTTTTTTCAAAAAAGTCGGTAATGAGCAACCCGTGGGTATTGTTAGGAAAGTTCCTGTCCACCTTGATAAGATAGCCTGTTGTGATAAGCTCGTAGGTATCGGTTACGGAACCCCTATTGATTTCAAAAACGGTTCTGGTCTCAAACCTGTAAGGCTCGTTTTGAATATCCACTTTGGATTCAATTTTCAATACCTTTTGTACCAACGAATACTGCAACAAACGGTTATAGACCCCATCGGCCTTTTTTTGGCGGTACAGGGCATCCACTGAGCTATTGCCCAACCACAATGCCTTTTCCAGATTTCTTTCGTAATTGCTCGCATCGATGTTGTAGAAATAGGTATGGAACAGTTCCAGATGCGCTAAAGCCTCCACTTTTAAATTTTCCCGTTGGGAGACCAATTTCAGGGGAATAACACTACCGTTCGAATTGACCACAAAAGCACTGCCCACGGTCTCCTTGTGCAGTTTGATGACCATCAGTACGGAAACGATGCAGGTCAACACAGCCCCAATAACGACCGTCAAAACAATAAAGCGGTTCAGCTTTAGGATGTCGTATATATTTTTATAAGGTGTTTTCATTTTGAGTATGGATGATTAATTGCCTAATATGCCTTTTAAAATGTGCCTTAGGCACTGAAAAGTTTAAAGGTGAACGAGATGGCCCTACGGTACAGTTTGAACTTCAGGAATACGATAAACCCGATGGAACCCAATTGCAGCAACGGGGCAAAAAAGCTGCTCCCCCAATCCGTTCCGAACAGGTTGCTCCAAAAATTGGTATTGATTTCGGTGTAAAGGTTGTTCACGAATACATTCACTAAAAAGAAGGCCGGCACCAACATATATACCCCGGCATAGAGCTTAAAGAAATTGTAGGCCAACGACCTGAACTTTTCAAAAACGGCCAGACTGATGACCAATGGAAAAAAAGCCTGCATGATGCCCAACAGGAAAAACCGCTCCGCCAGGAACAAGGGATAAATAAACAAATCCAACAACCATAGGAACACCCCGATGATAAAGGCCAGTATCTTCAATCCGTACAATGGTGTCACCAAAGCCTCATAGAGTATGGCCATTGCCTTTTTGGCGGCTTCCAAGGCACCCACATCCTGTTCGATGTCTATGTCCTGCATCTGCAACGGGAGGAGTGCCGGAGCCGTGTCTCGGTATTGGGTCTCGATGGCCACCAAAATGGCATCGAAAACGCCCAATACCTGTGTAGAGAAAATGACCAAAATGACCACAGCGAAGTTTTTGGCCAGTTCCGCAGGGGTCAACCCCCAGGTATAGCCCTCGTTGTTCGCTACGCCCTCGTTGTATTTTTTCAGGATATTGACCAAGAAGAACAGTACCGCAAGGGCCTTCATGCCCCCAATGGTATATTGCGAGAAGTCACTATTTTTTATGGTTTGAAAAATGGTGTCCACGTATTCCAGCCCTATGCCCAAAAAAATACCCGACATCAATAATTGGTTTCGCGGTTATTGATTTTATGTTGCATTTCCCTAAAAGCGATAATCTCCCGATACCGTCTGGTCTTCGCCTCGATTTCCGCTACCATTTCCTTGGATTCCAGTTCCTTTTCCTTCAGGACCGCTGCACGTTCGGCATCCGTCATTTTCATATTGTCACTGGACAGGATCTGGTCGATGTATTCCATGGCCGCTATGGAATTTTCCAAAATGGCATCAAAGGAATCCGATATACGGGTGACTTCATCGGGCTTGATAAACGGGGAATTCAGGATATCCCTTAAGTCGCCCTGCACTACTTGGTACAGGCGTTGGTTGTTCTCAGCAAGTTCCTTGACCGCCTTTAACTGTTTGATGACATTGTTGACCTTATCGATGTTCTCCTTTTGCTGTTTGAGGAACTTAACGGTCTGCATCAGGTTGCTGGTCTGTTTAGCGGATTCGACCAACGATTTCATAAAGGAAATAAAGTTGGTGTTGTCATACACGGGCATCCCTTGGCAGGTAGCACCTGCTGGCATTAATAGGGCCAAGGCCAAAGCCAGCCCTATACCTACTCTCTTGATTTTTTGTTTGATGTTTGTTTTCATATTCTATTGTTTTAAGTATTAATAAATTTTTTGATGGCCGTCTCCATATTGTTTGTTTCGTTATAAATGGCCATGATGGCCTCGTTCTCCTGTCCATCGGTTAGACAAGCGGCAAAGACTTCCGGTGGTACTTCCAATCGGAAAATGTTGCTTTCCTTTCCTATTTTGATGAACATCTCAGTATATTTTCTATCCCCCGTAAGGTTGTTTCGGATGGATTTGAGTTGGTTCAGGTCGTGGCTGGACAGATTCAGCCTGTTCTTTAATTCGGCATAGCCCTTTTCATTGCGAAGGCTATAAATGATTTGGGTGTTTTCAAGGATACTTGCTGAAGTGGAATTGTTGGGCAGTTGGTTGATGGATTGCAAGATAATCCCGATGGCTCCGTTCTGTTTACGAATGGCCTGATAGTAGAATTCCACGCTTTCTAACACGTTACCGAATTTGAGTTGCTTGGCAAACTCGTCAAATAGGATAATGCCTTTTTCGGCCTTGTTCCGCCAAATGGTGCGCTGGATGGCGGACTTGATGAGCTTCAACATCACCGAGAGAATTTCCTTATTGTCCTTCACTTCGTCCAGTTCAAATACAATCAAGCGTTTGTCCTCGATTTTATAGGTCTGGTCTTCGCTGACATTAAACAGGAAACTGTACAGCCCGTCATCGACATATTCCGAGAGGATGTGCAGAAAATCATAGATATTGAAATGCTGTTCTTGGATGTGCAGCTCTTCCAAAATGCTGTCCTTCTTCACATCGACAAATCGGTATAGATTTTCTAAAGAATGGGTACTGTTCCTATTCTGTAAATAGTAGTGCCTCAATACTTTTTTAACGGCCACTTCTTCAGCTTTGGTCGTTACCTTTCCGGAGGCCAGCAGTTCCAAAATGAAAATGGCCAAATCCTCTAAACGTTCAGGTGTCAAATCCTTGTCATCGGAGATGTAAAAAGGGTTAATGCCCAAATTCTTCCCTTGCTCGTACCGCAAAATGATGTGTTTATCGGGATAGAGCTTGGCGAACTTGGCATACGAGCCTCCCAAGTCAATCACCACCAACCGGACACCACTTTCAAAATATTGTCTAAGAATGTTATTGGCTAAAAAGGATTTGCCCTCGCCCGTTGGGGCAAAAATGGCAAAGTTACGGGCCTTGATACGTTTCTTCTTTTCGTCCCAGACATCCTTTAGAACTGGTATGTTGTGCTGCCTATCGTTAAAGATGACACCCGTGGCATCCGACTGATAGTTGGTATTGTTGATATACAGGCAAAGCACATGCTTTAAGTCTGTCACATATAAATCCTCGTTAGAAAAGTTGGAGGAATGGCAGCAATAGGAATTCAGAAAATAGTTTTTCCGTTCCTCTCCCTTTGGGTAGTATGGCACGATGTCCAATTCCTTGAACTCAGTCTTGATTTTGGACGCAATATTTTCCAGCTCTCGGGCTTCCCGAGACCAGAAAACGATATTCAGGTGTCCTCGAATAATTCGGGACGAATCATCCTGATTTATCTTGGCAACGATGTCCTCGATTTTCTTTAGAACGACCTTGTTCTGTGTTCCGAAATTGGAACTTTTCTTCAGTTCCTCGATTTTTTTGTCGAGCAGTTTTCTCCATTTGTGTTTGTCGTCCAAATAGATGATTTGGTTGACGATATGGTTTTCATTAAGGTTCAGTCCCAATCCATCAATAAACCCTTGGTGGAATACAAAATCGTCCGAAGTGAACCTATCGTTCGTCTTGCTGCTCTGCACCACATCGCCAAAGCACAGCTCGCTATTAATGGCCAGTACATCAAAATGGTTTTCGCCAATTTCGATGTTGGATTTCTTCAGTTGGATATCGGTATCGAAGCCTTCGTTGAACCCGTTAAAATAAGTATCGGTCAGTTCAAGGATTTCGTTTTCTTTTAATGGTATAAGAGACACTCTTCGGCTATTGTTGACAAAGGAAACAGTATCGTTCACCGAAGCGATAAACTCCTGTACGGTATGGTCCATCTGTTTATGGATGCCCTTTTCGACCTTTCGGAATGGATTGACAAACTTTGGTGCATTCAAAGCTTTGTTGTGCGGAAGAACAAAGAACAAGTAGCAACTATGTTGTAGATAGCCACGCCCTTTAAAATAATCGTGGGTCGCTTTTTGGAGAAAGGTATCATTGGGCAATTCGTTCACCGTATATTGGCTTTTCCGGTAAATGTCCTGTTTGTGGATTACCGTGGCCACAGGCAATGATTTGAACGCCTGAAACCACGACCCATGCATGTCCTCAAAATCTTTCTCCGATAGGGAATAGATTTCAGGATTGCCCACTTGGTAGCCCAAGACCACATTGCCGTTGTTGGCAAAGATGATATGGCCCTGGATGTCCAAAATGGGATGGTATGCCGATAGGTTAATCTTCTTCATAGTATAAATAGCTGCTTCTTTTATTGCTGATGGTTTGTGGGAATACCCTTTTGATGTGCACCAAAGCTGGGTTTTTGATAAGGTGGGTCAACACCGTATATAATGCTCCGTTCCATAGGAATACGGAAACAATGACCGTAAAGCTGAACGAAAAGATGGTGAACAATAAAGAACCGATAACGGATGTCATCATCAAGGCGAACAGGGGTATGGGTAACCCCATAATTACTGCCCGCTTGCGAATGTTTTTATAGACCTCGAACCGCTTCATTAAACGACAATTCCGATTAGGTAGGTAAAGATGCCCACGACGGCTCCCGCAATCAGCACAAAGACCAATACCCGTGTAATCCCTTTTTTCAAATCGGCATTTTCACCAAAAAAATGTCCTGCGTTGAATAGGAACCCAATTAAGAATATGACCCCGAGGATAATCGGAAAAATGGCACGAATGGTATCAGAAACGTCGTTGACGGAATCTTCGATGCCCCCAATCTGGGCAAAAGCCGTACTTGAAATGAGCAGTGAAAGGATGGTTACATACAGTGATTTTTTCATAATGAAATGGATTTAAAATTTGCTTGATTTTTATATTCGAAAAATACTGTATATTGTAATTCAAGTAATTGATAGTCAGTAATTTGTGAATAAAATAAATTTTAAATCCGATTGTTTTTATTTGATGCGAATTTGCATCAAATCTTATGGAAACTTGAAAAACCTATGTTGATAACTCAAAAATTTTGGAAGTGGTCGAGCTTCAAAAACGTCAGTTTTTTGATTTTACTGCTGAAAATGTGTTTCGTTTTTGGTCAGAAAAAAGTCGTGGTCATCGACCCCGGACATGGGGGAACCGATTCCGGTGCAATAGGTATAAATGATGCATTGGAAAAAGATGTGGTTTTGAGTGTAGCCAAGGAAATTATAGTGCTTAACAAAACCATTTTTGACGAGAGGTTTGCCATCTATTTGACCCGATATACCGACACCTTGATTTGCCTAAAGGATAGGGGCCGATTGGCCAGGGCAATTAAAGCGGATGTGTTTGTGTCCCTCCATTGTAATGCTTTACCCAAGACATCACAAGGAATAGAGGTGTATGTCCATACTTCCAGAGAGGAAGAAAGTCTTATTAAAGCATCCATTTCCATAGGACTTTCTATTTTAGAAGAAACCACGAGAAAGCTCGGTTTTAAGGAACGAGGCGTGAAGTTTGCCAATTTTATGGTACTCCGGGAGACTGTTGTGTATTGCCCAGCGGTACTCGTTGAAATGGGATTTATGACCCATGCCGATGAAGCGGACTATTTTTTAAAACCTAAAAATATAAGAGCAATGGCATTGGCCATTTTAATGGGATTGTGTAACTATTTAAATGATAGATTATGAAAGAATTTTTTGTTGAGATTGTGAAGAGTTTAAAGGTAATTGTCAGTCAAATGCTTATTGAAATCACTTCGATAATAAAAAAGAAGTGAAAAATAATTTATTTTTTTAATTTTGAATTTGACATATATTGACAAGAATAAAATTGACAAATGGAAAGGCTTTCTGAATTACTGAAATCAAAAAGAGAAAAGAAAAGGTTGCTTTTAAGAGAGGTCGCATCAAGAATAGAAGTAGATACCGCTCTAATAAGTAAGATTGAAAATAACGATAGAATGCCAACACAAGAACAATTAAAGAAGTTGTCCCTAACGTTGGAAATCGATTTTGATAGACTATTGGTTTTATGGTATGCAGAAAAAATATTTGAAGAAATAAAAGACGAAGCTCTAGCACCAGAGATATTGAAAATGGTGTCGAGAAAAATCAAAATCAGAAAAACATAAATGGATATAGAATACTTAAACAAAACTCCAAGTAATAGCTATTATAAGCCTCCTATTGACGGTAATCAAATGATTTTACCTCTAGCAGATATGTCCTGGGAGGATTTTGAAAGGCTTTGTTTAAGAATGGTCGAATATGTTGAAGGTTTTGAAAGGGCAAATTGTGAAATTTTTGGAAGACCTGGACAAAAACAAGATGGAATTGATATTTACGCCAAAAAAGGAGTCGATAGTTATTTTACTTTTCAATGTAAACGTTATAAGTCTATTTCAGTTGCAGATTTAGAAAAAATCTTTTTAGAGTTTGAAAAAGGAACCTGGTTTCCAAAAACAAGAAAATTCGTTCTCTGTACTTCTGCTAATTTTTCTGATGTAAAGTTGCAGAATAGATTTGAAGAAATAAAGAATGCATTTCATAGGAAGAATTTAGAGATAAATAAATGGGATTTTACTTCCATCAATAGAATTTTAAAAACTCACCCTCAAATAGTTTATGATTTCTTCGGTTCTGAATGGTGCAAAAAATTTTGTGGAGAAGAGGTTTATAACAATTCAGTTGCAAGTATAGGTATTGGAAATATGGAGGAGTCTTTGAAAAAAGCCTCTCTTTTCATGTCCCAAGTGAAAAACTACTTTGAAAAGAAGCCAGACACTCATATTGTCAGGAAGGAAACAAACCAAATTATCAATTGGATAAAATCCGATCTGATTAGGCCAAAAAAAAATATTCTAGTTCTAGAGGGAGAAAAGGGAATGGGCAAATCCGTAATTCTGAAAGATGTATACGAACAATTAATCAATGAAAATAACTTGGTTCTTGGCATTAAAGCGGATAAATATTACGCTACCAACCCAAGAGAACTTGAAAACAAAATATTTGTAAAAGAAGATATTACCTTCTCTAAAATAATTAGGGCATTAAATACTCAAAAGAGACAGCTAGTTGTGATTATAGACCAATTAGATGCGCTTTCCCAAACACTTTCTTCAAACAGGGAGTATATTCAAACTTATAATAGGATAATTAACGAGTTACTTGACGAAAGAAATATTAGAGTAATTATTTCTTCAAGGAGTTATGACCTAAAGTATGATGCAGAATTGAGTGTATATAGGTCCAATGAATTTCATAATATAAAAGCTACTTTATTAAGTGAAAATGAAGTTGCTCAAACCTTACAGAGATTTAACGTTAGTTGTTCCCAGAAAAAAGTATTGGAACTTCTTAAAACGCCACATCATTTAGAGATATTCACTAAACTTCCCAATAAGGGTAAAATTAATCTTAATACAATATCCTCTTTAAAGGATTTGTATGATGCCTTATGGGGCGAGCTAATTATTAAACAACGAAATTCAAAGCTTTTACAGCTATTGTATAAAATTGCTGTAAAGATGTATGAAGCCCAACAGATAACGATAAGCAATCAATTTGCGAACGAGTTTGACGCAGAAATCATGTATCTATTGAGTAATCAATTGATTGTTATTCAAAATTCAAGCCTTCAATTTTTTCATCAAACCTTTTATGATTATTGTTTTGCAAGACAATTTGTAGAGCACGAAACTGACATCTACCAATATCTTAAAGAGAACGAACAAAACTTAGAGGTCAGGTCTATAATAAAAATGGTTCTTGAGTATTTACGCGAATATGACCATAAAAAATATATAACAAACACAACATCAATACTCAAATCTTCAAAATATCGATTTCATATAAAAGCTTTAGTCATTAGTAACCTGGGAATATTAGGAGACCCATCAACTGAAGAAAAAAGACTAATAGACAGGCACATTTTGAAGAATCCCCTATATGAAGACATATTTATACATTCTGTGTTTTCAAAAGAATGGAGCGGGTATCTCTTGGAAAAGAAAGTTCTTAATGAATTTCTTTTCCCTCAAAGGGAATTGTCAAATAAAGCATATGAGGTTTATAAAAAACAATCGATAATTCAATTAGGTTTTTTAGAGAAGTACAATCATAAAAACATCGTTGAATACAGAAAAAATGCGGCTTGGATTTTTTTTAGAAACAATATTAATCATGCTCCATTACTGATTATAAATTTTTTAGATAAACTTCCTGGCTTTTCAGAGAAGAATTCTTTTATAGAAAGAATATTGATGAATCTTGACGATTGGCAAGAAATATCTCTTCTGCCTTTTTTTGAAAAGTATATCCCTTTTAATGAGGAGTCTAAAGGGAGAGATAATTTTTGGTTTTATCAAATACTTGCAAAAATATTCGAGTATCATCAAGAGTATGTGTTCGGGGTGCTAGCCCCTATTTTTAATAATGTATTTTATGGTGGTGATTCTTGGCATCACAATGAGTTGTCGCATGACCAAGAAGATTTGTTGAAAAAGCTATATGAACAAAGCCCTGATAGGAGTTTTGAATTTGTTTTTAAAGTATTTGAGAAAATAATTAAGGATAATAAGGACTTTACCAATTTTGAAAATATAGATTGTCCGTTTTACAATTGTACAAAGTTCATTGATGGATTGAGCTCATCAAAAGATGCACATGTTGTAATGGAAGAATTTCTGGTCAAGCATTTAGGATTAAAATCGAATGAAAGAGACTATATTATAGATTTCTTCAAAAAACATAAGAACTCTAATTCAGTATTTATTCTTAGAATATTGGTTCTAACATTAAATAATGATAATCGTTTATTCTTGAATGAGACATCAGAACTAATATCAATCATATATAATAAAAATGGTTTAAATGGTTATGATGATAAGTTTCAATTATATCTGAGACAGCTTATAGCTAATTCTTTCCCTCATTTTTCTAAGAAAACTAAAAACGATGTAGCTGAAATTTTATTGACAATAAAAAGCCCATACGATTCTGGATATAATAAATATCAGGACGAGGATGGAAATCAAAAGGTCTATTTCTATGGTTTTGGCAAGAAACAGTACTATTTCATAAAACAACTTCCAAAAAATGAAATTGAACAAATCACTAAGCTAAAAAAAGCCTTTCAAGAATTTTATCGAAGATTTGGCGATGTTAACAGCAACAAAGCGCATCATATATCATCATCTTCAGGAGTATATACCGTTGGACCTCCATTATCCCAAAAAGCATATTCAAAAATGGATTTGCAAAATTGGAAAAACAGTATGGTAAAGTTCAATGACAACTATCATGGAGGACATGGACCAAAAGGAGGAAAACATGAACATTCTAGAGCTTTTGAAGAAACCGTTAAAAATGAACCTGACAAGTATTATGATTTTATCAATGGTTTATTCCATGATGAAAAGGTTTCAATTGATTATGTTTCCAAAGGAATTGATGGTTTAATAGCTTCCAAATATTCACCTGATAAGGTAAAAGAAGTATACAAAAGGTTTATTCGACTAGAATTAGATAGGGGTAATACACTTTATGCGATATGGCAATCCAGATACTTTATAGAACATAAACTGATCGATAAGGATATTATCTCTTTTTTAAGTGAAAGTGCAAAAAATCACCCTAACCCTGAGAAGCCCATGAATGAAAATGACCCCTCATTTGATAGTTTAAATACAGTTAGAGGAGCGGCCATTCATAAAATCATGCAGTGTTATGAGCACGGAGAATTTGCGGAAATGATATTCGAAACTGCCGAAAAAGGAGCATTGGATCCTCAAATTTCTGTAAGGGTAGCTGTGATGCAAGAACTTGCTTATTTAAATCATCTGGATTTAAATAGAAGTTTTAAAATTTTCATGGAATTGATTGAAGATGCCGACATCGAGTTATTGAAAAACTCTTTTAGGACATCCCAATATTTTAATCATAAGTTTCATTTTGAAATGTATCCATATTTTAAAAAAATAATGGAACATAAAGAGCTTCATAATGAAGGAAATGTTATTGTTTTGAGTTGGTTGATTGAAGAAATAAATGATAAAAATTTATATGCAAAATTTGTCAGGTTAAGTGATGAGGCAAAGCTTTGTGCATTAAAAATTGCAGAGGCCAATCTATTTGACAAAAATGGAAAACCAGATAAAAAATCATTCCAAATATTGAACAGTTTTCTAAATGAAAATGGCGAAGATTTTGCATCCGCTTATTCCGGAATTGTTTTAAGAAAATTCAAACATTATAATTTCAAGGATGTCTATCCATTTTTATTAAAATATTCAAGAAGCAAGTTATGCATGGCTCAACCTAGATACTTCTTTCAATTACTCTTAAGTTGTGCAAAAGACTATCCAATAGAATGCTTAACATTAGTTGAAAAACTAAAATTTGACAGAATTCCAAATGTACAACTCAAAGGGCACTATGATAAAGAACCTGTACAGTTAATTTTAGCTATCTACACCAAGTTAAATATGAATTTGAGTAAGAATAGAAAATACGTCAAAAAATCATTGGATATTTTTGATTCTATGCTCAAGCACAATCATTTAAGAATTTCAGTAAATCAAGCTATTCAATTAACTACTTAGTCAAGAAGTGTCTATGAAAGTCCGTAATGTATTAACTTTTCATAGTATTTATCACTATTAAGTAAAATCATTGGTACTTTACAGTAGAAACTATTATTAAATCCAAATTCAAAGAAAAGAGCATATTTGTTAAATGGAGGTTTAAACCTTTCCATAGAATCGTCAAATAACTCAATCTGAAATTTAAATGCCCGCTCAGAAGGAATTTCAAGTTCGTTGGCTAATATGGTTTCAGACATTTCTCCATCTAGAGGCATTTTGATTTTATACGTTACAGATGGTCTAAGAATATTTGGTAAAGGAATGTTCGGCCCAGATAAACCTATAGGTAATCTTTTTATTTTTGTCCTAACATTTGTTAGTAACAAGGTCTTTTCGGAATGATTGATAAAACTAAAATTGAATATCGGAAATAATGATTGTAATTTAATGACTTCGAAGGCATTATTTACTCCTTTTATGGGTCTCCAGCCGCATTTCTTTTCATCTACCGAGATAGAGATAAATTGAATTTTTGAAACCTTGTTTTTAATATTTTGCTTTCTGTCGATGACCTCCTGTCGAGAAATATCATCTTTAGTGATTTTTGAATGGCATGTAGGGCAAACCAAAATAAGATTTTCCATGACATGGTTTGATGGATTCTCGTCTATATGATGAATTTCGAAATGACCTACTTCATCACTATCGCAAAACGGACAAATAGAATTAATCTCCTTTTGTAACTCAGAACGAGTCTTGTTTTTCTGGGGGATATTTGTTTTTATTTTTTTCTTCAATTCAATTAAAAAATTAGAACTACAAAATACAAATAATGAGTTACTTCCTCTTATCCCCAGCTCCCTTATCAAAAGCCACCAAATTAAACAACTGTCGCATACGTGAGCGTACCCGATTACCGTAGCGTTCCTCCAACTCCTGGGCATTGAGGTTGGTGGTGGCATGGGTCTGGATGTTATGGTTCAGGAACAGTTCGTAACGAGATAGCAATATTTCTCCAAGTACATTGCAGTCCTTCCCGAAATGTCTACCTGTGGGTTCTACGCCCAGGTCGTCAAAGCAGTAGAACTTTTTATCACCATAAGCCTCAATAATTTTATAGCCGATATTATTAAAGGCAAAGGCAATATTCCGGGTAGGGATGACCTCATAAGGTTTACGATGGGGTACGATATGGCGTAAGAGTTTCATCAGACTGGTTTTTCCGCATCCCACGGGACCGGAAAGCAAAATACCTTTATGGATATCGATACCGAGTTTTTTACAGTTTGCTTCGTCCTTAATGTAATAATTGCACAGCTTGAAAAGTATGTTGCGGTCTTCCTCATAAATCCTGAATTTCTTGCCAAAGAGCAATTTCCCCTTGGCATTGAGATAAACCAGCATTTTATCAAAATCGTAAATGATTTCATTGTTCCTAAAAGTTCCCAAGGTATATTGAACGCTGCCCTCAATGATGATATGTGGCTTTTGCAATTTCATAAGGGCTCACTATAATTTTTATTGGAACTTGTCTTTAGGTTGTCCGTATTCTGGCTAACCGAGACCACCGTTTTTTCTGTTTTGAGCTCGTCGGCTTTTAGCATCCAGTTACGGGCGGTGGCTTGCCAATCGATAATTTTTGTTTTGCCGCCTACTTTCCAGCCAATGCCCTGATAATGGTTGTAGAATTTTTTGGCCTCCAGTTCCGGCCAATTTTCTTTTTGAAAAAAAAGGATGACCTTCTTTTCATTTTTGGGCCGGTCCAGTTTATTTTCGTTTGTATTGTTTTTTCCTGTTTGTATATGTTTGTTTATAGGTACCACCGCTTGTCCATTGCTTGTCCCGATATTGGTACGGCTTGGGTACAGTACTTGTCCATCACTTGTCCCAAAATTGAACATCTTTATTTTGCTTCCGTGAAAGGGATTGTGGGAAGGCTCGTATAACAGGTATTTCCAATGATGTAGTTCTTTGATGCAACGGTGATAGGTGGTCTTTGAACCGATTTTTGAAAACTGCATTACTTCATCCCGGTTGATATGAAAATTAACGGGGAAATGGTAATTGTTCCATAACTGGAACAAGGCCACGTACAGACTGATGTGAGTGGGATTCAAACGGCCGTCTTTCGAGAATTGCAGGAACACGGCGTTCAGGTGCTTTATGTAATTAATCTGCTCCAAAGGAATATCAGAATTTGTTATGAATTTTGTTCTTTTCCATCACGGTCATAATTTCCTCGTAATCATAATAGAGTACACCGCCCACTTTGGTATAGGGCAATGTGCCATTGATTCTTAAATTTTGTAAAGTGCCGGAAGAGATTCCCAAGAGCTCTTTTACCTCTGGGGATTTTAACCATTTTTTAGAAACGTGTCCTGATTGGTTTTGTAAAAGTTGCTTGATGTCATCGAGCAATTCCATTTTGAATTCTCGAAGGTCTTCCGTGGTAATGATTGTTGCTGCCATTGTAAAACGATTTAAAAGAAAGGGACTATCGTATGGCTTTCAACTCATTTGATAGCCCCTGCCCTGATTTGACTTTCGTTTTACAATATTGAGATGAATAACTTGATTCTTCTCACCTGTTATCCAGAGGTCAGGTAAGATTTAACAAACATTTTTTTAATAAATTTTGAAATAGTTTATAGGTTAATCTCATATGATTTTTGAATATAGCAAGATTAGAAAGGGAGGGAGTGTTTTGTTTATAGATTACCAGAGTGTTACGTAGTCAGGTGTTTTTATATTCTTCAGAGTCCTCCATCCCTGAAATTAATTTGTCGCAAAGTTCATTCATGAATTTAATTCGACTCTTTTTTCTGAGTTTTATTTCCGAGTACACTTTATAGATGTCATCAATTTCGATGTTGAATGTTTTTTGTAAGATTAGCGCAATATCCTTGACTTTAGCTTTTCCATAATTTACAGTTCCTGAAAAATAGAGCGCATAAATGAGTTCGGTAAGTGCAACTTTGGACCCTGTCCATTGCAACCTTCTCTCTGCACTATCAGACCATGCTGTATTCATTTTAGGGTTTTCTATTGCCATTAATCGTTCTTTCAAATAAGTTAAAAGCTTGTCGTATGCATTGAGTTTCCCTAAAACAATGTCATGAGATGTACTGAATTCCGGAGACCGATAATAGGAAGGGTCATTTATAACAGTCAAATGATTATATGCTCTCGTAAAATAAATATTATCCATATCAGTTCTTTCATCTCTTATATAATGAAGAAACTGAATGTTATTTTTAAAAAATGAACTGATTTTTTTTACTCTTTTTTTGATGTATTTCTTTTGCTCTACTTTTCCTATTTTGGGAAATAACAATTCAAATGACCTTAATTCTAAAAAATAAATTAAGCACATTAGAGGATAATTTTTCACCTTTTTAAAAAAGTATATTTCATCATTCTCCGTTTTAAATTTAAAGGTATAAACAGAGAGAATCTTGTTCATTTTCAATAATGTTTCTTCACAAGCCATTACGGATAAGTTAGCACATTTTATTATCCCTTTGTTTTGCTGGTTTATGAGTGCTAACTCTTCTTTTAAGTCGCTTAGCAGATTATTGAATTCCATAACCTAATTTGAGTTTATACAATACGGATATGGTTCCTACATTATTTTTATAGAAATTCTCAAGTATATATTCCTTAAAGTATCTTTTGAAAATCAGGGAAGGCAAGATTTCCAAAAGACTATTCCAACGGCAGTAATTCATGACTTTAAATTGTGACTCTTCAGGATTTTTTGATAGCAAAAGAGTTGAGTTGTTTAGGCCTGTTTCTTGCAGAAACCACCCCGCAGTATATTCCCAGATTTTTATATTTTGCTTCAAATCATCTGCATAGAAGTAGTTGAACAAGAACACGCCTTGTTTTGTATGGTCAACTGTGTTTATTCTCTTCATATTAGTTGAAGTCATGAAGTTATTTTTTGTTAAGAATAATTATAGTAGTGGGCTATCTTATATAAAGGTGGGGACAAATATTCTGTAGCTACCGGAAAAGAAGCTTTAGACATTACCTCAAATATAAATTTCCATCGAAATGATTATGGGTTGGTCTTCGGTATGATTTATTAAACCTTCTATCAACATCAAAAATTGTTGCTTTCAATTGGGTTTTCCTACGGCTCCAATATGCCGTAATGCAATAGCAGATAACATGGCCAAAATAAATATTACAATAGCTCCAACCCAATTAACCATGTTTAAACCGAATGTAAAGGCTTCCTTTGCTTGTTCGAATAAACCCAGAGGTAGGCTATCTGCTACAGAAGTTGCGCTCCAAAGACTGTCCTGAACCGACATTTTAATGTTATCAGAAAGGTATGAAGGTATGTATTCATCAATTTGATTGCGATAAATGGTTGTTGTTAAGCTTCCAAGAACAGCAACACCCACAGCAAGCCCTAGTTCTTGTGCCGTCTCAGATATTGCTGAAGCAGCTCCTGCTTTAGCTATTGGCGCAGATCCAATCACTAGATCCGTGCCTAATGATGCAATCGTTCCCAGTCCTAAATAGATCAACGAAAAACCTACAACAACCAAAGATATACTAGACGAGGTTTCCAAGCGAGTTAATAATAAATAGCCTACGGTAGATAGAACTAGGGATCCCGCGACAACGAATCCAGGTCGTACATAACGGGCTATCAAAGGCGACACTATCGCTGCTAGGAACATCATAAAAGCAGGTGGTCCCATCCACATACCCGCAGAGAGAGGGGATAAACCTACTACCATTTGAAGATATTGAGTTACAAGCAACATTACTCCTCCCACTCCCACTAAACCAATAAGTAAAATACTTAATGCAACACTAAAGGCTCTATTGGTAAAAAGTTTCATATCCAAGAGTGGACTATCTAGCTTAAGCTGTCGATTTACAAATACGACTCCAAATATCCCACCTATTATTATTGATATGATCGAAATGAAGTCAAACCCATACTTGGCAGCATGTTTTATCCCATAAATTACTGGCAGAAGGGCCAATAATGAAAGTATAACACTATGTAAATCAAAATGACCCTTTTGCGGCTCTCGATATTCTGGTAAGAAGAATGGTGCAAGCACCAACATGATACTTACTACTGGGACGGCGATCAAAAAAGCAGCTCCCCACCAGAAATATTCCACAAGAACGCCACCAACCAACGGCCCAGCAGCCATGCCAAGCGCAAACATAGTAACCCATATCCCTATTGCAAGTGATCTTTGACGAGGATCTACGAACATATTACTGATTAGGGCCAAGGTAGAGGGCATTAAGGCTGATCCTGCAATTCCCAAAATTGCACGTGCAACAATTAATATTTCAGCACTGTTGGAATAGGCTGCCATTACGGATGCAACACCGAAAGCACTAGCTCCTATCATCAATAGCTTTCTCCTTCCTATCCGATCTCCAAGTGTCCCCATAGTAATCAGGAAGCCGGCAATAAAAATGCCATATGCATCCATGATCCATAGGGCTTCGGTACTATTCGGCTGAAGATCCGTAGCTAAGGCTGGGAAGGCTAAATATAGAGCTGTTACATCCAGTCCAAGTAATAGCGTGGGCAAAGCTAATACGGCGAGACCTATCCATTCTTTGGAACTGGCTTTATGATATTCTTTTGTAATCATTGATTTCAGATTTTTAATGTATTGCAAACATCAGAAATCAACTAAAAAAACATAATGAGAAAAATGCGGGGAAAGATTAGAAAAGTACGGATATTGCAAATCAAAATTCGCAAAACCATTCGCTTTTCACTCCCTAATGTTTTTACTTATGAAATACGATAATCCGAAGGTGTCTTCCCACTCAATCGTTTAAAGAAAACAGAAAAATACTCTGGATTTTCAAAATTAAGTTCAAAAGCTATCTCAGAGATTGTTTTATGCGTCTGACACAGTAGAGCCTTTGCGTAATTTATTTGTGTTTTATGTATTATTTCCAGCGCACTTTCACCACTAATCTTTTTTACCGTTTCAGATAGGTGCTTCGGTGTAACGTGTATCTTTTCAGCATACTCTCGAACAGATTTTAATTCGAGAAAATAGAGTTGAACCAAATACCTAAATTCATCATAAATTTCTTGCTGACGATTTAGATCTACGGCTTTATAAACAGTTTTAGAATATTTTTGATTGGCTTTAAGCAGTAATATATTAAGGTAATTTCTGATTATATGTTCACTGAAAGTGCCACCAGCCTCATGTTCATAAATTATTTTTTTGATAATATCCGTAAAAATCTGAACATCATTTTTACTGAGTGTAATGGAAGGTGAACCAAACTTGGAAAAAAAAGGAAAGTCCTTTAAAAAATTACATTGGAAAGCGTTAATCTGCATAAACTCTGCCTTAAAAAAAATTCCGTACCCTCGGTAGAATTTTTTCAACGGCAAATCTTTTTTTATGGTCTGTAATCTATTTGGGCCAACCAATACAAATCTATTCTTAACAGAAGGGAGTTCATACTGATCAACAGAAATATCACAACCTTCTGTTATATCGAGAGAAATTTCAAAGTAGTCATGTTTATATTTAGATAGTACGTTATACTTCTCCCAATCTACTCTTTCATAATCAAAAATGAAAAAGTTTGGAATTTTACTCTTTAACCTCAAATTGAGGATGCCAATATAATCATCAATTTCATGGAATCTTCGAATCTTGTCCATACTTTAAGTTACTTTTAGATGTATGTGTTTTTTAAGTATTAATTACATGAGCATGTCATATTGAAGTGCCTTAGAAAGTTGCGTTAACTACTTAATTTTGCTTGAGGTCAGCAATTATTTTATTGACTCATATTCTATGTGTTTTGTTATACCTTCCATTATCACATTCCAATCTTGACTATGTAATTCATGTCCAGTGCCTTCTAGTGTAAGTAATTTTGACTTTTTTATTTTTCTCACCAAAACACTTGCATTCCTATAATGCCAAATTTTATCTTCCGTCCCATGTATTACTAAAGTAGGTTGTTGGATTTCGTCTAATCTATCCCAAAACTTTTCGCCACCAGCTAAGGTGGCATGATTAAACATACTGATATAATTGTTTGCTCTATTAAATTCAGCCCTAATGAGGTTTTCTATTCTTTCTCTCTCAAACTCTTTTTTACCAGACATTAACTGGGAACCTTTAATTAAATAGGTTGCCACACTATCTTCGTTAGTCCAGTCTACTGAACTAGCTTTACTATGAAAATCCAAAATTCGGGTATCCATTTCTGGAATACTTGGATCGGAATCTCCCCAAGGCCCTGTGGCAAAAAGTGTAATTGTTTGAATTCTTTCCGGATAATTTATTGCAGCTATTTGTGAAATTAGGCCACCTAATGACATCCCAACTAGATGTGCTTGACCGATTTTATAATCATCTAAAATTGCAATAACATCATTCGTCAAATCAACAATGTCATACTGTGCTTTACCTGGTTCGTAAAAGGTTGATTTTCCGACATCTCTATTGTCAAAACGAATCACAAAAAAACCATTTGCAGCTAATTGCTTGCAAAATTCCTCCTCCCAATATAACATGGAGACCGTAGCTCCTGAAATTAAAAGTATTGTGGGATTCTTTTCCTCACCAAAACTTTGGGTAAAAATTTCAACTTCATTGTTTTTTACTAATTGTTCTTTCATTTCAACCTTTTTTCGATAGCAGCTACTAACAAAAATGCTGCAAGCAATATATATTAATAATAGTCTATTTTTCATAGGGTAATACTCATGTTTTGTTGAACTTCAACTTCGTTTTAATGAATGTATGACACCGTTGATCTGTGCATCATATATTCTTATTATATAGCAAATTGAATTTATGTCCATCCGGATCTGTAAACACGCACACGTAAAAGCCATTGTCGTCATAATAGGCTTTTCTATCGGTGTTTGAATCGAAAACAATGGTACCACCTGCTTGCTGGATTTCAATTACCCAGTCGTCATACGCTGCCTTAGTATCAGCTGCTAAGGAAAACATGACTTCATTGCCTTGGCTTAGGTCTGCTGTTTTACCCTCCAGGCTCGATTCCAGCTTTTCTTTTCTGAAGAAGTGAATCACAAAGTTATCTGGTCCAAAAAAGAAACTGACCAGATCGTCAGAAGGCCTTTCATTTAACTGAAAGCCTAAAGATGCATAAAATGATTTCGTGCGATGTATGTTCTCTACGCCCAAGTTTGCCCAAATCTGTTTTGTTTTCATGGTTATTATTGAAGGGTTTTTCTGGTACTTATAGCAATTCTATTCCATGCATTTATTGTAGCGATTGCCATAATTATGTTAGCTATATAGTTTTCATCAAATATATCCAAGGCTTTGGCGTATACTTCATCACTTAGGCCATTGCGGTTAATGAAAGTGATTTCCTCTGTCATTGCTATGACAACCTTCTCTTCTTGCGTAAAAGGTGCCGATTCCTTCCTAGCATTGAATAAAAATAGGTGTTGTTCACTTTACCTCCTTTTTAGAGGCTTTTTGATACGCACTGCTATACAAAATGCATTCTTGTTTATTAGTAATGCTCTTATTTTTTATTTAAAGCCCAATGTGATATGTATATACTCGAGTTTGCCCACTAATTTTCCAAACCAAACATTGCCTTGTATGCATTTGGCTTGATCGTTTGAATATCAATTCGTTTGTTCATTTTTTTAGTTGTCATTTTCTCTTAGGTTTGTTTTACTTTCATAAGAAATTCAGTTGGGTTGTTCCTAAGCACCAAATTGCCTTAAATGATGATCCGTATGTTTATATACTAATTGCCCCACTTCAACTGTTGATAGTTTTCCGAAAAAGGGATGTAAGATTGCGTTTTTGGGAAAAGCATTATAATCTTCTATTAGCCGAATCCACAAATCCTTTTCTTCATTAAAATCACCTAGATTGAAATCAGGCTTCAATTGTTTTAGTGTAGGTACATTTTGCTTAATAGGACTATTATCCTTTAGAAAGTCGTTTTTCAAAGCAGATTTACCAAACAAGTACCCAATGAACAAACGATTGTAAGTAACTTTCCCTTGCATCATCTGTTCATATTTGATGCAGTGGGAAATCATTTGATTCACGTTCATTTTACCCCATTTCGCTTTATTATTCTCATTAAGTTGTTTAACTCGATTGATGAGTTTCTTTCTAATTTCTTGGTTAAAAATTGTTTTGCATTGCTCCATAAATTTTAATGTTAGTCATTTTATTTTTCTGTAGGTCTCATGAAAACGGTGGTTTATAAGTAATTATTTGCTATTATTAATTAGTTCAATAGCTTTAACCTTTGCCTTATTGGGGTTAGTTTTATAATTAGGTTTAACTCCTGTTGTTTCCCAATTTGAATTTGTCGTTGAAATTATTGGTGCTGCTACAGAAATAGATATTCTAAAATTATGGGGAAGCTTAAAAAACTCATTCATATGCGCTGCACCTGCACTCTGCTCTCCAACTACTATTCCTTTGCTAAATGCTTGAGCAGTATAAGCAAAATATTCTGATGCTGATGCAGTTCTATTATCAATTAAGATATAAAGAGGTGTACCAACCCTTAATTTTCCATATACTAAATCCGATGTATAATTAGAATAAGGAATTTTGTGTTTGTCAGAAAAATAGGTTGTAGAAAGATGTGTGGGTGGGCCATCAAAGTAATGATTTAATAAATATTCCATAATGCCTGGATAACCACCTCCATTACCTCTTAAATCTATGATTAGCGACTGTGTGTTTTCAATTAACTTCATTGTGGCTACCGCTGTTGGCATAGAGCGCTTAGGATGCATAAATTCAGTAATTTTAATATATCCAATATTATTATCCAGAATCTGAACTAATGAAAAACCATAATTCTGTTGAATTTCTTTTTCCTTTTCTTTTTCTTCCCAATTCATGCTCACATCACTATTTATAGTTGCCTTTTTAACTCTCACGTACATATGACCATCATTGCTAAGAGACTTTAAATCTTTAGACAAAATGCTAGAAAGACTATCAGGATTTGTATACTTTAAATACTTTTTAGAATGTATTAATTTTCTAAACCTTGCAGCAATTTCCTCTCCTTTAGCTTTAAAGACATAATTTTCTAATATTAAATCAGGTATTAAATGAGTTATTTCTTGTATTTGTTTTTCATTTAAATTTTGTCCCAAGGAATTTTGAAACGTAAATATTGATATAAACACAAAAATTGAATATTTCATTTGCTTTTTTTTAAACTGTAGGTAGCTACATATTCAATCTTTGTGTCGACAGATAAAGAAAACATCACTTCATTGCCTTGTGATAAATCAGAAGTTTTTCCTTCAAGGATTTCTTCTAGCTTTTCTTTTTTGAAGAAATGGATCACAAAGTTATCGGGACCAAAAAAGAAACTGACTAAATCATTTGATGGGCTTCCGTTGATTTGAAAACCCCATGATTGATAAAAAGTTTTAGTACGCTCTATATTTTCTACATCTAGGTTTGCCCAAATTTGTTTTGTTTTCATAATGTTTTTCCCTGTAGGGTAAACATTTTTATGTGCTCCTGTCCAACGATAAAAAATCACAATACTGTTACCTTCACCATATATTTCTTCTATTTCAAATGTAATAGCTGGGAATGCTTTAAAGAGCATTTTATTTGTTTCATTGAATTTTGGAAGATTTTTATGATTGATATATTTACTAGAACTTACTTCCTCCTTTCTTTTGAACATTACGTCGTACATCCCTTTAATACCATCTTATTTTTAAGTGTTTCATCTTTTTTTTGTTTTTAATATGTTGTAAGCCTATCTAAAGAACTTACAACATATTGATATTAACAGGTTAACTACATCCACAGTCAGATGTAGTTGCTATATTTTCTTCTAAATGTTTTAAAACATAGGGTGATATTTCATTTTTATTTTGTTGTTCTGGCTCAAAATATCCTTTCAGTAAAACCTCTATTAAGGTTTCTTTAGTTGGTTCAGATGTCGTTAAACCATTCCATGTCCATTCCCTTTTTTCAGAATTATCGGTTGCGTGATTAGGGTAGAAATCAAGATTACCTACTCTTATCGTTGGAGATGCAATGATTTGTGCATTTTCAGCCTCTTCAATCGTCTTCACTGTTGTTGACTTGAAAAATATTTCACATTTCAAGATATCAAATAGTTTTTGTACCTCCTGAATGGCGGAAACTAACTTACCTTGAACCGTATCACAGGCTGAGCAAGAATTGTTTTCATTGGTTGACATCTCTACTTGAATAAGTTCTACTTTTAATACTTTTTTTGTTTCCATTTTCTTATTGAATTAAATTATGATTTAACTCTAAGACTTTAGAAACACTAAAAAGACGCAATATTTTGTTTTTTTATTTTAAACAACAGCTCTTGGTAATACTATATGACAGAAATTGATGTTCTGAAGTTTCAATTTTACCACATTCATCAAACTTTTCTCTCAGTAATTTTCTGGCTCTTTGTATTCTTGATTTAGTAGCTGTTAATGTTAAACCCAATTGTGCTGCGACTTCTTTTTGAGGTAACCCTTTGATATCAGAGAGATGTAACGATTGAGCATATTTATGCGGTAGCATATCGATAAATTTATATAGCCATTCAAAAATATATTCATCATAATCTTGATGACTTGTTAAATCAACATTTTCTAAACTTTCATTAACTCTTGCTTGGCTCAGCTTTTTGTAATAATCAATAATTGTATTTTGAGTAATCCTATAAAGCCAAGGTTTTATATGCGCTACGTTATTTTTTTGAACACAGTAATTTGTGGCTTTTATGAGTACAGTTTGTAAGATGTCATTAGCCTCTTCCTTACTTATTACACGTTTGTTTATATACCCCTTTAGGTCCTTTTGATAAGCTTGCCAAATCGTATAAATATCACATTTCATATTTTAATATATTTTTTATTCCAAATCAGTTACCAAGAAATGCCAAACCTATCCTCTACAAAAGCAAATTGTTGACTAAATTTGTAGTTGTCTAAAGGCATTTTGATATCTCCCTTTTCTGAAATGGCTTTAGGCAATCGTTCGAGCTCTTCTTGAGTTTCACATTCCACTCAATTGGATATCGCAGGAGTAAAACCCCATTCATGTTGAATAAAACTGTCGCTTCAAATAAACTGTTTACCATTCAGTTCAAAAATGGCTTTTATAACCGTACTTCTTTACCAGGCCTCTCTTTTTCTTGTGTCACTGAATATCAAATACTTACGAATTATTGTGGCTACACCAACGGTAAATTCAGTGCTTGCCCGCCAATCAGAGTCTTTGAGTGTAACTGTATATAACCGATTTCAGGCTATACCTTAAGTTCTTTTGTCCATACGTTTCCTTATCCTTCACTGGTGTACGTGCATGATAAATTACTGAAATAGGTGCTTTTATGTAGCAGACTCACTCAATAAATCCCATTAAACAACTGTTTATTTCATTGAATGAAACCCAATAGAATTGCCTTCGGAGTCTTTGATAATAGAAACAAAGCCGTTCTCACCAATCGCCATTTTAGGTTGAATGATGTCAGCCCCATTTTCTGCTGCTCTATTTTCTAATACTTTACAATCCTCACAACCAAAGTATATCAGACTACCGTCAGTAGAAGGTATTACTTGATCCATTTTTATTAAAGCTCCTGCCGCACCGTAATTTTCCATATCATTAGGGAAGTACTTCATTTGAACGTCCGAGTTTGTTGGATCGCTCATGTTTTTTAAGGTAACTTGAAGTACTTTTTCGTAAAACGTGGCAGCTCTATCTATATCATTTACATATATCTCGAACCACACTACAGGATTGATTTTTTTCATCTTTTAAATCATATAAGTTGTTATAATTACAAAAGTGAAAAAAGAAGGTAAAAAAAAACTTGCCTTATGGCAAGTTCTCATCATGAAATGCCACTTCTTTTCGTATTCTGCTCAAAGAAGTATCGGTGATTCCTAGGTAGGTCGCAATATACTTTAGTGGTACGTCTTTAATGATTTGAGGTTTTTCTTTCACTAAATCCAAATATCTTTGCGAAGCACTTTTTGTGTGCATGTCAACGGTTCGATTTTTGGCAACAAAAAGTTGGTGGGTCATCCAAGTTCTGCCCCATTCCGTAAAGCCTTCAATGGTACCATACAAATTTTGGAAAGCATCAAAGTTAATTTTCCAAACTTTGGCATCGGTCAATGCCTGCATCGTTTCTTTGGAAGGCACGCGAAGAAATAAAGAGGTTACTTCAATCAAAATATCGTTAAGGCCAAAAAATTCGGTAGTAATTTCATTTCCTTTATAGTCAATAACATATGACCGAAACAAACCTTTTTCAATCAGGTAATACTCATTGTTTTTCTTGCTCCCACTGAGTATTGTTTCATTTTTTGAAAACTCAACTTTAGTATGAGCGTCTATAATGGTTCTATAATCCTCTTTTTGGATGATTGTATATTTTTTGAAAAAAAGAAGTGTCCAAAGATTTTTGTTTTCCTCGAAAAATACCCAATTATCAATAGATAAGCAATACAAGTAAAGCTTTTTTTCAGGATGAAAATCTCAGAAGGGACCTTTTGAATTTATTATTTGTACGGATGAACTTTTATGTACCCTTTATAAGTGGTTTCATCCTTTGTCCAATACTTTTTTGACAAAAAACCTCCCAAACAGTGAGATTTCATAACCAATGGTATAGCTTATGGTTAAACCTAAACTTTTTAGTTTTCTGGTATTGTGTTTTAGCCATTCTCTTTTGGCCCCGTAAGTTTTGTAATGTCTATTGCATGGTAGTTGGAATAGATTTTTAATAACAATACTTTGCATAACCCAGCGATAATATTGCAACAATAATTAAAGCAATAAGGTGAAAACCTAAAAAGATTAGTAGCGTTCATGCTCAGTAAAAATCAACAGGCCATTCACTTGTACATCAACATTGTCTCTTCCGTATAAGGCCATGTTAATTAAAAAATCTGTAGGTATAACTCCCGACGTCTTGCCTTTTGGGGGGTGAAGCAACTGTAGGAATAGGGAAGTATATTGTTTCTATCAACATTGGTCCGTGCCATGATAAAATATGGGGCTTATGAAATCCACTTATAATTGAGCTAAATAGATAATATGTTTGAGCCGTTTAGAAATGCAGGATTGTAGAAATAGAACAATTTTTGCAGTATGATTTAATCAAAAAAATAGTATAAGATGGAAAAGCAAAAAGTATGGTTGGTTACCGGTACTTCCCGTGGATTCGGGTTGGAAATCGTCAAAGCTGCCCTTGAGGCGGGGGATAAGGTAGTCGCAACGGTACGTAGTAATCTAGAAAAACTGGAAGCTCATTTGAATAGTGAAAATCTATTTGTGACCGTTCTGGACGTTACAAATGAGCCGCAAGCTAAAGAAGTAGCGAAACTTTCCAGGGAGAAATTTGGAAGGATCGATGTATTGGTCAATAACGCTGGATTTGGACTATTGAGTGCGGTAGAAGAAGCAAGCAGTAATGAAATCAAAGCCAATTATGAAGCAAATGTCTTCGGCTTACTGAATGTTACCCGTGCTGTGTTACCATTTATGCGTAAAGAACGTAAGGGACATATAATCAATCTCTCTTCTGTGGGCGGACTGGTAGGAATCACAGGATGGGGACTTTATGGTTCCACAAAGTTTGCGGTGGAAGGTATAACCGAAGCCTTGTCAAAGGAGCTCGCCCCACTTGGTATATATGTAACCGCAGTGGCACCTGGCTTCTTCCGTACAGATTTCCTAGATCAATCATCTCTTGTTAGGTCGGCCAATAGTATTGAAGATTACGCAGAAACTGTCGGATACATGCGGAACTATGCAACTCAGATGAACCAAAAACAGCCGGGAAGTTCGGTGAAACTGGCACAGGCCGTTCTTCAAATAGCAGATTCCGAAAAACCTCCTTTGCATCTGCCCTTGGGAAAGGATGCACTGCAGTTTTTCAAAGAAAAGATGGATAGATTCAATGAAGATGTCGAGGCTTGGTATGATGTAATCATCGGTACAGACCATGAAGAAGTTGTTGCCGATTATATCAATGACTAAATATAGCTTATGTATTAATTCTCAAAATTTAAAAAATGAAAGAAATCAATTTGTGGAATAAAGTTGTTCCCATCATAATCATAACGTTTATGACAAATTTAAATATTACCTCTGCCCAAAGTATGAAAGAAGAAAGAATAACCATGTTGGTCACTTTTAACGTGAAGAAGGACCAGAAAGAAGCATTCAAAAAATTACTTATCACAGATAAGAATGGGGCCCTTAAAGAGAAGGGCAACATTTCGATGCAATTATTCGAACATAGGGATAAGCCAAACACCTTTTATTTTTTTGAAAGATGGGAGAATCAAAACGCTTTGGACGTGCACTTCACAAAGAAATATACAAAAGATGTGCTGGACTTAAGTGAAACGGCTTTGACTAAGCCCATGGAAATTCTTTACCTCCATGATGTTTCTCCTTTACCAAAAAGTGAATTAAAGACCCCTCTTACAAGTGATACGCCGGTGGATCTTGTTGTGATTTTCAAAGTAAAAGATGGAATGCAAAAAACCTTTATAGATCAATTTAAAAAATCCATTGTACACAGCAGACGTGAACAAGGAAATATTGAATTTTTCCTTCACACTGTTCATGGGGACGATACTAAGTTTGTATTGTTCGAGAGATGGAGAAGCCAGGATGCACTTGATTTCCACTTTGCCCAACCTTATACACAAGAATTGTTTGAGATGTTCAAATCTGCTCTTGAGCAGCCTATAGATGAATATCTAAATTTCATTAATGAAATTGGGTATGTTAAAAGAGGAGGTAAATAATACAATTTTCAACATTTCAAAATTTAGTTAATAAAGAGCTGGCATATAAAAAATGCCAGCTCTTAACATTGAAAGTCATACAATCAAAATCAAGTCTGGGAAGCCTCCATATCCTATCCTAATCTTCTGAATCGAAATTTTAATGATATGATTTTTTTTGATTAAAACTGACTATTATTTTATGGCCCGATCGTGATAAGCTTTAGGGTGTATGGATTTCTATGTAATAGGTAAGACTTAATCTGACAATCCCAATGAATTAAGTTTAACCCTTAAAATTAGATTTGTCAGATGAGTATAGAAGAAAAGGTAATCAAACCAAAGTAGGGTTATTTGAACTTGCAAACAATTGGGCAATGTTTCTCAAGCCTGTAAGGTGACGGGCTATAGCTGGGATAGTTTTTGTAGGTTCAAGGTCCTTTATGGACAACAGGGTGGATAACTATGTCTCTAAGAAATTTCGAGGAAAAAGCGAATTCTGAATAAGGTATTGAGGAAAAAATAGAAAAGGCTGTGGTCACCATGGCCTCCGAACTGTCCACCTATGGGCAGTCGCGTGTTTCCAATGAACTGAAGATACAGGGAACGTTCTTTTCTCCCGGTGGTTTACGGAGTGTCTGGTTCCACCCCACGACCAGGAAACCTTTAAAAAGCTGTTGTAGGCCGTGGAAGCCAAATCCACTACCAATGGATTGAATGGTACAAGAACGAGAGGACATTGCTTAACTTTTCTCTGGAAAAACCCTATAGAGACTTTCGAGAATTCCATGCTTTTAGCAAAAGAAAAGCTCATTGATCATAATGAGCTTAAAGGTTCGTTTCAAGTGTCGGTTTAACCACAACTGTCAGGTTAAGTGGTGGAAAGAACAATTTATAAACTTCTAATATATTCAAGAACAGAGGTATACTTAGGTTGCCAACGAAGTAAGGTCTTTGCTTTTTGGGAGGTAACTCGACTATTCCCGCCAAAGGCAAAATGTGCACCTTCGGTTCCCCAAAGTTCAATCGCCTCATCTATACTTATTGATGATGTTTTTTTCCCAAAGTTTAGGTTCAAATTTATTTCTAACGCTATTTCTTTATAAGAGGAACTTCCATTTTCGGCATAGAATATCGTCCCTGCCTCGGCATTTTCTAAAGCAAGAATATAAAGTTCTACCAAATCTTTTATATGTACATTGCTCCAAACATTGAGACCTTTACCAATATGTGTTGCTACCTTTCTTGACTTTGCCAATTCAATCATTTTCGGTATTTGGATGCTGTCTTCTTTTAGACCCAAGCCTTTACCATATACCATTGTTGGAACAATAACTATTGTTCTAATATTGTCTAGAGATGCGGAAAGAACTGATTTGTTTATTGCTATTCGATTAAGTTTTTCCAAGGATGCTCGAATAGGGATATCTTCATGATAGATATCTGCTGAATATTCCCCCTTGTGTCGGTTGGCGAGAATACTTGAACCACTAGTATGAATAAATGTTTTACCTGTACCTTTAATTTTGTCCAACACGGTTGCAACAAAATAAGCATTATCGGCATCTGCAGTGTTTATTATCGCATCTACATCATTGATTATTTTTTCAATTTTTTCAACTTCGTTGATTGAGCCAATAACCGGTACAATTCCCAATTTTTTAATTGGTACTTCATCTGTATTGTTTCTAATTAGCCCTATTACTTTATACTCTTTTTTAATTAGTTCAACAGCTATTGATCCCCCGATATAGCCCGTGACCCCTGTTATTAATACGGTTTTCATTTGAGATATTTTTTGTAAATATCCGTACATCTTAGCGATGCGAAATAGTATAAAAAAAGTAAGTTTTGGTAAAAATCAGGGATTGCTGTTTTTTCTCTCCTCACTTGGGGATATACCGCATATTTTTTTGTAGGTTTTGTTGAAGTGGCTCAAATCGGTAAAACCTAATTCAAAAGCAATTTGCGATAAAGTAAGTTCACTATAAACCAATCTATTTCTCGCAGATTGTATTTTATAGTTTAATATATACTTCTTTAGGTTGATACCTGTATTTGCTAAAAAATACTCACCAAAATAGTTTTCGGAAATAAAAAAATGATTGGCCATTTCTTTAATTTTCAATTTTTCTTTACTACATATATTGATATGAATATAATTTAAAATGTGCTGAATGTCTGCGTTGTTATTTTCTGTTATTTTAATTGAGTCATTGGATATAATATTTCTAACGACAATGTTTAACAATAGAACCATCAATGATTTTATGTTCTTGTCATCACATAGACGTTCATCGCTATATTCTGAAATTAATATGCTGATGAGGTTTTTGACTTTTTCCGTTTCTTCTGAATTTTTGAGAATAGTTTCTTTTTTGAGCTTGTTACTGTTTAAAATAAAATCCACTTTGGTAAACCATTCTGAAATTGATAATCCATTTCCTTCTTTTCGGGCAAATAACGTTTTTTGAAATTTTATAAAGTGTACAATTGAAGTCTCCTGCAATTTTATAAAAGTCCTTTCTTTTGGAAGATGGATGAAAAATTGGTCTTTTTTAAATGGTATGTTTAGGCCATCTACCATTCTTAATCCATTTCCTTTTTCAATAAAGACCAATTCAAAGAAGAAATTTGGTTTAGGCTTACATTCAATGAAATTGGAATTGTAAGTTTCTATCACTATTGGTTTGAAAATGTGTCTTTGCATTCTTTGAATAGGGAATTTTTAATTAAAGGTTCTTACTTGCTGCCTTTTTCATGATTCTTATTACAAATTCAGGTGTCAAAAAAAATAGATTCATCTACTACAAAGCCAAAATTTTGACCAAAGCCATAGTTGTTCGAAGTAATTAAATCTCATCATCTTCCAAAAGGATAAGATCAGGACTCTTGTGGGACGAATTGAAAGAATGGAAAGTAATTAGTTTTTCAATAGATTTTAAAGATTAAATACAGGGTAAAAAAACAGCGCGCGAATTTCATTTGCGGTTTTTTTGCTAATGGCATTCCTGTCCTTCCCGACGTACCTTAGTGGGTGAATGACCAAATTGTTCCTTGAATATTCTTGAAAAATGAGCTGGATTTTCATAACCTAGTGAATAGCAGATATCAGAAACGGCTATTGAAGTATTTTTCAGTATTTCCTTTGCCTTATCTAATCTCTTTTTACGAATCCATTTCGATGGCGGCATATTGTAAATAGCTAGAAAATCCCGCTTGAAACTGGCTAAACTTCTTCCTGAGAGATAAGCAAGCTCTGTTAAGGATACTGGACTGGTATAATTTTTCTCCATCACTTCCGGAATCTCTGTTCGTAACGGCTGTTTCATCTGTAACAATTGCTGGAAGAGGTTTTTATCCGTTCCGGCAAGGTCATATAACAGTTCGAGCATCTTTATTTTTATTAATCCTGAATCTATGTTCTCAGGTTCATTGAAATAGGGTTCGATAGATTCAAAAAAAGCTAAGAGTCTTTTGTTTGCAGCTTTGACCAAAATCCTTACACTTTCCTTGCTTTGAACAGATTTGATATTGGTCATTTTGAGAAATTCCCACAGAAATTCATCTTTTAAAAAAAACATCAGACTGATGTATTGATTGTCCTGGTCCGTATCTCCCATTTTGTGATATTCTACGAGCGTGGCCTTTTTAAGAAATACCATCTCATTTTTTCCCACAATGAATTTAGTCTTTCCGTCTTTTAGAATATTCACACCTTTTTTTACGAACAATAGCATATGGTCTTCCAAATACATAGCCCCCTTATTTTGTACAATATGCATACAGGATTCTACAACAGATAAACCGTTGAGTTTAAGTTCCCGTTGGTTATATGGGGGCAAGGTCAATGCTGAGGGAGCCTTTATAAGTTTCATGATATAAATATATTACTTTGTTAAAAGTACCACTATATTAGCTACGATTTAGTCTTTACAAACTAGTTCATTATTTGATATGGAAAAACTAGCTTTTCCATATTCTTCAAAAAATCTTTAGGTGTCAGTTTTTGTAGGGCCTCATGGGGCCTTTTCTCATTATAATGTTCTATCCATTGTTCTGTCAGCACCCTGACCTGTACCATCGATTCGAACAAATATGCATGGAGCACTTTTTGGCGATAGCTCTGGTTAAAGCGTTCGATGAGACTGTTCTGCACGGGCTTGCTAGGTTGGATGTATTTTATCACTATGTTCTTTATTCTATACCACAACTGGAAATTGGCCGAAGTGAACTCTGGGCCGTTGTCCACCCTAGTGGCCCACGGTTTTCCCTTGAAGGCCACCAGCTTGTCCAGTTCCCATGTCAACCGCCGTGAACCAATAGGAATATCAGCCACGCCACAGGGCCTCCCTGTTGAAATCGTTCATTACGTTCAAGACTCTGAAAGTCTTCCCCAAGGCCATGCTATCTTGCATAAAGTCCATGCTCCATACGATGTTCGGGCCAATCGGTAATGTCAAAGGCTCTTTCACCCTTTGCGGGATGCGGCGTTTACGTCCTACGTTGACTCCCATTTCCTTATATACCCTGTACACACGTTTGTGTTTCCACGGATGGCCTAGTTGCGCAGCATCAGGAACATCTTCCTGAAACCATATGTGGGATGCTCTTGGGCCAACCGGTCAAGTTCCGCCATCAGTCCGACATCGTCCTTTTCCTTGGGACGGTAATAGTACCCCGAAGCGCTAAGGCACAGCAGTAAATAGGCCGCCCTAAAGCTTTTTTTCAATAAGGTCCTTCAGTGCATAGTTCTGGTGGGCCAATTCGGCATACATCTGTTTGTAACGGGAAAGTTCCGCTTCCATTTCTTTCAATTTTTTGAGCTGGGAGGAGTCCATACCCCCATATTTGCCCTTCCAGTTGTAAAATGTGGCGGCACTGATTACAGAGTTCTTTCATGGAAATCACTGCCTCATGCTGTTTGATGACCTTGTCCGCTTGGGTTTTGGTGAACCTATTTCTCTTCATGTCTCTAAATTACGGTTATTCTATTTTTGACCGTAGCTGTTTTTAGGGACACTTACACACCATTTAATTACGCTTTTCTTGTTCTAGCTTTTGTGTTGCATATGGGTAGAGTTGTAAATCTTCAACTAAGAGTGAACTGAAGTTGATCTAAAGTTAAGTGATGGTTTTGTTATCTTCGAGGTTAGCCTTGAAGATGGATTCATTAACCATTTAAATCACTTAAAATGACAAAGAAGAACACGGAATCAATCGTAAAGGACATCAAGAGAAAGACTAGGCGGAAGTTCTTCGCCGAGGAAAAATCGGTATCCGGCATCTGCAGGGGTAAAGGCATTGCCCTGGCACTGTATTGTCGTTGGAGCAAGGATTTTCTGGAAGCTGGGAAGAAACGACTTATGGGCGACACCATGCGCTAGGCCAATACCAGTGAGGTAAAGGAACTGCGTGGGGAGAACTCCCAGCTCAAGGAAACGGTGGCCGAACTATTGCTCCAAAACAGGGTGCTCAAAAAAAGTACCAATGGTTTAGGGTAAAATGGAGAAAGTACATGTGTTTTACCCAACAGAAGAAATACGAGATCATAAGGCTCGTGGAGACATCTGAGATAGAAGTAAACAGGACATTGAAGGAAATAGGAATCAACAAGAGCACCTTCTTCAATTGGTACGGTAAGTACTGGTCGATGCAATACTCGACCTTTTGGTGCACACAGCGCACAGAATGGATATAATAGGTGAATCGATGAGAAGAAAATTGAAAAATAAGAACTAAGCTTAACCCACGGACAGGTCAAATCCAAACAGTTGATTTACACTGCTCACTTTCTCCGTTGCGGGTGGCTCAGTTTACCCAGCTCATCCAGTAAGCAAGAGAAATTGATTTTTTGATGGTTGTATTAAGGACACCTTATCAAAGTGTAAATGTGGGTTTGCAATTGATATTATCTCCAATTTTGTAGTTCAATTAAATTTCCTTCTGGGTCTCTTACATAAATAAAAATGATTGTGCCAATACCTTTAATTTCTTTCTCAGTTATTTCACCGCATTTTGTTCCACCATTTTTCAATACCTTTTCTAAAACATTCTTGATGTTACCAACCTCAAAGGCAATATGGCCAAATCCTCTTTTATTTGGTGCAACTGGGGCTTGATTCTCAATTTCATTGTATTGATAAATTTCTAGAGTGGGAAAATCGCCATCATATCCAGGTAAGGCCAAGTGAACCCCTTGTAGTTTTGCGCCTTTTACTCCAGTTCCTTTTTCTAAGAATTTTCCAGATTGGTTTCTAATGGGGGGTACAATTTTGCAGCCAAATACTTTGATGTAAAATGCTGCAAGCTTTTCCCAGTCAATGCTTATTATATTGGTATGTACATATTTCATCCTTGTTACTTTGATTAATTTTAATGGCCCAGAGGCCTCACCTCATTTAACAATGTCACCAAGAACTTACCAGGTTCTTCAATTGGAATTAGATGTGATGAATTTTCGAACCAAACACCTTTTTTTAAAGGGGCGCTCAAATGCTCTAACCAATTCTCAGTGGGTTTGGTCGGTGTAGTATAATCATGTCTTCCCATAAACTGAAAAACCGGTATGGGAAATTCGGTTACTTTTTTAAAATCAACTTTTAAAAACTCTGGTAAGATACGCCCTAAAGTAAATATGTTCCCTTGGTTAATAGCTTTTACATCTTCATAATCATATTCTGGCGAGAGCAGGGGAGCTTTGTAAAAAAAGTCAAACGAACTTCTGTAGGCGGCCAAACCGCCATAGTGTTGTGCCCATTTACGGGCAATGACAATCCGGTTTCTGGTGATAGGTTTGTTTCCTGGGTAAGGTGCAATCGATTTTAATTCCTCTACGGCATCACTATTACCTTTTTTTGTGGCCACTTCAAGTCCGTAATTAAAACTTAAAACTTCGTTTTCTTGGGTATTGATGACCTGACCTATTCCTACATAGGCATAGAACAAATCTGGCCTTTTCAATGCTGTTTTCAACGCTACAATCGTACCCCAGCTATGTCCCATCAGGATGATTTTTTCCTTTTTATATTTTGTTCGTATATGGGATGCAATTTGGATGGCATCATCAACATATTGGTCAATAAAAATGGTTTTTCCCAAATCCAAAGTGTCATTGGTTCTAAATGTTTTTCCAGAAGCTCTTTGATCATAATGGACCATAGTAAAGTATTCTTCCAAAGGACGCTGAAAGGTCCATGATACTGGAGCCATAGGTGAAGCTGGCCCACCGTGAACAAAAAGGATTATTGGATTGTCCGCATTTTTCCCGCGGACATAAACCCATTGTTTTTCACCCCCTGCTTTTATTTGAAAATTTTCCTGTATTCCGTTTGGGGTAACTATGGAGTCAAGATCTGATATTATTGACTTTGCTTTTTGATAGGGTATAGCGGTTTTCTTATTCTGTGAATGAAGGGCTGCACAACAGAAGATTATAAAAATGAGTAATGGGTTTTTCATCATATATATTTTATAAATTCAATTTTTCACTATGGTATTTTGTCCTGAAATTATCAGCCATTGTTTATCATTTTGCTTCCATATATAGGTAGGGGAACCTTTTGAAGTTACTTTGCCCTTATGGTCAAAATAGGTTTGTCGTACAGCAGTTAATACTAAATCAGGGCTTAATACCATTGTATGTTCTATTTCATAAGTCGCAGAGGAGCCGTCTGAAAAAGCACCGGGCAGCACCTCTTTTGTAAAATTTTCGATTGCTTTTTTACCAATTAACCGAGTGCCTGCACCATTTACCCAAACTGCATTTTCATCAAAAAGAGCCATAAAACCTGAAACATCCTCAGCACTTTGAGCCTGTTCCAGTTCTTTTACCTTTTCTATAAGTTTAGTTACAGTTTTTTGAAGTAATTTTTTTGAATAATTACCAATAACTTGGCTTGGTTGTTTTTTTTTATTTGACATATCGGTATTTAATCATTCAATGATCCAGTCATGCTTTTAATCTGATTTAACGCCTCATTCCTATTTTTATCGACAAATAGCTTTAGTTTAGTTAAATGAGCTTGATTTGGTATCGATTGACCACAGTTCGTTTAGAGCCTTAAACAATTATAGTTGGCAATGCTAAACATTAATAAATTCAAAAAAAGAACCAATCTGATGCACTACCTTACTTGTATCATAAAGAATTGAGAAAGTCAAGATATTTTGGGACACTATCCTCAATCCATTCACTTGATGTATCTAGCTCGATTCCATAATAAGCGAAAAATGGGCGGTAATCAGCTTTTATATATTCAAAAGTCAACTCAAACGGACGAAGTAATTCACCCAAAGTATATTTGTATTTTTCCATTCGGTTATACTCGTGTTCATCAATTCCTGCCGAAATCGCTAAAGCAATTTTCTTGCCCCCAACTTTATAACCACTCTTACTACCATAAGCCCAACCATAGGTTAGAACTTCGTCGAACCATTTTTTAAGAAGCGGGGGACAATTAAACCAGTAGAAAGGAAATTGAAATACAATTTTATCATACTGCTCTATTAGTTTTTGCTCTGCCATAACATCAATTTTTTCGTTTGGATAGACCTCGTGCAATTGATGAACATAAAATTTTTCAGGATATTTATATAACTCTTCAATCCACCTCTGGTTGATTATAGAATCTTGAATATTAGGGTGTGTAACAATAATTAATATCTTCATATTTATTAAAGTGTTGTTTTAGTTTTACGACTGTTCATATTTAACTCAACAGACAAAATTTTCATTCTGAAATCAATTCTTTGACCAATTCTCCACTTTGGTTTAAAATTTGAAATCTGGGCTCATTGTTTTTATCGATGTAAATTTTAATCCTTGGATTACCCAATTCATCTTTTATGAACATGCCAACTTCCTCGTCATAATTCTTGCCTGTAAATAGGCGCTGTGCTGAAATTGGTTTTCCAGCGTTCATGCGTTTTATGACATCGTTTATGGACTGACTTGGAACTCCTTGTTTTTTTAATGAATCAAGAGTGGTGATGAGACGAGGGAGTGTATAGGTATGCGATCGATCCCATACATTTAAACCATATTGTTGTTTGCCCTCAGTGCTTCGTTGATATTGTACCTGTACTACCTGATCATTTTTATATTGATCAAGTGATAAGGCCATACCAGCTCCTTCTTTTTCGTTACCGTAATAGATTAATCCTCCAACTTCATCTTGTTCTTCATTGAAGAAAATAACTCCCGGAGGTCTCACACGGTTTTCCAAGACCTTACCATCAAACATTCCTGGATGTTGCTTTTTTGAATTGCTTATAACCATTACCAATGTGCCGTCAGGGTCCACCACATTGATTCGTTCCACAGTAATCTCTTTGAATTCATTGGAAGTTGCATTGGAGGCAAATCCAGATAAAATGATGTAACCCAAAATAAAGGTCAATGAAATTGCGTAGAGTTTTAGGATGAAACTATTAGTAGGCATAATTGTCATTTAAAATTGGAGTTGGGTAAATTTTTGTTTACCGATGAAACTATCTGACCATTACTTGTAATCATTTATTATGTGTTTTGTCTATTATAAACTTTGGAACAGCAATTCGGCTGGTTTTCTCACTTTAGGCAGGTCTTGTGTTCTATCTTCGTCACTTCTATACCCCACTGCAACAATGACAGAAGCATTTAGTTCGTTCTCTCTTAATCCAAGAATACTGTTGTATTCTTCAGCATCGAATCCTTCCATTGGACAAGCGTCTATTTTTAACGCTGCACAGGCTGAAAGTAAATTTGCTAAGGCAATGTAGGTCTGGCTTTTTAGCCAATAGTAGCGTTCGGCCGCTGATTTTTCTTCCAGCTTAGTTTTGATAAAATCCCCATAGCCTTGTAATTTTTCTAAAGACAGGTTTCGGATGTCGGCCGTTAGGTTTATGAACTCATCGATGCTTTCCGGTTTAGCATCGGTATAATTACAGAATACAAATAAATGTGAAGCGTCGGTGACTTGGGATTGGTTCCAGGACGCTAATTTGAGTTTTTTGCGGATCTCTTTATTTTCAATGACCAAGACTTTGTAGAGCTGAAGACCATATGATGATACTGATAATTGAATTGCCTTTTTCAATACCTCCAGATCATCTTCGGAAACTTTTTTGTTGGCATCAAATTTTTTTGTGGCATAACGCCATTCCAATTGTTTTATGAATTCCATCTAGTATAAATTTTTATAAGTTTTATATGCATTTTCGAACACCTCCTTGGCATTCTTTTCAAGGTTTTGATTTGCAAAAGCCCCAAATAATGTATTGAAGCTTATTTGATTTACTCTATTGAAAACATTAAGCGTCTCGTGTTGTGTTAAGGGGATTATATTGGGATAACTGAACATCGCACTGAGATGTTTTTTATCCGGAGATAAATAAAGTGTATCTCCTACAAAGAGGGTCTCCTTGTATTTTGGTAGTTTACATTGTAATACTGCGCTACCTGGAAAGTGACCACCAATATGAAACAAAGTAACGTCTTGATTTAGTTCCTTTTTGCCCCCTTCCCAAAAAACAATTTGTTGCTTATCATCCATTACCCATTCCTTGTCATTTTTATGAATGTAAATTGGGCAGTCAAAGGTTTTTGCCCACTCATTCATGAGACTGTAATAATGTGGGTGGGAAATGGCTATTGCGTCAATACCACCATTTTTTTGGATGAAAGCTACTGTGGATTGGTCAAGGAAAGGCAAACAATCCCATAAAATGTTGCCCCCTGGAGTCTTTATTAAAAAGGCACGTTGTGCAATAGCAAGTTTAGGAAGCACTTGAAATTGGAATAGGTTACTGGACCATTGTTTAATTTGTAAGGTATGTTCTCTTGAAAGATCATTATAACTCAACCATTGTTGCCCATATTCTTTAACGTATTGGCGCTCGTCTGAACAAATTCGACAAGTGGTCTTGTCAAACGTTTGCTTATTATATCGTGTACCACAGGTTTTACAAATGTTTTTTGTGTCAGGGTTATCTATAGTTAACATATCAAGGTGTGTTTTTTCATTAACGGCTCCCTGTAAACTGAAGGAATAAAAAGCACTTACCGCCAACGTGGAATGTTTAATAAAGTCCTTTCTATTCATTGTTCACGGTTTCAATTGATAATTGTGCATTATAAAATCTGTACAAAACCCCATTCCCAAATACATGTTCTTTGCCATTTCTGAAGCTTGAAGTGTAGCTGTTTTCGCATTTTCTTTTATGGCCTGATTAAGTATCTGATACATTATTTCGGTGGCATACCCTTTTTTTCGCATTTCAGGAATGATTCCCAAACTATGTACTCCTGCGGTATTTCCTGTGATGTATAATATTATGGTACCCACCAAATCGTTATTGTCATAAACCAAAAAATAGGGGATAGTGTTTTTGGTCTTTTCCAATGTGGGTTCGCTTATCGAATAATTAAAAGCTTGCTTGAAAGCTTTGCACCATAGACCTATTTCATTGGCTGTTTCAGCTTTTTTTAGCTGTAGCTCTTTTGATGGTTTGAAATTGTTTTTTAGTTCTAAACTCATTCCATATTGCACGGATTTTTGGTGAAATCCTTGCTTCCCCAATTCATTTGCTATAGAAATATGCGATGAAAAATGGGAGAACGTTAATGAAGAATCCGTCTTCATTTGAACTTTGATTTGCTCAATTGAATCATCACAAACGTCAGGTAAGGTCCAGATTTTATTCGGCCATTCCGAGCCGGTGATTTTACTCTGGTACATTTTTCCTTTTTCCGAATATCCATTAAATGGAATTCCAGCCTCCTTCCATAAGGCGTGTAGATTATTGATATTTAATTGTGTTTTAATCATTTTGTGTTTATTAGGATTATTCCGATAATCATAGCAAGTGCTCCTATAAATCTCTTGGCTGTAATCGGCTCTATAGGTAGATTGAGCCAGCCAAACTTTCCTGCTATTAAAGAAAATATGAGTTGGCCACACAAACCAAGGGCAATCATTTTTGATATTCCCAGCTTGGGAATAGTATAGAAATAAAGAGATATACCTATCATACTGAACAAACCGCCAATAAACCATAAGTACCAAGGAACTTTTTGAAAAATCACCAGCTTCATATTATCAGTTGATGTAAAAAGAAGAAAGAGAGCTCCAAATAAGGCACTTGTAATGGATGCTGCTACAACTGCCATAATGGGCTGTTTTAAGGTTGCTCCCAATTGGGTGTTAAAAGCGGCTTGGATGGCAAGAAAAACACCTCCTGTAAATGCTAGTATATAAAGTGCGGTCATTTTCACTTAATAGTTAAGATTTAAAACCATTTGAGGTTATTTGTTTAGTGCTATTATCAAATCTGGTATAAAATTATATTCATTATATAACTTTATGCTCATCCAGTTTTTGTATATTGAACCAACCAGATTGAATGCATTATGCACTATTTAAAAGAAGTATTACAGTATAAGAGAGATGGTAAACAGTCTGTACAAATGCAGTTGGTCAATGCATTTATATTAAACATTAGGAATGGACATTTACGTAAAGGACTCAAACTTCCCGGGTCTCGAAAACTGGCTGAATTATTAAACGTAAACCGCTCCACTATGGTGGCAGTTTATGATGAGTTGACCGCACAAGGTTGGATTGATGTTGTTCCAAAAACCGGAACGTTTATAAAAGTGGATTTGCAAGAATTAGAACCCATTGATACTGGTAATCAAGGTATCAAATCCTATCCATTTAAATCTGCATTTAAAATTGATGCCAACCAATTGGTCTCTATGCCCAAGAGTGTAAAGCCACAGCCTTTTCATATTACGGTAGATGCTGGTTTTCCCGATGTAAGAATAGCTCCGGTAAAAGAATTGGTCAGAAATATGAGGAGGCTATATACTAGTGGCATTTATAGAAATTACTTGAAGTATGGGAAGTCCTCCGGATTACCAAAGTTTCGAGAAACACTGGCTGGGTTCTTACATGAAAGTCGAGGGCTGCCCATTAGCTCAAAAAACATTATGATTACCTATGGGGCCCAAATGGGATTCAACTTGATTGCACGATTGTTGATAGGACAAAACAAAGCAAAAGCGATTATGACCGACCCGGGTTATTTTGGCATACGGTTGGTCTTAGAACAAATGGGTGCCGAAATTTATACGGTTCCAATTGATAGTGACGGGATGGATGTAGATGCTGTAGAACAGATTTGTAAGAAACATGACGTTAAACTTGTATATACCATTCCGCATCATCATAATCCAACTACCATAACCCTTTCTCCAGAAAGACGAATTCGCTTGTTGGAACTTGCTTCAAAATATGGTTTTGCCATTATTGAAGATGATTTTGATTATGATTTTCATTACCACAGTAACCCAATGCTTCCCATGGCCAGTATGGATAGGGACGGAAATGTGATTTATTTAGGGTCTTTTACCAAATTATTGGCTCCTGGTATACGATTAGGGTTTATCGTAGCACCTGAAGATTTTATTAATATAGCCACGGAACAACGTAAGTTATGGGATTTTCAAGGAGATAATATTATGGAAGCGTCAATGGTCGAGTTTTTTAGAGATGGCACCATGTCCAGGCATATCCGTAAGTCAGTAAAATTGTATGAGGAAAGACGTAATCATTTTTGTAAATTGTTGATGGAAGGTTTAGGTAATAGGATCAGTTTTAATCGTCCAAAGGGAGGGATGGCGATTTGGGCAAAGTTTCCAGGAGGAGATTCTAGCAAAATCATCAAAACAGCTCAAGAAAAGGGGTTAATTCTCCCTAATACGACTCCTTACTACCATGGGACAAATCCAAATAATAATATCAGGATGGGGTTCGCTTCCCTTAATTTAAAAGAACAAGAACGAGTTGTGAATATTCTGTCTCAATGTGTATAACAAGAAGTCGGGAATTATATAAACCAGTTACAAGGGTAAAAAACTAGTAATCTATAAGCTCTATCTGAAAACCATTGTCCCTACCATAATTTATAACTTCGAACAAATTAATTTGATTGTTGCTTTCTATACGTAGTACCTTGTCACAATCTTCTAAATCAAAATTGATACGGTATTCGGGATATAATTGATTGAGTTCGGAAATAATTTTTTCCGCTAAATGTTGGTTGCCGACATTCGTCTTAAAAACTTCAACTATGGTTTTGTCTGCTTTTTGCTGAGTATTAACTTTTATTTTTTTCAAACCATTAAGCTAGAGAAGATGAGTTCCTTATATATTAATATGTATGTGGCAATAACACACAATATGAGGTTATTACTTTTATTTTTTCGCCCTTTGCGCTTTGAAAAATGTAAAAATCAGAAAATGCATATTCATTTCCGTTTTCCATTGTCATTACACCATTTGCAGCTCCTTCTTTTCCGTGGGATAGTATTTGGTATAGTGTCAATTCGGAGGCTTTTACCGATTGTGTTTTTTCTAACTCCTCCCTAAACGCTTCTATTCCTTCGATTTTCTTGTCACCAATGATGTTCCAGAGAATGTCATCAGTTACACTTTTGGTCAAAAACGTAATATTACCTTCTGCAAAAGCAATATTAAATTGTTTAATAAACTCCATTTTAGGAGAATTGCCACAATTTGGACTTGATATTACTTTTGTCATTCTTTATTGCTTTTAACGTTAGCTATTCTCGTTGTACAACAAGTTGAATTTATGCCCATCTGGGTCGACAAATACACATACGTGGAACCCATTATTGTCGTAATATTCTTTTCTGTCTTTATTGGAATCGAACAAAATGGTTCCACCTGCTTTTTTTATATCAGTCACGTAATTGTCATATTCTTCCTTACTTTCTACAGCCATGGAAAACATCACTTCATTACCGTCGCATGAATCAGTGGATTTACCTTCTAGGCTTGATTCCAACTTTTCCTTTTTGAAGAAATGAATCACAAAGTTGTCAGGACCAAAAAAGAAACTGACCAGGTCTTCTGATGGACTTCCATTTAATTGAAAGCCCAATGATTCATAAAAGGTCCTTGTTCGGTCAATATTTTCTATGCCCAGGTTTGCCCAAATTTGTTTTGTTTTCATATTATTTTAATCAATATACTTAACATCCATCAAGAGTTTTTCTTTAACAAGTCTTCAGCAATTAAACTTGTATAGTTTTTGATTTTTGGTAAACTACTACTCTCTAGATGTTTAATTTCGTTGGATGACGTTAAAGTTAGCCCCATATCTTTTACATCTTTGGTTAGAAAATCATCAAAGGCTATCGTTCGGTCAACAAACTTGTCAATCATTTTTTTCTCTTCCAATAACTTTTCTTCATATTGGCTTAGACCATATATTCTGGCCCTTAAATTTTCTGGAACATCAGTTAGCCATATAAAATTTACTTGGTTTGAAAACGTATGATCTATAAGTTTGGGTAATAGTGCGGAGCCTTCAATAATGAGATTGGTATTCTCACGAATACACAGTCTTATTATATCTCTAATGGTTGGCCATAATTTTTCGTAGTGCATTAAGACACTTGCCATCATTTCTTTGGTCGAAAGTTTGGAGTAATAATCTTTTACGTGTTCAGGTATATTGTTGCTAGGTGTTTCTTTCCAAGGTCTGCCAGGATGTTTGGCAAGACTATCGGTTGAGATTAACTTGATGTTGTGCTCCACAGACATTCTTTTTGCCAATGTTGTTTTCCCACAATGGGATGTCCCTCCGATTAAGATGATTTTTCTGTAATATTGGCTATTTTCATGTTTTGGTACCACTTATTTACTTTTATTCTAAATTTAATTGCCAAGAAACCCCGAATCTATCTTCTACAAAAGCAAATTGTTTGCTAAAACCGTAGTTGTCTAAAGGCATTTTTATATCCCCATTTCTTGAAAGTTTTGCAAAGAGATATTCAATTTCTTCTTGGGTTTCACATTCCACCCAATTGGACACCGCTGGCGTAAAACCCCATTCGTGTTGAATAAAACTATCACTACAGATAAACTGTATGCCATTCAACTCAAATATAGCTTTGACGATGGTCCCTTCCTTTCCCGGGCCATCTTTACCGTATCGTTGTACCTCAATTACTTTGGAATTGTCAAACAAGTCAATATAAAAGTTCATGGCTTCCTCGGCATTATTTTCCTGAAATGTCAAGAAGGTTGTGATTTGCTTTTTCATTATTTTATTCTTCATAAGTCAAGTGCTTTTGCCAAAGCAAAGTTTTTTAACCTCTAAAGCTTTGAATATTGTCGAGAACCCATTTGTTGAAGGTCTGTGCGGGTCTTCCTATAATATTTTCAACCATTGGCGTTACCTTATAACCTTGTTCCGGTGTATTTCCATACCATGCATAGAGATAATCCATTGTCTCTTTAGGCAACCCCCATTCTTTCCAACGAGTTCTAGCCTGTTCTTCATTAAGCTCTTGAAAGTTTATTTCTTTTTTAAGGGCTTTGGCTATTTCTCCGACTTGTTTACGGGGAGATAAAGTTTCTGGACCGGTTAAGGTGTAAGTTTTCTGATTGTGAGCCCCATTAATTAAAATTGAAGCTATAACCTTGCCAACATCATTTTCGTGTATGGCAGCGGTCGGTCTGTCCTCGAAAGGTTCCCTTACCTCGCCATTATGGATTATGGACTCTGCCCAACCCAATGCATTTGCCATATATTCCTGTGGTTGTAAGATTGTCCACTCCAATGAACTTTGCTTTATTTCAGTTTCCAAAGAACTTTCATTTCCTTCTCCGTTCCAAAGAACGGTTACCCGTTTGATTCCTGATTGCTTTGCTAATTCCACAATTGATCTTCCATTGGAAAGTGGTGTATATTTTTCATCTCCAATTGAAATAAAATGTGCCGCATGGACACCTTCAAAAGCTTTTGTTAATGTTTCGATATTATTCAAATCCCCTTTGATTACTTCTACATTTTCAGGAAATTCTGTTTTTTGTGGGTTTCTAGAGAGCGCTCGTACTGTTTTACCATTTTTTAATAGCTCTTTAACTGCTTGCCTACCAATAGTTCCTGTCGCTCCAGCAACTAAAAAGATTTCATTTTCTATGTTTTCCATTTACTCTATTTGTGTTCAAATCATCTTGATTCGATAAAGGCATTTCTTATCTTAAAACTCCCGTTCTTGGTATGGTAGTCCCTTTTGATTTTCGCAATAGGTCTTTAAGCTAAATAAGAACATCGCCCAATTATAGCTGCACCAACCATAAAATTCGGTACGTGCCCGCCAATCGAAGTGTTTGAGTAAAACTGTGGTGGTGTTGTCTTTTTTAGTGAGTTCAAAAGACACCTTGGTTCCTATCCATTCTTCATCAGAAACGATACACTCCCAAACAATCTTTTTGTTTTCCTCCAATCCAACTGTTTTGAACTTGGTAATGTATCCTTCATCAAAATCAAACTCGTTTACAAAGCCTATTTCAGGCTTTACCTTAAGTTTTTTTGTCCATACGTTTCCCAGTCCTTCTTCGGAAGTAAGTGTTTGGTAAACGGTTTCAATAGGAGCCTTGATATAGTTTACTTGCTCTATGCTTTCCATTTTAACTTAATAATGAATCAATTCTAATTACTTCATGGAATGAAACCCAATGGAATTACCTTCGGTATCTTTTACAATTGCGACAAAGCCGTGCTCTCCAATGGCCATTTTAGGTTGAATCACGTCACCTCCATTTTCTGCTGCCCTATCTTCCAATACTTTACAATCCTCGCAACCAAAGTAAACTAGACTACCATTGGTGGAGGGTTTTATTTCTTCCATTTTCACCAAACACCCGGCAGCCCCGTAATTTTCCATATCGCTTGGGAAACCTTTCATTTTGACGGATGAATTCGTTGGGTCGCTCATGTCTTCCAATGTTACTTGAAGAACTTTTTCGTAAAATTCTGCAGCTCTATTTATATCGTTCACGTAAATTTCGAACCATACCACGGGATTGTTTTTTTTCATCTTTTTGAATATTTAAATGGTTAAGTATTACAAAAATGAAATAAGGAGACCAATAAAAACTTGTCTTATGGCAAGTTCTCATCATGAAGTGCCACTTCTTTTCGTATTCTGCTCAATGAAGTATCGGTAATTCCTAGGTAGGTGGCAATGTATTTTAACGGTACCTGTTTTATAATTTGTGGTTTTTCTTTCACTAGACCCAAATATCTTTGCGAAGCACTTTGTGTGTGCATTTCAACGGTTCGGTTTTTGGCAACAAAAAGCTGATTGGTCATCCAAGTTCTGCCCCATTCCGTAAAGCCTTCAATGGTACCATACAAATTTTGGAAAGCATCAAAGTCCACTTTCCAAACTTTGGCGTCGGTCAGTACCTCTATGGTTTCTTTGGAAGGCACACGAAGAAATAAAGAGGCTACTTCAATTAAAATATCGTTAGGGCTAAAAAACTCGGTAGTAATTTCATTTCCTTTATAGTCAATAACGTATGACCGAAACAAACCATTTTCAATTAGGTAATACTCGTTGTTTGCCTTACCCTCACTGAGTATGGTTTCATTTTTCGAAAACTCAACTTTTGTATGGGCCTCTATAATGGTCTTATAGTCCTCTTTTTGGATGTTTGGGTGATTGTATATTCGTTGAAAAAAGGAAATGTCCATAGCGTTTTGTTTTCCTCGAAAAATACCCAATTACCAAAAGATAAACAACACAAGTAAAGCTTTTTACAGGGTGAAAATCTCAAAACGTCTTTTGAATTTAGTATTTGTACGGATGAACTTTTATGTATCCTTTATAAGTGGTTCTATTCTTTGTCCAATACCTTCTCTATAAAAAACCTCCCAAGTGGAGAAATTTCATAGCCAGTGTTGTGGCTTATGGTCAAACCTAAGTTTTTTAGTTTTCTGATATTGCGTTTTAACCATTCTTTTTCAAACCCTGTAAGTTTTGTAATGCCAATAGCGGGGTGGTTGGGATTGTCTTTAATGGCCAACAATACTTTACTTGTCCAACTTCCCTGTTTACTGAATTTATCCAAGCGCTGAACGCTCTCTTTTAAAATGGTTAATTCTTGTTCGGTTAACTCTGTTTGCTCTCTTAATTTCATGCGAGGGTCTTCGGAATGATAGTTAACGGATATTTTGAAAATCGTTCCCGTTCTGTTGCGCGCAAATGACTTTAGTAACTGCTTTCTATTTGTAAATCCAGCATTTAAAACATCCTTTTCGCTTATGTCATTTTCATTTACGGTTTCGATTTCACCAATTTTGACCAAGCCGATAGACGTATGCAAAAGGCTTCCACTTTTTATCGAAGCCTTTTTCCATCTACGAAAAGCCAATGTTATGTTTCCCGACTTTATACCTTGTAAATGTACTTTCTTAAACAGCATATTAAAGGTTCTTGATAAATTCTTTCAAACTCAATGGCTTTCTGTCAATTAATTTTTCAAGCGTATTTGATGTATATGAAAATTCACCCACTTTAATTCCTTTTGCCATACTGACCATTAATTCCACTACTTCCATTGGCATTTGATAACCTATTAACTCTTCCTTGAAAATGGCATCTGAAATATCAATATGCTGAATATCCATTTTTTTCTCTGCGTTTATAATCTGTGCCAAATCAGCGAATGAGTAGGCCGTATTACCTGTAATTTCATATACTTGGTTTTGACGCGAATTCTCTGTCATAACGATTGAAAGGGCTTCTGCAATTTCGATTCTCGAAACAAAACTTACTTTACCGTTACCGGATGGATAACGGATTTCCCCTGTCTGAAAAGCATTTCCAATCAGTTCAGGTATAGTTTCCATATACATACTGTTTCTGAAAAAAGTGTATGGAATTTTTGTATTCTTTATCAGTTCTTCGGTATGGTGTTGTGTATGCGTTCCAAGAAAAACTGCATTGGGTCCAGCCTGCACCATACTCGTATAAACAATATGCTTTACATTGTTTTCTGCCATTGCGTTCACAACATTTTTTTCCTGTTGTTGGGCCGTTTCCGTGTCCACTCCGATAGTAGAAATTTGTAAAGCTTTTTCTACATTAATGAAGGCTTGCTTAAGCGTATCATAATCGTTGTAATCTGCTTGTCTTATAGTTACACCTCGATCCTTAAAATCGATTACAGTTTCAGGATTTCTAACAATTGCGATAATCTTTGAAGGAGAGACTTTTTGCAATAAAAAATCAATAGTCGCTTTTCCCAAATTTCCGTTTGCTCCCGTAATAGCTATCATAACTCTATTTTTTTTGAGCAAAATTATCAGTCTGATTTTCGGTAAAATTGGATAAAACCGACAGAAGTCAAGTCTTCCATTCCGGAAAGTTCGCTACCTGTTCGTTTGCTTGATGCAAAAAGTGTTTCGGAGTTGTTCCTGCAAACTCTTTGAAGTCCCTAATAAAATGTGATTGGTCAAAATAATTGTTTTGGTAAGCAATATCGGTCAATGAATCAAAGTTTGATTTGCGCAAAGTTTCCAAAGCAGTTTGAAAACGGTTAATCCTTGCGTAAAGTTTGGGCGATATTCCAACATATTGTTTAAAATACCGTTCCAATGAACGCTCGGTTATGTTCAGCTCGTTTTGAACAGTGGGCAAACTTATGCCCATTTGTAGTTGCTTTATTGCAAAAACTACTTTCTTGTTTTCCGTTTTTCTTTGTTCGGCCTGTTTGTTGAAAAAGGTCGATAATATTTTAATTCTTTGTTGTGGCGTAGCTGCGTTTAAGAGTTGTTCAGTTATATTGGTTCCCATCAGCCCGATGATGTCAATATGTTTGTCTTTTAGTTCGTATGCATCTATCCCAAAAAGGGATTTAAGAGCCGTAGGTTGAAAATAGACACCAATGTTATGAAAGTTCTCCATTGCTTTATGAACTGTATGGCGTGTTGTTTGTCCGTATAGGAACAGCTGGGGCAATTCCTGATTTTTCTCGGTAAGAAATGATTTTTTATTCGCTTGAAAAATAAGCCCAGGCAAGCCATCCGACATTATTTTAAAAGTCCTTTCTGAAAAATTGGGACCACCATCCTCTAACGTCCAAAAATAACGAATGTATCTACGTAATGGTTCAGAAGGGAATATCTGTTGATAGTTCATTTTGTGTTTTTTGTTGACTATTATTTTGATTAACAGCGTTTTGACTGTATAATCCTGTTAACGCACTTGTATGAAAGACAATACAAAATCTGTTCTCTTATTCACAGGCATCTTAGGCACTTCAATTACATTATATCCATACGTTACATAAGTTTTACGCATCTGTTTAAATGTTAGAACCGCCTCTTCCCAATCTTGCTTTCGTTCATTATCGGTTTTGTAAATTTCCTGCCAAGGTGGAAGTATGAAGACACTTTTGTTATACCTCCAGTTTCTGGCATAAGATTTCATTTGTTCATTAACTTCTGATTGAATTAGTTTAGCATAACAAATTGTATCCAGAAATCCACGGTCAAAAAAAATAAGGTTTCCGTTATTCAAATTTTTGCCAGTTTGTTCAAAACTCTTTATAGAACGTTCAAACATTATATCTTTATATAGACGCTTATTTTTCCACGGTAAGGCTTTTCCGTTCAGGGTTTGTTGTTCTTTTATTATTTCACGAGAGATTTCAGGAATCACATTATAATTTCTTCTTTGTAACTCCTTCAACAAAGTAGTCTTCCCCACTCCTGGACCGCCTGTTATGACATAAAAATTATTATGTTGTTTGGGTTTAATCATTTAGCAACTAGGTATGGTTTATAATTTAATCTAACTTCGTTCCATAATTTTTATCCGTGGATTCGTGTTTTTTTTGATATCTGAAAAAATACTTCAACATGAAGGTTATGAGTTAATTAATTTTTAGAAATAGTTACCCTATTTATTTCATAAATTCTACTCATTCTTATTTTTTTAAAATCCCGTTTTCAACAGCTTCATTAATAAGTTTTTCGGCATAATCCCATAATTCAGATGAACCCACTTTTATTACTTTTTTCTTGTCGTAAACAGTTTGATGCTTTACTTCAAATTCTTTCCATGTACCTCCTTGGTTTGAGGTGTTCTGCAATAAGGGTTCTAGCCTGTCCATTGATTTTGCAAATTTCGCTTCATTAGAGGTACCCTTTTCAAATTCAACCCAAATTTGGATAAATTCTTCGGCTTGTTTTTGTGGTAAAAGTCCAAATATTCGTTTGGCAGCTACCAATTCTTCGTCGGTATTGGTGTGATTTTTTATCGTATCATATATAAATGTATCGCCAGCATCAATCTCAACAATGTCATGAATTAAGACCATTTTTATTACCTTGAACAAGTCAATTTTATAATTTGAATATTCACTTAACACGATTGCCATCATAGCTAGATGCCAACTGTGTTCTGCATCATTTTCGTGTCTATCACTATTAAATAATTTTGTACGTCTTTGAATGTATTTTATTTTGTCTTTTTTTTTGATAAACTCTATTTGCTTTAATAAACTTCCTGATATCATTTAATTACAGGTTTTAATTTTAATTAATGTTATACCTTCAAATATCTTTCTTTAATGATATCGATATGTCTTAACTCATGGCCGGCAATGTGCCAGGCTAGCCCACGAACCGTTCTTTTATTTACTATACTTCCATCGATGTCTATTCCCTTACCACTTCTCATAAAACTCTCTTCGGGTAAATGTTGAAAAAGAGCGATGGTGGATTTTCTGACCCATTCATATTCTTCAAAAATGCCATCCAAACTTCTTTCGTTAGCTCCAGAATATTTGGCATAATGATCCTGGTCAAAACCATGTACTGGTGTATCATCGTTACGTGCATTGCGTAAGGCGCGATATGCAAAAATGCGTTCATCATCAATTAGGTGAACCAATATTTCTTTGATGGTCCACTTTCCTTTGTCATAACGATAGTATAATCTATCCTCTGGAATACTATAAATTAATTTTTTAAGTTCCAGAAAGTTCTCCCATAGATGGTGCAGCACTCTACCATCATCTTCCATCAATTTCATATAAATATGGGAATAGGCGGGATACTCACCCTGTTTAGGTTTTTCGATCAGTCTCATACTATTAATGTTTTGTATTATCGTTCATTTGCTTCAATAAGTTCGATGGCTTTTTCTAATCCATTTTCCTGTTTGAGCTTTTCTGATAAGGCAATGCTATTTTTATATAAATCTTCTTTGGTTAATAAATCTTGGGTGTTATTAATCAAATCTCTTTCTGTCATACTTTTTAAGCTTTTCGGCTTTAATGCGACTCCTTTCTTAAAACCAATGGTTCCCCAAAAATGTTGATCGCCCATTGGGTATAGTACCGGACAGGTGAAAAATGGTTTTCCAGCTATTAGACAGGCAGATATGGTTCCAATGCCACCGTGGTTGATTATAGCCTTTACGTGAGGGAAAAGTTTATCATAAGGTGCTGCTTGTATTACTTTGATCTTTTGGTTTTCATCCAATAATTTTGTGTCATTAAAACCCCAGCCCTTTACTACAATAATTCTTATTCCTAGCTCTTTTGAAAGCTTGTCTATAGCTTTTGGCAAGTGCATTTTGGTCTCAAATGTCATGCTTCCGAAGGTGATAAGAAGAGGAGCGGAGCCATCCTGAATGAAATCAACCAGCTCTTTTTCTAATTCCTTTGAAGAAGGTGCAGTCCAAAACCCTGTAAAATGAGATGTGTCGGGGTAATCTTTTGGTTTTTGTAGATAGTGTTCACTAATTCCATAAATAGAGGGTAACCTAGGTTTTTGGAATTTAGATGGAAGCCCTTGTTCTTTTCTAAACCTTTTAACGGGTTTCATCATCATACGTACTCCAAGGTCTGACAATTTATAGCTTAGCCCATTTAAGAAAGATGGAATGGGTAGAGCACTAAAAACAGGGTTGACAAATTCGGTTGTGTATTCTATAGCAGGTACCACATTGGCCCGTATCATTTTTTCCGGAAACTGATCGGCAAAATAGTCTCCCATTGTTTTGACGTGAAAAAGCACCCGGTCACTTTCCCTGGATACCTTATAAAAGGTTTTCAGTGCATTGTAAATCATTGGATATACCCAAGTTTTTAAATTCCTTTTTGCCCTAAACGGGTTTTTCATCATCCTTTTTCCTTCGTCGGAGTTTAGAAACTCGTGAAAATCTGCTTCTACCGGAAGGAAATCAATGCCATAAGACTCTACTAAACCGCTAAAGTTTTTAGCGGTAGAAAGCGTTACTTGATGCCCTCTTTTCATCAATGCCTCTCCCAATATTGCATACGGCTGAACATCACCTTGTGTGCCTAGTGTTAAAATTGCTATTTTCATTTTATGATATTTCATCCAATAGTAGTGGCCAAGCCGTTTCTCGAAACTTAGATCGGAATAGACCAAAATGTCCAATCTCCTTCACATCAAAATCTTTTGGATTCCAATGAATGCGTTTGATAGTAGCATTGGTATATTGATTTGTCATCCAGTCAATGGCATGTTTTGGAGCAAAACGGTCATCACTAACACTAATTGCTGTTAATGGCACCGTGATCTTATCGTAATATTTATTTTTTATGGATTCATCGCCAAAAAGATAATGTGGGTGACGGCACCAGCGGCACCATTGCTCTGCTACTCTTTGGGGTAGGTTCTCCATACCCATAATTTTTTTTGAGGGCATATAGCCAAAAACTTTGGTCAAAATGGGAAATAGGATGTACCAATTGAACAGCATCCGTAATTTGCCAAAGCCTTTCCAGTAACCCCAATAACCGTTTTGGGCTGTTACCAGTATAATTTTGTCAACAGTTGAAGCAGTTGTGGCCAGGCCTATCATTTGTCCTCCTATGCTGTGCCCCATTAATGTAACCTTGGCTTCGGGGTATTTTCGTTTTGTGTATAATAAGATTTCCTCCATGTCAACTTTGGCCCAATCAGAGGCATTACTTTCAATTTTTCTAATGTCTCTATCCAACGATTGGAAAATACCGTGATAATCATAAGTTATAACCGCTGTGCCCTGCTGGACAACGAACATGGCAAACTTGGCATAAAAATGTTGTTTGACCCCAGTTGCTGAGTTGATGATCAAAATTGATTTGGTCTGCCGTTTTCCATACATGGTCGTACTAATAAAGTGCCCCTTGGCTGTTCTTATTAAAACTTGATTTGATTGCATTTTCCATTTAGTTCTTTATATGACTGGATTGAACTGATATAGTTATTGTATTTTAATGGATTTCCTAAGTCTTCCGTTTGAATTGCTTAGAAATCCATTGTTGTATGAGGGAACGAGCTATCGAATCTTCATTGGACAGTTCTAGCGTGCCTTTGTTTACCTGTTCAAGTAGTTCGTTTGCAGTGAACCATTTGGCATCCAATACTTCATCACCATCAAGTTTATAATCAGTTGTTTTGGCAGTGGCAACAAAGCCTATCATTATCGCAGAAGGGAAAGGCCATGGTTGTGATGCCCGGTACCTTACACGGTGTACCTCCAAGCCAACTTCCTCCTTCATCTCTCTGACAACCGCATCTTCCAAACTCTCGCCAATTTCCACAAAACCTGCGAATGGGGAACATTTAAGTCCTTTCCCCGTTTTGTTGATGTTTAATAGGCATACGGCCGGGCTGTTCTTTTTTTTAAATTCAATAAGGGTTATGATAGCTGGATCTACCCTTGGGTAAAGAATTTGTCCACAGTCCTTATTACAGCAAACCCTAATGTGTCCTTTTTCTTCACTTTTGGTATTGCTCCCACATCTTCCACAATACTTATGTGTACTGTGCCAATGGAGGATACCTTGGGAGTATGCGAGCAAAGCGGCTTCTTTTTCATTAAGGTTTGGGAAAATTTTTCTTAGGGACAGCAAAACAATATTGGTTCTCTCCGGTCTTTTTATTTCTGAAATGTCCAAGCAAAAAATCTCACAACCGCCATCAATTCCCAAGAATACCTTTGTTGTAGTAACCGGAGCCCATTCATTTGGAATTTCGGGGTAAAATTGCACTTTGCCTTCATCCCAATCATATAAAAAAAGATTCTTCCAAACGGGAATGTACATTGTTTTCCTCCTGTCAGCCGTATCTCCTTCCGATTTTCTAGACAATGTGGCCCTGTCAAAACAAGTATTTCCATAGAATTGAGTTACCATCTATCATTAAAAGTTTTTAGCCCATTCTTTTGCCCACATTCCCATAGGTTTTAACATTTGAAATAGTTCTTTTCCTTTATCGGTTAGCATATACCCATCAATACTTCGCTCAATAAATCCCGCTTGTGTAAGCTCTTTAATTCGTGTATTTAAAGTTGTTGGGGATATATTCTCACAATACTCCTCCAATGCCCTGAATTTACTTGGCCCTGAACTAAGGTGCCAAATAATCCCCATGGCCCAACTTCTCCCCAATAAATCAAAAAGAGCCATAATGGGCTGCCCGGTTTTGGAACCTCGTACAGGTTTCCCTGGTGTTGGAAACTTCATAACTACAATATTTGTAGCAAAACTACAATAAGTGTAGCATTTTATCAAATCATCTTTATAACTTACTAAACCATATCATATTGCATAGTGCTTCTTTTCATACAATTGGTATTGTAAAAAGCACTACGCCCAACAAAAAGATTACTGTTAGAATATGTAATTTATAATGATTGACCCGAAAGAAAACAATTTGATTGATGGTTCTTATCAGCCAAAATATGGCATTACCACCGAGAAACACCTTGCCCAAATTCGTATTCATTAATTCATCAGGAAAAGCAAAACAAATTATGCCTACCAGAACGAAAAACCATATTAATTGTACGTTCAGTGTTTGAAGGATTCCCTTGTTGGCAAAGCTTAGGTTTTTCACTTGCTTTTTCCATTGAAAAAGTTTCCAAAACCCGATGTGGAACAAGGCGAAACCAAAGCTGTAAAATCCGCATATATAAATGATCGTTTTCATTTGGTATTGGCTTATTTTTTTATTTAGACCCCAATGCGGAATCATACATTTGTGACATATAATTTACCAAACCTTTGTTGGTATTATTTACTGAGCCTCCTATGACTGGGGGTTTTGGGTCATATTCCAGATTAAGCATCAAGAGCTTGGTATATGTTTCTCCCTTAATGGCATTAACCAGTGCCAGACTCATATCAATACCGGCCGAAACCCCTGCCGATGTCCATAATTTACCATCACGAACATATCTTTCCTGCAAGAACGTACCGCCGTAAGATTCTATTTTATCCTTTGCTCGATACCAATTAGTGGTCGCCTTTTTATTTTGTAAAAGTCCAGCTTCACCAAGAATCCAAGCACCTGTACAAACACTGGTAGTAAATGTTGATGTGCTATCAATTTTTCTAATCCAATTGAGGATTTTATCATTTTTACTGGTATTTACGGTGCCTGTGGTCCCTCCTGGGATTAGTAGAATATCCAACTGTTCAACTTCATCAATACTATTATCAACATAGATTTCTATTCCTGAACTGGTTTTGACTTTCCCTTTTTTTTCGGCAATGAAAAAGACTTCTGCGTCGATCAAGCCCGAAAGAACCGAATGTGGTCCAAAAGCATCCAAATTGAAAAAACCATCATAAACTAATATCCCAATTGTTTCAACAGACATTTGATCTTCACGGTCAATTAACTTATTGACTTCTTGTTCCGTCAAAATGGGATCATCTTCCCTAATTTGACGAAGCTTATTTGTATCCACTTTTGGTCCACAGGAAAGGAAAAAAAGAAATACGAGATTGAAAATAACGGTCTTGCCCATACTATTTATTCTTTCCAATTTTGAAGCCGATCTAGGTATAGGTAACTCTCTACGTATTTTCTGTGTTCGGGATTGGTCATTTTCTCAACCAGTTTCAATGCAGAAATATAACTCGCTAAATTTCCATTGGATGAACTAAATTTTCCGTCCTCTACGAAAGTTACCAAGCTATCGTTCTGTACTTTTAAATTTGGATAGTCGCTCTGTAATTCTTCACCACCGCCAATATAGGTTACAATCTTATGTCCATCAGCAATCCCCGATTTACCTATTAGTTGGGCTCCCGCACAGTTGCTCACGGTATATTTTGTTTCCTTGTTCTTTTCTTTAATAAATTCTATCATTTCTTTGTTGCGTACTTGCGCATACATATCATACCCACTTGGCACAAACAATGCTGTTAGCTTGGGGCAATTCTCAAAAGTATAATCGGGAACAAAATGCATACCTTCTTCTGTGGTTATTGGATTTTCAGTTTCGGCAATCGCAATAACATTAAAAAGTTGTTTTCCATCTTTGCTCGATTTTGCAAAAACATCGGAGGTGGCGATAATCTCACTCTGTAAAACACCGCTAAACATCAATAGTCCGATTGTTGGCAATTCAGGATCGAACGGTTTTAAATGTTTAGTCAGTGTATCCGTTTTCACTTCGGTTGGTGAAACTTCCGAATTCCCTATTTTTTCTTTTGATTTATCTGTATTACAGCCTGTTATAACCGCTATGATAATCAGTATTATAATTCCAAATCTTGTCATTTTTTTGATCAATTTTTTAGTTACTATTTCTGGTCGCTACGACCTTAAACAAAACTTATCCTAATTTTAGGACTGTCTATCCCATTTAATTTAGCTTTCCCTTTTCTAGCTTTTGTGTTGCATATGGGTAGAAATCGCTATACGATTCCAAGTGTTGATTTCGCTAATTTGAATGATGATTTGTGCTATTTCATTGTCGCTAAAATGTTCCCGTGCTTTTTGGAAAGTGTTATCCGTAAGCCCTTTATTACTGATTTGGGTAACTTCATCAGTAACAGCTAGCAAAGCTCTCTCTTCTTCAGAAAATAATGGAGACTCCCACCAGGCCGATAATGCAAAGATCCTATTTTGAGCTTCTCCAATTTTTAGAGCTTCGGCAGTGTGCATCTCTATACAATATGCGCAACCATTTATTTGAGAAGCCCTTATTTTAATCAATTGCCTTAATTTTTTAGATAATGATGTGTTGTCTAGATATTTTGAGAGTCCAAAAATGGCTTTGTAGGCATTAGGCTCTAACTCCTGAATGTTGATTCTCTGTTCCATAATTTACTTTTTTTAAATAGTTGTCCAAGCTGTAATAGTAGGTTTCCATGTTCGCTAAAAGAAAGCAGGCTCCGGCACCGATCCATACCGAATAGGTAAAGGTTGATTTAATCCCAAAAGCCACGGTCATTGTTACAGCAAATAAAACAAGTAATAACCCTGATAATTTGGCTGTAATCTTGGTTCTGTAACCTATTAAAAGTGAAACGGCAAAAACTACCTCTAAGAGTGTGGCTATAATAGCCAATGGCTCTTTTAAGAGGTCTGGAGCAAAAAAATTAAGTTGATTGGAATAGACCATGAAGTTTTCCCAATTACCCCAAGAAGCATGTTTTGTGCCTGGTGGTCCCCATAAGCCCATACGATCTGCAACAGCTGACAAAAAAGCTATTGCGACCGCCAAACGGGTGAATAGTTGTGCGTATTTATTTCCCATATATTGATGTATCGTACAACAAAAATATGGTTCTATGAAGAGCTAGAACTTAAACCAGTTTAAGAAACACCGAATAGATAATTTTATCTTATTTCGGATGATTTCCATTCATTATTGAGATATGAGACATTGGCTTTATATATTCTTTTTTAGGATTATCATGTCTTTGAGCATAATGCCATTCTCATAAATTGGTTGATTATAATTTTTTAAAAAGAAGTTTTTTTTGACAGCATATTGGGCGTATCCATTTCTTATATAAAAAGAAATTTGTCTCTTACCTGTATCGGCTGTTCCAACTGTAATGGTTTTAAACTCCTCTTTCTTGGCAATCTCTTCAATTTTAGCCAAAAGAAAGGAGCCTATTCCACGGTTTTGCCATTGTGGTACAATCGCAATGTTCTTAATTTCAAGGGCACCTTCATTATCACTCAAAAGACAAAATGCTCCTATAGCTTCTTGTTGAACAATTGCTAAATAAACATCTGAATCAAAAACATATTTGTTTATTGCATCAACGGTTTCATCAGCAATTAGCAGTATCTCATAAGGGAAATTGTCTTTTATCTTTTTTATGATAACATTCATTTTTATCTTAAAAGTGATTTTGATAAAGTGAAATTATTTTTTCTTTCTGATTTCGCTCAAATACTCTGGTGTAAACCCTAAATAGGAAGCTAGCATATATTGGGGCACTCGTTGTACAAACTCAGGAAATTGTGTCGCAAAATGATGGTACAATTCTTCTCTGGAATAATCATAGAGGTATTTAATACGGAACTGAGAAGCTGCATAGGAAAATTGGAACATTATTCTATAGTATCGCTCCAGTTGGGGTATTTGCTTGAAAAGGTTTTCGGCTGCATTGACATCTAAAGCCAAAATGGTAGATTTCTCAACCGCTTGGATAAAAAAAGGAGTTTCTTGTTGTTTAAGTAACGCCATATAATCGGCCAACCACCAATTTTCAATAGCAATTTGAGTTATTTGTTCGGTGCCGTTTTCTCTGATAAAATACATACGTAGACAGCCTTGGCTTACGAAATAATTGTATTTGCAGATATCTCCGGCACGTGTTAGATATGCTTTTCTTTTTAAATTTTTTACTTCAATGATTTCGGTAAGCTTGTTGGCTTCATCATCAGTTATAGTTACATATTTTTTTATATGAGTGATTAAGTTTTTCATTTTACTTCAGCTCAATTTTTAATAAACTTACATTTTCTTATTCTCAATTTGAGTTTATTATTTTGTTTTCCACCAAAACAGCAATGCAATTAAACCTATCATAGCACCAAGGATACATACTCCATTCCACTCCCAATTGGCATAAACAAGCGTTGAGGCAATAGAACCAATTGCACTACCAATGGAATAAAATATCATATAGCCACCAGAAATACGACTACGTGAATTTGAGTCTATTCCGAGAATGATGGTTTGGTTCGTTACATGTACCGCCTGAAGTCCCATATCAAAAAGAATGATGCCTAAAATCAGTAGCAGCAGGGAGTTATGCATTACTCCAATGGGCAACCAAGAAATCAACATTAACAACAATCCAATTCCAGAAACCCAATATTTATATCCATTGTCGGAAAAACTACCTGCTTTAGCTGCTCCTAATACACCTGCTACGCCTGCAAGACCCAATATGGATGGGAGGGATTATGGGAACCACTTAAAACGGCAAATTTAGACCACCAAATATATTGTTGTAGTAGGCTGTTCATCAGTGTTTTGTCAGTTGTTTTGCTATGCTCACTCTTTTCCGTCTTAGGTGGTATACTATCCCTGTTTTTTGCAGGCTAGGCGCTTATTTTACTCTAGTTAAAATGGTATGCCTTGATCGTATTGAGTTCCAAGTTGAGTTTTATCGAAAACTATGACATTGGTCCTCTATCGAGGTTGTTCTTTTCGGTTAAACAAGCTGTCCTTGCCCTACTAAGGGTTTCCCTGCTCATGTGCAAATATTTGGCAAGTTCAGTCAAAGAAAATGTCTGTATCCATCCTTTTTGGTTTTCCATAAGATGTCCATATCGCTCCATTGGGGATTTTAGGGTGAGTATCCTATAATGCTCTTGTTTCTTTTGTATGATTTCCTGTGATAGATCGATACAAAGCTGTAACAGATCGGGTTCCTTCTTGAAGATCCGGACCATGTCCCTTAGGGGGTATTTGATAAGGATGGTATCTGTAAGGGCACTTATGGAGTAGGGAAGAGGGCTTTGTTGGTGCACATCGCTCCAGTTGTCCATATACTCGTTGTCGGTACAAAAGGTGGATATCCGTTCAATCCCACTTTCATTTATATAATATAATTTAAGCTGTCCCTCCACTATAAAAATTCCATGGTTCAATTTTTCGCCTTCCCTACATAAGACCTCATTTCTTTTTAGGATTTGGACAATGGAGATTTCTTCAAGTTTCAGCCAACTTTCTTTTTTTACATAGGGATACTTTAATGCTATTTTTTGATGGAAATCAAGGATGATTTTTGGGTCGTACATCAGTTCATATACTGTTTTGGCCTAAAATGGATGTTCTGGTAAAGGTACGGATTTTAAGAGTGTTGCTCCAGTATAATGGAAAGCAAGTGCCCGATGGCTATTTTCTTTCCCATCGTTAAAGGGGACAGTATTTCTTGAGGGGCCCATCAATTTTTGGACAAGTGCCCTTATGTGATTTCAATCACGCTCCAGAGCATTCAACAGACCTAATTTTGTATTAAAATAAACATCACATGGAATTGAAAGTTTTAGGCTTAGGAGCGGAGTGCAATAGGTTCATTGGGACAGTCTTTTTATCGTTCTCATTGAGTAGCAGTGTTATGGTACAGGGCCAAGCAAAGGAAAAAGGATTCATTTTTAACAATACTATTTTGAGCATGAAGAATAAAGTGGAAATCAGAAATGTGTTTCGAACCTACGAGGAAGCTTGGAACTTGAATGATATTGAGGCTTGGGGAGAGCTTTTTACCACGGATACCGATTTTATCACGTGGTCTGGCGCTTGGTTCAGATCCAATCAGGTAAATGTCGAGAACCATCAAAAGGCCCATGATAAATTAAAGGAAATGGGGCAGAACATGACCTATAACCTACAACTTGAAAGTATCGACTTGATCAAGGACGATACCGCTTTGGTACATGCTACGTGGTATTGGCCTTTCTTTAAGATTGAAGATAGCGTGGAGGATCGCAAGGGAATCCTGACCATGTTGATGATTAAGAACGAAGGGGAATGGCTGATACGAACCACACAGAATACCAGAATCGATTGATAAAGAACGGACATTTTTATATGGACACGAAAACGATATTGATCATAGGGGCCGGACCAAGGGTCGGGCTTTCCACTGCATCAAAGTTTTTCAAAGAGGGATTCAAGATTCTGTTGATAAGCCGTGATGGGTCTCGTATGGAAAAAATGATAAAAGACATCTCTGGGAATGGACAGGGTGTTTCGGTTTATGAAGCAGATGTGGCAGATAGCAATACCCTCTTGAACACTTTTAAAGAAATCATATCCACCCATGATGCCATCGATGTTATACTATATAATGTGGCACATATCGTCCAAAACAATATATTGGAAGAGTCAGAGGAAAGTTTGGTTCATGATTATAGGGTCAATGTCGTAGGTTTGTTGACAGCAGCCAAATTTTTCTCAAACAATCTGCAGAGAACCCAAGGAGCCATATTGATAACCGGAGGGAGTATCGCCGTTGAACCTAAACCGGATTACGCTTCGTTGTCCATGACAAGTGCTGCTTTGAGATCTATGATGGATTGTCTGGCCTATACTTTGAGGGACAAAAATATCTATGTGGCCCTGTTGATGATCCACGGCAGTATCGATGATGGTACACGGCTCCATAGCCCGGTAAGCATCGCAAATATGCTTTGGGGCCTTTATCGTGACAGATTGGTCAATGAGATAATGATTTGAGCAATTATCACACAAGGTAAATGATCCATCATATGATAAGAATGCAGTTGGTAAAAGCGGAAGCGAAAACAACCTTCCACTTTTATACACTTTATGAGGATTAAAAATCCCTTTCTTGATAAGGAAGACCTTTCTCCTTTTCACAATAGGTTTTCAAACTGAACAAGAACATGGCCCAATTGTAATTGCACCATTGATAAAACTCGGTCATTTCACGCCAGTTGGAATGTTTTAACAATACTTTGGTCATATTATCCTTTTGGGACAATTCAAAAGAAATATGGGTCCCCACCCATTCCTCGTCTGAAGAGATGCACTCCCATACAATTTTCTCGTCTTCCTTCAATTCGATTATCTTCATCTTGGTGATATAGCCCTCATCAAAATCAAACTCATTGACAAAACCGAGTTCTGGCTTTACGTTTAATTTCTTGGTCCAGACCTCTCCCAAGCCCTTTTCTGAGCTTAGGGCAGTATATAGACTTGAAATGGGGGCTTTTATGTAATTGATCTGTTCGATACTTTCCATATTCTGTTGTTTTATTTTTGAATTGTATTTGGGGATTGTTTTTCTTTTGGATATTTCAGTGGTCTGCGTTTTTGGCCAAATAATCATTGAGTCCATTAAGTTTGGAGTTCCAAAAGCCTTCTAATCTGATGATATAATCGTTTACTTCGGCCAAGGCCTCCAATCGGGCATGGCAGTACCGCTCCCTACCATCTTCTTTTCCTGACTGTAAGGTTATCAGATTGTTGTCGACCAATATTTTTATATGCTTGGAAACTGCCGTTCGCGACATTTGGAATTTTTTCGATATCATGCATATGTTTTCCGATCGTTGCGCAAGCATCAACAGGATTTCCCTTCTTGTGGGATCTGCAATGGCTTTGAATACATCACTCATTTTCAAGGTATTTTTGAAGTTGGACGGTAAGAATTTTTCCTTTCCATCCATTCGATAATATTTTTCGTGTCAAGAAAGTGTTCATTAGACCTTTAAATCCACTGTGCTCAAAATCCAAGCGGGTCTTTTTGCCGTCCAGATCGACTAATCGAAATGTCACGACCGAGTCGGAAAGGGAACCACCGCTCCAACTGAACGATAATAATTCCATTTCCTTTAGCTCAAGAACCCTGCAATCAACGATTCCATTGAACCCTGGATATGATTTTGTCCTAAAGGTGAATTCGTGTCCAATCTTTGGGAGAAAGTCACAAGGCATCAACCATTCACTGAGCGCTTGTGGATCGGTCAAGGCATTCCACATTTTCTTCACTGGAAAATCGTAAACCTTTGTAAACTGTATTGATTTGGCCATTGTTAATTGTTGTTATATGAAATTATGATCAAGTCCATGAGCTTTGCGTTGAGATCATTCTTCCCATCAATGGTTTTTTTCGCATTGATCCGATCGCTGCCGCCCAGTTTTGAAGTGGGTTCAAATAAGCCATTACCGGTATGGTTTTCTGGAAGGTTAAGTCCCAAGATGATTTTGTCCCCTTTGGTTTTGGTCAGGATCGCAAATTGCCTATTCCGGTAAAACGGAATATAGGTCAAACACGGACGTAACGTTATGTCATCACCGATTTCAGATACTCTTGAGCTTACATACCCGAACAATGTTCTGGTTCTTTCCGAATCGAAGATTTGGTCGATGAGCTTATCGGGATCTTTATAAATGTTCTTTCCATTTAGGTGTTCAAAGATTTTTAGGGCCTGAAAATGTCCTAACCCATTGTCGTTTTTTAGAAAGTCGATGATTTCTTTTTTGTCCGTAAGTTCATGGATAAGGATACGTTGACTCCATTCCTCTAGGGATTTCCCTGTCTTCTCTTTTAGATTTTTGATGATGGCCTCTCCCATCTGTTTCGGTCCTAGTGTCATGATAACTGTAATTTTAAATATAAAACCTTTTGGTTGTACAAATATATAAAACTTTATGGTTTCACAATTATTCAAAATAATCTTAATTTAGTTTATGGGAAGCTTGTCATGATTATGATGGTTGCTTTATTGTTTTGCTGGAAGACAAGGGTCTATCATGGAATAGTGCCAATTACCACCTTCCTTGAAGTCCATATACATGGTCTTGGTTGTAAATGGTTTTGGTGCAAACCATTGGTCTAACAATTCTTGTTTGGTGTAACAATCCCAAACAAATTGTCTTTCTGCGTTGAACTCTCATACAATGGTAAGTGTATTGTTTTCCTTATCTACAAGGAAGTCGAATTGTAATCTGTTCATAGTCATTGTTTTTTAAGTTTATCTAATAAATTGTCCAGTTGGTTTAAGCCAGCAGTAAAGCCATCTTTAAAGCCCATTTCTAGTATTTTTTCCAAGTCTTCAAGGGAATCAAGTGTTAAGGTAACACTTACTGTGGTGCTATTAGAGTTGGAACTAAAGCGGTTTTCCCAATATATTCGTGAAAATTCTGTTTCCACAAATCCACCTTCTTCATCACAAAACCCATCCCAACCGGTAAACATTTTTTGCTCTTCAATTTTTTCATAATCGAACCTGTTCCAATGCATTTTATTTTCTGGACTTACCATTGCGTAATGCCACATTCCGTCTTCCCTAAAGTCTAAAATCTTAGTTTTATTATGAAATGGTTTAGGCGCCCACCATTGGTCAAGGATTTCAGCAGTTGTCCACGCTTGCCAAACTAATTTTAGATTGGCATCAAATTCACGGTTTACGCGAATCGTATTGTTTTCTTTATTGACTATAAAGTCAAACAATAAGTTATTTTTCATTTTTTAGATTGGATAGTACATTATCTAATTGATTAAAGCGTTTTTCCCAAATTTTTCGAAATTGCTCCAACCATTTTTGTCAATTTCTTTTTTAACTACTCTCTGTGTATTGTTTAAAATTATTGAGGATAGCTTGCCATCCGTCTTTTTGCATTTTAACTGGGTTTTCGCTTTCAGGCTCAAAGGCTACTATTATTTCAGTTTGATTATTCAACTCATTGAACTTTATATTAGCCGTTCTACCACCAAATTTATAAGTAAATTCCGTACCATCTATTACTTCGGTATATATAGCTTCAAAATCAAAACCAAAGCTACCGTCTTTAGCTTCCATTCTTGCTTTGTATTCTCCTCCAACCTTTAAATCATTAGTGGCACTTGGACAATGCCAAGATGGGTCTGCAAAATTCCAGTTAATAATATGATTTGGATTTGTATAATAATCCCAAACTTTTTTAGCATCAGCATCTATAATCGTAGATATTACAATTTCATTTTTCATTTTTCTTGTTTTTAAGTGTTATTAATAAATTGTCAAGTTGATCAAAACGATTTTCCCAAATTTTTCGAAATTGCTCCAACCATTTATCGACTTCTTTCATTTTATCAATCTTGATTTCGTAATGAATCTCTCGTCCCTGTTGGTTTGATCCTATCACGTCACACTCCTTTAAAATTTGAATATGTTTTGAAATTGTCGGTCTCGCTACGTCAAAGTTATTAGCGATTTCACCCGCTGTCATTGTTTGAGTGGTTAGCAATACCAAAATTGCTCGTCTTGTGGGGTCTGAAATAGCCTGGAATATGTCTCGTCTTAATTTCATTGCGAAGTTATTTGGCTACAAATATATATGAAGCTATTTAACTACACAAATATTTTACTGTTGATTATAGAGATGAGAACTTGGTCTATCTTTATTTTACTTTAGCTATACCATTTACTTCTCTATAAACCCTTTCATAATTCAATTTTAAATCCTCGCTCGAATATTGTTTTGTTTTTTTAGGAACTTTCTTTTCGATGGTCTGCAATCTAAATTGAACCTTTCTATCTTTCCCATCCGCAAAAGCAATGAACTCGCCTTGTCTCAACCTAAAGAAAACATCTGCCCGTCGTTTGGAGACCTCTTTTTCACCTTTGGTGATACGGCTTTCAAAACTCAACCCACTACTTTTACTGATGCTCTTGGTCGGTGTCTTGATAATCTCAAAAAAACGTTCGTAGTATTTGGCCGTATCCGGGTCGTTCACCTTTCCAAAGAATTGATAGGACAGATTGCTCAAAATAGCCTTACTGGCCTTTTCACCATAAAGCAGGTCATTCTGGATTTTGTCCTGCATCACATAGACCGTACAGATATTATAGCTGCGCAGCGTTGCAGGGATACGGTGCATATTGGGCAGTTTAAGGGTTGGGGCCTCTTCCATCAACAAAAAGGAAGAATCCCTATCTCGTACACTCATCTGTTTGATGATGGTGTGCATTATCATGGCGATAACCGGGGAATAGGCCGTATCATATTTCGGATGGTTAACAAGGGAGACCACTGCTGGATGCTCCGGGTTGTTGATATCCAAGGGCACTTCATCCTTTGACAGCACATAGAACAGTTTTTGGGAACTGATTTTTTTAAAGGCATTGGCCAACGTACTTTTTACCCCTGCGGTCTGTTTTTCGGATTCGATACCGTTGATAAAGGCACTGGCCATACTTTGGGAGGTCAAATCCGATTTCAGGAAAGCGACCAGTTTTTTGGTACTGAGCGATTGGAACAGGGCGATAATGTGGGGCAAGGTGCAGAAATTGGGATAGGCCGTTTTCATCCTCCAAATCATGCCGCTTAAAAGCCCTTCCACGGCATCGGAAAAGAACTTGTTGCTTCCACTGTTTTCTGATAGGTTCTGTTCCAAAAGGTTTTCCATTAAAACGCGGGACACTTCGTTGACACTTTCCTCATTGGGCAAATACTTTGGAGCAATGGGATTGACCCGATAATGGATTTGGTCAAAGGCTATGGTATAGAACTTTATATTTTTCTCCCGGAACAACGGATAGGCCATCTCGGTCAGTTCAAAGTCCTTATAATCATGGATGACCCCACAGAATCCGTTTTGGCTGAAATGCTGTAAAAAATTATACATAACACTTTCGGTTTTCCCGCTTCCTGCCGAACCGATGATGGAAGCTCCCCTTCGGATGTTATCGATTTTAAACCTGCCGTTCTTTAGTTTGAAACGTACCCGATACTTTTTATCCATTGGGTTTTTCCGTTCCGTAAAGAACAGACCATAGAGTACTGTGCCCCCAAACAGAATAGGTACAACAATATAAAGGACGATATATTCCCATTGCCAGTTCATATCCCGATGGAGCCTGATTCTATGGCCTTGCCAATGCCTTTTTTCAGTTGGTTGATGGCTTTTGTAGTGAGCTGGAGCTTGTTGGTAGGGATGCTCAACAACGAGGTATTCACCCCGGACTTTTGAAGCAGTTTAAAGGCCATTGCCTTTTCGTTGGTCGGCAATTTGGTAATCATGGAGAAATACAACTTGGGGTCTTTTAAAAAGGTTTTTCGGGCGGTATAGGTCTCTACGTAGTTACGCTGGTATTTGAACAGGGTATCAAAGGTCTTTTCCAAATTTTTAACAAAAGTGTCCCTATCAAAGCCCCGTTTTATGGACTTGCCGTGCATTTCCACTTCGGAGGCTCTGTGCTTGCTTCCCGGGGAAAGGCTGAAACGGTTGCTGGCATCCTTACGGCTGACGATGATGTGCACATGACTCTGTGGTCCCGGTTTGGCCATGCCCCGGACGATACGCTTGCCATCCAATCGGTGCGGGGCTGCACTCTCCAATTTTTGGATTTCCTTGTTCAGTTTACGGATATTACCCGATTGTTTTCCGGCCTCAATATCACGTATCTGTTGCTTTAACTCCAATATCCGTGTGGCATAGGGTTGGTTCTCCCGGATTTCCTTGTCGGTTCCCTTGAACGTGCGTTGTCGTTCCACCTTGGCATAGTATTTAATATCATCAACGGTAACGGGTCTGCCGTCTATTTCCCTGTTAAAAGCTTTGGCGTATTCCTTCATGGCTTCCCTTGTATAGCGCTTGAGAGCTTCGGGGGAATCCTGTATGGTTTTCAATTCCCTTGAACTTGGGTTGAGGGTAATGGAATAGAACTTGGGTTCTGACTTTTTGAGCTTGGCCGTGTTCCCATCGATTTCCCTAATGACCTCCTCTGCGGATATTTCCTCCCCATACTGATTGAAGAAGTGTTCTTGTTTTTCCACGGTCTTGCCCTCGTTCTCCTTTTCCAGATAATCCACAAAATCAGAGGCACTTTGGGCATAGTTGCCTTCAAGTTTCTGTGCGGTGATAGTGATATACATCCTATAATTCCTTTTTAAGTTTTTCAAATTCATCCTTGCCCATATCCAGTTTAAAATGTCCTTTGCCGAACGTTCCTTTTACATAATCCATTCGTTCCATTACATCCTGCATACGGTTTTTATACTGACCGAGCTGTTGCCGCATTTCCTCATAGCGGTTTTGGTAGTGCTCCAGTTCCTTGTCCCTGCTGAAAGGTTCGGGCGTTCCAAAACCAAAGCCTTCTTCCGCTTCTTGGTCCTCTACTTGAGACATTTCCTGAAAAAGCGTATCCAACATGACCTTGGTGGGCAAGGTCTGTTGTTTTTCGATATTCTTCAGAATGGCAATTACGGCATTGATTCGCTTGTTGGTGCGGTTGTTATTGATGCCCAGGTCATCGTTGGGCGAAAGGTCGTTCCGTTCAAAAAAATCCATGACGGCCTCCAATGTACGGGTATGGGAATCCGACACCAAACGGGAAAATGCCCGAAAACGCACAGCCGTTTTCTTTTTGATGCTGATGGCCGAAAAGCGGTATTTTTGATAGATACTTTCTTCCATTTACTGTAAAAAATCGCCTGTTTATGGGCGGTCTGTTTGCATTTACTGTAAAAGCCCTTGTCAATCAACTATTTGTATGTTTTTAAAATACTGATTAACAATTCTTTACAAGTTAACAGATAACCGTAACACCGCTCTGCGTGTTACCCTCTTGCTTCTCCAAATTTCGTCCCGCAGGGACCAAAATTTTCCGAACAACCCGATTAAAAATCGGTTGCCGATTTACGGAAACTGCGTTCCGTTCAAATTGCTTTTATAATGGGTGTGGTCATCAAGGAAAGTCAAATCAAAAAGGGGTGATGACCGTTGGAAATATATCCCGTTCCAACTCTATAAAGATATGGAATTTAGGGTATTGGACATAAAAAAAGCCCATCATAATAAATGGGCTAGTTTAGTGCTGTTTGACATTTCAGATTCTAAAAATATACTTGTAATTGTATAGATTTCGTATCGCTTCTTCCTCCAACAGGGTTTGATAATTTACAAAGTGTTCCCTGGCGTAGTTCCTTAATTGTTCCCCGAACCGCTTTTCAATATCCTTTTTTGACATCGACAATAAACGTTCTTGGGTTTCGTCATCGAGATTGTTATAATTTAGATGTACCATTTTCAAAGTATTATAGGTCGTACAAATCGGGATTGAAGCCATCGGGATAATCCCCCAAGTCCTGCCCATTTTCCAACCATATTTCAAATGCCGTCTTTTCCTTTTCCTTGTTTTCCATGATATCCAATTTTATAAATCCCCGTTATCGGCAAAACTGTAATAGTCGCCATTGGGCGTAATGATTAAATGGTCGAGTACCCGAATGTCGAAAAGCCGTGCCGCTTTCTTGATTTTTTCGGTAAGGTCGATATCCGCATGGGATGCCTTCAACTGCCCCGATGGGTGGTTGTGGGTCAGTATGATGCCCACGGACAGGGTTTTCAGTGCGATGGCGAACAATAGCCGTATATCTACTATGGTGCCAGTAATACCGCCTGTGGACAACGGGTAAATACCCTTGACCTTATTAGAGTTGTTAAGTAAGAGTACCTTAAAGGTTTCGTGCAACCCGATAGTGTCCTTGTCCCAATTTTCGTATAGCAATTTTGCCACGTTCTCGGAACTGTTCATTTGTGGTGATTTCGAGATACTTATTTTTTCCCGGTAACGTATCTGTATTTCGTTAACTTTGTTTCTCATTGTTATTCTAATTAAGATTGATAATGAAAAGAGGGTGCAACTTTCCAAGGGAACACCCTCTTTATTTTTGGTTTACTTACTGCCCATTAACAGGATTTCATCGGCTACCACTTCGGTAACATAGCGTTGGTTGCCATCGTCCATAGTGTAGGTTCGGGTCTTTAATTTGCCCACGATGCCGATTTCCTTGCCTTTTTCGGCATATTTTTCGATGATGTCGGCAACCTTGCCCCAAGCGACAACGGTATGCCAATTGGTGTCCGTTTGCTTTTCGCCCTTGCCGTCCTTGTAATACTCATTGGTCGCCAAGGAAAAGCGTGCTACTTTCCTGCCGTTTTCAAGGTTCGTAACGGTCGGTTCCTGCCCAACGTTCCCGATCAACTGTACATGATTTTTAATAGTACTCATAATAAATTGTTTTAAAAGCCTGCCTTGTTTTGGCAGACAGGGTTAATAAATCCCCTTTGGATTTAAATTCAGTTGAATTTTAAGGGGTGTTTGTTTGATTTCTTGCGTGCACGGCACCAATGGATAAAGTGGGTTTTGTCAAGACTTTCAGGGAACAAATCAGGAGTGTCTACGACGTAGCAATCCACCTTTTCGGTGGATTCAAGGAAGTAGAAACCTTATTTTTCACTGAAACCTGGTATGGTCTTGACAAGTTCCATAAGAGTATTAGCAATTCTTCCAAAGCCGTCCACAAGGGAGCGTACAGGTAGTTAAGCGAGTGAAGGGGACGGAGTTTGGAATAGAATTGGTTATACTGTGCCCGTTTTTCGACGTCCCGAAAAACGACAAAGGCTTTATCCATTATAAACCCCTTAAAATGTACAAGACGGAGCTAGGTTTTTAGGATTGTCGAGCAAAGCCCAAAGTAGGCTTTGCCGATAATCCTGTGAAGAAAACCGAAGCTTTGGCTTTCCTATTTTAAAAGCGGACTTAATTCACGGTTTTGGTTTGGAAATGCAGCGTTTCTTCCCCGCATCGCGGGAAGGGGTTAGCGGAGTGAAGAGCCAAAAAAGGGAATTGGGTCTAAGACCTTTTTTGAGTGCAGCTCTTTTTCCGAAATGCAGAGCAACGAAATGTAGGGAAATGTGCTGAGCGGGTTGTTCGTTAAGGCACATAGTTTTATTCCTCCCAAAACAAATCCTTAATCCGTTGATGGAATTTCTTATCTGAAACTTTTAGGATTTCCGTCAATAAATCCGTTGAAACAGGTTTGGGATTTGGATATTTAAAGTCCTTTAAAAAGTTTTTTAACACAAGGTTCAAGGTGTTTTCTCCAATAAGTTGGCTCAATTCTACAAAAACAACCGCCCCTTTGTTATAGGCAATATCGGTATATTGTTGCGTTGCTTTTAATAACGGAACAGGTTCGTGAAAACCTTTTTGCGACTCGTAAATTTGTTTTTGAACTTCCAGGCGTTCCAACATTTTTTCTTCGCCGTGCCGTTGTTTGTAAATCATCATTTCGGTGTACATCGCCAAGCTTTCGGTTAGCATCGCATAGCCCTCACGATAGTCAGGAGAGATTTGATTGTTTCCCCACCAAAAATGAGCAACTTCGTGTCCGGCCAATTCATTAATCACGTCTTGATTATCACCTGCTTTTACATTGGAATGAAACGCCATATTCTCTGTCATATAAATCACTCCCGGATAAGCCGTTCCGTTAAATCCTTGCGTAAAAGAAGACACCTCTGCAAATACAATCGAGGTAAAGGGATAAGGGCCAAAATTCTTGCTGCAATAATCCAAGGTAAGTGTTGTATTCTTTATCAATTCACCCACATTTTGCCCGTGTATCGGGTGGTAAAGTACCTCGATATGAACACCGTTATGTATGGCTTTTTTCACTTTATATCTAGCCGATGATAGGGCAAAGCGAAACGGTATATCATTAGCTTCATAAAGAAAGAAACGTTTCCCGTCTTTTCGCCATTCTTTTTTGAGTTCTCCCGTTCCTACAGCTATTTGATCGTCAGAAACCGAAATTTGCATTTCCAAATCGATAAAATCATCAATATGGGTTCTTTTTGCTTCCAAGGGCTTTATGCTTGTTGCCTTGCCCAAATGGTATTGCCTTCGAATATCGTCATCTTTAATTTCGCGGTCTTCATCATATCCGAAGAGAGGAAAATAGCGGCTAATTCGCATAAACGAACCATCCGCAATAATAGCATTGAACGATCGATGCCCATTGACCGCCTGCCATTGGTAATGCAAATCAAACGAAAGATGAGCAGAATCATTCGGTTGTATCGGATGTTTCAGCACGAGTTCGTTATCGGCATTTTTTATTGGAATCGTTTCATTTTTAGTCTGAAAAACCATCGATTCAACATCAAAATCCGAGGGAACAGAAATCAATATCGAGTCCAACGGTACGGAATGAAGATTTTTCATCACGTAACTGCCCTTGATGGTATAAGACTTCGTTTCAGGCGACAGACTAATTTGAGTGACTACATTTTTAACGGTTGGTTGCGGTATGGCGTCGTATTTTCTATAGGTTTTTTCATAGCCTGCCATTTCGGCCAAAAGCGTGTCTTTATCCTTCGGTTTATAGCCGTCCAAATAGAATTTAGAACTTAACGCTCCAATACAAACCATCATTAAAATAGCGGCGAATCCAATCCTCTTTTTCCCTTTATTGTATAGGAGGAAATGTATTAGAAACAATAGGCTTACTATTGAAAAACCAAAAACCAGACGCAGCCCGAAAACAGGCAAATATGCTCCATAGCCAATAAAATCACTATAGGTGCCGAGGTAACCGGATAAAAACCGGAATAGCGAATGGTGTATTATATAGTTTGATATTGGCGTAGCCAACAGGAAAAAGAATAAAATGGAAACAACCAATGATAGGGTTTTGTTCTTGAAAAGATGATTGATGAAAAGTAAATAGCCCACCAGCAATAGCAGGGGCAGTGTATTGAATACAAAGATGCCCAAATAGGCATTCCAGTCAAAAATCAGATAGCCGTAGAGGAATTGAAAAATAATAGCTTCAGCCAAAAGCAAAACAGTCAGGAAACAGACCAACAACGTTAAACTGCCAAAATGACCTATTAATTTTTGATGGCTATAAAAGGTAGTGTTTTGAATGATAGAAAAGTTAGAAGCGTCGCTACGCCAATACACATCATTGACAAAATATACCAATACTAATCCTCCAATTATATAAAAGATACCATTGATGGTTTGTGCCAGAAGCCCTGAGCCGGCGTAGTTTTCAGGAAAACGAATACCCATATCAATATCGGAATACATTTCAACACCAACATAAAAAAGCAGCAGCACCGAAACAGTAACTAATGCGATACTCTTAAACAGATACAAAACATCTATTTTGAAAAAAGAAAAGATGGATTGTCTTTGTGATTTTAAACTGAAAATAGGGGCGATAGCTTTGAAAGGTACATTGATTCCCGAAAGTTTTACATCTCCCGAATGCTTTTGTGTTTTGGCTTTTCTTCTTGATTTTGGCAGGAAGGAAAAAGTACGGCAACCCACATAAATGCCAATACAAGAAAGAGCCAAATATAGTAACCGGTTTAATGCAAAGTAATTGGAAAAAGGCATGACTTGGGTGTTACGTTGCATCACGGTCAGGTCTTTACTTTCCATGAAATATGCCGATAATCCAAAGGGGTCGGTCAGTGCCGAAATTTTCTGGGCAAACAAAGACTGTGGCAATGCCTGAGCCATAAAAGGAGCATTTGAAAATAGCATGATGATCATATATAGCACGTAGAGTGCCAACCCACACAAGGCAACCAAAAGCTTATTCTGAAATTTTTGGGCGACCCCAAAAAGTAACATACAAATAAGTAGGGCATTGAAGCATCCAAAAACAATAAACGGATAAACGTAGTGCCACGGATGAAAAGCACTATCCACCGTATGGGCCAGTTTTATTTGGGAACCGATTATAAACCCGACAATGATGATGAAAAAGGCCAGAATTGTTAAAGTATAAAAGGAGAAAAAACGAGAAACTGCAAAATTTGACTTCTGCACAGGAGTGGTAAAAACTAACGGACCAAAATTGGCATCTTTCTCTTTAAACAGTAACGGAAATGCAAAAACGGTTGCTATAAAGATAAGAATGAGGCTTAACAAGCCCATGACATAGCCTATATTGTATGGAGCATTTTCGGTAACACCTTCTCCCAATGATACCTTAAATTGAAAACCTGCCAAAAGTCCAATTCCCACCAAGAGTACTAACGCAACATAAACTATTTTCTGGCGAAAAATTCCGGATATGTCGTTTTTGATGACTGCCTTTATCATGATAAATGAGTGAAATAAACATGTTCTAAAGTAGGAGTTACGGCACTAAAACCATCGGGGCATTTATCCGCAAGAACAGTCAGGTGCATTACACGTTCCACCAACTGTTTATTGATGACTTTATGGGTCGATTCAAGGGTTGGAATGTCATCTTTTTCTACTGCCTTACTCCACAGTTTCCCTTGCAGTTGATTGATAAAGTCCTTTGGTTTTCCTTGGATTCTAAGACTACCTTGTTTCATAATGGCCATAGTGGAGCATAAATTCCGTACATCTTCCACCAAATGTGTTGATAGTATGATAATCATATCCTCACTAAGGCCGCTTAATAGGGTATTCAAACGGTTTCTCTCTTCAGGATCCAAACCTGCGGTTGGTTCATCTACAATCACAATTTTAGGGCTTCCCAAGAGAGCTTGTGCGACCCCAAAGCGTTGTTTCATCCCTCCTGAAAAGGTATGCACTTCTTTGTGTCTGGCTTCCAAAAGGTTTACCTTTTCCAGCAGGTTTAGAATTTGTACTTTCAGTTCTTTTGGTTGATTGATTCCTTTCAATTTTGCCAAATGTTCCAACAAGTGATAGGCTGAGACTTTTGGATATACGTCAAAGTACTGCGGTAAAAACCCCAAGTGCTTTTGAATCTCCAATGGGTTTTCAACAATATCCACATCGTTAAATGTTATTGTTCCTCCAGAGGGTTTTTGCAATCCTACAATAGTTTTCATCAACGATGATTTACCTGCACCGTTAGGCCCCAGCAATCCGAAAATTCCGTTTGTAATCTCTAAATTTAGACCATTAAGAGCTTGGTATCCATTGCTATAGACAAGGGATACATTATTTATTTTCAATGTATTCATTTATTATATTTTAAGGCGTAGCTATTCTACATAGTCTATGATATCACCGGGTTTACATTCGAGGACTTTGCAAATGGCCTCTAAGGTTTCAAATCGAACCCCTTTGGCCCTGCCTGTTTTTAGAATCGATAGGTTGGCTTGAGTAATGCCAATTTCGTTTGCCAAATCTTTGCTTTTCATCTTGCGCTTGGCTAGCATAACGTCTATGTTGATAATGATTGGCATACTATATATATAAATCTTGTTCGTTCTGAAGATTGAGCCCTTGTCTGAATATATCAGACAGAATAAAAACAAACACGCCAAGAAAAAAATGCAACGCGACAATGATAAAAACGGGAGTTTCTATTTCCTCAAAGAAAGAAGCGATAAAAACCAAAATGACTGGCACAAATAAGTTATGGATATAAAAGCGCTTTAGATGTACAATGTTCTCGCCGATAAAAATTCTTTGTTGTAAAAACACCTTGAACACATTTGCTAAGAAGAAAAAGAACAATGCATAGAAAAGGATAGGGATTAGAAATGAAAACAGCCAATAGCTCCATGTTGGATTTAAAATTAGAAACGGTGTATCTGTAAAGGGATACGCTATAATCTCTTGCTTTCCTGTATAGTGAATATTTATGTTTGTTAATTTACATACCAATGCGTATAAGGTTGTTGCGCCATAGATGAATGACATTGCCAAACAAAGGATATACAATGTTTTGGAAATCAGTTTTGTTCTTTTCATTTATTGTGTTTTTTCCTTTGCAGGAATTAATTGTTGTAAAGATATAATAAATTATTGTTTTACAATAATATTTGTTTTAAAAACAATAAGATAATCAGGAAGAAAAATCAAGTTTTTAGAGAAATTATTGCCAATCAAAATAAAGGGATATGAGTAATTTTGTAGAAAAACGGACTTAATCCATTTTTGGCTAAAGAGTGAAGTCCTTCGGCTTCGCTCAGGACAGACTTACTTTCTCTACAAAGCACAATGGCTTAAAGGAATGAATGCCAAAAAGGTAATTGTGTCCAAAACGTCTGTAGTGAAGTTCTTTTTTCTAAATACAGAGCAACAAAATGTAAGGAAATGTGCTAAGCGGAATGTTATGCGGAAGTATAATTAAAAAATCCAGTTTTGTTAGGTACTGGATAAACCTTTTACAATGTTGCTTAAACCATTGCATATATTTCATCGAACAACATCTTGTCCAATTTTTCCTGTTGCGAAAAGCTTTTTTTCAAGGTATTGTGCAACATCCAATTAAAGGCGTTATAACCTACCCATAAATTAGGTTTGGAATAAGACGGAAAAGGTTCATCGTTGATAAGTTCTATGACCTCACGGGATTTCTTTGATGGGTCATCGTTCTTGTCGCTACATTCATAACGGAACAATTTTGTTTTTTCCAATATGTCCTTTACGAATGCTTTGGTGTTGATAAGTTCGATTTCTTCCATTTCTTTGAATTTACTTGCGATTTCGTAGTACTCATTGTTGAGAAACTTTTCAAAGAGCAAGTTCAACTTTGGCATTATCAAATCAGTATTGTTCTTACTGTGCTTTATAGAAAATGCTATTTCGGCTTGGGCAACGTGCAATCCATTGGTGCATACTTCCCTGTAAAATCCAAAATGCCCAGACGTTTTTTCGCTTCCATCATAGGAATTTTTGAAACGTAGCATTGGAAGTATCTTGTCCTGTCCGTTCTTTAGCGAGAATTGATTATCGTCTTCGATTATAAAATCGGTAATGAAAGACCTATCATTCCTGTTAATGGTGCGTTTGTGATACTTTAAATTGGCATCCATTAATAACTGTTCAGCTTTTCTGAAGAAAAGTTCATTGGGAATGTGGCCATAGCTGTTCGATACTACGTTGACCACTTTGCCATTGGATACAATGACATTTTCAAGCCCCCTGCGGGACTGGATTCCTGTAATACTTTCAAGGGTTTTCATTTCCGATGGGACGAAAATCTCGTCCTGTTGTAAATTATTTAGATACATAATTGAAAAATTTAAGGTGAATAAAAAAAGAAAACCTACTCTTGTGGAGTAGGCTTTCACTTTTGATGACATTCGCTTCATTAAAGTTCAAATTGGACAATCTCTTGTTCAATTTCAGCTTTACGTTGTTCCAACGTGGACTGTAAATGCGTAGTGACCAACTTTATCAGATTGGAGTTGGTGGTCTTGAACTCCAAATGTCTGGAATCCCGGATGTGGAACGAACTCGAACCGTCTTGGTTGTAATTGAACTTGGTCAGCTCGTTCAAAGTTTCCGTCAACCGTTCACGTTGATTGGCCAAGCCTCTTAGCTTCTCGAACTTTTGGATGCGGTCATCCAAGTTGATAACGGGCTTTTCAGCCGTTACTTTCTTTTCAGGTACTACCGTTTTTCCAATGGTCTCATTGGTCAATTTGTCCTGTACTTCCTTTTTAATGGTCGCAGTCTGTCTTTTTGCTACTCCGTTTGACTTTGTTTTTGTTTCCATGATAATGAAATTTTAGATTAAACAATATTTGAGCACAACACAAACGGAAGCCAAAATTTTGTCTCAAATTTTCAAGTGAAAAATTGGGGGAGACCTTTAGGGGGTACCGATTTTTTAGGCGGACAAATTTGAACGCAAACATTTTGCGACGTTTATTTTTCGGAAATATTGTATGAATACTATCTATTGCCATACTTTTTCCTGGGCACATTCTTTCAAATGGTTTAAAAATGTTCGAATACACAAACTATTGGTTTGTAAATGGAGAAATAAATAAACCACCGTCAAAATGATTTGTAACAAATATTTGCTGAATATGTTACAAAACAGGACTGTTCAAATGATGTAAAGTATCGAGAGTAAAATAAAAATTACAAGATGAAATAGAGGGATATATTGACAAAGTCGGGCCATTATGTTGTGTGCTTCCAAAATGCACCAACATACATTTACTAATTTTACCACGGTTATATTTGCTAATTTTAGTACATTTGGTTTTACTAATATTAACACGACAGAAAAAACTAATTTTAGCCCAAAAGCAAAGATTAAAAAAATGAATTCAACTACATGGCAACCCCCAGAGAACGATTCGCAGAGGCCCTTACCTTTTTGAAAGGGTTACAGGACCAGGGTATGGTAGGAATCCATACCGATGATATCCCTAATGTGAAACACCGTCAATTGCTTGTCAAAAATGGTTTTTTACGGGAAGTCTCCAAAGGATGGTATATTGCCACGGACCCCAATGAGAAAGATGGTGAGACCACAGCGTGGTATAGTTCATATTGGGAATTTATAGCACGGTTTCTTAATCGAAAATATGGAGACGATTGGTCGCTTTCGGCAGACCAGTCCTTGCTGCTCCATGCCGGGAACCGGTCGGTGCCGCAGCAATTGCTTATACGGTCGCCCAAGGGCAATAACAAGCCCACCCCGTTACCCCATAATACCTCCCTGTTCAATTTGAAGACCGACATCCCTCCTTTGGAACAGACCGTAATAGAAGAAGGCATCCGTATGTATAATTTACAGGCCTCCCTCATTTATGCAGGGGTGTCGGTGTATACAAGCAATGCCATCGATGCCCGTACCACGCTGTCGTTGATACGGGATGCTTCGGAATTATTGCCCATACTATTGGAAAATGGGCATACCACATTGGCTGGCCGATTGGCCGGGGCCTTTCGTAACATTCAACGTGACAGAATAGCCGACCAGATCATGGAGACCTTCAAACAGGCCGATTATGATATCCGGGAGGAAGATCCCTTTGATACCAGGTTGGAATTGAAATTGTCGGCAAGGGAACGTTCTCCCTATGCCAACCGTATACGCCTGATATGGCTACAGATGCGCAGGGCGGTAATGGCCAATTTCCCCCAAGCTCCCGGCATACGGACCGACCATGAATCCTATATGAAGGACGTGGACGATATATACATAACGGATGCCTACCATTCGCTGTCCATTGAGCGCTATCGGGTGACCCCCGAATTGATCCAAAAGGTGAGTTCTGGCGAATGGGACACCGAGGAAAACGAAGGGGACAGGAAACAACGGGATGCTATGGCCGCCCGGGGGTATTATCAGGCTTTCCAATCCGTAAAGCAAAGCATCAAAGCCATATTGGAAGGTGCAAATTCAGGAACACAGGTCGATAAAGACCATGCCGCATGGTACAGGCAGTTGTTCGACCCAAGTGTGGTGGCAGGCCTGTTGAAGGCTTCCGACCTTTCCGGTTACCGTAATAACCAAGTATATATCGGTAATTCCAAGCATGTCCCCCTAAATGTGGATGCCATGCGCGATGCCATGCCCATCCTATTTGAACTGCTGGAGGAAGAGCCCGAGGCTTCCGTACGTGCCGTGCTGGGTCATTTTGTCTTTGTTTTTATCCACCCGTATATGGATGGAAACGGTCGTATGGGCAGATTCCTGATGAATGCAATGCTGGCCTCCGGTGGCTATCCGTGGACCGTAATTCCCGTAGAAAAGCGGGACGAATATATGCAGGCATTGGAAGAGGCCAGTGTAAGGCAGGATATCGGGCCGTTTGCAAAATTCTTGGGAGATTTGGTAGTCGAAAGAATGAAAGGTAAAAACGCAGCGGAACTGCCGAACAAAAAATAGCCGCATGATATTATTTGAAATCATTTGGTTAAATTTGTTTTCTCGAAAGTTCTAAAGAACTTTGAAGGTGCCTTAATAGGTGCCCTATTGAGAATACTGAAATATAAAACATTGATACATAGGGGAGTGGAAATGAGGGGCTAACCCTGCCACCCCGACAATTAAATGAAAACCAGTAAAATATTTTTTACTGGTTTTTTTTGTATCTATTTTAGACAGTATTCTTAGTGCCTATTTCTTCAAGATAGAGACTTCTAAAATTAGAGTGTCCACCCATAGTCGACCTTCGATATGATTTGACTTTCGTTTTTAGCTGAATTTCAAATTAAAAAGGTAAGTGATGATTTTAGCACAAATATTCAGTAATCATTTTAGTTGAAAAAAATGCCTTCGGCGATATGTTACATCTCTTATCTAAGCACATATCTGGATAGATAGTAATTGATTAGCCATGAAACCTTTTATAAGATATGTTATCTAATGCAGAGAAGAGTTCTTCGTATCGGGGTAGGTAAACGGCCATTAAGTTAATTTCATTTGACAAAATAAACTAAGATTATAAATTCTAGTTCCCTACCTAAAATATCAATCTGGATATTTGGCCATGACATAGAGTCTATAAGGTAACTTTTCAACAATTTCCACTACAACTTGGAAGCCGTTATCTCTATAAAATCCAATATTTCTATTACTTGAAGTTTCCAAAAAAATGGGTAGCCGATCTTTAGCCTTTATTTTCATAAAAGACTGTAATAGGTTACGTTCAATTCCTTTATTTTTATGCTCGCATAGAACGCCGATATACCATAAGTGTATAAAACGTGACCGAGGTTGGTGTTTTTCTATGAGCTTCTTTCTTTTTAAAATTTTCAGGGTTTGAGACACCCCAATAACATTAAAGACCAGCTTTAAATCCTGTGTAAAAGCACTTAATGAAATTCTTCTGGGTTTATTAGGGAAGAGAACAACAATTGATGCCGTTCGATTATCTTTGATCCAAACTTCTCCGGTAGCCAAGCCTTTTTCAAAACTATAATCCATCAGCTTTGGTATCAAACGCTTTTTACCATTGACTACCGACAGGACGGATTTATTTCCGTCAAAGGATTCAGATAAAATCTGAACCACTGTTTCTTTATCATCGGGGTCGCAAGTCTCATTGAATCATTATTGCCAAAGTAGGCAATCTCACCATAAGTTAAGAAAAATCTTATAGATGTGATGTTCTGATTTGAAATAGAGATAGTTGTGTATAATCCGAAATGGTTAATCTGCGGGATGATGCTTGAAATTGGATGTTTAAATCAGCGCTCTTTGACTAGAAAAGTACTTTCGGTATTAGTCATTCGTTTAAATTAGCTCGAACCTATTGTGGCCATGGCTATTCTCGAATTTGCTACCTCGAATAGTTGTTACTTCTTTCCCTTATGGTACTGGGGAGACATCGCGATAGTATGGCATCTGGTACTGTTCATGTCAGGTTTTTTTAGCGGTAAAAGTCTTACCTGAAACTAATACTTAATAACTGAACCTTCTTAAGTTACGGGGAATATAATCTTAAATCTTATTGCTTACTACCAAAACTTTTTGAGATCATATTCTTTTACTAACTAATATTCATAGGCAATATTCTACTATCCGCTATTCTCATTTCTGACATTAACGAATTTGCAAATAGGCATGCAGTGCAGCCATACAAAGCCATTAAAACCTAAACCTCAGATGTGGATACAATTATAGTCGATTGGCCTACAACGAAAATAGCCATGTTCTAGAATTTTGCATTGATAAATTTCGGCAGTTAAAGTTTATCTAAGACCGGGTTCAAGAACTCAATAGTAAAATGCTCCATTACTATGAAAGAAAAAAAACAATACCTGAATATGCATACGTTAGAAAAATTTCTTAAAATAAATGTTTCAATCGCCTTTTTACTTTTCTTCTCTTTATCGGCCCAAGCTCAAAAATATACTGTAAGCGGAACAGTTGAGTCGAGTGCTGATGGTGAAACACTGTTGGGGGCCACAATATTCCTTCAAGGTACTTCATATGGTGCCACAACGAACGAATACGGTTTTTTCTCTCTGACCGCCCCTGAGGGAGATTATGCTCTGGTGGTATCATATATAGGGTTTCAGAGTATTTCAAAGAATATTTCTCTGAACCAAGATCTCAAGATGGATTTTGAATTGACCGAAGAGGCCAATTTACTGGAAGAGGTGGTAGTTTCCACAGATCAAGTGAGCAAAGTAGACCTTCGTAGTCCACAAACCGGACTGAATAACCTGACAGTTAAGGAAATTAAACAAGTTCCCGTAGTATTGGGCGAAGTAGATGTTCTAAAATCGATTCAAATGCTTCCTGGTGTTACAAGTAATGGGGAAGGGGCTGTGGGTTTTAATGTCAGGGGCGGAGCGGTTGATCAGAACCTTGTTTTATTGGATGAAGCCACCATTTATAATACATCCCACCTATTCGGTTTTTTCTCGGTATTCAATGCAGATGCAATTAAGGATATTAACCTTTATAAAGGTGATATACCTGCCCAGTTTGGTGGCAGGGTTTCATCGGTTTTGGACGTACGGCAGAAAGATGGGGATAATAAAAAGTTCGGCGGTACCGGAGGTATCGGGTTAATCTCTAGTCGTCTCGCCCTAGAAGGACCCTTGGTAAAGGATAAGGGGTCATTTATTGTCGCAGGAAGAACTTCCTACGCACATCTTTTCCTGAATGCCATGGATGATTTTCAAGACGATCACATATCTTTCTATGACCTCAATCTTAAATCGAACTATAAATTAAACGATAAAAATAGGCTATTTCTCTCGGGGTATTTCGGTAGGGATAAAATGACACTGGGCGGCGTTATAGACAATAATTATGGCAATATCAGTGGAAACCTTCGTTGGAACCATATACTTAATGACCGATTGTTTTCTAACTTATCCCTTATCTACAGCAAATATGACTATCAGTTCATTTTTGATTTTATTGAAATGGATTGGGTATCCGACATTGTGAACTATAACCTTAAATATGACTTTTCATACTATACCTCTGATGCCCTTACCCTAAAATTTGGTGCCAGTACAATTGCTCATCGCTTGAATCCAGGAGCTATTACCCCTTCGACCGAAACTTCTGCCATTAACCCAATTGAACTAGATATCAATCGTGCATTGGAGTCTGGATTATATATAAGTGCCGAGCATAGAATAGCAGAAAAATTAACTGCCTCATATGGTCTGCGCTATAGCCATTTTAACCGATTTGGAGGACAGGAGCTATCCATTTACGAAAATAATCTTCCGGTAATTTTTAATCAGGAGACCCAAGTTTACGAAAAAGGAATAACCGCTAGTATCGAATATATTGATCGTGATGAGACTATAAAGGATTATGGTAATTTCGAACCTCGTCTAGGATTGGCTTGGCAAATCAACGATTCGACTTCTATTAAGGCAAGTTATAATCGAAATGCTCAATATATGCACCTACTATCCAATACCACAAATGTTACCCCTGTAGATGTTTGGACACCAAGCGGTGAATATATGAAACCACAGTTGAGCGACCAATTTAGCCTAGGGTACTTTAAGAACTTTCTTGATCAAGAATATAGTTTGGAGCTGGAAGGCTACTACAAAACTGTGGCTAACCGCATTGATTATATTGACGGGGCATCCTTAATTGGTAACAATACTATAGAAAACGAAATTCTCAACGGAGAATCAAGGGCCTATGGCATGGAACTTTTATTGAGAAAAAACCGAGGCAACCTAACAGGTTGGCTTGCCTATACATTATCAAAATCGGAGCAGCGAACACTAGGAGGAAATGCCGGCGGGCCTGGAATTAACAACGGAGATTGGTACAACACACCCTATGATAGAACCCACGATATCTCGGCTACAGCCGCCTATCAACTTTCCAATAAATGGTCTATAGGACTGAATGGGGTCTTTCAGACCGGTAGACCCGTAAGCTATCCTATCGGTCAATACGAATATGAAGGTCTTTCAGTGGCCCATTACGATGGACGTAACGAAGAAAGGCTACCTGCTTATCATCGATTGGATCTTTCGGCTACTTATACACCACGACCAAATAAAACTGGGCGTTGGAGGGGCGAATGGCAATTCAGTCTGTACAATGTTTACAACAGAAAAAACGCGGCTTCAATTTCATTTGGTCAAAATGCAGAAACAGGATTGAACGAAGCTACCAGGGTTTCCATTTTTGGCATCATTCCCTCAGTAACATACAATTTTAAATTTTAAATTATCCTTAACCCTTCAAAGCATGAGAACAATCATAAAATTTATCTGGCCAATTATTGCTATACTTTTTTTTGCGTGTGAGGATGTAGTTGAAATTGATGTGCCGGAAAGCAATCCGAGATTAGTGATAGAAGCGTCCTTAGATTGGGAAAAGGGATCTTTGGGAAACAACCAGTCCATTACTCTAAATAATACAACTACCTATTTCGACGACGAACGATTGAATCCGGTAAGCGATGCCATCGTAACAGTATATAACGTGGAGACCGCATCGGAATTCAGGTTTTTAGAACAAGAGGCAGGCGTATACAGCACTGATACTTTTATACCACTAATAGACAATACCTATAGGTTGGAGGTTTTGTACGAGGGGGAAACTTATGTGGCCGAAGAAAGAATGACCTCCGTTGCGACTATAGACTCCTTGACACAATCCCGGGAAGAGGGGTTTGATAAAGATTTATTGGAACTCAATATCTATTTTTCCGATCCTGAAAATGAGGTCAATTCGTACCTAATATGGTGCGAGTCAAATAAGGATTTATTTCCATATATGTTCGATATCAATGATGAATTTATAAACGGAAATCAGGTTCATCATACTTATGAAAAGGATGATGATATAGATAATGGACTTTATCCTTTTGAGCCTGATGAAATTGTAGAAGTAAAACTATTCGGAATTTCTGAAAATTATTACAGGTATATAGGACTTCTGATTTCACAATCGGGAGGTGGCAATCCTTTCGGGGCTGTTCCAGCCACCCTCAGAGGCAACATTGTAAACACAACCAACCGAGAGAATTATGCCCTCGGGTATTTTAGAACGGCAGAGGTCGACACAAAAGAGTTGACGTTTCAATAATAGCAAAAATGGCATTAAGGGTCAACCCATGACATACAACATTCTTATACGAATTAGTAGAGTAATTGAGACATTGACTTATTATTTAAAAATTTCTACCCTTGCCCCCTAGCTCGAGTCGGCTCTTTACGGCTGCGACCTATTAATGATAGTAGATATAGCTACAACAAAAGTAGATTGGGTTATTTAGTTGTTTCTCTGCTTTTTGAATTTTGTAAATGAAATCCACATTTACAGAACAAAAATAATGAGAAAGATAAGTTTAATCGGTATTAGCGCACTTTGCATATTTTTTCTCATTTCATACTTCGTGTCTACTATGTCAATAGCTCAAGCCAAGATATCAGATCATTATAATGGAAAAAAATTTATAAACCCCACTCTGAATGAGCCGTTCTCACCGAGCTTTTCTGACATCTTCAAGATGATGGGAGAGGGTAGGCCGAAATGGCCCGAAAAGGTTGAGAATCTTGGCAAATCATCCTTGAATATATCATTGAAAAAGGCAGAGTTCGCGATAACCTTTATAAATCATGCTACTTTTTTGATACAGACACCCGATTTGAATATCATCACAGATCCCGTCTGGTCCTTAAGAGTTAGCCCAATTGGTTGGGTAGGACCAAAAAGAGTGAGAAAACCACCTATAGAAATCGATAGTCTTCCCCATATCGATGTAATCCTAATCAGTCACAATCATTATGACCATTTGGATAAAAAGACACTAAAAATTTTAAACAACCGCTTTAGACCAAAAGTGTTGGTGCCGGTCGGGGATTGCAAGCTTATGGAATCCTTTGGAATCGAAAATGTTAGTGAAATGGATTGGTGGGAAGATATTTTCATCGACAGAAGCACAAAAATAACCTTTACCCCGCAACAGCACTCATCAGGCCGAGGCTTGTTTGACCGAGACAAAAGCCTTTGGGGCAGTTTTTTCATCCAGTATATGCATAGGAGTATTTATTTTGGCGGTGATGGAGGTTACTCTACACACTTTGAAGATATAAGGTCAAGACTTGGCCCCCCTGAAGTAGCTATACTCGGTATTGGTGCATATCTACCAAGTTTTTTTATGAAACCTATACATACCTCTCCGTCCGAAGCTTTGAAAGCACATTTGGATTTGGGAGCAGCTCAAAGCATTGGGATGCATTATGGTACTTTTCAACTTGCCTCCGAAGAATTTAATCAACCAATTGAAGATTTGGAAAAAGCCGCTCAGCAGGAAGATTTATCGCCAAATGAATTTATAACGCTGCAAGAGGGACAAACCAAGGTATACGAGGCGATCATAAAAAACATAGAATGATTGGTATGGTTAAAAGAAATCGATCTACAACGTTCCTTTTGTTCCCTATGTTAAGCAATGTAGGTCACCCAGAAAATATAGAACTAAGAAAATATTATAATTTTAAGATTGTAAGGTTACAGTAAAATTGGATTGGCTAAAGGTGTGATTAGTTTAAGATAGAATTTTGAAGACCATTTATCTATATAATAGGGAATTGTAAAATGAAAGAAAATAAGCAATATAGGGCAGAAACTGTAGCTGCATTCCATAGTCTATGGGGACTGCCTAAACCAGAACATCCTTTGATAAGTGTGGTTGATTTTTCAACTGCTAAACCTTCGAAGATTCCTGAAAGTGTGATTTTCGGGTGTTATTATATTGCCATAAAAAGGAGAATAGATTTTAAGTTTGTTTATGGTCAGCAAGAATATGATTTTGATGAAGGAGTAATGTTGTTTGTGGCGCCAAATCAAATGGTGAGAATTCGGCAAGATCAAGTGATTACAGAGCAGCCTTCTGGATGGGGACTGCTGATACATCCAGACTTTTTTTGGAACACACCATTGGCCAAATCTATTAAGCGTTATGATTATTTCCATTATGCGGCGAATGAAGCCTTGTTTCTATCAGAAAAAGAAGAGGTGAAAATTGAACAAATTGTACAGAATATTGAACAGGAGTACCATTCAAATATTGATCAGTTTACACAAGACATAATAATTTCACAAATAGAGACATTACTTAATTATGCAGAACGTTTCTACCAACGGCAATTTATAACCAGAAAGGTTTCCAATCATAGAATTATAGAACGCTTAGAAAATTTTCTTGTTGCTTACTTTAATGATGAGCATTTGGTAGATAGGGGTTTGCCTACTGTACAGAACGTGGCCGATGAGCTTAATATTTCCCCTGGTTATTTAAGTGGTGTTCTTAAGACCTTAACAGGACAAAGTACCCAACAACATATTCAGAATCGTATAATTGAAAAGGCAAAAGAGCGATTATCTACAACTGAATTGTCGGTAAGTGAGATTGCTTATGAACTAGGTTTTGAACATTCCCAATCGTTTAATAAATTGTTTAAATCAAAAACTAAAATATCGCCACTGACATTTAGAAATTCTTTTAAATAATTTAAATCCTTTTGATTCTCAAATAATCTCTTTAGATAGGTATCCTGGAGAAAGGGGGCTATATTTTCTAGGAATGTACTTTATTAGTCTCAGTCCTTAAAACATTAGTCAAGATATGGGTTTAGCTTAAAATAACGCTAATCGAATAACTGATATTAAGTACACTTGATTTAAAAGACTAAAAAGTTTTCCTACCTACTTTTTTAGTATTTAAAAATTTAATAAATAAGGTATTAAAATAAATTTTTACTGGTTTTTTTTATCCATTTAAAAAAGAATAGACTTTTTTCACTTCAAAGTAAATTCTAATAGTTACAATAGTTATTCTTCCAAAACCTTTTCGAATAATTACATGATTACCGATTTGATCCAGTCTTAACTCAATAGGTTTTTCGAACTTCTTAGGGCTTTAATATTCTCAGGTTTTTTTAATTTAAACAAATGAAAATCCCTGATGTAAATTCAATGTTCCCACTAAAGCATTATGACAAGCTTTGCTATTTAAAGAATATTATTAAAAACCCTAATATCAAGGTGGGAGATTATACTTATTATGACGACTTTGAAGATGTTCAGAATTTTGAAAAAAATGTAAAATACCACTTCGATTTTATTGGGGACAAGCTAATTATTGGAAAATTCTGCATGATCGCTTCCGGTGCCACTTTTATTATGAATGGAGGAAATCATCTTACGGAGGCAATAACAACCTACCCCTTTGCCATATTTGGCGGGGATTGGCAAAATGCTATGGAAGGTAAAAGCTACCCAAGTAAGGGTGATACCATCATCGGAAACGATGTGTGGATTGGACATGATGCTACCATCATGCCGGGTGTAACAATTGGCGATGGTGCTATTATTGCGACCAAATCGGTAGTGACTAAAAATGTAGCTGCATATTCCATTGTTGGAGGAAATCCTGCAAAAGAGATACGAAAACGATTTGATGAGGAAAAGATTCAACAGCTTTTAAATTTACAATGGTGGAATTGGAGTATTGAAAAGATTACGAAAAATGTGAAGCTATTAACTGGCAATGACCTCAGTGAACTAATTGAATAATTGAATTATGCCGTTTGTTTCTTCATCCATTTACATAAAAGCGATTGAACTGGCATTGAGAGAAGGATTGTCTCCCAAATTATTGGGAGAACATTATCCTATAAATAGGACCGGCATATATGTACCAATGGCTTCGCTTTTAGAGGTATATGAGCTTGCAGAAGAAAACTTGCCACCAAATTTTGGATTAAGGCAAGGTAAGCAATTGAAAACTACCGATTACGGTACGTTAGGTTTGTCATGGAGAACCTGTTTACAAGCGATAGATGTTTTGAGAAATGTCAAGCGTTATATGGTTTTGGTAACCAATGAAGGAAGTATTGATTTACGCGAAGGGGCATCTACAATTTCACTGACTTTAGATAGGCATATTTACAGAAAAGGCATTAAAACTACTATTGAGGCGCCATTTGTAATGTTGCTTGACGTGATTAAAGAAGCAACAGGAAAACAGATAAAACCTGTAAAGGTTTGTTTTAAGCATAACATTACTAATATTAAAGATTTTACGGAATATTTTGGATGTCCTGTATATTCAAAGGCTGAAGAGAACTCTATAACCTTTGATGCCGAAACCCTTAAAATAACTACGCTTAAAGCCGATAGGTTTATCCATGATTTCTTAACCCAAAGAATGGAGGAGGAAAAGAAAGAGTTATCTCAAAAAGAAGATGAACTTACCGAAGAAATCAATAAAATTCTTAAAGAATCGATGGCAAGTGGCATTCCAAGCCTAACTCAGATTGGTGACTATTTAGGAATTAGCGGAAGAACTCTAAAAAGGAGACTCTCCGATCGAGATTTAACTTTTAGGGACTTGGTTCAAAAAAACCGAAAAGAAACAGCAATTAGTTTGCTATCGAATTCTTCACGATCTATTGGAGAAATAGCTTTTTTAACCGGATTCTCTGAACAAAGTGCTTTTAATAGGGCATTTAAAAAATGGACAGGAAGCACCCCAAATCAATACCGTAAGGCTAATTAATAATAATTGTCCTCAATGGTCAATTGTTTGGAACAAACAGTCAAAAAATGGTCGCTCATCTCTTAGAAATTTGCTTTCAATAGCAAATACTAAGAAGCGATGGAGAGCATCAACTCATTTGTCAGTTTAAAGCTGATACGTCTTACCGGTTTATTTTACTTGATTGTAATTATTTGCGCAGGGTTTAGCCAAGGTTATGTTCGGGGCACTTTGGTAGTGCCGGGAGATGCCTTTTTAACAGCTGAAAATATTTTACAAAATAAAACTCTTTTTAAGCTTGGGCTTACCACTGACCTTATTGCATTTTTATTCGATGTAGTCATTTCCGTATTCTTATATCAAATTTTTAAGCCCTTTCACAAAGGTATCGCTCTAATAGGTTCGAGTTTTAGACTCATTGCCCATCCTGCCATAGGAAGTATCAACCTATTAAATCATTATATGGCAGTAGAGGTATTGGATTCTAATGTTTTGGTTGGTTCTTTTAGTGATGGGCAACTTCAGGCAATGAGTAGCCTGCTAATGGAAGCGCATCATTATGGCTATCTGATTGCCGGAGCATTTTTTGGTATTCACTGTGTTTTACTGGGCATACTTATCTATAAGTCTAACGTATTTCCAAAAATCTTTGGCGGGTTGTTATTGGGTTCTGGTTTAGGATACCTGATAGAAACTTTCGGAAATTTCAATTTTTATGGATATGAAACCTATACCGCTTTGATAGTTGGTTTTGCTGCCGCCATTGGTGAGGTAGGAATTACGATTTACATGCTAACTAAAGGTGCCACAACATCATACAAACGGTTGAAAAAAATAACGGAATGAAAAAAAGGAATTTGAAGATTTTGACATTCTTGTCCATTATAGGGTTACTTACAGTAAAATCATACGGGCAATTGGCCCATAAGATTGAAATGACCGATGATAATCGACTATTGGGTTTGGGCACGCAACATATAATCAAGTCTGATATTTTGAATGAAGAGCGTCCTATTATTATTTCATTACCTCACGGTTATGAAGAAACCCAATTTAATTATCCAGTATTATATGTGTTGGATGGTTTACAAAATATAAAGCACACCGTTGGGACAGTGGAGCACTTGACGGAATCAGGTTTAATACCTTCCATAATTGTAGTGGGTATAGAGAGTTTAGATAGAACTAGATATTTAACTCCTTCCCAAGCTGGTCAGAATATACATGGTGGTGTTGGAAATAAGAGTATATCACAAAGTGGAGGCGCTCCCATATTTCTTGAGTTTTTAAAAGAAGAATTGATTCCCTTTGTGGATGATAACTATCGAACGCATCCATATCGAATAATAGAAGGCCATTCTTTAGGAGGCTTGTTCGGTGTTTATGCGCTTATGGAAAGCCCTGACCTCTTTGATGCTTTCATTATAGAAGCCCCAGCACTTTGGTGGAACGGGGAAGAAATGACGGAAAAGGCAAAAACCTTTTTCCAATCTGATGGGAGCCTGAATAAAACCGTTTACTTTGGTATTGGTGGTGGAGACGGTTGGGGAATGCGGCAAGAGTTGATCAGGTATGTTGAGGTAGTAAAACAGAACACTCCAAAAAACTTAAGGTGGTTACACGAAGAGGTTGGTGATGAAGGGCATATGGCATCTCGATTGCTCCTCAATTATAATGGACTCAAGTTCTTGTTTTCAGATTTAAAAATCAGCGATGACCCAGTCAATAATTTTAGTGAAGAAAGCTTCCAAAATTCCGAACAGCAACTTTTGAATAAATACGGAGAGACGGCAAGAAGACCTGCTGAAGATTATTTTACACTTGTTTCGGCATTGGTCGATAATGCGAATGATAAAGGTGCCATAACGGTACTTAAACGGGCGACTGAAGCTTACCCGATGTACGTCGGACTTCTGACTTATTTGGCACAGCTATATGAAAAAACAAATCAAAAGAATGAATCAATTGATGCCTATCTGCTTGGGGTTGAAGTTTCTAAAAGACATAAGCTAGGGCAAGAAGAAGATTTTCAAATAGAAATAGACAGATTGCGAAAAAATCAAAACTGAAACCATAAACAATCAATCAAAAACGAACAATATGAATAGTTTAAAAATTACAGACCTTAATCTTACCTACAAGAATGGTTACAATGCGATTAATGGTATTTCCTTGGATATTAAAAATGGAATGTTTGGTCTATTGGGCCCCAATGGTGCCGGTAAATCATCCTTAATGAAAACTATAGTAGGGTTACAAAAACCATCTTCGGGCACCATAGAGTTTAATGATATAGATATAGTCGAGCAAAGTGATTATATCAAGAAGAACCTAGGGTTTTTACCACAAGATTTTGGGGTGTACCCAAGAGTAAATGCTTATGATTTATTGAACCACATTGCTATTTTAAAAGGTATTAGTAACAAATTAGAGCGTCAAAATCAGATTCAGTTCCTATTGGAAAAGGTGAATCTATGGCATTTTAAAGATAAAGAGGTTCATACGTTTTCGGGTGGAATGAAACAACGTTTTGGCGTAGCGCAAGCCTTATTGGGGAATCCTAAAATTATCATCGTAGACGAACCAACGGCCGGGTTAGACCCCGAAGAACGTAACCGTTTCAACACCCTGTTAAGTGATATTAGTACGGAAGTCATTGTCATTTTGTCAACTCATTTAGTAGAAGACGTAAAAAACCTCTGTTCTGAAATGACCATAATGAACAAGGGTAGAATCTTGAAAACAGGAAAGCCTAAGGCATTAATTGAAGAGCTACAAGGTAAGATTTGGTCAAAATCTATTGACAAAAACGAATTGGACTATTACCAAACCAACCTCAAGGTCATTAGTCAGCAACTCATTGAACGTCAATTACAGATTACGGTATGTTCATCTGAAAGGTTAGAGGGGTTCCACCAAACAGAACCCATATTAGAGCACGTTTACTTTAATGTTCTTTCACAAAACAACTAATTATGAACGCTATATTTCAGTTTCAAGTAAGGCATAGTAGTAATCGTTGGGTTTTGGGCTTAACAGGTCTTATATTATTGTTTATAGGCTTGTTTGCAGGCTACAAATTCAACCTGACCGCCGGCGAAGGAATTTATCTTAATTCGCCGTATACCATAGGGTTTATGGTAGCATTATTGAGTCTTTCAATTATATTTTTAGCCATTTTGTTTGCCCTAGAAATTCTGTATAAAGAGTGGGATTCAAATTTTGATATCATACTGTTCTCTTACCCTGTTTCCCTCAAAAAGTATTTAATAGGCAAGTTTTCCTTTTTTGCCACCAAAACACTATTGAGCTTTTTCATTTTGATTGTTGGCTTTGTAATTGGTCAAAATTTGCGAACAGGCGATGAAATGCAATTAGGGTTCAACCTCTGGTCATACGTATATCCGTTCTTGATTTTTGGGTTACTGAATTGTTTTCTTGTATGTAGTTTTCTGTTCATGATAGCCTATACCACCCGTAAAAAATTATTGGTTGTTATTGGTGGGTTATTGCTCTATGTTCTTTATATGGTGCTCTTAGTTTTTTCTAATTCCCCTTTCATGGCCGGGAGTATGCCACAATCTATAGAGGTGCAACAATTATCATCGATTATAGACCCCTTTGGTACATCTGCATACTTTTTTGAGGCCAGACATTTTAGTGTAGCAGAGAAGAATGAGTTCGTCACGCCCTTATTAGGATTTCTGGCTTTAAACAGAACTGTTTACGTAATGTTATCACTGGTCTTTTTGTGGATGGCCAATCGCTATTATGCGTTTACTAAAACAGTAAGCAAAAAGGAGTTAAAGCAAAAAAAATTAAGGAAGCCTAATCCAACGAGTCACATAATACAGAACGTTAAAACACCGACGTTCAATTATGGCAAGGCATCAGAAGTTAAAGCTGTTCTGTCCTTTGCTAAAGTAGATTTAATTTACCTCTTTAAAAGTGTAACGATTGTAGCAGTTTCTATTTTGCTAGTGTTTTTTGTAGGAATGGAAATGTATGCAGAAATCGATAAAGGCATTCGGTTACCTGAATACTACGCAAGTTCAGGGCTTTTGTCCACTTCCATTTCCCAAAGCTTTCATTTGTTGGCAGCTTTAATACTGGTCTATTTTGTTAATGATTTGTACTGGAGAAGTTATGCTGCTAATTTTTATTTAATAGAGCAAAGCACATCTTTTTCGAAGGTAAAATTAAAAGGTCACTTAATTTCGGTAAGTGCATTAGTCGTGTTCTTTACAATCACCCTCGTCTTATTGGCTCTGATATTTCAAGTAAGTTACGGGTATTTTCATATCGATTGGTGGGCTTATTGGGGCGTCGTGGTTTTCAATACGCTTCCTCTCATTTTATTGGCTGCTTTTTTAATACTCATCAACAGCCTTTTAACTAATAAATATGCGGCGCTTGGTGTTTCTATTTTGTCGGTAATCGTGCTTACCACACCTTTAATAAAAATGGTGATACCATATCCTTTACTGCATGTGTTTTCTGGATTTAGGGGAATTTACAGTGATTTGAATGAGTATGGGGTTTACCTTCCTGCCTTTATGTATCGTTTGTGTTTTGGAATAGGTCTATTAGGTATTTTGTGGATGTTACATTCCTATTTCAACACCAGAGCGTGGACAAAATTAAAATCGGGTCTGGCAGTTCTTTTTGTTGGATTGGCCTTTTTTAGTGGTTCCAAATTTATAAACGGGTATATCCCCAAAAATGAAGATGCCAAGGTCTTGGAAGCTGCTAGTTATGAAAAAAGCTACCGCCATTATCAAGATATAGCCCAACCCACCATTACAGAAGTTGACACTAAAATAGATTTATATCCCTCTGAAAATGCCTATCAAATAGAAGGAACCTATACCCTGGAAAATTTAGCTGATGAATCCATTGGAAGTATTCTATTCAATTTTCACTCTGACTTAAAATTAGAGGACGCAACACTTAGAATACACGATGATGAAATTTCAATAAATGAGTTTGTTTCAGAGGTTAAACTGGATGTACCATTGCTCCCAAATGAAGTGTGTACCTTAAAATTCGAATTGTCTTATAAATGGTATGCTGTGAATGGCCATGAATCTTTTAATGCCATAGTGGATAACGGCTCATTTATGAGAATTAGCAATTATTACCCAGCCCTAGGCTATCAATCTGATAACGAATTAGAAGATGTACAAAAACGGGAAGAGTATGGCCTAGGGGAGCCAACCGTATTAAAATCATTGGAGATGCCTGAAGTTTCCATCAATGACTTTATTGATTTGAACATGGTGGTGTCTACGGAAGATGGACAAACGCCCATAGGTATAGGAAACCTAAAAACCTCTTGGACAGAAAACGGAAGGGTGTATAGTCAGTACAAAACGAACGGACTTCCCTTTAGGTTTGCAGTAGCATCTTCTAAGTATCAAAAAAAATCTATCACACATAGGGGCATTGCTATTGAAGTGTTATATGATGAAAAACATCCTGAAAATGTAGAGCGATTAGTAAACAATGCGGTGTTGAGTTTAGATTATTGTATAGATAATTTTAATGGGTACCCATTTGATAAAATAAGCTTTATTGAAGTCTCCTCTTTTACAAGTGGCTTTGCGGCTACGGCATATCCCGCTACCATTTTTATGACCGAGAACATGATTTTCCATACCAATATAGAAAGTGACCCAACCAAAGATGTGATCAATGAATTGGCAGGTCATGAATTGGCCCATGTTTGGTGGGGAAACAGCCAAATAAACCCAGATGAAAGAGAAGGCGCTTCCATGCTTACGGAATCGTTAGCCATGTACACCGAAATGATGATTTACAAAAAATTGTATGGTAAAGAGCGTATGATGGAACGTGTTCAAGTTCACCAACAAATTTATGATAATGAAAAAGGGCTTTACGGAAATACACCGTTGTACAAAGTGCCTTATGGTGCAACACATATAGCCTACTCGAAGGGTGCCATTGCTATGGTCAAATTATCTGAATTGATAGGTGAAGAAAAAGTAAATGAAGCGCTTAAGAACTTTTTACTCAATAATAAATACCCTAAAAAGCCAACGTCTTTAGACTTGTTGGAAGAATTTTACAATGTTGCACCCAATCAAGATGCTAAATCTGAAATGGAGAAGTTGTTTACGACCATATGAAAAAGGATGAGTGCTTAACGGTCTAGGATCGTATGAGCAATAGCGGACTTTTGGCTATTACTTTTCGGATTACAACATACTTTAATAAAATGAAAAAACGGCTCAAGGTTGGACTTAAACCGCTATTGCTTATACACAATTTTGTGCGTTCGTCTTTTTTAATTTGGAGAATGAAGTCCTATTTTATTTCCTTCCGAGTCGTGGAAAATAGCGAAAAATCCACTATCGTCAGCGTGTGGTGTTTTGGGAATAATAATTTTCCCGCCATTTCTTTCTACTTTATCGAGAATAGGTTGCAAGTTCTCTCCTCCATTCAGATAAATAGTTACACCTTTTGAAGAAGGTTCATTTCCTTCTCCTTTAACAATCACTGGCTTAACCAGTTGGTTTTCATATGGGAATAATCCCAGTTCCATTCCTGGAAAATCTAATCTTTCAATATCTACTCCTAAAATGTCTTTGTAAAAGTTGATAGCTCTTGAAATGTCCGTTGCTGGAATCTCGAATATTGATATAAAACTGTTCATATTCTTATCATTTTTGATAGTTGTTACATTAGTAGAATTTGAATTGGTTGCAGATGTCCCTTTGTTTTTGCAGGATACAATACCAAAAACAAAAGCAATGATTGTGATGAATACTCTTAATTTCATTTTATGTCCGTTGTTCACTGGACAAAACTAGCAGTAGAAAGTCGTCTGAAATTGTAAAAATGCGACGTCCTTAAACTACTTGTAAAAAAGTGAGGAAAGAGCTAAACTTTCGTGAGCGATAAACTCTTTGGGGTTTATTCCTGTAAATTCCTTAAAGTCCTTTATGAAGTGTGCTTGGTCAAAGTATTCGCTTTCATAGGCAATATCGGTCAGGTTTTCCGATTTTTGGTCGAGTAGCAATTTTAAAGCTGTCTGTAATCGAATTACTTTTCCTAATTGTTTAGGACTTAAGCCAATTTGCTTTTTGAAGTTTCTTTCAAGTTGTCTTCGCTTTGACAAATCTTCTTTGAGGATTGAATTGATTGAGGCACTTCCGTTTGTGGATAAAAGGGAATCAACGGTGTTTTTTACAATTTTATTAATAATGTTTTCGTCATTCAGCCTATCTAAAAGAAATTTTTCAATAATGCTTATGCGTTGTCTCGTATTTTGAGATTTGATTATCTTTTGCTCCAAATCATCTGTGTTTTCTGCCCGAAAAAGTTGATTTATGGGCGTTTCCTTGTTTACCAAATTGCTGATTGGTTCAGAAACAAAGTTTGCAAAACCATACGGATAAAATCGTACAGCGAATGTATTGACAAAACCTGTCGGCTCAATGTAAAAAGGTTCAATTGTTTGCCCGAGTACCATTGCACGAGGTTGAAAAATAAATTCATTTTCGGACGTGTACCGCTTTATGTCATCTCCGAGAATAAATGCCATTTCAATACAGCCGTCTGGTACGATTCGTTGTCTTTGAGGTTCGTTTTGCATTGGTACTTCCAAAGTCCAATAACAGCTAACAAGGGATTTTAAGTCTGAGTGTGGTTCGTATGTTTGATAGTCCATTATCGTTCGGGAGTTTTTTCAGAGTGACACACAACGCCACGCGGATATAGGGAGTTGCGTAGGCAACTTGCTGCCATAAGCAATGGTAGCCATTAGACCCATATTCCCCATATCTGATGTTAGGTATGGTGGCAAAGGCAATTTAGTGAAAATAACCAATGGATTGGTCGCAGGGTTTTTGGCGGATGTGCAGTCGTACTGCGTGGCGTTAGGGAAATTTGGTGTTTGCGGTCGGCTTGAAGTAGCGCAAACACTTGCTGCAGGCATTGTTCCTAAAGTGTTAGTGTATGTAAAGTTGAGTTATTGCGGGTGAGAATTTTTCGAAGGAAAATCAGACGTAACAAAAATGCAACTACCTTTGTTTAAGCACTATGTAGCGATTTTTTGAAACATGTGATTAGCTACATTTCTTTTTAAGATATTAGAATTTATTACTTTCTTCTGATGTGTTTTTTTTGTCAAGTGTAGATCCTATTCCGACTCCAATAGCTATGCCAAGACTAAGCCATAATGCTAGATTATCTGTTGCAACTCCAATAGCGGTCCCAATTCCAACTCCGATTGCAATTCCAATTGCTAGTTTGTTATTTTTTTTCATAAAGATTTTATTGTTTAAATTTTTTGATGTCTATTCTGTTCATTACATAATGTCATAACAGATACCAATATTATTAGTGCTCTTGTGGTATTAAATGTTACAAATATTATTTTAGAATATTGCTTATAAGTATCTCTTTAAGACAATTGTAGCTAACGTTTTGGGCTACGAATCGTGGCCGGGCACCAGGCGGTTTTTCGTTGGTTGGAAAGTTACGACAAAGTTACTCAGGGAGGGCCGATGAGTTATCGGTTTTGTTCTAGGAAGTCCCTATTTTTTAAGTCAATTGAAAATAGGAAAGGTTAGCCAGATTAGTAAAACTCCCATTACCAATAAAATAACAATTACAAGAAGTATTTCTTTATTTCTGGATATGCGAGCTTCTAGGCGGATATTTTCTTTGATTTTGGCGAGCTCTTCTTCACTTACTTTTTTGAACTGAACTTTGGTCTTGCCATCGCCAATATAACTTTTAAAGTCTTTTGAACGTTTCTGTTTTAAAAGAGCCCGATTGGCCTTTAGACTCTTAATCGCGTGTAACATGCTGCCTTCTCCTCCCATAATATCCGTTTATATATTGGTGTAGAAAATCGCAGGATTGTTACATCATCACAATATTGCATAACGCCACGCGGATATAACGAGTTGCGTTGGCATCTTGTTGCCATTAGAATCGTAGCCGTTAGGCGCATTTTGGCCATTTCCGATGTTAGATTCATTAGCAGAGGTAATTTAGTGAAAATAACAGTTGGATAAAGTGCCATATGGCACATCACACTGAGCCTACTCAAAGGGAGCTATAGCTATGATAAAATTGTCGGGAATTATGAGATGAAGAAAAAATTAATAAGTCGCTTAAGTTCTTTTTACTCAATAATAAATACCCCAAAAATCCAACGTCTTTAGACTTATTGGAAGAATTTTACAATGTTGCACCCAATCAAGATGCTAAATCTGAAATTGTAAAGCCGTTCAAGACCATATGACAAAAAACTGACTACTTGAAACATAAGAGATTAGTAATCATAGCGGTAATTACTATTCTGTTGAATCTGAACACTATTACCTAAAATTTTATAATGAATCTTCAATTTTTAGTAGAATTTATCCATGAAAATTGAAGATTCATGGTCAACATTTCAAGGTTTGTATACAATAATTGATAGCAATAGAAGGGGCTATTTAGATTTGTGCAAAAATTGAATTTGAAAAAACTTCTATCAATAACTATTCTAATAATCAGTTCTATTCAACTGTCAGCGCAGATGAATGAAGATTTAGGTTTTCTAACCTTTTCTTTCTCTCCCTTAGGTATTGATAATATAGAATATCGGAGTACAGATATGGGGGGTAGTATTCCTATGAGAATTCAAAAAGGTGTCTTGATTAATTCCCTTAATTATAGTTTTACTAATATAAAAGTCGATGATCCAAATCTAGAATATTCCGCAAGTGAGTTAGAGAATATACATTCATTAAGTTATGCCTTATCCTATATTCATCCTCTAGAAAATAACTGGAAATTACTGGGAAGGGGCGGGGTAATGGCGGTATCAAATTTTTCTACGGCCTTAACAGCGGATGATTTGTTTTTAAATGGAACATTATTGCTCATCAAACGCTTACAAAAAGCAGAAAAATTATCTGTATTGAGTTTTGGTGGTGGTTACGCAACCTTAGCAGGAAAGCCGATGTTTTTTCCCTATATCAATTATTTTAAGCAGAGTAGTCGGCATTGGTCATACAGTCTCGGCTTTCCCCAAGCTTTCTTACGCTACCATTTTAGCCCTCATACTAGGTTAAGTCTAAATGCAAGCATCAATGGCCTGTATGCCAACTTAAGTAAGCCTATAGTTGTTGATGTTGTTGGCCTTAATGAAACAGCAAAAAAGTTATCATTTAGAACCGGTCTTTTGGGTATAGAGTATCAAAATCAATTGGGTAAATATTGGAATCTTTTTTTGAAAGCCGAATATGCCTTTTGGGGAGATTACATTTTAGAAGATAACTTTGAAAATGATATTTTTAAGCAAGATGTATCAAAAGGATTGTATTTTACAACGGGTATAAAACTGAATGTTCTAAGAAACAAAACGAGAGGTGCGAAGCCGAGAACGGAGTCTAATTAAGAAATGTACCAATTACTTCAAAAATTTGTATGGTGAAGAAAAAATTACAGTCTAAAATTTTGATTCACACGGTAATATGGTTGTTTTTCGTGCTGATTATTTCATCTCAGATATACCTTCATACGAGCGAGGTACCTTATAATTTTTTTACAAGAATACTTTTTAATATCAGCTTGTTCTATATTAATTACAGTATTCTGGTACCATATTTTTTACTTAGAGAAAAAAGAATCTGGTATGTTACGTTAGTACTTTTACTTTGTTTCATAGCTATGCAGATTCATATTTCACTTGATATTTATATTCAATCTGGATTTTTGATGAATGGTGTTGCTAAAGCCTTTACCGCGGTAAGTATTCTCTTATATATTTTTCTCGGTTCAACTATACGTGTCTTTGAAGAGTGGCGTCTTAATGAACTTAAAAAAAGAAAAATTCAAGAAGAAAGAAATATGACCGAACTCAAGGCCCTCAAAAATCAGATCAACCCACACTTTCTTTTTAACTCTTTAAATAATATATATTCCCTTGTGGTTAAAGAGTCAAAAAAAGCACCCATGCAAATAATTATGTTGTCTGATTTAATGCGCTATATGCTATATCAAACAGATGATGAGTTTGTATATTTAAAAAGTGAAATTGAATACCTGCAAAATTATGTGGCCCTTCAAAAAATGCGATTGTACAATAATGACGGAGTACGCCTGCAAGTTATAGGGGAATTAGAGGGTCAAAGGATCCGACCATTGCTATTTGTGTCAATTGTAGAGAATGCATTTAAGTATGGTACCTACAATGTAGATGATGTGCTTATTGAAATACTGTTTAAAGTTCAAGGCAATGATATTTATTTTGAGTGTCGAAACAAAATAGGAGGGGAGATAAAGGAAACAGCAGATTCTGGTATTGGACTCAAAAATACCAAGGAACGTTTTGAATTACTATATCCTGATAAACATGATATTACGATTCGTTCAACGGATGAGATTTTTGAAATTGGCATACATTTAAATTTGATATAGCCAGAATGATGAATTGTATTATTGTTGATGATGAACCCTTGGCCGCAGATTTAATAAGCGGCTATGTGCACCAAATAGAATATCTCAATCTGGTGGCGGTGTGCAGGAAACCTATGGAGGCTATTAATATTTTAGGAGACCAAAAGATCGATCTCGTATTTCTAGATATTGAAATGCCACAATTGACCGGCATAGAATTGGTGAAAACGATTTCAAACATGCCTCTTTTCATTTTTATTACCGCCTATCCGCAGTACGCTTTGGATGGCTTTAACTTAAACGCAATTGATTATTTGGTCAAGCCTATTCCTTTGCAACGTTTTATAGCATCGGTTACCAAAGCCAGGGAATTATTCTTGCTCAAAAAATCTGATGATAAAATATCTACAGCAGATGATTTGTCATTACCTTTTATTTTTGTGAGGTCAGAACATCAGAACATTAAAATAAATATTGATGAAATAACCCATATTCAGGGGTTGAAAGACTATATCAAAATTTATACCTGTACATCCGGAAAGGCAATTTTTACATTATCAAATTTCAAAGATATTCTTGAAAAACTTCCTCGGTCAAGATTTTTGAGGGTACATAGATCTTACGTTGTAAATATGGCCTTTCTTTCTGTTTTAAGAAAAAACAGCCTTATTATACACGGCGACTTGCTCATCCCCATTGGTGAAACATTTAAGGATGAGGTTCATAAGCGCTTGGGTTTAGGATAGTTCGTCCCTTCTGAATTAGGGTTTGCAGACGCCTTTTTATACTACGTAGAGTTTTTTTTAGAACCTGTATTTCACATTCTACATTTGCCTTGTAACATAAAAAACATGTATATGCAAACAAGACAAAGCTTGTTGATCGTTGTGGCTCTATTCATCGGTATTATCGCTGTGGGGCAGTCAAAAATGGATAGAATAAAGGCCATTCCACCCGAAGAAATGGCTGAGAGAATTACAGCACTTCAAAAAGATAAACTCGAGTTGAATGAGACACAAGAGGCCGAGATAATGGCTATTAACCTAAATGCGGCACAGGATAGAAGGAGTATTCTCGAAAATTCTAGTCTGATAAAAATGCGAAAAGAAATGAAGGTGGTACAAGAGTATACCGATAACAAGATTACTTCAGTGCTGAACCCAAACCAGATTGAACTTTATGCAGCGAATAAGGAAAACATTCGGCAGGAAGTTAGAGAATATTTTGAAATTCAATAGGGAGGTCCAATGGTCTATATAGTAACAAATGCCGACAAATCTTTAGCCACGTTAGAAAAAGACATTATGGTATTGGTTTTCAAAACTAACGCTAGACGAATTCATGAAATGTGGCTAAGGAAAATATTGTCAGGCTATTCAAAAATACTGCGCATCGATTTTGACTTTGAAGATTGTGATAACATTCTTAGGGTCGAGAGTCTAGAAGATATGCGTGAAGAAATAACCTTATCTGTAAGAGCCACTGGATTGTATTGTAAAGAACTCGAAGATTAAAAAGATTATGGAAAATTTTAAGTTTGAATTATATACGAATTCCATTTATCAAATGTTCTGGGTGATGTACGACATTAGTAGGGTTTGTCTTAAAAGCAAGTTGGATTTTAACTCGACCCAGAACTTTACCCTTATGATCATTTATGATTCAGATTTGAGTTATGAGCAAATAGAAACGATTTTATTAGATAATGATGTGAACTATAATCTAGTTGATTGAGATTCTTTCTGTTCTAAATATCTAAGCGATAAATTTTTTCGAAAGAATTAGTTTTGAGACGGCTTCAGAAACAGTATTTAAGTTTTAAGATGAGTTTCTTTCTCCTATTCTATTATCAATTTGAAAATGGATTCAGATAGTTGATATTTTATTATTGGGAAGGGTGGGTAAAATCACTCAGCCCCAACTTTCTTAACTTATCCCAGTTACTTAAAACCTGTAAATCATTCGATTTGCAGGTTTTCTTTTTTAAAAGGTTGAAAATGCTTTGTTTCTTCTTCCGTTTGCCTCTGGTTCTCAATTGGAATTACGGTATAGATGGTCCACTCCGTTAGACCAAATTCGCAACTAGCCACGACTTCGAAACCTCTTACAAATAGTTGACTTTCTTTTAGATCAAAATCCCTAAATGAAAAATTAGTACTTACCTAGTTTACAGATATTAAATCCCTTGTTTCACAACAGCTTATCGACGAAATACAACATTTGTTTGCGTTGAAATACTTGTAATTATATGTTTGAATTTTCTTACATATATTGTAATTACAAACGCTATACCATGAATCCAATCCTTAATATCAGAGCACTTAGGATCTTAGTTTTTTTTACTATCCTATTTGGATCTCAAAACATTATAGCTCAAAATTGCTCGGTAAATGCCGGGGTACCCGAAACTATTTGTGAAAATAGCACTTATTCACTTTCCGGTGCTGCATCGGGTCTATTAAGTTCTACCCCTACATGGTCTCAGACCGGTGGCCCTTTGGCAAGTATTGAGGATCCCGCTAATTTGAACACTGCGGTTTCCGGCCTTATCGGAGGAAACGCTTATACCTTTCGTTTATCAGCCAATTGTACCGATGGGTCATCTGTTTTTCAAGAGGTAACCATAAATGTTGAACCGATAACAATTGCCGATGCAGGTAATGATTTAGAAAGTTGTCCTGACTCTGGTGGTGCAGTTGTTGCTTCTGCTAATTCTCCACAAAACTCGGGCGAAACGGGTAGTTGGAGTATTGATGGAAGTAATGATGCCGGGGTCGTGATTAATTTTCCCAATTCCCCCACCACAACTTTAACTTTACCGGAAACATCTGCAGGAACCACCACCTTGCGATGGACCATCAGGGGACCCGATTTTGCGCCTGGCCAGTTCTGCGAATCGTACGACACTATTACGGTAACCAATATCGGAGGGGAACAACCGGTAAGCGCCGGAGCGAATCAGACTCTCGATAACTGTTATACGGTTTCTCAAAGTACCACTTTGCAAGGGTCATTTGGTGGAAATAATATCAATGGTCAAATAGGTACTTGGTCTTTCGTTAGTGGCCCAAGTACCCCTAATATTTTAAGCCCTAATCATAATCAGACAGGTGTGTCTGATTTAACCGAGGGAACCTACACTTTCCGTTGGTCTGTTTCAGGCCCCTGCGCCAATGGCACGGATACCATGACCATTACTGTTCCGGCAGCTACTCAAGATATTACCGATAATAGCACGGCATCGACTATCAGAATTTGTGACCCTTCGGTAGACTCTGTGACTTTGGTTGGGTCTTCTCCTGAATTCACCAACGAAACTTTGCAATGGACCCAAGTGAGCGGCCCTACTGCAGGGGTGAATATTGTTTCACCGAACGAGGTTTCGACCAGAGTAACCGGTCTGGCATCACCGAATACCTATATATTTCAATTAACAACGCTTAATTCTACTACGGGTTGTGACGATGTAGACCAAGTGACCATTAACTATTCACCAGATCCTATTTCAATTACTGCCAATGGTGGAAATGATATTGTTGGTGAGTGTGGTATTTTGAATGTAGATATACCTTTCACCACGACTGGAGAAGGACAAAATACTTATAGCATCATAAACGGGCCATCGGGATCTTCTTTGGTCGATTCTAATAATTACAGTAACACAGGTAGCAGCCCTTTAAATATTGATTTTGACGTTGAGGGTACATATACTGTTTTATTTAGAAGAGCAGTAGGAGGGGAGCAACAGTTGGGTTGTACCCAAGGCACCGATGAAATTCAGGTAACGGTCTCCCGAGTTCCCACCCCTGCAAATGCGGGTACCAACCAAACCTTGGCGTGTAATGTAACCACAACCTCGGTCGCGGGTAATACGCCTTCTGTAGGTACTGCAATCTGGTCACAAATAGAAGGGCCATCAACAGCTACTATTGATGACCCCTATTCAGGTACAACAGATATTTCAGATTTGATTCCAGGTACCTATATTTTTAGGTATACCATTAGTGGAGGCCCATCTTGTTCAGACCCGGTAGAAGATGATGTGCAAATACTGGTATCGTCATCATCTCCGGTGCCTACCGATGCAGGTGATGATGAAAATGTTTGCTATGGCGGTCCGGTGGTGCTAGATGCAGAGGAAGCCCCCAATGCTTCTTTGATAGGTACATGGTCGGTAGATAGCGCACCGGCAGGTGCAACCATTACTTTTGAAGACGAAAACGATCCGGCAACGACGGTCTTTGGTTTAGATGATCCAGATGAGACCTATGTTCTCCGTTGGACGGTTGCCAACCCTTCCGATCCCGTTTGTCCTTCTTCCGGAAGCGATACCGTTACTATTAACACAAACGCCATACAGGGTCCATCAGTGGCCGATGCCGGACCAGATCAATGTTTGCCTTCAGGTACCACATCGACCAGCTTAAGTGGAAATGAACCGCTGGCCACCGAACAAGGTATGTGGTCGGCAGTACCTAGCACAGGTATTTCTTTTGTCGATGCCAGCCAGTACAATACTTCGGTTTCTATTTCGGTAGAACAGAGTTATATATTAACATGGACTATCAGTACACTAGACCCCTCATGTCAAGATGCTACTGACGAGGTTGAAGTTACTGTGGCTCCACCTATTTCTGCAAACGCAGGTCCGGATCAAGAAGTATGTTCAGATACGGTAACTATGGCCGCTTCGACTTCTTCGGGTGCCACAGGAGTTTGGACGCAGTTGAGCGGACCAGGGGGCGTAAGTATTGATGATGACACAAGCCCAACAGCAGAGTTTACTTTTACATATTCGGGCATTTATAATTTCGAATGGACGGCTTCGAACGGTAGTTGTATGTCCGCTTCCGATCAAATTTCGGTATCGGTAGGTATTCCTTCCTCTATTGCAAATGCAGGTACGGATCAAACTATTTGTAGCGGCTCGCAGGCGACCCTAGGGGCAAACGCATTCGATGAAACCATAGAATCAGGTTATTGGTCAGTACTTCCAGGTTCGCCCAATACTCCTGTTTTTTCAGACAACACGGATCCCAATGCCGTTATCTCCAATTTGGTAACAGGAATCTATAATTTGCAGTGGAATATAACCTCGGGTCCGCCCTGTTCTACATCTACCGATCAGGTAGAGATAGGGGTATTCTCTCCCGCTGATGCAGGTGATGACCAATCGTACTGTGAAACGAACAATTTTATCTTGGAAGCGACCGCTGGTTCTCTAGGGTCTTGGGTACAAATAGACGGGCCTGGGGTTAATGGCAACCCCGGTACTCCTGCAGATATTTTACAGCAACCCACCAATAGCCATGTTGCCAATGTAACTGTATTTTCCAGTGCGGCCTATACTTTTGAGTTTACAACGGATTATGGCGGAACATGTCCCGTAACTTCCGATCAGGTGGTAGTAAGTACCAGTTTACCCCCTTCGGTCGATCCCGATGCAGGTTCTGACCAAGTTTTGTGTATTGGAGATTTAAATCCGGCAGGAACAACATCCTTAAACGGAAATGCGGCTCCCGTAGATGTAACAAATGCGGAATGGAGATTTTCAGATCAGCCATCAGGCAGTGTTGCTGTAATTGATACCCCTAACGACCCAAATACCACGGTTTCCGGATTGACCGTACCTGGTATTTATATATTGGAATGGAATTTTGAGGTTAACAACTGTACGAACCTTGCAGATGTAGTTCGTTTAGAAGTATATGAAGCTCCTTCTGCCGCAAATGCCGGACCCGACCAAACTGCTGCCTGTCAAGTGACGGCCCAACTAGATGCGGTGCCGCCAAGCACCGGTATCGGTACTTGGACCTTCGAAAACCCTGGCGACGACCCTTCTGGCGGAACGGCCATCATTGATAGTCCAAATTCCCCCACATCTACAATATCTAATATAACAACTTTGGGTACCTATGTTCTAACTTGGACGGTATCTAACGGAAACGCGGCTTTTTCAGATTCGCCTTCTTCATGTGATCCATCGGTCGATACGGTAAGCATTACGTTTTCAGACGATGTTCCTTCAGATGCAGATGCTGGTCCTGATCAAGAACTCTGTGCAGAAACACAAACCAATTTAAATGCAGTTCCTGTAACCTCGGGCACGGGAACTTGGACTCAGACCGATGGCCCTGGGGTCAGCGGTAATCCTGGTAATTCGGCAACGATTACATCCCCTAACAATCCGCAGGCCTTGATTCTAAATTTAGAGCCAGGTGTCTATGAGTTTACTTGGACGACCTCTAATGGAGGATGCGATTTTGAGGATACTATGGAACTGGTTATACAAGAACATCCGACAGCCGCCAATGCAGGGGCCGATCAAAGTGTTGCCCAGTTTACTCCGGTAAATTTGGCGGCAACCCCCGTCAGTGCTGGTGAAGGAATATGGACCCAAGTTTCCGGGCCTTCACAAGCTAATTTGGTAGACGATACAGATCCTGCAACGGAAGTGTTGGGCACACAAGTAGGAACTTATGAATTTAGATGGACGGTAAGTAGCGGTAATTGCCCTTCTACAACAGATACAATGATTTTAGAAGTTACCGGAATTGCCGATTTAGAGTTGACAAAAACAGTAAGCACAACTTCGGCAAATGCAGGGGATACTGTTACGTTTACTATTTCAATTTTTAACAATAACACAAATGGAGGCGCCAATGCCACTGGGGTTTCCGTAAGAGACGTACTCCCTAACGGATATGATCTGGTTTTGGGTACGGTAAGTAATAACGGAGTTTACAACCCTGGAAACTTCACTATCAATTGGAGTGATTTGACTATTAATAATGGTGCTACTCTTAACCTTACTTTTGACGCCACGGTAAACGAGTCGGGCAATTATCTTAATTCGGCCCAAATAATGGCGAGTAATGAATCTGACCCCGATTCTACACCAAATAATAATATTGGTTCAGAAGATGATCAAGATACCGCTGAGGTACTCGTTCAATCCGCAGATTTAAGCTTATCCAAAACCGTTAGCCCGTCTTCTGTAAGCGTAGGAGACACGGTTACCTTCTATTTGGAAGTTTCTAATGCCGGTACCGATGATGCCGCCGGGGTCGTCATACAAGATGTGGTGCCTGTTGGTTATACTGTTGTTTCCATTAACAATGGCGGTACACAATCCGGTAATACTATTATTTGGTCTGGCTTATCGGTATCAAACGGAGGTTCGACTACGGTTAGTTTTACCGCTTCGGTTAACGCGCCATCAGGTGCAATATCTGAATACCTAAATACGGCACAGATAACCGCAAGTAATCAAGTTGACCCTGATAGCGAGGTAAACAATGATGATGGTGACCAGAGTGAGGATGATGAGGATACCGCAACAGTTACCCTAGAACAAATAGATTTAGAATTGGATATTACCAACGCTGTAGGTACGGGTAATGAAGGAGATGTAATTGATTATACGGTTTCCGTATTTAATAATGATGCTGTGGCAACTGGTGATGCCAGGGGAGTACAGGCGGTCGTGATTTTGCCGAGCGGATTGAGTATAGTTACAGGAAGCATTTCTAATGGCGGAGTTTACAATCCTGGAAGTGGAGCCATAACTTGGAGTGATTTGACGATTACTAACGGAGCCACGCAGGTATTAAACTATCAAGTAACGGTAAATAGCAACGGAAACTTCACTACCGTAGGAGAGATTTCGGCTTCTGATATGCCGGATATAGATAGTACGCCAAATAATGACGACGGAGACCAAAGCGAAGATGATGAAGCTAACGTCAGCTTTAGTCTTCAATCGGCAGATCTTAGTTTGACAAAAGATATTTCGGCAACCTCGAGTGATACCCCGAACATTGGCGATACGATATTTTATGAACTAACGGTGACCAATGATGGTCCGGATACTGCTACGAACGTTAGGGTAGAAGACGAGGTGCCTTCCGGGCTTTCACTTGTTGCTATCAATAATGGAGGCACTGCCATTGCCGGCACCTTTTTAAGTTGGGATATTCCATCTTTGCCTGTGGGTAGTACAACTGTTACTTATGAGGTAACGGTCAATCAACCTAATGGTTTTCCTGATGAATATGTAAATATCGCAGAGGTAACGGCCAGTGACCAGGCCGACGTTGATAGCGAACCTTTTAATGATGACGGAGATCAAAGTGAAGATGATGAAGATTTTTATGTCGTAACCCCACAAGTCGTTGATCTTGAGTTGGAAATTTCGGTAAGTGATGCCAACCCTAATGTGGGCGATACGGTTACTTTTAGCATTACCATAGACAATTTAGGAGAGGTGGCTGCATCGGGCGTAGGCATCGAAAACATTGTTCCTTCTGGTTTTGGCAATATATCGGCTATAAGCAATGGAGGTTCTTTTGGATCGGGATCAATTACATGGTCGGGGCTTTCTGTGCCAGTAGGAAATAGCACCCTTGTACTGACATTTAATGCCGATGTATTGGCGCCAACGGGTGCGGCCCAAGAATATATTCATGTGGTGCAGGTCACTGCTGCCGATCAATTCGATTTAGATAGTTCGCCCAATAATGATGACGGAGACCAAAGCGAAGATGAAGAAGATGCTGTGGCTTTAAGTCCTCAACAGGCCGATTTAAGTTTAGTAAAAACGGTAAGTGATATCACACCAGATGTAGGTGATACGGTGGTGTACACTTTGACTATTAATAATTTGGGGCCAAATGTTGCTACAGGTGTGGCCATAGAAGATGTTTTGCCTTCTGGTTTAACCCTAACTACCGTGAATAACGGAGGTGCCCAATCAGGAAACACCGCCACCTGGTCAGGGTTGTCGGTTTTGGCCAACGGCGGGTCTACTTCGGTCACCTATGAGGCCACCGTTAACGCTCCAACAGGTACGTTGAATGAATATCAGAATAGGGCTCAGATTACTGCTGGCGATCAATTTGATCCGGATAGCAATCCTTCCACTGACCACACGGTAGATGAAGATTCCAACGGAGATGGAGATGATGACGACGAAGATACTTTAACCATTTCACCAAATATTGGTGATTTGGAACTGACCAAAATTGTGGTGGACGGTGACACTACTCCTTTAGTGGGAAGTGAAATTAGTTTTGAGATTACGGTATTTAATGTGGGTACGGTTGACGCCGATGATGTGGTGGTGCAAGATGTGCTTCCTTCAGGATATGATTTTGTATTGTACAGTGCCACATCAGGAATTTACAATGAGGGTACCGGTGTATGGCAAGTAGGTGACGTTTCCGCTGGGGGAACCGAAACCATTGTGATAGACGTTCTAGTCAATGCCACTGGTGACTACACCAATGTAGCTGAAATAATAGCCAGTAATATTTATGATGTGGATAGTACCCCTAACAACAATATCTTGTCTGAAGATGATCAAGATGATGTGGTCATCACTCCGGTGGAGATAACCGATTTATCGCTTACAAAAACGGTCGACAATAGCTCTCCAGATGTTAATGATGTTGTTGTATTTACTATTACCGTAAACAATGACGGCCCAAGTGATGCCACGGGTATTCAGGTAAGTGATCTTCTACCTTCTGGTTTTACCTATGTTTCCGATGATAGCGGTGGCACTTATAATGATGGCACGGGTAATTGGGCAATTCCTGCATTGGTGAATGGGGCAAGTGCGGTTCTGAATATCAATGCGAGCGTAAACACAACAGGTGATTATACCAATGTGGCAGAAATTATTGCTCATGACCAATTAGATGAAGATTCTACACCAAACAATACCACGCCAACGGAAGATGATCAAGATCAGGTTGTTGTTGTGCCGAGGCAATTGGTAGATATTTCGGTCAGTAAAGCTGCCGATACCAATACTCCTAATATGGGGGGAACGATTGTATTTACGGTTTCGGTCGCCAATGACGGCCCAAGTGATGCCACGAATGTGGTTGTTACCGATTTATTGGAAAGCGGTTACGAATTTATCTCATCTACTGCCTCTAACGGAAGTTACCAGCCTCTTAACGGGTCATGGACTATTGGCAGCCTAGCCAACGGTACTACAGAAACCCTAACTATTGAAGCTACCGTGGTGGCCAATGGTAATTATATCAATATGGCAGAGTTAACAGATCTTAATGAAGAAGATGTTGATTCCGTGCCAGGAAATAACAATGCCGCTGAAGATGACCAAGCAACTATTGAACCTGAACCGGTTATGGTTTCAGATTTGTCGTTAACCAAGGTAGTCGATAATTCTTCTCCATCGGTTGGTGAAATGGTTGTGTTCATATTGAATGTCACCAATAGTGGGCCAAGTGATGCCAGCGGGGTTGTAGTTGAAGATATTGTACCCAGTGGCTACTCTTTTAACTCATTTAATTCCACAGCAGGGACCTATGATGAAACGACGGGTATTTGGAGCTTAAATGGAACATTACCAAATGGTACCACTGAAACTTTAGAAATTTCAGCTACGGTCAACCCAATAGGAGATTATTTAAATGTAGCAGAAATTGTAGCATCCGATAATGCCGATTTAGATTCAACACCTGGCAACTCAACTATAAGCGAAGATGATTATGCAGAAGCCTTGACTACTCCCGTAGCCGTGGCAGACGTTTCGTTGACTAAAACGGTTGATAACGAATTCCCTGATGTTTCCGATCAGGTCACTTTCACCTTGTCCCTAAATAATGCCGGCCCAAGCAACGCCAGTAATATTCAGGTTATTGATTTGTTGCCAAGCGGATATACGTATGTATCCGATGATAGTGGAGGGGCTTACAACCCAGCTACCGGAGAATGGAGCATCGCGAGCTTGGCGGCGGATAACACCAGTACAATTGCAATTGTTGCTGAAGTGAACGCCACGGGAAGTTATTTGAACAATGCTGAGCTGGTAGCTGTTAACGAACAAGATCCTGACTCAAACCCGAACAACAATATTCTTTCGGAAGATGATCAAGATGAGCAATCTACCCAGCCAAGGGTCGTAACCGATATTTCGGTTCAAAAATCGATTGACAACTCAACACCTGCAGTGGGTAGTACCGTTTCTTTCACCGTTCAGGTGACCAATGACGGGCCAAGTGATGCTACGGGCTTGGTGATCGAAGATGTTTTGGCAAGTGGTTACCAATTCGTGAGCGCTACAACTTCTACAGGAAACTATGATGATGTTATCGGTTCATGGAACATCAATACGTTGGCAAATGGAGGTACAGAAACTCTTGTAATTGACGCTGTCGTCTTATCCAACGGAAATTATGCAAATACAGCCGAACTGATTGCTCTAGATACTTTTGATTCAGATTCTACCCCGGATAACAATTTAAACTCCGAAGATGATCAAGATACGGTCAATCCGGTTCCAACAGAACAGGCTGATCTTTCGTTGACCAAAGCCGTAGATAATGCCACTCCTTTTGTGGGTGAAACGGTTGAGTTCACCATCAACGTAACCAATAACGGACCAAGTGATACCTCAGGAGTCTCAATTGAAGATGTTATTCCTGATGGATATACTTATGTTTCCCACAATTCCACAGCCGGTCTCTACAATGAAACCAATGGAATATGGAGCTTGAACGGAACATTATCCAATGGCACTACCGAGACTTTAGAGGTGAGGGTAAGTGTGAATCCTTCAGGTAATTACCTCAATGTCGCTGAAATAATTTCTGCGTCTGCTACAGACCCTGATTCTACTCCTGGTAATTCAGTTTCCGTAGAGGATGATTATACCGAGGCGCTAACAAATCCTATTCCGATTGCTGACCTATCATTGACGAACACGGTCGATAATGAATTTCCGGATGTATCCGACCAAGTTACCTTCACTTTAACGCTCAGAAATGATGGGCCTAGTGAGGCCACAGGAATACAGGTGATGGATTTATTACCAAACGGATATTCTTACATTTCAGATAATAGCGGAGGAACCTATAACCCTACTACCGGAGTATGGAATGTCTCGAATCTGGCCGCCGATAATCTTCTAGAACTAGAGATAACGGCAGATATAAATGTCACAGGCATTTACATTAATGAAGCAGAGATAATAGCTGCAAATGAGCTTGATCCTGATTCAACTCCCGGGAATAATGTGCTTTCCGAAGATGATCAAGATGAACAGGCGACATTGCCAAGGGTTATTACGGATATTTCGGTGGTGAAATCGGTAGATAATGCGGAACCCTCTGTTGGTAGTACCATTAACTTTACGATTGAAGTGACCAATGATGGCCCTAGTGATGCTACGGGGCTCGTGATAGAGGATATTTTAGCGAGTGGCTATGATTTTGTGAGTGCAAACACATCGGTTGGGGCATATGACGAAATTATCGGTTCTTGGGATATAGCTTCCTTGCCAAATGGTATGTCGCAAACTTTGGTAATAACGGCAACGGTGCTATCAAACGGAGATTATTCCAACACGGCGGAACTTATCGCGTTGAATACTTTTGATCCTGACTCTTCTCCTGACAACAACCTTAATTCAGAAGATGATCAAGATACCGTAAACCCTAGGCCCACGGGTCTGGCCGACCTTTCAATCGCTTTGGCTATAGATGATACACAGCCCAATGTAAGTGATGTATTAGAGCTTACGCTCAATGTCACCAATTCTGGGGATAGCAATGCCTCCGGGGTTGTAATAAGCGAGCTGCTACCATTAGGTTTAAGTTATGAGGCGCATACGGCCACCGCAGGAACGTACGACGAGACAACAGGCATTTGGAGCACCAACGGCGCTATACCCAATGGAACTACCGAAACGCTTATCATCTTGGCGCGGGTCAATGCACCAACAGGTGCCGAGGGCGAGTATACTAACGAAGCGCAAATCACTGCCAGTAATCAAGCCGACCCGGATAGTAATGCAAGCGAAGGTTTTGATTTGGACGATTTAGGCGATGGACTGATAGATGATGATGAGGCAAGGGTAGAGGTAACCCCACAATCAGTAGATATAGCCATCGGGAAAACAGTTAACGTTGCGCGACCTAACATCGGTCAAGAAATTTCCTTTACCGTAACGGCTACCAATAACGGAATGCTGAATGCTACCAACATTGGCATTGATGAGCTACTACCAACGGGCTACCGATTCATTTCGGCCAATGCAACAGCTGGCACGTACGATGCGGGCGAAGGTTTTTGGGAGTTGAATGAATTAGGCCCTGGTGAACTAGAAACCTTGACTTTGACAGTAGAGGTGTTGGATATTGAGGATTATCAGAATGTCGCTAGCCTGGCCTATGTCGACCAATTCGACCTGAACGCATCCAATGATTCCGGTTCAGCTACCATTCAACCCACTTGTTTGGTATTCTATAATAAATTCTCACCGAACGGGGATGGTGTAAATGAAACCTTTGTTATCGACTGTATCTCAAGGTATCCGAACAACACACTTAAAATTTATAACCGATGGGGAAATCTGGTTTATGAGGCATACGGGTACCATAATGAGTTTGAGGGTATCTCCAATGGCCGGGCCACCATACAAAAAGAAGAGTTACTGCCAGCGGGAACTTACTTCTATGTTCTGGATTTAGGAGATGGTTCAGACCCTATTAACGATTGGTTATACATCAACAGATAAAATATTACGGGCAACTATGAAATCTATAAACTTAAAACCAGTCTTGAAGAAGGTATTTGTAATGCTTCTGTTACTATTATCGTACCAGTTAAAAGCACAACAAGACCCCCAATTCACCCAGTATATGTACAATACGATAACGGTCAATCCCGCCTATGCAGGATCCCGAGGGCATTTATCAATTTTGGGTATGCACCGATCCCAGTGGGTGGGTATTAACGGAGCGCCAACATCTCAAGTGTTGGCAGTTGATGGCCCGGTCGGTAACCGCGTCGGATTGGGCGTTGTCGCCACTTATGATGAATTAGGGCCGACCAACGAACTGTTTTTAGATACCAATTTCGCCTACACCATACCGGTGGGTGAAAACAATGAAAAACTTTCTTTCGGATTGAAGGGCGGAGGTCGCATATTTAATGTTGATTTTAGCCAAGGGCGAATCCAAAATCCCGATGCAAGCTTTCAAAGCAACATAGAGAATCGATTTTTCCCAACCATAGGTGCAGGGGTGTATTATCATACCGATAGATCCTATTGGGGTCTTGCGGTTCCTAATTTCTTTTCTCAAGATCATTATGATGGTTCGACCCAAGAACTAGCGACCGAACGACTTCATTATTTTTTAATGGGAGGATTGATTAGAGATTTAAACGCAGACATAAAGTTTAAGCCTGCCCTTTTTGTGAAATGGGTACCCGGTGCTCCTCTTATCGCGGATGTTTCTGCCAATTTTTTGATTCGGGAGACCTTTACCGCAGGTGTAGCCTACCGATGGGGCGATTCGGTTTCCGGACTTTTTGGGGTACAAATATCTCCTGCATTGAGTGTGGGTTACGCTTATGATCAGACCACTACAGATTTAAGAAACTACAGCAGTGGTACCCATGAGGTCTTTATAAGATTCGAATTTATTTCAAAAGAAAACCGCTTACAATCCCCAAGATTCTATTAATTCAGCCTTATGAGAAAATCGATTTGTACCATAATTTTCATTTGTGCATTCATTTCTGTTACCGCACAAGATTCGCAAACAAATGCAGCAAAGAGCTATGCCAACTATCATTACATAGATGCTGCTAAAAAATACGAACGAAAATTTAGAAAAGGGGACGATTCTCAAGAAACCCTACAAAAATTGGGTAATGCCTACTATAGTAATGCCGATATGGGCAATGCCGTAAAATGGTACGGACAATTGTTTTCAAAATATGAGCGCACCTTATCCCCAGAATATATCTTTAAATACATACATAGCTTAAAAGGTGTTGGTAATTATGAATTGGCCAAGGCTTTGATGAAAATCTATGCCAACAAATTTGATGAAACCGCTTACAAGGTCGAGCAATTTAATGATAACGATTTAGCTCTCGATAAAATTAGAAATCAACAACCCCAATTCGTAGTTACCCCGTTATCTTTTAACTCGAAATTTGCCGATTTTGCCCCAATGTTCTACCAAGATAAAATTGTATTTGCAAGTAGTAGAGACACCTCGAAACTGCAAAGCCGGGTTTATGAGTGGAACAAGCAACCGTACCTTAATTTATATGAAGCGGACACTGTTCAACTAGGTACCGATTTGGTTGATGTACGACCTTTTAGCAAAAACATCAATACGAAGTATCATGAGGCGGTAACCACTTTTGATCCAACGGGAGCAGTCATGTACTTTACAAGAAATAACTATACCGATAAAAATTTGGAAAGAGACTCTCAAGGTATCAATCGTCTAAAAATGTATCGAAGTGAACTTGAAGAGGAAATATGGACGATGCCTAAGGAAGTTGCTTTTAATAGTCTGGATTATTCTGTAGGCCAACCTGCGTTGAGTCCTGATGGAAAGCGGTTATATTTTGTTTCAGATATACCAGGCGGTGAAGGAGGCACCGATATTTATTTTGTTAACCTTCTGGAAGATGGAAGTTACAGTGAACCAATAAATCTTGGAAGCAAGGTCAATACAAAGGGCCGTGAAATGTTTCCTTTCGTTACAAATGAGAAACTATATTTTGCCTCTGACGGTCATTTAGGTTTAGGTGGGTTGGATATTTTTGAAGTTCAGATAGCAGATTCCCTGGGTACGGCGGTCAACCTAGGCCCTGTAATAAATACGGGGTCGGATGATTTTGCTTTTATCATCAATGAAAATACCAACCGTGGTTATTTCTCATCCAATCGTGATGGCGGAAGCGGCGATGATGATATTTATTCCTTCCAGCGATTGAAACCTAACTGTGAGCAAAGCGTAAAAGGAACAGTTTTAAGAAAGGCCAACGAGCAGGCGGTGGTGAATGCAGAGGTATTATTGAAGGCAAAAGATGGTTCTACTATCGCCAAACAAACAACGGACGCTTATGGGGTTTTTACTTTTGATGTCCCCTTAGAATGTCAAATGCAGTACCAAATCTTGGTTTCAAAGGATGGCTACGATTCAAACGAAGTAGCTTTTAGCACAACTGAAGAGTTAGACAAAACACATCAGGTACCTCTAATAATAACTAAGAAGCTGAACAAATTGATCGTGACGGAAGACGGTGTTATGAAAATAAAAATCGATGATATTTATTTTAACGTGAACAAGGCTGATATTCGGCCCGACGCAGCGGAAGAATTAAACAAAGTGGTTGAGGTTATGAAAGAATACCCAAAAATGGTAATAAAAATAGAATCGCATACTGATTCAAGGGGTAGCGACAAGTACAACGAAAGCCTATCCGATCGCAGGGCAAAATCTACAGCGGCCTATATTAGTTCGCAAGGTATTGAAGCTAACCGTATTGAAAGTGCCATTGGGTATGGTGAGAAACAATTGTTGAACCGTTGTGCAAATGGAGTTAAATGCATCAAAGACGAACACGATATTAACCGAAGGTCAGAATTTATTATTGTTCGACTATAAGATTGAAATGTTTTTATGTGAGAGGTTTCAGTAACTAAGAAACTTAGTTGATAAAATTCGAATCCTATTTTAAGGCAAAAAGGATCATTCTCACCTGAATTCTGTCGCTAAGATTGTTTTAGAAGGCCATACCATCTAACATGCTCTTTGCTAATCAGCGTGAGAATTTATCTGCTGATGAGAAGTTTTCTCAATCCCTAAATAATTCTAGATACACCGCATAACCGAAGCCCTAGCTTTTAAGCTTTCTTACTTTAACATAAATAATTCTCTAGCGCAGTATTTAACAAGTAACTTGTTATTTGACGATTAAATCATTTGGGATAAGAATAGTGTAAAAGTTCTCATTTTCAATGGCGGTATAACATAACTTTATCCATAGAAAACCTACCCAATAGTGAACATATTAGGTTCATTGCGGCATATACTCCATCGCTACACCAAAAAGGGCGAGAACAGCTATGTCATGTCTTCAGGCAACAAAAATTCTCGTTGGTGGAAGGAAGGTATTCTCTACCAGATTTATCCTCAAAGTTTTAAAGATTCAAATGGCGATGGTTTTGGTGACCTTAATGGGGTTATTGATAAGTTAGATTATTTAGAAAGTCTTGGTATTACCATTGTTTGGATGAACCCCTTTTATGAATCACCATTAATCGATAATGGCTACGATGTCAGTGATTATCGGGCGGTTCTGCCTCGTTTTGGACAAATGCAAGATTTTGAAAGAATGATCAAGGGAATGCATAAAAGGGGAATCAAATTTGTGATGGATTTGGTCGTGAACCACAGTAGTGAAGAGCACCCTTGGTTTAAAGAGGCCAAGAAATCTAGAGAAAGTCCTTTTTACGACTATTACCACTGGTGGCCGGCCGAAAACGGACAACCCCCGTACAGGCATAGTTTGTTTGACCCCAATGGAGCTTGGGAATATGTAGATACCGTAAATGCCTATTACCTGCATACATTTACCAAACATCAGCCCGATTTAAATTGGGAAAACCCGAAACTTCGAAAAGAGATTTTTGATATTATGAAGTTTTGGGCCAATAAGGGTGTAGATGGTTACCGCTTAGATGCCTTTCAATTCGTTAGCAAAGACATTACGTGGCCTAATTTTCCGGAGGGGCACGAAAAAGAATACGTTAAATGGTATGGTATGCGTCCGCAGTTGCACGGTTATCTCAACGAAATGTATAATGAGGTGCTCAGTAAATATGATGTTTTTGCGGTAGCCGAAGGTACCGGAAATAGTTTTGAAGACGCCCATGATCTGGTAGACGAAAGCCGCAACGAACTGCAGATGGCCTATCATTTTGAAACCATCAATCTATCATCTACACTTGCTCGATATTCGCTTTTCGACTTTAAGCAGGCTTTTACAAAGTGGGATCAATCTTTTACCGAAGAAGGTTGGTTGGCCATATTTTTGGCCAATCACGATAATGCCAGGCTCGTAGATCGGTTCGGTAACCCATCTGAAAGATTTAGAACAGTTTCCACACAACTTTTAAATACTTTTCTGATGAGTATGCGAGGTACGCCTTATCTCTATTATGGTGATGAGTTAGGCATGACCAATATTGATATGCCCCATATTAAGGATTATGACGATATTGAAGCACACGGTCGGTACCAAGCGGCATTAAAGGCCAATGCGGATATGAATGAGTTTATGAATACGCTCAACTACAATTCTCGCGAAAACGGTCGCACCCCGATGCAATGGGATTCATCGGATCATGCCGGATTCACCTTTGGAACTCCCTGGAAAAAGGTGAATCCGAACTTTATGAGCATTAACGTAGCTCTACAAGAGAAGGACCCGAAATCGGTTCTTAACCATTTTAGGAAAATGACAAGGGTAAGAAAAACAAACCCGGTGCTTGTATACGGAAAGTATGACCTATTGCTGCCGAATCACGAACAAGTCTACGCTTTCACCCGGCAAATGAATGATACAAAAATGTTGATTTTACTCAATTTCTCTGAAGGTGAAGTTTTGGCAGAACTGGATGAACTGAGCGGATTATCTTCGAAAAATTGTGTAATTAATAATTACGATGATATCAACATTGTATCTGGGTCTACAAACCTTCAACCATACCAAGCCACTATTTTAAAAATGTCATAAGACCTGATAATTTCTAAGGCAGACTAATCTTGGGTAGATTTTTGGCTTAAATGCCGTTACTTTGCATTATTTGAATATTGCAAGAATGGATACTATAAGCATACGAGAGTTTTATAAAGAGATTTGCGGTGATACGGTCTGTCAGTTAAACGAGTTTTTAGACAGTGAGCAATCAAGTGATATAGGTCATTTTAATATTTTCAATATTGAAAAGTTCTACAACTGTGGCAATAAAAAGCCAGAAATGACCTATAACCGAAGACGTTATTATAAAATTAGTCTGATAAAAGGTAAAAATCTGGTAGAATATGCAGATAGGTCGGTTCTGATTGAAAAGCAGGGTATACTCTTCGCCACACCAAAAATTCCTTACCGATACCTTCCCCAAGACACGAATCAAGCAGGCTATTTCTGTGTTTTCACCAGGGAGTTCGTTTCCAAATCGATGACAGGCCTTATTCTAGATGACCTTCCTATCTATCAACCGAACAGCGATTTTGTCTTTCAACTGAATGATGAGCAATTCTCTGAGATTGAAAGTATATTTTTAAAGATGGATGCCGAGCTTTCATCCGATTATACCTATAAATACGATTTACTGCGCAACTATGTATTTGAGCTCATCCATCAGGGACAAAAACTAAAACCGATGGAAAATACGGTAAACGAGCATAATGCGGCAAGCCGAATAGTATCGTTGTTCATTGAACTTTTAGAAAGACAATTTCCCATAGAAGATGACGTGCAAAGGGTACAATTAAGAACTCCCAATGATTTTGCCGAGCAGTTGGGTATTCATATTAACCACTTAAATAAAGTTTTAAAACAATCTACAGGTAGAAGTACTTCTCAAATTATCAACGGTAGGTTAGTGGAGGAAGCAAAGGTCTTGTTGAGGCAAACCCAGTGGAACGTTTCTGAAATAGCATTTGCCCTAGGTTTTGATGAATTGGCACATTTTTCGAACTTCTTCAAGAAGCATACCCAATTGTCTCCGTTAAAATTTCGTAATTGATTGAATTTTGTAAATAACGGATTGTTTTTTGCAATCTAGGTGGGTGAAATTAGGCAGAACTTTGTCGTTCATTTAAACTCACACACAATGAAAAGTAATTTAAACAAAGTAGCCTTGGTCACTGGCGGTAGTCGTGGCTTGGGAAAGGCAATGGCATTGGAACTTGCGGAGAAGAATTTTGATATCATCCTTACATACCATAGCAATGAGTCAATGGCGAACGAAGTCGTTGAAGAAATACAAACGAAAGGAAGAAAGGCCGTGGCCCTTCAACTTGATGTGGCAAAAGCCAACACCTACGATCAGTTTGTTGCTGAGGTCAAGAATAGTCTCTCAAGTGTTTTTGAGATCAATAGTATTCACTCTTTAGTCAATAATGCCGGAACTGGTATTCATGCATCTTATGAAAGCACTACCGAAGCACAATTTGATGAAATGGTCAATATTCATTTAAAGGCGGCCTTTTTTCTTACCCAAAAATTACTGCCAATAATTTCAGATGGTGGTAGTGTGGTAAATATTTCTTCAGGGTTGGCACGATTCAGTTTCAATAATTATTCGGCGTATGCCATCATGAAAGCAGGTATTGAAAGCTTAAGTCGCTATCAGGCGCAAGAATTGGGCAGTAGAAAAATTCGAGTGAATACGGTTGCTCCTGGAGCCATCGAAACCGATTTTGGTGGAGGTGCTGTACGTGACAATCAAGAAATGAACGATATGATAGCCGGTAATACCGCTCTCGGGCGGGTAGGATTACCTGAGGACATCGGCGGTGTAGTTGCCTTTCTTTGCGGCGAAGATTCCAAATGGGTCAACGCCCAACGTATTGAGGTTGCAGGCGGTTTTTACATCTAGAACAAAACCCTATTCCAACAAAGTAATAGAGCCGCTAAGAGCGGCTCTATTTCATTTGATTTTGAAAAACTTGATGCACATTTTTTCTATTCACAGTTTACCTGTGTTAGAGTTCTATTTAACCCTAATTCTTCTTTTCCACCTGTTACAATTGCTTTATCATCCTCAAGTTCGATTGTTAGTTCTGCTGTCGACTCCGTTCCCTCTTGAGAAAAAGTATAAGTGGCCTTAATTATATCTCCAGTAAGAGTTCCGGTAAAATCTCCCTTTCTTTGGTCTTTTTCAGCGGGCAACCAATTGTAAGACCCGTTCACCTTTCCATCTAAAATTGTAAGGTTTAATTCTTCCACATCTTTGAGTCCTGACGAATCATTATAGGCATATTCATTTCGAAAACATAGCATCTCTTCGCCGGAGTTTTCTTTTTTTGATTCTTTGCATCCTAAAAGCATAAGGCAAGAAACTATGATGAGTTTGTTAAGTTCTTTTATATGAATCATTGCTAAATAGGTTTGTGCCGATTAAAGTGTTATATGAATTTACGTAAAAGGGAAATTTTTAGATGAAGGTTAGAGTAAATTAGTAAAGAGCCCTGGCCACTTAAATCCATTATACGGTTCATATTCCAGTACTTTTTATTTCTTTCAGCGATTTCACGAAAACCGGATTTACTGTAAGCGGCGAAAGAACTTTAATCAGGTTTTTAATTAAATAAGCTGAATTATTGTAATTAATTATCAAAAGCCTAAAATACCACCGTTTAAATTTCTTACACCTAAAAGTTTTAATATATCTATCGATTCCGATAGGGATTAGTTGTTTAAGTGCTTATCTTACATACATTGAAAATCAAACAACTGTATGGCTCTTAAGGTTGCTATCAAGCACAAAACCGTTTATAAGTATGACCGTTTGGTCAATTTATCACCTCACATATTTAGATTACGCCCGGCTCCGCATAGTAGAACGCCTATCGAAGCATATTCTATAAAAATCAAACCTGAAAACCATTTTTTTAACTGGCAGCAAGATCCATTTGGCAACTATTTGGCACGGCTTGTTTTTCCGGAGAAATCCGATATTCTTTCGATTGATGTTGAAATCATTGCCGATCTTAAAACAATCAATCCTTTTGATTTTTTTGTAGAAGATTCGGTTGAAGACTTTCCATTTACCTACAATGATGCCTTAAAGAAAGAATTGCGACCGTATCTTGAAGTAACCGAAAACGGACCTTTATTGCAAGAATGGGTAGCGAAAATAGATTTGACACCACGGCGCACGATTGATTTTCTCACCGCTCTCAACCAGAACCTGTACAATTACTTGAATTACACCATTCGTTTAGAGGCGGGCGTGCAGACCTGTGAGCAAACCTTAGAAAAAAGATTAGGTTCTTGTAGAGATTTTGCATGGTTGCTGGTGCAGACCCTCAGACACTTAGGGCTGGCGGCAAGATTCGTGTCCGGTTATCTAGTTCAATTAAAGGCCGACGAAAAATCATTGGATGGCCCTTCGGGTCCGGAAGAGGATTTTACCGACCTTCATGCTTGGGCCGAAGTGTATTTGCCAGGCGCGGGTTGGATCGGTCTTGATGCGACCTCTGGGCTTTTGGCCGGCGAGGGCCACATACCTTTGGCATGTACACCCTCGTTCGAAAGTGCGGCCCCGGTATATGGGCTTACAGACCCGTGCGAAACACAGTTTGATTTTGAAAATAAGGTTACCCGTATTTTTGAATCTCCGCGAGTGACCAAGCCTTATACCGAAGATCAGTGGAACGAGATTTATAATCTTGGCTTCAAAGTAGAAAAAGAACTTGAGAATAACGACGTAAGGTTGACAATGGGTGGGGAGCCTACCTTTGTTTCCATTGACGATATGGAATCGGACCAGTGGAATACCGCTGCCGATGGGGAACACAAAAGGCAACTTGCCAGCGATTTGGCCAATAGGTTGCTGAGTAGTTTTGGTCAAGGGGGGATGCTGCACCATGCTCAAGGGAAGTGGTACCCCGGGGAAGCGCTACCCAGATGGACTATTGGAATCCATTGGCGAAAAGACGGTGGTATTATTTGGAAAGAGCCCAAATGGTTAGCTGCCTTTTCAAAATCGTATGAGCTGCCCTCCAACATAACTTATGATTTTTTAGATACGCTGACCCAAAAATTGGCATGCCCGAACAACTCCATCACGCCTGCCTATGAGGATGCCTTCTACTTTTTATGGGAGGAGCGTAAACTACCCGTCGATGTTAACGGAAAAGAGTACGGTAAAGATGATTCGGCCCTAAGACGTAAGCTTGGGGAGGTGCTGGAGCAGGGTACAAGTGAGATAGTCGGTCACGTATTGCCTTTGGCAAAAAGTGGTGGACGATGGTTATCCAACAATTGGCAATTTAGAGGCAATGAGTTGGTTCTGGCCCCCGGAAACTCTCCGATTGGGTTGCGCTTGCCTCTAGAGTCATTACCACAAAATCCCGACATAGCTTCAGAACCGACGGCAGAACCAGAGCTTTTTGAGCCTAAAAATAATTTGCCTTCCTATGGTGAAGATTTAAAAATAAGGGCCAATAAAAACCTTGATGATTATCCTAAAAAGCATCCTTATGTTAGAACGGCACTTTGCGCTGAGGTTCGAGAGAATAGATTGCATTTGTTTTTACCACCTCTCAATACCGCCGAGGCCTTCTTAGACTTGATTTCATCAATCGAAGCCGTGGCCAGCGAATTGCAAGTTCCTGTAATTATCGAGGGGTACGAACCCCCAAAAGACAATAGGTTAGAGGTTTTAAAAATAACGCCCGACCCTGGTGTAATTGAGGTAAATGTACATCCTTCGAAAAACTGGCAAGAACTGACAGATAATACGTTCAAACTTTATGAAGAGGCTAAAAAGTCTCGATTGGGTACCGAAAAATTTATGCTTGATGGTAAGCATACAGGTACCGGTGGGGGCAATCATGTCACCTTAGGGGGCACTACGCCCGCCGATAGCCCCTTACTGCGCAATCCACAGTTATTAAGAAGTCTTGTTACTTTTTGGCAGCACCACCCAGGGTTATCTTACCTGTTTTCTGGAGCTTTTATTGGGCCTACCAGTCAAGCGCCTCGGGTAGATGAAGGGCGATTAGAAAATTTATACGAATTGGAGATTGCCTTTGCCCAAATTCCAGATGATAAAGAAGTGCCTTTTTGGCTTACAGATCGTTTGTTCAGGCATTTGCTTACCGATATTACAGGTAATACCCATCGGGCAGAGTTCTGCATAGATAAGCTGTATTCACCTGACTCATCTTCGGGTCGACTCGGTATTTTAGAGCTTCGGGCTTTCGATATGCCACCACATGCGCAAATGAGCCTAATGCAAATGTTGTTGGTGCGAACTTTGGTTTCATGGTTCTGGAAAAAACCCTATAAGCATGATTTGGTTCGTTGGGGTACTGAGTTACATGACAAATTTTTGTTGGAGCACTATGTGAAGGAAGATATTGCCGATATTGTTTCGCAACTTAATGAAGCGGGCTACCCATTTAAACTAGATTGGTTCAATCCGTTCTTTGAATTTAGGTTTCCATTATATGGCATGGTAGAGATTAATTCGATGCAGATAGAGGTGCGAATGGCCATTGAACCTTGGAACGTGCTCGGCGAGGAAATGTCCGGCAGGGGTACCGCCAGATATGTCGATTCTTCTTTGGAAAGGGTTCAGGTAAAAGTGAAAAATTTTGTGGAAGAACGTTATAACATTACTTGTAATGGCGTTAAAATCGAATTAAGCCCTACAGGTACCAAGGGCGAGTACGTTGCAGGTGTTAGGTACAAGGCTTGGCAACCTTGGTCGGCCCTGCACCCGACCATCGGTGTAGATGTGCCTTTGGTATTCGACATAGTGGATATGTGGAATAAAAAATCAATTGGTGGATGCACCTATTTTGTATCGCACCCCGGTGGCCGTTCCTACGATACGTATCCAGTCAACAGTTTAGAAGCAGAATCTCGCCGAATCAACCGATTTTGGGAATTTAACCATACCCAAGATGAGGTACTTTCTATGGAACCGAAATTAGGTACAAATTTTGTCGGCCGATCGGTTGAGCGAAAGAATGCTTCAAGTACATTTGTATATAAGGAGGTACCGATCAATCCAGAATACCCACACGTTCTTGATTTGCGTAAGAAGTAATTATAGAAGATGCCGTTAACAACTACCAGCTGGTTAAGTAGCTACAGTACTGAGTACAGTAATGATGAAATGTTCGATGCTAACAATGGGTTAAGGCCTTATTGGCGTAATCTGCTGGCCGAGTTTGAAAAATTTGGTGTTGAAGGGTTGAGGTCTAGACAAAAGGATGTTGATTGGCTACTAGCAGAAAACGGTGTAACCTATAACGTATATAACGATCCAAAGGGCATGCATCGCCCTTGGAACTTGAATGTGATACCTTTTTTGGTTCGTCAAAATGAATGGGCTGTCGTTGAGAAGGGTATCAAGCAACGCGCTCTACTACTCGATTTGGTGTTGAAAGACGTTTACGGAGAACGTCGATTGATCAAAGAAGGAATCATACCGCATGAAGTAATCTATGGCCATAGGGGGTTTTTAAGGCAGTGTGACGGTATTCAATACCCCAATAACACCTTTCTTTCAATTTATGCCGCCGATTTGGCCCGTGGCACCGACGGTAGACTCTGGGTGGTCAATGATCGTACCGAGGCTCCTTCAGGTATGGGTTATGCCCTTGAAAATCGTTCTACCACGAGTCGAATACTTCCCGATATCTATGGGGCAATGAATGTTAAAAGACTTTCCGGGTTTTTTAATGACCTGAATCAGATGTTATTGGATGCATCCCCAGTAAAAAAAGAAAATCCCCATATCGTTATCTTGACACCCGGTTCACATAACGAAACCTATTTTGAACATGCTTATCTATCCTCCTTTTTAGGATACCCCTTGGTTCAAGGTAATGACTTGGTTGTTCGTGATGGTTTTCTTTGGATGAAATCATTGCAAGGGCTGAAAAAAATTGATGTGGTTTGGCGTAGGGTCGACGACCTTTTTGCAGATCCTTTGGAACTCCGTGAAGACTCTCATTTGGGAGTCGCAGGCCTTTTAGACGTAGTTCGTAGAAAAAATGTGTCCATAGTAAATCCAGTTGGCAGTGCCGTAATGGAAAACCCGGGTCTCATTCCCTTTATGCCATCGGTTGCTAAGTATTTTTTGGATGAAGAGCTTATTTTGCCTCAAATTGCTTCATGGTGGTGTGGCCAAGAAAAAGAGAAAAACTACGTACTCAATAATCTTTCGCAATTGGTTATTAAAAGAATAGATAGAACCAACCGTGAGAGCATACATTTCGCAGAGTTTCTGTCGGCGGTTGAGTTAGAAAAACTTAAACTGGAAATTAATAGAACTCCATATAGATACGTAGCCCAAGAAAAAATAAACTTCTCTACGGCACCCAATTTAGTAAATGGAGATATTGAAGCTCGAAATCTGGTGAGCCGTTCTTTTTGTATTGCTGCCAGAGAAGGTTATAAAGTGATGCCCGGGGGGTTGGTTCGAGTAGCTCCGGACCGTGAAACGGTAAGGGTTTCAAACCAAAGAGGCGGTACCAGTAAAGATTTTTGGGTGGTTCAAGAAGAGCCGATTTATGAAGACTATTCCAGAAATTGGCATAAGCAAAGTCCTGTTTCCATTTCAGGATTGAACGACCTGCCAAGCCTAACCGCTGAAAATCTATTTTGGGCCGGCCGATATGTAGGTCGTACCTTGGTCATGGCCCGTTTTATAAGAATGGCCATCAGGCAGTTGGCCCTGGTTCAGAAGAGTGATGAAAACCCCCAATCTGAAAAACTTGAGGTTCTATTGAAGGCGGTAACGAGCTTAACGGGAACCTACCCTGGTTTTGTTGAAGAAACGGAAGAAGGTGAATCGGCTATGGATAATCCGATGAAAGAAATGCTTTCCATTTTGCTGGATGCAAATCGGCCCGGAAGTATGGCCCATACCATTAATATGTTCAGTTATTCATACTACTCGATACGCAACCTATGGTCAAGTGATATGTGGAGGGTTTTTGAAAACATTCAACATATATGGAAAGCCTTTGAGTCGAGTGGAGAGAGTTCCATCAACAAAATTTTGAAAGTACTCAATCAACTAATAACGAGGTTGATTGCTTTTATGGGTTTGATCGAAGAAAGTATTTTGGTCAAACAAGGTCTGCTATTATACTTTATCGGTTTGCAATTGGAACAAAGTATTTTGACCATAGCCAAATGCCGGTCATTACTGGCCATTAAATACGATGAGCAGATTGAATACGATTTGCTTGAATACCTTTTGACCAGTCACGAAAGTTTGAATATTTATAGATATAGCTATCGATCGTATATAAAACTGGAGCATGTTCTTGATTTGGTCGTTTTAGATTTGGAATATCCCCGATCATTAACTTTTATGATCAATAGAATTCAAAAGGATATTGCCAGATTACCACATTCAAGGAATGACAATAATTTGGCAAATTATCAAAAGTACGTTTTAGATGCTTTTTCAAAATTGCGATTGGCCAGTTCGTCCGAATTATCAAAAACAGAAACGGATGATGAATATGTAAGGGAAGAATTAGACGCCCTTTTTGCCGAGTTGACCGACTTGCTCTACAAAACATCTCAATCTATTACAAGCACCTATTTCAGTCATACCGACAAACAGAATCAATTGGTGGTTCAAACTTTTCCTTTTTGATATGCTCTTTAACGTAACCCATACCACAGAGTACAACTATAATGCCCCTGTTAGTTACTGCCATAATTTGGCGACGTTACGACCTAGGCAAGCAATGGGGCAGCAACTGTTGGATTATAAGATTGAAATAACGCCCAAACCTTCTGAAATTTCGGAAAGAGTCGATTTTTTTGGCAATTATATCACTCGTTTCTCCATACAGACAGAACATACTGCCCTGAAAGTAACCACCAGAAGTAAATTAGCTCGAAATTTTTCCACGATTTATGACAATCTCTTTTCAGATGAGTGCAAGAGGGTTACGCTGGCTGAAGCACTTCAAAATTTGAAAAGTACTGATTTGTCAATTTTAGATGCCAAACAATTTACGTTGGAATCTATTTTTATTCGAAGAGCGAATAAAACAATTCGTGAATATGCCAAGGCATCTTTTCGGCCCGACAGATCTGTTTTTGATGCCACTTATGAATTGATGCAACGTATTTATACCGATTTTAAGTTTGTTTCAGGTTTTACCAGTATTTCTACCCCCGTTGCCGAGGTCATGCGAGAAAAAAAAGGCGTCTGCCAAGATTTTGCCCAAATCGGAATATCTTGTTTACGCTCGGTCGGTTTGCCCGCAAAATATGTGAGTGGGTACATAGAGACGATACCGCCAAAGGGTAAAGAGAAATTGGTCGGTACAGATGCTTCGCATGCGTGGTTCTCGGTTTTTATTCCTGGGTACGGCTGGGTAGATTTTGACCCTACCAATAACATGATTCCGAAAAACCAACATATTGTAGTTGGTTGGGGGCGAGATTATTACGATGTTCCACCGTTAAAAGGGGTCGTTTATGGCAGCGGCAAGAGTAAATTAAAGGTGTCTGTTGATATTGCACCTGCTTCCTAAATTTTATCATGAATTAATTTAACCTGCATTTAAGTTGCTGTAAAGCAATTAATTGATAAAAAAGGTCTACTTTTAACATAGCATTGTTTAACAGGAAAAGCCAACTAGACCGAACTGATTTTCCCCGAGAATAATTAAGTGATTGCATCTAAGTCTTTTAGAAAGTAAGTATGCGAATCATTTTTATGGGTATGGGCGAAATCGTCACCTATATCAATTTTATTCGATTGTTCCAGGGTGGTACTATTTTCTTTTTCATGTAACCCGACTTTTGAATGGAACAACCCCAAGATTTTTTTATTGTAGGAATAGGCGCTTCAGCAGGTGGGCTAAAAGCAGTTAGAGATGTTTTAGACTATATGCCGAATGATTCGGGAATGGCTTTTGTCGTTGTTCAACATTTATCCCCAGATTTCAAAAGCCTCATGCCCGAGCTTTTGGCTACACATACCAAAATGCAAATATTTACCGCTGAGCACAATCAATTGATTCAGCCTAATTGCATTTATCTCAATCAGCGTAACAAGAATTTGGGTATCAAAGACGGTCGGTTCATATTATTGGAAAAAGCACCCAAAGAACACCTAAACCTTCCAATTGATATCATGCTGAAAATGCTTGGTGAATGTTATTCGGACAAGGCTATCGGAGTTATATTATCTGGAACGGGATCAGATGGTTCTCGAGGTATAAAGACAATCAAAGAGGCAGGGGGCACTATTTTTGTTCAAGATCCAGAATCGGCTCAATTTGACGGAATGCCTAAAGCGGCCATTGCTACCAATTTGGCAGATTATGTACTACCCGCTGATCAGATAGCAAGCAAAATTGTCAAGTTCACCAATAACAATCTGATTATAGAGGGTGATGTAGACGACGAGACGTACGATGAAAAGAACTACCAGTCCATCCTTTTTGAAATACAAAAACATACCGGTGTCAATTTTAAGAAGTACAAGGCCAACACCCTATTGAGGCGTATTGCCAAGCGAATGAGCTTGAGAAATATAGATACTTTGCAGGATTACTACATTTATATAAAGGGCAATGCGGACGAGCTTCTGACTCTGCAGCAAGAATTCTTGATTGGTGTAACCAGTTTTTTTCGAGATACGGAAGCCTTTGAAATTATTAGACATACGGCCATACCGCATATTTGCCAAGTAAAAAATAAGCTTGAAAATATTCGTATTTGGGTGGCGGGTTGTTCTACGGGTAAAGAGGTTTACAGCATAGCCATGCTTTTTGATGAATACATCAGAACCAATAATCTTGACCTTGACATTAAGATATTTGCAACCGATGTTGACAAAAATGCACTTAGAAAAGCCAGTTCTGGCTCGTATTCGATAAATGAGGCCGAAGAAATAGGCCAAGGTTATCTTGACCAATATTTTGTAAAGTCAGGTGAGCGTATTCAAATAATCAAACGTCTGAGAGAAAAAGTGGTATTCTCATATCATGATATTACGAACGACCCTCCTTTTATTCAGGTCGATTTAATCGTATGCCGAAACCTATTAATTTATCTGTCAAGTAATACCCAACAAGGCATTCTTTCAAATTTTCAATTTGCTTTGAACAAAGACGCCTTCTTGTTTTTAGGCAGTAGCGAATCGCTCGGTAAAATGGGTAATTTATTTAAAACGGTCGATTCGAAGCATAGAATTTTTCAATGCATCAAGAAAAAGAACCAAGCATTTCGTAATAGGTCTATTCAAGATACCTCATTAAGTTTTAAACGACATGAAGTTCCGCATTTCCAAATTAGGCAATCGAATAAGTTTACTGAGGCGCAACAAGGAGAGCTTTTTTACTATAAATATTTAAGTAAAAAATATGCCCCGGTTACCGTATTTATCGACGATGACTTCAATGTGCAGTTTATTCAGGGTGACTTTAAGAAGTGGTTCAGTCAAACAGATGGCATGTTTACAAATAACCTCTTAGGGTTGGTGCCTCAAGAACTATCAACGGTTATACGAAATGGTATCAGGCGAACTATCAAGCTCGATAAACCGATTACCATAAAGAATCTGTTGATTGATACGGAGAAAATAACCATGACGACCGACTTATTTTTTGAGGAGGTAAAAAATACCGAAAGTGGAAATAAGCTTTTTCTGGTTCAATTTGGTGAAAGTGTCAAAGAGGAATCCGCAGAACAGATAATTCTGTCGAATGAAGATATTTCGAATATCTCGAAGCAGCGTATTGAAGATTTAGAATATGAACTTAAAGAGAAAAGAACCGAGCTTCAGAATGTAATTGAAGAGCTGGAAACGAGTAACGAAGAGCTTCAAAGTTCGAACGAGGAATTGATGTCTTCCAATGAAGAACTTCAAAGCTCGAACGAAGAGCTTCAATCGGTCAACGAAGAGCTATATACGGTAAATACCGAGTTTCAGGAAAAAAACAAAGAGCTTGAAAACCTGAACAATGATATGAACAACCTCTTGAACAGCACCGATATCGGTACGTTGTTCTTAGATGAAGAGTTGAATATTAGAAAGTTTACACCTGCTATCAAAAAGATTTTTAATCTAGAGGATAGAGATTATGGTCGTTCAATAGACAGTTTTGCTTCTGAGTTCGAAGATGTTACCAGAAAGTCAATTATCGAATACTGTCAATTGGCACTGGAAGAGTTGAAGACTTTTGAAGGTGATGTTTGTGACCGAAAAGGCAATTGGTATCTTAACCGCATAAGCCCCTTTATAACCACGGATAAGAAAATAGAAGGGGTAGTCGTCACTTTTGTTAATATAAATGAGATTAAAGAAAATGAACAGGCTTTAACCTTAAAATCGGAAGAATTAGCGAAGGCCCAAGAGGTAGCAAGAATGGGTAGTTGGCGATTAGATGTTGCATCAAATGAAGTTTTTTGGACAGAAGAACTTTATAAAATGTACGGTTTTGACCCAAAATTACCGCCACCGCCATATTCCGAACATCAAAAATTATTTACCGAAGAATCATGGAATATTCTTAGTGCTTCCCTAGAAAAAACGGCAAATGAAGGCATTCCATACGAGCTAGAACTCGAAACGGTCAGAGATGATAATTCGCACGGTTGGATGTGGGTCACCGGTAATGCCTATAAAAATAGCAGGGGAGAGATAACCCACCTTCGCGGAATTGCACAAGACATCACCGAACGTAAAAATTTATACGAAAAGCTTTGGCACGAAAAAGAGTTTTCAAGTAAGATAACGGAACTATCGGCTTCCGGAATTTATGTTTACAGCTTTGTGGATCGGCGCATTACCTATATGAATTTTCAATATGAAACCATATTGGGGTATGAAATAGGGGAGATTAACTCAATGTCCGATGACGAGTTTAAAGAACTGATACATCCTGATGATAGAGAGGGCGTTAAAAACCATTTGAAAAATTTGAGTAACGGTGCTGCTCCGTGCAAGATAGAATATCGTATCAAGCATAAGAACGGGGTTTATATTTGGTGTTATTCCATCGATTCTCCCTTTGAAAAAGACGCTTCCGGAACGGTTACAAGTTATATAAGCGTTGTTATCGATATCAGCGAGAAGAAACAGACCGAACATAATTTACAAGTGGCCTTGGCAGAAGCGAACTCGGCCAACATTTATAAAAATCAGTTTTTGGCCAATATGAGCCACGAAATCCGCACTCCTTTAAATGGGCTTGTTGGTTTCGCCCAGTTGCTTCGTGAGGATATATTGGATAAGGCTTCTACAGATGAATATGTTGGCATTATAGAAAAATGTAGTAAGCAATTGCTTGATTTGGTCAATGATATACTCGATTTATCAAAAATAGAGGCAGGTGAGCTGAACATGCAATTTGGCCCTTGTAACTTAAATGAATTGATCAAAGAAGTTGAAGTTACCTTCAGGGCAATAAAAGACCAACGCAACAAGAGTAAGATAGCCATAGAGACTTATGTACCTCTTGAGAGTAGCGAGTTAGTTGTTGAAACAGATGGCTCACGTTTAAAGCAGGTATTGACCAATTTGGTGGGCAATGCGATGAAATTTACGGTTTCGGGTACCATTAGGTTCGGTTATGAAATTAAAAATGACCGTATTGTCTTTGCTGTATCCGATACCGGTATTGGAATGACCCAAAAAGATCTGGAAATTATTTTTGAACGCTTTCAGCGTGTGGAACATAAAGACAAGAAACAATACGATGGTACAGGGCTAGGCCTGGCTATTTCTAAAGGAATAATGGGCTTGCTAGGGGGTAATATATCCGCCGAATCTGAAAAAGACAAAGGCAGTACTTTTACTATTGATATACCATTCAAAAAATGGAAGGAAAATGAGGTCGAAGAAGAGGAGGAAAAAGAGTTCGATTTAGAGGTATTCAAAAATAAACGAATACTAATTGCCGAAGATAACCCTACCAATAAGCATTATTTACAAAAATTGTTCGAACCTACCGATCTCAATATAACCTGGGCCAATAATGGTAAAGAAGTGGTAGACCTCTTCAAGAAGGATTCTGATTACTCTTTAATTTTAATGGACATTAGAATGCCGGTTATGAACGGATATGAAGCAGCCGAAGCTATTCTCGAAATGAAACCCGATACTCGAATTATAGCCCAAACGGCCAATGCGATGACAAGTGATAAAGAGAATTGTATTGCTTCAGGTTTTGTAGCTTATGTAGCCAAACCGGTTTCAAAAAGTGAAATGTATGCCCTAATGGCCAAATGGATTAATTAAAAAGCGTAAAATGAATTCGTGAAAGCGTTTAATTCATAACATTAATAATAGCCGTTCCTCCCATTTTATTTCTTTCGACCGAGCGCATGGTACGTTCTAAAGCAGTTACCAATGCATTGAAGTTAGAAGGTTTGTGTAAGTACCTATTGGCCCCCATATCAAATAGCTCTTCAATTTTACCCATGTCAAGAACAGTAGAGTATATCACTACTGGAACATCATTAAATTGATAGTTTTCCCTGATATCTTGAAGGCATTCCTCCCCATTCATCATGGGCATAAACAGGTCAAGAAAGATAACGTCGGGCAATTCGGTTTCTGAGTGTAAATCGGCCATGAGATCAACCCCGTTGTCGAACATCTTTAGGGTAAAATTCGTGTCGACCATTTCAAGGGCATCACTAAAAATTTCTTGGTCTTCTTGGTCATCATCTACCAAGTAAACGACTTTTTTATCTAGATTTTTCCCATACATAGAGCGCTATTCTTTGCCGAAATTGAATAAATATTTATTGGTCAAATAAGACCCACTAAAGTAGTGGTGCCTCTGTAGTGTATGTGCTCCAAAGCATCAAACTTTTAATCCTATTCAATGAGCAAGAGCATTTTAACATAAGAATGGACACAAACTATTCGGCATGCGAAGAATTGGTGAATGGATAGTTAGCTTTATAAAATCAGTGTGAATGATTGTGGAACTGGTAAATAACCCACTCAAAAGAGTAAGATTTTTAAAAAAAATTAATGCAAGGCAGTTTAGTGTTGGCCGAAATATGCTCAGACTTGCTCTTTAAGTGCCTGATTGGTAAAGATAATATCGACATTGGCTCTACTCAACGGTTTAATAAAGCGCCTTCTTACCTTAGACCTTATTTCTTCAGTGGCTTTCTCTAAGCAGTTGCTGTACGAAGAGGCCATATAAATATCCATTTCTTCTAAAGGAATTCCTCTTTCAAAAGCCTCCTCTAGAAATTCAAAGCCATCCATTTTGGGCATCTGCCAATCCAACAAAAGAATATCGGGTAGGCGTAGACCACCGTTTGATAGTTTCCATTCTTCAAACCAACTTAATGCCTCGATTGGGCAATCATAGGAAAGTATTTCCGAGGGCTGGCCGTGTCGTTGTAGCTTGATTCTCATATCAAATTGAGATACAAGATCGTCATCAATTAACATTACTAGGGGAGTCATTTAAGGTAATTTTTGAAGTATAATTCCTACTTCTTATAAAGATAATGTAAAATTATATAGGAAATATATTATTTGGGCAAAAAAATACAAAATTCTCGTTTTATTTAAATTTTCTACTATAAATAGCAGATATGATAACTTTTTCTTAACTGAATCGGATTATAATAATTTGGTAGCTCTGTTTTTTACTGGTATTTTGATAAAATGACCTTCATTTGCCTTTATTAAAGTATGTATTTTCCTATCGGTTGCTTATGTGCAACCCTCTGTAATTAAGCTTGTCAGAATTCTTGTAAGAAATTTTAAGTGATAGAGGATATTTAAGGTTAGCTCAATTTAAAAGAATTTTGCATTAAACCTATGGAATATTGACTACCGATTATTAACTCATCATAGACAACCCTTCATTCCAACTATTCTACCTCAAAATGCGATGATTCTAGAAGAGCAAAATCAAATGAGATTTAGATAAAATTTACTGAATTACAATAATAGGTGTGTAATTGACAATTTTAGGCCTAAAATTAATGAGGTCGTTGAAAATTTTCTATCTGTTTTTATCGAATTAGCAGGATACTACAGGATAGCGAAAACGATTTCGAAAGATACATTTGAACTAAATCGGTAGAATGCTGAACTCTATCGACTTGAACTATTCGCTAACTGACTTAATTTAATCACTATGAAAAAAATCCGATTTGGGTTAAAAACCTTGTACTTGGTTTTGGCCCTATTTTTATCTTTTAATACATTCGCCCAAAGCACTTCGGTCTCTGGTACGGTGGTATCGGCTGATGACGGCTTTGGCTTGCCGGGTGTAAATGTTATCGTAAAAGGTACCACTAACGGTACGGTTACCGATTTTGACGGCAACTATACTTTGAATGTAGCAGATTTAAACGCTACCCTTGTTTTTTCCTATATAGGTTTTACTACCCAGGAAATTCCATTAAATGGCCAAACTACAGTAAATGCAACTATGACCGAAGATGCCACGGCACTTGATGAAGTGGTGTTGGTGGGTTATGGTACGCAGATTAAAAGACAGGTAACGGGATCTGTACAGACAATCGAAGCACAGGAGTTGGCCGATTTGCCGGTTTCACAAGTAACACAAAAGCTGCAAGGTAAGCTTGCAGGTGTACAAATCAATCAAACCACAGGTAAGCCTGGTCAGGGAATGTCAGTACGTATTAGGGGTCAACTTTCCGTTTCTGGAGGTAGCGAACCTCTCTACGTTATTGATGGTTTTCCGATTTCAGGAGGAATCAACAACTTAAACCCTGATGAGATTGAAGACATTACCATCCTTAAAGATGCGGCATCAACCTCTCTTTATGGTTCAAGGGCCGCAAACGGGGTGGTACTCATAACTACCAAAAACGGAACTGTTGGTGAGACCAATGTGAGTCTTAACACTTCAACGGGAATTCAGCAAGTGCCTCAAAGGGGTAGGATCGATATGATGGATGCCGTAGAGTTCGCCCAGTTCAAAAAAGAATATTACGAAGATCAAGGTGATCCAGTACCTGCCATTTTTCAAGACCCTTCTCAATACGAAGGAAAGACCAACGACTGGTATGGTGCTCTATTGAGAACATCGCCAGTACAGAACTATAACTTGACAATTACCTCAAATAAAGAGAAATTAAGAACTGCGGTAGTTGCCGGTTTCTTTAAGCAAGATGGGGTTGTTATCAATTCTGATTATGAGCGTTATTCGTTAAGGGTCAACTTAGATTACAATGTGTCAGACAAGGTAAGATTGGGCTTCAATATTGCGCCCTCTTATATAAAAGACAATACACCTCGCAGTGATGGTGATCGTGGGGTCGGTATTCTTTTCAATGCCCTCCATACTTGGCCCATTATGCCCATTTACAATGAAGATGGTACTAGAACCACCTTCAATAATTTTCCTGCCGAAACAGGAAATATTTTCTCATACGCCAACTGGTTAACGTCGGCTGAGCAAATCAAAAATGAAAATAAGAACGTCAACATACTTTCCAATGCTTTTGTAGAGTATGAGCCGATTGATGGATTGGTTATAAAGTCGAGCTTAAATGCTGAAATATATAATGAAAAGTATGAGTTCTTCAGTCCTTCGACTGCTACGTTTCGAATCAATGTTCCCATTCCGACTACATCGGAAGCCATTTGGGAAGATCAAAGAGACTTTTCTTATTTGAATGAAAACTTGGCGACCTATACCAAGAGTTTCGGTGATCACAATTTCTCTCTTTTAGGGGGATTTAGTTATCAGAAGTTTAGAAGAGATTTTAATAGGATAGCTGCCAATACGTTTGCAGACGATCGTTTGCCAACCATACAGGGCGCCGCGAATATTGATAGAAACGGCACTTTTGATAATATTCAAGAATGGAGCCTGGTATCATTCCTATCCAGGTTGACCTATAACTATAAAGGTAAATACCTGCTTACGGCCGCGGTGCGTAGAGATGGTTCTTCAAGATTTGGTTCAGGAAACAGATGGGGTAACTTCCCATCCGTATCTGCTGGATGGATTATCTCCGACGAAGCTTTTATGGAGAATCAAGAAGCTATTAACATGTTAAAATTTAGAGCAAGTTACGGTGTTACTGGTAACAATAATATCGGTAACTACACCCAATATGCTTTAATCAATAACCGAGTGAATGCGGCATTTAATGATGAATTTGCTCCAGGATCTGCCGTCAGTTCTTTATCAAACTCCAATTTAGGCTGGGAGACTACCAAACAATTTGACATAGGGTTTGACTTGAGCCTTTTCAATGATCGTGTTTCTTTCATTTACGATTATTATACTAAGAATACGACCAACCTTTTGTACAATGTACAGGTGCCTCAAGAATCCGGTTTTACCAACTTTAGCGATAATATTGGTGAAATAAAGTTTTGGGGTCATGAATTCGCTCTTAATACAGTGAACACCACGGGTAAATTCCGTTGGACAACCAACGCAAACATATCCTTTAATAGAAATGAAGTGGTGTCCCTTGCAGAAGGTATTGATCGCGTCTACGGTACATTTCACATAACCCAAGTTGGCAAACCATTCGCTCAATTTTATGGTCATATAGCTGATGGTGTTTACTTGAACCAACAAGATTTAGATAGCTCTCCGCAAGTACCGGGTAGGTCTACGGTAGGTAGTATCAAGTTGGTAGATGTTAACGGAGATGGCGTTATTACCAATGGTGGTGACAATGATGACCGAGCAATTATGGGTAATCCTTTCCCTGATTTCACTTACGGTATCACCAATACGATCAAATATGGTAATTGGGATTTTTCCGTAATCGGAACAGGATCTCAAGGTAACGATGTTCTGGTTCGTCACCTTTATAGTACAACCAACCTTGATGGTGTTTTTAATTTGTTGTCAGATGTTAAATACAGATTTAGATCTGTAGATAACCCAGGTAGAGGCTTCTATGGTACAACAGTAGGTGGCGGTAATGTCACAGGTATTGAAAGAGACTGGGTAAACAGCCGATTTGTGGCCGATGCCTCGTTCTTTAATATTCGAAACATTACATTGGGCTATACTTTAGGCGGTGTTGATCGTTTCTTCAAGTCTGCCAGAATTTACGGTTCAATTCAAAATGTACACATCTTCACGAAGTACTGGGGTGGTCCAAACCCAGAAATCAGTACAGAATCTGATGGAGACGGTGATGGAGGTAACTTGAGTCCAGGGGTAGACCTATCGGGGTACCCTGTTCCCCGAATTTTCAGTTTAGGCGTTAACCTAAACTTTTAATAGGCTGGATAATCATTAAAAAAGAATTAGACTCTTCTAAAAAAATAATACAATGAAAAAAATATTCTCAATTCTTGTAGTGCTGGGGGTACTGGCTACAGGCTGCGAAGATGAATTGACCATCTTTCCAGAAGATTCCTTGAGTGTTCCCACCTTTTATAAAACAGAGGTAGATTTTGAACAAGCCGTAAACGGTGCTTATGCTCCGTTGAGGGATATATATAATCAGTCGAAGCCATTTTTGACCGAAATGCATTCCGATAATACCTATTACGCTCGTAATACGGCTTTCGGTGCGACCGAGCAACAAGAAGATATTGCCGATTTTGCGGTACCTACCGATCAAGGTATTACCACCAACGTGCATGTATTCAACGTGTATGTTTGGAGTTACCAGATCATTGCCCGTACCAATCAGATTTTGGCGACCATAGATGAAGCCGAATTTGAAGGCGCCGCAAAGAACAATATCAAAGGTCAGGCCCTGTTTCTGCGATCATTCGCATATTTTGATTTAGTGCAATTGTTCGGTGGCGTACCCATGCACTTGGTGCCTGTACTTTCCCGTGAAGATGCAGCTTTGCCTCTTTCTAGTGAAGATGAGATTTATGGTCAGATAATTGGTGATTTAACGGAAGCAATTCCATTATTACCATCAAAATCACAACAAGATCCAGGTAGGGTAACCTCTGGTGCCGCAAGAACCCTTTTGGCCAATATTTATTTGGTACGAGAGCAATGGGCAGATGCCGAAGCGCAGGCACAAGCGGTCGTTGATAGTGATGAATACATGCTTATGCCCAATTATGCAGATGCCTTTTCGGGGAATAACAGCAACAAAAACAACATAGAATCGGTATTCGAGGTACAATATAAAGAGGGAGCCGAAGGCTTAAACGGAAACTTTCTTTATAACTTTTTGCCGAGACCTATGAATGCTGAAGAAGTTGGCGCTGTAACCGGTACTTCAAACCCACAACCATTGAACGGAGAAGGGAATAATATTCCTACACCGGATATCATAGCTGCTTATGAAGAAGGTGATTTAAGGGAAGAAGCTTCCATTCAGTATGTAACTGCCAGTGAAAGTTTTTGGAGAGATGGTGTTTATCCCATTATCAAAAAATACGTAGAACCACATGCCCTAAATGGTAACCATGGTATGAACGTTCCTGTTTATCGCTATTCGGAGGTACTGCTTATTTTGGCGGAAGCGTTGGAAGAACAGGGCAAATCTGGTGAAGCCTTACCATATCTGAACCAAGTTCGTACCCGTGCGGGTCTTGGGGATCCCACCGGTGATTTAGGGGAAGCCATATTTAACGAGCGCAGGGTCGAGTTGGCTTTTGAGAACAAACGTTGGTTCGATTTGGTCAGAACAGGTCGCGCCGTAGACGTTATAACGGCTTACGGAAACCGAATCAAGGCAAACCCTAACGATTACTATTATCCTGAGGGAGCGGAGCCTAGAGGTAATGCCTTCTCCAATATAAGTCTGAGATATGGTCTTCCGGCGTCTGAATCGTCGTTGAACCCGAATTTTTAGTACCTTCAAAGGCATTAAAAAATCTAACTGAAATAAATTATCAAATTAAGCCAAATGATCAAAAAAATTCTTCTGCTTGCAACTGCGCTTCAGCTAATGGTCTCGTGTGGAACGGACAAAGGAGGTGAGGCGGAAACCGCAGAAAACCAAGATCCGAAAATTGCCAAATTAAAGCTACAACCTGGTTTTAAGGCAGAGCATTTATATAGCCCGGGTGAGGCTGGTACCGGTTCTTGGGTTTCAATGACCTTTGATGACAAGGGTAGACTGATTACTTCTGACCAATATGGGGCACTCTATCGTATGGAGGTTGCACCTATCGGTTCTGATGACCTAACACCGAAAATTGAAAAACTAAAAATTCAAACAGGTGAGCAGGTCGCAGATTCCATTGTTCAAATGGGGTACGCTCAAGGTCTTTTGTATGCCTTTAACAGTCTCTATGTAATGATCAATCACTGGGGCGATGAAGAATTTGAGAAAACCAGTGGTCTTTACCGTTTGCAGGATACCGATAATGATGATCAATATGATAAGATTACCTTGCTCCAGGCCCTTCATGGGGCCGGGGAGCATGGTCCTCACAGTATTGTTCCATCGCCTGACGGAAAGTCTTTGTATGTAATTGCTGGTAACCATACCGATTTACCTGAAGATGTGGCTACTTATAGGCTGCCTAATAACTGGGCCGATGATAACTTGTTTCCACAAATTAAAGATCCGCGTGGTCACGCAAACGATAGAGGAGCGCCAGGTGGATGGATAGCCAAAGTAGATCCGGAAGGAAAGAATTGGGAACTGGTAGCTGCCGGGTTTAGAAACCCTTATGATTTGGCTTTTAATGAATTGGGAGATATGTTCGTTTACGATTCAGATATGGAATGGGATTTGGGTATGCCTTGGTACCGACCTACTCGAATTTGCCATGTTACCAGTGGCGCCGAATTCGGTTGGAGAACCGGTAACGGAAAATGGTCACCGGCCTACCCCGATAACTTACCTCCGTTAATGAATATTGGTCAGGGATCGCCTACCAACGTCATGTACGGCAGTAAAGCTAACTTTCCTGAAAAGTATAAGCACAGCGTTTTTGCGTTCGATTGGAGTTTTGGTATCGTTTACGGTATTGAATTACAACCAGAAGGTTCTTCTTATAAAGGGGTGAAAGAAGAGTTTCTTTCAGGGTTGCCATTGCCTTTGACCGATGGGGTCATCGGGCCTGATGGTGCCATGTACTTTATGACCGGAGGTAGAAGGTTAGATTCTGATTTATACCGTGTTTATTACGATGGTGACGATAAGGTCGAAGGTGAGGGCACAGCTCTTGCCCAGACAGATGCCAATAAGAAGAGAAAAGAATTGGAAACTTATCATTTAGGAGCCAAAGAAGGAGCTGTTGAGGCTGCATGGCCTTATTTGAAAAGTGATGATAGGTTCTTGCAATATGCCGCTCGAATAGCGGTTGAACATCAACCAGTCGATTCTTGGCAACAGAAGGTGTACGATGAGACCGATGCCATCGCTAAGATTCAAGGTGCCATCGCTTTGGCAAGACAGGGTAATTCGAATCAACAGGGCAAATTGCTTCAGGCCTTGACCGAAATTGACTATGTAAGTCTTAATACGGCTCAACAGGTCGACCTGGTACGCGCTATAGAGCTCACTTTATCAAGAATGGGTAAGCCGAACAGTGCATCCCAACAAAAAGTACGTTCTTATCTAGCTTCACATTATCCATCTGAGACTGATGTTCTTAATCAGCTTTTAAGCAAGACCTTAGTTTATGTGGGCGAACCAACGGTTGTGTCAAAGACATTGGCACTTTTAGAAAATCCGCAGGGTGAAAATGCTTCTGTAATGGCCAACACCGCTACCGAGGCCGCCGATCTTATCCTCAGAAATCCACAGTATGGTATGGATATCGCCGAGACACTTAAGAACATGCCTCCGGCCCAAAGTACTTATTACGGTACTGTTTTGAGTGGTGCTACCAATGGATGGACTCCGGAATTACGCGAAGAATATTTCAAATGGTTCTACAAGGCCTTCTCGTTTAAAGCGGGTAGAAGTTATATCGGGTTCATCGATAAAGCTAGACAAGGTGCACTGTCGCACGTATCTAAAAGTCAGTTTGAGATGTATAACGAAATGTCGGGAGACTCTTTGCTGAGCAGTTCCGGTAACGATTTGGTATCCAATGCGGTGCAGCCAAAGGGGCCTAGAAAAAACTGGCAAGAAGAAGATATTGAGCCTTTATTGGCCGACGGATTAAAGAACCGCGACTTTGAGCAAGGTAGAAACATGTTCTTGGCCACCAACTGTATTACATGCCACAGTATGCGTGGCGAAGGTCAGAATATTGGTCCTGACCTAACACAGATTGGTACTCGGTTCTCACCGGAAGATATGATGAAGGCAATTATAGATCCGAACGATGTTATTTCCGATCAGTACAACTCTACCGTGTTTACCCTAAAAGATGGTAATTCAGTAGTAGGACGTTTGATCAGTGAAAATGATTCGGAATATAAAATTAGCCAAAACCCATACGCACCGGATGTAATTAGAAGTATAGCCAAAGATCAAGTGCAAAGCACACGTATGTCGACTATTTCATTGATGCCTCCAGGTACAATCAATCGTTTGGGGCCAGATGAGGTAAAAGACTTATTGGCCTATCTGGTTGCCGGTGGTGACAAAGAAAATCAGATTTTTTCTGGCCAAGACCAAGCAGAGGCGGGGCAATAAGAATATGAATAATTAGAATTGCCTTTTGCAATGAGCATGATTGGATTTGAAAATTTTTCTGAAAATCTGATAATCAGTATTAAAAGTAGGCTAAAACCTGTATGCTCGTCATACAGGTTTTATGCCATATTTCCGGGTCTAGTATTGTGCACGACCTCCATATGGTCTCAAAAAGAACCGGTTGCCGACCCAGTACTTCCTCAGACCATCGTATTTGAAAAGAAGCAAATTGCTACTGAGAGTTATGAATCGGTGGGGGTTTTCGATGTAAATAATGACGGGGCCTTAGATATTGTTTCAGGAGCTTTCTGGTATGAAGGGCCTTTATTTGCCAAACGGCACTCCGTTGGTGGGCCTAAGCGATTTGGCGAATATTACGATCATTTTTCAACCATTCCTTTTGATGTTAATTCAGATGGAAAGACGGATTTTATCACCGGCGGTTGGTTCGAAAAGAAATTGGTCTGGAAGGAAAACAACGGATCAGAAGAATGGCCTGAACATTTAATTGCCGAAGTGGGTAATATTGAATCTACCCGAGCTTGGGATATGAATGGCGACGGCGTGTTAGAGATAGTTCCCAACACACCCAATGATGCTTTGCGTATAGTTTTCTGGCAGAACGGAAAATTCGAAGTAAAGATCATTGCTGAAAAGCAAGGTCACGGTTTGGGTTATGGAGACCTGAATGGAGACGGCAGAGGTGACATTGTTGTACCGCACGGCTGGCTAGAAGCGCCCGAAGATATTTTCAATGAAGAGTGGGTTTTGCATGAAGAATTTCAATTAGGTACTACCAGTGTACCCATGTTGGTTACAGATGTGAACGGTGACGGCCTTAATGATTTGATAGTGGGGCAGGGGCATGGTTATGGTTTGCATTGGTATGAACAATCTATGGGTAATAAAAAGAAAGGTTCAAGAGAGTGGTCAAAACACCCAATTGACCCTTTCAATTCCCAATACCACACTATGGAAATGGCCGACCTTGATGGTGACGGTGTCGAAGAACTCGTTACTGGCAAGCGTTACAAGGCACATAACGGCAACGACCCTGGGGGTTATGACCCCATTGGGCTATATTACTTTCGTTGGAACGGCGAGAGTTTCAGTAAACAGGTTATCGATTTCGGGGTTTATGGCGAAGGAAAAGGTACGGGTGTCTCTTTTGAGGTAATCGACCTTAATGAAGATGGGCGACCAGATATTGTGGTTCCGGGCAAAGATGGTCTATCGGTGTATTTTAACAAAGAGCTTAACAACGAACTAAAAGAACAAAAACACTAAAGAAATAAAAGATGAAAAAAATGAATATTAGACTTGGTCTTTATATGCTGTTGGCGGCATTGGCCATTCAGTCTTGTAAAGAAACAAAGAAAGAAAAAGAAACGGTTGTTGAAGAAGAAACGACCGAAGTGAAAGCTGACAAAGACGGTTTTGTACAGATTTTTGATGGCGAAACTTTAGAAGGATGGGAGGGAGACCCAACTTATTGGAGCGTACAAGATGGTAGCTTGGTCGGTCAAGTGACTCCTGAAACCCTATTAGAAAATAACACATTTATTGTTTGGCAAGGCGGACAACCGTCAGATTTCGAATTGAAGCTTGAATTCAAAATTGCCGACTCGGGAAACAGCGGAATCAATTATAGAAGTGACAAGATAGATACTATACCTCATGCCCTTCGAGGCTATCAGGCCGATATAGATGGCAAAATTCGGTACACTGGGCAAAACTATGAGGAAAAGAAAAGGGCCACTTTGGCATATCGTGGTGAAAAGGTCATTATCAACACACAAGACAATCCTGATGAGCAAGGATCACTTAGCGCCAATGTGCAGCGCAATTGTTGGCAAAGTAGAGAAGTGGTAGATTCTTTAGGAGAATCAGACTCGCTAAAAACAAAAATCAAGCATGAAGATTGGAACGAGGTGCATCTGGTCATCAATGGAAACCACTTGCAGCATTACGTAAACGGTATTCTTATGAGCGATGTGACCGATGAAGATGCCGTTAACAGAAAAGACGCCGGTCACTTAGGTGTTCAAGTTCATGTCGGTCCTCCAATGAAAGTAGAGTACAGAAATATAAGAATCAAAGAACTTTAATTATTGGGTGTTCCAAATTGTGAGATAGATTTATGATGGAATCGGCATTTATAGCACAGGCAAAAGTAAAAGTGGGTAATGTTGCCCAGATGGGCGGAATTGAAACTTCGGTTCTGGACAATGGTCTGGGAAGAGGCTCACGCATCGCTTGGATCAACACGGGTACCGGTCTTCGTTATAAGGTGCTTCTTGATCGAGCGATGGATGTTGCCGATGCTTTTTACAACCAATACAGTCTCGCATGGTTGAGTCATGCTGGCGTATTGCCGCCTGATCGATTTTCGGACCAGGGTATCGGTTGGCTAAGAAATTTTGGAGGGGGTCTGGTCACCACCTGCGGACTTTCACATGTGGGTGGTCCTGAAGAAGATGAAAATGGGCATAGAGGGGTGCATGGTCGAATCAGTAATACCCCGGCCGAAATAATTTCAATCGTTCAGCCCGACCCTGCAAATGGTGAGTTGGAAATGAGTATTACAGGGGTTATCAAAGAAACGCAAGTTTTTGGCCCTTCATTAGAGTTGAGAAGAACCATCTCTGGAAGATTGGGTGAAGCCAAAATCAACATTAAGGATGAGGTGGTCAATAGGGGCAATAGTAGAGTTCCGCACATGCTGTTGTATCATATCAACTTTGGTTGGCCCTTGGTTGATGAGGGTACGAAATTACTTTGGAATGGTGATTGGAAATCGCCTAACCCAGACACTGATAAGAAAGTATTTAAAGATGGTAACGATTTTAGGGTCTGTCCCCCACCAATGAAAGCCCATTCGGGTACAGGTGAAGATGTTGCTTTTATTGATATAAAGGCTGATGATGCTGGGGTCTCCCGATGCGGAATTTATAATGAACAACTGAATTTGCTGGTGGGGCTTCAATTTCAGAAAGAACAATTACCATGGCTGGTCAATTGGCAACATTGGGGAGAAAACGAGTACGTGACGGCATTGGAGCCGGCCACTAATCCGCCGATAGGCCAAAAAAAGGCCAGAGAAGAAGGAAGCCTGATTTATTTGGAGCCGCATGAAAGAAAAATGTATGATTTGCAAATAGAGGTTTTGCAAGAAAAAGAAATGGAAAAATTTATTAATTCAATTTAAACTAAACCTTTTTAAACAGAGAGTAATATGGCAACATTGGCTGAAAAAGCACTGGAACAAGGCAAGGGAATTTTGCGCTTGACGCCAACTTGGGTACCAAGATCATTTTGTGTTCCCGGAAGAAGAATAAAACTTCACCCAGACGATTATTATGTGTTAGGCGGTGAACGCGGGGGTATCGATGAGCGTTGGTTCTCTTCTACCACACCAGCCGAAAATGGCCCACTGACAGGAAAGAATGAAGGTTTGAGCCACGTTGTTCTTGAAGATGGGGGCGAAGAGGTTCAAATACTCTTAAAAGATGTCATCGACGAACTAAAAGGAGAAATTATAGGTGACAGGCTTTGGAACGAATATAAAAGCTGGCCTATGTACTCAAAATTCTTTGATAACATGGGGCCTTTGCCGCATCACATTCATCACAATGATGAGCATGCGGCTAAAGTTGGCCAAAAGGGAAAACCGGAAGCGTATTATTTTCCTCCGCAAGTGAACAACCATGGTGGTGATTTTCCCTATACCTTTTTCGGAATAACCCCCGGTACGACTAAAGAGCAAATCAAGGAGTGCTTGAAAAATTTCACCAAAGGTGATAATAAGATTACCAATTACTCTTCGGCATTTAGGTTAGAGCCTGGTACTGGATGGGATGTACCTCCGGGAATGCTTCATGCACCAGGTAGTATGTGTACTTATGAGCCACAAAAGGCCTCCGACGTTTTTGCTATGTACCAGTCATTGGTGAACGAAGCCATTATACCAGAGGAATTATTGTGGAAGGGCACACCTGAAGACCGTAAAGGAGACTACGACCAACTAATGGAAGTAATCGATTGGGAGCTCAATACAGACCCCAATATGCTTGAAACTAGGTTTATGGCTCCTGTTCCGGTAGAACCTCTTGAAGAAATGGAAGCTAAAGGTTATATTGATAAATGGATCTGTTATCGATCCGATGCTTTTAGTGCCAAAGAATTGACCATACTGCCAGGTCAAACGGTAACCATTAAAGATAGTGCCTGTTATGGTATGATTATGATGCAGGGCCACGGCAAAATGGGTGTTTGGGATATTGAAACTCCTTCATTAATCCGTTATGGGCAATTGACCCATGATGAGTACTTCGTAACAGAGAGTGCCGCAAAGGCAGGTATCACCATTACGAATGAGAGTGCTACCGACCCGATTGTGATGTTAAAGCATTTTGGTCCTGAAAATCCTGATTTACAACTTGACTAAAAGAAAATTAAGTAGAACACTAAAATATAGAGAAGATGAGTAATACTTTTCCAAAACTACATAACGCCACATGGCCAGGAATCGTGGGTAAAGGCCCAGATTCGCAACCGGTCATTCCTTTTGATACAATGCTTGAAATGACTGCCGCGGCAGAAGTTGACGGTAACAAATTTGACGGTGTTGATATCGGTCTGTTGGATCCGCATATCAATATTGATATGGGCGATGATGACATAAAAAGATTGGCCGATAAAATTGCAGGCCATGGTTTGAACGTAGGTAGTTTGGTAGCTCCCATTTGGGGCGGGCCGACCTTAGGTTCTGATGAAGATAGAAAAATCTTTGTAGAAATGGTTCGAAAATCATGCCATTTCGGAAAGGTCTTAAGAGAGCATGGGGTGCGCCAGTATGGTGTTATTCGAATTGACTCTGCTTCCAGCCCCGAGCAATGGGCGCAAGATCCTGGCAAAAACACCAAGTTGGTGGCCGATACTTTTAGGGCTGCTTGTGACGTCGCTGCCGATTATGATGAAAAGTTGGCTGCAGAAGGTGAGATTTGTTGGGGCGGTATGCACAGCTGGAAAACGATGGTAGAGACCCTAGAGGCCGTCGATCGGCCGAACATCGGTTTTCAAGCCGATATGTCGCACACATTATTATATCTACTGGGTTATAACGCACCTGAGCATCGAATTTTACCAAAAGATTTTGATTGGACTGACCGTGCTACCTTGGAAAACGGACTGAAGACCGTGACCGATGCCCTAAGACCATGGACCATCGATTTTCATGTGGCCCAAAACGATGGTACCGTTCATGGTACAGGATCTCATGATAAAACTGGTAGACACTGTTTGGCCACTGATCCAAATGGTAAGTTGGATGTCGCAAAAGATGCCGGTTATTGGTTGCGCGATGGCAGTGGAAACCTGACCAAAGCTTTTCAGCATATCTGTTGGGACGGATGTATGTTCGATAACGACGTCATGATGAAACAGCAGACCTGGAACGATATTCTTGCCAAATTAGTAGAGGTGCGCGATATGCACGGATGGAGCTAAGCTGAAACACTAATAAAATCGAATCAATAATGCCCTATACGACCGTCAACGGAATCAGGCTACATTATCAAGAAAGAGGAAAAGGCAAACCCATTTTGCTCATTATGGGCATAACGGCAGACCATTTGGTTTGGGAAAAGCATGTCTCTTTTTGGGAAAAGAATTACCGCTGTATTCTTTTTGATAATAGGGGAGTAGGCCTCTCCGACAAACCTGAAGGAGCGTACACTACTGCTCAAATGGCCGATGATTCTGCAGGGTTGCTAAAAGCCTTGAATATAGAAAACGCAGCAGTGGTGGGTGTTTCAATGGGGGGTGCTATAGCCTTACAAGTGGCTATTAGACACCCTCAAATGGTTGAAGCATTGGTTTTAATGTGCCCTTGGGCAAGCTGCGACCGCAAGGCAATGGCGATTTTTACCCACATGATGCATGCCAAGGCCCATTTGCGGCCTGAACAGTTTTCAAACTTCATTCAGTTGCTGATTTTTCATAAATCTACTTGGGATGATGATCAAGAATACGATGGCCTCATGCAAGGCCAGAAAGAGGCTGCTTTTGCTCAAATACAACAACCTCTACATGGCTTAGAGGGGCAAGCTTATGCTTGTATGTCTCATGAGGTGGTTGACCAATTACCAGATATTAAAGTTCCTGCTTTGGTTATTGGTGGTAAAGAAGATCAGTTTATTCCTGAATGGATGGCCAAAGAGGTGGCTAGCGGTATACCAAACAGTGAACTGCACCTGTATGAAGACGCGGGCCATGCCTTCCATTGGGAAAAAATTGATGACTTCAATACCCGAGTGCTGAATTGGTTGAATATGAATTATTGATTGGGAAAAGAAAAGAAAATGGGAAAAATAAAAATAGGATGTGAAACGTATACTTGGGCTATGTCCGGTGATGCTTATAAAAATAAACTGGAGCATATTCTAGGTATAATGTCCAAGGCCGGTTTTAAAAGCATAGAGCCTGATACCGGTTTTATGAACGGTTTTACAGACCCCCGGGTGTTCAAGGAGGCACTGGATAAAAATAATATCGAATTATCGGTTCTATGTCATGTTGAAGATTGGAGAAATCCTAAGGAGACCGCTGAAGAAAAGCGCAATGCCGATCAGTGGATTGAATTCATGAAGTATTTTCCGGAGGCGATTTTGCTTTTGGTTCAAATGCCCGGTAGCGACCGTGAAAATCTGGTAGAACGCCAGCAGAACCTTTTGAGTTGTGTGAACGAGATAGCCACTAGGGCCGCAGGTGAGGGAATTACCTGTTCTTATCACCCTAATTCCCCTATGGGCTCCATTTACCGAACTGAAGAAGACTATAAGATTTTGCTCAATGGGTTGGATAGTAAGGTAATTAAATACACCCCGGATGTGGGGCACATGGCAAAAGGTGGAATGGACCCCCTTAAGGTCATTAAAGAATATAGAGATATAGTCAACTGTGTGCACTACAAAGACATGTTCGAGAACGGTAAGTGGGCACAAATGGGTGAAGGCATTATCGATTTTGAGGGCATTACCAAATACCTAAAAGAGAGCGGTTTTGAAGGGTGGATCATTGTTGAAGATGAATGTGATGAGGCCATCGTAAACCCCGATGGGGTGACCGCTAAAGACGGTATTTATATCGAGGAAGTTTTACGACCTCTCTTGTAAATGAATTTTAACTACAACTTAAATTAAAAACTAAAGAATAATGGCACAAAAGAAAGAACTACGCATAGCGATGATAGGTACGGGCCTGATGGCCAGAACCCATAGTAACGGTTACAATCGTATTCGTGATTTTTTCCCTGAATTGGAATATAATCCCGTTATGAAAGTGGTATGCTCACGAACCGAATCTAAAGTAAAGGCATTTGCCGAACAATGGGGTTACGAATCGTACGAAACAGATTGGAAAGAGGTAATCAAACGAGACGATGTTGATGCTATCGATATATGTACCCCAAACGATATGCACGCCGATATTGCCATAGCGGCCGCCGAGGCCGGTAAAATGGTGCTGTGTGAAAAGCCATTGGCCCGCACGGTAGAAGAGGCACAACCTATGGTCGATGCCATTGAAAAGGCCGGAGTGCCAAATACAGTTTTCTATAACTATCGCAGAATTCCTGCAGTTACGTTGATAAAGAATATTATCGATTCAGGAAAATTGGGCAAGATATTTCACTACAGGGCCAACTTCTTGCAAGATTGGACTATCAGTCCTGATTTGCCACAGGGGGGCGAAGCGCTTTGGCGTTTAGATGTAGATGCTGCGGGTTCAGGGGTAACAGGTGATTTATTGGCACATTGTATTGATGGGGCCATGTGGTTGAACGGACCTATTAAAGATGTATCGGCGGTTACCGAAACATTCATTAAAGAAAGGGTACACCAAGGTACCGGTGAAAAGCAGAAGGTCGGTATTGATGATGCCTGTATCTTTCACTGTCATTTCGAAAACGGTTCATTGGGGCTTTTTGAGGCTACAAGGTATGCCCGTGGCCATAAAGCGTTATATACGTTGGAGATTAACGGAGAGCATGCCTCTTTAAGATGGGATCTTCACAATATGAATTACTTGGAAATGTTCGACCATGCAGACGAGGGAATCGTTCGCGGATGGAAAAAAATATTGATAACCGATGGCGACCAACCCTATATGGATCGTTGGTGGATTCCTGGAACTTCTATTGGTTATGAGCATTCTTTCGTTCACCAGGTGGCCGACTTCTTGAAAAGTCTACAAGAAGGAAAGCCTTGTGAGCCTACCTTTAAAAATGCCATGATGACCCAAAAAGTTTGTGAAGCGGTTATCAATTCTGCCAACTCAAAAAGCTGGCAAGATACCGGTCTTTAAAAGACCAAACTAACTTAAAGTAAAATCCCGACCTGATAACGATTATTTCGTATTTGGGTCGGGATTTCTATGTTTAGGTTGGCGGGTTAGAATGGGTAATGAGATAGGTTTGGAAGTTCGCAAAGGCGAATTTATGTTGGAAAAAAAAGGGACAAAAAACAACATTCGTCCCTTTCAATTAAACTAACTCAAACAACTCAAAAGGGTATCACTCCTTTCATGTACTATATTACTTCAAAATAGAAGAAATACTATCCTGTACTGTACTGCTTGAAGGGTCTTTTTGCGTTAAAAAGAAGTGAAATTTTTTAAGCTGCGATGAATGATTAAAAATCACCCCATGTTATAGCAATTTGATGTAGCTCCTGTTTTTAATTTATAAATAGAAATTCAGTATTCGGTTAAGAACTTCAGGCTGTTTGTAGATACAATGGGCTAGCATATTTTGCGTTAATTGTAGAGTAGTGCAACTCAAAATGAACAAAACTTTCAGAATTTTAATAATGTTGACCCTGATATTTGTCGGGGTAATTCTAGGGGGTATTCTTGGCTTTTATGGTCTTTTTTGGGTTTGTCAATATTTAGATGGGCAAGATGCCGAAAGAGCGGCCGGCGGTGGAGGGTATGTCGCCGTTGGGTGGATTTTCCTTTTTGTTACCATACCTTTTGGATCTTTAATTGGAGGGGTTACAGGATTTTTTGGTTATAAATTACTCAAGGTTAAGCTCTTAAAAGCTATTTGATTTCTGATTTTAAGCAGTCTTTTTTGGCCTAATTTTTGATAAAATAAGGTATTGAGAAGCCATTTTATTTAGGACATGCATTCATTTTAGTATTGAATAAAAATCATTTTTTGGTTCGTTCATCGGTGTTTTTTGCATTAAAATCCATTTTAACATTGATAAATTCCTAAATCTGAAAAAAAGACCTAAATTCAAGGCCAAACAGAATCCAAACCTTAACCACTATTTTGATGAATTACCTCCGATATTATACCTCGTATTTGAGTTCCTTGCACTTTCAAGAAAATTTATCTGCCAAAACTTAGGCAGTGCCTTTTTTTAATATTTAGAGCTGCCCCAATACTTTCGGTCGACTACCGAAAGAAGTGAACATAATTAATTTAACCGGTACATGCTATCCTATGATAGAAACGTTTACTGACAAAAAAGGGTGGAACCAAGTGATTGAAAGCATCGGCAAGTTTGACTTCTATCACACTTATGAGTACCACCGTCTTTTAGCAAAGAACAACGATATACCCGCGCTGATAAAGTATACAGAGGGGGACACGCTAATCGCCCTACCTTTAATCTTTCGAAAAATTTCTGGAACCGATTATTATGATGCTACTTCGGTTTACGGTTATGCCGGGCCTATTGAAAAAAGAGGGAGCTATTTTGAACAAAGTGCTTTCAAAAACGAATTGCATCAATTTTTGTTCAAGCATAAGGTGATATCGGTCTTTTCAAGATTGCACCCTTATATAGATGGTCAGTCTCATACATTAAAAGATCTGGGGGAAATTTGCTTTCATAACTTGGTGGTGAATATAGATTTGACCCAAACGTTGGATGAACAGCGTTCACGATTCAACAAAAGACTAAAGACTTATATTAATAAGGCTAGAAGAGAGTGTAGCGTCATTGAAGCAACTACCACGCAGCATATTCAGGAATTTGCTGCGATGTACAATGAAAATATGTTAAGGGTAGGCGCAGAAAAAACCTATTTTTTTGATGAGCAATACTTCATTGACCTTCTAAAAAAGGGAAAATTCAACACGCAACTCTTATTGGTAGTACATAATGAAACCGAAGAGATTATTTCGGGAGCTATTTTTGTAAAGACGCAAAACGTTGTACAATACCATCTTTCGGGTAGTAAAACTGATTACTTACATCTAAACCCGTTGAAACTGCTCATAGATGAGATGCGAATTATAGCCACCCAACAAGGTTATACGTATTTTAATTTGGGAGGCGGAAAATCTGGTAGTGAAGACTCACTTTTTTACTTTAAGTCAAGCTTTTCAAAAGATTTTCGACCGTTCTATTTATGGAAGTATGTGGTAAATAAAGAGGTTTATGAGCAACTTTCTAATAAGAGCTTCGATAGTACTTTGAAAACGAACGTCTTCAAAACTTGCGACTACTTTCCAGCCTATCGCAGTATGGCGCGAACCCTTTGATTTATAAATTTTTAGACAAAGTAGATATAAAAAACCACCGTTAGGTGGTTTTTATTTATTGTGCAATGAGCTCTTTTTTAAAATGATGATTTAAAAAAGACTTGTAGCGACTAAGTTCTTTGGGAACATCTGCATTTTTTTCCATGTCGTGAAAGTGTAAAGAGTCAAGATGTTCTAAACCAATAAACTGGTTCATTTTGTGAAAACCGAAAAGAACGCCTTTATCGACACTGGTCTGGTCGAAGAACTCACCTTTCCATTCAAAAGCTTCCTTTGGTGCGTTCCAGCTGGTGGTTACTAAATATTTTCTGCCGTGCAATTGGCCTCCTGTTCCATAATTTATAGCTGGATTTTTTCGCGTTCTACCATCGCTGTGGTATATGCCTTTTTGATGCCCTTCCGTAAGAACTTTATCAAGATATTCCTTGAATTTAAAGGGTATTTGAAACCACCAAACGGGCGTATGATAAATAATAACATCGGCCCATTTCAATTTTTCAACTTCTTCTAAAGTGTCATAAGCCTCATCTACCTGAGTAGTCTTAATTTCATACTCATCTAAGCTATTAAAGTAATTGACATCTTCATTAAGAAGCGTTTTGTTAAACAGACCTGGGGAGTGTGCGAATTGATGTCCACCATTGATTATAAGAATTCGTGTCATATCGATTTGTTTCTAATTTGAAGCAAAATTAACACGAGACTATTCATTATTAAAATAATATAAATTATACATTTGTATTATAAAAATAATAGTATGGTCAACTTAGAATGGTATCGCACTTTTGTCGCTATTTATGAAAACCATACCCTAACGAAGGCTGCCAAATCGTTATACACATCTCAACCTGGGGTGAGTTTGCATTTGAATGCTTTGGAGGCCTACGTGGGTCGAAAGCTCTTTGAGCGTACTTCTCGTAAAATGATACCTACCGAAGAGGGTAAGCAACTGTATAATTTTGTATTGGAACCGTTGGAAAAGCTTGGTAGAGCCGAGCAGCACTTTAAAAAAACCTCAAAAGAGCAGGTGCCTTCTGTACATATTGGTATGTGTACGGAAACTTTTCAAGCCATTCTTGAACCGGAAATTGCCCAGTTCAATTTCAATCTGGTAGCTAAATTCGGCAACCATCAAGATTTGATCAAAGATTTGAACAACGGTCTGTTAGATCTGGTCATTACCCCTCGTATCAATAATCGATCAACCTTGGTAGAGTACGAACCATTTTCAAAAGAGACCATCATTTTGGTGGCCGGTTCAAAAACAAAAATTCCAGAAATTGAAAGTGCTTTAGGTGATAAGCAAAAAGCCAAAATCGAAGAAACACTAAAAAACAATACTTGGTATAGTGCCTCTAATGAAATGGAACATTTCATACGATTTTGGTTCGACAATTTTAAGAGAAGACCCGATTTTAAGCCGAACTTCATTTTACCTAATATCAGTTCTATTATACGTAGTTTAAGTGGTAAAGAAGGTTTGGCTGTAGTTCCTGATTTTTTGGTAGAAAATGAGCTTGAGTCTAAGCAAATCAAGGTGATTTGGAAAGGTCATGTAACCGTCGATAATACCCTCTATTTTGCCACTCGAACCGATTTGCAGTTCAAGAAAGAAGTGGCGGTCATAAAATCTATTTTTAAAGATAAAATGGGTGGTAAACTTTAAAAACCTGTAGAGTTCTTACTTATCAAAGGGGGATAATATAATTACCTAATCTACTCAGCACTTATTTTTGGTATGCTATTCTTAGAATTTACATGTATTTTTCTTGCGATGTAAGAACTAACAAGAGCACTTTTTATAAATTCTGAGGTGCCTGACCAATAGAGTTGAACAGTTTGGCTTTGGCCGAATAGAATTTATTTTGAATTTCGTTACGTTTTAGGGTAGCATCGATTAATTTACTTTCTCTCGAATTGACTAAAAATAGCGAGCTTTCTCCCAACATGAATTTGCGCTCTTCGGCGGATAACATTCGTTCGTAATTATCGACCATATCGCCCATCAGTAGTTGCTGCGTTTCATAAGAATCTAACTCTTGATAAAGTCCGACAATTTTATTTCGAATCTTTATTTCCGCATTATCATAATCTAATCGGGCGTACTGTAATTTTATTTTGGCCAATTTAAGGTCGCCTCTTTCCTTTCTTAAAAACAACGGGAGACTGAATGAAAGACCTGCTTTATAGGCATCGTCTTGAAAAGAATTGATGTATTCCGGTGTTTCGGTCAAAAAGTTATATTCCAAATCAATTTTTGGTAGCAGTTTATTGGTTTTAAGTCGTTTATCTACTACCAAACTCTGAACTTTGAAATCTAAAGACCTTAGTTTCGGATGGTTTTCCAAAGGAAAACTGTCGAGTGGTTTTCCAGCAATCTCTAACGTAGTGTCGACTATGCCATCAATTTGAATATCGGGAACGACTTCCGGTTGCAGTTCGACCGGCACATTATCCAACCACAAAAAAGAAGAGAGCTCAAGTGATGCATGAATCAAACTTATTTTTGATTGTTCTAGCCTAAGTTGCCTGTCTTGAACCGTTATCTTCGCCTCTACAGTGTCGATGGCGGCAAGTTCACCAGAGAGTGCACTGGTTCTAATACTCTCAAAGCGAATCTCGGCATTTGATAAAAACTGACTGAACGTTTGTTGGTCGCGATAGGCTTGAAGCCATTTAAAGTAGGCCATTGATGCCTCATAGAGTATTTGGTTGACCTGCAGGTCACGATCTACCTTCGATTGCTCCCTAAAAATCTTGGCCTTTTTTAGAGTCGCCATTCGGTCGTTCATCCAAAGACCTTGACCGACGGAGACGGTTACCCCGGCGCTGTATAGACCATCTTCAGGAACATTGTCCATAGGGTTTAAATACTCACCTTCGTTCTGGTCGTACTTGGCCTTAAAATCGATACCATACCAAACCGGAATTTTAAAGGTTGAATTCAGCTTTTCGTAGTACTCCGTTCCCTTGAAAAGCTTTTTATTATAATCTACCTCAATTTTAGGGTCAAAGGCACCACGTGATTTCATCAATTCGGCTTGCCCAGAGTCTATGGTCAACTCGGCCTGTCTCGCTACAGGATGAAACTTTTTGACAAAGGCCAAATACTCATTGAACTTTAAAACGGTCTGGGGTTCTTGACCAGACATGTTGAAGGCGACTAAAAAGAATATAAAGAGAATTTTTATTCGCATTACTTTTTAGTTTTATCCGTTGCGTTGGCAGGTTGGTAATAGTTCGGTGGAAAACCACTTAACTGTCTCCAGATTTCGTACCATATCGGCACATCGTCAAGAAGAGCAATGGTATTGGCGCCGGATCCTACCCTTAAATCTTTCGGCCAAGCCCTGTCTTCGGGGTCAGGAGCTAGCAACACCCTGTATTTGCCATTTTGACTGATGAAAGTTTCAACAGCAACTACTTTACCTCCAAAAGTACCGTATGAAGTATTGGGCCATCCGCTAAAAACAATAGCCGGCCATCCATCGAACAAAATACGTACTTCACCACCTACATGAATTAACGGTAAATCGATAGGGTCCACGTAGGTTTCCACACCAATATCAAAATCTGCCGGCATGATATTGACCAGTTGTTCACCCTCTTTAAAGGTTTCGCCCACACCTGATTTGATCGCTTTATTAATGTAACCACTTTGTGGGGCCCTGATGTAATGAAGAGAGCTACGGATGTCGTAATTGGAATATTGGTTTTCAAGTTTGCTGACCTGAGCCTCAGAATCGTATTGATTTGATTGGGCCGTATACATGTCACTCTCAGATTTAGCTATTTTATCGGCATAGGAAGCCCTGAGGCGGTTAATTTCCATTTCGGCATTGATAACTTCATTTTTAGAAGCCAGCAATTTATTTTCTTGTGAAATCAATTTGGCTTGGGTTTCTTGAAGTTTTAATCTTTTTTCCTCGACATCTTTCACAGCCTTCAACCCTTCTTCTTGCAATTGAACAACTCGATCGTATTGTCGCTCGGCAATGTCGATATTGGTTTGTGCAGCAATTAGGTCGATACTATCACTTTTCACCTTCAACCTTGATTGGGTCAACTTGTTCTTTGATTGTTCAAGTTTTAGTTCGCGCTCCTGCCTTAGTGCCGAAATTTGCTGTCTCAAAGCATTTACTTTGCCTTGGTATGATTGTACCGATAGACTTTTTGCCTTGATTTGCTCTCCTGTACGTTCAACCAGTTTGGGATCCATGTATTCATTTTTCACTTCGGATATGAATAACACAGTATCTCCCTTTTGAACATAATCACCTTCGTTCACATACCATTTTTCAATTTTTCCAGGAATGGGCGATTGAATGGTTTGAGGTCTGTGCTCAGGGCTAAGGGTTGTCAAATAACCATTTCCGCGAACATTTTGTGTCCATGGTAGAAGCAAAACAATGATTCCGAAAATGGCCGATCCGAGAAGAAACCGGTTCAAATGCTTGTAATGCCTTTGGTGAAATACCCGCTCGGTCGATTTAAAGCCCGTCAAGTGTACTGTTTTGTTCAGTGGATTTTTAGATATATTGAGCATGGCTTTTTATTTTATCGATACAATTTTTCCTCTTTCCATGGTCACGACGGTCTGGCAGCGTTCTAACCATCTATCGTCTTGACTGGCTACCACCAATGCCCATGGATTCTCTTTTTCAGTCAGGAAGTCCATAATACGGGTAGCTTCCAACTTATCGAAAAGATTTAAAGGGTCTTTTAATAGCAATATTTTAGGTCTGCGAACGATACTTCTTGCCAAGACAATCTTTTTGGCTACGGTATGCGGTATTTGTTTCCCCTCGGGATAAATAATGGTCTTAAGACCTAAGGGTTGTTCTTTCACAAATTGTAAAAGCCCCACTTTGTCCAATGCCCAATGAAGGTCTTTTTGGGGGATGGTTTTATCACCAAAAGTGATATTTTCCCAAATGGTTCCCTCAAAAGGAGTTTCTTCAGTAAGCGACTGCCCTAAAAGTGCCCGGTAATGATTGTAATTGACTCCGTTTAGCGAAATATCGTTCACATAAATATTTCCTCCGGTCGGCTCGGTAATACCGGCAATCATGCGAAGCAAGGTCGATTTTCCGGCACCGTTCGGTCCGGTAATCATAATAGAATTTTGTGGTTCTATTTTTAGCGACACGTCTTCCAATATGGTCTTTCCACCCGAAACACGTAAAGAAACATTATCCAACTCAACGGTCATATCTTCCGCAGGGTTGATAGGCTGATCCCCGTCTTGATCTTCAAGGTCTTTATCGACCACTTGTCCCATTTTTTCTAAAGAAGTTAAAAGGTCGTAAAACGTTTCAAGGCCCCTAATCAATTTTTCCACAGAGGTGATTACCAAAAGAATAATAATTTCAGCCGCTACGAACTGCCCGATGTTCATTTCTTGATTGAGCACCAAAAGCCCTCCGATCAAAAGAAGCCCCGCAGTCACCAAAACCTTAAAACCGATCATTTGAATAAACTGTAACAGCAAAACCCTAAAGTGGTTCTCACGTGCTTCAAGGTAATCAGCAACCAAAAGGTCGTTTTTCGATACGGCATGCGCCGTTTTGCCCGATAATTTGAAGCTTACCAATGAACGGGCTACTTCTTGTATCCAATGGGCGACCTTATACTTGAGTTTAGATTCATCTAAGCTGGTATCCATACCTTTTTGAGCGGTAAATTTGAATACCACATAAATCAATAAAATGAGTAATAGCCCGTAGATGATAAAGAAAGGATGGTAAAATGAGAGCAATATGAGACCGAATAGAATCTGAAGTATCGAGGCCGGAAAGTCCAATAAAATTTTGGACAAACCCTTCTGAACGTTTAGCGTATCAAAAAAACGATTGGCAAGTTCTGGGGGGTAATAATCTCTTAACTCGCTCATTTTTATTTTTGGAAACCTATAGGTAAAATCGAAGGACGATCGCACAAATATTTTTTGCTGAAGATTCTCAATAATACGTATCTGCATTATCTGTAAAAGCCCGCCAAAGGCCACGCCACCTGTTACCAAAACGACCAGAATGATCCAAGAGGTGCTTACTTTAGCACCTTGTATTAGGTTGATAATGGCCTGAATACCTACCGGGAGTGATAAATTGACCAGACCGGCAAAAATGGCATAATAAAAAGTTTGATAAACATCGCGCTTGTCTAATTTAAGAAGCCCGATGAGGCGCTGCCAAGCGGTAAGTACGTTTTTGGCCATGCAATTATATGTTTAGTGATTTAAAGACCATATCATCAAAAAATGAATTCGGACCCTGTTTTTCGCTGCAATTGGTCAATGAGGGAAAATGGCTTTTAAGAAAGCGTTGGTGCAAAGATCCTTCAAGAACATTGCTTGCCAAACTTTTAGGAAAAGGGTAACTCTCATCTACCTCTAATATCATTGAGCTCAGGCGATTGATCAATCTTTTGTAAATGGCGAAATAACCCTCTCGATTCTCGCTATCTACTTCTTTTGTCAAATATGATTTTGAATATTCGTTTACTACTATGTTGTTCAACTTCACCTCGTCTATATGCGAGTAAGTGGCGTCGAACTTTACGGGCCATGTAACGATCTTAATGGCTTTTTTTAGCTTTTCTTTCACGTTGGGCATGTTATTGGTGCCAAAAACCAACTGGCATTCTAACCAGCCCCAATGCCAAGAAGTAAGGTATAACAGCAACTTATGTTTGTTCTCAAAATACCGGTAAATTGAACTTTCGTTACTGGCTATTTTTACCCCTAGTTTTTTAAATGTAAAATGCTCAAAGCCGATTTCATCGATAAGCAATATGCTTTCTTTTACGATTCGTTTGCCTAAATCGCTCGTCTCGGGATCCTTTATGTACAGCCCTTCGTTGATTTGAATTTTTAAAGATTTTAAAAGATGGTCCATCATTTGTGTAGTTGAGAAGCGCAAAATTAATAGTAATACTATTATTAATTAAAAGTTTAACTTTTGTTTATGGATATTGTTTAAGTAAATGATTCGATGAATCTAGTTTTTGCCAAGTAGTTAAAATGGTGACATAATTCTTTGGGAAAGGCTGTTGTAATGAATTTTACTAGGAGATAAAGTTATTTAAGATGTTGATTTACAAGTGTTTTTGGAGTAGTATGCTACGGGGTGCTTCTGAGAGCCCATTACGAGGTTTTATCTTCTACTCTAGAAGGATTTCCATCATCTTTTGGGATATATGAGAAATGACCGCTAAACAAAATGATTTGATAAGGTTCATTTTTGAATATTAACTTGTGGGTATCACATTAGAAATATACCCTTAATTATGCCCTAAGAAGCTATTCAGTGTATCACTGCCTACCCGCACCGAAAATCTCATCTAACCGAATTTCTTTATCTTCAATAAAAGATTTTCCCGAAAATGAATGCTGAAGCCCTATTAGCCCATTTTGAGTCTTATTTACCCTTTGAGGAAGATGAAAAAAGTTTGATAAAAAGCAGAATTTCGCATAAAGCGGTTAAAAGAAGGGAATTCATTCTGCAAACGGGCGAAGTCTGTAAATACTACACCTTTGTGGTAAAGGGCATATTAAGACTATTTGTTTTAGATGAAGAAGGTAAAGAACACAATATTCTCTTTGCAGGGGAGAATGAATGGATATCGGATATTACGAGTTTTCATGCTACAAAGCCGGGAGTGTCCAATATACAGGCCTTAGAGCCTTCTGAAATTATTCAAATAGCCCAGCAAGACCTCTATTTTCTCTATATAAACATTCAAAAGTTAGACAGAATCTTTAAGGTGATTACCGAGGAAAAATATGTTGAGCTACAGAACCGTGTGTTTCATACGATAAGCTCAACTGCTCATCAACGGTATTTGGCTTTTTTAGAGCAATACCCCAAATTGGCCTATAGATTACCCAACACCCAAATCGCTTCGTATTTGGGAATTACTCCTGAATTTTTAAGTATGATTAGGAAAGATATGGTAAAGCCCGATTAGGATAAGCCTGTTAAAAGTTGGTATAAATCAAATACACATGAGGGATTGAAAATAAGTTTGATTTTTATACTTTAACGGTATGAGTAAAACCAATTCTGCCCCGTCAACAAATTTTCTGAACGATTTAAAAAGAAAAGGAGCTATAGTAATAGAGATTCAACCTCATGCCAAAGGTTTTTTGAATTATTCTCGAAAAGGTTTTTACAAGATTGCCTTGGTAACGGGCAAAGCACTGGTAAATCAAGCTCATGAAAAAATTCATCTTGATGGAACCTACCTGCGCTTTTCTACACCATATATTCCCTATTCTTCAGAAGTTCTTTCAGAAAAGTGGGAAGGTTATGCCTGTTACTTTTTGGAAGAATTTTTGTATCCCGGCCACCGGGTCAGCATTATACAGAAAACCCCTTTGTTCAAAATCGGGGCAGCACCTGCCGTAAAGCTCACTGTAGAACAAAAAGATAAAATTGCTTCTATTTTCCAAAATATGTTACATGAACAGTCAAGCAACTACAAATTTAAGAATGATGTACTTAGGTCTCATATTAATTTATTGATTCATGAATCGATTAAAATAGATGACACCCTAAATTTTAAGCCTTATCAAAAAGCACCTATTAGAATTACATCGCGCTTTTTTGATTTACTGGAAGAACAGTTTCCTGTTGTAAGTCCATTAAAGCCTATAAAATTGGTCAGTGCCAGTGACTTTGCCGAGTGTATTTCTGTTCATGTTAATTACCTTAATAGAATGGTCAAGGATACAACAGGTAAAACGACGAGTCATCTGATCGCAGAACGTATTATTAAAGAAGCTGTTGCACTCTTAAAACAAACAGACTGGACAATTTCTGAAATAGCTCTAGCCTTAGGTTTTATTCAGTCAAATTATTTCAGTTCATTTTTTAAAAGGCACATAGGTCAAACTCCACAGGAATATAGAAGAGAATAGTTTTATTTTCGAAGTTCTTGGTTTGATTATTATATATATGGCTTATCATATCCATTTAATTTTGAAAAGGACTTTAGAATTTAAATAATGGGCTACTCAAAAATCTATCTTACTATACTAATGCTTACAGCCGCCTTTTTTTTGGGTTGTAATTCAAAACAAACCATTAATTCAAAAGAACAGTGGTTCACTCATAGGGGAGACCTGGAAAGTTCAAATTATTCTGGGGCTGAACAGATAAAGGTTGATAATGTTAAAGACATAGAATTAGCTTGGTCTTTTAATATGAACGATATGCCAGATGGTTCTAGGGCTGGTTTAAGCCAATGTACCCCAATTGTTGTAAAGGGGGTGATGTACACGATGTCCGCAAAGGCCATTTTATATGCCCTTGATGCAGCCACCGGTAAGCAAATTTGGCAATTCGACCCTTTTGATGGCCAACAAGGCGGAGGTACCGTTCGTGGGGTGGCCTATTGGGAGAAAAATGGCGATAGTCGTATTCTATTCGGGGCGGGCCCTACATTGATAGCTGTTAATGCGGAAAATGGAAAACCTATTACCGACTTTGGTAATAACGGAGCGGTTGATTTGCGAATAGGTCTGAGGGATGATCCTTCTGATCTGTTTACTGCCCTGACTTCTCCGGGAGTAATTTATGGAGACCTTTATATTGTTGGAGGCAGGTTAGAAGATCTTTACGGTTCTCCTCCCGGTTATATAAGAGCCTATAATGTAATCACCGGTGAGTTAACTTGGACATTTCATACCATACCTAAGCCGGGTGAGCCAGGTTATGAAACTTGGCCAAAAGAAGCCTATAAAACTGCTGGTGGTGCAAATAATTGGGCAGGAATGAGTGTCGATACCAAAAGAGGGTTGGTCTTCGCTTCTCTGGGTTCACCTTCTTATGATTTTTATGGGGCCGATAGATTGGGGCAAAATCTTTATGGCAATTGCGTCTTGGCCTTAGATGCAGCAACAGGAGATTATGTTTGGCACTACCAGACGGTGCATCACGATTTGTGGGACTATGACCTACCCGCACCACCTAACTTGGTTACCTTAAAAAAAGATGGTATAGATGTAGATGCAGTGGCGCAAATCACTAAACAAGGGTTTGTTTTCGTATTGAATCGTGACACAGGTGAGCCTATTTTTCCCATAGAAGAAAAGTCGGTACCGGAATCATTTATGCCAGGGGAAAAAGCATGGCCCACACAACCCTTTCCAACAAGGCCTCTACCGTTTGCACGACAATATATGACGGTTGAAGATTTAAATGATGTCTCAGCTGAAAATCATCTAGCGCTTCAAAAACAGTTCGATTCACTTAGGTATGAGGGTATGTACACTCCGCCAGATTTAAAAGGAACCGTTATGATACCTGGTACCCGTGGTGGTGCCCAATGGGGCGGAGCGGCTTTTGATAAGGAAACCAATACCTTATATATCCGCTCTATGGATGTGGCCGAACTGATTACAATAGTAGAAAGAGACCCGGCAAAAATTAAGGCTACGTCAACCATTGAACAGGGTGGCAATCTGTACAAGAACTATTGTGCCGCTTGTCATGGCGCCAACCGTCAAGGTAATGGCGCGGTTTTTCCTGAACTAACCAATGTTAAATCAAGACTTTCAAAAGAAATAGCCAAAACAAAAATTACGGGGGGCGTTGGTCAAATGCCTGGCTTTTCTAGGGCTTTGACCGATGATGAAATTGAATCGTTATTGGCATTTTTATATGAGGAAGAAGACAGGGTAATTTCTGAAGAAGCTACTTCCACTTCCCAAAATGACAAAATTGAATACTATAATATTTCTGGATACACTACTTGGATAGATCAAAGCGGTAACCCTGCCATAAAACCACCTTGGGGCACCCTACATTCTCTAGATTTATCAAGCGGGGAATATAACTGGCAAATTCCTTTGGGAAATAATCCGGAATTGCAAAAAGATGGAGCACCATTAACAGGACTTGAGGGAAAATCAGGCCCTATAGTCACTGCTGGCGGACTAATTTTTATTGGTGGGGCAGAAGATAAGCTGCTTAGAGCAATAGATAAATCTAACGGCCAAACTTTATGGGAATATGAGCTGCCTGCCATGGCAAATGCCACGGCTTGTACCTATGAAGTAGGTGGCAAACAATATGTTTCCATATCCGTTGGAGGAACAACGGAAAACCCTTCTGGTTCGGTGATGGCCTTTGCCTTAAAATAAAGTTGTTGAACCAAAGAAATTAAAAGCTAGTAAAGTTTTTATAAATCATTACAATTAAATAATTAAACATTCATGAATAGAAAATTTTATTTTTTGTCCGTTTTCTTCCTAGTTGTCGCGTCATGTAAAAATGATAAAAAGACTATGAATAATTCAGATACTGAAGTTATTGAAGAATCTAATATCATGCTGCCAAATATATTAACCGATGAAGAAAAATCGGAAGGGTGGTCTTTGTTATTTGACGGAGAGACTACCGAGGGTTGGCATTTGTATAATGATGTTGATGCTAAGCCAATTTGGGCAGCGATAGATGGTATACTTACTTGTGATCCTTTGAACGGTAATGGTGAGCATGGAGATTTGGTATCTGATCAATCCTACGAAAACTATGATTTTACCTTTGAATGGAAGATGACGGAAAGCGGTAACAGCGGTGTTTTTGTGAATGTTCATGAAAATGAAGAATTTGAAGAGGCCTGGTTTACCGGTCCGGAATATCAATTGTTGGATGCCAGTAATAAAGACTTTTCAATCGAAGAAAAGAGATCAGGTTGTCTTTATGGCTATGCTCCGCAATTAACCCCAACACCTACGAAAGACGTTGGTGAGTGGAACACGGCTCGAATTATACAAGAAAATGGTAAAATAGAATTCTACTTGAATGGAAACCTTACGGCAAAAGCCGATTTTAATTCGCAAGAATGGAAAGATTATGTCGCCAATTCTGGCTTTAAGAACTTCCCTCAATTCGGTGCATCTACAAAGGGGCATATTACTTTGCAAGAATGGACATCCCCTGTTTGGTTTCGAAACCTAAAAATTAAAGAACTGTAAATCCTGGTAAAGGCGACACCTACAAAGAACTAAAGGGCAATCAAAGCGATAAAATCGATGATTGCCTTTTTTATTTTCAAGAACTGCAGATGATATAAGTAAAACCGACTATGCATCACATTAGATGCAAATTCTTAAACTACTTTAAGGGTAGAAAGTATATGGGTGTTTCATTTTTGTAGCGAATTAAAAATGAAGCATTTCCATGAAATATTTACTTTCCATTCTCACACTTTTTTGTGGTGCGGTATTAATCCAAGCACAAACGCTCCAACTAAAAAAACAATCTTTTGAGTTACATAATGTCACGGGGTCTATCATCAAATTTAGAGGTAATAAAGTCTTAAAAATCGAAAGGGATTTAGAAGCTATTCCCTTTGATGAAAATAATATTGAAGCCACGGTAGATGAACCCCACTATGCGCGTTTGGTCGGTATTGAAGATTTTGAAAATGGCTCTATTGAAGTTAAAATGTACAGCCAATTACTAGACCCTGCGCCTTACCCCGGTATTGCTGGTTTTATTGGAGTTTATTTTCGTATTCAGCCTGATGATTCGGCCTTTGAGGGTATCTACGTTCGCCCTAAAGTAGGTCGCGTAAACAATCAGCAGTACCGAAACCATGCGGTTCAGTACATTTCGTATCCGAACGCCAAGTTTGACATGCTCAGAAAATCCGACCCTGGTAAATACGAAGGCTCTGCTCCCGTAGCCCTTAAAGAATGGATTACGATGCGTATTGAGGTAAACGGTGATTTTGCCGAGATGTACATCAACAACGCCAAATACTCCAGTTTTGTGGTAGATAAAATGCTCGGAAAACATAAGATTGGTGGGGTAGGGCTGTATGTTGACATAGGAACCATTGGGTATTTTAAAGATTTAAAGGTTACCAAACGAGCCTTTGACCCAACCAAAAACAAAGAAGTTAAAGTGGATGATATTTGATTTCTTAAACTACTTTAAGGGTAAAACACCTAGCTAAAAAAGACCTTTGCTTTAAATTCAAAACAATTATTAAAATGAAAAAATCACTCGTAATTCTATCCCTAATTTTGGGCGCTTTTGGCTCAGTTCATGCACAAACCGTATCCAGCCTCATAGAAGATTGGGAAAGGGCAAAGGCCTATACCTTAGAATATTTAGAAGCCATGCCTGCCGATAAATATGATTTTAAACCCACCGAAGACATTCGCTCTTTTTCGCAGCAAATGCTGCACTTGACCGATGCCAATTACGGGTTTACATCGGCCGCGGTAGGAATTGAAAGCCCCATAGGCCAAGGCGAATCAGAAAAAAGCACCGACACGTCTAAAGAAAACGTAACCAAACTGGTCGCTGCAGGATACGATTTTGTCATTAAGGGATTGAACGGAATGACCGATGCAGAATTAAAAGAAAGCATACAATTATTTGGAAGATTCAAAATGACTAAAGCACAGGCTTTTGCTAAATTGTTCGAGCACCAAACCCATCATAGAGGACAAACAACTATTTACATTCGAATGGCCGGGATTACCCCACCTAACGAAAAATTATTTTAATCGATTATGAAAAAATACATTTTAGCTACAATATCATTTATTGTGGCAACGGCTATCAATGCACAATCTTTAACTTTTAAAAAACAAGAGTTTGAGCTTAAACATGTCACCGCTTCCATAGAAAAGGTAAAGGGAAAAAAGGCTATTAAAGTAGAACGAGATTTAGAAGCTTTGCCATTTGACCTTAAAAATTTAGGATCTACTGTAGATGAACCTACCTATGTTAAGCTAAAGAATGTTACTTTGGCAAATGGCACCATAGAGGTAAAATTATTGAGCAGGGTTCAGGCCAACACCACTTTTAAAGGTGCACAAGGTTTTATTGGGGTTGCATTTAGAATCAATGACGATGATAGTGCTTACGAATCCATTTACCTAAGACCCCGTGTTGGTAGATCAGATAGTCAATTTGCACGTAACCGTACAGTGCAATATTACGCCTACCCGGACCATAAATTCGACGTTTTACGTAACGAAACCAAAAAAGATTACGAAACCGCAGCACCTATTGCTTTAGACGAGTGGATTACCATGCGTTTGGAAATAAAGGACAAAAAGGTAAAAATGTTTCTTAATAATGAAGAATATGCCACCATGGTCATTGATGAAATGTTAGGAAGCACTAAAGAAGGCGCTATTGCACTTTGGGTAGATATTGGTACCGAAGGCTATTTTAGAGATTTGAAAGTAATTCAAGAATAAAAAATGAAATCACTTATTGTTTTAGCATTCCTACTGGTAGAAAATTCTCTTTGCTATTCTCAAACAAACACCAAAATCCCTTACGGCAACAACCCAAAGGCAGGACATTATGTGCAAGCCGATGACGCTAAACTATATTATGAAGTGTACGGTGAGGGCGAGCCTTTGATTATTTTACACGGTGGCATTTTAGGCTATATGGACGAGATGACCGATTTTATAGATAGGCTACAAAAAGACTACCAAGTAATCGCTATGGCTACCCGAGGGCATGGTAAATCTGAAATTGGCAGCAAGCCCATTACCTATGAACGCAGGGCCAACGATGTGTTGGCCGTAATCAATGCCGTAACCCAAGACAGCGTTACCGTATTGGGTTTTAGTGATGGGGCATATACAGCTTATAAAGTGGCTAGCCTATTTCCTGAGCGAGTCAAAAAGATGGTCGCCATTGGCGCAGGCGAACAAACACCTGGCCTGCGTACCGTGAATTTTAATGGCCCCATTTTTGACCCCAATAATGAGATTTGGACACAAAAGAAAAAGCTGATGCCCGAACCAGACCGATTAGTGCAATTCTGGAGGGATATGGAACAGTTTTACAATTCTATGGTGGCGGATAAAGCGTTATTCATGAGCATTAAATGTTCAACTTTGGTCTTGTCTGGTGAACTGGACCGTAATGCGCCACTGGCCACGGTAATCGAGGCCTATCAGATGATTCCGAACAGTCAACTAGCAATTATACCCAACACAGGTCATGTTACCTTTATGGAAAATTTTGATGCCGTTTGGGCGTGTATAGAACCTTTTTTGTCCGTAGAATAGCTAGAATCATTTTTTGAAGAGTTAAAAAAGGGGCTTTTTTTAATTCTGAAGGGTTTATTGCTCCGTTTTATCTTTGGGTGAGGTTCTGTACCGAATCTCGGTAGGTTTCACCTACGGCCAGTTCTTTATCCCCCAGATAAATACTATTTTTTCGAATGGCCGTAATTTCGTTAATAGCTACCGAGTAAGAGCGATGTATTCGAATGAATAGATTTTCAGGTAACTGATTTTCCAATTCTTTAAAGGTCATTCGAACCACTAAAGGTCTTTCAGATTTTTTTAGATGAAACTTGATATAGTCCCCATAACCTTTCATCCAGATGATATCATCAAATTTTATTTTCACCTGACTGTGATCAGAATTTACGAAGAAGTGATCAGAGGGTTGGCTTTTTTGTAAAGACTTGGGCGCTTCCTTCAATTCTTTCAACTCTTTCGCACGGTTGCAAGCTCGCATAAATCGGTCTAAGGGTACAGGTTTTACTAAATAATCGACAACATCTAAATCGTAGCTATCTACGGCGTATTGAGAGTAGGCTGTTATAAAAATGACCAGAGGACGTTCTTTTAGGCCAGAAATATATTGAAGGCCCGTCATGCCAGGCATTTGAATGTCGATAAAAATGAGGTCTGTCTGCTCTTTCTGCATTAGCTCCATAGCCTCAAAACAATTATTGCACGTACCCACGAGCTCTAAAAAAGGCAGTTTTGAAATATTGTCTTCCAATAAGCTTAATGCCAATGGTTCATCATCGACCGCAATACATCTGATCATGACTTATAAGTTAACTTTAAATCTACTTTAAACCATTCGCCATCAGAATCTATTTCTAGTTCGTGCATGCCGTCATATAGTAATTGAAGCCTGCGTTTAACATTGGCCAGCCCGATACCCGAAACGCCGTCTTTTGTAGTATTTTGGGTCTCATACCTATTCTTGACCTCAAAATGTAGACGACCTTTGTCGCTAATGATATGAATGGCTATTTCCGGATTTTTCAACATTCCCGTGCCATGTTTAAAGGCATTCTCAACAAACGGAATCAAAAGCATTGGTTCTATGGTGTGCCAATCTTCTATTTCATGAATATTCAGCTTAAGCTGTAGACGGTCACCGATTCGTAGCTGTTGCAGTTCAATGTAGCTTTTCAAGTATTCTATTTCACTTTTTAAAAGCACTTTCTCCTCTGTTTGATACAGCATGTACTTCATAATCGAAGATAATTTGTGAATCGTGGGCTCAAGTTGATCGCTTTTTAACCGTGCCATAGCGACCATATTGTTGAGTACATTGAACAAAAAATGCGGACTTATCTGCGTACGAAGAAAAGAAAGTTCAGATTTTAAGGTCTCGTTATTTGCCTCTTGTACCAACTGCTCGGTTTTTGCCCTGTCCTGAACCGTTTTTACTATGATACTGACAAGTGTGGTCAAGAGAAATACGATGGAATTATGCCACGCAGAACCTAAAAATTGAAATTCTATCGAATCGCTCACAAATAAGTGAAAGACCAACCGGCGCACGCCCAAAACACCTAGGTACATGATCAGTTGCAATAAGATGAACAAAAGGTACTTTCCGCGAAAAAGTAATTTGGGAATGATTACTTGAGTGTTCAGATAGAAGAACAGCATCCAGAAAAAAAGCATGAAAGAGTTGAGGTATAAAAAGGCCCAATCTCTATCAGAAAGGGGACTTTCGTTTTCACGCATCCATGCAAAAAGAAAAGGTAGCAGGATTAAAATGCCCCAAACCACTATATGGGGAATGATATTTCTATATTTTTTCGGAATATTAAAGTTGAAGTTCATCATCTGGGCAAATACAGCATAATATACTAATTTAGTCAACTCTTCAGAAAGTTGATCTAAGGTCGGTTCATAAACAAGGCGACCCGGGGCAAATACCCTAGGTCACCTTTAACAAACAATGACGTAGTTACGACATCAATCTTAATTCTTTATTTTTTGGCGATATACCTTATCGCCCTGTACAACCACTACCTCGTAAGTTCCTTTTAATGCCTTTTCAAAGTTATAGCTGCGTTCAACCGTCAATTCTCCTTCAAACTTATCTTCGTGGGTAATGTATCCATCTGGGTTGATGATGTTGACAAGAACAGGCTTTCTCTCAAGGTTTAGAAGGCTAAGGTTTAGGCGGCCATCTTTAGCCTGAAAAATTTCGTAAGCGGCATCTTCTTTGGTATCCAATATGTTTAATTGGCTTTTATCTACATCTAAGGTGTACTTAAGAGATTTGTCCTTCATCTTTACCATGAATAAATAGCGGCCTTCCGCTAGCTCTTCAAGATTAAAAGATTTAGAGTAGTTGCTATAGACCTCTTCTTTGAACAAGGTCTGAAGATTGTTGTCTAGAATAGTAATTTTTGCCTCTTCCTGCGAATTGCCAATCTCTAAAAGAACACTCTTTTTAGATTCTGACTTTTTTAGTTCAACGATGGGGTTATTGGCCATCGCGGCCAATGGGGCAATCAATGCGACACCGATAAGTGCATACTTTTTAATTGTTTTCATCTCTTTATATATTTTAGGTTTATATTAGATTTTGGTTCAAAAGTAGGGTGAGATGTAGGGCCAAATGAGAAAATGAGACGAAACCGAAAAAGTCTGCGACGAACTCGGAAAATAGAAGCGATGTACACCATCGTATTTCTTGTAATCTATTCTTTTTGAGTAGGTTGTTTTCTGTTTTTTATGGAAGTTAAACTATAAAAAGGCGCGTAGGTAATCCCTTTTCTGATGATAAATAAAGACTCAAATGAAAATATCTAAATCGAATGCTGAACATTATAAATGGGGAGATGAGTTCTGTGGGTGGCATTTGGTAAAATCACCTGATTTAAGCATTATCGAAGAGTTAATGCCTTCTGGAGCAAGTGAAAAAAAGCATTATCACCAAAAAGCGCAGCAATTTTTCAGAATATTGAGCGGTAAAGCTATTTTTGAGATTGATGGGAAAACGGTCGTCATAGATGAAGGCAATGGCATTCATATACCCCCTAAATCGGTTCACCGAATCAGAAATGATGAAAATGTCGATTTAATCTTCTTGGTTATCTCGCAACCTACTACAAGAGGTGACCGTTTTGATTTGGAGGAATAGGATGGTAAGTGGCAGGTGAATTTTAAGGCGTAGAAGGTTTTAGGCGATAGAAATAAGGGGCTTTGTTATTGGCGCCGGTATATTTTTTTTCCAAACGCTCTAAAACTCCTAAATCCAACATTTTCTTTTGAAAGTTATTTCTTCTAAAAGGGCGATCGTATACGGCCTCGTAGACCTGTTGAATTTCTTTCATGGTAAATTTTTCAGGCAGCAAATTGAAACCGAGAAGATTTTCATCTAAGTGAAGTTGCAAGGCCCTATAGGCCTTTGATGTTTGTTCGTTGTGGTCAAATATCAAATCGGGAAGCTCATTAAAATTGTACCATTCCAATGAATGGTCTAAACCACTTTTATTTAGTTGTACTTTATTGATATCAACTAAGGCATAATATCCGATCGAGATGAATCTTTTTGAGAACCAAGTCAATCGCTCGTTTCCCATTTCATCGTTAGGCTTTAATTCTGGGTTGAAGGCAAACAGTTGGCCCATAAATTTTGAATAGTTTCTGTCTTTTTCACCAAACACCCAAAATTGTTGAAGATAAATGTCTTTGAGACCTGTTCTTTCTGTCAATATGCGATGGGCAGACTGATCGATACTTTCATTCTGATAAACGAAACCAGCAGGCAAGGCCAAGAAATCACCTTTGAAATTTAATTGCGATATGAGAACCTTTAGCCGTTTCTCTTGGTAGCCAAAAATGGTACAGTCTATAGAAAGTTGTGAAATTAGTTCGTCTGCTTCATAAATTCTCATAGCCCATCAATTACTTATAGGTTGGATTTAAAATTAAATCTAGCCTTTTTCATTTTAATGATTTTCAAAGATAAATTTTATTGTCTTTTTAAAAGACAATAAAAAATTTTAATATATTTGATTGATTATGTAGGGGTTAAGAATAGGGAAGGGTTACTGGTTAAAGTTAGGGCTCGAAAGCACCTCCCTATACATCATTAAGTCGAAGATTTAAATTAAACCTTCATATAGCCTTTAACATTTTCAAATATGCCAACTTAAACACCTTTTTATGAGATACAAATATTTAGTCTTGACCGTTTTCTTACTAGTCATTTATTCATGTAAAGAAACTAAAAGTGATGAACTGAAAACACCTAAGCTTGAACTTGAGAGCTTAAAACATATCGCGGATGTAGAGGAGCGGTATCAATCGGTAAATGTAGAAATGTGCGAAGTAGTGGGAGGGGAATTTTGGATTCCCTATGATTTAATCGATACGGCAGCGGTTAAAGCAAGGGGTTTTTCAGCATTAAAGAGAAAGATACCGGCTATTGATTTATACGATGAGAAGTTAAGGATGCTTACTTCGGCTTTGGGCCCCATGTATATTAGGGTGAGCGGTACTTGGGCAAATACGACCTATTTTCAGGATAATGACCTACCTAAAATGACAAAAGCTCCAGACGGTTACGAAAATGTCTTGACCCGAAAAGAATGGAAGGGCGTGATCGATTTTTGTCAATATTTAGATGCAAAACTGGTTACTTCGTTCGCCATAAGTGATGGAATGCGTGATCAGAAAGGAAATTGGACCAATGCACAGGTAAAACCCTTATTGGAATATACCAACATTCTCAACGGTGAGATATATGCATCTGAAATGTTCAACGAACCGTCTCACTCAAGTCATGGTGGGGCACCTGAAAATTATGACGCCATTGATTATGCCAACGACTTTAAAGCCTTTAAAGAATATATTTCTGTTGCTGCGCCAGATATGAAAATACTAGGGCCAGGATCAACAGGGGAGGGAGGTATACTTGGGGGTAACGATTCTACAATTACGACAGATAAAATTCTATCGGCCAACCCTATGCCTGAATTTGATATTTTTAGTTATCATTTCTATGGAGGTGTATCTCAACGATGTATGGGGCAATTAAGTCCAGAGAACGCTTTAAATGATGAATGGCTCTCTAAAACAGAAGATGGCCTAAAGTTCTATGAAGAAGCACGTGACACTTACTTGCCAGATGCCCCCATTTGGTTAACCGAAACGGCCGAAGCCGCCTGTGGGGGGAATCCTTGGGCTGTCACTTTTCTTGATACTTTTCGGTATTTAGAACAAATGGGCAGATTGGCAAAAAAAGGTGTTCAAGTGGTAATGCACAATACATTGGCGGCTAGCGAATATGCTTTGCTAGAGCAAGACACACATGACCCAAGACCGAACTATTGGGCAGCCCTGTTATGGGGTAGACTTATGGGTACCCAAGTTTTCGATTTGACAAATACTATCGAGGGCTTAAATGTATATATCCATAATTTGAAAGGAGTCGATAACGGATATGCCGCTTTGTTAATCAACCCTTCAGAAAAGGCCGTTGATTTTCACTTGACCGAAAATGCAGAGCAATATTTGCTTACCGCCAAAGAATTGGTATCTAAAGAAATTCAATTAAATGGAAAAGTACTAAAGTTAGAATCCGATACGACCATGCCCGATATCAAAGGTGTCTCCGTTTCAAAGGGTGAACTATCCGTTCCTGCGCATAGCATAATGTTTTTAACCTTTCAAGGAAAATAGAATAGGGGCCAAGACTTTCCGGTAATTTATAAAGTTGCACATTTTTTAGCGTCAAATCAGAGGCTTTATCAATTCAAATGACGAAACTCTTTGGGCGAATGCCCAACTTGCTTTTTGAACAAGCGACTAAAGTGCTGCGGATATTTGAAACCTAGCTCGTACGCAATTTCGCTAACAGATTTGTTGGGATCAAAAACCTTGCTTTTGGCCACATCTATCAATTTTGATTGAATGTATTCTTGGGCAGAGTTTCCTGTTTCTTTTTTTACCAAATCACCGAAATAATTGGAAGACAAACTTAATTGGTCGGCAAAATATCCTACCGAAGGTAGACCATGCTTTTGGGGTTTCTCAGAATTAAGGTAATCGCTCAATAACGAATCAAACTTTTGCAATGCCCCTTGATGCGGAATTTCCCTTGTTAAAAATTGACGGTCGTAAAAACGAAGACAATAATCGAGCAATAATTCAATATTACTTACAATCAATTTTTTGCTGTGCTTATCTAAGTTTTGCTCTAACTCATACTGAATTTTGTCCAAAACACTAAGAATAAGACTTTGCTCCCTAGCCGATAGGTGCAATGCCTCCCTTACACTATAGGAGAAATATTTATAGCTTTTCATTTTACGTTCCAAATCGGTGCCTAATAGTAAATCAGGATGAAAAACCAATGCATAGCCTTTAGGCACATAATCGGGATCATAGCTTAATCCCACTTTTTGACCAGGTTCAACAAATACCATAGAGCCTTCATCAAAATCATACTCTCCGCCGCCGTATTTCAATTTACAGTTCTTGGCCATTTTTAAGAAAACGGCATAACAATCGTAATGCAGGCCATCATATAGATAATCAGGATGTGAATTTGATTTCTCATAATCTAAAACGCCAATAAGTGGGTGATCAGGTTTTGAATTTCGCCAGTTAAAGTAATCGGCTACCGATTTAATATGATACACATTTTCCATATCAAGAATTGAATTATATGCTAAAGATAAGTGATTGAACAATGCTTGTCACCTGTCGACCATCGAATCGGTAATAATGGTACAAACATCCGTAATACGGGTATTAAATTGGGTTTCAAAGGCACTTACATTTGTACTGGATTAATAAATCAACTGTAAATTTTACTTTCTGGAAAGTTTCACCACTCGATAAAAAGTCAAAAACCCTAATGAGGTTTAAAAATTAAATAAACTTCCATCTAAGACTAGTAATTCTATCAAACAGGGACACAGTTAGGGTAGCACCCGAAAAGACTGATAGAGTTGATTAGTATTTAATGTTTTGAAAAATCAATAGTGACCAAGTTCTCTTGAAAATTGCAAGAAGGCTCGAAGGCAAATATGATAGGTCAATATGGGTTAAAATTCAAACTGCACCGCGAAGGGCTAACTAGAAAGGATTAACGCAAACACTATATTTCTAACTTATGCAAAACGTAGTTTTTAACAACGGGGTAGAAATGCCCATTTTAGGTTACGGGGTCTTTCAAATACCCGATTACGAAGAATGTAAAAAGTCAGTACTGACCGCTTTGGATGCTGGTTATCGTAGTATAGATACCGCACAGGCCTATGGTAATGAAGAAGCGGTGGGCGATGCCATTAAAGAAAGTGGTATCGAAAGAGATGAAATATTCATTACCACAAAATTATGGATTTCCGATTACGGCTATGACCGCGCCAAATTGGCCTTTGAACGCACTTTGAACAAGCTGCAACTAGATTACTTGGATCTTTACTTATTGCACCAACCGTTTAACGATGTGTATGGATCTTGGCGCGCTTTGGAAGAACTGAACCGAGTTGGTAGAATTCGTGCCATAGGGGTTAGTAATTTCTATCCGGATAGGCTGACGGATTTAGCGGAGTTCAATGACATTGTACCTGCCTTGAACCAAATTGAGACCCATCCGTTTTATCAGCGAGAAGAAGACCAAAAAACCATGCAAAAACTAGGCGTGCAACATGAAAGTTGGGCTCCTTTTGCCGAAGGTCAATCCGATTTCTTCAACAATACCATACTCAAGAAAATTGGGGACAAATATGGAAAATCAGTTGCCCAGGTAACACTGCGATGGATGATACAACGCAATATAGTGGTCATTCCAAAATCGGTAACACCATCAAGAATCAAAGAAAATTTCAATGTTTTTGATTTTGAACTAACCGAAGCAGAAATGAAGACCATCGCTGAAATGGACACCCAAAAAAGTCATTTTTTAGACCATAGAGACCCTGAACGAGTGTCTTGGTTTAAATCCCTCATATAATTCAATAATGCATAAATAAAAATTAATGGAAACAACAACGATAAAAGCTTTAGGAACAACGGCCAATAATGAGCCATTAAATGAGATGACCATTGAACGTCGTGAAGTGCAACCCCATGATGTGGAGTTTGAGGTGCTTTATTGCGGTATTTGCCATTCTGACCTTCACCAGATACATAACGATTTTGGCCATACGGCCTACCCTATTGTACCGGGTCATGAAATTGTGGGCAAGGTCACCAAAAGTGGTAGCCAGGTCACTAATTTTAAAGTAGGTGAATTGGTAGCTGTAGGATGCGTTGTAGATTCTTGCAAACATTGCCAACATTGTGAAGAAGGCCACGAACAATACTGCGAAGAATTCCCCACCTTTTCGTTCAATTCTCCCGACAAGTATTTAGAAGGAAAAATGACCTATGGTGGTTTTGCCAAAACCTATGTATGCGAAGACAAGTACGTGTTACACATGCCAGATTTTAAACATTTGGCCAATGGCACTATTGGATTGGCCGCCGCCGCACCGCTATTGTGTGCAGGTATTACGGTATATTCCCCGTTACGCTATTGGAATGCCGGACCCGGTAAAAAAGTAGGCGTTTTAGGTATTGGCGGTTTGGGCCATTTGGCCATTAAAATTGCCAAGGCCATGGGTGCAGAGGTTACAGTGTTTACCACCTCACCAGCTAAAGTTGAAGATGCCGAAAGATTGGGTGCAGACCATGCGGTTTTGAGTAAGAATGAAGAAGAAATGCAAGCCTATCGTGGTACGCAAGATTTTATTATTGATACCGTTTCGGCCAAACACGATGTAAACACCTATTTAGGACTATTAAAAATCGAAGGCACTTTGGTTTTGGTAGGCTTACCACCAGAACCCCTGGAAGTAGGAGCCTTCAACGTGGTAATGGGCAGACGCAGTTTTGCGGGTTCTAACATTGGTGGTATAGCCGAGACCCAAGAAATGTTGTATTTCTGTGCGGAGCACGATATTACCGCTGAAGTAGAGGTAATTTCACCTTCACAAGTCAACGAAGCTTTTGAACGCCTAGAAAAAGGCGATGTAAAATATCGATTTGTAATTGATATGGATACGCTTTAATACAAATAACAAAAACACAGATAATGAAAAACAAAAAGAATCATTCAAATAACAAAGGAATCAGTCGTAGAAAATTTGCCTCTCGTTCTGCCCTTGGTTTGGCCGGCTTAACAGTGTCTTCTACCTTAAGTGCGGTAGCGCAAAATACCAAAACTATGATGAGCGGTACCAGAACCAATACTACTAACCGTATGTTGGGCGACCTTGAGGTTTCTGGAATTGGTTTGGGCTGTATGAGTATGAAGAGTGGCAGTTACAATCCGCCAAGAGATAATAGTGAAATGATTCCCGTAATCCGTGGTGCCGTTGATTTAGGGGTTACGTTTTTTGATACGGCCGAGGTATATGGCCCTTTTACCGATGAAGAATTGGTGGGCGAAGCTCTACAACCGGTTCGTGATCAAGTGGTCATTGCCAGTAAATTCGGGTTCAATCTAACTTCGGGCAGTAGAAGTGGCAGAAACAGCAAACCGGCCAACATAAAAACCGCGGTCGAGGGTATGCTAAAGCGCTTGCGCACAGACCGTATCGATTTGTTATACCTGCACCGCGTTGACCCCGAAGTACCTGTTGAAGATGTAGCCGGTACGGTAAAAGAATTGATTAAGGAAGGAAAAGCATTGCATTTTGGTCTGTCGGAAGTAGCACCAGATACCATTCGCCGAGCACATTCCGAACAAAAAGTAGCGGCCGTTCAGAGTGAATATTCCATGATTGAACGGGTTTTGGAAAATCAGGTTATTGATACGTGTGGCGAACTAGGTATTGGTTTTGTACCGTGGGGCGTAGTGAATAGAGGATTTTTAGGAGATAAATTCAACGAATACAGTCGTTTTTCAGATGATTCAAGATTTTCATCGGTACCTTATTTCACCCCTGAGGCCATAAAGGCCCACATGCCGGTATTGACTTTGGTGAGGGAATGGGCGCGTAAAAAAGACGCTACCCCAGCACAAATAGCTTTGGCATGGGTGATGGAACAAAAACCCTATATCGTACCCATACCAGGGACTACCAAGTTGCACCACATGAAAGAGAATATGGGCGCTTTGAACATACAATTCACAGCCCAAGAATTACAAGAATTTAGAACGGAATTAGAGAAAATTCCGTTAATAGGTATTCGTGCCCCAGAAACGGTATTAACAGACCGTTAAAAAAACATGGTTGTTGATAGAAGAGACACTAAATTGAGGTGATGAACCGAATGAAAATGATGAGAATTAAGTGCTTCCCTTCTCAGTTTCCTTATCTACTTGGCCAATCGCTCAAGGGCTTTCAGTAAAAATGGTAGGAATATCCGTAATCTGGGTATTACCTCGTGTAGTACTGATGAATATTTTTGGTAAAACTAAATTCTAGATAGCGGTGGTGACCAAAAACGGATATATTTCAAAAGGCCTTTACCTCATTCTTCTATGTTTATTCCCTGGGTATTCTTTTGCTCAAGATGTATTTAAAAGTATTCAGGCAAAATACGTTTCCGAAGCCGTCAATCTAGATGGGGTAATGGATGAGCCCATTTGGCAAACAGCCGAAGTTGCGGGCGACTTTCAACAATTTTTCCCATCAGACCAAGTGTCGGCTGAACACAGTACACAGGTAAAAATGTTGTATTCAGACACGCATTTATATATTGGTATTTATGCGGAGAAAGCACCGGGTGATTATGTGGTTTCTAGTTTAAAAAGAGATTTCGGGGCGACCACCAATGACAATATTTCGTTGTTGTTCGACACCTTTAGTGATGGAACCACTGCGTATTTTTTTGGGGTCACACCCTATGGAGTTCTAAGAGAAGGATTGGTTTCTGACGGTGGAACCACTTTTAATAACACTTGGGATATTAAGTGGCAGGCCGAAGCGACCCGGTTTGATGACCATTTTGTAATCGAGGTCGCCATACCCTTCACTTCGATGAAATTCGCTGAAGGAACTACCTCGTGGCGGTTTCGCCCTTACCGATGGAACAATCAGGTAAACCAGCAAGATACTTGGGTCAAAGTGCCGCAGCAGCAATTACTGTCCAGTTTGGCCTATATGGGTGAACTTACCTTTGAAAAACCATTAGGCGAATCGAGAATGCCCATTGCTCTTATTCCTTACATCAACCTCTTGGCCGATAAAGACTACTCTATCAACGAAAGTGAAACCAAATTTAAGACCGGTGGCGATGCCAAGATTTCTATTGGTAACGGAATGAATTTAGATTTGACCCTGAATCCTGATTTTTCCAATGTAGAGGTTGATGATATTTTTACCAATTTGACGCGCTTCGAAGTTAGGTTACCTGAAAAGCGTCAATTTTTTATTGACAATAGCGACCTTTTTGAAAACTTTGGCAATTCATTTAACGAAGCTAGACCCTTTTTTTCTAGAAGGATAGGGTTGGCCCGTGATGCCGACGGTAATTTGATACAAAACGATATCATCGGTGGTGCGCGTTTAAGTGGTAAGCTAAACAAAGATTGGCGTTTGGGCTTTTTAAACCTTCAGACCGCACGGGACGAAGGGAATGAAATAGCATCTAACAATAACATGATGCTGGCCGTACAGCGTAAGATTGGGGCTCGTTCAAATATTGGTGCGTTTTGGGTAAACCGCCAAGTGGTGGGTGATGAAGATTATATAACTCCTGAGGAAAATTACAACAGGGTGGTGGGTGTTGATTACAACTTGGCTTCTACCGATAACATCTGGAACGGAAAATTCTATTTGCACAAATCATTTCAACCCGACGATTCGAAAGGAAACTTATCATCACAGGCCACGGTGACCTACAATCCGAGAAACTGGCGAATTATAGAAGACTTGGTGTATATAGACCAAGATTTTCGGGCAGATTTAGGTTTTGTGCCCAGAACCGACATTTTAAAATGGGGTAATGGCATTCAATACATTGCCTATCCAAAAAAAGGAATTTTCAATACCCATGGTGTTCGCGCCTTATCGGTGATGTATTGGCGACCAAGTTTAGATTATCAAAATACGGATCGTAGGTTGAGCTTAAGCTGGGAAACCGATTTTAAGAATCAGGCATCCGCAGAGGCTTCCTTCACTAATAATTTTATCTTTTTGACGGGTGCTTTTGACCCTACTCGAACTCCTGGGGCTATCCCATTGCCGGGCAACCAGGGTTATCATTTTAATCAGTTGAGTTTTGAATATCTATCAAACAACAGTAACATACTCACCTATGGGGGAACGGCCACTATCGGAAGGTTTTTTAACGGAGAAATCACGGCGGTAGGTGGCCAAGTAGGTTTACGAATTCAGCCCAAAGCACAAATAAGTTTGGGATTGGATTATAACGGAATTCGATTGCCCGATCCCTATGCCGATGCCAATATTTTCTTTGCCACCCTTCGCTCAGAAATAACTTTTAGCAAAAGTGTGTTTTGGACGACCCTTGCACAATACAGCAACCGGCAGGAGAATTTCGGAATCAACTCGCGGTTGCAATGGCGCTTTGCCCCATTGTCAGATTTGTACTTGGTGTACAATGATAATTATTTTACGAGTCCGTATAGTCCGAGGTTTAGATCCATTAATTTAAAGTTGACTTATTGGCTTAACATATAAACTAAAACAATACTATTATGAAACAATTAGTTCTATTTTCTCTTTTTTCTTTTTCAGCCGCTCTATCTGCTCAAAATTCAGATTACACCGTTTCTTCCTATTTAAACGAAGGTAACAAGGCGCCCAACACCCATTATATCGGGGAAGCCTGGTTGAACCATGTTTTGGAAGCAGACGATGATTTAAGCTATAACATTACCAAGGCCACATTTAAGGCAAATTCTACTCTTGATTGGCATAAGCACGAATCGGTGCAAGTACTGGTAATTGTAGAGGGCCAAGGTTATTATCAAGAAAGAGGTAAAGAGCCTATGATTTTGAAAGAAGGAGATGTTATTAGATGTGAAAAAGACACAGAGCACTGGCATTCATCTTCAAAGAAAAACGACGTGACCTATTTGGCAATTTATGGTGGTGAAACCCCTACGGTATGGACCGAGGTACTTTCACAAGAATATTACGACGGCGTTTCTAAAAAACTAGATAATTAGAAGAAGTCTTAAGGTTTGAGGGCTTTCCAAAATGCCAATCTTATTGATTAAAAATAAAGAATAATGAAAACAAGAAAGTTAGGAGGAAGCTTAGAAGTCTCTGCTATAGGGCTCGGCTGTATGGGTATGAGTTTTGGTTACGGTCCTGCCAAAAATACCGAAGAAATGATTCAGCTCATTTGTAAGGCTGTTGATTTGGGGGTTACCTTTTTCGATACGGCCGAGGTATATGGGCCATATACGAATGAACTTTTGGTCGGCGAAGCCTTAGAACCTTTTAAGGGGAAGGTGAAAATTGTTACCAAATTTGGGTTCAATTTTATTGATGGAAAAATGGAAGGATTGAATAGTCGGCCAGAGAATATTCGAAAAGTGGCCGAGGAAAGTTTAAGACGATTGCGGGTAGAAACCCTTGATTTATTTTACCAACATCGGGTGGATCCGAACATTCCGATAGAAGATGTGGCCGGCACCGTAAAAGATTTGATTGCAGAAGGTAAGGTGCAACATTTTGGCCTGTCGGAAGCTGGTGCGAATACTATCAGAAAGGCCCACGCCGTACAACCTGTCACGGCCTTGCAAAGTGAGTACTCGATGTGGACGCGGAAACATGAAGCTGAAATTATACCGACCATTGAAGAATTGGGCATCGGGTTGGTGGCTTATAGTCCGTTGGGCAAAGGTTTCCTTTCAGGTAAAATCGATGAAGAAACCAAATTTGAGGAGGGCGATATTAGAAATGTATTGCCAAGATATACAGAGCAGGCTAGAGAGGCAAACAAAGTATTATTGAGACTATTACATGAATATGCTATGGTAAAAAACGCAACACCAGCGCAAATTGCATTGGCTTGGGTTTTACATCAAAAACCTTGGATTGTTCCCATTCCCGGCACTACAAAATTACATCGCTTAGAAGAAAACTTGAAGGCTGCAAATATTGAACTGTCTGTTTCCGAATTACAAGAAATTGAAAGGGCTTCAGCTGAAATTAAGATTGTTGGTGATAGGTATACGGAGCAGATGGAAAAGGCCACCGGTTTATAAATAGATGCCTACATGAGTTCCTTCCAACCCTCCAAGCCGAAAACCTATCTTGAAATAGGACGTAACTTTTTGAATATATCGGAAGGACAGTTTCCTATAAATGAGCCTTCACAGATTATAAAGTTTCGAACAGCTTCTGACTTTGCCAATGAACTTAATATTCATGTGAACCACCTGAATAGGTCGGTAAAGCTTTTAACGGGTCATACTACCACAGAGAATATTAACCAGGCCATCTTAAAGGAGGCAAAAAGGTTGTTAAGGAGAAACCAATGGCCAATTCATATAATAGCTATGGTTCTAGCCTTTAAAGAAGCGACTCATTTCAGTAATTTCTTCAAAAGGAATATTGGGATGAGTCCTACCGAATTTCGTTCTGAAAAAGTAGATAGGTCTCAGTAGTTACTTCATCAATTCAACATCCGATAATCGCTTGGGGAGTACCCCACTTTACTTTTAAATAGCCGTGTAAAATGTTGCGGATGCTTGAAACCCAACTCATAGGCAATTTCGCTAATGGTTTTATCGGGGTCAAAGATTTTATCCTTAGCAATTTCAATCACTCTATACCGAATAAATTCCATCGCGCTTTTTCCTGTCTCCTTTTTAACCAAATCACCAAAATAGTTGGGCGATAGGTGCTGTTCCTTGGCAAAATGGCTCACCGATGGCATCCCTTCATTTCGGGCCTTACCTGTTCGGATATAGGCGTTCAAGGAAGATTCAAATTGCTCAATGACACCAAGGTTGGCCGAATCACGAGTTATAAATTGCCGGTCATAAAACCGGTTACAGTAATTCAGGAACAATTCGATGTTTGAGACAATGACACCTTTGCTATGCTTGTCAATATTCTGTGAAAGCTCGTAGGAGATTTTATCAAAGCAATCGAGTACTATTTGTCTTTCTTTTAAAGAGAGGTGCAGTGCCTCATGTAATTCATATGAAAAGAAGGAATAACGCTCTATTATATTACTTAGGTGTGTACCACGAATCAATTCAGGGTGAAACAGTAGTGCATGCCCCGAAGGCTTTATACTAGTATCCAAATTTGAAATATCCACTACTTGGCCTGGACCAAGAAATACTAATGTACCGTCTTGATAGTCATAGTTTTGTCGACCATACTTCAATATGCAATTTTGGCCCTGCTTTAGAAATGCGGCATAAAAGTGGTACCGTACCGCCCCTGCTTTGTTATTTACAGACCATTCACCATCGTTAAGATTGATGACACTCACCAAAGGATGTAGTGCCGAAAGATTGAGTCCGGAGCAATAATCGTTTATCGTAAACAAATCCACAATATCATTCATGCCAGTCCCTTTTTTGATAAAGTTAACATTTGCCTCCCAAATAAATAGCATAAAGAAATTTGAATCCGTAATGTGGGTAGGTATTTCCGTAAAACGGGTATGTAGATTGAAATGAGCGGTTTGTATTTTTGGGAGAGTTCATTAAAACACATATAAAATGAAAAATTTAGTAGTAGCCTTCTTTATAGTCATAAGTAGCACCTCTCTATTCTCGCAAGGTGAAGACATTCAAACCGAGATTAAAGAACTTTCCAAACAAAAATGGCAATGGATGGCGGAAAAGGATGTTGACAAACTGGCTGACTTATTCCATGAAAAAGCAAAATTTGTGCATATGAGTGGATCCTGGAAAAAAGACCGGGAACTTGAGATTATTCAAACAGGAAGCATTTGGTATAAGCAGGCTGATGTGCATGATGTTGCGGTAGAGACATTTGGTGACGATACTGCCGTACTTTGGAATCGTATCACTTTAACCGCCCACGTTAGAGGAAATGACGTTCAAAATGAATTTACGGTAACCGAATTCTATAAAAAGGAAGGCGACGATTGGAAATTACTAGACCTGACCTTTAGCAGTGTTCGGGATACTCATGCCATTGAACACTAAATCCATAACACCAAATGATCGGTAAAAATCTGATTATCTTTTTGACCTTTTTGGGGTGCCTTTGTCTAAATGCGCAACAAGTAGATACGCCCATTGTTACAATAGGATCGGGAAGCGTCCGTGGTAAGAAAGAAAATGGGGTGGATAGTTTTAAGGGCATTCCATATGCGGCATCACCAACCGGAGAATTTCGATGGCGACCTCCGCAAGCCGTAATGCCTTGGCAAGGTATATTTGATGCTACCGAATTTGGCTCAAATTGTGCGCAATCGGGGTGGGGTGGTGCTCCAGGTACAATTTCAGAAAACTCTTCTGAGGATTGTCTCTATCTTAATTTATGGAGGCCTTCCGATAGGGTTACTGATGAAAAACTTCCGGTAATGGTGTGGATTCATGGTGGTGCATTTGTATTTGGCGGTGGTGGTAGTGCGGATTCCAACGGAGCGGAATTCGCAAAGCAAGGAGTGATATTGGTAACGTTCAACTACCGGTTGGGCAGATTGGGCCATTTTGCCTTTCCCGCTTTAACTGAAGAATTTCCAGATGAGCCAAAGGGCAGTTATGCGTATATGGACCAAATAGCAGCCTTGAAATGGATACATAGTAATATTGCCCAATTTGGTGGTGACCCAAAAAACGTTACCATATTCGGCGAATCGGCCGGAGGGGTATCTGTTCATTCTTTGCTTACCATGCCAACCGCCAAAGGTTTATTTCAAAAAGCAATCATAGAATCGGGTGGTGGTCGTGATGGGGTACTAACAGGAAGACCTATCGATAAAGAAAATGCTGACCCTTACTATCCCGTTTCAGCTGAAACCATAGGAATTAATTTTGCTAAAAAACACCAAATTGAGGGTACAGATAAAAATGCGCTGGCGAAACTTCGTGCTTTACCCGTCGAACAAATCGTAGATGGTGGACAAGAAACCGATGGTCAGGGTGGTCCATCTATTTATTCAGGCCCCATTTTAGACGGTGTATTGGTGATCGAAACGGCCGAAACGGCCTACAAAAAAGGAAATCAATCAAAAGTGCCCATAATTATTGGCTCCAACAGTGCCGAAGTACCATCAGGTTTTGTCAATGCCAGTTCTAAAGAAGAGTTGTTCAAGTTATTCGGAACCTATGAAAAGCAAGCAAAATCTGTTTTAGACCCTAATGGAGACAAACCATTGGAAGAATTGCTTACCATGGTGAATACCGATAAAGTCTGGGCCGAACCTGCAAGATTCACTGCAAATGCTTTTAGGGAAATAGGCCGGCCTGCATATGTTTATCATTTTTCTTATGTAACCAAAACTATGAGGGATAATTTAAAATATGGTGCTCCGCACGCTTCTGAAATCGCATATGTTTTTAACAATCTAGGTGCAAGATGGGGCAATCCTGAAAAAACTAACGAGGATATCGACGTTGCCAAAGCCCTAAATACCTATTGGGCCAATTTTGCCAAAACCGGAAATCCGAACGGTGCCGGTCTTACGCAATGGCCAGTTTACGATTCGGAAGAAACACAATTGTTGGAAATTGAAAGAAACGGAAGCAGGGTTGCCAAAAAAGACCCAAAGAAGGAAAGATTGGATATTATTCAAAAAGCCGTAGAGGCTAGAGAACTTCATTAACTAATCGTAAGCTCATGAAAATTCAGTATATCCTATTTCTTTTTCTATCCTTTTGCCTATCGTTAGAGACAATTAGGCATAGTCCGATTTCAACCACTCCTGCCACTTCAGAAAAGATTTTAATTCTTTACTTATCAAGAACACAAAATACCAAAACAGTGGCTCAATTGATACAGGAAGAATTGGGGGGAGATTTGGTGGCACTCGAACTTGAAACTCCGTATCCAGAAAATTATCAGGCCATTGTTTCACAGGTGGCCAAAGAGAACGAGACCGGATTTTTACCGCCTTTGAAAACCAAAGTAAATCTTGAACAGTACGAAACTATTTTTTTGGGCTTTCCAACGTGGGGTATGAAATTGCCTCCGCCCATGAAAAGCTTTTTAAAGTCAAATGATTTAGATGGAAAAACGGTCTTGCCCTTTAATACCAATGCCGGCTACGGCGTGGGCAGTAGTTTTGCACAGATAAGGCAATTATGTGAAAACTGTAACGTAAAGGAAGGTTACACTACTAAGGGCGGAATTGAGCGCGATGGTATTTTATTGGCGATTAAAGATGAAAGAAAACACCTGGTACAAAACGAAGTACGAGATTGGCTGAAGCAAAACGGATTTTAATTTTCAATTGTTAAAATTTCTAAAAATAAACTTAAAACTGTAGGTCTTGTTTGAAATTTATAAGTAGGAAGACCCAAATTTTCAATACTTTCAAAGGAATCTTTATAATTATGGCAAACTTTTCATTAAACATCAACGGAAAAAACCACGAGGTAGATGTAGATCCCAGTACTCCAATGCTTTGGGTATTACGCGACCATTTACAGTTTGTAGGAACTAAATACGGTTGCGGTATCGCCCAATGCGGTGCTTGTACGGTACATCTAGGCGATAACGCGGTGCGTTCTTGCCAATTACCGGTATCTGCCGTGGGCGAACAAAAAATAACCACAATCGAAGGCTTATCGGAAAACGGTGACCATCCGGTTCAAAAAGCTTGGCTAGAGATAGACGTTCCGCAATGTGGTTACTGCCAGGCCGGTCAGATCATGACAGCTTCGGCTTTGCTGAAAAACAATCCTAACCCTACGGATGCTGAGATTGAAAGTGCCATGAACGGGAATATTTGCCGCTGTGGTACCTACACACGAATTAAAAAGGCGGTCAAATTGGCCGCTCAGGGCGATTCATAATCATACTTTAAAAGTTATCCCATGAAAACGGTTAAAACACATATAGGAAGAAGGGCATTTATAAAGAACACGAGCTTGGCGGGTGGCGGACTCGTTTTGGGCTTTAGCATTTTTAACTCATGCAAACAGAATGAAGCTACCAAAATAGTAGAGAGAGAATTGCCGAAAGAGTGGTTCGATATCAATTCGTATCTGAAAATAGGCGATAATGGCTTGGTAACTATAATGGCTCCTAATCCTGAATTTGGTCAGGGGGTCATTACCTCAATGCCGATGATTGTTGCTGAAGAGTTAGATGTTGCATGGAAAGATGTAATCGTCGAACAGGCCAATTTCGATGCCGATAATTATGGTTGGCAGTTTTCTGGAGGTAGCCAAGGTATTCGCCGAAGATGGGAAGGTTTGAGAATGGCCGGTGCGACCGCTAAACACATGTTGAAAGAAGCGGCCGCAAAAAATTGGCAGGTACCGGTTTCGGAGATTTCGGTATCAGAAGGAATTTTGAAACATGAGGCAACCAATAAATCGGCAGGTTATGGTGAAATGGCTGCTTTGGCCTCCACTTTAGAAGTTCCGGAAGAGGTTTCATTAAAAGAGGTAAAAGATTTTACGATTGTAGGTAATTCTAAGAAAAGCGTTGAAAACAAAAAGCTGGTTACTGGCAAGCCACTGTTCGGTATTGATTATCAATATGAGGGGGCTCTTACGGCAATGGTCGTGCATCCGCCCGCTTTTGGGCTACAGTTAAAATCTTTTGATGCCGACTCCATAAAGAAAATGCCGGGCATTGTAGATGTCTTTCAAATCAAGACTCTCAAAGAGGGTATGACCCGTGGTTATTTTGATACCAATGCCTTCACCGATTTGGTGGCAATCGTTGGTCAATCTACGTGGCAGGTGATGAATGCGAAAAAGCAGCTGACGGTAGAATGGCAGCCCGTTGAAAAATCAAGTCATAAGGTAGATAGGTTTGGTACAGAGATAGAAGTTGAGGTACCGGATGGGTTGGAGAGTACTGAAGCCCATTACGAGCAAATGAACGGCATGCTTTCAAAAACAACTACGGTGGCGCGTAAAGATGGTCAGCCTGAAAGTGCTTTTAAAACCGCTGCGAAAACTATTGAGCGAAGTTATAGTTGTCCGTTCTTGGCCCATAATTGTATGGAGCCCATGAATTTCTTTGCCCATGTAATCGATGACGAAGTTCTGTTGGCCGGCCCGGTGCAGGCACCTTCATTGGTGGAAGCCACTTTGGCTTCAAGGCTAGACCTTCCCTTGGAAAAAATAAATATAGAGCTTACAAGAATGGGCGGTGGTTTTGGTAGAAGGGCTTACGGTCATTATGCCATTGAGGCGGCCTTGATATCAAAACAGGCAAAAGCACCCGTAAAACTGGTCTACTCTCGAGAAGATGATATGACCTTTGGTATTTATAGGCCATCATATATGGCCAGCTATAAAGCAGCGCTCGACGAAGAAAACAATCTGGTCGCCTTTCAGGTGAAAGCTGGCGGCGTACCTGAAACCCCTTTGTTCGCCAACCGCTTTCCTGCCGGTGCTGTAGCGAATTATCAAGCAGAGCAATGGGAGATCAACTCCAATATTACCATAGGTGCTTTTCGCGCTCCCCGTTCCAATTTTATGGCCGGTGCCGAACAATCATTCTTAGATGAAGTAGCAGAAGCCGCGGGTAAAGATCCGATTGATTTTAGATTGGAGTTGTTGGAGAAGGTAAAAAACAACCCTGTGGGAGAGAACAATGATTACGACCCAGAGCGCTTGGCTGGAGTACTGAAATTAGTCCGGGAAAAGTCAAATTGGGCAAATAACGACCCTGGGGTCCATCGAGGGGTTTCCGCTTATTTCTGTCATAATAGTTACGCTGCCCATGTCTTGGATATGGTGATGGAAGACGGTCAGCCAAAGGTAACCAAGGTAGTTTGTGCGATAGATTGCGGCATTGTAATTAATCCTGATGCGGCCGCTAACATGGCCGAGGGAGCTATAATTGACGGGATAGGGAACGCCATGTATGGCGAATTGACCTTCGTCGATGGAAGACCCCAACAACAAAATTTTGATAGTTACCGAATTATTCGTCATAAAGAAGTACCTGATTCGATTGAGGTACATTTCGTGCAGAATGAAATTGACCCAACCGGTCTAGGAGAACCGCCATTTCCTCCAGTTTTTGGAGCTTTGGCCAATGCCATGTACAAAGCAACGGGTCGAAGGCACTACAGGCAGCCATTCATAACCGACAAACCTCCATTAGTAGGCTAGTAAATTTTTAGAGGAAGGAAAGGGGGCGAAAATTATAGTGAACCATTATATGAGAGAAAAAGGGATAATTACTATTTGCTTTGTATTCGGCTTTTTAAGTTGGTCATGCAGCCAAGAGAATAAGGTAATCGATTGGTTTCCGAAGGGTACGGTACTGCATGGTAATATCAATTACAATAACGTTACACTTCAAAAGCATCTCTTGGATATTTACTTACCTCCCAAGCCTGAAAAAAGAATGCCTCTTATTGTTTTTGTTCATGGCGGTGGCTGGATCGTAAACGACAAATATGCCGATATGGGCTACATGAAGAAGACCGTATCGGAAATTATAGAAAGTGGGTATGCATTGGCATCCATTGACTATCGTTTTGCAACACAGGCAAAATTTCCAGCTCAGATACAAGACTGTAATGCAGCGGTATCATTTTTGGTCGACCATGCTGATGAATATGGTTTTGACACGGAAAGAATAGCGGTGATGGGCTTTTCCGCTGGTGGACACCTAGCTTCTATGATGGGGCTCTCAAAAAATAATGAAATTGGGGAATTTTTTATGCCAGGCACGAACGACGAATTTCAATTTAAGGCGGTAGTCGATTTTTACGGCCCAGCTGAATTAATACTATTTCCTGGTGCGAATGACCCCGAGTCACCAGAAGCTTTGCTTATCGGCGCAACACCGGTAGAGCGCCCTGATTTGGCCAAAATTGCTAGCCCCACCACATACATTGATAAAGGAGACCCTCCATTTCTTATTATTCATGGGGAAAAGGACGATATGGTAGACCCTAGGCACTCACAATTAATGAGCTCGTGGCTTGCCATAAAGGGTATTGAAAATGAATTGATCATTGTTAAAGATGCGCCTCATTATGGTGAAATGTTCGATGCGGATGATATTCGCACCAAGGTTATCGATTTCCTGAAGAAACATTTGAATCAATGAAAATTACTGGTACTAAAATAGGGTTCCGGTTTTCGATGGTAACCATGGTTCTTATGCTGATGCTCTCATCACTCGTCGGTCAGACCATAGAAAAAAGTACAGATGATTTCACTGATGCCAGCATGATGGTGAGAATTGCCGCACTTGAAATTTATCCTGAACATTTACAGGATTATCTGGCTATTTTAAAAGAGGAAGCTGAAGCTTCGGTGCGATTGGAAAAGGGGGTAATCTGTATTTATCCCATGTACATAGAAGAGAACAAGAACCAGATTCGATTATTGGAAATCTACGCCAATAGAAAGGCCTATGAAGAGCATCTGAAATCACCACATTTCAAGCATTATAAAACAGCAACTTTAAAAATGGTCAAGAAGCTAGAGTTAATCGATATGAAGCCTATAGATAAAGAAACGATGCCAGATATATTTAAGAAGATGGGGCAATCGAGTGACTAAAAAGTTTAAACCTAAAGTAAGAATTATGCCAACTACAAAAATTAAAATGGGAAGACGTTCCTTTATCAAAAATGCGGGTATGGGTAGTGGGGCTCTTATATTAGGTTTTAGTTTCTTGAATGCCTGTAAGCCAAATGGTTCTAAAGAAAATTCCATTAACAGTGCCCCAAAGGAATGGTTTAAAATAAATGGCTATTTGAAAATAGCCGATAATGGTGTGGTAACTATTATGTCTCCTAATCCGGAAGGTGGGCAGAACGTTAAGACCTCAATGCCCATGATTATCGCTGATGAACTCGATGTCGATTGGGCCGACGTAACCGTAGAGCAAGCACCTCTCGATACCGATGCTTTCACAAGACAGTTTATAGGCGGAAGCCAGGCAATCAGGCTCGGTTGGCCAGGTTTGCGAATGGCGGGAGCCTCCGCAAGGCATATGTTGAAAATGGCTGCTGCCGAAAAGTGGAATGTTCCTGTTGAAGAAATAGAAACGGGCAATGGTCGTCTTATGCATGAGGCAGGTAATCACAGTGGCAGTTATGGTGAGTTCGCTTCGGCCGCCTCGACCTTAGAAGTGCCGGAAGAGGTTGCTCTCAAAGAGTTGAGTGAGTTTGAGATTATTGGTCGTTCTAAAAAGAATGTAGATGGCCATAAAATTGTAACGGGCAAACCGCTTTTTGGGGTTGATACCCATCGAGAAGGTATGTTGATAGCAATGATTGTTCACCCTCCTGCATTTGGTTTGAGAATTAAGTCTATTGATGATTCCAAGGCCAAGAGTATGCCCGGCATTAGAGATATTTTTAGTGTCAAGGTCTACAATGATGACTACGTGAAAACGTTTTTTGATACCCGTACTTTTAACGAAGTGGCGGTTATCGTTGGTGAATCTACCTGGCAGGTAATGCAAGCGAAAAAAGAATTAGAAATCGAATGCGAACCCATTGTTAGTTCTACCGATATTCGCGACCGCTTCGGAACTTCCTGGGAACAACACACCCCGTCCGGCCTTGAAAGTTCTGATGCACATTATCGGGCTATGGAAAAAATGTCAAGGAGTGGAGGTGAGGTGCGAAGAAAAGACGGAAACCCCGAACAGGCTTTTGGGCGTGCTACCAAAACTATTGAACGTACGTATACAGCACCGTTTTTGGCCCATAATTGTATGGAACCAATGAACTTCTTTGCCGATGTCAAAAACGGAAGGGCCGAGTTAGTAGGTCCGCTACAGAAACCTGAATTCACCGAACAGACCTTATCTGCCAGAACAGGAATTCCTTTGGAGAATATTGATATAAAAATGACCCGTTTGGGCGGCGGTTATGGCCGTCGCTCTTATGCCCATTGGTTGGTGGAAGCAGCTCTGATATCACAACGTATGGAGGCTCCCGTGAAACTTATCTATTCGCGAGAAGATGATATGACCGACGGTATTTATCGCCCTTCCTACATGATTCGAATCAAGGCCGGCCTCGATGATAAAAACCAGTTGATGGCCTATCATGTCAATGCTGGTGGAATTCCCGAGAGCCCCATGTACGAAAACCGATTTCCTGCCGGTGCGGTAGATCACTATCTCGCTGAAGATTGGACCATCGATAGTAATATTACAGTGGGTTCCTTTCGGGCGCCACGTTCCAATTTTATGGCGGCGGCCGAGCAGTCTTTTTTAGATGAGGTTGCCGAACTCGCAGGTAAAGATCCCATCGATTTTCGTTTAGAACTGCTTGATAGGGCCATTAAAAAACCATTGGAAGGTGTTACTAACGATTATGACCCGGTAAGGTATGCAGAGGTCTTGAAGTTGGTAAGGGAAAAGTCGCAGTGGGCAACCAATAATAAAAATAGGGGGGTGGCCGCTTATTATTGCCATAACAGTTACGCTGCCCAGGTACTTGATTTTGAGATGGTCGATGGGCAACCCAGGGTGCAAAAAGTGGTGTGTGCCCTTGATTGTGGAATCGTAATTAACCCCGATGGAGCGGTAAACATGGCCGAAGGGGGTATCGTTGACGGAATCGGCAATGCCTTATATGGCGAGATGCCGATTGAAAATGGGGTACCTACCAAAAGTAATTATGACACGTATCGTCTCATTCGCATGAAAGAAGCTCCAAAAGAAATTGAGGTACATTTCGTAGAAAATGAAGTAGACCCCACTGGACTTGGTGAACCAACTTTCCCGCCCATATTTGCAGCTTTGGCAAATGCTATTTATAAAGTGACGGGTAAGAGGTTGTATAAACAGCCTTTTGCATCCCAACTTGTTTCCGAGGGTTGAAAACCTTACTTCTTTCCACTTAAAATAGAAAGGGAATATTCGGTCTGATAAAAATGTTGAAAATCAGGACACTACAGGATACCCTTAGAGAACTAAATTGGTAAGTTAGAAACGGAGCAGGCAGTTTTGAAAAAGTCCTGTTGTCCGAAGGTATTAGACCTATCACCCAGCCAACAAACGATGACACATTTTCGCATTGCCCATTTAGTCGCCCTATTTTTATCTCTATTTACTATAAGTCCATTTTTTGGTCAAACCACTTCAGAAACCAAAAGACCGAATATCATATTTATACTCACAGATGACCAACGTTTTGATGCTCTTGGTTATGCCGGTAATAAATTGATTTCTACTCCAGAGATGGACAGGTTGGCCAAAGAAGGAACCTATTTTAGCAATGCCATGGTTACAACACCTATTTGCGCAGCAAGTAGGGCAAGTATATTAACCGGTCTATACGAACGAACCCACAGCTATAACTTTCAGACAGGAAATATAAGACCTTCCTATATGGCACAATCGTACCCTCGTATATTGAAGGAGAGTGGGTATAAAACAGGGTTTTTTGGCAAGTATGGCGTTCGTTATGATTCTTTGAACAAACAATTTCACGAATACGAATCTTATGACCGAAATGGGTCGTTTAAAGATAAAAGGGGCTATTTCTATAAAACTATCGGAAACGATACCGTTCACTTAACTCGCTACACTGGGCAGCAGGCTCTTGATTTTATTGAGAAGACTTCGAAAGAAGAGCCGTTTTGCCTGTCTTTGAGTTTTAGCGCCCCGCACGCACATGATGCTGCCGAAGACCAGTATTTCTGGCAACAAGAAAGCAATAATCTTTTGGCTGATACCACTATTCCACCACCGGCATTGGGTGAAGAGAAGTATTTTTTGCAGCAACCTGAATTTGTAAGGGAAGGCTTCAATCGAACCCGATGGCATTGGCGATACGATACGCCCGAAAAGTATCAACATAGTGTAAAAGGTTATTACCGAATGATTTCCGGCATTGACCAGGAATTGGGAAAAATTAGAAATCTTCTTCAGAAAAAAGGGTTGGCACAAAACACCGTAATTATTCTAATGGGTGATAACGGATATTTTTTAGGAGAAAGGCAGTTAGCGGGTAAATGGTTGCTTTATGACAATTCGGTTCGGGTACCCTTGATAGTTTTTGACCCAAGACAAAGAAAGCAAAAAGATAGCGAGGCTCTCGCCATGAACGTAGATGTACCTTCGACTATTTTAGATTTGGCCGGACTTTCATCCCCTGCTGAATGGCAGGGCAAAAGCCTAATGCCCTTAATAAAGGGTGCAGATAAAAATTTGGGAAGAGATACCGTATTGATTGAGCATTTATGGGAATTTGAACATATACCACCCAGCGAAGGTGTTCGTACCAAAGACTGGAAATATTTTAGGTACGTCAATGACCAATCGGTAGAGGAGCTTTATTTTCTAAAGAATGATCCGGAGGAAATTCAAAATTTAGCGGCTAATTCGAAGTATAAATCCACATTGATAGCCTTTAGGAACAAAACAAACGAGCTAATCAAAAAATACAGCGATGCTTATTCTCAAGGGCCGACAGAGCTGACCGTGGAGATGATTCGACAGCCGGAAGGTCTAAAGGTACTTGACTTGAAACCGGAATATAGCTGGGAGGTACCAAAAACGGCTGTGAACCAATTAGCATATCAGATTCTTGTAGCTTCATCCCAAGAAAATATAGATAAGAATCTAGGTGATATTTGGAACAGCGGTCAAGTACGTTCAAGTGAATCAACCAATATAGAACAGGCGGAAAAGCTCCAAGCCGGAAAAACATATTATTGGAAGGTTCGAATTTGGGACGAAGACAACCGGTTAACGGCCTATTCAAAACCTCAAGAGTTTACCACATCCGATAAAATCGAAAAGAACATTACGACGGGCAATAGATTTCAGGTGGATACCATTAGCCCAAAAGCGTTCGAAAAAAGAGAAAATTTCTTTTTTATAGATTTTGGGAAGGATGCTTTTGCTACACTTAAATTCAATTATGAAGCTACGAAGGCCCATACGCTCACTTTTAGAATTGGCGAGCAATTAAAAAATGGCCATATCAATCGAGAGCCTGAGAAACGAAGCCATATTCGCTATCAAGAGGTTAAAGTTCCGGTTACTCCGAATGAAACCGAGTACCTACTCCCCATACGAAAAGATAAAAGAAACACCTTGCCCGGTAAGGCATTGCCCTTGCCAGAGGGCTTTCCTGTGCTGATGCCATTTAGATATGCCGAAATAGAGGGGGCAGAAAATCCTATTTCATCCCAAGATTTTGTTCAATTGGCCTATCATAGTTATTGGGAGGATGATACCAGCAGCTTTAAAAGTGATAATGATATTCTGAACCAGGTTTGGGATTTATGTAAATACTCTATCAAGGCAACTACCTTCAACGGACTTTATGTAGATGGAGACCGGGAGCGAATTCCATATGAGGCCGATGCCTATCTCAATCAATTGAGCCACTATACAACAGACCGTGAATATGCGATTGCTCGCCAGACCATAGAATATTTTATGGAAAATCCCACTTGGCCCACAGAATGGCAACAACATATGGCCTTGATGTTTCATGCCGATTATATGTATACCGGCAATACAGAGCTGATTAAGAAATATTACGACCGGTTGAAACATAAGACCCTTTACGAACTGGCACGCGAAGATGGGCTGATCACATCGACAAAAATGACCCCAGAACTCATGAAAAAGTTGGGCTTTCCCGACGATTTGGAAGAAACTTTTAGAGATATAGTTGATTGGCCACCCGCCAATTGGGGAGGCGACCCGAATGTAACCGGCGAACGCGATGGTTTCGATTTTAAGCCATACAATACCGTAGTGAATAGTTTTTACTACCAAAACATGCTTATAATGGCAGAGTTTGCCAAAATAATGGGCAGGGAGAATGAAGCATTAGATTATGAATTACGGGCCCTAAAGGCCAAAAAGGCGATCAATGAAAAGCTTTTTAATAAGGAGACAGGAGCTTATGTTGATGGTGAGGGATCCAACCATTCTTCCATACATGCCAATATGATGCCTTTGGCTTTTGGTATTGTTCCAAAAGAACATGAACATTCGGTAATCGAGTTTATAAAGTCGAGAGGAATGGCCTGTAGTGTTTATGGAGCCCAATATTTGATGGATGGGCTTTACCGGGCCGGAGCAAGTGATTATGCTTTTGATTTGTTGACTTCAACCTCTGACAGAAGTTGGTATAATATGATCCGTATCGGTTCTACCATTACCTTGGAGGCCTGGGATATGAAATACAAACCTAATGCCGATTGGAACCATGCTTGGGGGGCTGTGCCTGCCAATATAATTCCTCGCAGACTGTGGGGTATTCAACCACAAGAAGCTGGTTTTAAAGTAGCTCAAATTCGTCCGCAACTAGCAGGGTTGAATGAAAGTAACATTGAAGTCCCTACAATACTTGGTTCCATTAAAGCCGATTATAAAAAAGTGAACAGTCGATTGAAAACTTATACCATTTCTATACCCGCAAATATGGTAGCTGACTTCGTTTTGGAAGATATGAATGAAATGGTGGTTACCCATAATGGGCAAAAGGTTAGCACAGCTTTTAAAAGCGTGAGATTAACACCGGGTGAACATAAAATAAAATTGACGGTCAACTCCTTCTAATTATTTATTATTTTAACAAACTTTAAATCAATTTTTTAAAAACAACCTCAAAAACTTCAATTACAACTAAAACTCAACTTATGACTTACGCATTGCGCCTGATGAAATATGTACTTAGGCTACTACCTATTGTATCTATCACCTTATTGACAGCTCAAAAAATTGATCCAAAAAATGTCGAGGCTTCTATGGTCAAGGCGATGGAATGGCAAGAGCAGCATCCCATTTTTACTTCATCACCCACCGATTGGACCAATGGAGCTTACTACGTCGGTGTTTCCAAGGCACATGAATCGACCAATAATCCCATTTTTTCTTCCGCCGTTAAAACCATGGGTTATGTAAATGAGTGGAAACCTTGGGACCGTTTTTACCATGCCGATGATATTATTATTTCCTATTCGTATCTCTATGTAAATGAAATAAGAAAAGGCATGGTCGACCTTGAACCGACCGAAAGGTTTTTGGTCGATCACCTATACAAACCTCACCCTTGGCGTGATGGGGTAGAGGGTACTGATCAACAGATTCTTTGGTGGTGGTGCGATGCTCTTTTTATGGCACCGCCAGTACTAACGGTTTATTCAAAACTTACGAACGATAAGAGTTATTTGGATAAAATGCATGAACTCTATCTGGAGACTTATGAATTGTTGTACGATAAAGAAGAACATCTCTTTGCCCGTGATATCAGGTTTCTTTGGAAAGGAAATGAAAAAGATTTGAAAGAGGAAAATGGAAAGAAGATTTTCTGGTCTCGCGGTAATGGATGGGTGATAGGTGGCTTGGCCCTTATTTTAGAAGACATGCCTGAAGATTATGAGCATCGCGATTTTTATCTGAATCTTTACAAAGAGATGGCTGCCAAAATTAAAGAGGTTCAGCATAGCGATGGGTTGTGGAGAACTAGCCTTTTGTCACCCGAGTCTTATGACCACGGAGAAGTGAGCGGAAGCGGCTTTTACACCTTTGCCCTAACTTGGGGAATCAATAATGGTATTCTTAATAAAAAGGAATACACACCGGTAGTCACAAAAGCGTGGAACGCCCTACAAAAATGCCAAAAAGAAAACGGAATGGTCGGCTGGGTTCAAGATATTGGCGCTAGCCCTGAACCGGCTTCAGCAGATAGCTGGCAAAACTTTGGTACAGGTGCCTTTTTATTGGCCGGAAGTGAAATACTAAAATTGAACCAGTAGAAAAGATATCAATAATGAAAACGAAAAAGCAAGAACCAGTTGACGCCTCAACAATTTCTAGAAGAAAGTTTTTACGAAATTCTGCACTAGCAGCCGGCTTAGTGACCATAGTGCCTAGACATGTGCTGGGTAGAGGGTTCGTTTCACCAAATGATAAGATAAATTTAGGATACATCGGTCTAGGAAAACAGGGAAGTATTCTTTCCAACCGTTTTACGGGCGAAACTCAGGCTCAAGTGGTTGCCGGCAGTGACGTGTGGTCATCAAAAATGGAACGTTTTAAGTCGATAGTAGAGGGTTATTATGCAGAAAAGCGCGGGGTATCGAATTACAATGGTGTAGCTACTTATTTACATTATAAGGAGATGCTCGAAGACAAAAATATTGATGGTATAGTTGTGGCGACCCCTGACCACTGGCATGCGATTCAATCTATTGATGCCATGAATGCCGGTAAAGATGTGTACTGCGAAAAACCGATGACCAATACCATCGTTGAAGGAAGAATGATGGTAGATGCGGCTAAAAAGAACAAAACGGTTCTTCAGGTTGGCAGCATGCAGAGGTCTTGGGAAAAGTTTAAAAAGGCTCAAATGATTGTTAGCTCCGGCCAATTGGGCGATATAAAAAAGGTTTTGGTTAATGTGGGCGATCCTGCACGAGCTTACGATTTACCTGCCGAGCCTACCCCAAATGGTATTGATTGGAATTTATGGTGCGGCCCCGCACCATTATTGACCTATCATCATACGATTGCACCCGAAGTGGTCGACAAATATCCGGACTGGCGTGATTTTAAGGAGACCGGCGGGGGTATTCTTTCCGATTGGGGTGCCCATATGTTCGATATTGCCCAATGGTGCTTGGGGATGGATGGAACCGGTCCTGTGAAATATATTCCTCCAAAAGACCCTAAGGCAGTCAGAGGTTTAAAAATGTACTATGAAAATGGAATAGAAATGGTACATGAAGATTTTGGTAGGGGATGGGCCGTTCGTTTTATTGGCTCGGAAGGAACGATGGATGTAAGTAGGGGGTTCTTAGAAACTACACCGGCCAACATTTTAATGCCGAATGGAGGTAATCCCGCCGAACAATTTGAAGATAGAGGCAACCATTATGAAGACTGGCTTGCTGCCATAAGAGACAGGGGAACCACGATTTGTGATGTAGAAACTGGCCATCGTTCGGCGACCGTTTGTAATGTTGCCAATATTGCCTACGAATTAGGCAGAACCATCGAATGGGATCCCGTAAAGGAAAAGTTTAAGGGAGATAGAGAAGCCAACAAACTTAGAAAAAGAAAGAACAGGAAGTATTAAGATATATTGACTACTACTAAAAATGGCGCCATTGATCACTGGCGCCATTTTTATTTTTTTTGAATAGACCTTAGTTCTAAGTGGTGTACCATTCATACATTTTGCTGATACCTTCTTCCAATTCAATATTATGCTTCCAACCAAGATCGTGCAGCTTGCTTACATCGGTAAGCTTTTTCATAGTACCGTCGGGTTTATCGGCATTGAACTTCAAGATACCTTCAAAATCGACCAATTGCTTGATGGTTTCCGCAAGTTCTCGAATAGAGACATCTTTACCTGTGCCAATATTGATATGTGTATTTCTAATCTCTTTTTGGCCCTTTTCATAGGTATCTTCAAAGTTTCTGTTCTCCATAATAAAAACACAAGCCTCGGCCATATCTTCTGACCATAGAAACTCACGCATAGGTTTGCCGCTACCCCAAATTTCAACAGAAACGTTCCCATCAGATTTGGTAACTCCATATTTAGAAAGAATTTGAAGAATTTCATTTTCTTCGGCAGTTTCACCAACTGATTCAATAGGTCTGTTCTTCAAGTCTGACCGAATGGATGTCCAATCATTGCGTTCCAATGCTTTTCCTAAATGCATTTTTCTAATGAGGGCCGGTAATACGTGCGATTTTTCTAAATCAAAGTTATCGTTGGGCCCATACAGATTGGTAGGCATTACAGAAATGTAATTGGTGCCATACTGTAAATTGTAACTCTCGCAAAGTTTAATGCCGGCAATTTTCGCAATAGCATAAGGCTCATTAGTATACTCCAAAACATCTGTTAGAAGGTAATCTTCTTTCATCGGCTGAGGGCACTCTTTTGGATAAATACAGGTACTGCCTAAGAAGAGCAACTTTTTAACCCCATTCAGATAACTGTGGTGAACCACGTTGTTTTGAATCATGAGATTGGCATAAATGAAATCACCACGATAGGTATTGTTGGCAACGATACCGCCAACCTTGGCCGCAGCCAAAAAAACATAGTCCGGTTTTTCTTTCGCAAAGAATTCACCAACGGCATTACCATCGACCAAATCCAATTCAGCATGTGTTCTAAAAACGAAATTGGTATAGCCTTTGGCTTTGAGTTGCTTTAAAATGGCACTGCCCACCAAACCTCTATGGCCAGCTATGTAAATCTTGGAATTTTTATCCATTTTATTCGAAATAGTTCATGATGCGGTATCCACCTTCTTTTAGATAAGTGTCTTTCTGCATCAATTTCAAATCGCTCTGCATCATATCTTTTACCAAATCTTGAAGTTGGTATTTTGGTACCCATCCCAATTTATTATTGGCCTTACTCGGGTCACCAATCAACAAATCAACCTCGGTCGGTCTAAAATATCTAGGATCGACAGCTACGACTTCTGTTCCTTTTTCCAATTGGTATTTTGGGTCGTTACAAGAAACAACGTAACCTTTTTCGTTTACACCTTCACCTTTGAACTCAAGTTCAATACCGGCTTCGCCAAAACTCATTCTAACAAAATCTCTTACTGTAGTAGTCTTTCCGGTGGCAATTACCCAATCTTCAGGTTCGTCTGCCTGAAGAATCATCCACATCATACGAACGTAATCTTTGGCATGCCCCCAATCGCGTTTGGCATCAAGGTTTCCTAAATACACTTTATCTTGAAGACCCAATGCTATTTTTGAAGCTGCACGGGTAATCTTTCTGGTCACGAAAGTCTCCCCTCTAATGGGCGATTCGTGGTTGAACAGAATACCATTACAAGCGAACATTCCATAAGCCTCACGATAGTTCACGGTAATCCAATAGGCATACATTTTAGCTACCGCATATGGACTGCGAGGATAGAATGGAGTTGTTTCGGACTGAGGTACTTCTTGAACCTTACCGTACAACTCTGAAGTGGAAGCCTGATAGATTCTTGTTTTTTTCTCTAAGCCTAGAAGGCGAACGGCATCTAATATTCTAAGGGTGCCGATACCATCTGCGTTCGCAGTATACTCAGGTGTTTCAAAAGAGACTGCAACATGGCTCATAGCGGCCAGGTTATAAATCTCATCGGGTTGAATTTCTTGAATAAGGCGAATAAGATTGGTGCTATCAGTCATATCGCCATAATGCAAATGCAAATTTCGGTTCTCTACATGGGGGTCTTGATAGAGGTGGTCAATTCTATCGGTATTGAACAAAGATGACCTTCTTTTAAGGCCATGCACTTGATAATTCTTTTTAAGTAAAAATTCAGCCAAGTATGCTCCATCTTGACCTGTAATTCCTGTAATCAAACACTTTTTCATTTGCTAAAAAGTTTGTCGGTTCCAATAATATTTGCACAAATATGGATAATAAAAGTAGTATCATCATACCGTTTTCAACAAAATTTAGATTATTTAATGATTACCAAATAAGTCAGTCTAAATTTTGATCATATGATGGCGCAAGTTCTATAGATAATGCAAATTAATAATGTTTAAGTTTATAAAGTTGGCCTTTTAAATCATTTGATTTTTCGGATCATGGAAGCAAAGTCTTGAGCTAAGAATGAGGATGTTGCCAACCCTCGCGATAGCTTCTTTTTAGAAGCTTAGTAGCTTCAGGGTCGTTCAAAATAAGTTGTTGTTCTTGACTGTACGAAAGAGGGCGTTGCAAAGCCAGAGCCATATTGGCCAAGATGCAACTCGCGGTAGAAATATGTCCTTCCTGTATGTTCGCGACCGGTTTTGAACCTGTTTCGATTGCAGCTAGAAAGTCTAGCATATGGCTTCGGGTGGCGGGTGCTGCATGAAGTTCTATATCTTTTTCCGTTACGTCTTCGGGGTATTTTTCACGTTCGTAAATAACATCTTCATGAATTTTCTTTCCATCTCCAACCGGAACAAAGTCGTATTGCATGACGCTCCCCGATAGCGTACCCTTTTCCCCAAAAATTTTGAAGGCCCAAGGGTATTCAGGGTCGGGAGCAGTACCCCATGTACGATGTTTCCATATACACTCCATTTCCTCAAATTCAAATACGGCATTTTGGGTATCGGTTATGTTTGCTTTGGCATCTTTTTGAATGTAAATGCCTCCCGTTGAACTAATTCTTTTTGGCCAACCTAAATCCAACATCCACCGTACGGTGTCGAGCATATGAACACACATGTCGCCCACTATACCATTACCATATTCCATAAAGGCTCTCCATCTTCTGTGGGGCAGGCCATCAAATTCTCGCATGGGCGCAGGACCTGTCCACATATCATAATCAAAAAAATCAGGTATAGGCGCTTGCGGCCTGTTTTGTGTATCACGCATATGATAATAACAGCAGATCTCTACATGGGAAACCTTTCCTAAAAGGCCCGCATCAACAATGTTCTTTTTGGCCTCGATGAGGTGAGGGGTACTTTTACGTTGTGTGCCTACCTGTACTACTTTACCATACTTTTTGCTTGCTGCGATCAATGCTTCTCCTTCGAGTACATCAACACTAATTGGTTTTTGCAAGTAGACGTGCGCACCTGATTTCATCACCTCAATACCCTGTAGGGCATGCCAGTGATCGGGCGTGCCGACCAGAACAATATCTAAATCGCCTTCAGCCAACATTTTTTTATAGTCGGAATAGGTCTTCGGTTTCTTGCCCGACTTCTGACGTTTGCTTACCAAATCGGCCGCTGCCGCTAGCATTTGGCTATCGACATCACAAAGCGATATTACTTCTACGTTCGTTACCTGAATGAGCCTAAAAAGATCACTTTTACCGTACCAACCTGTTCCGATAAGCCCAACTCTTAAAGGCTTTTCCCGGTAAATTAGATCAAGGCCATATGCACCAAATGATGAAAGAGCCATGGCGGCAGTAGTACCTTTTAAAAAGTTGCGACGATTAATGTAGAAATTTTTGCCTTGCATTTTAATGATTTTTGGTTGATGACCTAAAGATATTTAAATCTATATAAAATAAGGCCCAAATATTTGTTGAGTATATAATTTGATATATTTAAGACTTTAAACTTAACGCTGTTCAAAAAATGAAAATTCAACACTTCTTTTTAACTCTTTTGTTTTTCTCAAGTCAGGTCATTTTGGCCCAAGTGGCACTTCCCCATATTTTTTCGGACCATATGGTCTTACAAAGAAATGACGAGGTGAAGATTTGGGGTTGGGCAGGCACAGGTGAAGAACTAGTACTTACTACCAGCTGGGATAGCAAGGAATATAATGTAAAAACACCTATCACCGCTCAATGGGAGGTTGTTGTAAATACTCCTGAGGCGGGAGGGCCATACCAGATAAATGTGAAGGGTAGAGATAGCGAAGTAGTACTAAAAGATATTCTCATTGGTGAGGTTTGGGTTTGTTCAGGACAGTCGAACATGGAGTGGAGTGCAACCACGGCCGCAGGAATAGATAATGCACAGGAGGAAATAGATCAAGCCGACTACCCCAAAATAAGACTTTTTACCGTGCCCAGAAGAACCTCTGAATTTCCGCAAGATGATTTGCCCGGTAATTGGGAGGTATGTTCTCCCGAAACAATGAAGTCTTTTAGTGCGGTGGGTTATTTTTTCGCGCGCCGTCTTCAAAAAGAACTGAATATTCCGATTGGGCTAATTGACAATGCCTGGGGAGGTACCCCTGCCGAGGTATGGGCGACTAAATCTGTCTTTGATGAAAATGAAGACCTTAATGCCGATGCGCAATCTCTGCAGGAAACACCATGGAGCCCAGTCACGCCATCTTTTCTATATAACGGAATGGTGCATGCCATAACACCTTTTAAAATTGCCGGAACCATTTGGTATCAGGGTGAGTCAAATGTTAACCGTCATAGTCGTTATACCAAGTTATTCTCTGAGATGGTAGCCTCTTGGCGAAAGGCTTGGGGGTACGAGTTTCCATTTTATTTTGTTCAGATTGCACCTTATAAGTACGATGTGCCTGAAGTAGGTGCTTATTTAAGGGATGCACAAAGAAGAGCGGAGCAGAATATTCCCAACTCGGGAATGGTGGTTGTAAGCGATATTGCCACGGTAAACGATATTCATCCGCCCAACAAGCAAGATGTAGGCCTGCGATTGGCGAATTTAGCATTAAAACAGACCTATGGTAGTTATGATGGCGAAGTTCGTGGGCCACTTTATAAGTCCCATGAAATTAAGGGTAAAACCGTAGAAGTGACCTTTGATCACTCCGAAGGGTTGATGGCGAAGGACAAAAAACCAACGCATTTTGAAATAGCATCGGCAGATGGTACTTGGCATGAAGCAAAAGCCAAAATAAAAGATGGTAAAATATTGTTGTCTTCAAAAGAGGTAAAAGAGCCCACCAAGGTAAGGTTTGGGTGGGGTAATATTGCCGAACCTAATTTGTTTAACGAAGCTGGCTTGCCAGCATCGGCATTTATTACGGAATAAGTTCCTTTTGGTTTTCTATCATACTAATTATCGTATTTTCGAGCGATAGAAATTTCACTATGAAAGTTTTTAGGTTTTTCTTCCCTCAAGTGATTCTGTTCGCTTTTCTAATTCTTGCCTCTTGTAAGGAGGAAAAGAATGACGTTCCAGTTCAGGAAGAACATAAGTATACCAATGAATTGGCCAATGAAACCAGTCCGTATCTCCTTCAGCATGCACATAACCCGGTCAATTGGCGCCCTTGGGGCCAAGAACCGTTAAACGATGCCAAGAAAGAAAATAAACTCGTATTGGTAAGTATCGGTTATTCTTCATGCCATTGGTGCCATGTGATGGAAGAAGAAACCTTTGAAGATGAAGAAGTGGCAAAGGTCATGAACGAGAACTTCGTCAGTATTAAGGTTGATAGGGAAGAGCGCCCGGATGTCGATCAAATATACATGACCGCTCTTCAACTGATTTCCGGCAATGGGGGTTGGCCCTTGAATGTAATTACACTACCCAACGGAAAACCTTTGTATGGTGGCACTTACCATACCAAAGAGCAGTGGACCCAGGTCTTGACCAAAATCAATGACCTTTACAAAAATGACCCCAAAAAGGCGGAGGAATATGCCGATATGGTAGCCGCCGGTATTGCAGAGGCGAATACCATTGTTCCCGCAAATAAAAAAAGTGAAATTTCTAAAACAGTTCTCATTGAAAATGTTGAGAAGTGGAAGAAGTTCTGGGATTTGGAAAAAGGGGGAGACCAAGGCACACAAAAATTCATGATTCCTGTCAACTTGATGTTTTTGTTGGATTATGCCATCTTAGAAAATGATCTGAATACTCGATCCCATGTAAAGACTACGTTGGATAAAATGCTTTTTGGTGGGGTTTATGATCACGTGGCCGGTGGTTTTTTTAGGTATAGTACAGATGCTGACTGGAAAATACCTCATTTTGAGAAAATGCTTTACGATAATGCACAGGCTTTGAGCCTTTATTCAAAAGCTTATACGGTTTTTGGGGATGTCGAATACCAAAAGCTGGTTTCCGAAATGTTCGAATTTCTTCAAAGGGAAATGAAGGGTGACTCTGAAGGATATTATGCAGCATTGGATGCTGATACTGAAGGTGAGGAAGGAAAGTTTTATGTATGGGAGCAAAACGAGCTGAAAAAAGCGCTTGGTAGCGATTTTGATCTCTTTGCAAAATACTATTCCGTTAATGAAAAGGAAGCTTGGGAAGAAAATAAATATGTTTTACGTAGAAATTCAGATGAGGTCGATTTCTTAGAATCTGAGCAGATTGATGAATCCAAATTATCCACTTTAAAACAAAAATGGAAGAATAAACTTTTAAACGCCCGAAACACTAGAACAAGACCGGGTATAGACGATAAGGTAATAACCTCATGGAACGCTCTTTTAATTAATGGTCTAGTAGATGCTTACAAGGCCTTTGGGCAACAGAAGTTTTTGACAGAAGCGGAAAAGATATTTCAATTTCTCGAAAATAATTCTTTCAAAAATGAGAGGTTGGTGCATACCTATAAAAAAGGAAGCTCTCAAAACCAAGGTTTTTTAGAAGACTATAGTTATTTGGCGAATGCGGCCCTGCAATTATATTCGGTAACTTTTGATGAGAAATACCACGATTTTGCCGACCGGCTTACGAAAGAAGCCTACCATAGGTTTTTTGATGACACAACAGGCATGTTTTTTTACAATGAAAGTGATGAATTGATTGCAAAAATTGTAAAAACAGATGATGGTGTACTTCCGTCACCCAATGCGGTAATGGCTAAGAACTTATTTCTTCTCGGGCATATTGATTACAATAAAGAATATCTTGAAAGTTCGAAGCAAATGCTTGGTTCAATGCAACCTTTGGTTGCAGAAAGTCCGGCTAGCTATTCGAAATGGAACGCGCTTTCCCTTAACAACGTTTATCCTTATTTTGAAATTGCCGTGGTGGGTAAAGATGTTAAACCTGTCATAAACGGTTTGAACCAAAAATACCTTCCGAATACCTTAATTGTGGGTAGTGATTCAGAAAGTGAACTGCCCTTGTTTGAAGATAGGTTTGTCGATGGCGAAACGTATATTTATGTGTGTCAGAATACTACGTGCAAACTTCCGGTTAAAACGGTAAATGAGGCCTTGAACCAAATGGCTAATTTTTGATTGGTATTATTTTGTTTCATGTTGATACAGATTGTGCCAATCCACTACATCGATTGATTAAATCAACAGAGTTTTCATTTTTAATTTTTAAATTGTGCGCTCATAAAAACTAAAACTAACTATGCAGATAAAGGAATCTCCTGAAGTGTATGATGTTATCATTGTCGGTTCCGGCGCCGGCGGTGGTATGGCTACCAAACAGCTAGCTGATGCCGGATTTAATGTAGCGGTAGTAGAAGCCGGTCCTTTCTTTGACCCAGCCGACCCAAAAACCATGACCCAGTTAAAGTGGCCTTATGATTCCCCAAGAAGGGGAGCAGGCACTACTCGTGCTTTTGGTGAATGGGATCAATCGTGGGGCGATTGGCATGTTGATGGCGAACCCTACACAACCGAAGAAGGTACCACTTTTAAATGGTGGCGTGCAAGAATGCTCGGTGGCCGTACCAACCACTGGGGGCGTATTTCGCTAAGATTCGGACCTAAAGATTTTAAGGGTAAGACCCGAGACGGATATGGTGAAGATTGGCCTATCGGTTATGATGATGTTAAACCTTATTATGATAAGGTAGATAAATTGATTGGTGTATTTGGCACCAATGAAGGTCGAGAGAATGATCCAGACGGATTTTTCCTCCCTCCTCCAAAACCGAGATTACATGAGCTTTTCTATATAAAAGGAGCCAAAAAATCAGGAATTCCTGTTATTCCAGGTCGACTTTCAATGTTGACCAAAAGAATAAATAATGATCGTGGTGTATGTTTTTACTGTGGTCAGTGCGGAAGGTCTTGCCAGGTTTATGCCGATTTCTCGGCAGGTAGCTGTTTGATTTTTCCGGCACAAAAAAGTGGCGGTAAAGTTCGTCTTTACGTGAACTCAATGGTTCGCGAGATAACTACCAATGAAGAAGGTAAGGCAACAGGTGTTTCTTACATCAGCAAAGATGATAGAAAAGAATATAAGTTGAAGGCAAAAGTGGTCATTCTGGCCGCATCAGCCTGTTCATCTGCGCGTATCCTTCTCAACTCAAAAAGTAAGCAGCACCCTAACGGTTTAGGTAATAGCAGCGATTTAGTTGGTAAATACCTACATGACTCGACCGGTAGTAGTGGTGCGGCATTCGTTCCTGACCTAATGAACCGTGATGTTACCTATAACGAAGACGGTGTTGGTGGTATGCACGTGTATTCACCATGGTGGGGCGATCATAGCAAATTAGACTTCCCCCGTGGTTACCACATTGAGGTATGGGGCGGTATGAGCCAGCCTAATTATGGTTTTGGTTTTGATCAAGATAATTTCAACAAATTATTAGGTCTGCCTACCGGGGGCTATGGCGATAAGCTTCGTGATGAAGTTAAAAAATACTACGGTGCTGTTATCGGTTTCGGTGGTAGAGGCGAAGGTTTGGCCAGAAAGGAAAACTATTGTGAAATCGACCCGACAACGGTTGATGACTATGGTATTCCCGTATTGAAGTTTAATTATAAGTGGTCGGATATCGAAGTACGTCAGGCAAAACATATGCAAGACACTTTTGAAGAGATTACCCATAATATGGGCGGTATCTATTTGAATAAACCTGGTAAGGATAGAGATTACGGTCTTCATGCTCCTGGAGAGATCATTCACGAGGTAGGTACTACCAGAATGGGTGATGACCCCAAAACTTCTGTTACCAATAAGTTCAATCAGTTGCACGATGTCGATAACGTATTTATCGTTGATGCGGGACCATTTGTATCGCAGGCAGATAAAAACTGTACATGGACAATCTTGGCCTTGTCTTGGAGAGCTTCCGACTATATCATCGAACAGTTGAAACAACAAAATATCTAATCATGGACAGAAGAAAAAGTATACAGACAATGATTCTTGGTGCTGGGGCTTCTGCACTAGCATTTCATAGCTGCAAAACCGATAAAGGGGAGGCCGCACCTGCCAATGCAGATGCTTCTGTAAATACCGATACCAAATACTACGGTAGAACACCGCAGGAGGCCGAGCGTGATGAGAAGCTTCACGACGAGCAGCTTTTCAACGAGCACGAAATGGAAACTATTGCCGTATTGAGTGAGGTGATACTCCCTCCGAAAGAACCGCATGGCGGACCTTTAGAGGCAGACGTTCCAGAATTTATAGAATTCATTGGTAAAGACATGCCTCAAATGCAAAACACCCTGCTAGGTGGCTTGATGTGGCTAGACCATAAATCGAATACCGATTATGGGGTGGAGTTCAAATCGGCAAGCTTGGATCAACAAAAAGAAATCTTGGATCAGATCTGTAATCAAGATATGGAGGTTTCTTTGGATGACCAGCCGCTAGAGATTCAGTTCTTTGCATTGATGAGAAACTTGGTCGTAACCGGGTACTACACTTCAAAAGTAGGTATCGCCGATTTAGGATATAAAGGAAACCAGCCCAATGTTTGGGATGGTGTGCCCGATGATGTTCTTAAAAAGCACGGTGTTGAATACGATCCCGAGTGGATTGCCAAATGTGTTGATCAAAGCACACGAAATGTCATTGCTGAATGGGATGATGAGGGTAATCTATTGACCTAAATATTTTTTCAAACTTTTGAAAGTTATAAGCAATTGAATATTTAAGACACCTCTCAAAATTACTTGAGAGGTGTCTTGCTTTTGTGGCTTTGTTGCCGTAAAATTGAATAAATAGTAATAATCTAGAACCGATGAAAAAAATAATAATTGCAACAGTAGCGGTGATGGCTACATTAGCTATGAACGCTCAAGAAGTGGGCCTTCAATTGTATAGCCTTCGAAACCAATTTAAAGAAGATGTACCTGGCACCTTGAAGATTATAAATGGCTGGGGAATCACAAAAATAGAAGGTGGTGGTACTTACGGCCTATCGATGGATGAATTTCAGTCTTTGTTGAAAGAAAACGACCTTGATGTGGTTAGTGTAGGTGCTGGTTTTGAAGATTTAGAGAACAATGTTCAAAAGGTGATTGAAAATGCAAAGGCCTTTGATGCCAAATATGTCATGTGTGCGTGGGTACCCCATGATGATAACAAATGGGATTTGGAAGAAACCAAACATGCCACGAAGGTTTTTAATAAGTCGGGCAAAGAGTTGAAAAAGCACGGTATTACATTAGCTTATCATGCACATGGCTATGAGTTCAGACCTTGGAAAGATGGCACGCTATTCGACTACATGGCGCAAAATGCGAAAGATTTTACTTTTGAGTTAGACGTATATTGGGCACATCATGGGGGTGCCGACCCTTTGGCCTTGATGAAAAAGTACCCTAAGAAATTTACGTTGATGCACCTAAAGGATATGGAAAATGGAGTAGAGGGTAATAATACTGGTCATGAAGATGTTGAAACCAACGTGGTTTTGGGTGAGGGTCAGGTTGATATTGCCGGTACGGTCGCAGAAGCTAAAAAATTGGGTATCGAGTACATGTTTATAGAAGACGAATCTTCAAGGGTGGTAGAACAGGTACCTCAAAGTTTAGAATACTTAGATAGCCTTGATTAGTCCATAAAATCATTTTAAGCAGTATATAAACGCCCCACATCGATAAATGTGGGGCGTTTGCCTTTTAAAAATAAAAAACGGGTATATTTAAAAGATATCAAATCAATCAAAAAACATGAGGTCTTTTTTTCTGTCTATTGTAGTTCTACTTGGGGCTTGTAGTAACCATAAAAATCAAGAAGAAGATAATGGAAAGAATAGGCCTAATATTGTATGGATTGTAGCTGAAGATCAATCACCTGAGTGGTTTCCGATGTACGGAAACACAACCATCGACTTGCCTCATTTGCAAAGTTTGGCCGAAGACGGGGTCGTTTTTGATAATGCCGTGGCCCCGGTGCCAGTCTGTGCTCCCGCTCGAAGTTCGTTGATAACGGGTATGTACCCAACAACATTGGGCACACATAATATGCGTACCCATACCCCCTGGAGGGAGGTCAATGAGCCTCTACTTGACAGCCTGCCCAGTTATTCTCCTGTTGTTCCTGAAGGTGTTCGCATGTTTACCGAATATTTGCGAAAAGAAGGCTATTATACCTGTAACGGCCCTAAAGAGGATTATAACTTTGAAAAGACTGATGCTGCATGGGATGAGAGTAGCAAAGACAGGCACTATCAAAAGCGTAATAAAGACCAACCATTTTTTGCGGTATTTAACTATTCGGTCTGCCATGAAAGCCAAATTTGGTCTAGGGGAAAAGATAGCTTGTTCGTAAAGCCTTCTGAGGTATCTGTGCCGCCTTATTTTCCCGATAATGACACCATTCGTCATGACCTGGCGGTCAACTATTCGAACCTAAAAAGGTTGGACGACCAGTTAGGAAAGGTGTTAGACGACCTCAAAGAAGATGGTCTTTATGAGAACAGCATCATCTTCTTTTATGCCGATCACGGGGGGCCTTTCCCAAGGCATAAAAGGGCCTTATACGATACAGGTGTAAAAGTACCTTTGGTTGTAAAATTTCCGGAAAATGAATACGCGGGTACGCGTGATGAACGTTTGATCAGTTTTATTGATTATGCACCAACTGTACTTTCATTGGCTGGTATAGAACCACCAAAAGTAATGCAGGGTACGGCCCAGTTCGGAGCATTTGAGGCGGAAAGAAAACCGGAATATACTTATCATACATCCGATCGTTTTGATGAGCGTTATGATAGATTAAGAGCGGTAAGGTCTCCTGATTATAAATACATCAAGAGCTTCAATACCAATATCAGCCACGCAATGCCACTTTCATATAGAGAGCAAATGCCCATGATGAGAGAGTTGAGAAGGCTTAATGCCAAAGGTGAATTGAACGAGCAGCAATCTTTTTGGCTGTCGGCTACAAAACCTGCCGAAGAATTGTATGATTTAAATGAAGATCCGTTTGAACTTAACAATTTGGCTGAAGACCCCGATTACCAACAAGTTCTCACCACTTATAGGCAGCTCTTGATGGATTGGATGGAAGATACCAACGATTTAGGGAGGGTTGATGAACTTTCTTTAATGGAACGTTGGTTGGTAAAAGGAGAACAACCTCGACTAGATCCTTTGCAGTTAGAAGTAACCGACCTGGGCATTGAACTGATAGAACCCAAGTCTGATGCTACCATCGTTTACAAGCAACCACAAGATTCGGTATGGATGGTGTATTCAAACCCTTTGCCGGCTGAGATGTCTTTTACGGCCAAAGCAGAACGAATAGGTTATACCGATAGTGAACTACTAAAATATGAAGGGGATTAATCAATTCGATTAAAAACCAACAAACGAACGTCTGCCACCACGGAATTTGGTATTTCGGTAGCCTTTAAAACTAGGGAGCCCTTGCCTTTTTTTAGAACCATTTTTCCTAGCCTCAGAGGTTTGAAATTTTTAACGTAAGACTCGATACGAACAACTTTATCTTGCTCTTTTCCGATTAATGGCGGGTTGTGCGCTTCCGTAATTATTTTGGCTATTTTACTTTTACCTAAGCTAAGTTCTACGATGGATCCCATATTCTCTAAGTCGGCAGTATAGTATAGGTCTACTTCAAATGTACCTTCCGCAAGCACCTCTACATCCCAAGTAATCGAATCCTTAAGACTTTTCCAGTTGGTGAAATAACTATCGTTTGGGTGCTGGTTACTTCTTTTGATTCCACCATGTGCTTTTGCATCTCTGGCAGGTAGGTGTGTAAAACCGAACTTGGGGTGGCCAATGGTAAACGGTCGCCTGTCAATTTTCGAATCTAGTGGTTTTACAGCAGTAAGCCAATCATCCTTCATCCTCTTTAGAGAATCTACCAATCTGGGGTTTTGACTTGAGATATCTATCTTTTGACCTCTATCGCGTGAAATTCTATAAAGCTTATTTTCATTATCAAGCCTAAAATTCTGTGTTCTCAGACTGGTTTGACCATTCCAATGATTGTAAATGATTCGGTCTTTCCAGTCTTGTTTTTCATCAAAAATAAGAGGTGTCAAATCTTTACCATCAATAGGCTTGGCGGTAATAGGGTAAACATCTGCCAAGCCTGCAATAGTTGGCAGTAAATCGATTGAACCTGCAATCTCATTGATTTTTTTTCCCTCTTTGATTATTCCCGTCCACTGAATGTACAACGGGCTTCGAACGCCGCCTTCATCTGTCGAGCCTTTTCTGCCCTTCATTCCTCCATTCCATCTATAGCTATTAGGGCCGTTATCGGTCATGTAAATAATGATGGAATTATCCTCTAAGTAGAGTTCACGCAATTTGGCCATGACCCTACCTACATTATCATCTATGTTTTCGACCATGGCCAAGGCCGCTTTGGTGAAGTCGATAGTTTCATTTTCCCCGTCCTCGGATAAAAGCTGAAGGTTTTTGTCTTTGAATTTGTTCCAGTACTTGTCAGGAACTTGCATAGGGCTATGGGGAATATTATAAGGTAGGTAAAGAAAAAATGGTTCCGTTTTTGACTGTTCTATGAACTCAAGGGCATGGTCGGTCAAGTCATCGGGCAGGTAACCTTTTCCTTTAGTAATCTTTCCATTATGTTCAAGCATTGGGTCAAAATAGTTGCCCCAATGACCAGAGGCAAATCCATAAAAATCATCAAATCCTTGTGAATTGGGGTGGTATGGTGCTTGGGTACCATTATGCCATTTACCGTAAATAGCAGTCTTATAGCCAGCATTTTTCAATAATTCTGCAAGCGTGGTTTCTTCGTAGTTCATACGTTCGCCACCTGATGAGGTACTGTACACTCCTGTTCTAGGAAAATAACGACCTGTTAGTATCTCGGCCCGGGTCGGTGAGCATACGGGTTGCACGTAAAAGTTTTCAAAAGAAACCCCGTATTTGGACAATGCATCTATCTGTGGAGTTTCTAGGTTGGTATTACCGGAGCTGCCCAGGTCACCCCAACCTTGGTCGTCAGCAACTATTAAAATGATATTAGGCCTTTTGTCATCTCTTGTTTCTGAGACCGGGGTCGTTTTTGGCTCTTCTTTACAGCTGAGTATGAGAGCTAAGAGAATCAAGATGAAATACCTGTACATGGTCGATAATTCTGATTTTTTGAGACAGTTGGTGATGCTTAGAAGTCGCTCTTCAATATACTCATAATTGTTTGAACCCATAAATTAGGTCTTGTGAAATTATACTTATCTTATGCCGCTAAAAGTGAATCGAAGCTGCATGAGAATAGCATTTTCTAAAATATACCTTCTTTTAGCCTTCGTCGTGCTTTTAGGTTGCCAAGAAAAGAAAACCATGGCAGATTATCGATTAGAAGGTAGTATGCGCAAATGGCAACCTGTGACCATCACTTTCAACGGACCTTTGGCAGCGGAGAAAGACAGTCTGAATCCGTTTTTAGATTATCAACTTCTGGTCAATTTCAGCAACGAAAACGATAGAAAGACCGTTCTTGGGTATTTTGCGGCGGATGGGGATGCCGGAAATACGGGAAGCGAACAAGGAAACAAATGGCGGGTGAAGTTTACTCCAGATAGGGTAGGGCAATGGAAGTTCGAAGCATTTTTGATGGAGGGGAAAGATATCGCCGTTAAGCAATTTACAATGCCTAAAAAGAACAATTCTATTTGGGCGTTAAAAGGTGATTTTCAAGTTATGGAAATCGATACAACGGATAGCGGCTTCTACAGAACTGGCCAACTTAAATATGATGGTGAGCGCTACTTGGTGGAAAGCGAAACACAGGATTATTTTATTAAAAATGGAGTGGGAAGCCCCGAAACCTTTTTGGCCTATCATGAATTTGATGGTACTTTCAATAACGGAGGAGTAGAAACCCCAAGTCTAATCGATGGCCTACATAGATATGAAAAGCATATTTCTGATTGGAACGAGGAGGATGGAACTTGGCAAGACGAAAAAGGAAAGGGCATTTTAGGAGCCTTGAATTACTTGGCAAAAAAAGGAATGAACAGCCTTTACTTTATGGTGATGAATGTTGCGGGCGACGGTGACAATGTATGGCCTTGGATTTCACCAAATAATCGAATCCGATATGATGTAAGCAAATTAGACCAGTGGGATTTTGTCTTTACCCATATGGATAAATTGGGGATGGCCATGAATTTTTTCACCCAGGAGACCGAAAACGATACGTTGCTGAACCACGGTGATTTGGGCCTTGAGCGCATGCTTTATTACAAAGAAATGGTTGCGAGGTTTGGGCATCATTTGGGGGTCGTATGGAATTTAGGGGAAGAGACCAATCGTACCACCAAGCAATTAAAGAGTTACGCCGAATACATAAGAAGTATCGATCCTTACGACCACCCCATTGCTGTTCATAACCATATAAGGGTGACGGGCAAAAGAATGGAAGGCAGGCCTTTAGATCCTATTAAAGAAACGTTTTCTCCCTTGCTGGGTTATACAAACCTTGAAATACCTTCATTGCAGATGTATGACACTACCGAGGTACATCAAGAAGTGAAAAAGTGGGTCGATTTATCTAAGAGCAGCAAAAAACCTTGGGTAGTCTATTTAGATGAGATAGGGCATTATGACATAGGGGTTACTACTGATACAGCTAGCAATAACAATTACGATATGGTCATGCACAGTAGTCTTTGGGGCAGTCTATTATCAGGTGCTGGCGGTACTTCTTGGTATTTTGGAGGTCTGGACCAAGCGAATAATGATATGGCCGCTGAAGATTTTCGGGTAAGGGATGAGTGGTGGACCGTAAGCAATAATGCCACGGAATTTTTTAAAAGGCACCTTCCCTTCTGGGAAATGCAGAACCACGATGAGCTTTTAAGCAATAAAAAGGCCTATTGTTTTGCAAAGAAAGATGAAATATATGTAGTTTATCTACCCAAAGGGGAAAAGACCGATTTGACCATTAGCGATGGCGCCTTTTCGATTGCATTTTATGATCCAGAAGAGGGCGGAATGTTACACGACAAACAGAACGAAGGTTGGCGAATAACAAAGCCAAATAGTGTTGAACTATCCGCTTTCAATGGTCAAAAAAACAAAGATTGGGTGATTTTGATTGCCCGAAATAAGTAACTGATTATAAATGAAATTTAAAGTTTTTAGCCTTGTCATTTTGGTAATGATTATCTCTTGCAAGAATTCTCAAGAGAAGAAAATAAATGAACAAGAAATAGAGGTAGAGGCACAAGTAGATACCGTAAAGAAAGCTGTTTCAGAAACAAAGAAAAAACTTAAAAGTTTTGCGAGCTTGTCTGATACAACTTTTGTTAGACTGGCCGATTTTAGTGATGGTTTTTCCTATGACCTACGGTATGCTACCAAAAACAACTTTCTAAAGGAAAAGGTCTATGATTGTGCCGAGTGTTATACACGTGTCAAGACTGCCAAAGCATTGATAGCTGCCAATAAAGAGCTCGAGAAAAAAGGTGTGAGAATTAAGTTTTTTGATTGTTATAGGCCCAATTCGGTACAATATAAAATGTGGGAGATCGTGCCAAACCCCCAATATGTGGCCAACCCAAAGAAGGGGTCTATTCACAATAAAGGAGGAGCGGTTGACATTACTTTAGAAACTTTGAACGGTGAGCAATTGGATATGGGTACTGATTTCGATTTTTTTGGAAAAAGGGCCTATCATGATAATTTCGACCTTCCTCAAGAAATTCTGGATAATAGAAAACTATTAAAGGAAACTATGCAGAAACATGGTTTCTGGTCGATAAGAACTGAGTGGTGGCATTATAATCTGGCTGCGGGTTCTAACGACCGGGTGGCTAATTTTAAATGGCCTTGTCCTTAAATATAAAACTCATCAAATGAAAACTATACTATCTTTTATTCTGATTCTTACCGTAATGAACTTACAAGCTCAAGATACCATCATCCCACTATGGCCAAATGGAAAAATTCCTAATAGGGTCGAAACGGATGAAAAAGAAGAACACGTAAAAGAGGGCATATTACGTATCAGCAAGGTACAAGAACCTACTATTGAAGTTTATTTACCCGCTAAGCAGAATGCTACAGGTGAGGCCGTGTTGATTTTTCCGGGCGGCGGTTACCATATTTTGGCGTATGATTGGGAAGGCACCGATATAGCCAAATTTTTAAATGGTAAAGGAATTGCGGGTATCGTGGTCAAGTACCGGTTGCCAACATCTGAATCCCTCAAAGAAAAATATAATGTTCCGCTGATAGATGCGCAACGAGCTTTGAGACTCGTTAGGTCAATGGCTGCGGAATTTAATATAAATGCCAATAAAATCGGTATTGTCGGCTTTTCAGCTGGGGGGCATTTAGCATCAACCTTGGGCACCCATTTTAATGAAAAGGTGTATAATGGCATTGATGCTGCCGATAAGTTAAGTGCTAGGCCCGATTTCCTGACCCTCGTGTATCCTGTTATTACTTTCACCCAATCTACAAAGCATTCAGGTTCTCAAAAAGCACTTTTACAAGGCAATGAAACTGAAGAATTGTTGCAGCGTTTCTCGAACGAAACCCAAGTAACACCGGAAACGCCACCTACATTATTGGTTCATGCAACTGATGATACGGCTGTACCGGTTGAAAATAGTCTATTGTTTTTTCAGGCCCTTAAAGATAAAGGAGTTTCTGCGACAATGCATATCTATCCCAAGGGCGGACATGGATTTTCCCTTGCAAGAAATGATGAGCACTTACGTGGCTGGACGGAGCGTATGTTCGAATGGATGAGCTCTTTAGATTAAACTCGAATTATAAATTCGAAAGGGTTGCTAGCATTTTTTCACGCTCCTTTTCATTGGGAAGCCTACTGAAACCGGCACCCATATTGTCAATGACATGATGAGGTTTTGAAGTGCCCGGTATGGTACAAGTAACTGCTTCGTTTCCCAATATATATTTGAGAAAAAACTGGGCCCAGGAGTAGATATCAAGCTCTTTGGCCCATGTAGGTAATTCTTTGCCCTTAACAGACCTAAATAGGGACCCTCCGGCAAAAGGTCTATTGATTATAACCGCGGTACCATTGTCTTGAGCTGTTTTCAGCAAGAATTGCTCAGCGTTTCTTTCAGCCATTGACAAATTGAATTGCGCAAAGTCAGGTTTTTCTTTTTTTATAATTTCAGCCAATTTTGAATGTGCAGAGTCACTATAGTGCGTTATACCCCAATAAGCAATAAATCCACTTTCTTTCATGTTTTTAAGCGTCGATAGATGCGTTTGCCAATCTACTAAATTGTGTATTTGGAGTAAGTCCATTGATTTTCTTCCCATTCTTTGCATCGAGCTGTTTATTTGTTCCAATCCAGCCTTCTTGCCAGTAGTCCAGACTTTAGTGGCATAAAAGAAAGATTCCTGAAAATCTAGTTTTGAGGTCAAGTCTCCGACTACTTCTTCGGAACTACCGTACATGGGAGAACTATCAATAACCTGCCCGCCCTTGTTGTGCATTTCGTTAAGTACGGTAGCGAGTTGTTTTCTAAGTTCGACATCTGCGCCAGCATCAAAAGACTGCCAGGTACCTAGGCCAACTATCGGTAAGGTTTTGCTTGAAGAAGGAATTTTTCTTTCAATCATCTTTTCGTTTTTGTTAAAAGCCAAATGGGGAAAGGCGCCCATGGCCGTACCGCCAGTAAGAAGAATTTTTGAAACTTCCCTTCTAGAATAGAATTTCATAAGAAATGCTTTTGCGTAAAATGTTTTCCATCAATAAGTTAAATTAATTTTTCTGAAAAGACGTTTTAAAATAGCAATAACCAGATAATTAAGCCTTGAATTGTGGCAAAGTTTTATATTTTTGCAATCCTATTTTCACACCACGAGTGGAATGGGCTTCGGGATGTAGCGCAGTCAGGTAGCGTACACGCATGGGGTGCGTGTGGTCGCTGGTTCGAATCCAGTCATCCCGACACTTAGGATATTAAAATTGATTTTTTAATATGTAATTAAATGAAAACCAGTAAAATACATTTTTACTGGTTTTTTTTGTATTCATTTATAGACACTATAATTAGTGTCCTAATTAGTGTCCTATTTTTTAAGGAAAGAAATGCCTAAATTTATAGTTCACGACCTGTGATTCGACTTTCGAGATGATTTGGCTTTCGATTTAACTGAGTTTTCAATTAAATATGAAAGTGATGATTTCAAAACACACATTCAACGTTCATTTCTGGTTGAGGAAAAATGCCCTTAAAAAAGATGGTACAGCTCCTATCTATGCGCGTATATGGATAGATAGTAAGGCAGTTGACATTAGTACAAAAAAAGCTGTACTTGAGAAGAATTGGAATTACAATGCCTGCCGAGTTAAGTCCAAGGTAAAAAATTCAGGCAATATTAATGATGCACTGGATACAGTGAATTTAAACTTAAAAAGTGCCTACAGACAATTATTGGAGAAAGGCCATCCCATAACGGCCGAAGCTATAAAACTTCGCTATACAGGAAAAGATAGAGAAGTTTTGACATTAATGGAATTGATTACCTATCACAGGGAAAATGAAATCCAAAAGCTAGCCCCCGGAACTGTCAAGAATTATAAGGCTACCGAAAAGTACATTCGACGTTTTATCCAAAAAGAATATAAAGTGAAGGACATTTATCTTCTGCACATCGATTATTCTTTTATAACAAAATTTGAAAATTATTTACGTACCTGTTCTCCATTAAAAAAATCTCAACCCTTGAGGAACAATGGTATAATGAAACACTTGGAACGACTTCAAAAACTTACGAACATGGCTCTGAAGCATGGTTGGATTAAATCTAACCCTTTCAATTTGTTCCAATTGAAATTTGACTCATACGATAGCGCCTTTTTGGAACAGTCCGAGTTGGATTATTTAATGAATGTATCACTATCCAATGACAGTATGTCTCTAGTGAGGGATATTTTCATTTTTTCGTGCTACACTGGTCTGAGTTATATAGAGGTGAAAAATTTAAGTGCAAAGAACATCGTTGAAGGAATTGATTGCGAAGATTGGATTGTACTACGGAGGAAGAAATCTAATGTACCTGTAAAATTACCCTTGCTAAATGAAGCCAAATTAATACTTCAGAAATACGCTTCTTATCCAAAAGCAGAAAATGGATATCACCTTTTACCCGTATTTAGCGATCAGAGACTTAACCTTTACCTGAAACAAATCGCCTCTATTTGCAAAATTGATAAACATATAACTTTCCATGTTGCAAGACATACTTTTGCTACTACGATAGCTCTATTAAACGATGTTCCGATTGAGACGGTCTCTAAATTGCTAGGCCATAGAAAATTATCTACTACTCAAAAATATGCGAGGGTAATTGAGAAAAAAATTAGTAATGATATGAAATTGTTGAGAAGGAAACTTGATGAACATAAGCAAAGTAAGTCAAATAATCATACCAACAAAAAGGGACATTTGAGGATTGTCTAAGGCTAAAAATTTGATAACAATCGAAATTGATGAAGTTGGATTACAACTTCATATGGAGAATGTAAGGATCAAATTATTCTAAAATCCTTATTATTAATGAAATAAGGAAAGTTCCATTCGGAAGCATCAAAATTTATGTTATACGCTCTGTCAAATTGACATATGCTCGGTTATGCACTATTTCCTAGAACACTAAAAATTTAAAAATTTTATTAAAATTGAAAGTTTCAACACTGTGCATTTTAAAATTGGCATTTCATTTGTTTTCTTATAAAATGTCCCAAGGGGCATATACTAATGACAAAATAATGTTGAACTTAAATTTTTTTTAAAATGAACAATGTATTAACTGTTCCGAAAAATGGAAGTTTAGCAACTTCCGATTTAGGATTAGCCAATTGGTCGAATTGGATTGACAATGTCTTAAAATCCGAATTATCCGGTGTATTACCTACAGGGTATAATAACGGAATTACCTTGCCCAGAGTAAACATTAAAGAAACATCTGATGCCTTTATTTTAGAAATGGCCGTGCCTGGAATGCAAAAGTCCGATTTCCAAATCGAACTTGACAACCTATTACTCTCCATATTTTCTAAAAGTGAAGTCGACGAGCAAGCGGGAGGAAGTACATACGCTAGAAGGGAGTTCGGATATACCAATTTTAAACGAACCTTTAGATTACCAGAGACTGTGGATTGCAGCAGGATTGGTGCATCATATCAGAATGGTATTCTTGAAATCCTCTTACCTAAAAAAGAAGAAGCGAGGCAAAAACCTCCTAGGATAATTCAATTATCATGAGGGGGCAATAAAGAACTATAATGTGGGGGTATTTAAATACTCCCACATTAATTAATTTTCTAATAACCTTAATTTAAGCATATATGGTTGTGGCAATGATGCATTGGCAATTTATCGGCTAAATAGGTTAATGAATTTGGAGTGGAACTTGTTAACGGAATTATATGATTTACTCGTTGATGATTAATACCATATCCTCGCTAAACCCTGTAGTCGAAATCAAATTTGCCATCAGTTAATTCGTAGCTGAAATACCAATGGTTTTATATAATCTAGGCTTAGTTTATTAACGATTATCGAAGTTCGGATCGATGTAGCGTATCATCTTTAATTTATCAAAATATATAAGATTGGTTGTCATGTTCTTAGCAACCGAATTAATACGTGTCCATCACATAATCTAGGTTTGTATTTGACTATTAATTTAATGTTGACCATGTCCTATTATTTATATTTTAACAAACTTCTTTATGCGAGAAGAACTTAATACAACCCTAAGTTCATCAAATATATGCGGTAAATTATGTTAAAGGCGATAGGTATTGGATAGCAAATAATTTATATGAATAACATGGGAACTTTTGCGGTAGGTATGTCGGCAATACTATTTATATATGTTATTTTCCTTTACATATCTTACATTTTTATATTGGGGAAAATTGACAACCAAATTGATGTTGAAAAAGTTAAGGCTGACATCGTTAGAATTTTAATGTATTGGAACGAGAGAATTTTTAAAAAAAGGAATACTAAGAAAATCTCTTGATATAGGAACAAGTATAAGTTTATAAACAAAAAGTCCTATCCCCTCTACAGTCTTCAAGTTATACTCGTTACCCATAGGTTTAGACTATTAATTATCTTGAAATCAACACAATTAAATTTTTTGTTTCAGTTCTTTCCATGTGTTCTTATAGAAGAATTTTTGACACACTTTAATCAAGCTAAAATCTAAATGAATCGAGCAGCATAGAGCATCTTAATTATCCTGAATTTGCAGTGGTTTAAAGTATGTGGATTACTTTATAATACTTAGGTTTCTGAATTTAAGCTCAGTTAATCACGGCTAAAGTTACAATTATGAGAAATGTTGCATTGCATATCATGGATACTATAGGAAATACCCCACTAGTAAGATTGGGGCGTTATTTTAAGGAGAATAATGTATATGCCAAACTAGAAAGTGCGAATCCTGCAGGGAGCATGAAGGACCGTACTGCTCAACGTATAGTTTCGGAATTAATTAGAAATGGTACTGTTAGAAAAGGGGGGACACTTATAGAGTCTAGTTCGGGAAACATGGCCGTGGGCTTAGCACAGGCATGTCGGTTCTATGATTTAAAACTGATAGTTGTAGTTGACGTTAATCTAAATGCTCAAAATTACAAATTATTGGCAGCTTACGGGGCTGAAGTTGTCCGAGTGACAGAGCCTTTACCTAATGGTGGCTTTTTGGCCGCGCGTTTACAAAAGGTTCGTGAGTTATTGAATTTGTATCCAGGAAGTGTTTGGACCAATCAGTATGCAAATCCTAACAATCCCAAAACCTATTGGAATGTCATGGATGAAATTGTTGAATCATTGAAGAGTCAACCAGATTATTTATTTGTTGCCACCAGCACTTGTGGATCGCTAATGGGCTGTGCAGATTATATACAAGAGAACGAATTGTCAACAAAGTTAATAGCCGTTGATGCAAAGGGGAGTGTTCTTTTCGGCGGCGTATCCGGCAATAGGAGAATTCCGGGACATGGCGCAGGGGTTCCGTCCAAATTTTTAGATGTTCGGAAAGTGCATGAAGTTGTTCATGTGTCTGATTTGGAATGTGTAACTGGTTGTAGAGATTTATTGGACAAAGAGGCAATTCTCTCTGGCGGTTCTTCCGGAGGTATCATCACTGCTTTTAATAAAATCAGATACAAAATACCCAAGAACGCTACATCAGTTCTTTTATTACCAGATAGTGGTGAGAGGTATTTAGACACTATTTACAATGATCATTGGGTGCTGGAAGGTATCAATCAAAAAACAAGTGATGACAATCTTATACTGAACCAAAATATGTTAGATGGCGCCTATAACACCATATAAGATTGCTATAGTCGGATTGGGACCAAAAGGGTTATATGCTCTGGAACGTTTGTTGTCTCAGATAAAATACCATAGTCGGGATATATCATTCGAAATTAATATTTATGAAAAATCAGGGTTTCCAGGAGCTGGCTTTATATATCAGCCGAATCAGCCAGACTACCTCTTAATGAATTATTCAAATCGGAAAATAAATGCATGGGTGGATGAAGTGCCTAAATCAATTACTTCTGAAGCAGTAAGTTTCGTGGAGTGGTTATCGCGAAAGGAAGGTATTGATATCTATAAACTTGAAAATGGTTATTCTTCCAGAAAAACAGTTGGAGATTATTTGGTTCATTGTTTCAATCTTTTGTTGAGGAACAAACCGGACAATGCAAAAATTAATATTTATCACAACGAGGTTCGTGATATTGTTAACTATGAGAATGGCGTAGGTATATATTTAAATGAAAATGGTAGTTCTCATAAAATTTTCGTTAATGAGGTTTTACTAACTACCGGGCACTCAAGCTTCAAGAGTGGAAAAAGAAATGATATATCCTGTAATGGAACATTTATTCCATTTGTATATCCTGTTGAAGAAAATTTAGCAGCAATTAGTGAAAGGAGTCATGTGGGAATAAAAGGAATGGGTCTCACATTCATTGACGCTGTCTTGGGCCTGACGGAAGGTAGAGGCGGGAGATTTGAATTGTTAGCCAATGGTAATTATAAATACCATCCCTCAGGAAAGGAACCAAGCAAAATATTCCCCTTCTCTAGAAGTGGTATGTTAATGGTTCCTAGAACTGGCATTGAAAATAAAATACGATACACGCCCAAATTTTTCACCCTAGAGAATATTTTTAAGGCTTCTCTATCCGAGAAGTATATTCACTTCATTAAACATATTCTACCATTATATGTGGCAGAGACCCGATATAGATATTATAGTGTAATTACAAAGAAATACAGTTTCGATTTTGAGGTAAATAATGATTTGGAGAAAATGGAATTTCTCATAAAAGCATTTCATCAACGCTATCCTAATGAATACAAATTTGTGTTTGGAGACCTTTTTAAGACAAGGGCCTTTGTAAAGGAAAAAAGCAAACTGAATCCTGTCGATTATTTAAACTATATAGTACAAGAGTGTAAAAAAGGATCTCACAATAGTGCATTTATGGCGGCTGCCCTTACATGGGGGGATTTAAGTGAAATTTTCAATCGGGTATTCAGTTTTTCCGGTCTATCGGGAGATTCACATTTTGTGTTTGACAAAAAATATCGATCAAAATTGAACCGGATATCCTATGGACCTCCTTTGGCGAATATGGAAAAAGTTTTATCCCTGGTTCAATCGGGCATTATTGATTTCAGTTATTGTATCAACCCTACGGTCGTTAAAAAAGATAAAAATTGGGAGATTCTATCGCTAGATGGAAATAGGGACCATCTAGATGTTTTAATTGATGCACGAATCCCAACAGCTCAATCTACCCGGGACTGGGGTCCCTTATTTACCAACATGAGACAGCATGGTATTTTACGTAGCTATGTGAATCATAATGATAAGAGCTATGATGTAGGTTGTCCTGAAATTGATAGACAGGGTAAGGCTATATCCACTGACGGTGAGTCGCTCAAAAATATATCCATCTATGGCACTCCTACTGAAGGAGTAGTGTACGATAATGATACATTGTCAAGAAAGCGAAATAATTTCGCTTCCATTTGGGCAACTCTTGTTCTAGAAAATGTGAGTCAAGAAGAAATGAATTTTTCAGATAAGTTATGATTGAAAATATATCAGAAATAAAAAATGTTTATAAGGCAAAGAGCGATACACCTTTAACTCCAAAAATGAGTGAATGGATGAATAATATTATGGGGAGTTCAGAAGTCCTCGAATCATTATTCGAGAAATATGACTCTCCTATAAATGTACACCATCTCCCATCTTTCAGAGATAATATAAAGGACTTTCAAGATGTTTTCAATAGGTTGGAACTGAAAGGTCAAATTTATTTCGCAAGAAAGGCCAATAAATGTACCAGATTAGTAAAAGAGGCTTTGCAGTTCGGCATTGGCGTAGACACTGCTAGTTATACAGAATTAAATCAATCACTGCTCTTAGGAGGAAATCCTGACAAATTGGTATTAACGGCTGCCGTTAAAAATAGAAAATTGATGCAGTTGGCTATAACTAATCAGGTAGTCATGGTTATTGATAATTTAGATGAATTGCAAATGGCCAATCAATTAGCTGGTGAATTAAATCAAAAATGTAACGTGGCTATTCGATTAAGCGGTTTTAAAGTGGGCGGGGAGAAACTCTACAGCCGTTTTGGGTTCGATATCGAGAGAGATATATTTAGCCTTAAAATGTGGTTCTCGAACAATGACTTTCCCAATTTGATGCTCCGTGGAATTCATTTTCACTTAGATGGATATAGTATCCGACAGCGCGGGGAGGCAGCTCAACAGACCCTACAGATAATAAAAGAATTCCGTCAACAAGGAAACGTGATAGAATTCATGGATATTGGAGGGGGAATTTTAATGAATTATCTGGAGTCCGAAAATGAATGGAACGCCTTCCAGTACAATTTAAAATCTTCCTTGTATGGTAATCAAAAAGAAATAACTTTTAGGAATGATGGTTTGGGATTTCACCTAGATGAAGAGACCAAGACTATTACGGGTAATTTACGCACATACCCATATTATAATAGTGTAAACGGGCCGGAATACTTGGAAAATGTTCTTCAATATAAAAATTCTGAAGGGAAATCGGTTGCGGATATTTTAAAGGAATTGAATTTAGAAGTTAGAATTGAACCTGGCCGGTCTCTATTAAATCAAGTGGGAATAACCATGGCCAAGGTCATTCACAGAAAAATCGATGCTAATGATAATTGGTTGGTGGGTCTTGAGATGAATATGAGCCATCTCAAAAGTTCCAGCGCTGACTATTTGGTGGATCCCTTTCTTGTTTATAAAAACCTTCCAACAGAAAGGGAGGAAGTTCAATTATACTTTACTGGAGCCTATTGCTTAGAACAGGACGTACTCTTAAAACGGGCTTTAAAGTTTCCAGGTTTGCCCTCTCAAGGAGATGTTGTAATTTTCGTGAATACGGCGGGTTACATGATGCACTTCTATGAAACGCAATCACATTTAATTAATTTGTCTACCAATATTTTCACCTATCAATCAGAATTTCAAATGACAGATGAATTTAAAGAAGACATCGAACCCGAAAAAAAATAATGGCGTTATTGGCCCAAGCTTGATAACATAGCTTATTGCACTCAAATATTTATTCATAATATGAATCCTAAACCTACCTTATTATGTATCCCTGATATTAGTGGGTTCACAGAATTTATGTCCAAAGTTGATTTTGACCTAGGGTCAAAAGTGATACCTTCCCTCCTAAATAATATTATATATTCAAATAATATTGGACTTAAAATTTCTGAAATTGAGGGAGACGCGGTCTTATTCTACAAACAGGGGAAACTTCCTTCCTTCGGTGATCTTATAAACCAATGTAAAAAATTCTATACAGATTTTTATTTCCATATTGATGAGCTCATCAAAAAGGAAGATTCTGCTAGGGCCAAGGATATTCCAAAGATTTTAGGGCTTAAAATTATACTTCACTTTGGGGAGGAGATTGCTCACGTGAAAGTTGGTAAGCATATAAAACTCATAGGAGAGGATGTAATAACTGCGCATAAGCTACTCAAGAATGATATTGCCAAGAACGAATATATTTTGTTATCTGAAAAGCTTTTAGCACAATTCAATGAAAACTTCAATGAGGTGATTACTTGGGAAAAATTACAAAGTGATGTTGTGTACGACGAACATGTGGGGGAAATTCAACTTCAATATATAGATTTGTCACCTCTAAAACCCGTATAGATAAGCAGTAAAATTTTTAGTAGTTGGCAAGTTACCTAGATAGCTAATTATTCGATGATGATATGTAGTACTTTTATGTAGGTATATTCTCATATCGTTTTGAGTTAACTTAAAAATTTTTGGCAACAAATTTCTAACTCAAAATCTAAGAATTTCGTTTCCACAAGAAATGGCAAAGGACTCTTTCCTTTCTTTCAGATTACATCTCCTAACTGAATTAATTATAAATGAAATTTAGATGAAAATGAAAAAGTCTAGGATATTTTTAGTGGATGACGATAAAGATGATCAACAACTTTTTAAAGAAGCCTTCTTAGAATCAAAGTGCTCTGCTGAATTAAAGATTTATAATAGTGGGTTGGAGTTGATGAGTGCTATTTCATCCGAACACAGTAAACCTGACATGATTTTTTTAGACTTGTATATGCCAGGAATGGATGGCGAGGAATGTTTAGAGGCTCTTCGTAAGAATAGCAAATTTGACAATGTACCTATTGTAATTTATTCCACTGAATTTGATATTGATCGCATAGCTAAATTATTTTCAATCGGAGCAAATAGGTATTTAAAAAAGCCCGATTCCTTCAATTCATTGGTAGCATCCATACAAACTTCAGTCGAGTCACTTCGTCGTAATGCATTAGGGGGAACTGCTATTATTAACATTGTTACATAGATTTAAAATAAATGGAGGAATATCAATTCTAAAGGCGAATAGCCATTTTATAAGTAGTTAACAACAATCTAAAATCAATTGTCATGGCCGAAAAGAATAATGAAAAGTCATCAGAATCCGATAAATCACGTCAACTTGAAGGATATACTATTGACTATGCGAATAAACCTCTCACTACAAGGCAGGGTTTGAAAGTAAATGATACCAATAACTCATTAAAAGCTGGCGTGAGAGGGTCAACACTTTTAGAAGATTTTCTACTTCGAGAGAAAATTACAAGTTTTGATCACGAGAGAATTCCAGAAAGAATAGTACATGCCCGAGGAAGCGCGGCACATGGATATTTTGAGTTAACAAAAAATATCAAAAAATATTCAAGGGCTGGAATTTTTACCGATACCTCTAGAAAAACTCCAGTATTTGTCAGATTTTCGACAGTGGCTGGGTCAAAAGGGTCAACCGATTTGGCGAGAGATGTTCGGGGGTTTGCAGTAAAATTTTATACAAAAGAGGGGACATGGGATTTAGTAGGTAATAATATGCCCATTTTCTTTATTCAAGATGCGATGAAATTCCCCGATCTAATTCACTCGGTGAAACCTGAACCGAACAATGAAATTCCTCAAGCAGCCTCGGCACATGATACATTTTATGATTTTGTTTCCAAAGCAACCGAAACATTACACAATCATATTTGGGTCATGAGCGATAGAGGGATTCCTCGAAGTTACAGAATGATGGAGGGTTTTGGCATACATACCTTTCGATTAATAAATGAGGAAGGAAAATCTCATTTTGTCAAATTTCATTGGAAACCGAAACTGGGAGTTCACTCTATAACTTGGGACGAAGCTGTGAAAATCAGTGGGGCGGATAGTGATTTTCATAGAAGAGATTTATGGGATGCAATTGATTCGGGCAATTTCCCCGAATGGCAATTAGGCATCCAAGTTGTTGCTGAAGAAGATGAGCACAAATTTGACTTTGATTTATTAGACCCTACCAAACTTATACCCGAGGAAATGGTGCCTGTTGAAATTATTGGGCGCATGGTACTCAACAAAAATCCAGAAAACTTCTTTGCCGAAACTGAGCAAGTCGCATTTTTGCCTGGTAATATTGTTCCTGGAATTGACTTTACGAACGACCCACTTCTTCAAGGTAGGCTCTTTTCTTATAGAGATACTCAATTATCCAGATTAGGAAGCCCTAATTTTCACCAAATTCCTATCAATAGGCCAGTTGCTGAGTCGTATGTAAATCAACGTGATGGCCATATGCAAATGGAAATTCCTAAAGGGCAAACTGCGTATTTTCCAAATGCTTTGGGTGGAGGTTGCCCCTATTTGAGTAAAGTCGCCGATGGAGCGTTCGAATCTTACCAAGAACGAATCGACGCCAAGAAAATCAGGGGCAGAAGCGAAAGTTTTAGTGACCATTTTTCACAACCAGCATTATTCTACCGAAGTTTGGCCGATTGGGAAAAAGAACATGTTATATCTGCATATTCATTTGAATTGGGTAAATGTAACCACGAAGAGATTAAAAGTCGTATGCTATTTATAATTGGCCAAATTGATTCCAATTTAGCTAAAAGGGTAGCGGATAATTTAGGAATGGAAATACCTGAAGATATTGATAGACCCTTGAATCAATCAATTGGGGCGGATGCGGTTGTTGAGGACCATCAGCCTGGAAGTAAAAAAATATATCTTGAGAAATCTCCTGTTTTGAGTCAAGCCAACACTAAATTTGATACTATTGCTACTAGGCAAATTGCATTTTTAGTTGCTGACGGATTCCATATGCAATCTTTTCAGGCCATGCGGAAAGCTTTAGAAAATGAAAAGGCTGTTGTGAAAATAATTGCCCCGCATGGAGGAATGGTGAAATGTGATGAAGGAATGGATCACAAGGTCGATGCAGCGATCATGACTACGGAGAGTGTTCTTTTCGATGCGATTTATATTCCGGGCGGTAAGAAATCCGTCAATGTATTAAAAGAAGAATCGAAATTTCTCAAATTTATCAATGAAGCATTTTCTCATTGTAAATCCATCGCTGCAGATGGAGAGGGTGAACATTTATTAGAGACCTCTAGTATAAAAGAATATAAGGAAGATGAAGCTATTCTAATTAATGAAAAACCGGAGTTATTTATAGATGCTATATCAAGGCATCGAAATTGGAAGCGAATGCAAGTAGCGCAAAAAATTCCTGTATAATACCAAATTTAGAAAAACCCCAGCAATGGTAAACTACTGGGGTTTTTTTAGCTCAAATAAGCCCTTTTTGAAAAAATGTTTTATCACATGTGAACATAATTGATAAAGGTTCGATGAGTAACTTCGACTTTATCATAAATGAGGAATATTATGCGCGTTGCCTTAAAATCATTTTCATACAACTACCCTTTGAAAAAGATAGTTCATGCTGATAGGAAACAACTAAGCAGTGGTGTATTAAGATTTTTGCACATCGGTTAGCAACCACGGGTCTAGTTTTATATCTCCATCAATCTTATGCAATACACTTATATCGCCCGTGGTTTCGAAAATTACAGCAAGTACCTCGTCTAATGAAGCGACGTTTGCCTCTCTTAATTTTGAGCGTAAATCACTTTCGGTTACCCTAGCCTTTTTTAAGTTGTCCTTTATAATTTTTCGTCCGTCCATAAGAAGTAAAGGTGAGTTATCTACCGCTTGCTTTAACAATTTATATCTTCGGCCGATTGCAACAAGTATTTGCAATATATAAATACTTGCCAATCCAATTATACCACTTACTAAAGATATTGAAGGAGAGAGGATTGTCGATGCAATGACCGAACCAATAGCAACTGTCATTGAAAAATCAAAGCTGGACATTTTCGAAAAACTACGTTTTCCGGCTATTCTAGTAAATAGAATGACAGTGAAGTAAATACCCATAGTACTTAGTACTATCCTATAGGATGTCGGCAAATTAATTTGCAATAATTCCATCATGTAAGTTGTAATTATAATTCTGATAATTTTTTATCAAAGTTTTGATTGAAAAGTGACCAAGGAATGCATTGGTAATCCCTAATTTTATAAGTCTTTATCACCAATAAGGAAATTGGTAAAATTAATCTATTCATCATCACAGCGTATAATTTCACTATAGTAAATTATCGCCATCTTCAAAAGATTTATTATAGTCAACGAAGGTATTAATGATTAATTTAAATATTTAATATTTCTATGAGCTATAGAGAATCACTAAACGAGCAGCAGTTGAAAGCTGTTGAATTTAAAGGGCAGCATCTCCTTGTACTTGCCGGTGCCGGTACTGGGAAAACAAGAACGATAATTGGAAGAGCTGCTTATTTAGTTGAAAAGGGTGCACAGGCTTCAAAAATTCAAATATTGACCTTTACTAAAAAAGCCGCTAATGAAATAGTTGAGCGGGTAAAATCTAATTTGCCTAAAGCAAGCGCTCAATCCTTAAATGGAGCAACGTTTCATAGTTGGTGCAATCAACTGATTATTAAATACCCCAACTTATTTGGAGCAGCAAATTTCACAGTCATTGATCCTGATGATCAGTTGGGAATTATGAAAATGATTTGTGGAAACTATAAAGAGGCTTATAGCAAACTTAGAATTAAACCCCAACAGCTCATAGACATTTACTCATATGCTAGAAATACTAAAAAAAACCTGACAGAATCTTTGCGAGATTTAGTTTACAATGGAAAAAACGATAAAGATACAGATTACGAAATCTCAGCAATCAAAACAGATGTAGAATTACTGCTGAGGGCTTATCAAAAGAAAAAAATGGAGTTGCGCTATCTAGATTATGATGATCTATTGTTGGTGGTTTCTACACAACTAAATTCGAACCCCGAAGCTAAATCCCTATTGGCTCAAGATTTAGATTATTTGCTTGTTGATGAGATGCAGGACACGAATCCTTTACAGTGGGAATTGCTAACGCCATTTATTAATATTTGTCATCTTTTCTGTGTGGGTGACGATGCACAATCCATATATTCTTTCAGGGGAGCTGATTTTAGAAATGTAAATGAATTTAATAGACGTGTTCCTAATTCTGAAATTTTAAAATTAGAAAAGAATTACCGCTCAACACAAGAAATTTTGGATATTGCTAATTGGCTATTGGAAAAATCCCCTATCGATTATAAAAAGAAATTAAAATCCATTAGAGGTAGCGGAGAAAAACCTTTGTTGTTAAATGTAAGTGATGAATGGCAAGAAGCCAATTGGGTAGCCAATGAGATTTTGAAGAATTATTCGGAAGAAGACCGTCAATTTTCAGACCACCTAATACTTTCTCGGTCTCAATATTATACTAAAACCTTGCAAGCTGTATTCATAAGAAGAAAAATTCCTTACATCACTTTTGGTGGTCGAAAATTTCTCCAGGCTGCACACATTAAGGATTTAGTTTCGCTATTAAGGATTGTCAATAACCCATATGATGAAATCGCATGGATAAGATTTCTAACCTTTTGGGAGGGCATTGGTGAAGTTAAAGCATCAAGAATTATGGCAATAATTCTTGCGGACCAAGGTAGTACCGAAATACCTATTCTTTTAAAAAGGGCGATACCGGGGAAAGATGGCGATAAAATTTCTGGGTTATATGAAGAAATTCAAAGGGAAAGGGGCAAGGTTGGCAGAATGGTGGATATTGCATATGAAGCCATGTCGTTAGGTTTAGCATTTCGATATAGAAAAGACTGGATTGAAAAGCGTAAAGGTGATTTTCCGGTTTTAAAATTATTGGCAAATAGCTATTCGACATTGGCAGAATTTATTGGCGAAGGTTTATTGGACAATGCCGAGAATTTAAATGGATCTCCCGTGTTAAGTGAATCGCAGTTGGCTACTTCCGAAGATAGGGATCATGTTATAATATCGACAATCCACTCGGCAAAAGGTTTAGAGGCTGATATTTGTATCGTATTGAATGTATCCCCAAAATCATTTCCATCTGCTAGGTCTTTAGATGACATGGAAGCTATAGAGGAGGACAGAAGAGTATTATATGTAGCCCTAACGCGTGCAAAAAATCGACTTATTATTACAAGAAACATAGCATCTATCTCTGCCATTCACGGAATATCTGAATCGGTCCAATTGAAGAATTTATCACAGGCCAATGAAAGCTATTTTTTAACTTCTATACCAGAGGATTTAGTAAACCAACAAACTATTGGTCCTAATTTCATAAAAATTAGGGATGCCGAGAAACCCAGTAAATTGGATCTGTCCTCTGGAATGGATTTTAGTTAAAGTAATATGCTGAGAAGAAATTTTGCCATCGTATCGCTCGTTACCTACGGATATAAAACTAAACCTCAAAGAATAATTCAGTTGACCGTGAGTAAACTTCAAGGTACTCATTATGAACCTATTTTTCATACTAATGTTAATCCAGAAGAGCCAATACCTTCTTATGTCGGCAATAGAACTGGTTTGACTGACGCGATATTGCACCAGGCGCCCTCGTTCTTAGATATTGCCCAAAGGTTATTAAATGAGCTTGACGATTATATTTTAGTTGCACATGATGCATCATTCATTCATTATGCTTTACAATCAGAGTTCAATTATTTGGGTTTTGCATTTAATGCTGTACACCTTTGCACTAAGCGCCTAGCAAAAAAATTAATGCCAAATATGACGAGTTACGACTTATCATATTTGACTAGAGTATTAAACATTCCATATGAGGAAGGAAACTATTCCGATCGTCTCGGGCAAGCGGTTTCTGTTCTATTTCAAAGATTGGTGCTGTTAGATGAGAAGGGAGACCTAATTTCTAATCTGTTAACTTCTAAAACTGGGAAGCTTAAAAATGCAATCAAAGACTCTAATGGCTCGAAGTTCAGCCAATTGCCAAATACGCCTGGCATCTACAAATTTCAAAATAGCGAAGGGAAAGTAATCTATGTAGGCAAGGCTAAAAATATTAAAAAAAGGGTCTTAAGCCATTTTTACAGCAATAGTAAAAAGGAAAGATTACTTTGTGAAAGTACTAGTGATATAGATTTTGAAAGAACCGGGAGTGAACTTATCGCATTATTGAGAGAAGCAGATTTAATCGATAAATTAAATCCCACCTATAATTATATTCAAAAGAAAGATTATATCACTTATCATATAATATCCCAAAAGAACAAATTGGGCCTAATGGAGCTAAAAATCGAAAGAAGGCCATTTATGCACTCTCCTAATGAGATATTTTTAAAGAGGGGCGATGCCATTAAACGGTTAATCGAACTAACGAGTAAATTTAGGTTGTGCCCATTGAAGACTGGCTTGAAAAGTAGATTGGGAAATTGTTATCTTGATGAATTTTCGAATTGTGATGGAGTATGTCAAGGTAAGGAAGATATAGGAACTTATAATAATAAAGTCGCTAATGCTTTGCAATATATTGTTCATGAAAAGGATAATTACGTAATTTTTGAAAAAGGACGTGTTGAAGGTGAAAAGTGCTTGGTATTAGTACTCCATGGGGTATATCAGGGATACGGTTATCTCGACCATTCTCAATCTATTGCTTCAATTAATGAGCTGAGGAATTTTATTGACAATAAAAAGCATTCATACCATACTGCTAAAATTATTGCGGCATACAGAACTCGTTATCCACGGAAAGTACGATTAATTGAAGAGAATGATATAAGGTAAATTGGACAAATAGGCCTCCTGCAACGAATGGAGATGTACAGGTTTATTTTCAATTATCATACATTTTCTCAGCACTTTATCTCTCTATTTTGGATAAAGAGCTTCGCTAAAAAGTCTTGGACACACCTGTTGTTTTTTAGCCTTCATTCCATTTAGCCGAACCGCCACGCCGGTTCGGAACACTTCATTCCGTTCAAAAAACAGGTAAGTCCGCTTTACCCATCGGTAGGCCCCGATTCTGATTTTCTTCCCAGGATGAACGGTAAGGTCTTTTCGTGCCCTTTCCCGTTCATCCCTGAAAATCGAACCGTACCCTTCTAAATTTTAAGGGGTCTATAATGTATAAGGCCCTTCTCGTTTTGCGGAACTGCGCAAAACGGGGAATGGCATAACCGATTCCAATTTAAATCCGATGGTTTCCAGGTTAAACTTTCCGTACACTCGGTCTACCACCAGATTTAAAGGAATCGTTAATGCCCTTATGGAACCTATCAAGACCAAGGCGAGTTTTTTGTGAAAAATAAGGTTTCTACTTCACTAAAGTTTTAAATGGAACAACTGAGTAGCAGACACTCCCGATTTGTTCACAAAAAGTCTTGACAGAACCCACCTTATCCATAGTGCGGTGCACAAAGGAAATCAAACAAACACCCCTTAAAATTTAATGTGCACACCAAAGGGAATTATTAATTATGCCTCCCATAGAGTAGGCTTTAAAATCAAAAAGTTATGAGTACCATTAGAAATTACGTACAGTTGATCGGAAATGTTGGACAAGAACCAACCATTACCAATTTGGATAACGGAAAGAAGGTTGCCCGGTTTTCATTGGCTACTAATGAAAATTATAAGGATTCCAATGGGGTCAAACAAACTGATACCAATTGGCATACAATTGTGGCATGGGGCAAGACAGCGGAGGTAGTGGAAAAATTCATTTCTAAAGGCAAGGAAGTTGGATTGACCGGTAAATTGAAGACTAGAACTTATACTACCGATGACGGTAACCAACGCTATGTGACCGAAGTAGTAGCCGACGAAATATTATTAATCGGTAACAAAGGAAAAGAGTAAATGGAGTAAAGGGCGGAACTTGTTCCGCCCTTTCATTCAACAACTAAAAACTCAGTAAAATGAAAGCAAAAGCAGATGAAATAATGGAACAACTTTCACAATTCATAGGAACAGAAGGGTTCTACAGGCTACCATTATTTAAAACTAGATATACCGACGGAATCAAATACCTTTCCGAAGTTGCGGAATGTTTTTGGTTAATTACCGATGCCTCGATAATGGCCAAAAGTCTGAGAACTTGTAGTGAATTTGTAACTATAGATTTTAAAAGGCTCTCTGAAACGGAAAGAATGAATTTGGAATATGAAGCCGAAGTTATCTATAGTGATGGAAACAATAATGTTCTGGGAAAACAAGAATACCTTTTTACGGATTTTCCATTGGATGAACTTCGTTTGTTCTTCGTTAACGATACCTTGATGTTGCCGAGTGAATATTGATAATTCGTGGAAAGTGTCCGAAGAGGGCGGTTGAAATATTGTTGTTGACGAATTTGAAATAAAAAGGAAGGAATGCATAAAATCGGCTAAAGATTCACAGTCGGGAACGTTAAAATTTCTAGGATTTTAAATCAATCCCTCAAATGGATGAAAATTGTGTAACACGCACTTAAGATTTTCAGCAAATGAAGTACAATTTTTATTAGGTATTGGTTTGGATACTGTTTTCTGGTTTACAGTCCATGTTTGGACAGGAGAGAAATCAAAAACCCATTGTTAACATAGATCCCGGACATGGAGGTTTTGATACTGGCGCGATTGGCATTAAAGGACTAAAGGAAAAAGACGTGGTTATAAATATTGCCAAGGAAGTTGTTCGGCTTAACCAAGAACTGTTCAGTGATTCATTATAAATATATCTCTATCCATACTCGGACACGCTTATTTCCTTTGGTGATCGAACCAAACTTGCCAAGGCCCTAAGAGCCGATGTGTTTGTCACCATTCATTGCAATCAAGCTGTTCGGAAAGCAGCTCAAGGTATTGAAGACTTTATAAAGCAGGACGATGCCCTATCTGAATATTTTTGGCTGAGCAATTCACAATTGTTGTTAAATATGCCAGTTTTCAAGTACTCCAGGAAACTACGCAACGCCCAAGTGCCCTTTAGGAATTAGGGTTTTTGTCGAATGGGAGGAGGCGGGACACAATGGAAAGCACAGCAGTATTGTTGATTATGCGCTGTTAATAATAGAAACACTGATAAAATTTTCGAATTATGATTGTAGTTGCAAAAATCTTAGCCATGATATTTAAAAAGCTATTTCATGATGTCTACTTGACTTTTAAGGAATTTTGTAAAAAATGGAAATGTTAGATTTTAAGGCTACAGCTATTCCGACAAAAATGGTTGGCGCAGTATTTGGATGAAGATGATTTAATAGTGTAATTGTTGGTTTTGGAGAGCAGTCCTAAGAAGTTCCTGCATTGACCATTTTATATCAACTCTTTGGAGAAGAGATTTTCATAAGCTTTCAATAGAAATAGTTGTTATATGATAACTATCGCAGTACCACCTAGACCGTCACCCCATCCTCGACTTCAGCCATCAGTAATTTCTCCGGTGTAATCGGTAAGTCGCGCATACGTTTTCCCGTGGCATTGAATATGGCATTGGCAATGGAGGCCGCTACGGAGGTAATACCTAGTTCGCCAATACCTTTTATGCCCATTTGGTTGGCAATCTTATCCTCTTCGGGGAGGAAGATAACATCAACGTTTGCCATGTCCAAGTTGACCGGAACATGATAATCCGCAAAGGAGCGCGTTATGAAATTTCCGAAATTAGGCTCTACCTTGGTCTGCTCGGCGATGACCATGCCAGCACCCATAGTAAGCCCGCCAATAACTTGACCGTAAGCCGTTTTTGGGTTTAATATTTTACCTGCAGAGCCCACATTTACCATTCTTTTAATCTTATACATGGCAGTATCCTTATCGACCCAAACCTCAGTGAAATTAGCACCAAATGAGAAAATGGAATGCTTTTTAAATTCGGAATCTGGTTTTGCCAAGCTTTGCGATTCGTATGAAGTTATTTGATTCATCTTTAACAATTCGGCTATTGAGACGTCTTCATCTTTGGGCACATTCCGATTCTTTTTAAGTCCCGCGATCGCGTTGTCACAGGCAGATTTGGCACCATTGCAATAGGATGCCGCACCCCATGAACCTCCTGAACCTGGAGTTATGGGAAAATCAGAATCGCCCAGTTCTACTACTACCTGTTCCAAAGGAACGTTAAAACAGTCGGATACCGTTTGTGCCAGAATAGTGTAGCTACCCGTGCCGATATCCGTTGCATCCATTTGTAGCGTGGCGGTAACGGTATCATTCGTTAAGTTCAATAGTACTTTGGCGTGGGTTTCATTAAAAGGTGCCGCCCGTGCCGCTGCACTGACCCCATATCCAATAAGCCAATTCCCTTTTTTATTCGCCCTTGGTTTCTGTTGACGTTTGCTCCATCCGAATTCATCCGCACCGATAGTCAGGCATTCAACCAGCAATCGAGAGGAGAATGGCTTCTCTTGGCTTAAATCCTCCTGTGTATCATTTTTTATACGAAATTGTACGGGATCTATCTTCAGTTTCCACGCCAATTCATCCATGGCGCATTCCAAAGCAAAACTTCCCGTTGCTTCCCCGGGCGCCCGCATGGAAAAAGGTTGTTGCAAATTAAGAGGAACCAACCGCTCGGAGACGGCAGCATTGGCAACATTATACATCATCTTTGACATGGAACCGCAAGGTTCTTGAAACTCCTGTGTAGTAGAGGTATATGCCAAAGTTTCGTGTAGTAACCCCGTAAGTTCACCTGTCTTCTTAGCGCCGAGCTTAACCACTTGTATATTCGATTGGCGCAAACCTGTGTTGGTGAACATTTGTGAGCGCGTTACCGTAGCCTGAACAGGCCTACCAACCATCTTTGATGCCATCACGGCCATAATTAGGTGCCGTTCAACATTCAGTTTGGAACCGAATCCGCCACCCACATACTTGGCCACAACTCGCACATCTTTTTTTGGAATTTGAAATGTTCCTGAAATTGATATGACTGCATCCTCCACGATTTGCTGACTTGCATATACCAGTACTTTACCATTGTTCCAACTGGCGATAGTGGCATGCAGCTCCATTGGATGTTGGTGCTCGATAGGAGTATTATAGGTCTGTTCTATTATCGCATCCGCCTCGGAAAATCCTTTCTTAAGATTGCCTCGTTTATGATCGGACTCTTCTGAGGGATTGTACGCTTTATCTTTGTTCTGACCTAATATGAATCGCGCCGTAGCATCTTCCTTATATTTGAGTTTGACCAAGGAAGCCGCATATTGTGCTTGCTCGAAAGTTTCCGCCACAACGAATCCTACGTATTCCCCATAGTAATGCACTTTATTGCTTTGTAACACGGGAGCAATGCTGTCCGTTGCCAATACAGGCCGTTCTTTATCAAAAGTCTTTAATTTCTCAGCATTCTTGTAGGTTATGATTTTGAGAACACCTTTTAATTTTTCCGCTTCCGAGGTATCGATACCGATAATTTCTCCCTTGGCAATCGTGCTATTTATGCCTTGGCCATATGCTTTGTTTTCAACTTTAAATTCCGAAGCATACGTTGCTTCTCCTGTTACTTTTAAATGACCTTCGACTCTATCTATGGCGTTTCCGACGCCCGTTGCATTCTTTGTTTTCATACTAATGATTTGACATGTGTCTTTGGCAATTACTCTCCTATGTTATTCGCTTGCATAAGCGCTCTAACAATGGCGTTCTTTCCCATTGGAACTTTGTATCTATTACCCTCGAACGGCTTGGCATCTTTCATAGCAAGTTCTGCCGCTTTTCCGAAATTGCTTTCAATTGGTTTTTTACCTAATAGAAACTCTTCCGCTTCGATGAGTTTCCAAGGTTTATGGGCGACGCCACCCATTGCCAATCCAATTTTTGAAATTTTTTCATCCTCGATTTGAAAACCTGCCGCAACTGATACCAAAGCGAAGGCATAACTTGAACGTTCCCTAATTTTAACGTAGGCATAGTGATTCGATAGTTCGGGTTTGGCCAAGTGAATATGTGTAATCAGTTCCCCTGGTTCCAGATTGGAATCTTTTTCTGGCATATCTCCGGGTAAGCGATGAAAATCTTCCAAATCGATTTTTCTAGAACCTCCATCTACTTTTTGTACCTCTACCGTTGCGCCAATTGCCGCAAGTGCCACACACATGTCCGATGGATGGGTGGCAATACAGTTATCACTATATCCGAAGATTGCGTGTTGATCATTCACCCCGTTTAGCGCACCACAACCAGATTCTGGCTCGCGCTTGTTGCAGGGCATGGATGTTTCAAAAAAATAGGGACACCGTGTTCGTTGCAATAAGTTTCCACCGTTGGTAGCCATATTCCTTATTTGTGCGGTTGCTGCAGAAAGCATTGCCATTGATAAAAGTGGATAATATAACCGAATGTCTTTGTGATTGGCAGTATCTGCATTGCTTCGCATCGCACCTATAGTATAACTACCATCCTTATTTTTGCTGATGCCGTTGTATTGCAAATTTTTGACATAAATCAATTGGTCCGGTTGCTCTACGTGCTCCTTCATTAAATCCACCAAATTGGTACCACCGGACAGATAGTGAGAAGTTGTTGTAAATGCTTTTAGGGCCTCATTCCTGTTCGTTGTTCCTGTATAGGTAAATGGTCTCATATTTTTTCATTTAAAAATGCAGTCGTGTTACCTGCAATCAGGTAGCTGTTATTTTCTTTTAGCACTTTTCATTTGCATTTTGGTCGCAAATTTCCAAGTTGGCATCTCATCATCAGCAGAGTGCACCTCCTTAAATGCTTGTACGATATTATTGTAGGCCCCACAACGGCATATATTGCCAGAAAGGCGTTCTCTTATCTCTTCTTCCGAAAGCTTCAACTCTTTGCTAATATTTCTCACATCCGCTGTCACGTAGCTAGCATCACCGTCTTTGGCCTCTTGTAGCAAGGCCACAGCGGAACAAATCTGACCAGGCGTACAATAGCCACATTGGAATCCATCGTGCTTTACGAAAGCCCCCTGCATGGGATGCATTTTATCTTTTTTCGCCAACCCTTCTATGGTGAGTACATTTGCTCCCTCGCAAGTTGCTGCCAAAGTGAGGCAGGACAACTGTCGCTTACCATTCATGATGACTGTACAGGCACCGCATTGTCCGTGGTCACAGCCTTTTTTGGTGCCATTGAGTTCTAAATGTTCTCGCAAGGCGTCCAACAAACTAGTTCTGGAATCTAGCGTAAGGGAGCGATTTTTAGCATTTATTTTAAGTGACACCTGAATCTGGTTTGTTAAAAAGGAATTCTTCTTAATTTTTTCGTTCATGGCTTGACAATATTTTTGCAGGTAGAGTTGAAATTTTTGCAGGTAGAGTTGAAAGAAGGTTTACAATAACTACTATTAGGAGCATACTTTCCACAGCGAAATTTAAGGGTTTATGTAAGTAGAAGTTGACGTTATTCGTAAAAATCTTAGCCTCATAAGCTTGTGTTTCCTAAAACGTATTGTACCGCTTGGCATAGAGTACTTTATATTTGATTAAAGAAATCTGTCGAAGCAAATTGTTTAAACCTGACTTTCACGAGGTATATCCCTGATATCTGCAATCAATGATGGGAATTTTCAGAATATTTAAAATTTGCAGTTTCAAGTTTTTTTAATCGATAGCGGAGAGACGGTTAATTTTTTCATTTAAAAGATCGGCAAGGATCACTGAATTTGGCACTTTCAAATTATCTTAACTTAGTTCCGCGCATTAAGGATGTATAGATAATATGATTCATACGCAACCGTTATCTGAAAGCTGAAATGGAATAAGAAAAAAATCCATTTTATGTTAACGTAGCCAACACCACATAGTTGGGTAAAATCGATTGTTGTCCAAATTAAATTGTCACGTCCGGATTGATTGTTCGTCCTTATATAATATTTAACTGATGAAAAGAGTCCTTTTAATTGCATTGATCGCATCATGTGTTCAACGCAAAAAGAAAAAAACGAATATCGGGAACTAACGGAGTTCGAAGGGCATTACGAATACATCGGGGACACGACCTTGGATCTTGTTGCTTCCGAATTTGATACGACCTCTATGCTATATTGGACAATGCCAAATACCCTCTGAGACAAATCGAGGAAGATAGTTTTGTAAACATCCGCAACCAATCCGTGGTTTTTGGGAGGGGTAAAGATGGCCGAGTGGTCAATTATAGAACGGGAGGTAGAAATTTCAAACTTCTAAGTAGAGAATTCAAGAAAGTCGAAATGTTCCCGCGAAGAGACCTATTTCATAATCCGGAGAGTTACACTTACGTAATGCCGGAACAGAAAAACGATGGCTTGGCGACGGGTGACCTCATTGAGGAAATCAGGGACACGGAACCGATCATTAAAATGGTCAAGGAAACCATAAAGGGCAAATTCCCTGAAGTACATAACATCCTTGTCCTAAAGAACGATAAATTGATTTTTGAAGAATACTTTTATGGCTATGATGCCGATACTCCGCACCAATTGAGGTCCTCCAGCAAGCCATTGATCGAGGGAATACTTGGGATAGCGATCGATAAAGGGTTTATCAAGGACGAAAAGGAGAAGCTAATACCGTTTTTTGCCAAAGAATACCAAAATCTTCAAAACATGGATGAAAGAAAGAAATTACGATAGAAGATTTCTTGACCTATCGGCATGGAATGGACTGTGCCAACAACGACCCGGAAAGCAAGGGGAACGAGAAGGCAATGATGGAAAGTGAGGATTGGGTAAAACATACCATCGATCTGCCCATGGTGGCAAAGTCCGGAGATCATTCCTCATATTGCTCGGGCTGTGCACTTACATTGGGGCGTCTGGTGGAAATCGCGACCCATGAAAAAATTGAGGACTTTGCGAGGAAATATTTCTTTGGTCCTATGGGAATAACCGATTATAAATGGACTTTTGAGCCTAACCCTCCAAGCGGTACGACATTTTGCCAAATGTATATCACCCCAAGAGATTGGATAAAGATGGCAAAAATGTACAAGGATGGAGGTAGTTGGAATGGTAAGCAGATCATTCCGAAACATGGATAGACAAAACCTTTGATATGGAACAAGGGGATTATGGCTATTTGTGGGAACACAAGTATTTTGTGGTCGATGGAAAACAGTACAATTCGTATATGGCTTCAGGAAATGGAGGACAGAAAATAATATATGGCCCGAATTGGACATGGTTACCGTATTCAGGGGAGGTAATTACAATTCCTATGAACTATATGGAAAGAGTACGCCCCCCAATGAGATGATACCGGATTATATATTAAAATCGGTTCGATCGAACGATCGGTTAGAATAGGACAGGACGGAACAAAGGCCAAGTTGTAGGAATGGCCCGTGTCCGACCATAAATTAAACCCGAACGGAATGTGTTCCGCCGGTCCCTTTGGACAACATGTTCAATAGAGGTTCTTTATGAATGGGTCTATCCAGTACTCCCCTTACGACCGGATAGTCCTTGACTATCTCATCCATTTTTGGTACACAATAATCGGTTACGATGTAAATCCCATTATTTTTCATGAATTTTTTAATAACTGAGCAGTTCTGACAAGCGGAAGCTTCCAAATACTAATGTTTCACTTAGGAGCATGGTCAATGAAAGGAATAAAGATAATTATTCACTGTTTTACGTTGATCATCGCAAATATTTTTATTGAAATTTGAGAGTATAAGGGTTGCGGAGATGCGACCAAATGTTAAATTTAAAATTAATTTTCAAATGGAAATAGTAAAAGTAATCGAAGTATTGGCGACATCTGAAAAATCCTTTGATGATGCGGCTGCCAATGCGGTCAAAGAAGCTGCGAAAAGTGTAAAGAATATCCAGTCGGTGTATATTAAAGAGATGAATGCCAAAGTTGAGAACGATGCAATAGCCTCTTACGGCGTCAATGCAAAAATATCCTTTGTGGTCGATAGTCAGAAAAGCTAAGATGTCAACGTCCCACTAGAGTCAAGTACATTTCTTTTATTTCAAGGAAGAGCTTGATGCGATCAAAAAGGAACTGAATTCTTCAGTTCCTTTTTTTCTATTTAAAAAGCGATTAAAACCATACATATCAGCGTGCACCGTAGATTTATATGAACCTAATTATATTTTTAGATCCCCTTGGTCAACCGCTGGCTTCCAACGAACAATTTCGATGGTATAGCGTGGCCTTGGTGTTTGACTCATAAAAACTAAATATTTAATAAGAACTTATTGTTAGCGACATGACCATATTTATCGAATTAAATCCACTATTTCTAGGAACACGCTTGATGGAACCGGATTGGTCTATTGATACAGCTTTTCTTTTCAGAATAATACTTTCCGTTCTGTCAGGGCTATTAATCGGTATGGAACGGGAATATAAAGGCAAAGACGCCGGACTTAAAACGAATACGTTGGTATCTGCGGGCGCCTGCGCATTTGTAATTCTATCACTTGAATTTACGGGCAAGGATTTTATCGATGTAACAAGGGTGTTAGGTCAGGTAGTAACGGGTATCGGCTTTTTAGGTGCTGGCGTTATCCTTAAAAGGAAAAATACGGTAAAAGGTCTAACTACGGCCGCTAGCGTTTGGTGTAGTGCAGCTGCCGGTTGTATAGCGGCATTCTATATGGTTACGAATCTAATCTTTTTTACTGTAGCGGTTGTACTGGTCAATATCGCCTTTGGTCTTCTGGACAACAAGATTTGACCCGTAACGGAACTTACGGGATTTAATTTATGTATTACCTTGATAAAGATTATAAATATTGAAACCGAAAAGAACCAAAATACTGGCTATGGCCAATAAGGTTGGAATCGGGATATTGTTATAATTCAATGGAATTTTAAAGATATCTTTCTCAGATTGCTCTTTATATTTCATTCTATATCTCACCATAGAGATATTGACCATCCCGAAAACTGAAAAGACGAAAATGTTGCTGATCGATGCGACTATTTTTAAATCACCAATAAGCCCAAAAGCAATGGTGGTCAGCGCAATTGCGGCAATAGCGTAATTAGGAGTGTTTTGCCCGAAGCCTTCCAAGGTGGTAAACTTTTTTAACCATTTGATTTCACTGTCGCGGGCGACATCATAGAGAAGTCGCGAAGTACCTAGAATATTGCTCAGTATGGTTTTACTGGTAGCAAATAGTGCCACAACTACTAAAATAATGCCACCAATCTGTCCCCATTGAGATTCTATGACCGCAGCGAGTGGTCCCTCTTTTTTACTTAATTCTTCGGCACTAAAGGTGCTAAGGCTACTAATGGCTATTGCGACATATATGATTAGTACTATAATTCCGCTCATCAAAACTCCTCTGGGCATATTCTTTTTTGGGTTTTTTGTTTCCTCGGCCATTTTGACTAAATCTTCAAAACCAACATAGCTAAAAAATATGAGGGCCGATCCCGATAAGACTCCCGTTATACCGCTTTCACCCATCTTAAAAAGTTCTACAGTGTTCCAGTCGGGTATAGTAAATATGACCACCGTCCCCAATCCTAAAAGTGTGACTATCGTGGCAATGGTGTTATAATATGAGCTTTGCTTTGACCCCAAAATATTGAACATAGACATGAGTATTATAATCCCAATGATGGCGATCCAATGCGGAATTTCAACGAGTCTGTTCAAGTATTCGGCAAAACTGATTGCGATGGCCGCGGGTGCAATAATTCCGGTGAAGGCCATAAAAATGGACATGACCAAGGCTGTTTTTTCACCTATGCCCTGTTTAATGTATTCAAAGCTGCCCCCGGCATCGGGAAAACGGCTTACAAATTCTGCATAGGATAAGGCGGTGAGCAATGCTACAAATGCGGCAATGGTAAAACTTAACCAGAGCATATTTCCACTTAGTCCCGCTGCCTGACCAATGATCGCGTATATTCCGGCACCTACAATCCCCCCAACCCCGAACATTAAAATGTCATAAAAATTCAAGGATCTACTAAGTTTATTTTTCGCCATACCCATGTTCTATGTGAGGAAATTACTTGATACGGAATGATTAAGATTGCTGAATTCATCAAGAAATTGAGCTGATTGGTAAATGCCAATTTATGGCACCTGTATTATTAATGATTGGCCCTTTATATAGGTAGAGTTGACTGTTGGATATCCTTCTTGAGCGTAATTTTAGGGCCTTAGAAGGATAAAAAGATGTACACTCAGATTAGAAAAAAACTGCCTATAGAGTTAGCAATCCTTGTACATTCTCCATATTCACCTTCTGGCATAATAGCAATCGATTAAAACACAACTCAAAAGTGAGATTAGTCTATCAATAATATCCTACGGATACGTCCAATACATATTGATAAGAATCCAGTCCCGTCCAACAGCCATAAAACTGATAATCAATGCTGGCTAGAATGGTAACTTCTAGCCGATGGTTGTTCAGTTGTATCGGTGATAGAGCAAAGAAAACCTGTAATCCAAACAATTTTTAAACCCGGATTTTATTTACTTGCCTCTAGTCATTTGGCAGCTAAGAATGGCAGCCAAGTTTAATCTATTAATAATATAAATTTTATACCATGAAAAATTTTAGAGATATGTGCATCGTGGCCTGTATGCTACTTTTAACGGTCACAACGAATGCTCAAGAAAAGGTAGACCAAGAAGTCATGGCCGATGCCGAAAAAGCTAAGGTGATGCTGCAAACCGCTAACGACAAACTAGATGGTTTCTTTGAAAATTCAACAGGATATGCAATTTTTCCCAATGTTGGAGAAGGCGGCTTGATTGTCGGCGGAGCGTCCGGCAATGGAGTAGTGTATGAGAACGGTGAAGTGGTTGGAATGGCCGACCTAAAGAAAGTCGATGTAGGACTACAAGCGGGAGGACAAGCGATCACCCAAGTAATCTTTTTTGAGACCGAGGAGGCATTGAACGAGTTTAAGCAAGGTGAGCTGGAGCTCTCCGCTGAAGCCAAAGCTGTAGCACTTCAGAAAGGGGCTTCGATAGATGCCAATTATGATGACGGCGTAATTGTTTTTGCAAAACCTAAGGAAGGGTTGATGGCGGATGTTTCCGTTGGAGGACAGAAATTCGATTATACAGCAATTGATAATCTTTAATCCACGATCCATTTTATAAAATAAATCCTTAACGGCCCTCCTCTTGGAGGGTTTTTTGCTTTAGTGGGCATACGATCTTTTTTATACGGAGATCTGTCGCTTCCGATCCGCTTTGAGTTAACTTTCCAATTCTTAGTAGCAACAACTCTTATTATATTATCTGAAATTTACCGTCAGTTTATTCCCATATCCGGAAATAAATCATCCCACAAACATTAATTCGATAATTTAAAGACCATCTTGAGTAAGATTGTCACGCAGCTTGTCAGGATTTAACAAGGTATTTAAGTAGAACATGTAACTAAAGATATTAGGAATGGAAACAATTAAAATTTTCTTGGTGGATGATGATAAGGACGATCAGGAATTTTTTAGCGAAGCGCTATCGGAAATTGATGGATGCTATGCGTTGGAAAAATTTAATAGTGGGGCCGATCTGTTAAATGCAATTGCCGTAACGCATCATAAACCGGATGTAATATTTCTTGATCTTTACATGCCAATTGTAGATGGTGAGGAATGTTTGGAGTCATTGCGGAGCAACAGTAAATATGATACTGTACCCATTGTAATTTATTCCACAGAATATGATATAGATAAAATTGCCCGTTTATTTAGTTTAGGGGCCAATAGATATCTCAAGAAACCTGAAACTTTCGATTCCTTGGTAGCTTCCTTAAAAGTATCGTTGAACTCACTGAAAAGAAACTCTTTAGGAGGAAATGCAATTATTAATGTAGTTGCCTAGAAATCGATTGTAAAAAATAGGACAACTCGGAAGAACCGGATGTAGTCCTACCAAAAAGAACGTCCATATAATAAATCCCGCCTTGGCGGGATTTACTTTTTTAGGGAATCCGGTGACCTAATATTTCAGGTCGTTCAAAAAACGGTTGATACGCTCTTTGTCCTCCCCGGTCTTTCTTTGGATACGTCCCAGTAGTTCATCCTCTTCACCCTCCCTATAGTCCAGATCGTCATCGGTAAGCTCTCCCCATTCCTGCTTGATCTTGCCTTTGGCAATGTTCCGATTTCCTCGCAATTTATCTTTCCAAGGTCGTAAAATAATTTTATGAATTTTATTGTTGCCTACTATAAATTTCATGGAAATCGCGAAAATCGCTCAACTCAAACGCAAAATTTTTTAGCTTTCCAAGTTTTTAAAATTGTAATCCCCCAATCGACCGGTAGGGGCGTTGATGACGGTAGGATAAAAATAGTGGCGATTACGTGATAATCTGGGAGTAAGTTATTCGGCAGACCGTAAAATATGATTTCAAGTCGGTCCAATTCAGCACAAAGTTATCGTGGTGCGGCGAAGTTTGCTTAAATTTATAAAATGACGTTGTTACTTTTGTTCATAGCTTCACTCTTGGGTACGTCCTATTTGGTATTAGTGGACCGGATCTGGGGCAAGGTTATAGGAGAGGACGCATGTCGGATTGAATTACTGAAAAAGTCGATGTTGGGATCGATATCCCCAAAATGGTCAATAATTTTGGCCTGGTCGATGAATATATTGAAAGGATATTTGGTCACCCTTGTCATATATGCCATATTGGACAAATTCGAGAACGGCTACATACTGATGAACGGGACTGTCCTGGGATTTGTGGCCGGGAGTATGTCAACGGCCTTTTGGTCCTATTTTATCACTTCCCCGAATTCGACGGAGAATCGCTTCCCATCCACATTTTTGGTCCAGTTGGTAATTTCTTATGCCGGATTCGGCTTTTTGATTTCTGTCCTTCTCCTACTTATCTTCGGATATGGACATTTTACCTGATAATTAACGATCGTATTGCCGGCCACATGATAATGGTTTGGCAAACGGAATCCCAAATGGACAGGGAACCATCGCATGACCATCGATGCGATTGGACGATCGGCTTTTTATCCGGACCGGAGTGGGCATTCGATTGCAGGTCTTGGGATTTTAAGGCTCGATCATAATGAACCAGGAAACTAGCGAAATTTAGAATTAGGAAAAGGTTGCAGAAATAAAGGTGAATTTCTAACCTATTTTTTAGGGGGTATGGACAACATAAACTTCATGCGTTTCCAAAAAAGGACGGCAGTGACATTGGTGGGGTTGCTCAGATCTGCCAAGAGCATCAGCTTCCTTTTGAACTGTTCGAATTCGGGAATCCCCATCAAAGTATCATCTACGGGGTAATAGGCCATCCCCCAATCAGGGAAATTCCTCTCGGTAATTGTATCCTCACTAAAAAGGTTTATTTTTCTGTGCCTTTTATCTTTTTCAATGTTTGAGTAAAGCGACTTCACTTTGTCTTCAGGCCCTTCCAAAATTTGTATGAATTTGCCCAAATAGTATATAAGACATCCGGTAATGCCATTATCGGAATTAAATGCCCTGGCGGTTTTAAGAATTTCTTCAATATCCGAATTTTTCAGATCAGGATTTGCTTTTGATTCATAGGTCAATGTATACCATGAATATAAAATTCTTTTATTTAAATGTAGTACTTATTTAGTAGTTTGAGGAGCATTTGTAAATCTAATTTTTTAAAAGGATTATAACTCATCTCTTTTGAGATACCTATGTTAACAGACGTGGTTTAATTTTGGTCTTTATTAAATATAAAGGGTATGGAATCACAAGATAATATGGCCCTTCACTTGGGGCTGATTTTAAAATACAATGACAAGTCTATCGAAATATATAGGTTGATACATGACCAACTTTCGGATGAAACGGATGCTGAATTGAACTTTAAAAAATATAGAGAGCGGGAAATATTTTCAGAACTAAAGACAAGTGTAGAATTCGCCGGAATAAACGCCACTATAGACGATGACATGGAATATCATACACCAGAAGTGATGGATGTTAATGAAGATATTCAAAGAAAAGGCATTGAGTATGATAGGCTTACTGCCGATCAGTGTGCCATGGCATTGACTCATTCAGATTTGCCGTTCGCGGTGTCTACCATCTTAAAGAATCAGCTCATTACCTTAGGACATGATGTTGAAGAATCAACAGAACATCCTTAATGAAATTAATAAATCATCGATATGAAAAATTCATTTAAAAACTTCATCACAAATATTTCTAATCAAGAAAGTGATAAGCCCGATGAAAACGTTCTTCCTACCATTACTGCAAGAATAGGAAAGGTTTGGTCACTTGATGAGATTTTGGGAAAATAGAAAAATTATGCCTCCTTTAAAAAATCTATCCAGCTATACTAGGAGAGCAATTTTTTTGGGGGTGCATTTGCATTGGTTTTAATCCTGACAGGCACCTTGCTTCTTGGAGAATTGAGCGGGTACGAAGCAAAGGTATTGATTGAGAATTCATTGTCAGGCCTCAACGTTTTGTGCAATACCATCGTTCTGGCCTCTGTTACGATATTGGCTTTATTGTTGACCTTACTCGGGTTGAGCTCAACGAATGACTCAAGGTTGAAGAAAGGCCATTATTTACACGTAAAGCAGATTGCGCAACTTGATACTATAATCTTTATCGTATCCCTTTTGTCTTTTTTAGTCTTTAACCTACCTATCACAGAATCACAGAATATTCCCGAACACTGGTTCAGTGTTATTTATTATATCACCTTAACAGTAAGTGCAATTTTAAGTCCCGCACTTATTGTAGTGGTGTTAATGTTAAAGAATACTGTAATAAACATTAAAAAGAGTGTAGGTTTGGGAATAGGGGACCATCCCTTGGCCGTTAGTAAAAAAGAAAAGGAAGAAAGTTAAGTTCTATTTACGTCCTTGAGCAACCAATCGTCTAGCGTTGTTTCTGAAGCCTCCTTATGGATGACGCTGATATCGCCGGTCGTTTCAAAGACGACCGCCAGTACTTCTTTTAAAGAGGAAACATTTGCTTCCCTCAGTTTAGATCGTAAATCACTTTCCGATACCCTTGCCTTCCGCAAGTTCTCTTGAAGGATATTGGGACCGTCCATTAAGAGTAAGGGGGAATTGTCCACAATTTGTTTTATAAAATCGATTCTTCGCATGATGGCAATTGAAATCTGCAGGCAATAAATACTGGCCAAGCCCACAATACCATCTATGAGATTGACAGAAGGAGAAAGAATGGTCGTAGCAATCACGGAACCTACAGCTACGGTCATAGCAAAGTCAAAACTTGACATTTTAGAGAAACTTCTTTTTCCTGCTATTCGGGTAAAGAGGATTACCATCAAATATATGCCTACGGCACTTATAATAATTCTATAAGTCGTGGGTATATTCAATTCTAATAATTCGCTCATTTTAACTGTCTTTATTGTATGTATTCCGATATTTTTTGAATTTGAAAATCAAAAAAAGCATTGAGCCGTTCAAGATTGTTGAAATTCCATTGGTAACAATGATCGGCCAATCTTCTTTCATTATGCCATAAATTGTCCATAGGCCTACTCCAATAATGAGTATGATGAACATTATTGGAGAGACATCCTTGCACGCTCTGTTCCTAATAGCCGTAATAATTTGCGGCAAGGCGGCAATCGTAGTAAATATGCCCGCCAGAATTCCTATAATCTCAGTTACTTGCATGAATTAAAATTTATAGCAACACTACAATTAAAATGATAATAACCAGTATAATCAAGATTATTACATTTTGTTTTTTTAAATTATTCCAGAGTCGCATTTGCTATAAGATGTTTTACGAATTTCTTCGATAAATTTATCTTACCTTTTGTTTGCTAATAAATGATATTGAAAATTAAAATGACCCAAAAAATAGGTTAAGAAAGCACATTCTTCAATATTTTAAATGGGGCACAAATAAAACCATTTGAGTGAAAAACTATTTACAACATTTTTGTAGTAAGTGCTAAACTGTAAGCATGGTATTGTTAGTAATCCTTTTGGCTACCTTCATGGCCACTACGTTAATGACCATATTCAGTCACTTTCTAACTATGCGCATGAAGTTAATATTCAATGAAGCGCACTTACTTAATATACTGTTCGAAAGAACGAAGGGACTTCATAAGAAATGGGAGAACCCTAATCATTTAATTGGTTGGTCGGTCCATTTTGGAGTAGGGTTGATGATGGCCATAGCTCTATATTTTCTATTCCTTACCCCCTTTTTAATGAATACTTTCTTGAAAGCCTTGGGTTGGGGTATTTTTGCGGGTGGTCTTGGAATTTTAGGTTGGTTGTTATTGTTCAATGTATATGGTGTTCCAAAGCGGACTTCAAGGAAAGCTTTTTTTATCCAGTTAATTTTTGCCCATATCATCTTTACGCTCACCTGCTATGCCGTATTTAGAAGCTTTTCATAAAAGGATATCGATTCTAAGTGGTTCAGAATTGATTAAGTCACGAGCGGCATCAACACTAAAGAGTTAGGTCAAGCTGTTTAGTAGATTTTTAAAACTAACAAAGGGTGGATTGAAATCAGAATCAAATTAAAGACCTGATTCCTAATGTGGAATCAGGTCTTTGTTTTTATACCAAGTCATTTCAAATTGGACATAATTTGAAATTGAATCGGTTTAAAAGAGCCGTTGTTGGAAGAGGTCGCCGAACATGCGGTCAGCGCAACTATGCAATCCATATGAGCTTGCAAGATTATATAATCTCCTGGTTTTGCCAACGGGGGCTCTACACTTATAGCTCCATTTTTTGTGACGGTTACGTTCATAAAAATGTTGAACGCCACGGGGATATGAATGTTGGAAATATCGTATCGCTTAAGATTCTCATATAAGTTTTTTCTACAGGAGGGGCCATCGCTGAAATCTTGATAAAGATGCTCTATAGTATGACTGCAGGTCTGAAGGACCATTTTATGGCAATTGGTAACAATCCGGATATCGGAAAGAGTAGAAATGAAATTAAGGAAGGCCTCTTCAGTTTTCCATACATTTCTCATGTGATTTTCTATCGTAAATTTAAAGGATATGTCCGGATAGTAAGAGTCCTTTATGGTGGCAGAGATTTGGTAAAGTTTCTAAGTTAAAAGTTCAAAAAAAGGATGAATGAAGATTATTTTGAAAAAAGAAAGCAAGAATTAATCGATAAATTAAATTTTTACGTGGCCAACAACCAGATAGATGGAAATGAGATAAAGAATTATGACATCATGCTAAAAATTCTTGATGAACTTTCGTTTTCGAATAGATTACGAAGGAAAGGTTCAATATCTTATACAGTTGTTGATAGCTTAAGCATAGACCGGGATTTAGGATCAGAACTAATTGTATTTGATAATAGTATTTACTGATTTTTAAGACATTGTAGCTTTATTCGATGTCTTACATTTATTACATCTGCCTTCCTAATTTTGAGAAAGTTCAAAAAACGATTCTCAAGAATACAAACCGAACAAGTAGCGAACAAGTAACCGAACAAGTCAGCGACTAAGTAACCAACCAAGGAAGTAGTCACGTAAAAATCCTAATGAGGAACAATATTATTAATGATTAAATGCTTAGAGAATGTGATTTTAATATCCTTAAAAGGGTCATTAATCGCAATGCATTGTTAATTTGTTCTTTTTTTGATTCTTACCTTTAGCCTAAAACAGGATGAATAGGGGGGAGATTATTTTATACGATGATAAACCAAGCATAGAAATTCGGTTGGATAATGACACCATTTGGTTAAATCAAAAACAAATGGCGGAGTTGTTTGATAAAGATACCGATACCATTGGCCTACATTTGAAAAATATCTTTACCACCAAGGAATTGGATAAAAAAGCAACTACCGAGAAATACTCGGTAGTTCAGAAAGAAGGTAATAGACATGTAAAACGTAAAGTTTTATTCTACAATTTAGACGCAATAATTTCAGTTGGCTACCGAGTAAATTCGAAACAGGGAACCCAATTTAGAATATGGGCTACCCGTACGCTAAAAGAATATCTAGTCAAGGGTTATGTTTTCAATGAAAACAGGTTAGCCCAAAAGGAAGAGGAAATACAAATACTTAGAAACGGTATTTCGATATTGGGCAGGGCAATGGAAGAAAAGTCAAACCATGAAAGTAATGAATGGCTGAAACTGTTTTCCCAGGGTTTGGAACTATTGGATGACTACGATCACGAGAGCTTGGACAAGAAAGGCCTAACTAAAAAAGAAGCCATATTTCCTAGCATAGAGGAATACCAAGTACTTATACAACAGATGTCAACTAAATTTGATTCTGAAGTTTTTGGAAAGGAAAAGGACAAAAACTTTCAGAGCTCCATCGCACAGATTACAAAAGGTTTCGGAATTGAGGATTTTTATCCAACCATAGAAGAAAAAGCTGCCACTTTGCTATACCTGATTACTAAAAACCATTCCTTTGTTGATGGTAATAAGCGAATAGCAGCGGCATGTTTTCTTAAATTCCTAAGCGCTAACAGTATGCTTGTTTCTCAAAATGGCAAAGTAATTATCAGTAATGATACCTTGGCAAGTTTAACTCTATTCATTGCTTCCAGTAAGCCCGAAGAAATGGAAACGGTAAAACGTTTGGTGATAAGTGTTTTAAATAGGGGTAATTAAATTAAAGTTCAATAAAACGATGGCAACGTCACTATGCCCCATTCCTGCTGTAGCCCTCCCTAAAAATGTAGCCTTCCCCATTTTCTACAATAGATTATTTAGAAATCGTAACTTAGTGGAAAGTTCAAAAAAAGGATTATCAATACCATTTTATTTTCTGCTTTTGTGAAATCATTAAAAGATGATAAAATCGATTTGGATAAAAAAAAGTAAACCGTTATTAACCATATCCCTCTGGAGAAAATGGAGCGAAGAATGAAATATTTCCATCTAATTTGGAATCTATTAAAAAATATGGAGAAGATTACCAGCCTATTTTAGGAATATTGTATTTAGAAAAGCTTCGCTCATTTACTTTAAGTAAGCAAGTTGCCGAATAAAAAAATTCAATTCACCACTATTTTTATCGCCAAAACAGATTATGGTCTACAACCCAAACTTAAGAACATTAATCAATATATCTCTCAATAAACTTAATTAGGGTGATTTAAATGAGAAATGGAATCTACCACCCCTTTCGAAATACTTAGATACATCATAGAATTTTTTTAGAGTTGAGGCTGAGATTTCTATTTTTGCCATCCTGTATGAAGAATGTATTTAATAGAAGTTATCGGATAGGAAGGTACATTGTATACCGAGAAACTTTGTTAGAGCCTAAGGAACTTTTTTGGTCATTTGTGGGATCTTTTTGCGGAATTGGGCTCATCGGTTTTGTCCAATCGCAATATTTGTCCCATGTCGATAATGTTTTACTGATCGGTTCCTTTGGGGCCACTGGTGTGCTGATTTACGGAGCTATACATAGCCCGTTGGCCCAACCCAGAAATTTGATGGGAGGACATATTTTCAGTGCAATTGTCGGTGTAAGTGTAGCTCTTCTTTTAGGTGACATTTTATGGTTGGCGGCAGCTTTGTCCGTGGCCATATCCATCTTGGTCATGCAAATTTCAAAAACCCTACACCCACCTGGGGGTGCGACTGCATTAATTGCAGTCATCGGTTCAGAAAAAATAACTTCTCTGGGTTATTGGTACGTTCTTTTTCCGGTATTGAGTGGGGTATCCATAATGTTTGTTGTTGCATTGTTTTTTAATAATTTAACCCCGAACAGAACCTATCCCTCTAAATGAAGGTTTCTTAAAACATTACATTGGGCCATTAGACCGGCCAAAACGAAACTTCAACGCATAAAAGGAAATTCCTCGGGTGAAAAAATATAATTAACTAGAGTAAAACAACTATACCCTGTTCCCGGTGATTTCCTAACTAACTACATCCAATGGTATGTTCAGAGAGTAATTCTTACCCTTTGGGCAATAACTACCCATCTCCAAATTTAAACGCAAACTATATTTCACTGAAAATTAGAAAATTAGGAAAATATACTCCTATATATGATAAATGGCCTTGAAATTGTACAAAGTCATTCTTTAATTGGTAAGTCCAGGTTACAATACCCTCCGTGGGCAAATTATTTCTTTTCTTCCAACTAAATTCTATGTTGAAAAAAATTCTTTCACCTTTTCAAAACTTTATTAAAATTGAAAGTTTAGGTGGACTTTTATTAATATTAGCTACCCTTATCGCTCTTTTTTGGGCAAATTCTCCTTTCTCCGCAAGCTATTTTAATTTATGGAAGTTTCGCTTGGGCATTATCACTGAAACATATGAATTTTCCAAGCCACTTTTTTTATGGATCAATGATGGACTCATGGCCATTTTCTTTTTTTTGATAGGCTTGGAAATTAAAAGAGAAGTACTGATCGGGGAACTAAATTCGGTAAGAAAAGTTGCTTTTCCTTTGTTCGGGGCTATTGGAGGTATGTTAGTACCGATTTGTGTTTTTTTGGCCTTCAACCAAAATTCAGAAACTGAGTTGGCCTGGGGTATCCCAATGGCGACCGATATTGCGTTCTCTTTGGCAATCTTGAACATGCTTGGAAATAAGGTTCCGATGAACCTGAAAATATTCTTGACCGCTTTTGCCATTGTGGACGATCTTGGGGCTGTCATGGTGATTGCGTTGTTTTATACTGGGACTATCCAAATTTCTATGTTATTGACCGCCTTTTTGATTTTAGGACTTTTGTACTTCTTGGCCTATAAAGGTTATTACTCCAAATTTCTGTTGACTTTCTCGGGGATAGTAGTTTGGTTTTTATTTTTAAAGGCCGGTGTTCATCCAACGCTGGCAGGAATTTTGATGGCATTCTGTGTTCCAGTGCGCCAAACAATAAAGACTCCCGCATTTATGGGCCACTTTGAAGAAATTTACAGAGATATACAAGATGCTAGGGTGTTGTCAAAACCTGTCCTATCAAGTGGGCAATTAAATCAATTGGGCAGAATGGAACATTTTATGGTCAAGTTTCGGTCTCCCCTTCAAAGTTTGGAACATAATCTACACGGATGGGTAGCCTACTTTATAGTACCTATATTTGCGTTGGCCAACGCAGGTATAAGCCTTAAAGATCTGGGGGAAATAGACTATGTTCTTGCTATCAATATAACCCTTGCACTTTTGTTGGGAAAGGGATTTGGGGTTAGCCTTGTAGTATACATTGCAGAAAAGTTAAAATGGCTTGTTGTGCCAGGGGATATTGGTCAACGCCAAATTTTTGGTGTCTCCTTTTTGGCAGGTATTGGTTTTACCATGGCTTTTTTTATAGCCAATCTGGCTTTTAAATCATCCCTTTATCTTAATTCGGCTAAAATAGGAATTTTATTAGGTTCAGGACTTTCCGCAATGGTAGGTTATTGCATATTGGCAACAACTAAAAATAGGAAAGCTGAAGCTTAAGGTCTTGGCCGTTGATTCCGAGAGGATTTTATTTTGTATTTCCAGAAACATTCACTTAACTCTGATCTGTATTGTATAGCGGGCAATACGAATTTTAAAAACATAAGCAATGAACCCAACCGAAGAAGCTTTAAATGAAAGAATAAAGGAACTGACTTGTCTATATGAGGTTTCTTCCATAATAGTCAATGCCTCAGAGGAACAAATGCTCGAAGTACTTCAGGCCATTGCTAAATGTGTGAAAAATGGCTTTCGTTATCCATCGCAAACAGAGATTTTGATAAGAACTTCGAAGATGGAGGTCTTTACGGGCATGTTAAAGGTGGGTGAAACTATCAGTTCCAATATCAAAGTGTTCAATCGTATTGAAGGGAAGTTGCAAGCTCACCTACAGAATCCAGATAAGGAGTTCTTGAAGGAAGAACAACCTTTATTGGATAACATTGCCTTGAAAGTTGGTAATCTCTTGGAAAAGTTGGAAATTCAAAAAAGTGAACGATCCTTGATGAGGCAAATGGAGAGGGCGGACCGATTGACAATATTAGGAGAAATAACAGCGGGGATTGCCCACGAGATGAATACACCTCTGGCTAACATTCTTGGCTTTGCAGAGCTGCTGAAGTCCGATTTGGAAAACTTGAATTTGGATACTGGCGACATTGATAAGATAATTCAAAATTCGATTTTTACTAGGGAGGTCGTTAAAAAGCTAATGTTCTTTGCTTGTGAAATGCCACATGAAAAAAAGCAAGTTGATATCATACCACATATCAAGGGGGCCATTGATCTATTGGATGCGACCTTTAGAAAAGAAGAAATAAAATGCCTTTTCACGACCAAAAAAAATGAAATCTTTGTGAAAGTCGATATTATACAGTTGACTCAAATCATTTTTAATTTAATTATGAACGCCATATATTTTTCGCCAAAAAATGGATTGGTCACGATAGAGGTCAACGAAGATAAGGAGTCTATTTTAATAAGTGTAAGCGATGAAGGATCTGGAATTAATAAAGATTCCCATGAAAAAATTTTTGAACCTTTCTTTACGACTAAACCCACGGGCGAGGGTTCCGGGTTGGGACTAAGTGTGGTCCATGGAATTGTATCTGCACATCGAGGTCATATTGAAGCAATAAACAACAAAGGCAAAGGCGCTTGTTTTAAGGTTCAAATTCCAAAGTAATATGAAATTGAGAAAAGAGAACATTCTTATAGTGGATGACGACCTGCATATACTTGAAATGCTTCAAAGACATTTGTCATCTTGGAATTTTCATACATACAGGGCCATTACGGTCAAGGAGGCCGTATCCATTCTGAGGGATTCACGAATAGATTTGCTTATTACCGACCTTAAGATGCCCAAAATAGACGGTTATGAACTAATTAAATTTGTTTCAGAACATTATCCCGGTGTCCCCAGATTGATAATTACGGGATATCCCTCCGTGCAAGGCTCTTTGAAGGCCATTAAATCGGGAGCTGTTGGCTACCTTACAAAACCATTTACTAAGGAAGAGTTAAAAACTTCAGTTGAGAAATCGTTGTTAGGCAATAATGAGGCATTAACCAAGAAGGATAGGAGACAAATTCCGTCCAAGTCGAATGCCGGAGATTTTAAAGATATAGTAGGGAAATCAAATGCTCTTAGAAGGATTTTTCAAATTATTGAAAGGGTTAAGGACAACAAAGCCTCTATACTGATTACCGGGGAGAGCGGAACGGGAAAGGAGCTTATAGCCAGAAGCATTCATTATTCAGGAAAATATAAACAACAAGCATTTGTGCCGGTAAATTGCGGGGGTATTCCGGAAAGTCTTTTGGAGGCGGAGCTGTTCGGTTATGTTAAGGGAGCTTTTACGGGTGCGGATGGTGCACGGGACGGTTTTTTTCAGGCCGCGGACGGTGGGACTCTTTTTTTGGATGAGATAGCTAATTCCTCGTTAGCTGTACAGACGAGATTGCTCAGAGCACTTCAAGAAAAGGAGGTAACTAAGGTGGGTTCAAGAAAATCGGAGAAAATAGATTTGAGAATTATTGCGGCAACTAATGGCAACCTTAAAGAAATGGTTCAGAAGGGTTCCTTTAGGGAAGATTTATACTATCGTCTTACCGTTGTAGACATAGAACTTCCTCCGCTTAGGGAACGAAAAATAGATATTCCTCGTTTAGTTGAAAAATTCCTGTTCAAATATGGTGTCGAGTATAAGGACCGTCTGATAGGGATATCCCCTGAGGCACTTGAAATAATGAAAAGATATAATTGGCCAGGAAATATCCGAGAGCTGGAAAACATTGTCCAAAGAGCTGTGATAATGTGTGATGGCCGTGTAGAAACTGAGAATTTGCCAGATGCTTTAAAATATACAATCGATTTTCCGGACGAAGATTTTTTGCCACTTCGTGAACAGGAGACAAGGTATTTACGAAAGGTTTTGGCGCATTATGGCAATAATAAAACAAAGGCGGCGGAAATATTGGGCATTACTCGTAAGACGCTAAGGGAAAAACTGAAACAATGAAAAACTAACATGTTATATATTCTTCAAAAATTGTATTCAGGTTATTTGGGAAGGTTCTGTCTATCCGTCATACTACAATCACGTCCCAATAGGCAAGTTCTTTTTTACCCAGGCGGGTAAATAGTTACCAGGCTATAAATCGTTCAATTTTCCAATACTCATGTCTACACCTTATTCCCATTGGCCTTAGGGAACATGGCATCAATATCTGCTTTCACATGGCATACCAGTTGCATCATGTTGTTTAACAAGTTGTAAAAGCATGAAAGGTGAGTTTTTGAGTATATGTCCCTATTGTAAATTTTTCTCCCATTGCGTCCTAACTGCAAAAAAGGATAGGGTTTGGGAATGTAGTGAATACCATGATCAAAAATTGGATCCATTTCCGGCAGAACCAGTTTCGCAAGATTTTAAACCGTTTCCAATTAACATTTAATTCAGTATGTCCGAGGTCAAGAAAATTATTCGAAGGGGTTTAAATGGTAAGGTGCAGCAGGGCATGATGCGGAATGTAATGAAGCAATTCAACGAAGCTGCCGATTTTCTGGGTATAAACAGTAACGTAAGAAAAATATTGTCGCATTCGAACAATGAGCTAGTTGTAAGATTTCCTGTAAGGATGGATAATGGGGAAGTTGAAGTTTTTACGGGATATAGGGTACAGCATAATAATTCATTAGGCCCTTATAAAGGTGGGCTTCGGTATCATAAAACTGTTGACTTGGATGCTGCTAGGGCACTTGCGATGTGGATGACATGGAAAACCTCTTTGGCGGGTCTTCCTTACGGTGGTGCCAAGGGAGGTATACAAATAGACCCCTCGGCTTATTCACCCGCTGAATTGGAGCGCATAACCAGAAGATTTACGTACGCTTTAGCCGACAATATAGGTCCGGACCATGATATACCTGCCCCGGATATGAATACAAACGACCAAACAATGGCATGGATGGCGGATACCTATATGAGTATGCGTCCTCCTGCCGAGCGTTCGGCAAACCAACACGTTGTTACAGGTAAACCTTTAGCTAGTGGAGGGTTGGAGGGAAGGGACCGTGCCACCGGGTACGGTGTGTTCTTGACAATAAAACTTTTGCTTGAAAAAAAAGGGCAAGACCTGAAGGACAAAAGATTTATAGTTCAAGGCTTTGGTAATGTGGGTTATTGGGCTGCTGTTTTTCTTGAGAGGATGGGGGCAAGAATGGTGGCGGTCCAAGATGCCTCTAAAACCTTATATGATGATAGTGGAATTTCAGTGGAAGAACTTCACAAGTTTTGTTTAAAGAACAAATCTGTTATCAATGGTTTTAGTAGAGGGTCAACTTTAAAAGACAAAGATTTTTTTTCTGTTGAATGTGACATATGTATACCGGCCGCCCTAGGCAACCAAATCACTAAGGAAAACGCATTTGAAATCAAGGCAAGCCTTATCGCCGAGGGAGCCAACGGACCAACAGAAGATGCAGCAGAAAAATTATTGATTTCAAGAGGGATTCAAATTATTCCCGATATTCTTTGTAATTCAGGAGGTGTTATCGCCAGTTATTACGAATGGCTCCAGAATAGAAATGGTGAACTTTGGAATATGGAAGAAGTGATGGAAAAATTGGAAAGGAAGATAAGCGCTTCCTTTGAGAAGGTCTACGATTTTTCAACATCTGAGGGTATTTCACTAAGAATGGCTGCTTATGGAATAGCCTTGAACAGAATTGAAAATGCTTATGTGCAACGGGGAATATTCCCATAGAAAAAGGAAGATGAACAGTAACAATCTAATAGTTGAAAAAAGGGAATATGTGTTTCTTAAAAGGTTGTTGAACCTATCTGGATACTCAAATGACAATTCCGTAAAAAAATCCTTGGAAAAATTATCCTCGGAACTACAATTGGCCCTTATAGTGGACGAATTGGATATGCCTAGGGGAGTCATTAGGTTTAATAGTCTCGTAACGATCGAATCTTCTGATGGCTGGCAGCGAAAAATTCAATTGGTCATACCTTCGGAAAGAAATTTCGAACTCGGTAAGATTTCGGTTCTTACCCCGATGGGTGCTGCACTATTCGGCTATCCGGAAGGTAGTACCGTAGAATGGGAGTTTCCAGGGGGCACCAAAAAAATTTTCATTAGTGAAGTGAAGAAACAACCGCTTCCGAAGGTTCTAGACCTTCTTTTGTAACAAAAGTAAAATATGAGAGGTGAAGGTTTAGACTTATATCAGTACGAGAGCGATACAGAATTGATCCATAAAATCAACTCAATGGAATTGAAAGCTTGGATTGCCAATCTACATTTTATTCGTAAAGAGCTCTCGAAAATTATTGAAATCTGTGTGCAACAATTTAAAGAAAAGTCAAGCTTTATTGAGGTAGGCAAAAAATTTGAGAAAAAGGAGGTAGAGAACGAAAATATACTGAAAGCTTTAAATGGATACAGTAATAACAGGTCAATAATATCCGAGTGTGATAATCTTCATTGCGACATGGCTTTCATTAGGGAGCATGAAATGTACCGAAAAAGTTATGTATACCATTTGGAGAAATATTGGAATTTAAAGGAAGATTTCTACAACCGCCTTAAGGACAGTTTGGTTGGTTGAACTAGGATTTTATAGATAGATGAATCCAACTCAAAAAGAATATTGGTTCGCTGAACTTTGCTTGGAAAGAGATTATTACGATGTAAAATGGTGGACTGTCCAATTAGAACAAATAAATCGGGAACTGGATAGTTTAATGGAAATAGAAACAACGTTGTTGAACAGATCAGAAATTTCAATGTTTCTTTTAGGTCTTAGAAGAAAGAACACCCTTGTGCTTAGAAAGTTATATCAATTTGAGATAGATCTTAAAAAGGAAAAGGAGTATGGGAAAAAGCTTTATGACGTGAGTATACTACGGGCTTATCAGAACAGTAGGAAACTTTTTCAGGAAATCTTGGCTGAATATAAGACGGCAATGACACTGATCTTCGACGAACTAAAAAAGTATAGAAAACTCAAATAAAAGGTATTATGGAAAAACGAATTTTGGTGCCAACTTATTCGAACATGGAAATAGAGTTTGTTTTAGGATACCTTTCTAATCTGTTCGAAAACCAATATTGTAAGTTCTATATACTCGACACATTTAGTTACCGAATGAGTGGGCTTGAAACCTTGCGCTTTTTGCAGGAGGACGATAGTTTTTTCGAAAAGCCTAGAAAGACTTCAGAGGATAAGCTAAGAAGCGTAATTCTGGAGCACAGGTTAGAGCATTCCAATGTAAAACATACCTTTCATCCAATCACCGAATGTTCTAATATTCTCGGTGCGGTCCAAAGAAATGTTATGGAATTTGAAATGGATTTAATTGTTTTATTCATGAATAGCGCAAACAGAGCTTATGACCACCAAATCTCATCGATTCTTAATAAAATTAGAAGGTGCCCGATTATGGTAATTCCTGAGAATATGAGTCTTAGTAGAAGAAACAAATTCGTCTTTGTTTCGGATTTCATGAACCCTGTTCCCCAAGGGGAATTGGATTATATGCTTTTTCTATTTGGCTACATGAAGCTTGAATTTAAAATTTTACAAATTGGTCAACCTTGCCAAATCAGTCTGCAACAAGAAATCAATCATAAAACACTTCATTTAAAATTAAGCACGATTTCTCAATCAATGGTGTCAATCAGAAATATAAATTCTTTAGATAAAATTAAGGAATATGGCTCAGCTCATACGAAGAGCATACTTTGTTTTTTGGATGAAAAACCAAGTGTATTACGAAGGCTTGGAGTAACCAAATCTTTTGTCAATAGGTTGGGACCTATCGATAGAATCCCTATGGTAACTTTTCATGTATGAAAAAATATTATGAAGAAAAAGAAATTTGAAATTGCTTTATTGCTAATTGGCATTTTGTGTATAGTTATTCTATGTTGGCTATTTCCAGCTCCTGTATTCGAAAACTAACCCTTATCTAAGTCTATTAGAAATTAAAACGGCTAATAATGAAAGTTAGAATAATAAACGTTTAAGAGAACGGATTACTTGGAATTGAAGACTGACCATTAATTGGTTTGTGGAGAAAGGTCTTGTTTATTCAAGGCCTTTTTAATTTATAGGTTTTGATAATAGAATGGAATGTAGCCTTCCTTGTTTTCTATAATTGATTATTCATAAATCGTAACTTAGGGGAAACTTCATAAAAAGAATTTAGTTAATATCCATATTTGCTAAATATGGACAAATAACGTAATTTTGTAGGAAGTAATGTTTTTGTTATGAATATCAGTTTCACAAAAAAACAGGAGGAATACATTGCCAAGCAAGTCGCTACCGGTGAATACCAGAACAATAGTGAGGTTATCCGTGATGCAATACGTTTACATAGTATTTATAGGGACAAGGTTATTAAGGATCTTAGAAGGGAAATTGAGAAAGGTTGGGACGGCCCGGAAAGCTCCCGGACAATGGATGAAATCATCGCTTCAAAAAAGAATGGGTGAAAATTGGCTATGTTCTTTCGCAAGAAGCGGATAATGACATTGAGAATATATTCGAATATGGTGAATATCGCTTTGGGACTGCTCGGGCAATCGAATACCTGATTGGTCTGAAGGTCCATTTTATGGCAATTGGCAACAATCCGGATATCGGAAAGAGTAGAAATGAAATTAAAGAAGGCCTTTTCAGTATTCCATACATTTCTCATGTAATTTTCTATCGTAAATTTAAAGGATATGTCCGGATAGTAAGAGTCCTGCATGGTGGCAGAGATTTGGTAAAGTTTCTAAGTTAAAAGTTTAAATAAAGGATTAACACAATGTCGAAGTGTTGCAATTGAAAAGTTCAAAATTGAGCTATTTCTTAGTTCGCGTATAATAATAACCTGGTCCGTCACAGAGTAAGTATCCGCCATTGTACATTTCTGATTCGCTTAGAATACTCAAGTGTTCCACCAAGGAATTTCCACAGGATTGGATAAGGTAAGTGTCATCGGAATAGTACAACTTAAGATAATCATTTCCACCCGAATTTACCGAGTCATATTTACCGAAAGCAGTGGAAGTGCTATCTGGATATACTCTTCGCTTGATAAAGGTACTATCGGGGAAAAATTCGATAGACTCTCGAAAACCTAATTCTTCTTTATCCAATATTTCCCCGGACATCCCAGAATTCACGGAAGTGAGCTCATAATACATTGCCAATCCAAAATGGGCCGATTCGCTGGAACTTGAACAAGAGGACCAAACAGTTGCAATGACTAGCAATATTAGTATTCCTCTCATTATTGTTTTTTTACATTAGATGTACAAATTAGAAGAGAGTTGCTTTAGAATATTAGTAAGTAGCTGCACTTTAATAGGTGCCTACCTATAGATGCAAAGTTCAAATAAATGATGTTCAAAAGCTCATTACGCGGTACAAATTACTATCTACTATTACATCGACATCCTCAAGAACAAGTAAATTCCAAACTCTTATGATACTATTTGGAAAACTCATCACAAGCTAATGCACATTCCCTACAGGCTTTAGCACATTCTTTGCAATGTTGGTGGTCGTGGCGCGAACATTCATCGGCACACGCTTCGCAAATTGTCTTACAATAATCAACAAGACCCTGAACGTCCTTATAAGAGGTAGCTAGAATTTGTGCAAGTGAACTACAAACTTCGGCACATACTCTATCGATTCTAATACAATTCTTCATCATAGCGATGTTTTCCTCATCTAGACAAGCGTCCGCACAATAATTGCAATGGTTAATGCAATTTCCCAATGCATGAATTAATTTTACATTTCTCATACTACTATTTTTGTTTTAAGTACGCTGAAGTTATAAAATTGAACTTGGTGCGTATGTCGTCAAAAACATTAATATTGAACCTATAGCAAAGTAATTTACATCAAGGAAGTACGTGAGGTTAATTTTTGGAGAATAGCCTTAGAAGATTTTAAAGAAATGATTCTTAAAGAGAACGAAATATCAAATTAGGATTACCATTTCCCGGTTACTCATTTTAAGCTAAGAGTACATCATGTTATCATTGCAAAACGAATATGGAACGGATTGTTACAATCCTATTCTCAAATGTTTTAAAATAAAGCCCTGTTTTAAATCCATCTCGTAAGGCCAAGTCTGCGATTTGAAATCGTCAGTATCTTTCCTCATCGGACCAAGGACAATTGTTCAATGTTCCGATTTATTCTATAAGTTTAATTACTAAAGAAACGCCCTTTAAATAACCATTGTCAAAATTCAAATTAGTTTAAGACGCTGGATAATCCTAATGTGGATATGTACTCCAAAATCCTTCAAAACTTGCTAGTAAAATTATAGGAAGAGAAATAGGTGGATGTGCTATTGGGTTCTTTTAGGAAATGCGCCAAAATTTAACTGAAGTGTTTAAGTGAGAATAAGCCAAAAATTGTTCCGGATAGAATATGGAAAGTTATTGCCGTATATAAGTACCGAGGCAAAGTCTCCTCACGGCTTCAACTAATAATGAGCGGTTGACCTAAGTTTCGATACTAGTCATGGTTTATGGGGATTGGGATGGAAGGAATTGCCAGGCATCCAATATTGGATGCCTGGCAAACCGATTATTATTCTAATATTTCAGGTTATCCAAAAAATCGTTGACTCTTTCTTTGCTCTCGCCCGTCCTTTTTTGGATACGACCTATCAATTCGTCCTCCTTACCTTCTTGGTAGTCCAGGTCGTCATCGGTGAGCTCCCCCCATTCCTGCTTAATTTTTCCTTTCGCAATGTTCCAATTGCCCTTAACCTTATCTTTCCATGGTGCTGACATAACATTTTTATTTAGTAGTTTAAATATGGTAAATCTATTAGCTTAAAATAAGACAGATTGACTCGAACGCTAAGGAATTTGACTTGGTAAACCATAGCTCCTAAGGTCGTTGATAGCTCGGAAGTGCGACCTAAAATAGTGACCGATACCGTGGGTTAGAACATACTCTAGGAAAACCGTATCTGACAGTCATAAATTCAAGGCAAAGGGCAAAAGCAAAATTCTATAATTCCAACTGGTGCGATATAGGGTGGGGAACTACATTAATATTGTCCACATTGCTTTAGGATCTAAAATAGAATAAATTGATTAGTTAAATTCTTTGCATGCCTATTTCAATTAGGATGCTACCAGCTCCGAAATGACCTTTAAGAACCTATCATTATATATAAAGCCATTTAGATAACATAAGGGTAGTAGTAGTTTTAATTTCAACTTTGAATTTGAAGCAATTGTAAATATACATGCGTTGCAAAGGCTTTTATATAAAAAGTTGTTTATATAAAAGCCTTTGTAGAATTACTTTACAACATTATATTAGAGTTAAAGCCATTGACGGAAATTTTGTTAAATAGGTTAGATTTAAATTTTCCGTCAATAAGCTTATATGAGCGTAGTGTAATTATATTTTGCTATTGACCATCCAATTAATTCCAAATTGGTCTGTACACCGACCAAAATATCCCCATTCCCGTTCCATAAAGTTGTGATGGATCTGACCACCTTTAGATAATTCTGAAAAAACCTCCTTCGCTTTTTCGCTATCGACAACATCTATCGCCATGTGAATTTGATTGCCATGGGTAATAGGTGTATCAGGAGCTGCATCATAAGCCATGATATGAATATTCTTCCCACTTAACTCTGCATGTTGCAATTTTTGTCGGTATGAAGCGGGTACATCCATTTTTTTATCTTCATAGGTCTCACGATTCTTGACTTCTGCACCAAATAGATTGGCATAATAATTTAATGCCTGCTGACAATTACCATTAAAAGCTAAATATGCTTGTATTTTCATCTTATAATATAATTTAGATTTTAAATTTTGGACAAAATAAATAGTCTCGCAAGAAGTCCCTTGTTTGAAAACATAGTTTATTAATGCGATTAAAAAAAATGAACACCATAAAGATAGGACAGTGGCAACCCTATATTTATTATACGCGATTTATAATGCCCTCTATTTTTAATCGAAGTCATTTAGGATAGTATTGATGATGTACCTATTTCTTATTTTTTAAAAAATTCATTGACATCTAACCAATGAACAAATGCATCAAACCACCGGTTACTAGTGCGATTTGGGTTTCCGAGTCCGAAACCGTGTCCGCCATTTTGGTATAGGTGAAATTCAACGGGAATACCGGCCTTGAACCACGAATCGATTACACCAAATTGTCCCCTGAAAAGAAAGTCGTCAGAAGCGATGACATTGAACATTGGAGGAGCGTTTTTAGGTACTTCGACAGCTCCCATACCACCGTATATAGGTCCGATGAAAGCCAATTTCATAATTTTCGAGTTCAAGGTTGAATGCATGGTAAGCCCTGCTCCGGCAGAAAAGCCGATCATTCCAATTCGGTTAGTGTCGACACCCCATTCTTTGGCGCGCTTGAGAATCATTTTATAAGCAGCTTCGGCATCTTCAAGTTGATTTGATAGGTCTCTTTGAGGGGGAGCTGGCCTATTAGTCTCAGATTCTGAATTACTCGATCCTGAAGGTGCTGTTCTAGGCCTATTCATCCAAGCAGTAAATTCATCTAGTGATTGAGGGGTCGGGTGCAATCTATATTTTAGAACAAAGGCAGCAATACCCTGTTTGGCCAAAGCCTCGGCTACCTCCCAACCTTCGTTGCCCAACGACAGCCATCTAAAACCACCTCCCGGTGCTACAATGACGGCAGTACCGTTCGCTTTTTCAGGCTCAGGTAGAAAAGGCGTGAGTGTTGCTGTAGTAATATTTCTGGCCATCGGGTCTCCCCATTGGCGAAACCAAGACTCCGATGATGGTTGGTCGTCGACACCACCAGTACCCAGTAAAATTGCATTTGGTTCATCGGGAGCATCAAGTGGGTAAATCGTACCGTCTTGAGATGCTGAATTTTGAGCATTGCATACTAACGCAATGAATAAGATAACTTTAGTGAAATTGTTTAGAGTTGAGTTCATTTGTTAATAGTTTATGTGATGATAACCAAATATAGTGTAATTATTACATTTAATAGGATAAAACTAATTTCATTTAATATTTAACTGCTTAAAAACTAGACTGTAAAAGGGATAGTGAGAATATTTTAGGAAACTCAACATCACGGGCATATCGATGAAATATTGAGCAAAAAGAGGCAGTTTTCATTCTTGTTCTGTTTGTAAGGAATACGGAAGTTAACAGGTCAAAGGTGTCTATTCCTTATCGTACGGAAGTATTACTGGAACCTTGGTCGACAGCCGAATCCTATTCGCCATCACCCTCAAAACCTTATCCGTAGGTATCCTGTCCCATAATCATTCATCCGATTTTCTAAAGGCTAGTGAACGGGATTGAATATTGACGGAAAAAATAAAGAAAGTTGCCCAATTATTGGACGTAAAGGTGTTGGACTATATCATAATGGCACCCGATGGTACCTATTTAAATTTTGCGGATGAGGGCATATTGTAAGGGATGACCAAAAATCATGTGTACCAACCCTTTTTTTACAGGAGCCAAAACTTTGGGTTTAGACCCATAAGGGATGGCTTATAAATAATTTTCATTTGGTCATGCAGATCATTAATGAACAAAATACGGATCATAAATAGTTCTATAAATTAAAAGGCATCTCCAGAACTCCCAATCAAAGTAGGGGTTCATTAAAAGACGATTTAGATTCGTCTTTTTTACATATCTATAGGTTCTTCTAACCGTTTTCATTTACCTTTCATGGGCACATCCTAAAATTTATTACCAATTCTACTTATTCAAAGAGATTCTGCATTTTCATTTTTTAGAGATAGTCAATAAATTTATATAAGGACCAGTCTTAATAAATAGTAAGGCCGCTATGATTTGACTTTCCAAAGGCCTCACTGACTTTACATTCTTTTTTAAAAGCCCTCGGGACTACCTCCCAGGGTGCGATTCTTTTTGGGCTGCAGCGCAAAAAGGAGAAGCAAGAGGGTAGCACGCTAACGCATGCTCTATAACAATAGATTTATGTGAAGCCCCATGGTAGAGGGGTTTCCAGATATGATAGGGTCGTGATGATGCCCGTTTATTAATGGAAAAAGGGAACGAGCCCCATAGAACCAATGAATTTTTAATGGAAAAATGGATAGAGGATATGAAAAAGAAGCATTTACCTGCCTAAGCATCAAAAAGTCGATTGCTAAAAAGTATAGGAGGTTTTGCAAAACGCAAGGGACTTCCCAATCATTGACCCTGATGGCGATGGTCGATTTTTTCGAACATAACGGGCTGTCCCCCCAAGAACGACTGGGGGAAACCATAGCGAGCCTAAAGTACTTAGTGAAACGCCGCTTTAATGCCTTGATTGCCATCCTGCGAAGTATCGAAAAAGAACAAACGCTTCCTACCATGGGCATGATCCAAGCGCTTTTCGAACAGGAGTTGGAAAATGAAAATGAAGAATGGGAAAACGAATTTGATTTTATCGAAAAACAACTATCAGAACCGGAGAATTCCAAAGAAGCGGATTTGGAGATGGAAGTCATGGTGCCTAAAATTCGATTGGATCGATTGGAGGAAAAGCATCAGGAACTTAAGGAGGATTTCAAGTACGTACTGAATCAGGTACGTATGTTTCGTAATCGCTTTGGCAAAGACCACCTGAAATTGGAAATCAATCCGGAAGCCCTTGATAAATACAGAACAAAACTTGAAAATTAATTCGAATGTACATTGCTATAACAAGACAACAGTTGGGAGGAAACTATCGCGGCAGTGTTCGTGACTTGGTCGATTATCTGGAAAAGGAAAATATGGATAGGGCTCCCGAATTAGAGGAGCTTTACTTTAATCAAGTGGTAGACCGGATTGAAACGGAACAGGTTATTTCACAAATCGATGCCAATACGGCCAAATTGAAAAGGAAGGATCCTAAGTATTATTCACTGGTGGTCAGCCCATCGCAAAGGGAACTAAAGCATTTAGGGGATGACCCTGAAAAATTGAGGGCTTACACCAAAGAAATGATGAAGGCATATGCAGCCGCATTTTATAGAGACTACGAGGTATCCCATAAGGACATACTCTACTTTGCCAAAATCGAGCGAGAGCGAACGTTTTCCGATAAGGATAGGGAAGTAAGGGAAAATCAGGCGCATGCACGACAGATTTTGGAATTAAAGCACCGAGTTAGGGCTATAGATAGAGGAGAGGCGGTAGGGAACAGGAATCAATTACAAGCAAAAATAAATGTATTGGAGAAGGATGCCCCCCACCAACTGAATGGTCAACGGATAGTATCCGGTATGAAAAAGGAGGGGCCTCAAAGCCACATCCATATCATTGTAAGCCGAATGGACATCCACAATAAACACAGCTTGTCTCCAGGAGCGAGATTTAGGGCTTCGGAAACCAAATTGCATGGAGAGACCATCAAACAGGGGTTTGATCGAGATCAATTTTTTAGGGCAGCGGAAAAGACCTTTGATAAACAGTTTGGCTATCGCAGGAATTTTGTGGAAACCTACCATGCTCGAAATCTGATGGATAAGAATCCCAAACAGTTTTTTTCGGCTCTATTGGGCCTGCCTACAAGTGAAAAGCAAGTAGCACGCCACCTATTGTTCAAAGCGGGGATCAAAGTGCCATTAATCCCAACCAATCAAAAGCAAATGGCCTATAAAGCTCTTATGCAATTGAAAAAGGGTATAGGGAAAGCCTTGGAATCGGGATCTATAGGAATTTAAATATTATGGATAATATCATCACTCTGAAAATAGTATGGACTTTTTTGTGTGCCATTGCATTATCCTCAGCATTGATACGATATTTAAAATACGGTTTTCTGCTTGGTATGGTTGGGTGGCTCCTACTTGTGATTATCGCAGGAATAGTGAAGGAATGGTCATTCGTTTTGGAGTGGATGCCTTTAATAGGATTACCATTATTATTGATCCACATTCTTCTTTTTGCTTTGGTGGACCATCAATCATCCTCTAAAAAATCGTCAAAACGCTTTGAAGTACGACTTAGGGTTAGGGGTCGCACTTTGGTTCTGGACAACATTCGAAGGGGTGTTTCCGTAATGGCTTCCGCCGGTAGTGGTAAAACCGAAAGTGTTATCTACGGCTTTTTGGAACATTTTCGAAAGGAAGGCTTCGCAGGAATTATTCACGACTATAAGGATTTTGAAATCACCGAAATGGCCAGCCCCCTATGGAACGACCAAAAGGTGCCTTTCCGAATCGTATCGTTCGGACCTATATATAACCGAGTCAATCCTATTGCTCCCCGTTATTTGCCCGATGAGGAAAGTGTTCATGAGGTATCACGTGTACTTCTAGAAAATCTCATGGAGAAACAAGGCTCTAATGAGAACAGCACCTCTCGGTTCTTTCAGGATGCTGCTGAGGGTTTGATCAGTGGTCTTATTTGGCGGCTAAAAACAGATTATCCCGATTTTTGTACCCTTCCCCATGTAATGGCGCTTTATCAACAGTTGGGCACTAAAAGCCTCATTAAGTTTCTGCGAGATAACTTAACGTCCCGTGCCATGGCAGATGCCTTTTTAAGCGGGGTGGGGTCGGAACGGCAAACGGCAGGGGTCATGAGTACTTTGGCCAATGCTATTAAAAAAATCAGCACCCGGAAAATCTTTTTGGTACTCTCGGCTGACGAGCTTCCATTGGACATCAATCATCCAAAGAACTTGGCCGTGGTAGCATTGGTCAATAATCCACAGAAGGACGCTTCCTTATCCCCAGTAATCGCCACCATCGCCCACACCATATCCAAACAGATGAGCCAGCGAAACAGGCAACCTTCATTTATGTTATTAGAGGAAGCTTCAACCCTTAGGTTGTTGAATATGCATCGAATTCCGGCCACCTTAAGAAGTTATAATATTGTCAGTATGTATGTCCTTCAGGATAAGGTCCAAAATGACATGATGTACGGTGAAAAGGCCAGCAAGGCCATACTATCCAATCTTTCATACCAGTTTTTCGGCAAAGTGAACGACCCGGATACGGCGCGATACTACGAACGCTTTTTTGAACTAGTTAAAAAACCCACTCGGAGTGTGAGTAAAAGTTCGGGTTGGAGTTTGGAAAGACGCATTACGGAAGGGGAGCGGGAGGTTTCCAAACGTAGGGCAGAGGTATTCTTTAGATTAAGACAAGGCGAATTTGTGGTGTTTGCCGATGGTAAGGATCGCTTGGTGCGATTTTACAAGCCACATATAAGTCGGGGACTGCCCAAACCTCTATCCATTTCCGAAAAAGATTTGGATGCTCATTATCTGAAAGTTCATAGAGAGGTGAGGTCTATGTTTCAATAGATGGGTAGCAACAATTGGATATAATATTGTTGATGCCATCACAAGTCGCTTATTTGAATAGGCTTCTTCTCTTCTGAATGTTTTGGTTTGACTACCTTTACGGAACATGGGGTGTCCTGTACAATGCAGGGCTGAGATGATACCCGGAAGTGCACTACTTCACACCTGATCCAGATAATGCTGGCGTAGGGAATTGAAAAGGCCAGTCGGCTTATGGTCCATTCTGGGTACCCCATAGTAATCATATTTACTAGAAAATAGGAATGGAATTCATAGCACATTTACTTTTTTGGCAATGGGTTGGGACAGTTTTTGGTGTTGCCCAAGTGCTCTTGGCCCGACAGAATAATATTCACAACTATCTATTTGGTATGGTAGCCATTATCATCAGCATTGGGGTACATTACCAATCGCGATTATATGCCGATGTGCTATTGAACCTCTATTATCTGGTCATGAGTATTTATGGGTGGTTTTTTTGGAAAAAGGGAAGCCATAAAGAAGAAGCGCCAATTTCGATTGCTAATGGAAAAGAGCAAGGGATTGCTCTTGGGATTGTAATAGGTTGCTTCATCTTAATGGCTTATTGGCTTGGAGCACATACAGACTCCGATGTACCCTATTGGGACGCGATGGTCTGTGCCTTTGCCTGGGCAGGTATGTGGCTCATGGCCAAACGAAAAATTGAGAATTGGATATACTTAAATCTAAGTAACCTAATTTCCATTCCCCTTTTATTATATAAGGAATTATATGTGTATGCCGGCCTAACCGCATTTTTATTCTTGGTGGCTGTTTCGGGATATCTCAAGTGGAAGCGAATCCTACATCTGAAAAAGAAAGATGCCTATGCAAAAGCCTAGTAAAGAATGGTTGGGCGGTGATGAGTTGCACCCCAAACTGCTTCAATGGATAGCCCATAAAAATCTTTGGAACCTTTGGGTGCCAACGGAATATGGTGGATTGCAATCATCCTTGAGTGATGGATTGGAAATTCTTCGCACTTTGGCCAAATGGGAAGGTAGCCTGGGATGGACCGTTACCTTGTGCAGTGGGGCGAACTATTTCGTGGGAAACCTTGAAAAGGAGAAAGCTGATGAAATTTTTTTAGGAAGTCCATTACCCGTTTTTGGAGGAAGCGGAGCTATAGGTGGCACGGCCGAAAGGTGGGAAGGAGGGTACCTTATATCTGGGATATGGAAATATGCTACCGGAGCACCCTACCTTACCCACTTTACGTTAAACGCCAAGATACTGGAGAATGGTAAGGAATTACGAACCGAGGATGGACAATCCAAAATACAATCCTTTATATTGAAAAAGGAACAAGTAGAGATTATCAAGGATTGGAATACAATGGGACTACGAGCCACGGCCACCCATTCCTTTCAGGTTCATTCCCAATATGTGGAAAGGAGCCAAAGTTTTGTATACAATAAAGTGTATCATCCCAATCCTATTTTTAAAATTCCTTTTTCTGTCTTTGCCGATTTGACATTATGGGCCAATTATTTAGGCCTGGCAGAACACTTTTTAGAGGAGGCTCATATCATACTAGGTTCTCTTGAGCAGCTCAAGTTACTGAAAGCTACCCTAACCAAGGCTTATAAAGATATGCGCTCCGATGCGGATACCATTGAAAGTTGGATAGGAAACGATACAAACATTTCAGAGTCTTACATAACAGAAATTCATCGCAAAGCTACCTATTCCGTACAAAATCTTACAGAGGCCATTATTAGGTTATATCCACTTTTGGGCATTCGTGGCGCTAGCGAACATCATAAGATCAACAAAATCTTTAAGGATTTTTTTACCGCCACCCAACATCATATTTTTAGTCCCATGGGGAGAAGAGGCTCCATCAAAGTTTTTAAACCGTAGGGTTTCATTTCATCAAATAAGGGATATGTTCTAGCACAAAATCGGCCCTTTCGACGGGGGTTGCCTTGGGAACCTCCAATAGTTCATAACCATACCCTCTATAGGTTTGAATCATTTTGTTATAAGTAAAGACGGCTTCATTCCATTCTTGGTGTCTTTGCGTATCGGTTCCATAGATTTCTTTCCAAGGAGGCAATAGGAAGACTTGGTTATTATAACGCCAATGTTCAGCATAGGATTTCATTTCTGAACTAATAGCTAGGCCTTCCAATGCTGCATAACATAGTGCATCCAAAAAACTACGATCGAAAAAGACAGGGACATCATTTCTTAAATCACTGCAGACCATTTCAAAATTTTGGATGGACCGATTGAACATTTTTTGGAAATAATTATTCTTGTTTTTCCATGGGAGGGCATCACCGTCGATATCCTGTTGTTCTTTGATTAGCGCCCTAGCAATCTCGGGAATTACAATCATTTCATTGCGCTTGATTTCTTCCAAAAGGGTGGTTTTTCCCACACCGGGGCCGCCCGTAATGATGAATAACGAGTTTTGGGGTTTAAGGTATTTCAATGATTTAAATTAGGGGATATTGGGATATGAATAATTGGATTGAAAGGTCATTAAAAAATCGGCAATACTACGAACTTTTGACAAATAGAACATTTAACGCAAGGTCTAAATTTAAATGGAAAAGTTAATTTTCATCTTTGAGAAAGGACTAACTTTTTGCATTGAGGCTTTATTGTATTAGTTTAAACTTATACAATTCTCAATTGATGAAAGCATAATCAATTAGCAGAACCTGTGAAGATATTTTATGCGAATTTAATTATGTAGCGATCAACAATTATTTTCTGATAAAATACTCCATCATGTCAAAACCAAAGTAGTTGGCGATAGTGTGTAAAGTTTCAATTGTTGGATTACTTTCGGCTCTTTCGATTCTTCCAATTTGATTGGCCGACATATCAATATCAAAACCCATGGTCAATTGTGACAATCCTCGTTCGGTACGATGCCTTTTGATGACAGAGCCAATATTTACTAATAGAATGTTGAGATCATCATTTGACATCCTTCAAAAATTGCCAATTCCGAGATAATTTATAAACACATATATGTGTTAGTTTTAAAAAAATTGTTTATATTTAACCTAATAACATAAATTTGCGATTCTTCGGTTAAATCATATTTGAAGCTATCGCTTTGAATCTCGCATTGGAAAACTGGTAATTTTGAAGTGTACGAGAGGATAAGCAGAATGGCTCACGACCCGGGCGTGAGCTCTCTTATTCGTACACAGGTATACCAGTACCTCTAATGCGGTAAGTTGAGCGACACGCCCAATTTGTTCATAGCACTTGTTTCTCTTTTTCTAGCCTTATTTCGCCCAATCAATTGAAAAGATGGAAATGATTTGGCAATTTTTTTATGTAGGATTTATACCCTGTGCCTGTCCCGTATTCGGAACTTCCCATTCGGTATTTGATATCCTCTTTAGAAAAAAGCCTAAAAATCCCATTTGACTTCTTTTTGACTGTGGTTATGGGTTGCACCCTGCACATGTTCGATTCTTCAATTCATATCGCCCGTAACTGACGTATACATTTTTGGGAAACCGCCCAAACACAATTTCACAGTCGGAATCTTAAAAGTATTCCTAACCCAGAGGCTTAGGCGTTTAGGGCAGGGGACTTATTGTTCAACCACTAATGGCCCCAGGTAAGATACAACCTTATTTTGATACGCTGCGTTGTGCATATCGACCGAGTTTGTACTGAAGAAATTTATGGGGTCATCTAAAACCAACACCTAAATCAATCAAACTGAGAATTATGACAAAATTATTGAATTCAAAGGGCAAAACACAATTGCTAATGATACTCTATATCTTATTAATGCCCAATATGTCTTTCCTACTTAGGGCGGGTAAAATCTTGGATCCACCACAGGCCACCATAACTGGCACCGTGACCCAATACACGGGAGTACCCCTTGCCGGGGTGAACATTGTGGTGGAATCCAAGTACAAAGGAGCCATTTCGGATTTGGATGGAACATTCTTAATTGAAGCCAATGCGGACGATGTTCTTATTTTTTCAATGATAGGATTTAAAACTCAAATTATTCCTATCGATGGCAGGGATGAAATTTCAATACAAATGGAAGAGGACATTACTGCTCTGGATGAAGTGGTTCTTAATGCTGGTTACTATACGATATCGGATAAAAAAAGCACAGGTAGCATTGCCAAGGTAAAAGCAAATATTATTGACAAGCAGCCAGTGAATAATCCATTGGCTGCTATGCAAGGTCATGTGGCTGGCGTAAACATTGTACAAACCACAGGGCTTCCGGGCGGGGGATTTAACATCGAAATTCGTGGAAGGAATTTTTTAAATGGAGTAAGTGACCCTCTCTTTATTGTGGATGGCGTTCCCTTCAATTCGCAATCACTAGGTGCATCTAGGGTATCTGGACAAATTATGGGAGGTAGCATAAGCCCTTTAAACGCTATTGACCCCAACGATATAGAAAGTATTGAAGTACTCAAGGATGGAGATGCCACTGCCATATACGGCTCACGTGGAGCGAATGGAGTGGTTTTGATTACCACCAAAAAGGGGCAGTCGGGCAAAACTCGTTTTGACGCACATGTAAGCTCCACCATGGGACAAGTTTCGCATTTCTTGGATTTAATGAATACCAATCAATATTTGGAAGTACGAAGAGAAGGAATTGCCAATGACGGTTATGGAGATTTACTTAATGACCCTAATTATGATTTTTTCTGGCCCGATGTGAAATTATGGGAGAATGATCGCTATACCAATTGGCAAGAAGAACTCATTGGAGGAACAGCGTTTCGCAACAATTATAAGCTCTCAGTGTCCGGAGGGAATGACCTGACCCAATTTCTAATTAGTAGTTCCTTTCAGAACGAAACAACCGTTTTTCCAGGGGATTCCAAATACCAAAAGGCTACCATACGCAGCAATGTCAATCATCAGTCCGAAAATCGTCGATTCAGCATCAACCTTTCTTTGGGATATACCAATGAAAACAACACCATGCCGACAGTTGATTTTTCTACGAAGGCCTATACTTTGGAGCCTAATGCACCAAAAATTTATGATGAGGAAGGCAATATTAATTGGGAAAACAATACCTGGGACAATCCCTTGGCATCGCTAGATGAAACCTACAATGCAGTAATCAAAACCTTGTTTGCTAATACATTGGTATCCTATAAATTAACGACCAACTTAAAGTTTCAATCCAACATTGGCTTTTCCGATTACCGGTTAGATTCCTATCGATCGATGCCCAGTTCCGCCCGAAATCCTGGTTTGGGGGTAACTCCCCAAAATTATTCCAATCATACCATAAATAATGCGAGGCGAACATCATGGATTGTGGAGCCACAATTGAACTACAAAAAAGGGTGGGACCTTTGGGAGTTGGATGTACTAGTGGGGACTACCTTCCAAGAGGAAGTTTCAAATCAATTGGTACAACGAGGGCTCGGTTATCCCAATGACGGCCTAATTAATAACCTGACCGCGGCAGAGACCATTGAAATATTTTCAGATACTGATGGAGAATACAAATACAATGCCTTGTTCGGTAGGGTTCATCTAGAATTTATGGATAAATATATTATTAATCTAACTGGAAGAAGGGACGGTTCTTCACGGTTTGGACCGGGTAGGCAGTTTGGCAATTTTGGGGCATTGGGTGCAGCTTGGATATTTTCGAATGAGGGATTCTTCAAAGAAAACGCTGCCTTGAGCTTCGGTAAAATTAGAGCTAGCTATGGTACGACGGGTAGTGATAACATTGGTGACTATCGATTTCTGGATACCTACAGCGTAACTGGAAATAACTATAACAATATTAGTCTATTGGAACCAACAGGGGTTTTTAATCCCCTATTTGGTTGGGAAGCCAATAGAAAAATGGAAGTAGCACTAGAACTGGGTTGGTTGAAGGATCGGATATTTATAAATACTTCTTATTATAAAAATAAATCATCCAATCAATTAATCGGTATTCCCTTGGCGGCCACTACCGGTTTCTCTGAGTTGACTGGCAATTTTGACGCTGAAGTTGAAAATACTGGTTGGGAAATTGATTTGCGAACGGTCAATATCCAATCCCATAAGCTTAACTGGAAAACGACATTCAATCTGACGGTACCTAGAAATAAATTAGTGGCTTTTGAGGGCTTGGAAACATCTACATTCTCCAATAGATATGTCATTGGCGAACCATTAACCATCGTCAAGTTGTACCATTCCCTTGGGGTCGATCCGCAAACGGGTGAATATACTTTTGAGGATTATAATGGGGACGGCGACATTACTAGCTCTGAGGATAGGCAATGGATTGAGGACTTGGCACCCACTTATTATGGAGGCTTAGGAAACTCCATCAGTTTTGGAAATTGGTCGATGGACATGTTGTTTCAATTTAAGAAACAAATGGCCTATAATACATTGCGATTTGTGGCTACGCCTGGGTTTAAGGGAAATACGCCCGAATCACTCTACGATAGATGGACACAACCTGGGGATAATGTCCTTATTCAAAAGTCGGCCGGCGGGTTGGCAGGGGGGCAAGATCTAGGGGCTTTACAACGGGATAGCGACGCTGCGATTTCAGATGCGTCATACGTTCGTTTAAGGAATATTTCTCTCAATTATAGAGTACCCTCATCTCATTCTGATTTGGATTTTCAAGTGTACCTCCAAGGGCAAAATCTCTGGACTTGGACTAACTATGATGGCCCCGATCCGGAACAACCCGCGAGTACCCGTCTTCCACCTCTTAGACAGATGACCCTAGGTTTTAAAATCAGTTTTTAATCAAAAAAACAGTTATGAAATATTTTTTATTGAAATACCCATTGGAAAAACTTTTTCATGGTTCATTACCCAAATACTACCATCAACTTCGAAAAGTTCATCTTATCGGAATGATTTGCACTTTGTGTTGTTGTACCGACTTTGTAGAAATAGATGCCCCTAAAAATACCTTGGTATCAGAAACGGTTTTTCAAGATGCGGCAACTGTCGAATCCGCTTTGGCCAATCTTTACTACAATTTGCGAGAGGGCGGAATGACTTCAGGCACCTACGGTATGACCACCGTAATGGGTATCTACACCGATGAATTGGATTATTATGGTTTCGGAGCGGACTACCTCCAATTCTATCAGCATAATGTGCTTCCTATCAATGGTATCGTTTCTGATTGGTGGTCACAAGCCTTTCAACTGATTTACGCAACGAATGACATCGTGCAGGGCGTTCGGGCATCAACGGAACTTTCCTCCATGGAAAAAAATCGCTTTGAAGGGGAAGCTTTATTTGTAAGAGCCTATCTGTATACTCTGTTGGTTAACCTATATGGAGATGTACCATTGGTGCAAACTACTAATTATTTGGACAATAATAATGTCGCACGTTCGAACCAAGACTCTATAAACAATCAAATTATGGAGGATTTGGAACGATCCATTCTTCTTTTAAATAGTATGGAGCCAGTGTCAACTGAAAAAATTTATCCCGATGAATATACCGTTAAGGCTTTATTGGCACGTCACTATTTAAGGAGTGGAAATTGGGAAAGGGCGGTAACTATTTCTTCCGAACTAATCAACCTATTTCCAATGGAATCCGATTTGAACAAGGTATTTCTAAAAGATTCCAAAGAAACTATTTGGCAACTAAAGGCAGATAATGATTTTCCTAAGAACACCAGGGAGGCCCAACAATTGATTATTCAGACAGTTCCTAGCCAGACCTATGCACTGTCCAATGATTTTATGAATGCATTTGAGCCGGGTGACCAACGACTGATGAATTGGACCCGTAGCATTTCGGACCAAGACTCAACCGTAACACTCTATTATCCCTATAAATACAAGGCAGGAATTAATGCCTTGGAATCGTTTGAATATTCGGTATTGTTCCGATCGACGGAACAAGTACTTATACGTTCGGAAGCAAAGGCACGGTTGGGAGAGTTGGAAGGCGCTTTAGCGGATGTGAACCTTGTTCGTAGTAGAGCCGGATTATCCAACCTCATAGCCCACTCGCAAGAAGATGTTTTGGAGGCCATACTACATGAAAGACGTATGGAACTATTTACGGAACAAGGGCACAGGTGGCTGGACTTGAAGAGAATGGAAAAGGCTGAAGAGGTATTGGGAGACATCAAGGCAAACTGGAAAAATACCGATCTCCTACTCCCCATACCTGAGAATGAACTGGAACTCAATCCGAATTTATTACCACAAAATCCGGGATATTGATGTTAATTCTTAGGCTTCAAGATCCTTTCATTAATACAGTTAGGAGAGTTCTAAACCCAAAATTGAAATTGAGATGAAATATAGTGTATGGATCGCCTTGTTATGGATTTATATGTGGGGATATCCACAAAGTCCTTCAATAATCCCAACGGATAATCCGTCCATGGATAATTTGGGTCAAGAAACTTCTTTTATCAGCTCTAGAATTAAAGGGAACCAGTTGTACCTCAAAATTCCAGAAACCCTTTTTAATGCGCCCATGTTGTTAACGTGCTATGACGATATGAGACGTGGTTATATGCAGGTGGTCTGGGTCAAACACCGCGATGAGATTCTGCTGATGCGCCAATCGATTCGCTCTACCTCGGGAATTATGATTCCCATTAAAGAAGGCTTATACCTCGAAGATACTTTGCTAGCAAGGTTTCCTATAGAAAAGGAAGGGGCCGAACGGGACGCTCATTGGATCAATGCTACCGATTTCTTTCTAAATCAAGAAATTGAATGGCCCAATTATGGCGTCGATTTTGGAAGCCCCGTACCAAGTCTATCCCTTTTATTGGATGCCAAGAATTTTGATGATGAAGTCATCATTAAAACGCGCAGGGGTATGGTGCGAAGGAAATCTAAACTTTCAATCCCTATCTATTTCGGCCTCATTAAATTAGGCATACCGATGAAGGCTAGGGGATACGATTATCGAATGGGGTTCTATTACGAAAGTAAAATGGGGTCGCCATTTAATTTGCAAAACGGAGTGGCGAACATTACCAGGTGGCGATTGGAAAAGAAATTTAAGAATCAAAAATGGAGTGTACCCAAAAAACCCATCTCGTTTCTCATATCCCCGAAGGTGCCGCCCCAGTGGAGACCTTATATAAAAGCGGGAATTGAAGAATGGTTGCCGGCTTTCGAACAGGCTGGTTTTAAAGATGCCATCGTGGTCAAGGAAATGGACAGCCTCAATGATTGGGAAGCACACAGCATCCATTCCAATGTGGTGTACTGGAATCCAAAGAAATATATAAGAGGTTCTGAAAATAAAGATTTTGGGGGAACCATTGGCCACCTGATAGATGAAAGATCCGGTGAAATCCTTCGGGGTGATATTTTTATGGGAGCTTCTGCACGTACCGTCATGGAAAACTATTTTATTCGGGCAGCTCCATTGGATGCAAGAGCAAGAAAATTGCCCTTTCCCGATGAATTGATTGGCGAATTGTTTCAAGTGATAGCAGCCCATGAGGCGGGACATGTATTTGGTCTCATCGATGCTAATTTTGGGGAATACCAATATCCTTGGGAAAAAATGAACGATGAGGAATGGTTGCGCACCATGAGACATACTCCAAGTGTCATGAACTATACGCGTACCTCCAATATTCCGCAGCCATCGGATAGCATTTCTCCATCTTTGTTGCTACGACACGTGGGCCCCACGGATAAATACCAAATTCAATGGGCCTATAAAGAATTTCCATGGGGTACTACCGCTCAAGAAGAAAAACAGGTATTGGAACGCATGATTCGTTGGCAGGATTCGGTTCCATGGTACCGATTCAATAACAATCAAATGGAAGTTATTGGGCCCACCTCCTCTAATGAGGTGGTCGAAACCGATAATCCCATAAAAAGTACCGAACTCGCACTTAAAAATTTGGAACGGGTAGTATCTCTATTACCTGGCATATGTGCAAATCAAAAGGATAATAGTCAATTAAATCGCCTGTATGGGAAAACTCTAAAACTATATTACCAACACATGCAGCACCTTTCCACCCTCATCGGAGGATATGCGATTCATTACAAAGCTCTGAACCAGCCAGGTCAGATGTATGAACCCATTCCTTGGGAAGAGCAAATCAAGGCGCTTGATTTCTTATTAAAGTGGGCCTTTGACCCGCCGAAATGGTTAATTAGCCCTGATTTTCTAAGGAAGGTAAGTTATTCAACCTTTCCAGATATTGTTTTACAGGAACAACAGAAATTATTAGTTGAAATGTTAGCGGCCCATCGATTCAAACGGTTGGAATATTTGGAAGAGGTAAGCGGAAATGGAGGATTCCTTCATTCCTTCCTTACCAAATTGCAGAAAGGATTATTTTACGAAAGCAAAACTTTAAATCTCGGTAATAGAAGACGAGATGCTATTCAAAAGACCTACATTGATATTATAAAAATATTATTGGAGCAAGAGGGGGATTTTATGAATATGGAAAGCCAATTTTTTATTGCTTCTGATTACTGTAAAGGTCTTTTATGGCAAGAATTGATGGATTTACGAACTTTGATAAAGAAAAACATGCGCCAATATCCCAAAGCCGTTCGAATGGGCCATTGGGCCAAATGTCTTCATACACTCAATAGGATCTTGTAATTTTAATTTAAAACCTAATTAGCGAGATTTGTCAAATTCAATGCAGTTGATTTGAATTAGCGAAGAAAGGTGCCTTTGTTAGGGGCACCTTTCTATTACAGTAAGCAAATGCTTATGGTTTACTCAGCGCAGTGCTTGAAAAACTGGGTGAAGAGTACAACTGATGCCCTAAGTAGGTGCATTGGTTATCTCCCCCTTGATAGCAAGCTTCTTCAACCATAATCGGCTGCCAATCTTGATTGAGAGGTTTGTAATAAGCCTCTCTATCAGCCGTAGGAGATGCTTCAGCAAAGGCGAGTCCCATAGCTAATAAAATGGCAAATGCCGGAAGAACGGGTTTTAAAAAACGATTTTTCATGGATTTGTGTATTAAATAATGATGCCTACTCTTGAAGGTTTTCGGCTTCCCCTATTACTACGTAGTACGATAATTGTGTCTATTTTTATTCAAAACCTTCAGGAGGTAAAGGCCAAGGATTAACTGAAGTATGAAACCCATATTCATTAAGAGGTGCCCATTCCAACTCAAAGATGAGATGATACCCCCACAAGAACATGGGATGGAATTACTAAATTCTAAAACATAAAGGATGTAAACCGTATATAAAGAGAGCAATACCAAGCTAGAATAGATAGCTAAATACGTAGTTGCTCTAAACAGCCATAAACAGGCTATGGTTAATTCAATCGCTGGAATTGTAATGGAGATGAAGTGATTATAGGGAGCGAGTAGGGGAAATCGCACCAATTGAGCTTCAAATTCCATTAGATAAATAAATTTACTGACCGCCGTATAGGTGAAAAGAAAAATAAAGAAGGCTCTTGTTAGTAAGAGAACTTTTCGGGAAATTTGTTTAGTGCCCATATCTTTTGGATTGATATGGTGAATTTCGGAAGCCTGATTTACTTGAAAAGGATATTTATGTAGCCCTGAGGGATTATGTAGCTTCCTCCCTTTTCATTTTTGCCCGGTAATAGCGGGGGGAATCCCCATACCTTTCCTTAAATGCCCAAGAGAAATGTGGGAAACTTTTGAAGCCTACCATTTTACCGATAGTTTTGAACGGTAACTGAGTATATTGCACCATGGTCTTTGCTTTGCGAAGACGCTCCCTTACCAAAAATTTGTGCACTGTAGTGCCATATAGTTCCTTAAAACCATATTTTAACTTGAATTCATTGGTCCCTAATTGATGAGCCAAATCCTTCAAATGGGGAGGGTCCATTTCAAGGTTATTAAGAATCATATCCTTTCCTTGTCTAATTTTTCTAATATCATCATAACTCAACCGAACCTTTGACTTTTTAGGTTCTTTCATGCTCCCTTTCGATGGGAGTTGGTAGTCTTTTTTATCCAAACCAGTATTTTTTCCCATTGTAGTTTGAATGACGTTAACTAGGACGCTCAAATCCCCCGAATCGGGATTTACAAATGAAGTTACGTAACATCGATTTGGAATGGTGAGGTTCTCATGGGTGATAAATCTAAGTTCCATAATCGTATCATAGACCTTGCGTTTACAAAAGGTTTTCCATTTGTTCTTCCAAATATCTTTGGATTTATCGCAAAGAAGATCTTCAAATGGTTTCTGTACCATGGTATTGCATAACCTTGATAGCACACTGCAAGCCTTTTGATTAACCATCTGTATTCTTCCGGATTGATCCAGCAAAAAGCTCATCTGAATTAGATGGGTGGTTGTATTTTGATTATTTACAAAACCTTGATGATAAAAGGATTCCTGTATTTCTTCTGCAAGCATATTTAGAACAATGGACAAGGCTTCCACATTGTCATTTGCGCTAGAAGTTCTCACTCTATAAAAGAAATTTCCGCTGGCCATTTCCATAAGCATATGCTGAATTTCCTGTAATCTTTTATCCGATCTATATGGTGACATTTTTTTTAGTTTAAAGACATTTTCGTAATCTATCTAAATAATAAACAATCCCAGTAACACTAGGAAGCTAAGAAATCGCTGTAGAAATCCAATGGCTTTTTCCTTTTGATAAAAAGATGCGGTCGGAATAGAAGAATGGTTGGTGCGAATGTAAAATTGAATCATGGCGTCCGTTACTGGGGAATCAATCATAAATGCCAATGCCTTCACCAAGGTTGAACCTTCCAAGGCAAGATAATCTCGAGCCGGCTTATCTATTTTTCTCAGCTGTCGAATATCGCATAAAATGGGATAGGATTGTTCCTCTTGAAAGGCAATCCTGTCCTTTACGATTTGAACTGCAGCTGTTCGGTTAATAGCTATACCGGGCTTATAGGCAATATGGACTATATTTTTATCGATACTATAAACAGCATATTCATTTTCAAAAAAAATTCGCATCATGGTTAGAAAACTGGTAATCAAAGTTGAAATTACAAAAATATGATGATTGAAAATTTTGATTAGACCTTTAAGGCCCTACATATAAGGGAAATTTATACGTAAGAAGGATTAAAACATACGTTAAAAGGATTAATATATCTGTGGTATCTAATTATTCCTACGATTCAAAGTACATTTTATGATAAATCATATCATATCATGGCAAAAATCAGACACAATAACTTTTTAGACACCGTACACGAGCTGATGACGAACGCTTCTCGAGAAGGGGTATTGCATCTATACTCTGAAGGCGAACATTTAACCGGAAGACATATCTCAGTAGAGGGAAAATCGCTCTTGCATTTCGGAACGACCGGATATCTTGGATTAGAACAAGACCAGCGATTGAAGTCTGCGGCTATGTCAGCCATTGAGAATTATGGCACCCAATTCCCCTTATCCAAATCCTACATTTCCCATCCATTATATGAACAGTTGGAATTCCATTTGAATCAAATGTATGGATATCCCATAGTGGTAACTAAAAATAGCACTTTGGGACATCTTGGGGTCATTCCGAGTATTGTCGGTACGAACGATGCGATCATTTTAGATCATCAGGTTCACTGGAGCGTTCAGTCCGCATGCCGACTTCTGAAGTCACAAGGGGTTGCTTTGGATATGATTAGGCATAATCATTTACAAATGTTGGAAGACCGAATCAAGTTTCATTCAAAAAGGAGAAAAATTTGGTATATGGCCGATGGCATTTATTCAATGTTTGGGGATTACGCCCCAGTAATTCAATTAATGGAATTGACAAAAAAATATCCCCAATTGCATTTGTATTTTGATGATGTACATGGGATGAGTTGGATTGGAAAAAACGGAACAGGATACGTTTTAGATCAGTTAAAGGAATTGTCCGATCAAGTTTTGGTATTTGGTACATTGAGCAAAACCTTTGGAGCAAGTGGAGCGGTACTCATATGTCCAAACGAGACTCTACATCAAAAAGTTAAGACTTTTGGTGGGCCCCTAACCTTTTCGGCTCAGTTGGAACCATCAGCTGTGGGGGCGGCCATTGCTTCGGCCAAGATTCATCTTTCAAAGGAAATATATCAATTGCAGGCGGAATTATGGACTCGTATTCAGTATTTTAATGATCTATTGAAGTTAAGGGAAGTGGTGGTTATTGACGACAATAACTCTCCCGTTTTCTATGTGGGCACGGGTACGCCTGAAACGGGATATAAATTGGTTCGACGTTTAATGGACGACGGTTTTTATACGAACTTGGGAATGTTTCCAGCCGTTCCCGTTAAAAATACAGGTATCCGTATTACTATATCTCGACATAACCAGCTCGATGATATCAAAGCCTTGGCCGAAGCTTTAGAGCATCATTATCCGAAGGCTTTGCAAGAAACGGTCACATCCACCGATAGAATTAAAAGAGCCTTTGGAATCCATTCCTCATCGAATCCAAGCTTTAAAAATGACAGCAAATTACTTGTAAAGGTGTACCAAACTATTGAGAAGGTTGATAAAGAATTATGGGATTCCAATTTGGGTAGGAACGGTTTGTTTAATTGGGATGGGCTGTTATGGCTTGAGAAAAACTTTAAGAATAACTCGGCGATAGAAAACAATTGGCAGTTTCAATATATCATCATTCAGGATTCCGAGGGTATTCCTGTTCTTCTAACCTTTATGACTATTTCTTTATGGAAGGATGATATGCTTTCACCAGAAAATGTGTCCCAGGAATTGGAGGCAAAAAGAAAAGGAAATCCATATTACATGACATCAAAAGTGCTTTCAATGGGATCCTTATTTACAGAGGGAAAGCATATTTTTTTAAATGAAAAGCATCCGCTATATAAAAAGGCCTTGCACTTATTTATTCTAGCTATAGAAAAAATGGAAGGTGATACAGGGGCCCAAATGGTGGTTTTTCGTGATTTTGGCAAAGAAAATCGCCTTCAGAGCTTCCTTTTTAACCAAGGGTATATGAAGATAAGAATGCCAGATACCTGTTCGCTGCCATTACCGTTAGGAATTACCGCAGAAAGTCATATTGCTCAACTCTCGCCCAGAAACAGAAGGCATTTTCGAAAAGAGATTTTACCCTATGAGGCGGAATTCCAAATTGAAATTTTACAGAACGTCAACTCGGCGGAGCTGGAACATTTGTATAAGCTCTATCTCAATGTTCAAAAAAATAATTTAGGTTTAAATACTTTTCCATTGCCCATAAGTATGTTGGCCCAAATGGCTTCCAACCCTAATTGGGAATTCATAATACTACGATTGAAAAGCGAATCAGGAATGCCCTTAATTGGCGTGATGTTCTGTTATATCAACACATTAGGTAAATATATTCCTGCCTTTGTTGGAATGGATTATCGCTACAATTCCAGTTATCACCTTTACCGTCAACTACTCTATCAGGCTATCAAACGAGCTATCGCTTTGGACTTGCATAAGATTGATTTTGGTATGACAGCGTCCTTTGAAAAAAGAAAACTGGGCGCACACATTCATGAAGCCTATGCATTTTTACAGACTCGTGATAATTATAAGTTGGAATTTTTAGGTCTTATGGAAGGACAAAATAAAAGTTGATGGATGAAATACCTAAAGTTGCTATCGGTCTTTGAGTCGCATTTGGACGCCTTGGAAGGAGGGAAGGGAGATGTTCTTTTCAAGGCCGAAAAAGGCATTGTATTGGTAGAGAAAAGCATTCGGCAACTTCAAAAAGAAATAACTGGCAAACCTTTTGCCACCCCTGAGGATGAGATCTATTTCTTTAAGCATATCAAACCTCAAATCTTTAGTAAGCTAATTTATTATGTGAAGTTATTTAATATAGAAAGCAAGAGACCTCGGGGTAATGACGCAGCGCAAATCAAATACCTTCAAAATCAAATTGATAAACTTCAAGCATTTTTCAATGATAACTTAGAATTTTATAATTATTACCGACGGGGTGCCATGTCATTGGACGAACAGTATTTTATAAGGGGAAACCGCGATCTAAGACTACCTCTGGAATCATTTCATTTTTTAATTGATGATCAATTTTCTACGTGCCATGACGGTACTGTTTCCACCATAATGGCATACGATATGCTCATTGTATACCTTAAAAAGGAGATTGATGATTTAAATATTAACCTTGAAACTCAAAAATCCATTGCAATGGAAAAACCATCAAAATTATTCTGGACTGGAAGTAAAACAGATCTTATAGAACTTATATACGCCCTTCATGCCAGTCAATCGATTAATGGTGGTACCGTAGACATAAAGGAAATGGCTTCTCATTTTGAACATTTTTATAATATCGACCTTGGCAACTATTACCACACCTTTATTGAAATTCGATCACGAAAAACCACTAGAACACGGTTTTTAGAGAAATTGATCGATGCTCTTCAACATCGTATGGATTCCTTGGATGAATGAATGAATCGCTACCCCAAGTTGGGTGCCAACTTGGGCATTTGACAAATTCCAATCATAAATGACTAAAGTTTCTTTTCAGAGGGTGTCATAGTATAAATCGTGTCCTGAATAAGGGCATTTGAGCGATTAGCAGTGAAACAATAATCTTCCCCAAGGTGGGACATATCTTGGGAAAGATTATTAAAATCCTTTTACATCTTTACCAAACGAAAGTCAAATCTCAAAAGAGACCATGGCAGAATTGAATTTTGCCTTTGGTCTCTTTATTAAAATCAAATGTTATGGGAGAAAGAATTGTTACTACTGATGATCTGTATGAATTTAAAATGAACCTCTTGGAAGAAATTAAACAATTGTTTCAAAATCAGGGTAAAATGGAAAAAAAATGGATCCGGTCGAACGAGGTACGGCAATTATTGGGTATATCCCCAGGGACCTTGCAGAACTTACGTATTAACGGCACTTTACCTTATACTAAAATTGGAGGGGTACTCTATTATGAATATCATGAAATAATGCAAGTATTAGAACGAAACAAAATTCACAACCATATCTAAATTATTTTGGGGGAAATTAATTACATCACCCATCTGAATGCGGTATTTGAGCATTTTTCAAAAGATAAGAGGTTGAATGCGACTCATATCAGCCTGTATGTTGCGTTATTTCAGCTTTGGAACCATAATTTTTTTAAACAGGAATTTTACATCAATCGTGAAGAAGTTATGGCTATTTCCAAAATCGGTTCCAAATCCACCTATCATCGTTGTATTAAAGAGCTTAATTATTGGAAGTATTTAAATTATTACCCATCGCACAATCCATTTAAAGGCAGTCGCATTATGATGTTCGAATTTGGTACAAGTACTGAACAAGCTGTGGACCAAAACGGTACCAAAAATGGGACAAGTACTGGACAAGTAGTGGTACCTATAATAAAACAAATACAAACTATAGAAACTAATAAAAACAAGGTCCAAAAAAAGAATTTAAGGAATTCAGAATCGGTCGAAAATAAAAACTACGGCAAGAACTATCCCAGTGTTCCCTATAGAGACCACTTGAAAATTTCTGATGAAAAAAATTATGATGAGCCTTTATGAATTTTAAGGCGCCACATATCATTACAGAAGGTGTTAAACAATACCAATTGGGGGTTCTTAAAGGCAAAGAAATTAGATATGATTTTGAAAAAATCTTGGTTTACCTCAATGCTAAAGGGCAATTGATGTTCGGTAAAGATTTTAAAATTTACAAAGAAGACCGGGATATACTTTACAAATTATGTCTCTATTTTATCCAAGATAAAGAACGTTGTCATCAGTTGGATATTGATATCAGGAAAGGAATACTACTATCTGGACCTGTTGGATGCGGTAAAACCAGCCTGATGAAATTGTTGAAGCATATTGTTCCACATCAGCGGTCGTATGCGGTCATCCCTAGCCGAAATATTGTTTTTGCCTTCAACCATCTAGGTTATAAAATCATCGGGGATTACGGAGACCAAAGACTCTATTGTTTTGATGATTTAGGAATTGAGCCCCTGGGAGTGCATTTTGGGCAGCAATGTAATGTGTTAGGGGAAATTTTGCTTTCACGCCACGAGCTCTTTGTCAATAAAAACTACAAAACACACGCTACTACCAACTTAAACGCAAAAGAGCTGGAAGAACGTTATGGCAGCCGCGTGCGGTCTCGAATGCGTGAACTCTTTAACTTAGTAGCCTTTAACAAAAAGACTTCTGATAAGAGAAAATAAGTCAAATGCTAATGCGATTGATTGAAACCTATAGAATTATAACTTTTCTGCAGTAGGGCCGGCATGATTTACTTTTAGAATTCTCACAATTGATATTCCCTACAAAAGGTGCTATACACACTGCGACATTTGTATAATACACTGCTTTGCCATTTAATATTTGGATCGTACGAGCTTTCCAATTTAAATAGCAACACAGTGATGTTAAAACCCGGTCAATTAGGATAATTTCCCTAAAACCTTCCCAGGTGTAAATTTCAAATCACCACTTATCAACATGCATGGCTGATTTATCATTTTATTTAAGGTCATTTAACTACTTTTTTTAAGAATTATTACTTTAAAAAATTTTATTCACAAATAACTGATAATCAATATTTTAATACTTTAATTTGATAATTTTAGCGTGTCAATAATTCTTAATCTTTTAAGTATTTTGGATATGAAAAAATTGCATTTTTCCGTATTGCTATCATTATTAATTTCTCATGCTCTTTTGGCACAGATTGGAGGTATCGAGGATTCGGTAAACGAAATATCAGATACCATTCGAACTATTTTTCCCATCATCTTGGGAGTCATATTTCTAGTTGGTTTTTTATTCAATGCCGGACATTTTTTTGGAGAGAACGCTGATCTCAAAAAGGGTATCACCCGTGTACTAATTTTTGTACTGATTGCTGGGGCTGTAGTAGGTATTTTCACGTATCTCATCGGTATAGTCGTATAACATGAAGAAGTTTGAGATATATAGAAACATCCGTAAAAGTGCGCTCATATTCGGATTACCGATTTCCTCTTTTGCTCTAATGATGATTTCGGTAATAGGGTCCCTCCTGGCCATCATATTTTCGTTTGGTTTCATTATTATCCTATCCTTGGTTTTTTGGAACATTCTGTTCTATGCGATTCTGATCTATTTAGTAAGTCGACCGAATCTGACGCTGCAACACGAACCATTTCCTCCATCTATCAGTAATAAAAAAATAGGTCTTAGTAGCTATGAAGAAAATTAACCTCCAATCTTCTCACCCCATATTGGATATCCAGGACCACATGGTTTTTGCTAGTAATGGCAATGTATTACTATGTTATGAAGCCCAATTACCAGAGGTGTATTCCCTATCGGAATCTGACTTTGATGAACTGCACAGTACTTGGTTTCAAGCATTGAAAACTCTACCCCCAGGAACCGTAGTGCATAAACAAGATATTTATCAAAATCTGGGTTATGAGGGTTCCAATCTTCCCAATAAGTCCTTTTTGGAGAAGGCAACAAGGAATTATTTTAGAGGGCGTAGGTATTTAGCGCATAGAAGTTACCTCTACTTTTTATTGCCATTGGACAAGACCCTTAAGGCATCAAAATATGTGAATCCTTTCAAAAAATCAGAAAAAGGGTTGCACAGAAAAATGGACCTCCAAGTAGCTGAATTTGTAACTGCAGTGAATGATGTTATCTCCTTTATTAACAATAGTCGAAAGCTACTATTGAAACCTATGAGTATGTCCCAATTTATGGGAATGACTAATGACTATTTCAATGGTTTTAATCATGATTTAGATACCGATATAGTTTTGGGTAAGAAAAGCATTGAAATAGGAGAGCATTACTTCGATATGATGGTTATCAACAATGAGGGTTGTTTTGGGGGACCTGTTCAGAGTTCGAAAACAAACGAAAAATTCACCTCCGACGAATTTACTTTCCACCAAGGTTTTATCGATGGCTTGGGATTAGACATTAAAGAAAACCATATGGTTAACCAGGTCCTATACCTGGATGACAAACAAAAATGGCGTAAACTTTTGGAGAAGAAAATAGAAGAATTAACCAAAAGCTCCAATTTTGGAACTCAAAATAAAGTGGTCCTTAAGAAAGTTCAACGCATCATGGACCGTATCAATGAAGATGACACCTCGCGAATAATCAGGGGACATCTGAACATCATCTTCTGGCATGCCGAGTCCGAAGAACTTAAACGAATTGCTTCTAATATTAAGGCAGAGTTGAAAGAGTTAGACATCGTTCCTTATTATCCGAAGGGGGAGCACCGCAAGCACTACTTTCTTAATTCGTATCCCTGCCACGCCTCTAATTTTTCGAATGAGGACCTCTATGTCACCGATCTAAAACATGCACTTTGTCTATTTATCAACCATACCAATTATCTATCCGATCCACAGGGAATCATTTTCAATGAGCGGCAGTATAATGTACCCGTATTAAAGGATGTTTGGGATGAAAATAAGGTTCGAATTAAGGCACGGAACTTTGCCATTTTTGCCCCGACTGGGGAAGGAAAGTCGTTTTTGGCAAACAATATACTCAGGCAGTACTTTGAGCAAAACGTTCGACTGGTTATTATCGATTTGGGAGGTTCCTATACTAAATTCGCTAAACTTTATCCCGAACAGCACATTATTCTTCGGTATGAACAGGGTAAAAATTTAGGAATTAATCCATTTTACATCTCCGGTCAGGCAGACCTTACCCCAGAACGGTTGGAAGACCTGTCAGTGTTTGTAATGGAACTATTGGCGCAAAATACGGTTTCAAAAGCACAAGAGGTAGCCATGAAGAAAGTCTTGCTCTTCTATTATGAAAATGTACTTACTGGGCACTCTCTGGCTTCTTTATATCAATTTGTTGATGAACGAAAAACAACACTTCTTGATTTATTAGGGATAAAAGAAATGCATTTTAGCGTTTATGATTTTTTACACATCCTATCGGAATATGTTAATGGGGGCATCTATAGTTACTTGTTTCATATAGAACAAGATCAGACCTATAAAATTGAGGACAAACGGCTTATCATTTTTGAGTTGGATGAAGTAAAGGATAATAAGGAAATATTGTCCGTAATGCTGAAGCTCATCAAATCTGCCATCCAACGCACCATTTGGAGGAATAGGTCGGAACGAGGTATTATTTTGTTTGATGAATTTGCCAAACAACTCAAGTTGGGAAACGTTTTGGAAAGCGTTGAATTTTACTATCAAGCCATCCGTAAACAAAATGGTGCTATTGGTATCATATTACAATCCATCAATCAATTACCTGTTAATTCTACGTCTGCAAGTATTCTTGAAAATACTCAAGTAATCTATAGCCTTCGAAATGAAAAGGGTTACGATGAATTGAAAAATAGGCTTCATCTCTCCAACCATGATTTGAATCAATTGAAATCCATTCGGAACCATTTGACAGGGGAACGAAAGTATACCGAGATATTTATCAAAATAGGTAAACAGAGCAATATCTATCGTTTGGAAGTACCGCCCGAAGTATATGCTGCTTATTTAACCGATGGAAAGGAAAGTGAGGCCATTATGAAACTCTATCAAAAATCCAATAGTATGGAATCAGCAATACGAGAGTTTATTGACATTCAACATAGATCCTATGAAAACGATTAAAAAAAAACAAATAAAAAGGCCATTGGTCATCCTGTCTTTAATACTTGTGACCATGCTAAATTCAGAAAAGGCACGGAGTCAAGGCATGCCGGTTTACGATAATACCAACTTTATCAGTTTGGTAAAGCAATTAGTTGAATCTGGCAAACAAACTTCCAATTTGATGAAAACGGTTAGTTTCCTAAAACAGCAAAAAGAAAATTTAGAAAAAGTTAATGATGTCATCAAACAATTGAATGCAGTAAAAGAACTATACAATAATAACCAACGCCTTTACGAACTGGTTCAAAAGGATTTACGTGAAATTTTAAATTCCCCTTATATCAAAGCCAATGAGGTAGAAAGGGTGACCAAATCCTTTAATGACATTATTGATAATTCGGTAGCCTCATTGGAATATATTGATCAAATTCTATCCAGTGATAACCTGAAAATGTCCGATGGAGAACGAACAGCTATTTTAAAGAAAAAAGAGTTGGAATCCAAAGAAATGGTGATAGAGATAGAGGCCAAAACGCAAAGATATAGGGATATCATATCCTTCCGTAGAATGCAGGATATAATTAACAATCGCCTAGCACATTATTAAAAGAGGGTAGGGATGGGATTGGAATATGTCGATACGGTTTTCCAAACGATTAAGAATAGTGACTTTGCCCAATATACCATGACAGGAATGAAGGCCCTGGCCATTCTATTCTTTTTGGTAAATATTATCAAAAAATATAATGAGGGGATGGTTTCTGTTGAAGGTCAAACGTGGGGTCTAACACCTCAGGAACTTTTAAAGAATTTTGTGGTAGTGATCTTAGTCCTATTCTCCTCCCAAGTTTTAGAAACTTTTGACGGTATTCTAGTGGCAATAGAAGGCCAATATAGGAATACGGCCCCTGCGCTTCTTCCTTTACAGTTACAAGAGGTAGACCTGGAACAGGAAGTAGGCGCGTTGGAGGCCGCCAAAAAAGCGATGGCCATTCTATATGAAGCCTTGGTCACTCCCTTGTATGGTTTGAAAATGTTAGCTTTCATAGGGGGAGTCATTTTATGGCTATTGGATCTTTTTATCTACCCCATTTTTCTTGCAGAGCGATTTTTCCTTTTAGGTATTCTACAGGCATTTTTCCCCTTGGTCATCAGCATGGCTGTTTTTGAGAAGTTTCGGAATATGGCCTACCATTTTTTTAAACTGTATGCCGGAGTCTACATGTTAGTCCCAGCCTTCTTTTTGGTCAACGTATTTATCAACCATTTATATAATGAGATGACTCAACATTTTTGGAATCGTCTTTTTGGGACAGATTGGGGAAGTGCATTTTTTGCGCCCTTGATAGATGTGGCAACCATAGGTTTTATAGTGTTGATAAAATTCAAGCTCTACCGCAAAGCAATTTCTTTTACCCTTAAACTATTCTCGGCATAATATGAAGACACCTTTTAGGAACATTTATAATATTCTCAAGCTGAATCGATTCATTGTTCTGTCTTGCGTGATAGGAGCGTCCTCGACCTGCATCTTTTCCATTTTAATGGTCCTGAAGTTACATAAGGAGACTGTGGACAGGGCTTTTGTAGTGAATACGGAGGGGAATGTTATTCCCTTGAAAATGGTTTCTCAAAAAGAGAATTTGGAGGTGGAGGCACTGGCACATTTACAGTTGTTCCATAATTATTTCTACGGTCTGGACGCTTCTAATTACCAACAAAAACTGGAAAAGGCACTATGGTTAGGGAATAGTTCGGTAGATGAGCTATACCGTCAAAAAAAGGCGGAAGGATTCTATAATCGATTGTTACAATATTCCTTAGTTCAAAAAACGAGTCGAATAGAATCTCAAATTGATTTGAAGGAGGAACCTTATTCCTTTAGGACCCGAATAGTATTGGAAATAAATCGAGGTAAGGTTACAGATGCCTATGAATTGATTACCTCAGGTAAGCTGATACATGTAGATAGAAACTTTCCCAACAATACCCATGGGTTGTTAATCACCGAGTTTTTTGAGAAATCCCTGAGGAAACTAGAAAAAAATTACACTGAAGAACTTAATTCTAGGTAGTCATGAAAACTAAAAAGATAAGGTTATGATGAGATTGGACAAGAAACGAGTGGTCTTCTACTTAGGATTAGCAACAGTGTTGTTGTTCATAGGGGGGTATTATTATAGCAACGTTAAGAATGAAGGTAAAGAGATGAGCAATTCAACTGAAGTTTTGACTCCTAAATTAGTCGATGAACAGAAACAATATGAATCTAAATTAGAAGCTATTGAGGAATTAAAAGAACCTCGCATAAAAAATGTTCCTTCATTATATCCGGAACATATGGTAGATGAAAAGGGCTACATCAATCCAGACTACATACAATACGAGAAGCATCGCCTTATAGATAGTATTTATAACCAAAGCCTATTCCAAAGTGAAAGAAAAATAGCAACGGATACCAATTCCAGTATTTTGTTGAGAAAGAAAAACGATACTATGATTCAAAATACACCATCTAACAATAATTCGAAAGATATTAATGTAGCGGGTCAAGAATTGGGTCTAGAACATCAACTGTTTTTCTCCTCTAATCCCAGGATCCTTGTTGAGAAGGGATTATCAAACGACACTGAAAAAATTATAGTTCGAGTAGACGGTAACCAAAAAATTCGAAAAAACTATCGTCTGAAAATGCGCTTGGTCAAAGATGCAATTATTGACGGCGAAATCGTAGAGAAAAATACACCCATTTATGGTTTCATAAGTTTTAAGCCTAATAGAGTCATAGTTGATATAAATAAGATTAATCATCGCTCCGTCGAATTAAAGGCCTATGACTTTCAGGATGGAAGTGAGGGAATTTATGTTGAAAATCAAATAAAGGAGGAGGTTACCAATGAGATTATAGGTGATATGGTTGATGATTTTAATATTGCTGGTGTCCCGCCAGTTAACAGTTTGAAGAAAGTATTTCAACGAAACCATCGGGCTATTAAAGTACTTGTCCTAGATAACTATCAATTTTTATTGGGTCCTTCTCGATAATGACTAAAATCATTCTATGAAAAATTATATTTTATTGTCAATGGTCTTTTTTTGGATAAGTAAGGGGTTTGCCCAAAAAGAACTAGATACACTTTACGCCAATGAGAACCAAATACTTACGCTCTTTTTTCCAAGTCCAATCCGTCAGGCTATTACTGGCCATTCTCGCTTTATCTTCACCTATAATCGTGAAAGAGAACAATATTTTGGTACACTCCAATCATTTCCGGGCCCCCTGAGTAATTTATTGGTGGTCACAAAAGATGGTAGTGTGTATTCCTATTACTTAAAGTACTCTAAAGAATTAACTTTGTTGAATTACTTTTTTACAGAGAATGAAAGAATTGGGCATGAGGAAGGAATTTCCCCATTAATTAAAAATGGAGACGTAAACGACAAAGGACCTTTAGATGCTACTTACTATGGTCGCGCATCAGAATATTTATTGAGTTTGGCCCAACAATCAATAGCTATTAACCGAATGAATGGAATTAAGTTACAGTTGGAGAAAATTGTCTACAATGGACCAGACGTTTATCTCGTTTGTGAGTTCTCAAATAATTCCAATATACCTTTTGAAATTAACGATATTAGGGTATCGATTATAAATGGTAATAAAAAGAAAAGCGCTTCTTTTCAAAAATTAACGAAAGAGATACAATATAGCCACAAGCTTCCGCGCGTATTATTTTCAGGGCAAGCCAGTAGATTTGTTTTGGTATTGAATAAGTTTGTTCCCAATTCAAATGAGAAAATTTCTATTGCCATTAGGGAAGAGAAAGGTAACCGAAAGATAGATTTACTTTATTCCAATTAGGAAATGGTAGCCATTAGCCAAGTGTTTTTTGAACTCGGTAGCACACCTCTACATCCACCAATAATGATTGTAATGAATATGATTACATTGCAAACTCCATTTAATCATTTCCAATAGAATTCCATTGGACATAGAAAAACCCCAGAATTTATGGGGTTGTTCTCGCACCATTTGTCCTTCGTAATGATAACTTTGTTTGAACAACTTTTTAATAAAGCCTTTTCAATACTTAGAAAAAGAATAAGTAAAATCTCTAATTTTCAGGTTTTTAACCATAAATTAGTAGATTATGAAAAATTTAATTTTTACAATTTTTTTGATGATTCTTTTTTCTTCATGTACAGCAGATAGTATTGAAGAAGGAGTCATAGATGATCAGAAAAATCCAAGTTATCAAATTGAAAGCGTTGATCTTTCCAAAGGAAAGAAACGACCCGGGGATAATTAGAATTTCATCCTTAGTTAGTTATATATTAGTTGCCTTGTCCGGATTAGTGCTCTATTTGGACAAGGTTTTTTTACATTTTGATATTCAGTTTGGAATGTTACAGAAATTTGAAGCCATAGGGATGGATTTCTCTTTTTATATCTGGTTGATATCTCAAACTATTTCTCCTTTATTGCTACTGACAGCATTGGCCATTCGTTGGTTCAATATCATTCTAATCATTCCATTTTACTGCTACTTTTTACAACTATATTTTGTTTTTAAAGATCATAGGATTGTAGATGATAATTATTTGGAGTGGTATGCTATAGGAAGTTCATTGTTGTCCCTCTTGGTTATCTGGTACTTCCGAAAATTATTGATGATTCGGTTTCAACGCGATATGAAAATAGCCAAGAGTAAAATAAAGTCCTATGGGCAAAAATATTATCATAAATAATTGATTATAAGGCAAATTTTATGTTTTATCTATCTCTATTTTTAGTTTGGAATCACACCCCAAAAGCAATGTCGTGGTAAAGGCTCCTTAAAGTACAGGATTATAAAACATAGTTTGGCGATATTGCAATAGTTTATTATGCGAGACCACAGGTTGTTTACTAATCTATACTTATAAGGTGATGAGGGACAATTATCTAAATGGAAAAAAGATTTTTTTATCAGGAAATTTTGACCCTTGGACGAAAGAAGAATTAAAGGTACGCGGTGCCATTCTCCAAAATCAAATAAATATCAATTTGGATATACTTTTTATCGGAAGTGATTATGAGAAAGGAGATGTTGAATTAGCAAAACAGATGGATGTTATGATCATCAATTCGGATATTTTACTACAACATCTATCTAGTTGAATTAAGTTTAATCTCTTGATATAGAGTTTAAAAGTTGATTAATTATAATTATTAATTTACCATTACTGAAACTTTCAGTGAAATTTATGGTAAAATTTTATAGAGGTTGGATTAAAAGAAAGGATAATAATCATAAAATAATGCAGGTTAGGAGGCGTTTCATTATAACCTTTCTAGCATTTAGTGATTTAATTCTGTGCAGTTTTAAAGATTAGCTGGTTTAGGTATAAATTATCCCCACACAAAAGGTCAGGTCAATTCTGACCTTTTGAATTTAGTGGACATAAGTAATTATCTAAAAGAGTAGCATTTATTAGGTTTCGCTGGGGAGCTTGGACCTAATATGAGGATTTTATCTTTTAGCTGATTAATGGAAGGTCAGATTCATCTGGCCTTTTCTTATTTGAATTCAGCACCTCATTTTTTGAATAACTCTACGAAAATCATACTTTAACTTTGGCTTGCAATAATACTTCTAAAGTATTTTTTACATTTATGAAAAAATCGGATAACCCCCTCGATATGCTAAGGATTATTCTTGCAAGATCTCTTTCATATGGCATTCAGCTGAAAATTTATGTGTAGATGAAGAAGAAAGGCATCCACCGAAAAAAAAAGAAAAAAATAGAACCCAATGTTTCTCTAGGGTTATTAGGTACCCTGGATGCCATTCTTAAATTAGGGAATGCTAATTATAAAAAACAGTCAAAAAAAAAGTAGCATTTTGGAAGTTTTTTTCCTTGACTGAAAAGATTATATTGAAGCGCCGGGAATGCCATATTTAGTGCTATCCTCTGATATTTTCTGAAGTATAAAATCTTCTTATAGCAAATTCAAATAATTTAATGCTTGAAGTATGCTGCAATTTTATTCATGTGTGGCTACTCTTATAAATATAGGTAGGTAATTTTAGCCCAAATTCTGCTACATGTTTACACTTACTTATGAGTCTCAGGCTAATCCCACTATTACAAATGTGGATATTGAAAACATTTTAAAGACTGCGAGAGAGTTCAATTCGGAAAATGGAATTACTGGCTGCCTCATGTATTATTCCCAAAGGTTTATACAGATATTGGAAGGTCCTGAAGATAAGGTAAAAGGACTCTTCGAGAATATCAAAAAGGATTCTCGGCATACTAAAGTTAGCTTATTCAGTAAGGATGATATTAATGAACGAAACTTCCCTGATTGGGGTATGGCCTATTATCCTATTGATGAGGATAAAATGGGACTTCCTGAATTTGAACAGTTCAAGAGAAATTTATTGCTTTTAGCTGATTTAAGTAAACCGACGAACGTTACCGCTATTCTATTTTGGAAAAAGATGAAATTTTTATTATCACTTCCTCCTTCCAAAATAAATATTTAAGATGGAGGATTGCACTTGACTGTCGAAGTTGATGTATATTTATTTTTACGTCAGAATAGCCAATCTTACCAACCAATTATATCAGCGAACTGTTATCCTATTAGCCTCCTTAAGGCTTCCAGTTCAACGCCTAAGCTATTGAACAGTTGGACAATGCTACTTAGTTTTAGTTCTTCTGCTGAATATTCCTGTGTGTTGATACTACAAGTGAATTCCCATAGTTCCAAAACTTCGTCTATAGCTACTTCATAAGGTTCATAGGCACTGTTATCAGAGACTAATTGTAGTGTGTTGTTCATATGAATCCGGTTGTACACCCTTTTGTAAACCATTCCGTTATTGCGGGTAAGTAGGATATAGGTTTTGCCATCTACAATATCACTCCGGTTCTCCACAAATTTTCCTATAACAAATGCACCATCTTTCATGGGTAACATAGAATCGCCCTTTATGGGAAAGGCCCTATGCTTGCCGGTGGGTAGAAAAGGAAGTTTAATTTTGGCCAATTGCTCAATGTATTCGGGATCATCATATCCTGCCAGGTAACCGGCGGAAGTTTTCACTGGTACAACCTCTATCAAATCTTCATTTTCGGAATCTACCATAATGGGAAACAATACCCTTTGATTGCCCAATTCGATAAATGAAAAATCCTTGGCCTTCGTCAAATCCTTTTTGATAAGAATGTCTACAGGAATCCGAAAGTAATCAGAAATCGAAATCAGTAAATCTAGATTGGGCTGAGAGCGACCCTCTTCCTTAGAGCCTAAATTTGATCGGGTAATGCCCAATTCTTCGGCCAACTGCTCCTGGGAAAGGCCTTTCAAATCTCTTAGATGGCGGATGTTCTTTGAAATGAAATTCATAATACTACAAATATAAGCAATAGTGACTACAAATTGTAGTTAATTTTGTCGGTCCTATGGAAAGCAATATTCTACATCTCGATTTAGATACTTTTTTTGTGTCCTGTGAAAGGCGAATGGACTCCAAACTCTTGAAGCGGCCTGTGTTAGTAGGTGGTACAGGCAATCGAGGTGTCGTCTCGGCCTGTAGTTATGAAACACGAAAGTTTGGGGTGCGGTCAGGCATGGCTATGAAATTGGCCAAGCAACTTTGTCCAGAGGCTTATGTTATCCGCGGAAATGCCAGTACGTATACCAAGTTTTCTCAAGAAGTCACCGATATCATAAAAGAACAGGTACCTCTATTTGAAAAGGCCAGTGTAGATGAGTTCTATGCCGATTTATCAGGAATGGATAAATTCTTTGGTTGTTATAAGTATGCAACAGAACTCCGGCATAGAATCATGAAGGAGACGGGTCTGCCTATTTCTTTTGGCTTATCCTCGAATAAAATCACCTCAAAAGTGGCTACCAACGAGGCGAAACCCAATAACCAAATGAAGATAGAATTTGGTTTGGAGAAGTCGTTCCTAGCCCCTCTTTCTGTTCATAAAATACCTTCCATAGGTAAAAAAACATTTCAGTCCCTTAAAAACATGGGTGTCTTTAAGGTGAAGACTATTCAGGATATGCCCGAGGAAATGATGATCAGCGCCTTTGGCAAAAATGGTCAGGTGATATGGCGTCGGGCCAATGGGATGGATAGACCCCCATTGATACAGTATCACGAACGAAAGTCCATATCAACGGAAAGAACCTTTTGGAATACAACGGACATGGTCAAGCTGCGAACGACTTTAACGGCCATGGCCGAGAATTTAGGCTTTGCCTTACGAAACGGGGATAAGTTGACCTCCTGTATTTCCATTAAGATTAGATACGCTGATTTCAATACCTATACCAAACAGGTTAAAATACCCTATACCAGTGCGGATCATATTCTGATTCCGAAAGTATTGGAGCTTTTTGAACAATTGTACCAAAGACGGTTGCTACTGCGCTTGGTGGGGGTGCGAATGAGCGATTTGGTTTCCGGTAACTACCAAATCAATCTTTTTGATGATACCGAGGAAATGCTCAACCTATACGGGGCAATGGACCATATCCGAAGAAGATTCGGAGAAAAGACTGTCATGAGAGCTTCCTCGATGGGAGCAAAGTCCATAGGTAGATTTTATAATGCCTTTAATGGTGAACCACCTATGGTTTTGGCACATAGAACGCAATAAGAGATGTACCTTAACTGTCATACATATTATTCCTTGCGCTTTGGAACCTTCTCCGAATTGGATCTGCTCCAGTTAGGGAAAGGTTGTGGATTGAAGGAACTGGTATTGACCGATATCAATAACACCTCGGCTTGTCTAAATTTTATTCGAAAAGCGCCTGAGTTTGGTATCAGACCCATGGTCGGGATTGATTTTAGAAATGGGGCGAAACAATTGTATCTGGGCATAGCCAAAAACAATGATGGGTTTAGGGAACTTAATTCATTTTTATCCATTCACTCACATCAATCAAAGCCACTACCCGAAGTAGCCCCAGAATTCGAGAACGTTTTTATCATCTACCCTTTTGAACAGTTGATGCTATTGCAAAAAACAACTTTTCGTACTTATGAATATATAGGCATATCCATTGAAAATCTGAGAAGACTACCTTTTTCTCCCTATCGCGAGGCCTTTGAAAAATGGGTGGTACAACAACCTGTGACATTTCGCAATAAGCGTGATTTCAACGCCCACCGTCTTCTTCGTGCCATTGATAATAATACCTTACTAAGCAAATTACAAACTACGGAGGAAGGACGACCCTCTGAACGGATGTTACCTTTAGAGGAGCTATCGAACACATACGCCCATATACCCGGTATTTGGGAAAATACACGGCGTCTATTATCGCAATGTTCTATAGACTTTCAGTTTGGAGCCAAAAGAGTGTCCCAAAACTTACAGGTTTTTGGAAAGTCAAAAGAAAGCGATTTTAATACCCTAAAGAACCTATGCCAAGAGGGCTTGCCTTCGCGTTACCCTGATGCCAATAATCAAGTAAGGGCACGGCTCCAAAGGGAGTTAAAGGTCATTCAGGAGATGGATTTTGTTTCCTATTTTTTAATCAATCACGATATCATTACCTATGCAAAAAATAAGGGCTATTTTCATGTTGGGCGGGGGAGTGGCGCCAATAGTATTGTAGCCTATATCATCGGCATTACCGATGTTGACCCCATTGAGTTGGACCTATATTTTGAACGATTCATTAACCCATTTAGGGCATCACCTCCTGACTTTGATATCGATTTTAGCTGGAAAGATCGTGATGATATCACTGACTATATATTCAAAAAACACCCTAATGCAGCTCTTTTGGCAACCTACAATACCTTTAAATATCGGGCTACCGTTAGGGAGTTGGGAAAAGTTTTCGGACTCCCCAAAAGTGATATCGATCAATTAAGTGATGGGAGTTTTAATAGGTCTAAAATGGAGGAAATACATCGCTTGGTATTAAAATATGGTTCGCTCATACAAGGCATGCCCAATCATTTAAGCGTTCATTCTGCAGGAATTCTTATTCTTGAGAGGCCTATACACTTTTATTCGGCCACCGATTTGCCCCCAAAAGGATTTCCTACCGTACAATTCGATATGATCATTGCTGAAGATGCTGGAATATTTAAGTTTGATATATTGGGACAACGAGGCCTAGCAAAAATTAAGGAGGCGATTGAAATCGTAAAGGAAAACCGGCCAGATTTACCTGAAATCGACATTTCTCAAATTGAGAAGTTTAAGAAAGACGATAATTTGAATAACCTGTTAGCGCAAGGTAAAGCTATTGGAGTCTATTATGTAGAGTCTCCGGCCATGCGAGGTTTGATGAAAAAACTAAAGGTAAGGGACTATTTGAGTTTGGTAGCGGCCAGTTCGGTCATCCGTCCTGGAGTTTCTTCCTCAGGGATGAAAACGGAGTTCATCCGCAGACATCGTGAACCCGAACGACGTAAAGAAGCGCATCCAATATTGGCTCAGATTATGCCTGAGACGTATGGTGTTATGGTCTATCAAGAAGATGTTCTGAAAGTAGCCCATGAATTTGCCGGTTTGGATCTTGGGGAGGCCGATGTATTGCGGAGGGGGATGAGCGGAAAGTTTCGTTCTAGGGAAGAATTTCAAGCGGTCGAGTTAAAATTCCGTTCCAATTGCTTGGAAAGAGGTTATTCAGAGGAAATCATCAATGAAGTTTGGGAGCAGATTTCGAGTTTTGCGGGTTATGCTTTTGCTAAAGGGCATTCGGCTAGTTATGCAGTAGAGAGCTATCAGAGTCTTTATCTTAAACATTATTTTCCATTGGAGTTTATGGTAGCCGTACTTAATAACGGCGGCGGTTTTTATAGTAGCGAACACTATATTCATGAGGCCCGAATGTGTGGGGGTATCATTCACGCCCCCTGTATCAATCACAGTGAACATGCCAATTGTATCAAGGGTAAGAATATTTATCTCGGTTTTGGGTATTTGAAAAATCTTGAAACTTTATTAGTTCAAAGACTGCTGACCGAACGTCAACTTTACGGTAGGTTCGAGTCCTTGGATGATTTTGTGGATCGTGTAACCGTGAGCTTAGAACAGCTAACTATTTTGGTACGTATTGGCGCATTTCGATTTACTGGAAAAAGTAAACCTGAATTGCTTTGGGAGGCTGCCTTTAAATTGAATGCGCTAGGTAAGCGCTCGGCCCATCCCCAATTATTCAGGCCTGACCATAGAAAATTTGTATTGCCGTCGTTTGATCAAGGATGGCTGGAGGATGCCTATGACGAAATGGAATTGTTGGGTTTTCCCTTGTGTGATTATTTCGATTTGATATCCGAGAAATTGCTTTCCAAAGCATTAGCGAAGGATATGGGGGGATTCTCAGGGAAGGAAATGTTACTTTATGGCAATGTGGTTAACACGCGATTTCATACGACTAGCCAAGGGAAAAGAATGCGTTTAAGCACCTTTATTGATCAAGAGGGAGACTATTTTGATGCTGTACATTTTCCAAGTGTGGTGGAAAAATATCAAATTCTAGGTAGGGGCATATATGCGTGTTATGGAAAAATTACGGAAGAATTTGGCCACTTCAGTATGGATGTCATATGGACTAAAAAATTGCATCTTAAACCGGATCCCCGAAGTTCGGATGAGCCCAAGTACGAAGACTTTTTTAAGCTTAAATCTGCTAAACGAAAGGAAATCAAAAGCTAATGATTATCTTGTAGTAAACAAATTAGGTTATGTGCTACGATGTTCGGGTCCATTTAGATACACAGCTCAAAAGGGCCAATAGAGAAGGTAATAAAGAAGTGCTCAAGGATATTAAGGAGCGAATAAAGGAGGTCGCCGATTTTCCTTATTACCATGTAACTGGTTTCAAGCATCCCAGATTATTGATATACACCAATGAAAATCCCTATGAACCGACCATTTCACAATGGGGGTTGGCACCTTACTGGGTCAAGAATAAAAAACAGTTGTATGGGGCGTGGAACAAAACTTTGAATGCCAGGGGTGAAACTATATTTGATTTAAAATCCTTTAGGTCTTCCGCCAAAAGTAGAAGGTGTCTTATTCCAATTGATGAGTTTTATGAACATAGGCATTTCAATAACAATACATACCCGCATTTCATTTTTAGAAAAGGTAGTCAACCCATGGTATTGGCAGGTCTTTGGCGTGAATGGACGGATGAAGAAAGTGGAGAGACCCAAAGTACCTTTACCATAGTAACGACCACGGCCAATGAAATGATGGAAAAAATCCACAATAATCCTGCGGCATCTGAAGAACCGCGAATGCCATTAATCTTACCCGATGAACTTCAAGATAAGTGGTTAGGTGAATACGACGAAGAATTGGCAGAAAAAGCGATAAGCGAGCTCATTGGACCTTACCCGGATGAAGAAATGGAAGCTTATACGGTGGACAGACTAAGAGGGAAGGCATATAAGGGTAATGTTGCTGAGATTACAAATAAGGTAGACTATCCTGAGCTCTCGCAGACTGAATTATTTTAACTAATTTTTGAATCTGAATAGATTTAGAAATATAATAGCTTCATCTCATTTTGTTAAAGTTTAAAAAAAGTTGATGCGTATCAAGCGCTATTCGGAAAAGAAATTCCCGCTTGATATTCTTAGTTCTGCTTGCATACATTCATTTCAACCCGGATGAATCTTAAGGTCTAGTTGCTAGAAAATTACCACTTGCTTAACTAGTATTTGAGTAGTGGATTTTAGATTATTAAAAGTTTTAATCTAATATTTGATTTCTTCATCCTCTCGTGAGAATGATATAAATGACTTTTTGCTTCTTTAAAGAAATTTATAAATTGTACAATCGTTTGACCATGCTATTCTTATATAATTAATGAGATATAAAATTTTCCTGATTGATGATGATGAAGATGATCGTGACCTTTTCGAGGATGCCATAAGTGAACTCCCATTCCAAACTGAAATTGATACATTCGCAAATGGTTTGGATTTATTCGAATATTTAGGGGCTGGTCATCCAATTCCGCATCTCATATTTATGGATTTCAACATGCCGGTTTTAAATGGTGCAGATTGTCTACTAAGAATTCGCAGCGAAAAGAGGTTGCTAGATATTCCTGTAATTGTTTATTCTACAATAATTGTGGACAGCATTGCCAAAAGGTTATCTGAATCCGGAGCAAATCAATATTTGCAAAAACCATCTTCATTTCAACAGCTAAAATCTATGTTGGAGCTATGCATAACAAATGTTTTAAATATAAATGGGAAAGGTCAGGGAAAATTAGAATTTGTATTTAGGGAAATGTGATGACACATACGGAACATGATATGCTCCCATCTTTTCTTCAAGGTGGGGGAGAAATGGCTACTCTAATAGCTGCCAAAGACTGGACTACTCATAAATTGGGGAAACCTGAAACTTGGCCTTTGTCTTTAAAGATTTCCTTAAGCAATATGCTTAAATCTGCATTTCCAAAATTTATATGGTGGGATAGTGATTTATACTGCTTCTATAATGATGCATATCGACCAAGTCTAGGTACAGAAGGTAAACATCCTTCAATTATCGGTGAAAAAGCCAAGAACGCCTGGCCGGAAATTTGGCATACTATAGAGCCAATGATTAGAGAGGTGCTATCTACCGGTAATCCCATTTTTAGAGAAAATCAATTGATTCCAATAAATCGAAATGGTAGAATAGAAAATGTCTATTGGACCTTTAGCTATAGTGCCTTAATGGGTGACGACGAAAAAATCAATGGTGTACTCGTCACTTGCTCCGAAACAACGAATGCTGTTCTTAACCTGAAAAGGTTAGAAGAGAGCGAAGATTTATTAAAATTTTCGGTTGATGCCGCTGAGCTTGGCACTTGGGATTATAACCCAAAAACCCATAAGTTTCAAGGGAATAAAAGGCTTAAGGATTGGTTTGGCATATCTAATAAGATGGAAATTGATTTGCCAATTGCCTTGAATGCTATTCTACCACAAGACAGGCAACGTGTCGAAAGTGAGATTCAGAGAGCTTTAAATGGAGAAAATGATGGAAAATATGATGTTGTATATTCAATAGAGAACAAGACCACCAAAGAAATTAAGATAGTTAGGGCCTTGGGTCGTTCCTGGTTTAATGAGGCAGGTGAAGCCTATCGATTCAATGGTATACTTCAAGATGTAACAGAACAAGAAAAAGCCGCTGAGCAACTTAGGTATGCCAATCTCCAAATTAAAACTGAAAAGGAAAGATTCGAAAATATAGTACGGAATGCTCCTACCGGGATAGCTATGTTTAAAGGGCCCCAATTGGTTGTGGAAATGGCTAATCCGACTTTCTTAAATTTTATAAATAAAAAACCCCATCAGTTAGTTGGAAAAAAACTTTACAGCTTATTTCCAGGTATTGAGGAGAGGGTAAGTCCACTTTTTAATGAATTATTTAAAAGTCGAGAATCGGTTCGCGGTAAGGAGTTTTTAATGCCAGTAAAAAGAAATGGTAAAATTGAACAGGCCTATTTCAATTTTATTTTACATCCAATAAATGGAGAATCCGATGATTTACTGGAAATAATGCTAATTACTAACGAGGTCACTGATTATGTAGTAGCTCAGAATGATTTAAAGGAAAAAGAAACACAGTTTAAAAATTTAGTATTACAATCTCCTGTGGCAAAAGCCATATTTCGAGGTAGCGATTTACGAATCGAAATGGCCAATAATAAAATGCTTAGTCACTTTTGGGGTAAGGCATGGAAGGAAATTGCGGGAAAAAGATTAATTGATGTATTTCCAGAATTAGAGGGCCAGAAATATATTGAGATTTTAAAAGACGTTATAAGAACTGGTAAGTCGACCCGTGATTATAATTCACAAGCTATAGTAAATATCAATGGTCAGCAGAATACCTTTTACGTGAATTATGTATATCTGCCTTTGAGGGAAATCGATGGCTCGGTTTCCGGAGTTATGATAACCGTTACAGATGTATCTAACGAATACTATGCCAGGCAGAAATTAATTCATTTTTCAAAAGAATTAGAGAATCAGGTAGAACAACGAACTCATTTATTAAACAAGGCTAATGCAGATTTAGAAAAATCAATTAAGCAATTAGAGAAAGCAAATGATGAATTAGAATCATTTGCATATGTCTCTAGTCACGATCTACAGGAGCCTTTACGGAAAATTCAAATGTTCACCTCTCGAATCATGGAACGGGAGGGTGATAGTCTATCAGATAAAGGAAAGGGATATTTTCATAAAATTACAGAATCAGCCAAGCGAATGCGTTCGTTGATCGATGATTTGCTGGCCTTCTCCAGAGCCGATGACAATAGCTTCAAGTTTGAAGCCGTAGATTTAAATACTATTCTGAATCAAATTATTGAAGATAGATCCGAGTATATTGATATAAGAAAGGCCGAGGTAAAATACGACAGACTGCCGATAGTTATTGGGGTGCCATTTCAGTTACGGCAAGTTTTTGATAACCTTATCGGTAACTCCCTCAAGTTTTCTAAAGAAAATGAAATTCCCAAAATTCAAGTATCGTATTTTAAATGTAGTTCGAGAGAAATAAATAAACTGGAATTGAATAGAAATTTGAGCTACGCAAAAATTCAGGTCACCGATAATGGGATAGGTTTTCCATCTGGAATGGAAAATAAAATTTTTGAGGTTTTCCAAAGATCACATCACAAGACGAAGTATGGAGGTACCGGTATAGGGTTAGCCATTGTAAAAAAAATCGTTCTGGCTCATAATGGTGCGATTGTGGCCTCCAGTAAAGTTGGAAATGGAGCTTCTTTCACCCTTTATTTGCCTATGGAATAATGATTTTAATCAATTTGATATCATATGTTTGATTCATAAAAAGTTAGATGATTGTAGACAAATTTTATTTAGAACTATTTATCCGGATATTATAGCTATCTTGCAAGGCTATTAATAAGGTTAATCTTACTCCAGCGAAATGAATGCGAAACAAAGAATAATTTTGGTGGATGATGATCCGGATGACCGCGAATTATTTGCAGAGGCCTTCGATGCTCTGAAATTGCAGGCCGAGCTTCTTCTCTGTGAAGACGGTAGTGACTTCTTAAAAAAGCTTGACAGGTTGGACCAATCGGTGAGCACTTTGATTTTTCTGGATCTTAACATGCCTGTTATTTCTGGAATCGAAGTTTTGAAAAAACTACGTAACTCATTAGGTCTTGATAAGATTTTTGTCGCAATCTATTCCACCTCTACTTCTGAAGCGGATATTGAAAATGCCTATATGAATGGAGCTCACGGATATATTTCAAAGCCCTCAAGTTTTGGGAAGTTAACTGCGCTGTTAGGTAAGACCTTAAAAATCGCTACTAGTAATAGTTTTAAACCTCTTCCGAAGGACCGCTTCCTCTTGAACAATGACTGATTATCTTACCAACTGTATGTAAACTTTTTGAAAAAAGGGATATATCATATTATTGCGCACTGCAGATTGTGGTCTATAACTAATTTTGCATTTTTATTGCTAATATTATAACCAATGGTAGCAGAAAGATACTGTGAAATAGAATAGTGGGACAATTATATCTAATCCAATACTATTTAAAAATAAAAAGCACCTCTAATATTACTCCTTTATTTAATTTAGGCTGAATCTATTTCGGCCATGCCCATACTCGAAAGTTCCTATCTGAAACAGTTGTTCCTTCTTTCTCTCATTATTTTGGGAGGAATCTTGATAGGATGGCATCTGGTACCGTTCATGTCAGGTTGTTTAGCGGCGTTTGTGTTTTATATTCTTTTGGAAGAAAAAATGGAACCCCTTATTGAAATTGGCCTTCGTCCTAAACTGGCGGCAGGGGTTTTAACAATACTAACCACTTTGTCGATTATTATACCACCGATTTTTCTGTTTGGAATGTTGTGGACGCGAATGGATAAAGCCGTTAAGGGTATGGTACAGATTTCCTCGGCTCTTGATAAACTGGTATTTCTTATCCAGAAGTATGTCGATGAGGATTTCGAATGGCACCTAGGTCAAGACATGATTACTAATTTTTTTGAAAGTAGCTTTGAAGTGATTATGGCAAATCTATTGGTAGCGTTAGTCGGTATGCTGCTGATGGTACTTACGCTATACTATTTATTATTGACCAAATCCGATGCCTCGGACTTATTGGAAAAGTATCTTCCGTTTTCGGAAGCGGACATTAAAAGAGTGATGATTCCAGCACGTAAAAAGATTCGTTCGAATTTTTGGGCCATACCGATAACGGCATTGGCTCAAAGTATCGTAGCTTTTATCGGATTGATGTTTATAGGGGTGGGTGATGTATTTTTTTGGTCGGTAATTATAGGTTTTGCCTCTATTGTTCCTTTTATAGGTTCGTCATTGGGATTCGTACCGCTATTCCTACTCTTGCTCGGTTCGGGTAAAGAGATTTTGGCATGGACAACTCTTTCATACGGTCTATTGGTAATTTCAACGATTGATAATTTGATAAGAATACTTTTCTTAAAAAGTTATGACAATATACATCCCTTACAGACCCTAATTGGTGTTATTATCGGTATTCCCCTGCTGGGAATTGTAGGAGTAATTATTGGACCCATACTGATTAATACCTTGTTTATCATGTGGGAAATCTATCGAAAATCTTATTGGGTGACCAGTTGGGATAGAGAAAATCGAACAAGTCCGTAATTAAATTATTTGCGGCAACGCTTACTTAGATTGCTATTTACATTGCAAATCTAATCAATAAAACTTCTTAATTTATGAAAAGTGCTATCTGGACTATTATTGTCATATTGGTGATTGCATGGTTATTGGGCTTTACAATGTTTCCCGATGTTGGGGGTATAATCCATGCCATTTTGGTCATAGCCGTCATCCTGTTAATCTACAATTTGCTAACTGGAAGAAAGGTATAACATGCTAAAGCTGGGAATTCTGCGTAGAGTTCCCGGCAAATCTTTTCTTTCCACTTGAACTATAATCGAATTCCACATTTATTATGAGTTTCCCCCAGAATATGCATGCCTCAAAATTATATAAACTGTTTATTGCGGTTATAATAGGATTTGAATTCATTCTTTTTACCGCTTCGATAATTAGATTCTGTTCGTAAGGGTAAAGTAATTCTTTCTCAAACCTAGCAAAATTTAGTAGAGTATCTTAAAGCTCATCTATAGGCAACCAATTAATTAAAATACCAATAGAAAATAATTCGGAAAGTCATGAGAAAAATGAAAGAGAGTAGCAGTAAAGCCAGTGAAAGTGCCCCAATGGAAACAAAACAACGAGATGACATTGGAGTTAGAAATCAGACTACGGAATCTACCAAATCGAGATTTCCACTCATCACCGTAATAGTTGTTTCTATAATCTTGATAATAATAATTGCCACTATATTATTTCCTTCATTCTCTAATTAATTAAACAACTTTTGGTTGATCCTTAGATTTCCTTCCCTTATTTTTCGAATGGAGCCTGTACAAAAAAAATCGGAAGTAAGTCCTTTCAACCGTTTTCTGAAATCAATTTACCAGCTAGGGTATGGCAATTTTAATTGCTCCAGGTTTCACACATGCATATATATTTGATGTTTGTCCAAAGTGCTCGCCATCTATTTGAAAATCAACCGGTCTCTCTGCCTTAATGGTGACCTCTTTGGTTTTTATAATTTCTACAAAATCAGAATTGAGTTTAACCTCACCACCTATAGTTTTTAAAATGTTGACAATATCTAGTTTTTTAAATATTATGATTTCTATTTCTCCATCATTTATTTTTCCTTCTGGATTTATTATTGTGCCGGTGCCAAATTTTTTACTGTTAGCAATTGCCACCATAATGGCTTTGAAATGGAGAGTTTTATTATTTGCAGAGACTGAGAATTTATATGGTGCCTTAGTTCGAAGTAAGGTTGGTATAGTATTTAAAAAATATCCAAAATGTCCTCGAATCTTATTTTGACTAAAGTTTGCAATTAATTCAGCATTAATTCCGATGTCACTTATATGTAATCCTATGCTATCTGCAATTTCTATGATGTCTACTGCCATTAAATTCTTTCCTAATGCCACTTGCAAAGCTTGTTCTAAAGATTTAGGAATGTCTAAATCGGTTGCTAATCCGTTTGCAGAACCCATAGGTAATATACCTATTTCCATCTTTTTTTTATATCCCGCTTCAGCAGCTAATTTAATTGTTCCATCACCACCTACGACCAGAAGCCGGTCAGGTCCAAATTCTTGAATCCTTAATTCCAGCAATCTAATATCTCCATCACCTGAGGTTGTAAATATGCATAATTCGACCTTTTGATGAAGTAAATGTTGAACTTGTTTAATTATGGGAAACTTGTCAATATTTCCAGATATTGGATTGACAATCATCAAAACTTTCTTCATGTGAATTTTTAGGTAGTAATTTTATTACCTACATTTAAATTTAAGCATAAATTATAGGCGAACATGGCCATTGTTTTGCAAACGTATAAAGGATATGCCAATGAGCAAGAAATAATAATATTTGGACATCTATACAGTCGGCCGGAAATTGGATATGATTTTCAGGGACGGAAGATTAGACATGCTGTCGAGATCTTTAAAATGTTTAAATTACAGCCTTTTTCCAATCATTCCATTGTATTAAAACTCAATGGCATCGAGGTACAGACTAAAACCTTGAAGGATGGTTATTTCCGTTTTTCTATACCCTATTCTTATAATTTATCTGCCGGATGGCACTTGGCAGAATTACAGGCTGAAATAGAAGGAAAGATAATTACCGAGAAAGTAGAATTTATTAAACCTTATCCAGGAGAATACGGTCTAATTTCAGATATTGACGATACTTTTTTGATTTCCCATACGAGAAGCTTATTTAAAAAGATTTACGTCTTATTGACTCAAAATATTCATAGGCGGAAAATTTTTACGGATGTTTTACAACATTATCGAATTTTAAGCAATGCTGGAAGAAAGAAAAATATGGGATCTAATGCTTTTTTTTATGTTTCCAGTAGTGAATGGAACTTATATAATTTTATCAATGAATTTACCGACTTGAATGAGTTTCCAAAAGCCGTGTTTAAATTGAAAAAATTGAAAACGGGATTATTAGATTTTCTGCGAAGTGGAGGCGGTAACCATGATCATAAGTTTCATAAAATTAAGCACATTATTGAATTCTATCCTGAATTGCAGTTTATTTTAATTGGCGACGACACTCAACAGGATCCCTATATTTATGAACGCATAGTTAAATTGTTCCCTTTAAACATATCTATCGTTTACCTAAGGCAAACTGGGTTGAAACCTAAGGTTAATTCAGTTAAAGCTTTATCTAACATAGAAACGATGGGAGTCGAAACACTCTATTTTAAAGATAGTTCAATTGCCATTGAGCATAGTACTAAGCTTTTGGCTCAATTAAACCATGCGAAATGATGAATTTATTGATTGCTTAGGCCTTTTTACGGGCCAGAGGCATTGGCCTGATACCTTGCCCATAACGATTGGCATAAACGAAAGTAAATTTTGCTCCAAAGAGTAATATTAAACAGGAGTAAGAAACCCACAATAAAATAAGCACAATAGTTCCAGCAGCTCCATAAGTAGAGCCAGGATTTGCTTGTCCAAAATAATATCCGAGTATTAACTTACCAAGTAAGAATAGAATAGATGTGATGAAAGCTCCAATCCAAACAGTTTTCCATTCTACCTTAGCGTCTGGAAGAAATTTGAACATTAGTGCAAAGAGGAGACTTATAATTCCAAGCGAGAAAAGAATATCAAATAACTGTGCAAGAGTGAGCACCATATCTGGAAAACTCGACTTTATATAATCGTTGAGAGCCGACAATGCAGCTGTAGCCACAAAGCTAATTAATAAGAGAAATCCAATAACTAATATAAATGCAAAACTTCGAGCGCGATCAAAAACTAGTTTCCACCATTTTGCTTTAGGATCGGGTTCTACTTGCCAGATATCATTAAGTGAGATTTGCAGTTGGTAAAACATTCCAGTGGCCCCGAAAATTAAGGTACCTAATCCAATGATAGTTGATATAAAATTCCTTTTTTTATTTTCAGTTTCATCTAACATAACTTGAATAGCCTCGGCCGAATCCTTTCCCAATGCTTCGGAGAATTCACTAGTCAAAATGTCTTGTATAGATTCGGGACTTGTAAATGTTCCGACTAAATTAACAATTATTACTAAGAGCGCGGGTAATGAAAGAATAGCATAATAGGCAACAACGGCGCTTAACCGGAACGGATTATCATTGTTCCACGCAATATAGGTCTCCTTCAATAGGGAGGGAATATGCTTTACCCCAAATGTCGAATTTTCCTTCACCATGTTAAATGTGCGCTCTACTTTGCCCTAAATAATCCCGGATAAATTGCTGCCGTATTGAAGACATAAGTAGTAATCGCTAGTAGAATTTTGCTTGATAATTATTACTAATATTCTTTAGCATCTTTTAGATCGTATATTAATCTTCTAATCATATGGAGTATTTTCGTGTATTAGAAACTTGTTAGGTTATTTGTGTTAGTACTTTCCAGGCCTGCTATATTCCATACCTGAGTATGTTCCAACCCACGATCTTTAGAATTCCCGATTTCCTTAATGGAACTTATATAATACGAGTATTTCGTCTTTTCTGAAGAGCTCCAATGTCATACAATTAACTTAAATAGCTGCCATAATCATCATCAATGTCTTCATTAGATTTATCTAAACTTAAAATTCTACCGCAGGCAAATAACAATTGTATAATTAGTTGGTCAAAATTAATAGAAACTTTAATCAATTAGTTATTTGTATCATAAATCGTAAAACCTATAATCAATATAATTTCAAATTTGTTATAGATTGTTCGATAAACGGTATTTTTTAATCGACGAAATGCTTAAATTACAATAAATAATTAAATTTTAGATGATGGGGATATTTTCAAAATACTTATTAGTAGACGATGATATGGATGATCTTGATTTCTTCTGCGAGGTTATGGAAGTAATTGACCCCTCTGCTGCCTGTTATACGGCCAACAACGGAAAAGAGGCATTAGAGCTTTTAGACTCAAATAGTACAATAGTTCCAGACATCATTTTTATGGACTTGAATATGCCCAAAATGGACGGTAAATCCTGTTTGAAAATTCTAAAAAGTAATTCAGCCTATAAGCATATACCCGTGGTAATTTTAACCACCTCTTCCAATCTTACAGACAAAGAGGAAGTCATAACTTCTGGAGCTTCATATTTTCTAACAAAACCTACCTCAATGAATGAGTTACATGAAAAGGTGTTGTGGGCCATACATGGCTTAGAAGAGAGGGCGGCATCGATGACGGGAAATAATTAAGGCACTGTAATTAGCTATTCTTAACATGCTTTTTATTTAAGTAATTTTGATCTGTCAAATTTAAGACCATCGGCGTAATACTCGTCTTTCCATGCTTTACCGCCCACCTGTCTGAATCTCTTTCTTCCGGTTCTATTGGCACAACAGTAAACCAAAAGTGCTCCTTTCCCATAGGATTCTCGTTGGCCAAAATTCTTCCGTCATATTGTCTCACTGATTGAGAGGTCCAATCTATATCCCCAGTGGGGTGCTGCGGAAAATTAATATTTAATAACTTATGTTCTTCGGTAATCACCTCATTCAATGCCTTTTTAACGAATGGTTCTAAAAGAGTAAAATCAGGTTCATCGTTCCCTACTGAAACACTTAACGCTATGCCCCTTACTCCAAAAAGTACTGCTTGCCGGGCTGCAGATAAAGTTCCTGAATGCCATGCTGAATTTCCTAAGTTGGCGCCAATGTTTATTCCTGAAAGTACTAAATCTATACTTTCGAATAAATGCAAGCCTAAAGCTACACAGTCAGCTGGTGTGCCCGCGACTCGGTAAGCCTCAATACCTTCAAAATGGATTGGAGATTTTTTATAAGTAATGGGTCGGCCAGAAGTAATGGCCTGTCCCATGGATGATTGTTCCACATCCGGAGCCATCACCAACACCTCGCCAAATTCAGCAGCTACCTGAGCAAGACTGAAGATTCCTGGACTGTAGATTCCATCATCATTTGTTACTAATATTTTCATTATATCGAATTTTTGCAATTGTAAAATACATAATATTAAAACCTTATGCTTCCATAAAATTGACTTGAAAGGAGAAATTTTTGTTTTAAATGAGGTAGTATTAAAAGCATAATAAACTGAAATTTATAGGGTAAAACATATAATGACAGCTCAAAATGAAGTATGCTCAAATTGTGCACAATCCTACTGCGGGCTGTGGATTGCACAACAAAAAATTCATTATAAATCTAATGATGTCCTATGATTATTCCGTAGCCTATATCTCTACAAAGGATGAGGATGCATGGAGGAAGTTTTCTCCTAAACCTGGTATTAAACTTTTCATAGCAGGCGGTGATGGTACAGTAACGAAAGTAATGAACAGAATTCTTGAAATTGAAAAAGATAAGAGACCCGAAATTGAAATATTGCCACTTGGTACCGCTAACAATATATATCATTCGCTGAGGCTAAATAGGTTGCAAGAGAGAAATAAGAATGATACCAATTTTGACTTTGGGATTATAAATGGACATGCTACAAAATTAAATTTTTTTGAAGGTATGGGTTTGGGGATCTTCCCGCATCTAATCCAAGAAATGCAGAAAGCCCCAGAAAAATTTCATACAACTAAGGACAAAATTAATTATGCCCTTCAATCTATGATCGATTTAGTCGGGAGGTTTGAGGGTGTTCAATTAAATATAGTGACAGATTCAGGTACATTCCAAGGAAACTTTATGTTAGTTGAAGTGATGAATATTCATTTTTTGGGCCCCCAAATACCAATTCCCTCCGAGGGAAATACAAGGGATGGATTTTTAGATTTATTGATGATCACCATTGATCACCGGAGTTTTTTTGTTGATTATTTAAAAAAATTACTAAATGGAAGTACCACTAAATCTGATTTAAGTCTTTTCTCGACTTTTTGTAAAGTTTCTAAAGTAAATATTTCCTTCGAGAATGAACTAATACATATAGATGATGAAATCTTCTATTCAGAGTCAAGACAAAATTTGGAGTTAAAGCTTGAGAATAAAGGGCTCAAAGTCTTCCCCACGGACTTAGAGGAATTTAGATGTTGATACGAGTTAAACATATCACGGGGAGTATTTATTTAGTGAACTTTTCTTAGACTGAATTGATCAATTATTTAGTAATATCAGGCCTTAACCCAGTTTACATGAACTTTAAAGTTGTAGATGATTAATCGCTAGGCAGCCGTTTCTCCTTTTTCAAACGTTCCACCTGGTATAGAAAATTAACTTAAGAAATGATTCTAAAACATTTCGCTAGGAAACATGTAAAACCTTAAAAGATAATTTTCTGATTATTTGAATTAATCGGTTATTGAGGTGCAATGTAAATTTAATCTTATAATACTGTCGTTTCGATGGATTTAGATTTAAAGGATAAGATTCGAGTTGTGGTCGTTAGTAATTCGATTTTAGAACAGTTGATTCATCATACTTACATGGAGCTCAGTTCCTCGAAAATCAAGTCATTTTTTCTAAAATCGTTGAATGAATTAAAATTGCACAACAGAGAACTTAAAGCAATTATCGAGAGCTTTTTGGGAAGAGATTTTTACTTAAATATACCAAGTACTGATAGGGACCATAAAACTTATCACGCCAAACAATCCGAAAAAATAATCTCCGATTGCCTCAATTATTGCTTGGAAAATTTGGATAATTATATAGCTTTAATCGAAAGCCCTAACCTCCCGATTGCTCTATCAATTTTAATAAAAAATCGAATTTTGACCTTACGTAAGAATATAAATGTTCTTGAAGTGTTGCATGAATACAGTGAATTATGTTAAACAATAGCGAAAACAATGAGTGAAATACCAAACGGGGATGACCCAATACTAGCAAATTCTGTTACCCTGCCAGAAAAGGCATTGTTATATTCTAATACAATAAATTATCTCGGCGCAAAAGTAGGTCGTATTTGGACTCTTAAAGAAAAATAGATTTTAGAATAAAATAATCTTAGTAAGCTGTTAATTATCACTATGTTGAAAGGGCGGTACGGTTAGGAGTACCGCTCTTTAAATCAAAATGTCATGTATATTTCAACATCAACCAAGAAGGCTATATGGGGAGGAGTCTTTGCAATATTATTCTTATTGAGTGGAACTTTTTTATTAGGTAAGCTGAGCGGGTATGAGGCAAAAGTTTTAATCAAGAATTCTCTCTCAGGACTTAATGTATTATGCAATACAATCGTCCTGGCCTCGGCTAGTATACTGGCCTTACTTTTAACTTTATTGGGACTTAGCTCTACCAGTAATTCAAAGCTAAAAAAGGATCATTATTTGCATGTGATGCAAATTGCTCAGCTTGATACGGTAATATTTATTGTTTCTTTACTTTCTTTTTTGATTTTTAATTTGCCTATAACCGAGTCAGATAGCATACCGCCGGAGTGGTTTACCATCATTTACTACATAACATTAGGTGTAAGTGCCATATTGAGTGGTGCACTCATCGTGGTAGTTCTCATGCTTAAAAATACGGTTGTAAATATTATTAAAATCGTTGGACTCGGAATGCAAGACCACCCTTTGGCAATGAACGATGACGAAAAAGATAGTTGAAGTTCGCAATGATTTTTTCAATATCGCATTAGCTGAATTCCCGTTAACATGGCCCTATTTCATTTAAACTTACTGAGTGTATTCATGCTGTCCAAAGTGTTATTCTCTGTCTATTAATACTAGTAGATGAAATTTGGGAGCACTTAAATGAATTTAAATTATAGAGGACCGAACTAGGGTCATTTTAATTACTTTATATCTCTATATTTAATAATTAAAAGGAGCATAATTGCATTAAATAAAGTACTTATTCCATTCGTAATTATTATCGGTAGGTCATGCTTTAAAAAACCATACCAAGTCCATAGGCTAACACCAATTATCAATATTATAAACATGAAGGGCGAAACATCTTTTACTCCTTTATTTTTTATGGCCCGAACAATTTGAGGAATCGCAGCAATGGTTGTGAAGATTCCT